>Ga0207433_10000013_pt1 | contig 443940 bp, 322 predicted proteins | sample YelNatPaOPGAMG01_FD_187559 | JGI IMG/M metagenome (GOLD analysis project Ga0207433, IMG submission 187559) | Hot spring thermophilic microbial communities from Obsidian Pool, Yellowstone National Park, USA - OP-RAMG-01 (SPAdes) (version 3) | ecosystem: Environmental > Aquatic > Thermal...
GGCGGTAGCGGTCATGAATATGTTCAGGCCCGTCCAGGCTCAGTCCAACCAGGAAGTTAAAGGTGCGGAAGAATTGGGCCCAGTCCTTATTTATCAAAAGTCCGTTGGTCTGAAAGCCGTTGCTCACCGACTTCTGAGCTCCATATTTCTGCTGGAAATAAACCGCCTGTCTGAAAAAATCAAGACCCATAAGAGTTGGTTCTCCGCCCTGCCAGCCAAAATAGATTTCAGGTCCTGACTGAGACATCGCCTGTCTGATGGTTTCTTCCAGGATTTCCAGGCTCATCCGGTGGAGGTGAGTTTCGGGAAACAGCTCACTTTTCTTTAGATAAAAACAATAATGACAGTGCAGGTTACAATCAGGTCCGGCTGGTTTAATTAACAGGCTGGTTAGTTTTTTTCTGTTGGGGAGGCCTGTTTTGGTCATTTAAGGAACCTGGTTTTTTTCGATTTAATTTTCTTCCATATTGTATTCATTTGTAAACGGAAATAATAGCCAGAAAATAATAGCCAGAATAAATTTCAGGTCGGAATTGGATGAAAGCTAAATTCTGTTAAGGCTTGAACTTCAGCAAGCTCAGCTCAGGAAATAAACACGGGACCCTAATAGCACACAGTGTTAATCCTAGACTGGTGGTCTGCAGCCTTAATTTTTTTCTCTGGCTTCCTGGTGATGGCCAGAAGCCTTCAAGCGAAGAAATATTATGAACATTGTTTTAGCTTCTGGCTTTTTGTTAAACTGTTATCTGGTGTGATGTTAATTGAAAGATGGCAGGCCTAAAATGACCATTAAAAAAAACTTAACAGAGAACCTTACCCGCCGGGATTTCCTCAAGGCTTCAGTGGCCGGTTTAGGCACTTTAGTTTTCCAGAATGAGCTTGGTGCCCGTTTGAAAGAAGGTGCCAGGCCAAACTTCCTTTTTATCCTGACCGATGACCAGCGCTTTGATATGCTGGGTTGTGCCGGAAATCCGATTATTAAGACTCCGAACATTGACCGTCTGGCGCGGGAAGGAGTACGATTTGAACAAGCTTTCGTTACCACCCCGATTTGTGCTGCCAGCCGGGCCAGTATCTTTACTGGCACTTATGAACGGACCCATACTTATACTTTTACCAAACCGCCTCTAACCCGGGCTTTCACGGACATAAGCTATCCAGTTTTGCTGAGGAAAGCTGGCTACCAGGTGGGTTTTGTGGGCAAATTTGGCGTCAAGGTAGAAGAAGGCGTTGAGAAACAAATGTTTGATTATATGAAACTGACCAGTTTTCCTTATTTCCAGACAGTTAATGGAGTCAAGCGTCATATAACTGAATTGGAAGGCGAATACGCGGTCGATTTCCTTCGTCAGGTGAGGCCCGGTCAGCCCTTCTGCCTGGTCTGGTGCCCCTGGGCGCCTCATGCTGATGATGATAATCCCGAACAATATTTCTGGCCGCCGGAGGTTGATGATTTATATCGGGATGTACAGATTCCTGTTCCGGAGATGGCTGACCCCAAATATTATGAATCTCAACCGGAATTTCTGAAAAACACCATGAACCGTACCCGCTGGTTCTGGCGCTTTGATACTCCTGAAAAATACCAGAAGATGGTTAAGGGCTACTACCGGATGATCAGCGGTGTTGACCTGGTGCTCGGGAGAATCTTAGCCGAGCTGAAGCACTCGGGCCTGGACAAAAACACGGTCATCATTTTTTCCTCTGATAATGGGTATTTTCTGGGCGAGAGGGGATATGCCGATAAATGGCTCATGTATGACCTGTCCATAAGAGTGCCTTTAATTTTTTATGACCCGCGGCTTCCAGAGGAAAGTCGTGGCCTGGTGAGAAAAGAATTGGTGCTCAACATTGATATTCCGGCCACCATTCTAGATTTGGCCGGGCTGCCCATTCCGCATAAGTACCAGGGCCGCAGTCTTAAACCTCTGCTTGGGCACAGGGAGCCAGGCTGGCGAAAAGAAATTTTCTGCGAGGAACTCTGGGATAATCCGGAAATCCCTCAGAGCGAATGTGTCCGAACTGACCGCTGGAAGTATATTCAGTACCCCGGGCACCCGGAATATGTTGAGCTTTTTGACTTAAAAACTGACCCCCAGGAAAAGCACAACCTGGCCCGTTTACCTGAATACCGGTCTACTCTGGAAGAGCTCCGCCGCCACTGCCAGAAGTGGATTCAGCAACTCATGGAAGACAGGAAGAAATTCCAGTAAAGGTATAACTGAGAGCGATTGGTTTTCGGGAAAAATTTAAAGGCCAGAGACTTTAACGCCAGAAATTATGAGATTTTTAAAATGGCCGGCTGTAATTGACGGGGATGGTTGAAACAAGTTTTCAGTGAGCTTTAGGTAATTAGCAAATAAAAACACTTTTTGGGTCTGGTTAAGGATTATCTTCATCCGGATTTTCATTTCTGCGGATTACGAGCTTAAACAACATGACAAGGTAGTATAGACGTTAGCCTTTTGACAAAGTTTTGATAAAAAAGCTTCCAGGTTCTAAAGGGAAATTGATTAAATTTCTGGTTTGACTCCAAGTTCTGTTCTTAGCCGGTTGAGCTCTTTCATCAGGTCATCTCTAATTTTCTGGTATTCAGGATGGTTATAAACATTGTTTACCTCCTGAGGGTCTGCTTCGAGGTCGTAAAGCTCCCAGCAGTCAATGTCATAGTAAAAATGAATCAGCTTGTAGCGAGAAGTCCTGACGCCGTAGTGGCGTTTAACGGAGTGGACAGCCGGGTATTCATAGTAATGGTAATAAAAAGATTCTCGCCAATCAGAAACTCTTTTTCCTTGAAGAATGTCTTTAAATGATTTTCCTTTCATAGAAGCAGGCACAGTCAGTCCAGCCATGTCCAGCAGGGTGGGAGCTAAGTCCAAATTGAGGATCAGGTGTTCCCTGTCAATTTTCCTTTCCACCCCATCAGGGTAGCGGATGATTAGAGGAAAGCGAATGCTTGGTTCATATATAAAGCGCTTATCAAACCAGCCATGTTCACCGAGGAAGAAGCCCTGGTCAGAAGCGTAAATGACCAGAGTATTATTGGCCAGGCCTTCTTTATCCAGGAAATCCAGCAGCCGGCCGATACTTAAATCAACCGAGCTTACACAACGCAGATAATCCTTGATGTACCGCTGGTATTTCCATAAAGCCAGTTCTCTCCCCTCAAGCTTTTGTCTTCTGAACTCTTCATTTTCATCTCGGTAGGCCTCCTCCCAGATTTTTTTCTGCTCGTCAGTCAGGCGGTTATAAACCGAGTTCCAGTAGGCCAGGCCGGCTTTTTCCTGCTCAGTTATTTCTTCTTCATTTAGGGGGAAAAGTTTAAGGTCATAAGATAGATAAGCATGGTCAGCAATTCTCATTTCCTGAAGCCGTGCAGCCTCGCATCTCGTACGATAATCGTCAAAAAAAGTTTCCGGGACTGGCAAGTCCTCATTTCTGAAAAGGCGAAGAGCCTCTGGACCAGGCATCCAATTGCGGTGAGGTGCCTTGTGGTTCATAAACAGCAGGAAGGGTTTGCTCTTATCTCTATTTTTAAGCCAGGCCAGGCATTTTTCAGTCAGAATATCAGTGACATAGCCATGTTCCTGATATTTTCGGTCTTTTTCGATGAAGTCGGGATTATAGTAATGCCCCTGGTCGGGAAGAATTGCGAAATAGTCAAAGCCAGCGGGAGTGGCCTTGAGGTGCCACTTTCCCATCAGGGCAGTCTGGTAGCCCGCTTTTTTGAAGAGTACCGGAAATGTTTCTTCCTGAGATTTCATGACCACGCTGTTATCAATGACTCCGTGCTGATGACTGTATTGACCGGTGAGAATAGAAGCCCGGCTGGGCGCACAGATGGAATTGGTCACATAGCTCAGCTCGAATCGAACTCCTTCCTGGGCTAGCCTATCTATATGGGGAGTTTGGATAAGACGGCTGCCGTAAGCGCTGATGGCCTGACAGGCGTGGTCGTCAGACAGGATGAAGATGATATTGGGTCGTGGGCTCCGTCTCCGGCAGGAGATGGCAGAAAAGACCTGCGGCAAACATAAAGTCGCCATGGTGGTTAATTTTATAAAATCCCGACGTTTCATCTCTTCAGCCATTTTTTCCTACTCCTTGGAAACAATAATTATCAATTCGATCGAATCATCTCAAGTTTTTTAATTGCATAGTTCTGGGCTGTTTAATTGTCCTGCATTAGTTATGTTAAGATTAAAAATAAATTAAAATTTAAATTCAATGGAATTCATAAATAAATCCAAAATAGGTTTTGATTCTTAAATAAAATCAAAGTCACTTTGGAATAATGAAATTAAAAAGTGGCTAAGATATGCCTTTCAGGTTCGGAAAGAGCCGCAGGGAAGAAAAAGGTCAATTTAAATACAATTCGTTCTTCATTCGGATTGACATTTCTAATTGCTGAATCATTATTCGGGAAAAAGTTTCTTTTAGTTTGAGCTTATTTTCACCTCAACCCAAGATTGGCTCTTCCTTTTAAAAGCAATGTGCCCAGAATTAGCTCATAGAAAATGAAATAATTGATTTCAACTGGATTTTTTAATTAAATTAATAAAGAAAGGAGAAAAAATGTTTAAAGATAAAAGGGCTAAATGGATTTTGATGTTCAGATCTATCGTTTCAATTATTATCATTTTTGAGCGTACGTCTTTGCTCCGGGCTGCTCTTGTTTTCCCTACAGATGAATATGCCCGGCGGCGAGCCCGCTTAATGGAACATATTGGTGATGGTGTAGCTATCTTTCTTGGTGCCAAAGCTCCCTCCGGTAGTTATCAATTTTATCAAAATAATGATTTAATTTACTTTTGCGGAGTTGAAATTCCCAAGGCTATTCTGGCCATTGATGGCCAGAAAAAGGAAAGCCTTCTTTTTTCACCATGAGTGAGAGAGAAGCCGAAGCCGAGGGACTTCCGCGAACTTTGGAAGAAATAGAAGAACTTATGAAGAAAGAAGGAATTATCCAGGTGCTTAAGAAAAACGGGGTTTATTAAGCTAGAAGGCTGATGGGAAAATTATCCATGGGAGGGATATAAACACAAAGAATATAAACAAGTGAGGAAGGGCCATGAAAAAATACGCTATCTTTCTTAAAATAATCATTTCTATTTTTTTCCTCAACGCCTTCTTTCTTTCATCTGGAATCAGTGGAGCTTACCCTCAGGGAATTGATTTCAGCCAGAAACCGCGCCAGTGGGAAAGAAGCCGCACCTACGATGCCCGTCATTACCTGATTAAAATTAATCTGGACGTTGAAGGCAAGGCCTTTCAGGGCGAAGCTGTTCTGACGCTAAGTTCGCTTCGCCCGGATTTAAAAACTATTGAGCTCGACGCTGAAGATTACAGGGTTTATAAGGTAAGTGATGAATGGGGAAACGCTCTTTCTTTTAAACAGACCGATAAAAAGCTTTTTGTTGAGCTTCCTCGACCTTATAATCTCGGCGAAATATTTTCCATCACAATCCTTTATTACAGTGATGACGAGGTCCATAAAACTACCAATAAGAAAGGGCTTCGATTTTTCGAGGCCTCGGCTGAACATCCAGCCCTGGTCGCTTCAGATTCCTGGCCTGACGGCGTTCACCACTGGTTCCCCTGCTATGATTTTCCCAATGATAAAGTCACGAATGAAATTATCGCTACTGTTAAAGAACCTTATAAGGTTGCAGCCAACGGTCGGTTGGTGGGTGTGGAAAAGAATGAACGGGAAGGAACAGTAACCTATCACTGGATTCAGGATAAACCTCATTCGACTTATTTAATTTTCCTAGCAGCTGCTCCCTATGAAATTATCCATGACCGCTACGAGAATATTCCCATTAACTACTGGGTTTTCCCCCAACAGGCCAGGGATGCCTTTCGCTCTTATGAAAAAACGCCGAAGATGATGGAATTTTTCATTAAGATTTTTGGAACTCCTTATCCCTGGGATAAATATGATCAGATATCAGTACCTATGGGGGGAGGTGCTGAGAGCACTTCGGCCACGGCCATGACCTATAGAATTATCCACGACGAAAAAGCCGAGAAGGATTTTTCGAGCATCGGAATTGTCTCCCATGAGCTGGCTCATCAGTGGTGGGGAGATCTGATTACTTTACGCAGCTGGGAGCACGCCTGGTTGAACGAGGGCTTTGCCACCTACTCTGATTATCTTTATTACGAATATGACCGCGGCCCTGAAGAAGGGGCCATAAATTTGCTGAATAAAAAAGAAGCCTATCTGAGGGAAGCCAGAACGAAGTACATCCGCCCCATTGTCACTGACCATTATGATGCTCCTCAGGATTTGTTTGATGCTCACTCCTATCAGAAAGGGGCCTGCGTACTTCATATGCTTAGATTCATTCTGGGGGACCAGCTTTTCTTTCAGGTGCTAAAAGAATTTCTCCACAAATATTCATTTCAGCCAGTTGATACGCATGATTTTATGAAAACAGTGAAGGAAGTGAGCGGCGAAAATTTGGACTGGTTTTTTGAACAGTGGCTATTTCAGCCCGGGCACCCGATTTTTGAAATTTCCTCCAGATGGGATGAGGGGAAAAAAACGCTTGGTCTTTGGATTAAGCAGGTTCAGGACACCTCTCGCGGCGTCCCCATCTTTAAGACTCCGGTTTTGATTGGCATCAGGGGGAGCAAGAGTCTGGATGAGGAGGCCATCAAGGGGAAAAAAGATGATGAATTCATTTACAAAGTCTGGATAACGGAGAAGGAAAATTATTATGAATTCCACTTAACTCAAAAGCCACTTCTTGTTCGTTTCGACTATGGGAATTATCTTCTCAAGGAATGGACTTTTCCCAAAAGTGTTGAAGAACTGCTTTACCAAGCCCAGCATGATGACGTTATTGGCCGGATATGGGCTGTTCAGGAGCTGAAAAAATTTGGAGATCAACCTGAAGTAGTCAAGGCCATACAGATTATTGCCAGAAGCGATAATTTTTGGGCTGTAAGGAAAGCGGCTGTGGAAACTTTAGGATCCTGGAAGGCTCCAGGATTTATTCCTTTTTTGAAGGAGAAATGTAAAGATAAACATTCGCAGGTGAGAGCTGCTTCCTTGAGAATGCTGGGCGAGTTTGGCCAGGCTAACTTAGCCGAGTTTTTCCAGGAATGTTTCAATACCGATGATAGCTATATTGTCCAGGCAGAAGCCCTGAGGGCATTAGGAAAGACCGGGGATAAAAAGCAAATTGCTTTTCTTAAGAAGGCAGCTGACCTTCCTTCTTATCAGAATATAATTAGAAATGCGGCCCTTGAAGCTCTCAGGCAACTCGGTGTAGAGAAATGACATCAGCCATCAAACCAGAATCCAATCCCCCCATCTGTCTCAGAATTAAACCTGAGTATAATACTGGGAATATATGAGATTTTTGAGATAAGCGTTTTAAGGTGAAATTAAATTTTTTTAAAGTTTATAAAAAATAAAATCTTTTCGAGCAAGGAGGATTCATGAAAACAGAAAGAAGGCTTAATGTTTTGTTAATTATTTTCGTGGCCCATTTAGCTTTACTTGGCAGCTTAAAGGTGGCCGGAGCTGATAATGCCCAGGAGATAACTACCTGGGAGAAGTTATCACCTGTAATTGAATCCAGGCTTCGTGCCATATTTGAAAGGGAGGAGTTTAATGCCCGTCTATTCAGAGGCGAGTGGTACCCGGATGGTTCTGCCTACACAGTACTGGAAAAGAATCCGAAAGTAAATGGAGTCGAACTGGTAAAATATGAAATTATTACAGGCAAACGGACTGTGCTGGCAAGTTTATCTCAGCTGATTCCTCCTGGAAGGCAGAGACCTCTGGTAATCGAAAATTATGCTGTTTCACCTGATGGTAGTTCTATCTTAATTCAGACGAATTCTCGCTCAAACGTGGAAGAAGGAACCAGCATTGCTGACTACTGGCTTCTGAAACTCAAGGACCACCAGCTGCAGGAAATTGCTTCTGGTGCAGATCTCGTAGATATAAAGCAGTGCTTCTCTCCCGACAGTCGAAAAATCCTTTTCCGGCTGAAAGAGAATCTTTGTGTTTATGATATAAGTACCGGCAAAAGAATCTCCCTTACGAGCGACGGCGAAGTTAACAGGATTTCAAATGGGAATGCGGTGTGGAGCCCGGATGGAAATTATATTGCCTATATTCAATCCGACTATTCAAAAGTATTACTTCGGCCGATTCTCTTACATGTAGATCCTACCTATCCCAAAGTAAGATATGTGCGCTTCGCCCGGGTGGGAACACCCATTGCCCGCCTTCGCCTGGGCGTAGTAAAGGCTGATGGAGGCGAAACATTATGGCTCAAAATAGGTGAAGAAAATGAAGAATTCTATTTGAGAGAACTAAAGTGGCTTAAAAACTCGAAAGAACTATGCGTGGAAAAATTGAGCCGGTCCAGGGATTACAGAGAGTTTCTGATAGCAGAGGTCACATCTGGAAAGGTAGAAAAAGTTTACTGGGAAAGAGATCCAGCCTGGGTTGACGCAAGTTATGGAACCAATGCTGGATTGAGCTGGATAGACAATGATAGATCTTTCATCGTAATTTCGGAAAAGGATGGCTGGCGCCGTGCCTATAAGCTATCGCGTAATAAAAATTCAGAAGAAATACCATTAACTCCTTCAGGGATTGATATCATTTCTCGCGTGGGGCTGGATGAAAAGAGAGGATGGTTCTATTATCTGGCTTCTCCTGACAATGCCACCCAGAGCTATCTTTATCGGATTAGCCTTGATGGAAAATCAAAGCCTCAACGGATAACCCCGGCCGACAAGAGGGGTGTACATAGTTACCTCCTGTCTCCTGATGGCCGATATGCCTTTCATACCAGTTCCACTTTTGAGACGCCACCCGTGACAGAATTAATCCTGTTACCCGAGCATAAAACGATCAGAATTCTTGAAGATAATGGCCAGTTGAGAGCCAGACTCGAGGCAATGAAGCTCAGACCGGTTGAATTTTTGCAGATTGATATTGGCGGAGGTGTTGTCATGGATGCCTGGATGATAAAACCCAGTGATTTTAATCCGGAAAAGAAGTATCCGGTTTTTGTGTGGGTCTACGGGGAGCCCCATTCCCAGACGGTCCTGGACCAGTGGCAGGGGGCTCGAGGCATGTTTCACCGGGTCATTGCTGACCTTGGTTATCTTGTTGTCTCCATGGATAATCGCGGGACACCAGCTCCTAAGGGAGCGGCCTGGAGACGGGCCATATTCGGCAGCCTTGGCCCTTTATCGACGAAAGAACAGGCAGCCGGATTACGAGAACTCGGCCGGATGTTTAGCTATGTTGATTTATCCAGAGTTGGTATCTGGGGATGGAGCGGCGGAGGCTCAAACACTTTAAATGCGATGTTCCGGGAACCTGACCTTTATAAGGTTGGCATTGCTGTTGCTCCTAAGCCACAGCCTCACCTTTACAACGCCTGGTTTCAGGAAATCTACATGCGCACCCCTGAAGAAAATCCAGAAGGATATAGGCAATCTGCTCCGATCAATTTTGCTGAGGGCTTGAAAGGTCATCTCTTGATTGTGCACGGCTCCGGCGAAACCAATACTCATATTCAAATAACTGAAGGACTTGTGGATCGCCTGATAGCTCTGAGAAAGCAATTTGATTATATGGTCTATCCAAATCGGGATCATGGTCTTAGAGAAGGAGAAGGCACAACACTTCACCTTTATATGCTAATTGCACGGTATCTTATCACCCATCTTCCACCTGGGCCTCGTTGAGCGCCGACTTATCTGATGGATGAACATATCAGGAAAGATATAATGGGATAAGCCTAAAAACATGAAGGTCTATTATGGACAAAGTCTATGTTCACCACTATCTGCAAAATTAAAAATGATTTAAAAAATAGATTGGGCAAAATCAATGTGGGAAATACAATTAGGTATATCAAGCAGCCAGTGCGGGAAATTTACAGATAACAGGCAGTCAGAGGATGAATTTAATCAGTCCTCTGTTCAACTTGAAATTGCCTTAAATGTAAAAACATCAATTATCGCAATAAAAGAAAAGATTATGAAGATTTCCCTTTAGCCCGGGTTTTCTTCTTCATAAAAAAATGTAAATTCAGCTATTTGAACAATATATTACAAAATTTAAATTTCCCTTTTAATTCTTTCAATCCTTTCGACCGGATTATGAATTATTTTGTTAGAGCAGTCAAATAATACATATTATTCTTTTTTTGTATGGAAAGACAACCTCTCTTTTTTCCAAACTTAATTTAATTAGAGAAAAAGGGGAGGGAGAATCCCTCCCCTTTTTTAATAAGTCTTAGAACGAATAGCGAAATGAGAATCGGACTTCGCGATAGCCCGAAAACCCTTTCAATCCCAGAGACGTGGGTGTGAAAGTTCCGACTCTGGTATTTTCATCAGCAGGGCGCCATGTCCCAGCAGGATTCTTAGATACTGTCAGTGTGTAAGAGCCCATCAGATTAAAAATGTCTATAAAAAATCCGAGTTTGCCCGGCCCTATTGTGAAATTCTTTTCGAATCTGACATCAATATTGTCAGAAGGTTCGTTGCGGCGACACCCTCGTGGCTCCACATTAATGCTGAAAGTGACGGTCTGGGCATTATGTTCCTGAGCCCACTTCGCAGGTGGAACTACTGTGACTGTTCTGTTCCATGGAGTTCCATCTATGTGCTGGTAAAAGAAGGAAAAGACTATTTGATAAGGAAGAACAAAAGTTCCATAGAGTTTAATTATTATTGGGCGACTCCAGTTCAATTCACCATCTCCATTAACAAAGCCATTGGGATTGGCCAGGGTTCCACGGCTATACATCTCAGACCAGCCTATGGGGTAATTGCCCGTGGACTTTAAAAAGTTAATCGAGCCACCAAGCATCCAGCCTTTGGACATCCTTTTATTAAAGAAAATTTCAACGGAACGACTCTTCCAGCGAGCCTCAGGAATATTCGTCAGACGATAAAAGAGCGGAGGCGCATTTTTCGAGAGGAAATACATGGTTACTTTTGCTTCTGGAAACATACCGTAGGCAGGAACAATCGTAGTAAAAGGAACCCACCATTCGGGTGCTTTTTCGTAAGTATACCAGTAACGTCCGGTTTGTGTATCCCAGAGTACGCTATCTAAGATATCACCGCGTTTTTTATAAACATAGCTGACGCCTAATTTGAAATCTTCCAAGAGCTCATGCTCAAGGCTTAGATTAAATTCATCAACATAAGGAGGCCTGGCATCAGGATCAATGGCTTTGAGATAGGTATCTCCCACCATGACTAAAGGATTCGCGCCATAGGCCTCTTTATACTGGTCCACTGGAGGTGGATCTGGAATTCCGTTATTGTTGAGGTCCCACCAATTAAAAGTAAATGAGCGGTAGGTCAAGGGATACATACCGGAAAAGACCCCTGTCGGGAAAGGCTCTGCTTGATGACTAAAAGAAAATTTTAAAGCTGTTTTGTGGTCACCGAAAACATCGAAAGTTATTCCCAGACGCGGCGAAATGAAAACACCATAAGGAAACGCGTTATCCCAGGTAGGATAACTAATTTCATCATATGGGTTGATACCATAGATAGGCTTGAAGTAGGTTTCTCCAATGGCAATAGAAAGAGGATTCCCGGCTGCTCCTTTTTTTCTTCCAGGAACCCAGGCTTTAAGTGTATCAAGCCTGACTCCAGCGCTTATCGTAAATCTCTTTATCGTAAACATATCCTGAACAAATCCACCAAATCGGGAAGTAATGCCGCATTGGTAACTCTCTCCGTAAGCCTTTCCAATCGCCTGAAAAGTAAGCTGACCATCACCATAAACAGGATCTGTCACGCCATTATTTAGAGCTCTCCAGTAATATGGGTTTTCATTGTAATAATACCATGTCATGTTATTTTTCAAATAAAAGCCCCAGTCACCGCGATTCCTTTGCCATTCTGCTCCGGCTTTGAACTCATGGTTTCCACCCAGAAAGTCGTCCACATATTTAGTTAATGAAACAACTATATTAAGTGAAGGCTTATATGTCCATTGATAATCCGTCGACCCCCACTGGTAACCTGTATATCGATCAACATACATAGGGCCATCCGGATTGGCGTCTTTTGTCGGGACACCTGTCCATTTAAAATAAAGCCCGCCAATCCTTAAATTCAAAAGATTATTATTGTTAATTATCCAGGTCAGTGTTCCCGCATAATTTAAACGCTTTGGGTTATTGTGACGGTTAGCCTCATTTGTTAGGTACCAGCCACCATAATAATATGGCACATCCTGTTCACTATAATGAGCCATGGCTGTTCCGCGCACATTCTTGGCAAGTTGGAACGTTAATTTTAAATAGCCTATATAGTTGGGAAATAGTCTGTCATAATTTTCATATTTCTTTCCAAGTATGACTGTCGGCCTAAAATCACCTTTTCTTAGCGATCTCTGATGGCGAAACTCACCCATATACCATATTTTGTCTTTAATTATAGCCCCTCCCAGAGCTGCTGAGGCATCATAAGAATATACGGGAAATGATGGTCGGGCAAGATTAAGAACATTCAGATCTTCTTCTCTAAGATTTATTTTGCTTAGATCTTCATTTGTATAATAAAATGAAAATTCGCCTGTTAATTTATTGCCACCAGATTTCATAATGACATTAATTTGCCCAAAGGGAGAGCTATAATGTTCAGCCGTAGCGCCGGAAGTGACGATTTCAACCTCTTCCACCATATCCCAGGCCATACCAGCATCTGTACCTATAGCTGCCATATTCTGATCCGGGTCATTTGATATAACTCCATCAACAGAAACGCCTGCCTCGCCGCGGCCAGAGCCGTAGATAGTATATTCAACTGTTCCCGGGGCAGTTCTTATCAAAGATGCATAACCCCGGCTTAATGGTAATGACTGCAAAACTTCTTTGGTAACGATATTCCTTTTAGTTGATTTGACTACATCAACTACAGGTGAAGCACCGATGACAGTAACCTCTTCTTGGATAGCTGAAGGCTTCATTGTAATTTCTATCGTAACTACTATTCCCGAGTTGACAATAATACCTTTTCTCACCACAGTTTCGAACCCTTGGAGCTCAGCCCTAACTTCGTAATCACTACCTGGGGGCAAGGAAGGTATTCTGAAAGACCCATCCTGTCTCGTTACATCTGTTATCTTTCCAAGCAAAGCAGAGCCTCTCACAGTAACCGTAACGCCAGGCAAAGGCATACCCTCTTCATCAATAACTTTTCCTCTTATAGAACCAGTCTGTAATTCCTGGGAACCAAGGGAAAGGGCCAAAAAAAAGAAAAAGGCAAAAAGAAAGAAAACCTTACCCGGCAAAGCTTTTTTAAAGATCATTTAACCCTCCTTGAAATATTTTGTTCTTACTGATTATAGCCATTCAATTCTTAAATTAAGAAAATATGTCACATTTGTCAAGCTTTTTTTATCGAATATTCCGTAAAAATCGAAGGTAGGCGTTAGATGAAAAATTATATTGGAAGATCGGCTACTTTCTGTCTATCCTTGGCCTGACGTCGGATATAACCCTACTTCTGATAAACCTGAATTGGCTCTTTACTGCTGATTGGTAAAAACAACTGTTCTATTGCTCATAATGAGAGATAGCCCTATTTCCTACCAGGCACTCAAGTCATCGCCGTCGAACCTTATATAGTACGTAGAAAGCGATATTGCCTGGCCCGCTTGACGCGAGGTAATTCGCAGGGCTTTTCTTGCTTTTATAAAATCTTAAGACTTCGCGGATTTTTTCAACAAAAACAGGATGTTATTTTTATGTAATTCAGTCTTCATGATAATGAAATGTTTTTAAATCGTGGCTTTTAAATGCGGTAGTGTCAAGCATTTTGGGTAAAATCAGATGCAGCCTTGAGCTGTGGGATAAACATAGCCGAGACGACTCTTTCCATAGGACTTCGCCTCCAATATATTTCCATCTTCAAACAAATAAAAGCCAGAAGATTGTAAAGAGCTTTCTCTGAGGCTATAATCTCCATAACTTTTGTCCGCCGCTTAAATTCCTTGTTCAGCCTTTCAATAATGTTTGTCGTCCTGATCGAAAGCCCATCTTCTGCCGGAAACTTAAAAAAGGTCAAAGCTGAGTCAAGCGCTTTCTCCAGACACCTTAAAGCTGAGGGTAAATGTCTTTCCCAGCGGGTCTTAAAATCAGCCAACCTTTCTCTGGCCTCTTCTTCCGAGGGAGCATAAAAGATGCCTCTGAGTTCAGAAGCTATCTCACCTTTAAGCTTGCGCGGAACCTTAGCCAGAACATTACGACTGCGATGAACAAGGTAACGCTGCATCTCAGCCTGAGGAAACTCCTCTTTAAAAACCTGTTCCAGAGCCGGAATACCAATCCATCACCCCAAGCTTTATCAGTTCCCACCGCAAACCCCGACGCTTCAAGTTCCAGAAAAATTCCCGCCAGCTGGAGGCTGACTCACGATCCCCAGCCAGAAAACCTAAAACCACCTTCCCCCCATCTTCCCTTACCCCAAGCACCACCAGAACAGGTACACTCTCCACACTATCAACTACCCGCATCTTAAAATGAAACCCATCGTTGATCAGATACTTTATCCTTTCCTGAGATAAATCCCGATTGTGCCACCTTTCTACCGCCTCCACCAGCTCTTTTGACACCCGGCTCACTTTCCCAGCGGAAACTTTCCGGCCCAGCAACTTAGCTGCAATTAATGATAAACTCCTTGGGCTCACCCCGGTAAGGTAAAGCAAACAGATATCTTGCCGCAGCTCCCTCTCATATCTTTTGCTTCGAGGTAAAACGCAACGGCGAAACTGGCCTCGCCTGTCTCAAGCTATCCGTACCAAAACCTCCCCAATCCTCTTCAAACTAAATCGCGGCTGATAATAACCATTGCGATGATTACCGTCACTTTGTTTCCTCTCATAAGGCTTCCGACCTAAGTCCGGAAAGATACTCCCCTATGGCTCTGGGCAAATCATCTTTTATCAACTTCAGCACGTCTTCCGGCTGCCGGGGAATTAACTTGTAAATTTCCTTTAACTCTGTTATGCTAAGTTCGATTCTCAAGGCTCTTTCTCCTCCTTTCTTTAAGATTAGTTTCCCAATTATTTAGGGGAAAGAGCCTCTCTCTGGCTATGCAAATTTCACACAAAAAATGTTACACTACCTCATATTTATCGCAAAAAAAGAAAGGGCTGAGGCTAAATCTGATCTAAAGTCTGATAAGAGTAAGCTCTTTCTTCAGTTTTAGCGTTGTTCCTGTAATCAAGATTCAAAACTTTTTGTAGAATTAATGAAACGGCTCCCATGACGGCAGCTTTCAGGCCAAATGTAGCTGGCAGTATTTCTACTTCATGGCTTATCTTACTTAATGCTCTTGCCTTTACGGTCTTGCGCACAGTATCAAAAAGAATATCCCCAGCCATGGTCACACCGCCACCAATAACAATAGCTTCAGGATTAAAAAGGTTAATTAAGGCCGAAATGCCAATGCCCAGATACTCAGCCGCCCGGTGAAAGACGTTCCAGGCCAGAGCATCTCCCTTCTTAGCTGCGTCAGCCACCATTTCTGCAGTTAAATTATCCAGATTATCATTACACATGTCCCGTAGAATGCTCTTGGCCCCTTTTTCTAATTCCAGCCGGGCTGCCCTGGCAATTCCATTTCCTGAAGAAAGAGCTTCCAGACACCCGAAATTGCCGCAATAACATTGAATTTTGCTATCTTTTTCCAGAGTAATGTGGCCGAATTCCCCTGCCATCCCCTTTGCTCCATATAAGGGCTGGCCATTGATGATAATCCCGGCGCCAATACCGTAACCAACATTCACGCAAATGAAATTTTTATACTTTTTGCCCACACCATAACAAAGTTCACCCAGGGCCATGACCCGGGTGACGTTATCAAAAAAGATAGGTATATCCACTTTCGGAGCCATATACTTGATAATATCAACATCATGCCAGTGGAAATTAGGCGAAAATTCAACAATATTTCTCTTCCTGTTAATCAGACCTGCCACGGCCATGCCAATGCCACAGAGACGTCCCTGCTTTCTCCCGAGCAGTGACTTAAGTTTCTTAATTATTTTTAATGTTCTGTCCATGATATTATAAAAACCTTCTTCAACCCGGGTCGGTGTTTTTTCCTCTGAAATAATTTCTGCCTCAAGATTAGCCAGAACTCCATAGATATTTGTTGTTCCAAGATCTATGCCGATAATAAAATTGTTGTTTGGACTGAAGCGAAGCAAAGTTGGTCTCCTCCCGCCTGAAGAAGCACCCATGCCGATTTCCTCAACCAGGCCATCCTTGATCAAATCATCAACTATCCTGGAAACAGTAGGAGCACTCAACCCGCTTACCCTGGCAATTTCGGCCCGGGAAATAGGCGGATTGTCTCGAATAAGTTTCAAAACTTTCCTTGTATTAAGCTTAAGAATGTACTCAGCGCTCGCTTTCGGCGACATATAACTCCTCCTTTTTTTACTTATTTTAGTTTCATAATTTTAAAAAAACAAGTTTTAACTAAATAACATTTAACATTTATATGTGAAATTGGATATAGACAAAAGAAGCTTCTCCCACCGAATTAGTTAGAAAGAGTCCTAAAAAAGAAAAAGCTCAAAATTCATGCTTGGAGTAGAGGAACTCATAGCCAATGTTTACGCTCGCGTTACGCCAGTGGACAACAACCCTGGCATCGGTGTTCTCGATCAGCCGGACATGAGAGTAGCGGCAAATCTTGTCCGACATGTGCTCATAGCACTGATCAGTATAATTCTCCGGACCTTGATCGTTGATCCAGATGCCCTTCGGTCCCGGTTCTGTAACCAGGCTGGGAAGGTAATTGGTCCCGCGCCAGAAGACGAACCGGTTGGGCCTGTCATCAAATGAAACCACAATGTCGGCATAGTCTCCCACTCGCCACAGACCATCCCATTCCGGAGAGAATTGAAGTTTTGTATAAGTTGCCCCGAAGCCCCTCGTTTCCATCGGCCCGGCGGGTAATACCCAATAGCTCAGCGGGATTAAGATGTCGGGTTTGAAGGTATTATAATCCGAGCGTATCTCCGATTCGTCCAATGCTCGGTCGAAGATGCGCACTTCATCAATAAGCCCGCTGAAGACCATATTAGAGAAAAATGATTTGGTTATTTCTCGTTCGCAGGCGAACGGAAAGCTCTTTTCGTGGGCCATGCCGATGAAAAGGTCCAGATCCGGTACATCATGGACGGCCCCTTTAGCAGGTCCAGAAACGGCCAGCACTCCGTCCAGGTAGATGGCAAAACCAGTGTCTTTTCGATACGTGGCGGTTACAAACGTCCATTTTAGAAGATCCACAGTTTTGCTTGTCATCAGCCTAACCCACCGGCCGTCTAGGCAGGCTTCGATCGAGATGTGGCCCAAATGATCTATGCCAAGGCGGTATCCGGCGCGTTTGCCCCGACCATAATCAATGGTGCCTGGCTCGCTTCCCGCGTTTTTGAAATACATCCATTCAGGGTCCGAAGTCACCGTGCGGCTATGGTCAACGATGTCCGACCAGTTCCAGGAATATTCCTGAGGAGCAATCCAGGCCTCGATGGTAAAATCGCCTCGGATGTTCGGCAGAATCCTTGAAGGCACGGTCACCCGGTTTGTGTAACCATCAAATGATAGGCAAGTGCCAGACACACCTCTTCTCCAATAGCTGGCTACACCGCCGATGCGGCATTTAGCCCCCTTGACACTCTCTGTAGTGAAATCAACCTGGGCGGAGAGCCCTTCATCAAACCGCATCCATAGCACAGGGGATTTGACTCCTCCCTGAACAACTGGTGCTCCTGGAATACCGGGGCCAGACCGGCGCTCTATCCGTGCCGGGGTGAAGCTCTGGATCTTTATACCTGATGAAGTGAGTTTAAGAATCTGCGTCGTCTTGTTTAAAGGGTCGTTCCAATCGTCTAGCCGGTAGCAACCCTTCTTTACCTCCCGTTTTATCCGCCCATCGGGAGTTATAGTAAAGTATTCGTCGGCATAATCGGCAAAGTACTCGCCGATATCCCCACTATAGGTCCTTTGGAAGTCGGTGAAGTGCGGGCTCTCTAAGTCCGGGGCGTACCTCCCAGTGAACGACGATCCTGTCTGGCGAACTCTCGATCAGGCGGACATAGGAACACTTGTTGATCTTATCAGGCCGCTCCGGAGGTCCGTCACCGGTCGCCGGCAGAATTCGGTCGACGAAATACTTCTTTTTACCTGATGGCTGCCAATACGGTAGGTAGCTGAATTCACGGCAGAAGACGAATTGGCCTCTTCCGATTTTAACGATGAGGTCGGCATATTTGCCTGTATTGTTGTGATCGTCATAATCAAGCCGCGTGTAATATGCGTAGAAATCTGACGGTTTAGACGAGGTGCAAAAGGCCATCAACAGGGCCAGGACTGCTACCCCGCATGATGACAGCACGCTAAAAATCCAGGTGCCGCAAGAAGTATCTTTTCTAGTCTGTTTCATGCTTGTTGATCTCCTTTCCGATAAGTTTGTGCCGCCACAATAAGGTCGGTTAAGTGTCATATAATTTCTTGTAAGAGCCATTTCAAGTTTTTAAAAACTCTTCCATGAAAATTGCGGCGATTTATTAGACCTATAATAGCTCTATTTTTTTAACTTCAATAATATATAAAATTTTAAGCCTGCCAAAAAAGCCTTCCAAAATTGAAGGATGATTTATTGTCATGATAACTTTTAGAAAATAGCTTGAGAAGGGTTTTAAAAATCGCTCCCTTACCCTGATACGATTGCTTATTTAAGCGAAAATAATGGCAAAATATTCATGATAAAAAAACGCCGAATCCACCCCACTTTTTAAGGACGAGCGATAAGGACGAACGACTGCAACCTTGACGACAATAAAAATTTGAAATAAATGGTTATCGGATAAAAAAAATAATTTAAAGGGAGGAATTAAAAATGCCCAGGGAAAGCATGGCGCCGCGGGAGCGCTGGCTGGCCGTTATCAGGCGTCAAAAACCGGATAGGATACCTATGGACTACTGGGGAACTGATGAAGCTACTCTTAAACTTATGAAATACTTAGGATGTAATAGTAAGCAGGAGGCTCTGGAAAAATTACACATTGACTTCGTGGTCAAAATTGAACCCCTTAGGCTGAAATCACCTGTTCCGCCAGGGACAATGGTTTCCTCTACAGATTTTTTATTGCTCCCCTACATCGGGCCCACTCTTCCCAAAGGCTTTGATGTTTTTGGTAGAAAATTTCAATACATAGATTATGGGACTGGAGTTTATGAAGAATGCGTCAACCATCCCCTGGCCCCATTTCAGACGGTGGAAGAAATTGAAAAGAATTATACCTGGCCCAGCCCTGATTGGTGGGATTATTCTGTACTTCCGGATTTAATAAAAGGGCATGAAGCCTATCCCATTCAAGGAGGAGGTTCTGAGCCATTTTTAATATATAAAGATCTCCGCGGCCAGGAACAGGCTTTCATAGATTTGAAGGAAAATCCGGAGATGGTTCATTATTGTCTGGAGAAGCTTTTTGATCTTGCTTACGAAATTACAAGGCGTATTCTTGAAACTATTCCTGGGAAAGTAATGCTAACCTATGTAGCCGAAGACCTGGGTGGCCAGAATGACCTAATGATTTCTAAAGCCGACATTGAGGAGTTCTTAATTCCCGGGATGAAGCGAATGATTGAACTTTCTCATGAGGCCGGGGCTTATGTTTTTCATCATGACGATGGAGCTATTCGCCGCATCTTGCCGACGCTGATCGAGGCAGGTATTGATATTCTTAATCCTATTCAATGGCGTTGTCCCGGCATGGAACGGGAGGGATTGAAAAGAGATTTTGGAGACAAAGTTATATTTCATGGAGGTGTGGACAATCAATATACCCTGCCTTTCGGGACAGTTGAAGAAGTACGGCAAGAGGTTGAAGATAACATCCGGATTTTGGGTAAGGGAGGCGGATATATTCTTGCCCCCTGTCATAATATTCAGCCTATTACACCCGTTGAAAACATAATAGCCCTTTACACCACAGGATATGAGCTGGGCTGGCAGTAATTTTCCATTTTTATAATTCCTATAGGAAAACTCAGACAGAGCTCAATTCTGAAAAACCTGATCTAATTTGTTGTTTCTATGGAATCAGGCAGCGTGATGATATAGAAAGAAACAATCAGCTGATAATGGTCATTTTCTCTATAGATTAATGAAAATTTAGTGATTATTTTTGGGTTGAATGAAATTTATCAGGAAGGATAGAAAAGATTAAGGCTATCAAAATGGGCTTTACCTAATTTTAAATTCTAATTAATTTAAATAATTAATTTAAATAAGAGGCGAGGTCTTAGCTCCAAATTTTCTACCCGCCTTCATAAATGCTTCTATATTCTCCAGAGGAGTTTCTGATGGTATGTCACAGCCCGAACTTAAAATAAAATTTTTGATATCCTTCGTCTCATCTAATAAAGCCAATGTGGCTTCGGCCACCTCATCTGGAGTAGACTGTAAAAATATTTTTACCGGAGCCAGATTTCCCATCAAGATTATCTCCTCAGAGACAACCTTTGAAGCTTCTTTTAAGTTTACGGGGCTATCTAAACTTAAAGCTTTTGCCCCTGTATGGGGCATCTTTTTTAGAAGGTGAGAGCTATTGCCGCATATATGTAATATCAACGGAGCTTTTAGCTCTTTAACAAGATAGGATAAATATTTTCCTGAAAACTCATCAAATTGGTCAGGAGAGAGCATTACTGCGCTGGGTTCGAGAATGGCTACTATCTCTGCACCAGCATCCAGAAAGGCTTTAATATAATCTTTTATTACCTTAGTGGTAAATTCAATAAGCTTATGGGCTAACCCTGCATTCAGTATAACATTCATACATAGCTTACTGATCCCCATCATTTGCCCGGCCAGGGTAAAAGGCCCTATTGCGTATGCCCCTTTGATTAAAGAAAAATTTGAGTAGTCCTTAGCTAACTTTTCCACGACCTTTATGAAGACTGGCATTCTTCCCGAAAGACCCTTATATCTGCTCTGAATAACTTTTAAATCATCCTCTGTTTCTATGAAGTGGCCTGTTACATAAGGATTTCCATATTCAGGAAAATTTATCTCTGAGCCTAAAGCCTCAGCCTCCACCGTAAGGTCCTTAAAGGGAAAGACGCCATCAGGCTGAAATCTTTCCATCAGAAGTCTAATGGTTTTAAGCTGAATAGACCAGTCTGTGAGATTTTCTTTCAATGTGGTGCGGGAAAGTTTGATACCAGGTGCGCCTAAAAGCGGAATTATAAAGATTCTATCTTCAGGTAATTTAAAATTCATATGACTTATTAATTCCGACCTATTAATTCTTTTGCCTTTTCTACTGCACTGGCTGCATCCGGAGCATAACCATCGGCGCCAATTTCATCTGCATATCTCTGGGTGACTGGTGCCCCTCCAATCATTACCTTGACCTTCTCTCTTATGCCGGCTTCCTTCAGGGCTTTTATTACCTCTCGCATAGCAAGCATAGTGGTAGTAAGAAGGGCCGACATAGCCACAATATCAACACCTTCATTCTTTGCTACCTCCACAAACTTTTCTGGAGCGACATTTACCCCCAAATCTATTATTTGAAAACCAGCACCCTCTAACATTATGGCCACGAGATTCTTGCCAATATCGTGAATATCTCCCCTTACTGTCCCTATACAAACCTTACTGGCATATGCGGCCCCGGTCTGGGTGATTAATGGCTTTATAAATCTCATGCCCTCGTTCATGGCTTTAGCCGCTATTAAAACTTCGGGAATAAAGTATTCGCCTTTCTTAAATTTTTCACCAACAACATTCATTCCTGGAATAAGAGCTTTATCCAAAATCTCTATAGGGTTAATGCCTTCCTTTAATGCCTGGTCTATAAGGTCTTTTACTTTTTTGGTCTTTCCTAAAATCAAGGCCTCAGATATTTCCTTTAAGACTACCATTCATTTCACCTCCAGTAATTCTTAATTTTATTTATAAATCAATTGCTGTTCAATCAACCGGCCTGTTTATGTTCAATAGCAATTAAATTTAAAAATAATATAAAATTCGTAATCTGACAATAATAGATTTTAGGGATTTTCTGCAATAATCAAGGTTAGACAATATGTAAAATTCATTAGTAGAAAAATAGACGTTAGATGAAGTAGATGCGATAAAACGGTTACCTAAAGGACGTTATATTATCATCAAGAATGTTTAATTTTTATTTTTCAGAATAATAAAAAACTGAAACCTTGACAGGCAATAATCAACTTCATGAATTTTTTAATAAAATTAATCAAAAATAAAGGAGCAAATTTAGCATTTTTTCTAATTGAGTTTATGCTTTTGCTGTTGTTTATTTATTAGAAAACTTAATTAAATTAAAGGGAAATAAAGAAGGGGGGAAGAAAAGCCTTTCCCCCCCACTTTTTGCTTTGTCTTTTAAAATCTATAGAGGACGGAGAATCTAAATTGACGGGAACCAGAGAACCCCCTTAAGCCCAATGAGCCGGGAGTATAGGTCCCTTTGGTTGTGTTTTCACCAGCTGGCCGCCAGGTTCCTCCTGGATTTTTGGATATGGTCAACGTATAAGCACCTAAAAGATTAAAGACATCCATATAGAGTCCTAATTTACCTGGACCGATGTTAAAGTCTTTTTCAAATCTGATATCAAGGTTATCATAAGCTTCATTCCGCCATGTGCCCGGAGGCTCAACATTAATTGTATAGCCAATCATGGCTACATTATGCGCAGCGGCCCAATCAGCCGGTGGCAGGACTCTTACCGTTCTTGCCCAAGGGGAGCCATCAATATGCTGAAAGATAAAGGAAAACATGATTTGATAGGGTAGATTAAAAGAGCCATAAAGTTTTACTATTACTGGGCGGCTATAAGGTAATTCACCATAGGCATTAACAAAACTGTTGGCATTGGAGAAATTCCAGAATGAAAAAGAGCTTTGCCAGCCCACACTATAATTTCCTTTATTTTTAGAAAAATTCACAGAGCCACCGAGCTGCCATCCATTGGACATTCTCTTATTGAAATTTATTTCAAAGGAGCGATATTTCCAGCTGGCTTCAGGGACATTAGTTAATCGTAAAAACTGCTCAGGAGCATTGTTTGAAAGGAAATACAGTGTTACCTCTCTTGCGGGAAATATGCCATAGGCAGGAACAATTGTTTTAAAAGGAATCCACCACTCAGGTGCTTTTTCATGAGAATACCAGTAACGGTCTGTCTTTTCGTCCCACAAAACACAGGCTAAAATGTTGCCGCGTTTTTTTGTTATATATGAAATACCAACTTTGAGATCTGGAATCAGCTCGTGCTCTAACGTCAAGTTTAATTCATCAACATATGGGACTTTGACATTGGGATCAATGGCCTTAAGATAAGCATCTGAAACCATAGCGAGCGGTGTTTCTCCATAAGCTTCTTCATACTTATCAATAGGAGGCTTATCAGGAATGCCATTGTTATTTAGATCCCACCAGTTAAAAGTAAAGGACCGCCATGTCAATGGATACATTGAAGAGAAAGTGCCTGTGGGAAATGGTTCAGCCTGGCGAGACAGTGAAATCTTGAAGGCAGTCTTGTGATTACCAAAAATATCGTAAGTCAGACCTAAACGAGGGGAGAAAAAGACACCATAAGGAAAAGCATTGTCCCAAGTGTCATACTTGATCTCATCATAAGGATTTATCCCATAAATGGGTTTAAAATAGGTCTCACCAATGGCCAGAGCAACAGGGTCTGAAGCTGCTCCCTTTGTTCTTCCGGGGCTCCATGCTTTAAGATGATCAAGTCTAAACCCAATGTTTAAAGTCAATCTTTTAATAGTGAAGGAATCTTGAATAAATCCACCAATTCGAGAAGTTATTCCACATTCGTAGGAGGAGCCATATTTTGTTCCAATCGCCAAATACTCGAGTAAGCCATCTCCATAAATTGGATCTGTTACGCCGTTATTTTGGGCCCGCCAATAATATGGACTGCCATCATAATAGTACCAGAATAGGGGTTGTTTCATGTAAAATCCCCAATCGCCTCGGTTTCTTTCCCACTCAATTCCTGCTTTAATTTCATGGCTACCGCCTATAAAATCATCAATAAATTTAGTTAAGCTTAAGACAACATTCACTTTAGGCTTCCAGGTGTATTCTTCGGGTCCTGTATTTCCCCATACATATCCTGTATAACTGTCAATGAAATGAGGTCCATCAGGATTCGCTTCTTTAGTATTAGTTCCTGTCCATTTAAAATAAAGACCGCCAGCTCTTAAATTCAAGATAGTGTTATTGTCCACAAACCAGGTAATCGTGCTTGCATAATTTAAACGGCGTGGCTTATTGTGCTTATTGGCTTCATTTGTTAAATACCAGCCGCTGTAATAATATGGTACATCTTGCATACTATAATGGGCCATAGCTGTTCCGCGTATATTTTTGGCGAGCTGAAAGGATAATTTGAGATACCCTATGTAATTAGGAAAAACTCTGTCGTAATTATCATATCGCTTCCCGGCTATCACCGTTGGTCTGAAATTCCCGGTATATTTTGAATTGATATATCGAAACTCACCCATATACCAGAATTTATCTTTTATTATGGGTCCGCCAACAGCTGCTGAGGCATCATAAGAATAAACAGGGATAGAAGGTTTGGCGAGATTTAGTGTAGCCAAATCAGGTTCAGGCAGATGAATTTGGCAGAGATGTTCATTTGTATAATAAAATGAAAATTCGCCCGATAGCCTGTTGCTTCCAGATTTCATTACCATAACTGTTTGCCCAAATGTAGTATTGTAATACTCAGCGGAGGAACCTGAGGTAACAATTTCAACCTCTTCAACCATATCCCAAGCCATACCGACATCTGTCCCAATTGCAACTGCATTTTGGTCCGGATCATTGGCTTGGATACCCTCAATAATTGCCCCTATCTCTCCTCTCCCACTACCATAAATGCTGGTTCCCACTGCTCCAGGAGCAACAGTCAATATAGAGCCAAAAGAGCGGCTTAGAGGGAGGGATGTGAGAATTTCACTTGTAACAATATTTGATTTTGTCGATTTTACAACATCTACTGTTGGCGATTCAGCTGTAACTGTAATTTCTTCCTTTAATGTCGATGGTTTCATTTGGAGATCAATTATTACGACTGCTCCCACATTAATTATAATGCCCTTCCTAACTATTATTTCAAAACCTTCGAGTTCGGCTCTGATTTCATAATCTCGACCAGGCGGTAGGGATGGAACTCGATACATTCCTTCTTCATTGGTTACAGCTGTAGCCTTTCCAAGCAAAGCTGGGCCAGTAACAGTAATTGACACGCCAGGTAAAGGTTGGCCACTTTCATCGACTACTTTCCCTCTTATAGCTCCAGTTTGTAATTCCTGGGCTCTTAAAGAAAAATTAATTAAAAATAAGACACAAAAAACTAAAGCCAGAAAATTTTTACTGTCTTTCATCGCCCACCTCCGATTTATTATTTATTTTAAGAAAGTATGCTCAATTTTGTCAAGTATTCTCTATATTTTTAGCTATAAGTTTTTTGTCATCTTATCCGCTTAATTAAGATATGAGGATTTATGAAGATATATCAGGCTTTTTCCTTTAAAATAATAAGAATTGAAATTAAATTTAAATGCATTTTGAAACTGGATAGAAATTGGATGACAATCTACTGTCATTCTATTTTAATTAACCAGAGTTACGTTTTATAAAGGTACATTTTTTATCTGATATAAGGGGTGAATAAAGCAAAAAAGAAGGGCACATAGTCATGAAAAAAATTTCTTAGGTCGCGACAATTTTATTTTTAAAAACAGGTAAACTTTTAGGCGCATTTTTTAAAGCGAGGAAAAATAATGGGCCGATCATTTCGAGGCAACCTTAAAAATCAACAGAACAAATTAATCAAATCAGGGGAAGTTGACTTTATAGGGAATTTATTTTAAAAAATAAGAAAGAAATTAAAAGGAAGATTGAGATATCATGGTCGGAGGCAAATTACAATTACAATTAAGCTAATTTCGAGAAAAGATTTTTATAATTTTCGTCAATTTTGTTTGCAAGGGGGTTAAAGAATGAAAAAGAAAATATTTGCTTTATTGAATATTGCCGGGATAATCATTTTCGCCATCTCCTGCAATCGTTCGTCGACGAAGCTAGAAAAATTAAATGATGGAATTATCTTAAACCTGAAGAATGGGGCTCTAAAGGTTCAGATATGTACTGAAAAAATTGCGAGAATTGTTTTTGACCCGGAACGCAAGTTCCAGCTGAGAAAAAGCCTGGTGGTTGAAAAGGAATGGAAGCCAGTTCCTTTTGAAGTAAGTTCAGATGATGGAGAGATCAGGCTTTCCACTAAAGAATTAATTATTCTAATCAATAAAAAGAGCGGGGCACTAAGTTTCTCGGATAAAAATGGCAGGCTATATTTGCGGGAAGATCAAGAAAAACCAAGGCAGCTAACCAGGGCCAGGGTGATGGGTGAAAAAACCTATCATCTCCAGCAGAATTTTAAATTATCGCCAGAGGAAGGTATTTACGGCCTGGGACAGCATCAGGAAGGAATCATGAATTATCGGAATCATGATGTTTTACTGGTTCAGGAAAATGAAAAGGTTTCTATTCCCTTTTTAGTTTCAACCAATAATTATGGAATTTTATGGGACAACTATTCTAAATCTAAGTTTCATGATGGCCAGGAGGGTACTTATTTCTGGTCAGAAGTAGGAGAGGCTATCGATTATTATTTTATTTGTGGAAAAGATTTAGATGATGTAATCAGAGGATACCGGGAAATTACCGGCCAGGCACCCATGTTTCCTCGCTGGGCCTTCGGCTTCTGGCAATCAAAAGAAAGATATCGAACAGAGCAAGAGTTAATAGAAGTTGCAAGCGAATATCGCCAGAGAAAGATTCCGATCGACCTTATAATTCAGGATTGGCAATATTGGGGCGATCCTTCTCAATGGAGCGCCATGAAATTTGATGAGGAAAGGTATCCCCGACCAGAAGAAATGATAAAAACGCTTCATGACAAATATCATGTTCACTTCATGGTTTCTATCTGGCCGGTTTTAGGCCCAAAAACTGAGATATATAAAGAAATGGAAAAAAAGGGTTTACTCTACAGTCCCGTGGTGAGAGCCGGAGGAAAGGTTTATGATGCCTACAGCGAGGAAGCGAGAAAGATTTACTGGAAGTATATCTACGAAGGCCTTTTCTCCAAAGGGGTCGATGCTTTCTGGATGGATTCTACTGAGCCCGAAGTCAATGAAGCTGACGAGAAACACATTAAACAAATTGGTCAGACTGCTTTAGGAAGTATAGCTCGTTATCTTAACACTTATTCTCTGATGACAACTAAAGGAGTATACGAAGGGCAGAGGTCAGTTAGCTCAGATAAGCGAGTCGTGATTTTAACGCGCTCAGCATTTGCCGGTCAGCAGAGATATGCAGCTGCCACCTGGTCTGGAGATATAGTCGCCCGCTGGGATGTATTTCGGAATCAAATTTCTGCCGGGCTGAACTTCTGTATGTCAGGAATTCCTTACTGGACCACAGATATCGGTGCTTTTTATGTTCGTCAATATGGAGCTTTTTTTGATGAAGGGTGCAATGATCCTGGTTATCGTGAGCTGTACGTTAGGTGGTTTCAGTATGGGGCTTTTTGTCCTATTTTCCGGTCCCATGGGACAGATACCCCCAGGGAAATCTGGAGGTTCGGAGAACCTGGTACCTGGGCTTATGATACTCTCGTTAAATATGACATTTTGAGATATCGCCTTCTGCCTTATATATATTCACTGGCCTGGAAGGTCACCAGTGATGGCTACACCATCATGCGGGGACTGCCCATGGATTTTAGTAATGATAAAACCGTGCTAAATATTGATAACCAGTTTATGTTTGGTCCGGCTCTATTAATTTGCCCTGTTACCAAACAAATGTACTATGGCGAAGATTATATTAATGAAGTCATTCCTGCCGACTACTTGTTTACCCCAGATGGCCAAAAAGGCGGTCTGCGGGTTGAATTTTATAATGGCCAGAATTTTGAAAAGCTGGTAACTACCCGGGTTCAGAAAAAGGCTAGCTATAATACCTGGGTCGATGAGCTGCCTGAAGGTGTTGACAGAGTCAATTATTCTCTTCGCTGGACTGGCGAAGTCCTGACCAAAGGAGCAGGCGAATATGAGTTTTGGCTAACCTGCGATGATGGAGTGCGCCTCTGGCTGGATGATAGATTAGTAATAGATTCATGGCAGGCTCAGAGAGCGAGAAATCATCGGGCGAAAGTTAATTTAGAAGCTGGAAAAAAATACAGGCTAAGAATTGATTATTTCAATAGCCAGAATGGAACTCAGATGAGGTTGGCCTGGACAACCCCAGATATGCCCAGGGAAATCTATAATCCTAATGAAATAAAATCCTGGCGTCTTTATCTGCCCGAAGCCAGAGGCTGGTATGACTTATGGACCGGCGAAAGAAGGGAAGGAGGAAAATGGATAGAAAGGGAAGTTCCGATTGACATTATGCCTATCTATGTCAGAGCCGGCTCAATTGTTCCCATGGGACCTGAAGTTCAATATTCAACCGAGAAACCGGCCGATCCCATTGAACTTAGAATCTACCCGGGGGAAGATGCTGAATTTATCCTTTATGAAGATGAAAATGACAATTACAACTATGAAAAGGGATTTTATGCGCTTATTCCCATAAAGTGGGATGAAAAGAATCAGTCTTTGACCATCGGAGAGGAAAAAGGAGATTTTCCAGGAAAGCTTAAGAGAAGAACCTTTCACTTAGTTTGGGTCGGAAAGAATCATGGGGTCGGAGTGGAACCAGAGAGGCGACCAGATAAAATCGTCCTTTATGAAGGCAAGGCTATTCAGGTTAAAAGAAATTGAATTAAAGTTTCGAGGCAACCACTCTGAGAGAACTGGAAATCACCTAATACAAGGTTATGTTTGTTGATAAAAGATAATCAAAATGAGAAAACCAATTTCTGGTTATTAAAAACAGGTTCAATCTTTCATAAAATCTCTGGTAGCGGGTCACAAAGCTTTAATAAAATCGGTCTTCACGATTAGCCTGATTAACTTCTAATTTAAGGAGTCTAATGTGAAAGAGAAAAAAGCTACGGACAGAGAAGGGGATGTCTTTCTCCCTCTATCCTTTTATTTTTGATCTTCCTGGAAATGCCTGTTCTGGGCGGGGATAAAGGGCTGGTGGCCTGGTGGAAATGCGATCAGATTAAAAATAACAAGACTCAAGATAGCGTGTCTCAAATTGAAGATACAATTGAAGGAAACTTCAAATCTATTTCCGGAGCGGTTGGGCGGCTTTAAAACTGGATGGCTTGACTACCTGTGTAATCCGCCGGGTAGGCTCTTCGCCGCAGCTTGAAGATAGATTTACCCGGAAAGTTGGCTGGCCCTGGCAACCTATCCCTGGAACTGGTGTCCCATAATCAGCCAGAAAAAGAGCAAGGAAGCCGGCTTTTATTTTGCTGTTGGTATAGCCAAAAGCTGGTTGAATGCTCCTCCTGTTATTGTCAGCGGACAGGGCCTTTCTTTCCTGGGTTATGACCGAAGTAAGCGAGCTTTTAAAATTTCAAAATCAAATGATGATGTTGATTCTTTTTTAGAGATGAAGATAAAAGCAAGCCAGGAGTTGCCCCTTTATAATCCAGCTTTTGTGTTCATGAATGGGGGAGAGGAAAAACCTGAATTAAGGATTGATGGGAAATTAATAACTCCAGGCAAAACCTTCAGATATGGATATAACTACCGGCTTGAAGGAATAGATCTTATTATCTGGCTCCAATTTGAATCCATCTCTCCCTGCTTGCTTCAAATAGCTCCTGCACGAAGGAAATAAGAAAAAAGTAAATTTGTCAAAGATTCCAGCATCATAAATGAATTTTTTAAGATGGTGGACTTGAAAGATATAAAGCGATGAAAGAGAAATACATAAAAAATAAATTTAAAGGAAGAAATTTTCACCTAAATTATGGTTGGTTTTTTGATGGCTTTATTTCGGGGAGTCTGATCTTTGAGTCCAGCTAAAAGTTGGATCAAAGGGGCTACTGGCAGAGTAGTAGTTTCTTTTGATGGTGCGACGCAATGGCGAACAGTATTCAAATTTTCCTTTGCACATGGTGTTACATGTTAAGCAAGTTCAGAAAAAATAGAAAGAAAAAAGTTAGTCCGTTTTGTTCTTTTAGCTGGGATTTTCCTTCAAGGCTAATAGCGGCCGCAAATTTTCTCTTAAAACTGAAAGCTCGAAAAGCAAATGAATTAATAAGTCCAATGAAGGCACTTCGAACAATTCTGGTTTTCCTTTTTTTTGACGGGACAAATCAATCTTTTGTATATTTTGCTTAAAGAAAGGGCAAAGGAGCAGGAAAAAGATTGGGCCTGAGGTCATTACAATGAAAAAAATAATAAGCCTTCTCTTCGTGATATCTTTCCTGGCCGGGACTTCTTTTGAGGTCAAAACCAGGGAGGCGGAGCTGGCCCCAGGATTTAAAAATCCTGGTCCTGAAGCTCGACCCAGGGCCTACTGGAACTGGTTGAATGGAGCCGTTTCACTTCGTGACCTGACCCGTGATTTAGAAGAAGCCAAGGAAAAGGGACTGGCCGGCCTGGAAATCTGGGATACCGAAGCCATGCAAAATCCTGATGGTTTTGTTCCCGTCGGCCCTCCTTTTCTCGGGCCTGAATCCGTGGCGGCTATCCACCACTCGATGAGAGAGGCTCGCAGATTGGGACTCGATCTGGGGCTGGTCACTTCCAGTGGCTGGAATGCAGGAGGTTCCTGGGTGCCTCCAGAGATGGCCAGTAAGAATCTTTATTATTCAAGTTTGGTTGTCAGTGGTCCAGCTAAATTCAGGCAACAGCTTGAGTTTCCTGAGGTTCCACCTACCTGCCCTAAAGGCGAAGACGGAAAGCCAAAATGGTATCTTGATGTGGCTGTCCTTGCCTGGCCTTATAACGATAGCAAAATCATCCCGGATGTATCTAAAATAATCAATATCACTGACAGGTTGATCGATGGTTATTTGATGTGGGATGTTCCGCCTGGCCAATGGCAAATTGTACGCTTTGTCTGCACTAATAATGGTCAACAGCTAATCGCCGCCAGTCCCAATTCAAAAGGTCTGTTCATAGATTTTCTGGACCCAGAAGCTACCCGCTTTCACTTTGAATATATTTTGAACAAAATTGGCCTGGAAAAAGGACCTAATCCGGATTGTCCCCTCAAATATCTTGAAGTTGATAGTATGGAACTCGAAGAAGGCATTCAATGGACGGCTAAATTTCCGCAATGGTTTAATGAGTATAATGGCTATGATCCGATTCCCTGGTTACCGGTCTTAATTGGCTGGACCATAAAGGACCAGGATACCAGCAATCGATTTGTCTATGACTTTAAAAAAACAATCAGCGATCTTCTCATTTTCAGCCATTATACAACTGGAAGTAAAGTTTGTGCCGAATACGGCCTTAAACTTGTGGGCGAAGCTGGCGGACCCGGTACTCCTATCTGGGACAGCTGTCCGGTAGATGCTCTGAAAGCCCTGGGAAATGTGGATATACCCCGGGGCGAATTCTGGATTAAGAATCGCCACAATATTTTTCTGGTTAAAGAGATTGCCTCGGCTTCCCATATTTATGGGAAAAAATATGTGGATGCTGAATCCTGGACAACCTGGCTGCGCTGGCAGAACAGTCCTTTAGTGCTCAAACAGTTAGTTGACCGAGCCTTCTGTGAAGGTCTAAGTCGGATAACTTACCACGTCTTTGCGCACTCACCGGAGGAAGCAGGTTTCCCGGGTCGCGCTTATCATGCTGGCGTGGATTTGAATCCCCGAGTAGTTTGGTGGCCCAAGGTCAGACCCTTCATGGATTACCTGGCTCGTTGCTGTTATATGTTACAGCAGGGCTTATTTGTGGCAGATGTTGCTTATTATTATGGCGATAAAGCTCCAAATTTCTGGCCGTCGTTTCATCATGTTCCAGAAAAACCTATGCTGGAGGGCCTCGGCCAGGGCTATGATTATGATGTCGTTAACAGCGATGTTATTCTGAATCGGATGACAGTTAAAGATGGCCTGATTGTTCTTCCTGATGGAATATCCTATCGCCTTCTTGTTCTCCCGGAGGAGCGGACCATGCCCCTTGAAGTCCTTATCAAATTGGAAAAGCTGGTGGCCGAAGGTGCAACCATTTTAGGGCCTAAACCTGTCGATGTTCCAGGTCTTAAAGACCATCAGGAAAAAGCCATGAAACTGCGGGCTCTGGCTGACAGGATGTGGGGCAGGTGCGATGGGACTCGAATTAAACAAAACAATTATGGCCGGGGCAAGGTTATCTGGGGTTTAACTCCCAGGCAATGGCTTCTTGAAAAGTCTATCGGGCCGGACTTTTCAAGTGAGCTTGATGAATATAACTCGTATCTTGATTACATTCACCGCCGGACAGAGGATCAGGATATCTATTTTGTTAGAAATAAATCATTAACTCCCATAAATACCTGGTGTGTTTTCCGCGTTAAAAATAAAGCACCCCAACTTTGGGACCCAATAGATGGCAGCATAAGACCGGCATTCGCTCACAGGAAAGTTCCTGGAGGAACAAGCGTATGGCTCCATCTACCGCCAGCCGGTTCTGTGTTTGTGGTCTTCAGTCATAAAACTTTGTCTCCAGGCATTGATGTGGCCTTTCTTTCTGGGGAAAAAGATGATTCTCCTTTTCCTCTTATTGAACTCCTTCAGGCTGATAAAGCAGCTGCAACGGTCAGAGTCTGGCAAAATGGTGAATATGAACTGACTCATGATAATGGACATAAAAATCGGATAAAAATCTATTCCTTGCCTGAGCCACAGACGATTGAAGGTGAGTGGACAGTAGAATTTGATCCTGCCTGGGGAGCTCCACCTATCATTATGCTGCCAAAGCTTATCTCCTGGACAGATCATGAGAATGAAGGAGTGAAGTATTATTCTGGTCCGGGCTTCTATATCAAAGAATTTAATGTACCTGAAGAGTGGCTGACCTCAGGAACAAGAGTATATCTGGACCTCGGAGAGGTTCATGAAGTGGCCGAGGTTTTCATTAACGACAGATCGGCTGGAATATTATGGACACCAGCCTTCAGGACCGAGATGACTCCATTCCTTAAACCAGGGTCAAATAAAATTAGAATTGAGGTCAGGAATATGTGGATTAATCGTCTCTATGGCGACTTGAAGCTTCCGCCGGAAAAAAGATTCTGTCGAACCAACATCAGGTCTAAATGGCAACTCTTACCAGCCGGTCTGCTGGGTCCAGTCAAACTTTTGCCAGCGATAGATATAGGGGTAAATTTTTCTGATAAATAAGAAAAGAAAATATCTTAGAATTAAGCTGGCCTTAAATATCAAATATATAGAGAGGGCATTGACATTTTTAAGTCAGACCCATGAAAGTTGGCTTATTTAAGTTCTGCTTTGAATGGAAGTGAAAAAATTTTAATTTAAAAATTATTGCTGGCGAGCCGGCACAAGTGCGAGAATTTCGATTCATTCCTGATAGCCAGGATAAAAAAGATGAGGACATAAAAGGCGAATTAGCTGAGATTATAAGGGGAAAGAGATGATCCAGATGAGGAAAAAGAGAAAATGGATGTTGATGATATATATGTTTGTTTTTTTATTGATAACCACCCATGGAATTGGCCAGGATAAAGAAGATAAAGGCCAGAAGTGCTCACCGCGGCTTGTAAATATAATAAATTTCATCCGGCAATGCGAACCACGAATTGACTGGATAACCGAAGAAGTTCTCTACCAGACGGTAGTGGAGCAAGTTAACATCATAAAGCAGTATAATTTCAAGGCCACTTTCCTTTTGCAATATGATGCTCTTATTGATCCCCGCTATCAGAAGCTGATGAAGGAATTACCTGCCGCTCAGTTTGAGGTCGGAGCCTGGTGGGAGATACCGCAACCTCTGGTGGAGAAAAGCGGATTGAAATGGCGGGGAAGATATCCCTGGGACTGGCACGCTGATGTTGGTTTCGCCACTGGCTATACGCCTGAAGAAAGGGAAAAACTCGTTGACACCTACATGGAAGATTTCAAAAAGATATTTGGCAGCTATCCAAAATCCGTTGGTTCCTGGTTCATTGATGCTTATTCCCTGAAATACATGCACGATAAGTATGGAATTGTAGCTTCCTGTAATTGTAAAGACCAGGTAGGAACAGATGGATACACGCTCTGGGGCGGTTACTGGAGTGGCGGTTACTACCCCAGCCTGGTTAATGCTTACATGCCCGCTCAGAACCCGGAAAAGCAAATTCCTGTCCCCATTTTCCGCATGCTGGGCAGTGACCCCATTCATCAGTATGACAGTGGCCTGGGTACCGGGAACCAGCGTGTCATTTCTCTTGAACCGGTGTATGAGAAAGCTGGAGGCGATGAGAGATGGTGTCGCTGGTATTTTGATTGGTTTGTAAATGCACCAGCCCTGAATTATGCCTATGTCCAGGTCGGGCAGGAGAATTCCTTTACCTGGAAAAGGATGTCCAGGGGTTACGAGATTCAGATGAAAATTTTAGACGAGCTGGTTAAAAACGGGAAAATTGTCCTGCAGACTCTCAGCGAAACAGGAAGGTGGTTTAAGGAAAATTATCGGGTTACTCCGCCAACTTCAGTTGTAGTACTTAAAGACCATTCTAAAAAAAATTTAAAAACCATCTGGTTTAACTCAAGATTTTACAGGGCCAATCTGCTCTGGGAACAGGGAACTTTACGCTTCAGAGATATTCATCTGTTTGATGAAAACATGGTTTCTGATTATTTTGAAAAACCCGGAACATCAAGCCAGTGCTTTTATTACACTCTGCCCCTGGTGGATGGCTTTTACTGGAGTTCTCTACGGAAGATTGCTAGTTTAAGGTTTAAATATAATAATGGGAAAGAGTTGAAAGGTAATAACCTGGTGGTGCATGATTCGTCCGCAGATGAACTTCTGGTGCAGTGGTCAATCGATTTCCCGGCAGGAGAAATTTTGATCAGGTTTGATGAAAGATGCCTGTCTATTTCGGCCAGGGGCGGAATTAAGGATAAGTGGTACCTGGAATTAAATAGCGCTCCAGAAGCGGAGTTACCATTTTTAAGCGTGGAACCAGATAAGTTATCCTGCCGCTTTAAAAACTGGAATTACACCATGCGGCTAAAAAAAGGCAGATTTTTAAAGGTGAACAATGAGCCGCTGAAGATTTTCCCGGTGCAGGGCCAGATAATCCTGGATCTTTCATGCAGGGGGATATAGATTTTTCTTGAATTTTATCATAAAGAGGAATTGTTCTGAGGGGAAAATTAGCAGTTTAATGTAACATTTCATCTGAAAAGAGTAAAAGTCCTCTTGCTTTTTTAATTTATTGTTAAATTGGGGGTTCAAGGGAAAATATTAATTGAATTAACTTTGAATTAACTTGATGACAGCTTTCCCTGGAAGATATTCGAATAAAAAAATGAGGCTTCGCCAGGGCTGAAGATGTAGATGCAGCTTTATTGGTTTCTCATAATTTTTACCGGGGAAAATGAGTTTGATAAAAATGCAATTGTCCTTTTGGTCCCTGAGTTGCTCCCGGGAAAAAATGGAGTAAATAAATATGATGGCACCTTAGTTAGTGACACCTTTTTTATTAACGAGTTTCAGAAAAAAATTGGGTAAATAAATAAGGTGGCACCAATTTTTAGGAGCGCTTGTAGCTGATGGAAATGCCGGCCCAGCTTGAGCGATCAATGGTTGTTTCCATAAAAGGCAGGCTGTAAAGATAATCCAGAAATTCCTTTATTCCCCACTGGCGCCTTTCGCCCACATTATGGGCGGTGAAGCAGCCACCCACCACGAGCTTGGGTAAAACAGCTATAAGATAATTTTTATACCATTCCTTATCAGCGTCACAGAAAACAAAATCAAAGGGTCCAGGAAGCTTCGGCACAATTTCATGGGCATCGCCCAGAATAGCCTCAATATAGGGACTGAGTCCAGCTTCCTCAAAATTACGCAAGGCCTGCCGATAACGCCATTCATTAATTTCAATGGTAATCAGTTTCCCGCCAGTTTTACTTAGCGCCCAGGCAATCCAGATGGCAGAATGGCCCGTGGAGGTACCAATCTCCAGCGCCCTGGTATATTTATTTTTGATAATAATATCAAAAAGCACCCGGCCATCGGCTTCACTGATATTCATATCCCGCCAGGAAAAACGATGTCTTTCGAGAAAGCTTTTAACCCTGGTGTCAAGTTCTTCCCCTGAAAGGAGAGGATTCTGACTAAGCTGTGGCGGGGACGAGGAAGTCAACAGCTTGAAGGAAGAGAGAAGTAGAAAAAGGACTGTGAGGGAAATAACCATAAGGGTTGAGGGAAATCTCATAAACTTCCTCCTTTAATACATTATATAGAAGGACATTAACAATAAGCTCATTAGGAGAAGGGGACATCGCTTAGACGTATCAATTGAAGAGTTCATTTATTATCCCCATTCAATCTAGCTAAAGATAAAAACCATTTTCATTGCAAATAAATAAAAATTGAATAAAATATTTAGAGCAATTTCTGAAATTTGGACGAAATGGCCTTCCTTTTCTTCCCGCCGGCTTTTAATCCAGAGCTTTTTCATCTCGGGCTGAACATATCAGGCAGGTTAAGTAAAACAGTGCGGCTTAATCGATCAGAAATGAGTAATTAATACCTTGATCAGAGCAGGACAGACTAACTTTTTAGTAAAAATAAGGAAGATGGCTCTTCCGTAAAAAGTGTGGTGATTTATTTGGCTTATATCGCTGTATTTCTTTTAAAATCAATAAGATACAAGAATTTAAGCAGGCTCTAAATGCATTTTAAAAATTGAGGACAAATTATTTCCATTCTATCCTTTAAAAATTGATCAATGTAAGGTTTTAATAAAAGGCTATTTTTCTCATATACAAGAGCACTTTTAGGCAAAAAGAAGGTTCGAGATTCATGATTAAAAACCGATGAAACCAGCACGATTTTAAGGATGAGCCGTTAAACATCTAATTAAAGCAAGGCACATTAACTATTAGATAAGAATAACCCGAGCCCTGAAGAGGCAGGGCGAAAGGCTCGACCAATAATTTCGGGCTGAACTTGTCTCGCCTGTCGACTTGGTTTATATTCAAAGGTTGACATTTCTGGTCAAAGGAGCGAGGAGCATGGAAATCCGCTTATCGCCAGCTCAGTATCAACTTCTGATCAAACTGGTCTATCTTGGCCAATGGATGATCGAGGGAGCCAGGGAGGAAGAGGGTGATCTTGAGGAATATGATTCCCTGGCTTCATATATTTATTCCTATGCACCCCTTTTTGGAGCTAAAAATCTGGTTGATTTTGATGAGGCTGAAGGAGAATATTACCCTTCTTCCGAACTTGACGAGCTGATGGAGGAAATCGTGGCTCGTTATGAAGAATCGAGCTTCTGGGATCAGCTGGTCATCAGGCTAGCTGAAAGAGACCTGGTTCGTGAATATGGCGAGGAAGGAATAAAAAGGATGGACTGGAAGGAGCTTGAAGATAAAAGAGGGGCTTTAATCAAGAAATATTTGCGAGAAATCGAAGAGCATGGCCTCGATAATCTGGTCATTGAAAGAATTTCCTAAAAAATATTTCCGGGCCGAAAAGGGGAAGTGAAAGATTTAATTTTAACCCACCACTATCCGGTTAAGCTTATTTAAACTTTATGTACCTGGACGTATCTGGTCAGATGCATTAGTAATACAATATAATCCTTCAATTAGAGCCGAAGGCCAATATTTTTTCGGCTCTTCCGCAAAAGGGTGTACTTTATCAGGATCTTCGCTTTCTCTTTTATTCTTCCTTCAATTCCGACGAGGTCATCATAGCCAGAATGCGTGGATTGTTTTCCCCTTTATTTCTTTTTACAATTTAATAATAATGTTTCTTTGAACTTTCTTGTGGCTTAAGATGATATATTTTACGGGGCTCAACAGCGGATTGAATCCGGCTCAGGACATCGTTGCTGCTGATGATTAGAAAGATATCAATAAGATACATGTCTGGCTTCAACTCGCCTTTGAGGATTTATTTGCGGGTTCTGTATAGGGTTTCGGAGATTAATAACTCTTCAGGTCTGCCCCTTAAAATTGCGTAAAAGTCATAATAATTATGGATAGACTTTGAGGAAAAGGAGGTTCTGATGCGAACCTTAGCTAAAATTCAAGAAAAGATCTATGCCTTTTCTCTACCAGCCTTTGCTGGCATCATTTTGTTTTTATTTCTCTTTTCTTTGAATTTCATTTTTAATTCCTCGGTTTATGGCTCTGAAAAATCAGATGACGGGAGAAACAGGTCAATCCTCCCTCAATCAGCCTTTTCAGCGATTAATCTTGAACCTCTTTTGAAGGCCTTTGAATTCAGAGCCCTCGGTCCTTATCGCTGTGGCTCCTGGGTTACCTGTTTTGCTGTGCCTGAAAAGCCAAAAAGAGACCATCTGTATACTTTTTATGTCGGCACCAGGAATGGTGGAGTCTGGAAAACAGTCAACAACGGCACAACTTTTTTCCCCATTTTTGATGACCAGGAATATTTATCCATTGGCGATATCGCTCTGGCTCCGTCCAATCCTGAGATTGTCTGGGTAGGGACAGGCGAAGCCCACTGCACCAGGAGCACCTATAGTGGCAATGGTGTCTATAAAAGCCTTGATGGAGGTAAGACCTGGCAGCATATGGGCCTGGAGGAGACGCATCACATCGCCCGCATCGTCATTCATCCGCAAAATCCGGACATAGTTTATATAGCTGCTCTCGGTCATCTCTTTGGTCCAAACCCGGAGCGGGGTGTCTTTAAGACTACCGATGGCGGCAAAACCTGGTCAAAAGTTCTTTATATCAATGATAAGGTGGGGGTTGTGGACCTTGTTATGAATCGGGACAATCCCGATATCCTTTATGCCGCCACCTACGAAAAATATCGTTATCCCTGGACTTTTGAAGAGGCTGGACTTGAAAGCGGTATTTATAAAACTACAGATGGTGGCCGGACCTGGAAGCGCCTGACCAATGGTCTGCCCGGCGGGAAAATCGGCCGGATTGGCCTCGATATTTATCGCCGTAATCCCAATATCCTTTATACCATCATTGAGAATGCCAATCTGCGACCACCAACACCTGAAGAGGCAGCTCAGGATAAAAGACGCGGTCTCGAGCCTCAACCAAGAACTATCGGCGGCGAGGTCTATCGCTCGGATGACGGGGGAGAAACCTGGCGGAAAATGAATTCGCCCGGGGATAATATCGGCGGCAAAGCGCCTTATTCCTTCAATCAGATTCGCATTGATCCTAACAATGACCAGAAAATTTACGTAACCAGCGTGGCGGTTGCCCATTCCTCTGATGGCGGTCGAACCTGGCGCGACCTTGACTGGCCACCAACTCTATTTCCCCGCATGTTTGGCGATGTTCGCACCATCTGGATTGACCCTGAAGATTCTGACCGCATTTTCCTGGGAACTGATGGCGGTGTTCATATCAGTTACGATGGTGGCAAGACCTGCGATCATTTTCATAATCTGCCTCTGGGCGAATTTTATGCCATTGCCGTGGATATGGAAGACCCCTATAACATATATGGAGGTATGCAGGACCATGATTCATGGAAGGGGCCATCCAATGGCCCTTCAGGTTATGTAAGCCTTGAAGACTGGGTAACCGTGGGCACCCAGGATGGCATGTATAATCAGGTTGATCCCTATGACAGTCGCTGGGTTTATAATACTTTCCAGTTTGGAGGCCACTCCAGAATTGACCAGAAGCTCGGCACCATGACCTCCATTGTGCCCCGTCGCGATGCCGGGCAGCCTCCGCTTCGCTGGAACTGGACACCGCCCCTCCTCATCTCCCCGCATAACAGCCAGATAATCTATACTGGCGCTCAGGTTTTACTTCGTTCTCTTGATCGGGGCGACCACTGGCAGGAAATAAGCCTTGACCTGACCCGAAATGACCCTAAAAAAATTGCCGGGCGGGGAAATGTCACCTACTGCACCATAACCACCATTTCTGAATCACCCTTGAAGCCGGGTTTAATCTGGGTCGGGACTGATGATGGCAAGGTCTGGATAACTCAGAATGGTGGGGCTACCTGGACTGATGTCTCGGCCAATTTAATCAAAGCCGGAGCGCCTGATGAAAGATGGGTCAGCCGCGTTCTGGCCTCTTTTCATAAGGAGGGGAGAGCCTACGTCACCAAATCCGGTCTTCGCAGTGACGATTTCAAACCCTATGTGTATAAAACAGAAGATTATGGAGCCACTTGGAAGGCGATAACTGAGGGCCTTCCCGAACGATCGGTCAATGTTATTATTGAGGATCGAAAAAACCCGAATTTACTTTTTGTGGGTACTGACGGCGGTGTCTATGTTTCCCTCGATGGCGGTTTAAGATGGCATCGCTTTAAGAGCAATATGCCTTCAGTCAGAGTAACTGATCTGGTGATCCATCTCCGGGAGAATGATTTAGTTGTGGCTACCTATGGCCGTGGTATTTATATTACCGATGTCTCTGTTCTTCAGGAGCTTACGCCGGAAATTCTGAATAAAGAAATTCACCTCTTTTCCATCGAACCGGTGATGCAGAGGATAACCAGGAATTGGGGTAATTACAGACTTTATGGAAATAGAGTTTTAGTTACTCCCAATGAGCCCAATGCGGTAACCATAAATTATTATCTTAAATCACCCCTTCCCTCGAAGGTAAAAATTACGATTAAAGACCCTTACGGTAATATTCTACGGGAGCTGGAGGGGCCGGCAGAAGCCGGATTAAATCGAGTTCTCTGGGATATGAGAGCCCTTAAGCCCCAGGAAGGAGAAGCCACCGGCGAGACCTTCCCACGCAGGGGGACCAATCTTGTAGAACCAGGACAATATCTGGTTATAATGGAGGCGGCCGGCCAGACTCTTCAGGCCAGAGCCCTGATTAAAGGCCGCCAGAGCTGGGCCATTGGTCCCTTCCCCGTTCGCCATTAATCTGCCGGATTAATTAAAATCAAGCGAAGATATTTTGGCCGGAAAGATGATAAAGACAACATTTGGCTTTTGTTGAATGTTTGAGAATAAGCAGCTCGGCCAAAAAGTGTGATAACCTATATGGCCTGTAGCGGTCGTATCTTTTTTAAAAACAATATGAAAATTTAAACAGGTATAAATGCATTTCGAAATCGAATGGCCATCTTTTCTCATTCTATCTTTTAAAAAAGAATTTAGGTAAGGATTTATAAAAACCCTGCTTTTTCCCTTATACCAGAGCTCATTAAGTCGAAAAAAGACCGGATATTCATGAGAAAAAATTGCTCAGACCCCCACAATTTTTAAGGGTGAGCCAAATCCAGAATAAGCTGGAGATATAAGCTGGCTTATTTAAATATCGAAATTTAAAAGAAACTTAATTGTAAAGAATTTAAATTTGATCAAAGAATGGCCTGAAAGGAGATTGAGCTGAATAATTTTTTGAAAAGGGAGAGAAATGAGAGAGCTGTTTAAGAGTCTTGATTAATATGTCAGAAGGCTTAAACTAGAATAAGGCCATGATCAGCCGCAGTCTTAAAAAAGAGAGATTCTTTTTTGAGAAAATAAATAGTTGGAAAAAATTTTCTTCAAAAGAGTTTTCTTTTACTTAGGTCATGACTTTTAGATTAAGCCTTGTTATCAAAACGAAAAAAAATTATAAATGAGGCTGAGGAGGCATTAAATGAAGTTCAAAAATGGACCAAGAAAACACATCTTATGTTCCAGGGTTTTTATGGTTTTATTTTTTATACTTCTTCTTTTCCCTGGCTTTAATTTATTTTCTTCTCCCCGGCAGGAAGTCCGCGAGGGAAAAGAACCGGGCTATACTTTAACTCCCGTTCCTTTCCTTAATGTCCAGATTTTTGACCAGTTCTGGTCCCGCCGCCTGGAAACTAATCGCAAGGTAACCGTCCCCCATTGCCTCGACCAGTGTGAAAAAACCGGCCGGATTGAAAATTTTGAAATTGCGGCTAGGATGAAGACGGGCAAGTTCAAAACCCAGTATCCCTTTGATGATTCTGATGTTTTTAAAACCCTGGAGGCTGTAGGTTATGTCCTGAGTCGTTTTCGTGACCCGGAACTCGAAAAGAGAGCCGATGAAATTATCGCTAAAATTGCAGCGGCCCAGGAGCCCGATGGTTATCTTTATACGGCCAGAACAATCGATCCACTCAATCCGCCTGTGCGCTGGGTTGGTCCGGAAAGATGGTCAAATCTATCGATGAGCCATGAACTTTATAACGTCGGTCATCTTTATGAGGCGGCCGTGGCTTATTATTTGGCCACTGGAAAGAAAAATTTGCTGGATGTGGCCCTGAAAAATGCTGAGCTTCTTCTTTCGGTTTTTGGTCCGGGGAAAAGACGGGATGTTCCGGGCCATCAGGAAGTGGAGATAGGTCTGGTAAAACTTTATCTTTTGACCAGGGACAAAAGATATCTGGATCTGGCCAAATTTTTCCTTGATGAGAGAGGCCGCTCTGATGGCCATAAACTCTATGGAACTTACTCTCAGGACCACAAGCCAGTGGTGGAGCAAACCGAGGCTGTGGGCCACGCTGTCCGGGCCCAGTATATGTACACCGCCATGGCTGATGTGGCTGCCTATACGGGTGAAGCTGCCTATTTAAAAGCTCTGGATGCTATCTGGAATGACGTTATCAGGGGAAAAGTTTATGTGACAGGCGGGATTGGCGCCGCCGGCGGAATTGAGGGTTTCGGACCAGCCTATGAATTACCCAATGCCACGGCCTACTGCGAAACCTGTGCTTCCATTGCCCATATCCTGTGGAATTATCGTCTTTTCCTCCATTATGGGGATGCTCGCTATATCGACGCTCTGGAAAGAACGCTTTATAATGCCTTTCTCTCCGGAATCGGCCTCAGCGGCAATCTTTTCTTCTATTCTAATCCCCTTGAATCCTTTGGTCAGCATACCCGAAGTCCGTGGTTTGGTTGCGCCTGCTGCCCACCCAATGTGGCCAGGCTGATGCCGCAAATACCTGGCATGATTTATTCCCTGGGAAAAGATAACAGTCTCTTTGTTAATCTTTTTGCTGCCAGCAGCACCGATGTCTCCCTGGCCGGAACAAAAGTCACAGTCCGTCTGGAAACCAATTATCCCTGGGAAGGCAAAGTAAGGATAATTGTTGTCCCTGCTAAGGAAACAAGTTTTACGCTTAAGGTCAGAGTCCCGGGCTGGGCTCAGGGCAGACCTGTTCCCAGCGACCTTTATACCTATTTAAATCCTGAAAAAACCCAGGCTTCATTCAAATTAAACGGAAGAAATATCTCGCCCAGCCTGGATAAGGGCTATGCTGTTTTTAATCGTCAGTGGAAGGTGGGTGACACCCTGGAGATTGACTTTCCCATGCCGGTGAGAAGAGTCTTGAGCCATCCGGCTGTTAAAACCAATACAGGTAAGGTGGCTTTAGAGAGAGGGCCTATTGTTTATTGTGCCGAATGGCCTGACAATGGTGGGGCCGTAAGCAATCTGGTCCTCGATGACCGGGCACCTCTCACCGCTGAATGGCGGGCTGACCTTCTGGGTAGCTTGATGGTAATAAAAGGTGAAGTAACTGCTCTTAAACAGGGCGAAAAGGAAGGCGAAATCATCAGGGAAAAGAAAACCCTGGTGGCCATTCCTTATTATGCCTGGGCTCATCGTGGTCCGGGAGAAATGATGGTCTGGCTGGCCCGCGAAGAAAAAAAGGCCAGGCCTTTTCCCCAGCCGACCATCGCTTCAACGAGCAAGGTTTCGGCTTCTGGCAACCGTCCAGCCCGCGGCGTTAATGACCAGTGGGAACCAGAAGCCTCCAATGATCGCTCCCATCCCTATCTTCACTGGTGGCCAAGAAAAGGGACCAGGGAATGGGTCCAGTATGATTTTGAAAAACCGGCCACTGTCTCCGTTGTCGAGGTCTACTGGTTTGATGATACAGGCGAAGGCGAATGTCGTGTGCCTCAAAGCTGGCAGGTTCTCTACCGAGAAGGTGACCAGTGGAAACCGGTGGAAAATCTTACTCCCTATCCTGTAGCCAAAGATACTTATTGCCGGGTGGAATTCAAGCCGGTAACAACCACGGGTCTTCGCCTCGAAATCCAGGCCCAGAAAGATTTTGCTGCTGGCGTGCTGGAATGGAAGGTCCGCTAATTCTGGCTAAGAAATAGAGCTTCTGGTCCTGCCTCCTGAAAATAAATAATTTTTTAAGAGGTGGCCTGTTCGAGTTTTTTCATGATGGAGAAAATGAAGGCAGCTGAAAGCAGACAGCAGACGACAAAGATTCCCCAGACGAGCCAGAGTTCAGTTCTTTCCCAGAGATAACTGCCGACGAAGAGAAGTTTGCTGCCCACGGCTGTCGCCAGCAACCAGCCTCCCTGCATCAGACCCTGGAATCTTTCAGGCGCTACTTTGGAAACAAAGGAAAGCCCCATCGGGCTCAGGAAAAGCTCAGCGATCGTAATAATTAAATAGCTGCTTATCAGCCAGTAAGGCGAAACTCTTGTCCATTCTGTCAGACCCTGCGAAGCGATAGTTTTTGGTGAGACCAGGTTGATTGAACCCAGGAGCATAATCAAAAAGCCAATAGCAGCTAGAATCATGCCCAGGCCAATCTTTCTGGGGGTGGATGGCTCCTTACCCTTGTTTCTTAACCAGGTAAAAATGCTCATGATGGGGAAGGTAAAGACAACGATGAACAGGGGGTTGAAAGACTGGAAAATTTCAGGAGCGATGGAATTAAGGTCATTATAGCTACGAACAAAATAATAGGTTAAAGCTCCAGCCCCGGCGAAGACGACCAGACTGATAATTTTCTCCAGCGGCTTTTTACGGGTGAAAAAGAGGATGAGACCAGCGCAGGAAGCGATAAAGGCCAGAATTGATTTCAGATTAAAAAAGATATTGGTAAATCGGTCGACTTCTTTAACGGTGTAGTCGCGGGCAAAAAAGGTCTGAGTCAGAGCATTCTGGTGGAAAGACATCCAGAAAAAAATTACCACCGCAAAAACCAGGATGAGGGCAACGACACGCGGTTTTTCTTCCCGGGTGGAGACGCGAACTATAATCGAAACGAATCCAACAAAAAGACCAAGGGCGAGACCAAGAGCAAAATCGTTCATAAGGAAGCGGAAAAGGAGAGCTGTTGCCAGCATAAGAACAAGAGCAATTATGATTGCGCCTACATTCTTGATAGAGACCGCAGCCGGTTTCTGAGCGGGCTCAACTTTCTTTCGTTCTTTAGCTGGCAGATATTTATTGAACAGAACGAAAACCAGGAGGGAGATAATCATAGCTCCACCGGCAATACCAAAGGCGTAGTTATAGCCCCGGGAAAAGGCATCCAGATAAGCCCGGGCAAAGGTAGTCAGTTGTTCGGCGCCTGTAACGATTTTGCCTGAAACCTTGCTGGCTAAACTTTCAAAATGGCTGATGGCCTGGGATTCAGTTAGCCGACCCTGCAGGAAGGCATGGCAGAGAGCGGGCAGGCTTCCATCATGAAGAAAACCCTGAGATTTAAGGAACCAGTTCCTCATGGCTGTAGCTGCATAAGGAGCAAAGAAAGCGCCAATATTAATGCCCATATAAAAGAGCATGTAGGCAGCGTCTCTGACCTTAGAATACTGGGGATTGTCATACATCTGGCCGACAACGGCCTGAAGATTGCCCTTGAAAAGGCCGTTGCCAAAGGCAATGGTAAAGAGGCCGGCCAGAACCAGGGCCAAAGGCATTCCAGGAATGGCCATGAGGATATAGCCTGCCAGCATAACAACAAGGCCGGCGCCAATGACCAGTTTATATTTACCGGTCCAGTCAGCCAGAAACCCGCCGAAAAGGGCCAGGGCGTAAATGGCAAAATAAAACCAGCTGTAGTAATTACCGGCGCTTTCAGCTGAAAGTCCATATCTGGCCTGGAGAAAGAGGACGAGAATGGCCATCATGGTATAAAAGCCAAAGCGTTCGCCCATATTGGAAAAAAAGGCGACAATCAATCCCTTGGGATGTCCTTTAAACATGCTCCTTCCTCCCTGAGAGGATGATGCGCCGCCGATTATATCAAACCTGAAGGCGAGTTAAAACCGGGAAAGGACTGATTGCCTTAACTCAAATTGTTTTTTAAAAACTTTTAAGCTTCTTCCGGGTTTTCTGTGGGCAAATGGCATGCATGAATCCTCAATGAGAGCCAAGAAATCCCCCAGGCTTTTTAGAACCTGAGGCACATGTATTAGCGCTTATAAATTGTAACTTAATGATATTCAAGAGATAAGCATTAATCGAAAGCTCTTTGAGCCAGCTCTTATTCTCATTGCCTTATATTTCGATCCCAAAATTGCTCACACGAAAGTCGGAAGAACCAAAAAATTAAGGCAAAATAAAAGCTAAAACGGAAAATTCAAGTTAAAAGACGATAAATTTTTTTTGATTAGGCTCAATTAATAAGGAAAACGATTTTGTTCTGGTTTAAATCAAGACGGAATAAATTGATTAGAGGCAGAAGATGGGAAAGGGAAGTTATTTTTCAGTTGAAACCTGATAAATTACATGCTCCTCGTTGGCGAAAACAGGAAACAGGATTACCTTGTTTGAAAAGAATGGAGATGACAGAGCTTCTGGCTGAAGGATGATTCTTCCATCCTCATCCTTTTGTGCCCCCAGATTTCTTTGTCGGTCAATCCAGATATAATTGACATTATATTTCCAGAGGACGTCCAGATTATTTTCGGGTGCATTGAAAAAGCGATCGACATCAGCCAATCTCTCTCTGATTTTTCGTTGGGGCAGATGAAAGGGAAGATAAGAATGAATCGAGTTATCTAAGACCACCCTTCGACCGGCAAAATAGCAAATATAGCGCATATCAGAGGGGTGCAGGATTACAGCCTCTGGAGGTGCATTTTTCTCGACCCAGGAAGCGGCCTCAAGGAATGGGCGAGAGAAGAGACGAATCTCGGGCCTTGATAGACGTGATTGAAGATAAAAGAAGGTATTGGGCAGAGAGAGCAGACCGACCAGAGAAAGAACTATTATCTTTTTTGTCCTTTTCCCGGGAGTGATTCTTTCTTCAAGTTCTAAAAGAAAGAATATAGCCAGAACTATCAGGCCTAAATAATAAATATAAATATTTAGAAGGTTCCGGTTGAGTCGACCCAGATAGGGAGTGATGCCGAAAAAAGTGGCCATGGAGACAAGAAAGCAGGCCGAAAGGAAGCTTTGTGTTGGGGAAGGATGCAGCAAAGACCGGAAAGCTCGAGGCAGCCCGAATAGACTCAGACCAAATGTCCCGATGATAAATATGGCTACAGAAGCGGCGGCAATTAAATAAGCATTTAAATTATTTTCCCTCCCGGAAATGAGGCTCTGCCAGCTTGCCCACCATTTTTCCAGGCGTAATTCCCTCAGGACATGGCTGATCCAGTCAACCGGACCTATCCTGAAATGATAGCCCATGGCCCCGCGGCCGCTCACAAGAGCAGTTGCGAGAAGAGGCAAAGAAAAAAGAGCGGTGATTAAAGTGATGGGTAAGGTTTTTTTATTTTTCTTGATTAAAAATTGAATTAAGGTGGCCAGGGCTAATCCGCCAGCTATGGGCACAAGAAGAAAGACCTTGAATTCAAAGATAGCAGCCAGAAAAAGGCCAGCCAGCCACAACCAGCTCTTATTTTTTTCTTTTTCATATAGATTCAGAGCTAAAAGCCCGGAAAAGAAAAGGGCTAAGCCAGGAAGAAGAGAGTTTAAACTTATCAGGTCATGGAAATAAAAATTGAAAAAAATATTGCCGGTGAAGGGAGCCCGGAAAATAGCTGAAAAAAGATAGGCCAGGCCGCCTGAACCAAAAAGAAGAAGAAAGCTGCCAAAAGTGGCCATGGTCCGGGTCCGGAGAAGGGAACGCAAAAAGAGGGATAAACTCGAAATGAAAAGGAAGGCGAAAAAGGTCAGACCAAGGCGATGACTGAGGTCGAAAACATCGAGCTGGCCATAACGAAGGAAAAGCGAGAGGAAGAGGTCCATACCGTAGTGATAGCTGAGAAAGTTGCCAGAAGCAAAGGGCATTTGCGGGGGAAAGGAATGGGCCAGTTCTCGAATACAGGCAATGCGCAGAAAACCGTCATAAAATCTCATGCGTAAGGCGAGCTCGCCCGAAGGAAGGATGAGACCATTATAAAAATTATCAGCCACAAGAATAGCGAGAAAAGATGCGAAAATTAAAATCAGACTCAATTTCCAGCTTAGAGAGGAGTCAAGGCTTAAGGTGGATGAAACAGGCGAGGAGGAGCGAAGAGTTGATTGCAGCCACCAGAGAAATCCAAGGCTGAGCCAGAGGAAAAATAGGAATTCGGCCCCGATGAGGCGACTGAATTTGGCCATCAAAATTGATGAAACTAGCCCTGAAGCTAAGATCAGATTGAGAGATAAGGCTTTTTCAGCCTTAATCTTTAACCAGTCAAGAATCATTTTCCCGGGAAAGAAGACGAAAAGCAGCATCAGCAAGATAAAAACAGTGTATTCCCTTAATGAGATTCCAAAAGGAAAAAAGAGGAGGAAAAAAGATAAAAAGAGCAATGGAATTTTAAAATTTTTTGATATCCGGCTCAGAAGCAGACTCTTGAGTGGTAATTTCATTCTGATTTAACTATTTTTCTTCCTGAATTTTCTTCTGTCAACTTTCCGGGTGAATGGGTGATATCCGGGCGAGGGAATTATTTCTTGATTTTTTCCAGCTGAGCTTTGGCTGTCTGGATGGCCTTTTTGATTTCTTCATTTTCAGGCTGAAAAAGAAGAATTTTTTCCCAAATGGAAATAGCCTCTTTGAGGTTTCCTTCCCGGTATTGCCTGAGCCCCAGATTAGTCAGCTGCTGGCTGCAATTTTTTATTGATTTATCTATTTCTTCTAAAGATAAAGGAAAATGGGCAAGATAATTTTTATGATTTAGTCCCAGAGTTTTAAGAATTGAATACAACCGGCCGGCTGTAGCCCAATCCTTTGTGGCCAGAGCCAGACTGGCCTGAGAATAAATGGCCTCGATTACCTGAGTCAGATAACTCCTTAAAATTTCCTCTTCGGGATATTCCTTAAGACCGGAGAGTAAGGAATTGATGGCTGCCTCATACTGACCGGCCTTCAGGGCCTTCTCGGCTTCGGCCTTTTGATTTCTGAGCTGGCATTCTTTTATTTCTGATTGGAGGTCAGCCTGCCGAAAAGAGAGATTTCTGGCTTCTTGACCGAGCTGCTGGCTATGTTTAAGAAGAAGCCGATAATAGTAAAGGGCAGAAAGATATTTTTCTTTCTTTTTCAGAGTATCAGCCTCTCTTTTCACCCTCTCCAGAGCTTCGAAATAATCAGATTTGATCTTATTTTCAGCGGGATTTTTTTCAAGAAAAGACTTATAGACCTCCAGGCCGTGCGAGTAGGCGCCGGAAGCCATAGCCTCTTCTGCCTCCGGCAGGGAGGAAAGCGAGGTTTTTATTTCAGGCGGCTGCTTAGCAGTTTGAGATTTTTCTGGATTTTCACTTCTTTCAGGTTTTTCTTTCTCTAAGGCGGGTTTCTTGAAAAGGGAACAACCAGAAGACAGGCAGATGAGGAGAAAAATAACTTCCAGCAGGGCCGTGATAGAACATACTTTTGTTCTCATCTTTAACTTTCAAATTTTTCGCCCCAGCGGGCTTCTTTCTGGTTTTTTTTAATCATTTTAATGAACAGGCTGGCCAGCTCTGGATGAAATTGTTTGCCCGCATTTTTTGCGATAACCTCAAGGGCTTCTTCCTGACTCAGAGCCTGACGGTAGGGTCTATCTGAAGTTATGGCATCGAAGGAATCGGCAAGGGCAATGATGGCGGCAGCGAGAGGAATTTCCTCGCCTCTCAGACGATCAGGGTAGCCATGGCCATTATACCATTCATGATGATGTCTGACTGCAGGTATATACTTATAAAGACAGGGGGCCTTGCTCAGAATTTCAGCCCCGTATTCTGGATGCTTCCTCATTTCCTGAATTTCCTCAGGCTCAAGCTGCCCTTTTTTGTGGAGGATGACATCAGGGATTCTAATTTTGCCCACATCATGGAAAAGACAGGCAATTTCTATCGTCTCAATTTCTTCAGGGGAAAGTCCAGCCTCTTTGGCCAGAGCCATGGCGAGCTGCGCTACCCGGGTTGAATGACCAAGAGTATAAGGATCCCGGGCTTCAATCGCGGCGGCCAGGATTTTTACCGTGGCCACATAGGCCTGTTCAATTTCCTGGGCGTAGGCAGCGAGTTTTTCTTTTTGGTCGCTGAGCTGGGCGGCCATTTCGTTGAAGCTGGCAGTCAGGTGACCAAGTTCATCCATGGAATATATTTTCAGGGACTGGGTTTTTCCCTGACGCTTCATTAACTCGACTCCCCGGGCCAGTTCTCTTACCGGTCGGGTCAGGCGATGAGAAAGGATAATACTTCCGGCTAAGGCGAAAGCCGTGATCAGGCTGTAAAGGAGCAAAATTTTTCTTTTAGCTTCGGCTTGAGCTGCCCGCAGAGAAGACCAGTCAACCTCAAGGAGGACCCGGCCCAGCTTTTCACCCATAAACTCAACTGGATTTTCTATAACCAGGTTCCGATTCTGAAGTCCATTATTATTGTGGCGCAAAAGGTTATTTTTATCGCCCGATTCTTCTGGAGTCGAAGGCGATTCTAAAATTTTCTCTCCTATTTTTCCGAGTTCGCTGTGAACAATGATTTCGCCTTCATTGTCAACAATGGCAATGGACGTGATGTCCGGGTTGGCCGTTTTTATTCTGTAAACCATATTATCGAGGGCGAGAATATCCCTGGGAATCAGATGATGTCCAGCCACTGAAGCTATGCTGCGGCTGAGCGCTTCGGCTCGTCTGATAATGCTCGTAACTATTTGCTTTTTCATGATTTCGATAGTTATCAGGTAAGAACCGGAGAGGGTGATGAGAAGCAGGGTGAGGATATAGAGGGCAAATTTGGCGCTAATTTTTTGAAAAAAATAAGGCGGGAAAAGAAAGAAAAACCCCTTTTTTAAGCTGCCATTAACTTTCATTACCGGATTTGATTTTTAAACATAAATATTTCTTTGTCATCACCTGTTAAAATGATTTTTGGGGTGATTTTGGAGCGAGCTAACTCACCCGCGGGGGTGAGGGACGAATTTAAAGCCCGAGGAGATAGGCTAATCTCTTGAAAAGAAATATATTGCGATTAAAGGAATCGAATCTCAAAAAAATCTTATAGGGAAATTGAAGTGAGAGATTAGATTTGGATAGAGGATAATGAGCCATAAACTCGACTATTATCTTCCAGCAATTATAAGCTATTACTTAAAATTCTGCCCTCAGTATCCTTTCTGTCAAGGAAAGTCAGAAAATACAGCCACTGTTTTAAAGCATACTGCTTTTATAACCACAGAAAAAAGTTTGTGTCACGTTTTTTGCCCATTTTTTGCCAATATCCCGCATGGCTCGGGGAAGCGGAAAATATGGCCTGACTGAAAGAGATATATCCTGCTTATATGGGTTTAGAAAATGTTTGTGTCCCCATTTAGGGCTGGATTAGCCAACGGGGGGGAGAATCAGGCCTTCAGGTTCAAAGATGACCTTTCTTTCCCCTTCTTCCACCTGTCCGAGATGGAGCAGCTCATAGCCGGCTTTCTGGCCTATAGCGATGGTTCTATCGACTTCTTTCTCAGGTACGAAGATATAAAAGCCTATTCCCCAGTTAAAGGTGGTAAGACAATCAATGAGACTTACGCCGATTTCTCTCATGAAGAGAAAAAGAGGGGGTATTTCTTCCACCCATTTCTTGATCCGGTAAGTGAAGGGCCTTTTGCAATAGGCAATCTTACTGAGGCCACCTCCAGTGCCCGCTAAGAGAGAATGAATTTCCACGTTGTTTTCAAGCAGGGCTTCGACCAGAGCCACATAAGAGCGAGTGGGAATCAAGGCTTCTTCTCCCAGGGTTCGGCCATGGGGCAGCAAATGCAGAAATTTATCCTTGAGAGTCATGGCCTTCCTGATGACCAGAGAAATTCCATTGGCATGAATTCCGGAGGAGGTGACACCGATAATCTGATCCCCGGCCTGAAGTTTGCTACCAGTGATCATCCTTTCTGGCGGCGCAATTATGCCCGTAACGCACCCAGAAAGGGAAGGGGCGCTTCTAACGGGGGGTTCAGCCCTGATCAGGTAACGAAGGGCAGGAGATTCGCCTGCCGGAAGGGCCATACCGCACATTTCGCAGGCTTTATAGAAGCTTTCAGCCAGATCGCGGCTTCTCTTCTCATCCAGGAACCAGTCGCTATCACCGGCCGCAACTTCATCCGTATAAATTACAGGCAGAGCCCCCTGACAGATAACGTCATTGGCGGCCATCAGGGCGGTATCGATGCCGATGCCTTCATAATAGGTCCGACCTGTACCGGCATGTTGATACATCCATTCAGCAATCCAGTTTTTATTACCTAAGCCCTCCTGAGTCTGGCACCAGAGATGGGGTTGCTCGCCGCGATAACTAAAAACGACGCCATGCAGGCCAAGGCTTTCCGGTTCAATGTAAACCCCTCTTTTGTTGGGAAAGGAAAGGGTGCGCCGGCCAGCCTCAACCATGGCCATTTTGAAGGGCTCAATCTTGGAGTAATCGACTCCAGATTGAGCATATTCTGATTTTGGTTTTTCTTCTCTCATTTCCGTCCTTTCTTTTAAATAGCAAATTGGCCCCTTAAGGGCGGATAGTTAAGTAACGGATATAATCTATAGCCTCCAGGACGCCGAAATCAATGGTCCTGGCTAAATTTTGGCTTTTAGGCCTTTTCAGGAAATTGGGCTTAAGACACGCTGGTTGAATCCTGATAGTGCAGAAAATCTTTTTCCGCCGTCTTTAAAAGATAGAAAAATCAGAGTTGGTTAATTCTGGACCCAAGCATCTATTAAGAGGATCTGTTAAAAAATTCAGTTGTCCAAAATTTGTCGTAGCCATATAATTTTGAGGGAACAATCCTTTAAATGAGGGAAAATGAGAAAGCTAATTTTGTTTTTAATTCTTGTTGTTCTGGCCTATGGCGCCTTCAATCTTTATATGAAGAGCACCAGCCCTGAAGTCAAAATAGTTCATGGCCTGGAAAAAGAATTTCACCGCTCTGTTGATAAATATTTTACGGCTCTAAGGCAGACGGCTGAACCAGGTCTGGTGGTTATTGCCGAGCCGGAGAAAGCTGAAAATGAGATAAGAGAAATCAGAACAAAGCTTCGGGAAATAATGGTAACCCTGACGGAAGAAAAGGCTATCAAAAGAGCCAGGAAGCTTGAAACTGAAATCCAGACATTCTGTGAAAAAAATGGGATAGACTGATTCTCAAAATTTAATTTCAGGCAGGTGCTAAAATTTGACTTTTGCTCTCAATAAAATTTTTTCGCTATCTCGTTAGATTTTTCGATAGAAGCCGACATCCAGATTTTAATCTCAAGACATGGAGATTAAACTTGATAATTTTGTCACACTTTCAGGAAGGAAAATAAAGGGGTTGCCTCCAGAAAAAAATTAATTTATATTAATTTCGCTAAGAGGATAAGAGCGATGGGGGAATGACAACTCTTTTTAATAATTCTCTTTCTGGTAGCGGGGAGAAGTCCCTGTTTAAACAATTATTCAGAGAGCCCCGTTTTAAATTTTTCCGTTGTTTCCTGACTTCACTTTTTATTCATGTTTCCCTTTTTGGCCTCTCTTTCCTATTTACAGCTCAACCTTTCGGAAAAGGGATTTCTTTCCAGCCTGCCAGGAGGATATCTGAATCCGAACTGAGTCTGAAAAAGGAAAAAGCCCTGATCAAAGCCCTGGAATTTTTCCAGAATAAAGCCAGTGGCAAGGCAACCAGGCTGGAGGAAAGGGAGGTGCAAAAACTCGAAGCTATTTTAAGCACTTTACGGGAGATGAATATTTCACCCGAAATTCTGACAGAGGAAGATTTAACCTCCTTTTATCAGGCCCTTCTTGGCCGTTTATTTTCAGGCGACTCCGGTTCTTACGAGCTGGAAAATAAGGACAGAGCCGGAGGTGAAATAATTCCCTTCCGGGAAAAATCGCCTTCCAGGGGAATTCAAACTGACCGCGGTCTGGTCTTTATTCCACCCTCTTCGCCCGGTGAGGCCTGGGGGGTTCTTCCGAAAGACCGATTCCAGACGCTACGCCGTTTGACTGAGATTAAACCTGTCGAGAAAAAATATGCCCTTCAGGGAAGCAATGTTTTAATTAAAAGCCCCTATGGCGTTGAGACTGTTCCCAGGGCTTATTTCTATAAAAAATCCCCCTATGAGGAAATTCTGGCCAGGGGAGCAAATCTTTTCTATTTTGTCAGAGGCTTTCCTTCACTTCCCCTGGAATTAGAAAACGAGAAGGTCTCGGGCTTTCTTTCGGCCTTTGAAGAGAAATCTTTCCCCTCCGAAATTTATTTTCAAAGCGGCATGGCTCCTTTAAGAATTTTATTTTTTGAAAATATTCAGAGCCCGGGTAAAAAACGAGTGGCTGAAGCTGAGAATAAATCGACCGGGAAAAATGAAGCTTATCTAAATGAGCTTATTAAAAATTGGCCAATAATTCTGGAGGAAATGGTTGGCCTTCCGGAAAAAGAGCAATTAGATATTTTCCTGGAGAAATATTTAAAAAATCTTGATTTGAATGATCCCCGGGTGGCTGACCTTACAGAAGACTTCCTGACCAGCAACCTCAATAATGTGATCATTCCCATCAACCATATTTCCGTGGCCTTCGATTACCTGGAGGAGCTTTATTTTAATAAGACCTTTGACCGGCCTATTCTCGATTTTCTCCGGCAGCATCTGAAAACCAGAGTAGGGATTCAATTCTTGCTTTATCTCGCCTCTCAGTATGCCTTTGAAAGGCGAGCCCTGAATTATCTGGAATTGGCCTATAAAGAAGCCAAGGAATTTCTCACGAAGCGCTTTTTGCCGGCTGAGATTTATGATCAGATGGCCAAAAGCTTTATTGTGGTCTTGATTTATGAGGATGTTGTTGACGCAGCCAGGCGGCAGGGTTATCGCTCCATGAGCGAAATTGAGGAAGTTTATTTTAAGGCCGAAGCCAGTTGCTATCAGTATTTGATTGAATTAAATGAGGATTATCGTGACCGGGGCTGGTTTGAATTAGGTTGTTTATACTGGAATTCGGGCGACAAAGAAAAGGCCATCGATTGCTGGCAGTCTATCAGCCCTGATTTTCCCTCCAGGATATGGCAAGATATCGTGAAGACCCTCACGATATATAAAGATAAGGAGAAAGCCTATAATTATATTGATAAAATCCTGGGCGCCTCGAGCTATGAAAATTGTTTGAAGCTGCTTAACCGGCTCCTTAAAGCCAGCCGCTGGGAAAAGCGCTGGTCCCAGGCCGAGCTTATTGAGTAAGAATCTTCGGCCAAAAGTGTGCTCATTTATCAGGCCTTTATTGACGATATTTCTTTTAAGCTCAAAAGAAAAATAAAAATCAATTCTGAAATGGAAATAGCTTTTTTCTCATTCTATCTTTTAAAAAGTGATCCAGTTTAGACTTTCTAAAGCCCCGCTCTTGCCCTTATAAGGAGAGTCGATCGAGGCTAAATAATATCGGATTATTAACAAGATAAAATTCCATAAGTCAACATACTTCTGAAGGGAGCTATTAACTAGTTGATTAAGCCAAGGTAAGTTTGAAATTTCACTCGCCTCGGTTCTCAAATTTTATCTTCCCGGAAATTTCAATTTTGTCCAGGCAAAAGAGGGCTGAATCTCCAGGACAAAAGCCGCGGATGGATAATTCTTCAGGTCTATCCATTAAAAATCGAAAGAGCCAAAAATATAGATGGAAAATAGACAGCGCCAGAAGCTTTTTGACTTGTTTTTACCTCTATGTTATAAGCCTTTCCCGATGGACAAAAGACCCCTCGTTATTCTCCGACGCTGTGAAAGTTATGACCCTGAGCTCATTTCGAATATTATTCGTCAGGGAATAGAGCAACTGGATTTGGTGGCCAGAATAAAAGGGAGAATAACCATTAAACCCAATGTCGTTATGGCTCATCCTGAAGTAGCCCCCTCAGCTTATACCCGTCCGGAATTCCTTGATGGCCTGCTGCGGGCAATTGAAAGTATGAGATTGGTTCGAGAGGGTTTGAGTTCAGAGCAAGGGAAGGAAACTGGTCGGGATTTTCTCATTTCCATTGCCGAAAAGTGCGGGGCAGGCTTACCCACAACCAGGATGTTTCGCCATGCCGGTTATTATCGCTTAAAAAGGGAACATGCGATTCGCCTGGTGGCCATTGAAGAAGCCCGAAAAAGAACCATCTGGCTCGAGAAAGGGGTAATTCATAAGAAAATAACCACGGCCAGAGAAATGGTTGAGCGCGATTTTTTCATTGCGGCCCCCAAGCTTAAAACCAATGTTCTTTCTCACGGATTGACGGCTGCCCTTAAACTCAACATGGGTCTTCTCTGTGACCGGGAACGGATGTGGAATCATAATTTTAATCTGGATGAAAAAATCGTGGATTTGCTGGAAGTGGGTTATCCTGATTTTATTGTCACCGATGCCATCGAAATTGCCTGCGGCGGGAATCAGCTTACCGAATGGGGTTTTCCTCTTGGTTTAATCATTATGGCCAAAGACCCCCTGGCCCACGATGTTGTCTGCAGTCATGTTTTGCATCTTAACCCTGAACAGATTGGTCATTTAAGGGCCGCGGCCAGAAGAGGCTATGGCTCATTGCGCCTGGAAGATGTTGAGCTCGGTGGTGATATCTCGCTCGAGGAAATTCGCGAGAAAACAAAAAATCTCGTTACAGGTTTTATTCGGGTGGAAGAAGCCCACAAGAATATCAGGGTTCTCAATGGCGAACCCTACTGTACTGGAGGCTGTCAGGGAGTCTTCCTTGACTGGCTCTATATGATTCGCGACCGCAAACCTGGACTCTGGGCAAGACTTCCTGCCTGGACAGTGGTTATCGGGAAATATCCAGGTTCGATTGAAACTCGCCGCCTCCTGATTCTCGGGGATTGCACAGAGGTTCAGGGAAAAATCAGGGCCAGAAAGAAGCGGCGTATTCGGGGCTGTCCGCCAAAACATAAGACACTGGTTTTATGGCTTTTGCTTAAAGCCGGTATAGTTAATCCCCTTTTTCGGCTTGACCTGATTCTTGATGCCTACTTCTTTCTTTTCCTTTCCTGGGTGAGGCGAGTTCTAAAAGGAAGATTATAAAAATAGAAAAATTAGAATGAAAAATGGGATCAATGGCCATGAAAAATTTAGATGGTCGGTTAATTATTGCCGGGGAAAGGGTTGAGACTCAGGAAAAAATTAAAGTAGAAAATCCGGCCACCCTGGAAATTCTGGGCGAAGTCTGTCTGGCCTCATCCCAGGATGGCCAGCGAGCTGTCGAGGCCGCCCGGGCGGCTTTTCATTCCTGGCGTTCCCTGGCTTTTAGACAAAAGCAGGAAATATTCAAGGCGGCTAAAGAGATATTATGGCGCCGGGCTGAGGAGATAGCCCGATTAATTACCCTAGAAAAAGGTTCCCCTCTCGTTGAATCTCTGGCCGTTGAGGTGCTGGGTATTCTGGAGACCCTGGATTATTATAGCCGGCATCAACCTGATTCTCTTCGGCCCCGGAAAGCCCCGGTTCATGTACCCTTTTTTGCCCATAAGAAAAATCGTTTTCTTTTTCAGCCACTTGGCCCGACCCTGGTAATTTCCCCCTGGAATTTTCCCTTTTTACTTTCGGCCAGTGACGTTATCTCCGCCCTGGCGGCTGGGAACACCGTCATCCTTCGGCCTTCTACCTCGACGCCCTTCTGTGCTCTAGCCATAGGCGAAATTTTCCTCGAGGCCGGGCTTCCTCCCGGAGTTCTTAATGTTGTCCCCTGTCGCGTGACTCAGGCTGAGGAATTGATCCTCAATCCTTTAATTCAGTGCCTTCTTTTTACGGGAAGTGTGGCTACCGGCAAGAGAATTATGGAACTGGCCAGCCGCAATTTGACTTCCCTGGTTCTGGAACTTGGCGGAAAAGACCCCATGATTGTCCTGGAAGATGCTGATGTGGACATGACGGCTCGAGGCGCTGTCTGGGCCGGCTTTATGAACACCGGACAGAGCTGCGCCTCTGTCGAGCGAATTTATGTGGCGGCCAAAATTGCTCCAGCATTTATAGAAAGAGTAGTGGCTTTAACTAAAGCCTTAAAATTAGGCAATCCCATCGAGCCAGAGGTGGATTTTGGCCCCATGGAAAATTCGAGCCAGCGGAAAGTGGTAGAGGAACACGTTCAGGAGGCAGTAGCTAAAGGAGCTGAAGTTCTATACGGTGGTAAAAAGTGGTCGGGATTACCTGGCTATTTTTATGAACCCACAGTTCTGATCAATGTTGACCATTCCATGAAAATCATGAAAGAAGAAACTTTTGGTCCTGTCCTCCCCATAATGACTTTTGACAGTCTGGAGCAGGCAATTGCTCTGGCTAATGATAGCGTCTATGGGCTGACTGCTTCTGTCTGGACACGCAACCCGGAGAAAGCAGCCCGGGTGGCCGAGCAGCTTGAAGCCGGCACGGTCACCATCAATGACCATATGTTTAGCGCTACCGAGCCCAGGGCTATTTGGGGAGGTATCAAGCAAACGGGTCTGGGCCGATCGCACGGTCCTTATGGTTTACTTGAGCTGGTCAACATCAAATATGTTTCGGCTGATTTTAGCGGCAAGGAAGACAGAATCTGGTGGTATCCTTATTCTCTAAATAAATACGAGCTCCTGCAGGAATCGCTCAACCTCCTTCATGGTCGCCGCTTCCAGCAAAAGGTCAAGGCGCTTTTTTCACTTTCCTCCCGGATGAAGGCAGTTCGAGCCGGTCTTCCTCTATCAAGCCTGCTTCGCACTCTCTCCCGCCTCCTGCACTAAAAAAATAAAAAAATCTATTATCATTGCAAATCTATCTTCATTGCGAAAAAGAGAAGCAAGATCATCGCCGGAAATTAGAAAGAGAACCAGGATGAAATGCTCTTCGAAAACTGGACAGCGAAATTACTTGCCAGACGGCCTGCATTAAATTCAGAGGAAAGGGATAACAAGGACAAAAAGAAAACGGGCGGAATCACCATGACGTAGTGGCGACAACATGTAAGCAACCTTAAAGTGTTTCACCCGCATGCTTTTTGAAGGCAATGAAAAAGTGGCAACCATGCATGGCAGCTTATAAGGCAAAGATGGAGACTCCTTTGGTCACAGGAAGGTAAAGCTGAGGACACCGGTCAAAATTTTAGGTTCTCCAGGCTTTTTTGTAGCTAAAGATGATAGATTTTTACGGCACTCAAAGTGGCTTGAATCCGGGCCAGTTCCTCATTGCGGAGGACGATTAGAGAAATATCCATAAGATGCCAATATATGCTTTAACGCGCTTTTAAGGAATTAGCTGCGGGTTCTCTACAGGCTATTGGAGATTGATAATTCTTCAGGTCTACACATAAAAAACCCGGAAGAGCCAGATTTTATTTTTCATGACGCTTCTTCTAACCAGAGGATTGGAACAGCTAAAACTTCGCGGAGCATGCTAAAGATAAATTAAGGCTTATTGGATTAGCGAGACCATATCGGATGAGCCGGCCCATGTCAGATCAGCAGGATTAATTAAATTTAGCTTATTGACATAGAATCCAAATTTGCTATAATTTTGTAGCAAAAATGGAAACTATCTCAAAAGTAGATGCCATCAAAATATTGCATCAAAAGAAAGTTACTTTTTTTGACGTCGCAGATGCCAGCAAAATCTTCGGGATAGAAAAAAGAAAAACCCTTTATGTCCTTTTGCAAAGGTTAGAGAAAGATGGCGTGATTAGAAGAATCGTCAATGGCAAATACCATTTTGCTCTGAAAGACTACCACGAATTTGAATTGGCCAATTTCCTTATTAATCCGTCTTATATTTCTTTAGAAAGCGCCCTTTCTTTTTACGGAATTCTTCCTCAATTTCCCTACACGATTACTTCCGCAACTCCCCTGAAAACCAAAACAATTAATTATCAAGACAAAGAATATGAATATTCTCATTTAGATAGTGGCTATTTCTGGGGCTTTATAAAAAAGGATAAATTTTTAATCGCCAGCCCTGAAAAGGCTCTTCTTGATGAGCTATATTTTATAGCTAAAAAGTTGAGAAATATCCATGTTCAGGATCTGAATCTTAAGGCAATTGATAGAAAAAAACTCTGTGAGTTATCAAAGAGATATAAATTTATTCCCCTTCATAATTTATTGACTAATTTAAAAATATGTTAGAAAAAGACATGGCTTTTCAATTAAGCCGTGAATTAAGAATTGATCTATTCACGATCTATCGCGAATATCTTCAGATTCTTTTTTTGAAATATTTCTACAGGCAAAAAGAGAGCCAGAAAATCTATTTTAAAGGAGGAACGGCCATAAGATTGTTATATGGTTCCTTTCGCTTTTCTGAAGACCTTGATTTCACCAGCGTTGTTAAGGAAAAAGAGCTGAAAGAACTCATCAATAAAAGCATCAAGGAGTTAAGCGTAGAAGTAGCCGGGGTTCGCTTTAAGAAGGTAGAGTCAATAGCCGATTCATTCTCAGGCAAAATTGTTCAGGAGCTTCCTGAATTCAAAATACCTGTGACCATAAGATTGGATTTTTCTTTAAGGGAAAAGCCAATTCTATCTGTCGATACTTCTTATCTTGAAACCATCTTTCCAGTTTCTCCCTATCCACTTATTTCTCACCTAAAAGCCGAAGAAATGTTGGCTGAAAAAATAAGGGCAATCCTAACTAGATGCCGTGGCCGAGATGTCTTTGACATCTGGTTTTTGCTTTCAAAGAAGGTAGCTGTTGACTGGAAACTGGTTAATAAAAAGATGGCTATCTATAAAAAGAAAGCCAATAAAGAAGATTTATTACGGGCACTAGAAGAGTTCCCTCAAGAGGAGATTAAAAGTGATTTGGCCAGATTTCTTCCTACGAGCCACCGCGGTTTAATCAAAGAAATAAAAAAGCTAGCCGTTGATAAAATAAAAAACTTATAAACAAGATAGATGAGATTTATGACCAGATTGAGGAAAATCTGGTTGAATGTTGAAATTTATTTTATTAAGCTAAATTTGGCCTATTGAGATCGAGGAGTAAATTCCTATGGCTGCCAAAGAAATTTGGATTACCATTCCGAGGCGTCGGCCTTTTAAAAATGTCTATCAACTGAAGATAACGCTACGTGGAATCAAGCCCCAGATATGGCGGCGAATTCTGGTTCCGGAAAGCTATACCTTTTATGATTTGCATGTGGCCATTCAGGACGCTATGGGCTGGGAGGATTACCATCTACACCGTTTTGAAATTAGAGGCGACAAAGCACCAGGAGGGCGGGTCATTATTGAGGCGCCATTTACTGAACCTGAGGAAGGGGAAGAAAAATTTATGAGCACCGAGGTGCCAATTTCCCTTTACCTTCAGAAGCCAGGGGACAAGGTTCTATATGTCTATGACTATGGGGATGACTGGTGGCATGATGTCGTTCTGGAAAAAATAGAACCAAGGAAGCCAAAGAAAAAATATCCATTGTGTTTAGATGGCGAGCGGGCTTGTCCGCCTGAAGATTGTGGTGGTGTCCCTGGCTATTATCGGTGTCTGAGAGCTTTCAGGAACAAAGATAATTCCGAGGGTCTTCTTAGCTGGCTCGGAGATTGGAATCCCGATAAATTTGACCCGGCTCAAGTAAAATTTGAAAGCCCAAAAAAGCGCTTTGAAGCCGGCTTACGCTGATTAATTAGCCCGGCAGGTATTTTAATTAATTTTAAGGTTAGAACTGCAATTTTCATTTCCTAACAGGTTTTCCCGCAGTCGCTGGATCATCAATCATTTAAGATAGTATCCTTCGTCGAAAGCTTCCTTCTTCGCACCTTTTTGCCGTGCCTTCATATAGTCCTCTTAAAAAAGCCTCTTTGAATCTCAAAGAATTGTGAATAACTCAAATTTTCTTTCTAGGGATCTTTTGCCAACGAATTTAAGTTAATCATGATGATAGCCAAAAGCGGGTGTTAAATTGTCATACTCTAACTATCAAGAGAAAGAAAATGTAAATAGATTATGATTAGATTCCGAGTTAAGAATCGAATGAGATAAAATTCAACTTAAATCAATGACAGCTTTAATCACACCATCCTTATAATTGGAGGCTATGTCAAAGGCCCTTTGAATATCTTTCAGAGGGAAATGGTGAGTGATGAGAGATTTCAGGCGATTTTTCTGAGCTTTAAGAAAGGCCATGGCCTGAGGGAAAAAATTGTTCTGGCGCCTGACATTGAAGATGGTGATTTCTTTACGCCGCAAAATATGAGGATCAAAATAAATCTGATCTGTTTCCGGAATGCCAATAATAATTAACTGGCCGCCGGGCTTAAGGATGGAGACAGCCTGATGGAGCGCCTGCTGGTCGCCACAGCAATCAAAGGCCAGGTCAAATTCTTTCGAGCCAAAAATATCTTTAATTCTCTCTATATTTTCTGACGAATTAAGTGAAGAATCAGAGTCGGCCAGAGAACTTAATGCAGCCACAATTTCCTGGCGATCGGGATTCCCAACCCAGTTTGCGCCGAGGCGGCGAGCCTCGTCCAGACGGGCCTGAACCTTATCGGTGGCGACAATTTTTTTGGCTCCAGATAAGTGACAGTGGAGAATTAAGCCAAGGCCAATTGGTCCGCAGCCAAAAATAGCGACCCTCTTTCCGGTTAAGCTGCCGGCCATTTGAGCGGCGTATAAGGCAATAGCCAGGGGTTCAACGAGCACACCCAGAGGAAATAAATCCACTTCAATGACAAAACAATTTTTTTCAGGCAAGACCAGGTATTCCTGAAGGCAGCCTTCTTGCTGACCGGGACAGCCCAGGAACTTTAAATGCCGGCAGGTGTGCGGACGACCTGCCAGGCATTGGTCACAGCGGCCGCAGGTAATGGCCGGATCTATGACAATTTTATCTCCTGGTTTCAATTCCTTTACATCCGGGCCAACTTCCTGAATCAAAGCTATTGCCTCATGTCCGATGGTAAAAGGATAGGTGACAATCTGGTCGCCAATGCCTCCCTGGCGGAAATAATGCAGGTCTGAGCCGCAAATGCCCACCTGAACCATTTTTAAGAGAACTTCATCAGGCTGACGGATAACCGGTTCAGGAACGGCCTGAATGATGAAATTTCCTCTGGATGTTAGCTTGGCAGCGAGCATGGCCTCGATCTTATCTTTAAATCATATTATTTTCAAAATTAATTTTCCTTATGACTTATCCTTAAACAGATAATTTATCATCTGCTCCAAGCTCAATTTCCTTATCAGGATAATTTATCAGATTTTCTGTAATTTGGGGAAGGCGAAAATCAGGTTTTTTCTGCGAGGCAAAAAATATGATGAGATGAAAAAACAAATTGAGAATAAAAAAGTGATCATACTTTTTGTCTGATTTCTGACTGCCAGATGATTCGTGGCGAGATGATTCGAAGAAAGATGTTTGTGCCAGATTTTTCTTTTAACCCGGGTCACAAAACTCTTTCCTGAAATGTGGCCAATTATTGAATTGATTTAAATTGATAAATTAAGGAACATTTTTTATTTTAGAGATACGAGACTGATCGCATGAATCCTCTTGATTCCAGAAAATTTAAAAATAAAGAAGAGCTGAGGAAAGCTGTCTGGGATTACATGGAGAAGAATAATCTCGTTACTTTTCCTCGTCCCTGTTTTGGCCGGATCCCGAATTTTGTGGGCGCAGAGAAAGCCACCTGGCATTTGAAAAACCTGAGGGAATGGCAGAAAGCCAGAGTAATTTTTTCGGCTCCTGACTCGGTTCTTCATCGGGCCAGATATGAAGCCTTGAAAGAAGGCAAAAGCCTTCTGGTAGCTGCACCGGGAATCTCCGGTTTTTACTGGCTAAAAGATATTCCAGGCAACAAAGCCTTCAGAGCTTCAACGATCAGGGGTTTCGCTCAATTTGGTGTTCCTGTCAGGATAAATTCGAGCCTGCCGAAGATTGACCTGTATCTTACGGGCGCTGTAGCCTGCGATAAAAGAGGGAATAGAATCGGGAAGGGTAGTGGTTTCGGCGATCGAGAAGATGATCTTCTTTCTGAAGCGGGCTTAATTGATGACAGGACGCCGCGCTTAGTCCTGGTCCATGAAATTCAGGTTTTTGAAGACGTTTCCTATCTTGCCGAGGAATGGGATAAAAAGATTACCATTATTGTTACACCTGAAGGTATTTACCGCATCTGAGCTGGCTTCTGAAATTTTCATTTTTTTATAATTTTACAGGCGTAGACACCGCCGGCAATGCTTCCTGGATGAGGCTGGAATTTAACTGTAATTTTGTTTTTGCCTCGGGTTAACTCAACTGGCAGCGGATACTCCACATCGAAGAAATCTCCGGGGAAATTAACGTTAATCCTCTGGCTGGCGATTTTTTCACCATCCACCAGAAGATCAAACTCGCGATTGAGGTCACTTCCCCAGTAGGTACAAATAAGAACCATGGGCCGGTCAGGTAAAACCCTGAGGTCATAGCTGAACCAGCCTTCGCTTCTGGCCTCACGATATTTCCGGCCTTCAATTTCTCCCGTGCGACTTCTTTCTTCCTGGAGATGATGCTCCTTTTCTGAAGCTTCCTCACCGATGGCCACCTCATCCACAAGATGACGGGCTATTTCCCTTTCCTTCGCTTCCCTTTCCTTTTCTCTTTTAATTCTCATCTCCTCCGCTTTTTTCCAGCCGGCCTCATCATAGAAATGCCAGTAGATAGCGTAGCGTTTACCAAAAAGCTTATAGAAGGGAATAAGGGTGACATCTTCAGGGCGGCCTACGCCCACAGTCCGAAAGGTTAAAGGCTCATCCTTAACAGGCACCAACCAATCCTCCGGCCTTCCCATACTGGCCACCAAATCAGGGGCTCTAACCTTTTTGCCCCGGGCATGATAAGGGCCATAGACATCTGTTTCTCTCAGGTCTTCTGTGGGTAGAACTCCCGCCAGAACAATCGGGCCATAGAGAATGGCGGCTATCTGGGGGTTATCCTGAATTGGCCAGAGATGAAAAGACATAGGTAAACGATATTCGATGCGGTCGCCATCCTTCCAGATTTCTTCCACCCGGATATAAGTTCCCGGAATAGCCATAATCAATTTCTTTTCGCCGTTGATAAAAAGTTCAGCTCCGTTAGTGGCCCAGTAGGGAACTCGAAGACGCAGGGCAAGGCGAGTGGGTTGTTTTAAATTTAAAATAATAGTTGTCTTCTCCTCCTCAGGAAATCTAGTTTCCTGGCGAAGACGAAGACCCTTTTCCGGCCAGACAAGTTCAGAGGCAATAAAAAGATTAATGTAGATTCCCTCTTGATCATGGAAATAGATTGCCTCAGCCGAGCGGGGCGGGTTTTCAATACCGGTTCCGGTACAGCACCAGAAGGAATCAAAGGGGGTGGAGAATGTCTTATACCAGCCAGATTCCATGGGCACATAATACATGGTCATGCCGGTGGCTGGATCCTGCGTGGGCAGAATACCATTGAAAAGGGCTCTCTCATAATAATCAGCATAATAGGGATCAGGCTGGAGCATAAAAAGCTCTTTGGTCAGCTTAAGTAAATTATAGGTGCAGCAGGTTTCATGGGTGGCATTGCTCAGCTCGGTTGACATCTGACCAGGGTCTGTTCTCCAGGCTTCATAGTTACTTGTTCCGCCTGTAACATAGCAGCGATGATCCACCACCTGCCGCCAGAAAAATGTGGCCAGGTCATAATATTTTTTCTCCCCGGTATATTCATATTCTTTGACTGCCCCTATTACCTTAGGAATCTGGGTATTAACATGGAGCCCCTTGAGCTCATCACGGCCTCGGGCTAAGGGCTCGAAGAAAGCCTGATGGTCAAATTTCCGGGCCAGGGCGAGATAGTCCGGATTGCCGGTGGCGACATAGAGATTGGTCAGGACTTCATTCATGCCGCCAAATTCAGTTTCAAGCATCGCCTGTATTTGCTCCGGGGATAGCTTATCCAGCCTTAATTTAGCCCAGCTGGCCATCTTTTCCAGGATTCTCAGGGCCTGCCTGTTTCCTGTATAGCGATACATATCCAGCAGGCCAGCCATAATTTTATGTAAGGTGTACCAAGGAGCCCAGACCCTTTGCCTGGCTATTAACCGGTCGATAAATTCTTCAGGAAAAGCGCTGAGATATCCATTCCGGCCGAGGGCTTCCTGACAGCGGGCTAACTCGGTCACAATGTAATCAGCCTTTTTCTTCAGGTTTTCGTCTCCAGTCAGGGCAATCATCAGAGCACAGGCAGTTAAATAATGGCCAACAAAATGACCCCGGAGCTCTACCCCGGGGTCTTCCCAGCCCCCAAGCGGCTCGGCTTCAGAGGGCAGGCCAGCATTCAGACGGAAATTATGAAGAAGCCGGTCGGCCTCAAGCTCGTAAAGATATCTTCGATCTCTCTCTATCATTTCAAGGAAAGGACCTTCGAGGATTTTAATCTGATGAAGAGGAAAAGGATGGACAGCCAAGGAGACAGCCGGCTTAACTTTTTCCCTCATCAGCAATTCTTTCTTCTTGCAGCAGGGAAAGAAGACGAGGCTGATGAGAAGAAAGAAAAGGGAATAACGAAGAAGCCTAATTTTATTCTGGTTTTTCAAGGAGCTACCTCCTTCAAAATTCCATTGTGTCTTATATTTAATATTTTTTCAGCCAAAAGCAAGCTGGTTGAGATGGAATTTAATGCCAAGAAAGTTCTATCTTCAGATAGGGAGCAGATTAAAAGAGAAAAGATCGGGAAATTTATTAACTACAGTAATATCAGCTCCGGTAATAGTCGATATTTTCGCGGGTAACAATATCGAGCTGCATGATTATTTTTTTCTCCACCGGTTCCTGCAAGACAACGTGGCGATAGAGATTAATGATTCCCTCGTAGCCCTGTTTCTCTGATTGCTGGCTGATCAGGAAATCAATTACACCTTCTTTAAGCAAGCGGACATTGTTTTCAATGACGTCATAACCGACAATTCTAATTCTTCGCCCGGGATCCAGATTCAGGCTCTTGACAGCCTCAGCTATTTTATGGGTGCTGGCATTGGTCACAAAGATGCCTTTAAGGTCAGGGTGCTCAGCCAGAATTTTTCTTATCAGGCGATCGCAGCCTTCCTTCTCAATATTGCCGTGCATTTCATAAACAAAGACAGGTACACAGGGAAAATTGCGGAAGTAGACCAGAAAGCCATTGACTCTTTCTTCAATATGATAATCCTCGGGCATGACTTTGATGACAGCCACCGAGGAGCAGGGTGGTATTAAAAGATTCATTAATTTTCCCGAAAGAAGACCGCTTTGAAAACTATCCTGACCGATGTAGGCAAGGTAATTAGCCCCGGGTATAAATGAATCGAAGAAAATATAGGGAACTGAAGCCGGTATTTCCTGAACGAATTTATCGAAAACTCTGGAAAGGACCGGAGCAATCAGCAGCCCATCAAGACTGGAGCTAAGAACTTCTTCTGCGACCACGGGAAAGGTTCCCTGCGAATACTTATCATAGAAAAAATATTTTAATTCAATTTTATGTCCTGAAAGGTCTTCCATGGCCCGATTGATTCCCCTTAACGGTAAACCCCAATAGCCACTATCCTGGGAGGGCAAAGGCATAAGAACGCCGAAGGTGAAAGTCCGGCCGAGTTTTAAATTTTTGGCGAACATATTGGGACGATAGCCCAGCTCTTCAATTATCCTTTTAACTTTTTCCTCGGTGGCCGGGGAAACACGGCCTCTTTTATGCAGCACGCGGTCAACCGTGCCGATAGAAACTCCAGCCCTTCTGGCAATATCTTTTATGGTCGTTATTTTTTTCCTCCTCCAAATCAAATATTAATTATCATTAAAAATATAGAGGCATTTTCTTTTTGTCAACCCGAGAAGACTTTTAATTAAAGCCCAGCTTAGTTTACAATCTTTTTGTCTTCGTTTATTTAGATTTGGCGCTTCTTTTAACTGAGAAACTCCTCTCTTCAAAGAAAGGAAAGGCCTGCTGATTCTTTTTTAGCGCATCTTAAAGAAAGGCCAGGAATAAATTGCCTTCAATGTGAGAATAAATTTAAACCCGCCTGAAATTATATGCTTTCCTTGTTTCAAATGAGATCTAGCCTCCACGAGCCTGATGAATAATCGCTCTTTAGCCAAAGAGCTTTAAAAAATAACTTGACATTTTTTTAACGAAAAATAAAATTAGTTATGTGTACGTTAACGCAAATAAAAAATAAGCCAGCGAGATGCATTTAATAAAGCTGATTGAGCTTTAAATGAACCCATTTAAAAAAATCAAAAAATCTTAAAAAGGAGGGTTAAAAATGAAAAGAGGTTTGCTGGCAGGGTGGCTGATTCTCCTCCTCCTCGGCACTGTTTTTGGCCAGGTGGCCAGGCAGACTGGCGTCATCAGAGGGGTGATCACAGATCCGGAAGGGGCTCCTCTTCCAGGAGTTACGGTTACTGTGACGAGCCCTGCTCTCATTGGCAAGATTTCCGATGTAACCGCAGCTGACGGTTCCTATCGCTGCCCAACCCTTCCTCCCGGCACTTATACTCTGGTAGCTGAACTTGATGGTTTTAAGACAGTACGTCGGGAAAACATCATTGTCCATGTTGGCATGATTGTTACCATTAATCTTCAGATGGAGCCCTCGGCCATTAAGGAAGAGGTTGTGGTAACAGCGACCGCGCCCACCGTGGATGTTCAATCAGTTAAGCTTTCCACGACGGCGACTTCCCAGGTTCTGCAGAGACTGCCCATCAACCGCAGCCTGACCTCCCTCTGGAACACCATCCCGGGAGCTGTCGGCACCATCACCACCTATTCAGGTTCAGTCCATGGAGCCTATGCCACAACCGTCACCTATGAAATTGATGGTGTCAATGCCAATTGCCCCACGACCAACGGTCCTTTAATCACCCCGCAGTATGATGCCATTGAGGAGGTGGAAATAGTCACCGGTGGTCTTCCCGCCCAGGTATCGGTGGGAGCTTCCTTCATGAATATTGTCACCAAGTCGGGTGGGAACAAATTCAGCGGCATGGCCCAGGCTTTCTATACCCACCAGAAGCTCAATGAAATTCTTTTCAATGATGATCAGCTCAAGGCGATGGGCTTCGGTAAACCCGGTTTTGACAAGTATAATCTGGATACTTCCTTTCAGCTCGGTGGACCGATAATCAGGGATAAAATCTGGTTTTTCGGTGGCCTGCGCTATCAGGGCTCCAATCGCTTGATTGATACTCTTCCTGATGCTCGTTATGGTATAACCTATACTTCCTATGATAACCCGTCGACAACCATTTCTCCCTTCCTGAAAATAACAACCCAGCTAAGTCGAACCCTTCGCTTCTTTACCATGCTGACCGGTGATATCCTCAACCGGGAGCACTATGATCCAGGTCCTCGCAGGGCTAAGGAATCTACTTTCACCTTAAAAAATAACTGGGTAGGCACGGTTACCGGCAACCTGACCTGGATTGCTACCCCCAACACTTTCATTGATTTTCGTGGTGGTTATGTGAATCGCTGGTTCCCTATTGAAGATAGGGATGAATATGCTAATAACATTGCCTATCAGGATTATTATACAGGCTATATCTGGAACGGCATTCACACCTGGCAGAGCTTCATTACCCGCCGGACAATTCAGGGTTCAATCCGCCTGACCCATTTCCAGGATAACTACCTGGGTGGAAACCATGAGTTCGGAGCCGGGGTTGAATATGTCTATGGTTTTGACCGTTATGGTTATGCTCGGGTTAATCCGCTGACCTGGCATTATTATAACGGCAGCCCATATTATTATCGAGCTTATTATGGTTTAACCGGTCCCCACCCCATTTATGGAGATGGCCGGATTTCTTTAACCAATTGCGGCCCTAACAAGGGAGATAGCTGGAAGGACCTGCTTGAATACCGTATCGGCCTTTATGTTCAGGATGCTTTTACCCTTCAAAACCGGCTCACCCTGAATTTAGGCGTTCGCTACGATTATTACAACGGCTGGGGTGGAAAGGCTAAAACTACCGGTTATCCCACCGGGCTGGCCTTTGCCATTGGCCAGACTCTTGAACCTACTCTTGGCTTCAACCCCTTTGGTCCTTTCGAAGTTCCTCCGATTAAAGGTGTGATGAAGTTTGGAGTTATTCAACCCAGAATAGGCGTCACCTATGACCTCTTTGGTACCGGAAAAACAGCGGTTAAATTTGCTGTTTCTCGCTATGCTGAAGCCATGCCCGTCATGTGGTTTTCGGCCGTCTCACCCGCTGTTATGGCCCAGTACAGTTTCTGCTGGTGGGATCTGAACAACAACGGTCAACCGGACATGCCAGGTGTTGATAAGTATGCGCCGGTTCCTGGGACAGTTTTTTCAAGGCCAGACGTTGAATATCTCAAGAGCACGGTCGACCCGAAGAAAAAATCCCCCACTTACTGGGAAATAATTGCCTCGATCAACCATGAGCTCTTACCCAATTTTGCCGTTCAGGTTCAGTACATTTTCCGTCGGGCCTATAATTATCATGGTTCAGCCCGGTATGATAAAGCCACCGGTCGCTTCTGGTATAAACTCGAGCAGGCGCCTGAATGGTGGGTTCCTTTCCGGACCATAGTTCCGGCCATAGGCAACTATCCTGAAAAGGAAATTACCGTTTATTACCCAACCAACAATTCTCCCTGGGCGAGTCCTTTTTATTTACAAACCAATCTGCCTGACTCCAAGCGGGTTTATAATGGTCTCGAGTTAGTTTTCAACAAGCGTTATGCCAATGGCTGGGCCCTGGGTGGTTCGGTTGTCTTCTCCCGGCTGATGTATTTTGGTGGCGGCGGTTCTACCCCCAATGACTACACCAATGGTTATGGCCGGGCAGGTGAGGATCGGCCGGTAGTTATCAAGCTCTATGGAACAGTGGAGCTACCCTACAAATTTATTGCTTCCTTCTTCTTCACGGAAAGCAGTGGTGCGCCCTATGCTCGCAGTGTTTCCGTTATACCGCCAGCTGATTGGTGTGCCAAAAACAACGTTTTCCAGACCTCGATGAGTGTTTTACTCGAACCCAATGGCAGCCGGAGAACGCCTGGATTTATTCCTGACCTCGATTTAAGACTGGAAAAGGAGTTTCCGCTTCCTTTTGGCCGGATAAGCTTTTTTGTGGATATTTATAATGCCCTTGGTCAGAGAACTTTCTCCTTTGGTTACAACCCGGGTGGAACCTGGCGGCCCACAGCTGAAGGCGTGGCTAGCGGAACTTATACTGCTTCCTATGACTATGGGCGCCTGACGGGAATGAGCGGGGTGAGAACCTACAAGGTTTCCTTCCGATACTCCTTCTAATAATTTCTTCGAAGGGGGAGGAAAGGGAAAACCCTCTCCTCCCCCTCATATTTTTTAATTAAAGCTACGATTCTCTTAAAAGTTAGATAACTAAGTTTTTTCTACATTAATGTCGACAAACCCGGTATTTATCTTATTGATTGCTCCTCTATTAACTAAAAGCTCTTAAATTATCTTTCTGGTAACTTGATTTTCTGCCTGGAAAAGGTCCGTACCCTGGGAAACAAAAATTTTTTTGACCTCAGGGAAAAATCTGAAGGAAGAACCGGCCTTTCCAAAGGCTTGAAGCCCTGGGATTTGAGCCCTGAGATTGAGTATTTAAAAAGATTTAGGTCCTTTTTTTAAAAATGTGGGGAAGAAAGAGTCTCTTATTTCGTCCAAATCGAGATGGATAATTCCAAACCATCTAAAAATGCAAACACCATGAAAGGGCTAAATTTAAAAATTATCCCTGGGGGATAAACATGAGGAGAAAAATATTTTCCCTTTGGTTTTATATTTGCTCAGCCCTTTTGATTTTTGCCTGTCTTTCATCAGCCGGGCCACTCCAGATGGAAAAAATAGAAAAGGAGAAGCCGGCTCAAACCGGGGACGAAAATGAAGTTTCTCTTGAACTTTCCCTTAATGACTGTATTTTCAGGGCACTCAAGAATAATCTTGGCCTGGCGGCTGAAATGCTTACCCCGGAAATTGCTGCTCGCAATGTTACCCTGGCCCTGGAAAAATTTCTGCCAGCCATTACTTTTAATTACAACAAACAGGATACCCGCAATGCCTCCTACTCCTTTCTTGATGCCTCTGATGTTGTTATTACCCGTCAGGATGATTATACTGTCCAGTTAGCCCAGCAGTTGCCCACAGGAGGTTCCCTTTCTTTCAGCCTTTACAATTATGTTAATGATAGTAATCGCCGTTTCCAGACGATTAATCCCCGCTATGGCAGCACCTTGAGAATCAATTTCAGCCAGCCCCTGCTTAAGGATTTTGGTTTCCGGATTGGTCGCCGGGAGATAATTGTGGCTAAATATAACCGAGACATTTCTGAAGAAAATTTTCAGAAGCAACTTGAGGACCTCATTTACAATGTCGAAAGCATTTACTGGAATCTTGTCTACAGTCGAGAGAATTTAAAGGTCAGACAGCAATCATTGAAACTGGCCCAGGAGCTGCTCGAGAAAAATAAGATTGAGATAGAGGCCGGGACACTACCGCCCATTGAACGCCTGACAGCTGAAGCTGAAGTCAGCACAAGGCAAGCGGATATAATTGAAGCTGAGGCCCTGGTTAAGAATTATGAAGACCAGCTGAAAACAATTATGAATCTGGCCGCAGAATATAAGGATATAAAGAAAATTAAGATTGTGCCCACAGACCTACCTGAAACTGGCAAAAGAGAAATAAGTTATGAGGAGGCCTTAGCCACGGCTCTTCAAAAAAGACCAGATCTCCAGGCAGCAAGAATTGACCTGGAAAACAGGCAATTTACCTTAAGCTATGCCCGGAATCAGCTGCTGCCTGATTTGCGCCTTCAATTTTCCTACTGGAGCCCGGGTCTGTCGGGTGATCAAATACTTTATAAGGATAACAATGCTCTCACTGGAATTATCATTGGCCGGATTCCAGGAAGGAAAACCGATGCTTTGAGGGATGCCATTAACTTTCGTTTCAAGAACTGGTCAGCGGCGGTGGTCGTGAGTCTACCCATTAATTCTGTTTTCACTCGAGCTTATTATGCTCAGGCTAAATTGAGCCTGGAGCAGGCTCAATTAAGACTGAAAAATCAGGAGCAATCGCTCAGCCTGGAGATAAGCAATGCTGTCCGGGCAGTCGAAACCAACTACCAGCGAGCCCAGGCTTACCGGGCCGCGCGGGAGCTGGCTGAAAAAAAGCTGGAAGCTGAACAGGAAAAACTCAAGGTTGGTTTGAGCACCAATTATCTTGTTCTTCAATATCAGCGGGATCTGGCTAATGCCATGACCATGGAACTCAAAGCTCTGATTGATTATAACCTTTCCCTGGCTAATTTAGATCGAGTTATGGGCATGGGGCGCGAAAAAAGGAATGTGCGGGTTATTATTGGCGATGATTGAAGGCGGAAAAGACGTGAAGGGGACGTCATCTTGAAAACCCAGACAGGCTGAATTGAAGGGGATAATCAATGAAGTTAACTGGCTTAAGCAATGAAAATGATAATCTGGCTTTAGCTTTTAAACAAGGAAAGGCAGTTAAGATGAGAAATTTCTGGATTCTCCTTGAGATTAAAGCCAAATCAGATATTCGGCTAAAATATAAAGGAGATGGAAGAAAAAATGAAGGCTAAAGGGAGAAAAATTCTCAGCGCGAGGAATATTATCCTTTTTCTGGTCGTCGTTCTGGCCGGACTATTGGTCTGGAGACTTTATTTTCTTATTTTTAAAAAATCAGCCGATTTTCGCCAGAGACAGGCGGCGGTGGCGGTCGAAATCAGACCGGTGGAAACCGGCACCATCAGGGATGTTGGTCAGTTTTCAGGTAGCCTCATTCCTCGCTCTCAATTTGTGATTGCGCCCAAGGTTTCCGGAAAGCTTAAAAAACTCTTTGTCAATATTGGCGATGTCATTCGCAATGGGCAGGTTATTGCCCAGCTGGATGATGAGGAGTATCAACAGCAGGTAGCTCAGGCAGAGGCTGACCTGAAAATGGCCCGCGCTAATCTGGAAGATGTGCAGAATTCCCTTGAGCTGGCCCGGAAAGAGCTGGAAAGAGCTGAAACCCTTTATAAAAAAGGAATTCTATCTGATGCCCAGTTCGATTCCACCCGAGCCCAATTTAATGCCCAGCAATCAAGATATAAAGTGGCCCTGGCTCAGGTAGCCAACAGGGAAGCAGCCCTGGAGACAGCCAGGGTCAGGCTCTCTTACACTAAAATTGTGGCCAGCTGGGAGAAAGGAAGCAACATTCGTTATGTCGGTGAAAGATTTGTCGATGAAGGAGCCTTGCTTTCCGTCAATACGCCCATCATTTCGGTCATAGAAATTCAACCCATAGTTGCGGTGATTTATGTCACCGATAAAGAATATTTTCGAATAAAACCCGGCCAGCCGGTGCGAGTCAGTTCCAGTGCTTTTCCTGCGAAAACATTTACGGGCAAAGTCGCCAGGGTAGCTCCTTTGCTGAAGGAAACCTCGCGCCAGGCCAGGATCGAAATTGAAATCGACAATGAGGAAGGTCTCCTTAAGCCTGGTATGTTTGTTAATGCCGAAATTGAGTTTGACCGCCGGGATAGGACTAAAATCGTCCCCTTCAGTTCTCTTGTTACCAGGGGAGGCGCCCAGGGAATTTTCCTGGCTGATCTCGAGGAAAAGAAAGCCTATTTCCAGCCTGTGACCACCGGCATTATCGAAGGCGAAAGGGCTGAGATTCTTGAACCTGAAAATCTTTCGGGCTATGTGGTTACCTTGGGTCAACATCTCCTTCAGGATGGTATGTCCATTATTCTGCCTGAAGATAAAGCCCAGGCCGGCGAAAAGCCTAACAAGCCTGGGGTAAAACCAGGAGCTAAACCTGGTTTCAAGCCAGGAAGTAAACCAGGTTCGCTGGAACCGAAAAGAAAGTAATGAAGGCTAATCTAAAAATTACCGGGGGAAAAGATGAGTATCTCTGAATTCTCCATAAAAAGGCCTATTTTTACCATTATGCTCACCCTGGTCATTGTGGTTCTCGGTTTGATTTCTCTGAGCCGTCTACCCATAGACCTCATGCCCGATATCACCTATCCTACCCTCAATATTTCAGCCTCCTATCCAAATACAGCCCCTGAAGAAATGGAACAGTTAATAGCCAGGCCGATTGAAGAGGCCATGAGTGCTGTGCCCGGGGTGGAGGAGGTTTTTTCCACTTCCTCTCAGGGAAGTACAACCGTGAGAGTTATGTTTGCTTGGGGAACTGACCTGGATGAGGCAGCCAATGAAGTACGCGAAAGGCTTGACCGAATCATGGGGAGGCTACCCGAGGAGGTCGAACGACCAACGCTGCGCAAGTTTGACCCGGCTCAGATGCCTATTCTGATGATTGGCATTGTTGCCAATTTGGACCCGATTCAATTAAGGCGGCTGGTGGATGAACAGATTGCCTATCGGCTGGAGCGAGTTCCGGGAGTGGCCTCAGTTGATGTCTGGGGGGCTCTCGAAAGAGAAATTCAGATCAATCTCTATCCGGATAAAGTCAAAGCTCTGGGGCTTCCCCTTGATGTTATCATTAATCGTATCCGTCAGGAAAATATTGATATTCCTGCAGGCATAATTGAAAAAGGAAATTACGAGATTGTTGTGCGGATTCCTGGAATCTACACCCACATTGATGAAATCAGAAATACTATTGTCGCCATCCGAGACGGCGCCACCATTAGATTGAAAGATATTGCCAGTGTTGAGGATACGCACCGAAGAATAACCAGAGTAGCCCGGATTAATGGGGTTCCCGGGATCAGATTGATGGTTTATAAACAGTCAGGGAAGAATACGGTCAAAGTGGCCGAAGGAGTTAAACAGGAGTTAGAACGCCTTCAGCAAGATTATCCCCAGCTTCAATTTATAACCATTCGCGACAGTTCTAAATTTATTAGATATGCTATCAGCAATGTGGCTTCTTCGGCTCTATATGGAGGTCTGCTGGCCATATTGGTTCTGCTTTTCTTTCTGACGAGCTTCAGGAGCACTCTGGTTATTGCCCTTTCAATTCCTACCTCCATTATTGCCACTTTTGCTCTGATTTATTTCGGCGGCTTTACTCTCAATGTCATGTCTCTCGGTGGGCTGGCCCTGGGTGTCGGCATGATGGTTGATAGCTCCATTGTGGTGCTGGAAAATATTTTCCGGCTGAAAGAAACCGGCCTGCCGACCTATGAGGCTTCAGTCCTGGGTTCGAAGGAGGTTACGGCCGCCATAATCGCCAGCCAGCTGACCACCATCATTGTTTTCTTACCTCTGGTTTTTGTTCGCGGAGCTTCGGGAATAATGTTCAAGCAATTAGCCTATGTGGTCAGCTTTTCTCTCGCCTGTTCAATTTTGGTCGCTCTGACCATAGTGCCGATGCTTTCCTATATGATGCTTCGTGGGGCCAGGACAACTTCGGAGGCTGCGCAGCCTTCGAAGATAAGTCAGTGGGCTAAAAATTCTTTTAGGAAGCTTGAAGATAATTATAGAAAACTTCTGGTTTATGCCCTCAATCATCGTTGGCAAGCTGTGGCCTTAGCCGGGGGTCTTCTCCTGATCAGTGTCTTCCTCATCCGTTTTATCGGTCGAGAATACCTGCCTCAGACCGATGAGGGTGAAGTCAGTGTGACGGTCGAGATGGAAGTGGGAACAAGGCTTTCCGTCATGGATGAAAAGCTTAAGCTTGTAGCTGACCTGATAAGACAATATGTTCCCGAGATGGAAAGCATCGAGGAGGGAGCTGGCAGTGGTGGCTGGCGAGGTGGAGCCAATCAGGGCTCAATAACGGTGCGGCTTAAACCCAAGTCTGAAAGAAGAAGATCGAGCTTAGAAATTGCGGCTGATTTGAGCCGGCGCTTGGCCAATATCCCCGGAGTTATCATCAGAGCCAGAGCTTCCGGCGGCCAGATGATGTTCGGCCTGAGGGGAGGTGGCGATCAGGATAGGCTGCAAATTGAAATCAGGGGCTATAATTTGTCTGTAGGTCAGGCCCTGGCGGAGCAGGTAAGGCGAATCATTGCTAATATCGAGGGAGTAACGGATGTTCGGATAAGCCGGGAAGAGGGCTCGCCTGAACAGCATCTTATCATTGATCGCCAGAAAGCAGCTGACATGAAGCTCACCATGAATCAGATTGCTGGCTTCATCCAGACTGTTCTCATGGGCAATCAGGCCAGCCAGTTCAGAGAGGCCGGCCGGGAGTACCGGATTTTAGTTAAAGTCAAAGATTCAGAAAGAATGGATATTAATGATCTTCTGGATATGACGATTACCAACTCTGAAGGTCAGCAGATAAGCCTGCGCAATGTGCTCAGGGTTCAGCCGCAACGCGGTCCAACGAGAATTGAGCGAAGAGATAGAGAAAGAATAATTACGGTTTCAGCCGGGGTAGCGGGCCGTGATATGGGTTCAGTTATTGATGAAGCCCGTCGGGCTTTAAGAGCAATTCCTGTGCCGCGCGATTTTACCATTAATTTCACCGGAGATTATGAAGAGCAACAGAAAGCCTTCAGAGAATTACTGATCAGCATTCTCCTGGCCATCTTCCTGGTTTACATGGTTATGGCCATGCTTTATGAGTCGCTTCGCGACCCCTTGATTGTCATGTTTTCCATTCCGCTGGCTGTCATCGGCGTGGTTCTCATCCTGATTCTCACCGGAACAACTTTTAATGTAGAAACCTATATTGGCTGCATCATGCTGGGTGGAATTGTCGTCAATAATGCTATTTTGCTTGTTGACTATACGAATCTCCTGCGGCGGCGTGATAAGATGCCCACTCGAGAAGCTATTATCGAGGCTGGCCGGAGAAGATTGAGGCCCATTCTTATGACCTCTTTGACCACCATTATGGCCATGATTCCCCTTGCCTTAGGCCTTGGCGAAGGTAGCGAAATTCAATCGCCTCTGGCCAGAACTGTTATTGGGGGTCTAACGACCTCAACCCTGATTACCCTCGTGATTATTCCTGTGGTTTATTCTCTTTTTGAAGAAGGCTTCCGTCTTCCCTGGAAGAAAAAGGCTCAAGAGGATTAAAATCAAAAATGGCATAAATCAGATCGAACTGAGCTTCTGATTATCCTCAATTGACCCTTAATCCAAAAATAAGCTTGGCTCTTCAAACTTTTTCGTAGCTAAAAAACAATAGATTTTACGGCACTCAAAAGCGGATTCAATCCGGACCAGTTCATCGTAGCGGAGGATGATTGGAAAAATATCCGTAGGAGGCATAATAGGTGACTTCAACTCGCCCTTAAGGATTTATCGGCGGGCTCTGGATATTATTTCGGAAATCAATAATTATCTGAGTCTAACCATTAAAAAGCCCGGAAGAGCCACCATCGTTAATTATAAAGGAAAGGCTATGAAAAATTTTTCTTAAAGGTCAGGCTTGCTCAGGCTAACAGGACCAATTTTTGTTGGTAAACAAAATTGGTGGCAATTTTTCCCTTGGCCAGAAGCGTTTTTTTGAGTATGTTATTTCCCATTTAATCAGGTCTGCTGGGATTTAATTTGACTTTTCTGGAAGAAGAGTCAAGCGAGAGCAAGCCGAACTCTCTATTTTTTCCTTCGAGAAGAAATCCCGGCGATACTGTCCCTCGAGGTAGGGCTTTATCTGATCATCAAAATGAGAGCTGGAAGCCACCCCGCTCACCCCGCCTGGCAGAATGGTAAGAGACTCATCCCAGTCATTAAGGTCATAAATGTGTCGCTGGGATGGACCGTGTCTTACCTCGAAAGAGTCGGAGACATAACCAAAAGCACAAACCGTGTGGAAGCTTCCGCCGACAGGGAAGGGGCCTCGTTTCAATTTCAGTAGCCAGTTCAACCATTCTACCTCAGCGAGGGGATGACTGAGGGCAAGGCGATGAATTTTGCCCCATGACCAGTTATCAATATTCCTGCCTCTCGTTTTGATTAAATAGTTGATGGTTGCCTGAAAGCTGCGCTCGACAATAGACTCAACTGATTCTATCTTATCAGAAGTCGTAATATCATCAGCCCAGGCTGATTTCCGGGAAAGAAGAACCCTTTCGAGAAAAGAAGGAAGGAAAATGTTACTGCCCATGGCAACGAAGCGGCGGCCAAGGTCTTCTCCAAGTTCATCAGCCAGAAATTGCCGGCCAAGTTCAAAATAAAAAATCTCAAAAATGGTGGCAGCCGGGCTTGAAGCCTCCATGGAACCATCCCAGCTCCGGAGAAGCTGCAGGGCAGCGGCCTCTATATCCGATAAATTCGATAGGTTAAGTAAAATAGGAATTATTAATGGCTTCAGGCGCAAAGCCAGCTTGGATTGAAGATCAATCTGCAGCCGGGCCAGGTCCTGAGGACTCAATTTAGTTTTTTCAGTCAGAAATTCCCTGATTCTCTCAGCTCGAACAGGCGACAGAAAAAAGTAGCTGATGTCATGGGGATAACTCTTGTCAAGGCTCGGATTATTGGCCGAAATAGCCAGCTCATCGGGTGGATTATAGATAAAAGGAAGTTCCTCGAAAGGGACAAGGCCCTGCCAGTCAGAAGAGGCGAGCTCGCCCGGAAAGAGATTCCAGCCAGGTCCTTCCCGTCGCGGTATCCCGCCGGCCAGCTGCAAGCCAATGTTGCCCTCAGTATCAGCATAGACCATATTCAGGCTGAGAGAGCGAAAGAATCGAAGCGCCTCTCTGAATTCTAACCAGTTGTGAGCTCGGTTCAGCAGATAAACGGCCAGAAGCTCGTTGCTTTCCTCAAAACCTGTCCAGCGCATGGAAATCGCCCGCTCCTTTATCTTTTTGAATTCAGAAATAATCGGACCCCGGTGGGTAAAACGAAGCTCCCGAAGGACCTCCTTTCCGCCTTTGATCCTAATTTTTTCCTGTCTTGCCTCCATCAGTCGCCACTGGCCTTCATAAAAATAATGGTCGGGCCGGGAAGGATCAATTTTTTCCAGATAAAAATCGATGTCATCGGCCATGACATTGGTTATGCCCCAGGCGATGTATTCATTGTGACCGGCGACGATGAAAGGTTCGCCGGGAAGAGCCACACCAGAAACCCTGAATTTGCCTTCAAGAGATTGATGGAGGGGATACCAGATGGAGGGTAGATTCAGGGCTAAATGCATGTCGTTGGCCAGAAGTGGTTTGCCCGTTAAAGTTTTTGCGCCACTTACTGCCCAGTTATTGCTGTTCAGGGCAATCGTTAGCCCGAGCCTGGCTAATAATTGAGCTGGCTCCATGAAATCAAAAGCCCCTGTCTTCTCTCCCATTAAGGCTAAGGTCGGTGACGTTAAATCTGAAAATTCAAAGCCGACCAGAGAATCAATGGCACTAATTTTTTCTCTAACTTCAGACTGACCCATTTTCATATTTCTCAACCAGAAAGAAGCAGGCGAAATCAATAATGACTTTTCGCTCTCCGGGAAAGGTGAGGTGTTTTCTGTTTTTTCTGACTTTCTCTCAGAACTCTGTCTTTGAGTTTTAGTTCCTTCAGGAAGATGGAAATTGGGATAAACATAAACGGGATTTAAGGGTTCCGCCAGAATTTCAGTGAGTTTTTCTTCCTGATTTTTCAATTTTTCTAAAATCTCCCAGATGATTGACTCAATGCCCCAGGCAAAAGCCAGATCCCAGCCAATATAACCGATGAGAGAAGCTGAATGTTCAGGTAGCCAGGGTTCAGGCTGATAGCGGAGGAGACGGAATTCCAGGGGCAGATTGTTCCTGTGAGTTTCTATAAAGGCATTGACACCTTCACTGAAGGCGCGAACCGCTTCGAGTGAATCGGTCGGGCTTGAAGCTAAAACCCGGCGGGCTTTTTCGGGAATGCGTAGGGCCCGGAGAAGAAGATCGGCTTCCATAAACTCCGGACCAAAGATTTCAGAGAGGCGACCTGAAGTCAGACGGCGGATAAGGTCCATCTGCCAGAGCCGATCCTGAGCCATAACATAGCCGGTAGCTCGATAGAGGTCCCTTTCCTCGTGCGCGAAAATATGGGGAACGCCATATTCATCCCTGATAATTTCAACTGGCTCCATTAGACCGGCGATTTCTATCTGGCCGCTATAGACCGGACGGCTGCTGAGCCAGAGCGTGCGCCAGAAAAGAAAAAGAAAGATTAAAATAAGACAGATGATAAATACGAGGATAAAGCCAGCCAGTTTTATTGCCTTTTTTATTTTTTTCTTCTGATTTTTCTCGCCTTTTTGCCCTGACATTTTTTCCTCCCCTTTATAATCTAAAATCTACTCCGCTCTCTCCGGGCCAATCAAAAAGATATACCCTTCCAATTTAGTCAGATTTGCCATCCAGACAGAATCTATCCATATGATTTTTCTATAACCTTTTTCTTCCAGGCATAAAATAATTCCGGGAAAAAAGAAGTTTCAAAGGGCAAAAAATTAATTGCGTTCGCTTTTTTAAAAAAGAGTCAAAGAAAAAGAAAGAGTTAACTTTTATGTTTTTTCTTATTTTTATTGAAGCCAGCCTGGAGAATAAAGATATAAGAAGGCCCGGAACGATCCTTTTAATTCGATGGGTTAAAAGAAAATTTATTTTGACTTTCATCGTCTATTAATTAGACTCATCCTGTTAGCCTTCTGAGCCATAAACTCAAAGGAGGCGGAACCGGCAATAGGTACCGGAGAACTCCGGTTTTACCCAGGAAAAAGGCGGCTTCATCGTTTTCAGTCCTGCTTTAGAAAAAGTTTTAAGCCTTCTTCTGCCTGAAGCTTTCTATTTCAAAAGAGATCCGGATCCAATTTGTAATTGAGGAGAGCCTCAGCGATGAGGGGTGAAATTTTTCTCAAAAAAGAAGCCAGCACCTGTCTTCTTTTCTCCTCAATTGGCACCCTGGACAAGCAGCTGGCTTTAATGGCTGTTCGGGGAAAACGGGGCTTCCCATCAGGTTTAAGCCAGAGATCGATAAGGCTTGAATTAGGATTGATGATGGTAAAGAGCAGATTATTTTCCCGGGCTGCCCTTTCCCACAGGGCTGTGGAGTAGCCATAATGAGTACAATTGAGGCTGAGGATAACTGGTGGCCAGGGCTCAGGAATCCTGGTCAGAGCCTCGGTTAAAAAAGCAGAAATCAAGAGGGCAGTTTCCTCGCCCTCCGGGTCTTTTTCAATAAAAATCTCAAGCTCCGGGCAGGCCTGGGTGACAAGACGATTGGCCGTAATGCCTTCTTTCAGGAGGAGCTGCCGGTGAGTATCTTCGCTGATGGTAATGGGAGTGGCGAAAATAATGGCCACAGATGAGCTCTCCTCTTCCAGTTTCTTTCTGAGAAGTTCAACTCCGGGTTTGATAATATCCAGCACCGGGATTCTGGCCTTCCGGGCAAATTGGGTTGAAGGATAAAGAGTGGAAAGAGTGTTGCAGGCGATAAGAATGAGATCAGGCTGAATTTTTTTCTGGAGTGAACTCAGGACCCGGTCAAACATTTCCAGTCGGGCCTCCCGGGTGGGCAGAGCGTTATAGCCTCCTTCGGTTGAAAAGAGAGCATTAAAAAAGACTAAATCTGCCTGGCGATAAAATTTTATCTTTTCCAGGCGGCTGGCAGCTTCAGCCATGATGGATAGGCCTCCCAGCCCGGAATCAATGAGAGCCACAGTTATTTTTTCCCGACTCAAAAGATCATCAATTTTTTCTGCCGGAAACGAAGCAGAGACGGAAAGCTTCATACCGGCTAATGCGCAATCAGGATAATTTTCCGGTCTGTTCCTGGTTCTTAAAATAGAGCTGGCGCTAATTTTGGCTGCGGGAGAGAAGAAAGCCTGGCTGGGGTCTGGTCTCTCTTTTTTCCCATTTGAGCCTTCGATAGCTGAAGCAAACCAGAGAGCCAGGATTAAAACTGCCCATATTTTTTCTTTGCCGGCCAGCCTGAGGCGCATTGAATTCCTTATCATCAGATGGTCATTTCTTTCTCTGATTTTCATAAATATTTCATTTTTTTCCAATTTCTTTTTTTAATTTTATTTTTTCATTTCTGCCCTGCTATTTTTAGCACAAAATATCTTTGACGGGAAGTTTTATATCATAAGATAAGCTCTTGATAAAATCATTTTCGGGTCAAAATCAGGCATAAGGGTTATTTAAAAGTCAAAAGGTTCTTCAGATTTTTTGTGGGAGAGATTTTAGGGCACTCAAAAGCGGCCTGAGTCCGTTATAATTCATCGTGGCGGGAGTCGACCTATGATATAGACAGGACTCGGCTTCAACTCGCCTTTAAGGATTTATTTGCGGTTTCTAGACAGGCTTCCAGCAATTGATATTTTTTGGTCTACCTATTAAAAACCAGAAAGAGACATGAAAAATTTTGTCCGGGTGCATCGGGTTGAATTCTTTCCTGGGTCGTGTCAAAATAGCGCCTCTTTAAAAAAGGATGGAGTCCTATGATTCGCTTGGGTATTGATACCGGAGGCACCTTTACTGATTTTGTTGTGATGTCCCCGGGTAAGCTCAGAGTGCATAAAGTTCTATCAACGCCGGCCAATCCCGCCCTGGCCATTTTACAGGGACTTAAAGAACTCGGAGTGCTGGAAATGGAAGCGGATATTATTCATGGCAGTACTGTGGCCACCAACGCTTTGCTGGAGCGCCGGGGTGCCCGGCTGGCTTTTGTCACGACAGCTGGCTTTGAGGACCTGCTCACCATCGGCCGCCAGACTCGCCGCGAACTTTACAACATCCTGGTTGAGGAAAGGCGCCCTCTGGTCTTAAGGGAGTTTTGCTTCGGTCTTCCGGAAAGAATTGATTCTGATGGCAGAATAATCCGGCCCCTGGATCGAAGAGCCCTGGAGGACCTGATTGACCGAATCAAGCGAAAGAAAATAGAATCAGTGGCCGTCTGTTTTCTCCACGCTTATGCCAATGGCGAGCATGAAAGAATTGTTGGGGAGAGATTAGCCCGGGCTGGCATCAGTTATTCCCTGTCTTCAGAAGTTCTGCCTGAATACCGGGAGTTTGAGCGGGCCAGCACAACGGCCATCAATGCCTATGTCGCTCCTCTGATGGAGCGATATCTCAATTATCTTGAGGCCAAACTTGGCCGGGCCCGCCTCAAAATTATGCAGTCCAATGGCGGGTGCCTTTCGGCCGCGGCTGCCCGTCAGAAACCGGTGACGACAATTCTTTCCGGGCCAGCCGGCGGGGTGGTTGGCGCCAGTGCCATTGCCTTTCAGGCTGGTTTTCGCCGTCTTATCTCCTTTGATATGGGCGGAACCTCCACCGATGTCTCTCTCTGCGATGGGGCCATCATGACGACAACTGAAACTGAAATAAGTCATCTTCCCCTGAAGCTTCCGGTAATTGACATCCATTCAGTGGGCTCAGGCGGTGGCTCCATTGCCTATCTTGATGAGGGCAGGGCTCTAAGGGTTGGCCCTCGAAGTGCCGGGGCTGATCCCGGACCTATCTGTTATGGTAAGGGAGAAGAAATAACCGTCACCGATGCCAATCTTGTGCTCGGTCGGCTCGACCCAGACCATTTCTTGGGCGGGACGATGAAATTATTTCCTGAGAGAGCCCGCCAGGCCCTGGCTGAATTCGGTCAAAAAATCAATTTGAGGGCTGAAGAGCTGGCTGAGGGCATAGTTAGAGTAGCCGATGCTACCATGGAGAGAGCCATCAGAGTTATTTCGGTCGAAAGAGGCTATGATCCTCGCGATTTCGCCCTGGTATCCTTTGGCGGGGCCGGCGGCATGCATGCCTGTAGCCTGGCGGCGAGGCTGAGGATTCCGGTGGTTATTGTGCCCAAGAATGCCGGCGTGCTTTCGGCCCTGGGAATGCTTCTGTCTGATGTGGTTAAGGATTATTCGCACTCAGTCCTCCTCAGGGATGAGAAAATTTCCCTGAGGGAAATAGACCGGCTCTTTGAGCCTTTGCTCCATCGGGCCAGGCAGGATCTGGTCAAAGAAGGATTTAGTCTGCGGAGAATAAGGTTACTTCGCTTTCTTGATATTCGTTATGTTGGTCAGAGCTATGAACTGACGGTGCCAGCCTCAGCTCGCTTTCGCCATGAATTTAATCGTCTTCATTTGCGACGCTACAACTATGCTGATGAAAGCCGGCCCGTGGAGATTGTTAATTTAAGAGTCAAGGCTATCGGCCTGACAGAAAAACCGGCCCTGCCCGAGCTGGAAAAACAGGGGAAACCTCTTTCCCGGGCCATGCTGGATGAAAGATGGATGATTTTTGATAACCAGAAACATAAAGCCAGAATTTATGACCGGCAGTCTCTTGAGCCAGGACATGAATTTGATGGTCCAGCTGTTATTGTTGATTATGAATCAACCGCTGTTTTGCCTCCAGGCTGGAGGGTAAAGGTGGATAAATTTGGACATCTAATCATGAGATTAAAAAGAAGAAAATAAAAAAAAATCAATAGATAAAGAATCAAAAAATGAGGAAAGGAGAGAAAAATTAGAAAAAGGAGAAAGGGAAATCAAAAATATCAATTAGCGTTGAAAAGTATTTTATTAGAAATATTCCGGCAATGGATAAAAGAGCAAGGGTTAGGGCGGTAAAAATTAAAAAGGATAATAATGAAGAAAGATTTGAGGCATTTTTTTATTTTAACCAGCCTCAAATTTCTCTGAATGAAAAAGAGGGAAAAAACGGAGTCTGAAAATGGGCCAGAGAGAGCGGAGTGAGGCGGAAGGAAGAGAAAAGATTAAAGAAAAAAGGTCAGCTTATGATCCGATCGAACTCGAAATTTTTAAGAGCATCTTTATTTCCATCGCCGAGGAGATGGGCGTTGCTCTCTGCCGCTCTTCCTTTTCGCCCAATATCAAAGAAAGAAAGGATTTTTCCTGTGCCCTTTTTGATGCGGAAGGAGAGACTGTGGCCCAGGGTGACCATCTGCCGGTTCATTTAGGAGCCATGCCCCTTTCCGTTAAAAGTGCCATAGAGCGAGTTGACCTTGAACCCGGAGATGTGGTCATCCTTAATGACCCCTATCGCGGCGGCACCCATTTACCCGATATCACCCTGGTTTCTCCTGTCTTTGTCAAGGGCTTTAAGAGGCCTCTCTTTTATGTGGCCAACCGCGCCCATCATTCCGATGTCGGCGGGATTTCTCCAGGCTCCATGCCTCTGGCTCGAGAAATTTATCAGGAAGGAATAATTATTCCACCCGTGAAACTCGTGCGACGGGGCCGATTGGACCGCGACCTTCTGCATCTAATTCTGGCCAATGTCAGAACTCCTGTGGAAAGGGAAGGCGATCTAACCGCTCAGCTGGCGGCAAATCGCATTGGAGAAAGGCGGTTGCTCGAGGTCGTAGCTAAATATGGAGCCAGGCTTGTTCTTGAATATATGAAGCATCTCCAGGATTATACCGAAAGAATTATTCGCCAGACACTGCGAGCCATTCCGGACGGAAATTATAGTTTTGTTGATTATCTGGATGATGATGGTCTCAAGGCCCGACCGGTGCGCATCGCCGTTGAGGTGAGAATCAGAGGGGATGAGGCTGAGGTTGATTTCTCTTCTTCTGATCCCCAGGTGGAAGGCAGTGTCAATGCTAATTATGCTATAACCCTTTCGGCCACTCTTTATGTTTTTCGCTGTCTTGTGCGGGGTGATGTTCCCTATAATTCTGGCCTTGTCAGGCCAATAAAATTGATTGCGCCTGCCGGCACCATCGTTAATGCCCGGCCACCGGCGGCTGTGGCCGGTGGTAATGTGGAAACATCCCAGCGAATAACCGATGTGCTTCTCGGTGCTCTGGCCCAGGCTGTCCCGGATAGAATCCCGGCGGCCTCAAGCGGGACGATGAACAATGTTACTTTCGGTGGCCTTGATCCCAGAACAGGTCAGGCCTTTGCTTATTACGAAACCATAGGCGGCGGAATGGGAGCGAGTCCGGAAAGGGATGGATTGAGCGGTGTCCATACCCATATGACCAATACCCGCAACACGCCCGTTGAGGCTCTGGAACATTATTTACCCATCCGGATCAGGCGCTACAGCCTAAGGCCAAAATCAGGTGGCCAGGGGCGTTTCAAGGGCGGGGATGGCATCATCCGGGAATATGAATTTTTAGCTCCGGCTCAGGTTAATATCCTCTCTGAAAGAAGACGCTTCGCTCCCTATGGACTTCAGGGGGGCCAGCCCGGAAAATGCGGGAAAAATATATTGATTTCCAGAGGGAAGAAGCGCTATCTCGGCGGAAAGGTTTCCCTTGAGGTGCATGAGGGCGACAGGCTAATTGTGGCTACACCTGGTGGCGGCGGATATGGTCGGCCCGAAAAAGAAAAAAAATAGGCCTGAAGATAAAATGGAAGGAAAAAATTTTGGTCGAGGAAATGGAAAAAAGTTGACTCTGAAAAGGATAAAGCAAAACGTAAAGAAAAATAAGAGCTGGAAATTACAATAAAAATTGGCCTTTTGCCCGATAGAAAATTTTGAGGCTGGCTCCGGAAGGAAACCAGCCTGAAAAAAGCAGGGTAACTGAGAAGTTAAATGGAAAGCCTGATGGGGAATTAATGAATTGATGAAAAAAGAATCTGCTGCCTGGTACAGAGCCATCTCGCCAGCCCAGAGAAAGGCCCTGCTTTCAGCCTCCCTTGGCTGGATGCTCGATAGCTGCGATGTCATGCTTTATGCCATGGTGCTGGCTCACCTGATGAAAGACCTGGGCCTGGATAAAGCTACAGGTGGCCTGATGGGTTCTTTAACTCTTTTAGCTTCAGCTGCCGGAGGCATCATTTTTGGCCTGATAGCGGATAGAGTCGGCCGGATCAGGGCCCTGATGATGACTATCCTGATTTATTCCTTTTTTACGGCTGCCTGTGGCCTTGCCAGGAACATCTGGCAGCTGGCTATTTTCCGGGTATTACTCGGGCTGGGCATGGGAGGCGAATGGGCTACAGGCGCTGCTCTGGTGGCTGAAACCTGGCCGGATGAGCATCGCGGTAAAGCTCTAGGCATAATGCAGAGTTCCTGGGCAGTGGGCTATGCTCTGGCTGCAGGCATCACCGCCCTGGTGCTGCCCCGCTTTGGCTGGCGGGCTGTTTTCTTTTTTGGCGTCCTGCCAGCTCTCGTTACTTTATGGATAAGAAAAAATGTGGACGAGCCGGAAATCTGGAAACGCTCAAGATGGAATGCTCGAAGGGGAGGCGACGAGGGGGAAAAGCGTGAAATTATCAGCATGGAATCCGATCGAAGGAATAAAAAAGATAAATTCTTAAAGTATGAAAAAGAGGCTAAAGGTAAAAATAATGGCGAGGACATAAAAGCAAAGAAAGCCGGACAGGGCCACCTGGCTGAAATCTTTCGACGCCCTTTTCTCCGCTTAACTTTAATCACTACCTTGATGAATGCCGCCACCATGTTTGCCTGGTGGGGTCTTTTTACCTGGATTCCAGCCTACTTAGGTTTACCCAGGTCTGAAGGTGGCATGGGATTGGATGTAGTTCGTACCTCCGCCTGGATTGTGGTAATGCAGGTGGGCATGTGGTTCGGCTATATCAGTTTTGGTTTCATCTGTGATCGCCTGGGCCGTAAAAAAACCTATATTTTCTTTTTACTGGCTGCCGCTCTTTTCGTGGCCATCTACAGCAGTGTTCGCAGCAATCTTTCCCTGCTTTTGCTTGGCCCCTTCGTGGCCTTTTTCGGGACAGGCTATTTTTCTGGATTCGGCACAATTACCGCTGAAATTTTTCCTACCCGAATCAGGGCCTCGGCCCAGGGTTTTACCTATAATTTTGGCCGTGGTCTGAGTGCTCTAGCTCCCTTCACCATTGGAGCTCTGGCCAGAGTCCATGGCCTGGCCTTTGCCTTTTATTTGACGGCCGCTTTCTTTTTATTAGCCGCTGGCCTGGCCCTGGCTTTACCTGAAACAAAGGGCAGAAAGCTTGAATAGATGAAGGAAGCTCAGATAGAATAGGGCAAAAGGGCTGGCAAAAAAAGATATCAGGGAAAAATCCAATTCTTAAAGCCCTCTTGCCTCAATGGCTTAGAAGCTAGATTATCTTCAATTGCTTCCCATTCTTAGTTAACTGAAAGGAACTGGCTTTAATTGATGAAAGTAGCCTAAAATTTAAAGGATTCAGGTTAAAGGGAAGAGTATATGGGCAGGGCCAGAAGAAAGGTGATGCTGATTCAGCCTCCCCTTGAGGACTTCTATACAACACCCATAAGGCTTTATCCGCTGGCTCTTCTTTATGTCGCCCGCGTTTTTGAGCTTTTTGGCTGGGAAGTCCGGATTCTTGATTGCCTTTCGCCTCTAAAAAAGAGGAAAATTCCCCTTCCGGAAAAGCTGGCCTATCTTCGGCCCTACCTCCATCATCCCTATTTTTTTAAACATTATTACCGCTTTGGTCTGAGCAAAGAAGAAATAATTGAAGCCATAAAAAAATTTTCTCCTGATTTAATTGGGCTTAATTCCGCCTTTGCCGCCTATTATCGGAACCTGGAGGAGGTGGCTCAAGAAATTAAGAAAAATTTTTCAGGCTGGCTGATTGTGGGTGGCCATCAGGCTTCCTGCTTCCCCGGGGAAATAAAAAGCAGAACCCCGGCCATTGATGAGGTGATTACGGGCCAGGCAGAAATTTCCCTACCCGCCTTTCTTAAAAATAATTTTCCGCCGATAAGGCCAGATCGGAATTTCGCTAATAATTTTTTTCAAGCTGAAGGCATTGATCGGCATAAATTTTTTGACCTTCTGGAGAAGAATTTTATTGACTGGAAGACCATCTGGCCAGCGCACGAATTGATTAACCCGGATTTCTATAAAATAGGCCGGAAAAATTATGCTACCCTTCAGGCCAGCCGCGGGTGTCCCTTCCGCTGCACTTTTTGCAATATCCAGATAGTTTTCGGCCATCAACCTGATTACCGGCCGGTCAATTCAGTTATTGAGGAGATGAGATTTTTATTCAGGCAGCGCCAGGTCGAGATTTTCAATTTTGAAGATGATAATCTTTCTCTTGATCGAGATTGGTTTGAGGAATTCCTGAAAGCAGTGATCGGGGATGAGGATTTGAGAGGAACGGAACTTCTGGCCATGAATGGACTTAATTATGAGACTCTGGACGAAAGAATTTTAAGCTTGATGAAACAGGCCGGCTTTCGGAAACTCGATCTGCCGCTGGTAAGCGGCCGGCCCGAAATAAGAAAGAGTCTAAAAAGGCCGGAGAAAAAGGGAAGTGATTTTTTCTGGGAAATAATCAGGCTGGCCCGCAGGCTCGGTTTTGCCATTACCGTCTATCTTATCATCGGCTTGCCCGGGCAAACTGAAGAAGAAATCAGGGAAACAGCTCAGAAACTCTGGGAAGAGGGTGTGGTAGCCACTCCCTCCATTTTCTATCTGGCTCCGGGAAGCGAGCTTTATAAGACACTGGCTGTGCCTGAAGAAATTAGAAGTGACTGGGATATGTACCGATCGACCGCCTTTGCTATAGAGACAGAAAACCTCTCCCGGGAAAAACTCATTAATCTTTTTCTTTATTTCCGGGAGAAAAATCTGGCCCGGCGGTGGCACGCGGCCTTAGGCTAAATCAAAATGGGAATTATTCAGGCCACTAATTGAAAATAATAAAATTTGTCTGCAATTTTATTTATTTTTTTCAGGTTCAGCCGGTTTTCCTTACTTAAAAATGAGAGATTTCAAGGTATCTAATGGTAAATCCGGTGCTCGCTGGATTTCCGCCCGTGAGGCTAATTATTTATAACATACAGCGATAAAATAAAGTTTTTCTAAAACTGGATATGAGAAGGCTCTTTATGAGTCCTTCTGATACCTCTAATTCTCAGATTTACCTGGACAAAAAACACAAGATGTTTTTATGATAATAAATAATCTTTTTTGTGACAGATCGTTTAACAGGAGAGGAGAGATTGATGGTAAAATTTTTGCTCTGGTTAATTCTTTTTGTTCTTTGCTGGCCGCTGGCTCTTTTAGCCCTGATTCTATATCCCCTGGTCTGGTTGCTTCTTCTTCCTTTTCGCCTTATCGGAATAACTGTGAGCGCTATTCTCGACCTTTTTAAAGCCCTCCTTACCCTTCCGGCCCGTCTTTTGCGCTCCATCGGTTCCAAATAGTTTCTTTCCTCTCTATATTGCCCTGGTCATATCCTGATCTTGCCATTTCTGAAGATTAAACCTCAGCTTTTTTCTGACCTGAAGAAATTTCTTGAGCTTGAATCAAAATCAAAAAATAAGTATAAAACGAGGTGCTGAAGAAATTTTAAGGAGGGAAAATTATGGCAACAGGCAAAATCGGTGCGAGGAGCAGGGCCGCAATTTTCTTTCTTTGTTGCTTATTAATTATCAGCGGTCTTTTTAATTCTGCCTGTAAGAAAGCGGTTGAACCGGCCGACCTTATTTTAATGAATGGCAAAATAGTCACGGTTGACGAGGCTCTACCTCAGGCTGAAGCCCTGGCTGTAAGGGGAGATAAAATCGTCGCCATCGGCCGAAATAAGGATATCCAGCGCTTCCAAGGCGAGAGAACCCAGGTTATCGATTTAGCCGGCAAGCTGGCCATTCCTGGCTTCATTGACAGCCATGGTCATTTTTCAAGTCTCGGGGAATCCAAAATGGTTCTCGATTTAACTAAAGCCAGAAGCTGGGAGGAGATTGTGGCCATGGTAGCGGAAGCGGCCAAAAATGCCCGGCCCGGGGAATGGATTGTCGGTCGGGGCTGGCATCAGGAAAAATGGGTAAAGGCGCCTGAACCCAATGTCGCTGGTCTGCCCTTCCATCATGAATTGAGCCGGGTTTCACCCCATAATCCCGTAATTTTGACCCATGCCAGCGGTCATTCCTGTCTGACTAACGCTAAAGCCATGGAGCTGGCAAAAATAAGCAAGAGCACACCGGACCCGCCTGGCGGCGAGATCGTCCGGGACGAGCGGGGCCAGCCCATTGGTGCTTTTATCGAGACAGCTCAGAATCTTGTCCGCCGTGCGATGAGTGCTGCCGAGGCCCAGCTTACTCCTGAAGAAAGGGAGAATAGAATGATAAAAGCCATGGTTATGGCCTCTCAGGAGTGTCTCTCCAAGGGCGTGACGAGCTTCCATGATGCCGGTGTCTCCTGGCGAACCATCGAAATCTACAAAAAACTCGTTGATGAAGGCAGGCTGCAGGTGCGAATTTATGCCATGATCAATGAGAGCAATGAGGTTTTAAAGGAAAAATTGCCTGAATATAGATTAATTGGCTACGGTAACAATCAGCTGAATGTAAGGTCGATCAAGCGAGTCTTTGATGGGGCCTTAGGCGCCCATGGAGCCTGGCTGCTTGAGCCCTATGCTGATTTGCCCACAAGCAGTGGCCTCAATACCTATCCGGTAGATGCTCTCCGGGAAACAGCTCGCCTGGCCATAGAAAATGATTTCCAGCTCTGTGTTCATGCCATCGGGGACCGAGCTAACCGGGAAGTCCTGAATATTTTTGAAGAAGCCTTCAGGGCTCACCCTGAGAAGAAAGATCTGCGCTGGCGCATTGAACATGCCCAGCATCTTCATCCTCAGGATATTCCCCGTTTCGGTCAGCTTGGCGTGATTGCCTCCATGCAGGGAATTCACTGTACTTCTGATGGTCCCTGGGTTATCAAACGTCTCGGCGAAAGGAGAGCTGAGGAAGGGGCCTATGTCTGGCAGAAGCTTATGAAATCAGGAGCGATAATCTGCAATGGCACGGATGCTCCGGTCGAAGATGTTGATCCCATAGCCTGTTTTTATGCTTCAGTGACGAGAAAACTGGCTGATGGCACCTCCTTTTTCCCTGACCAGCGCATGAGCCGAGAAGAGGCCCTGCGTTCCTATACCCTCAATGGGGCCTATGCCTCTTTCCAGGAGAATCTTCTTGGTTCTCTTTCTGTGGGCAAGCTGGCTGATATTACCGTCCTTTCTCAGGACATAATGACGATTCCTGAAGAGGAAATCCCTAAAACTCAGGTGGTGATGACCATTGTTGGCGGCAGGATTCTCTATCAGCGTTAATTAAACCTTGGGCTATTTTTGGTGCCTGATCCAGAGGCCGATTTTTATAAAGGGTTTCAGGCAGGAGAGAGACAGAAATCTTTCAGTCTTTCATTTTTTCCCTGAGTCTTTCTTTTAAGCTTAAAGCGTCTTCAAACATATAGACGTTATTAAACATAACATAAACTTCCTTTTCTTCCTTAATCCAGCTGATGATTCTATCCAGATCCTGCTCAGAGTATCGGTAGCGATAGCCCGTGAGCCCGTGAAGACGGAAATACCTGAGCTTTCCAGTCAGGGGTAAGCGCTGGAAGGGGTCAACGACATCAATCAGGCTGAGCTCCTGACAGATTTCCTGAATCTCTTCTTCCCGCCATTTTCCCCGGGCTTCCCAGCCGAGAAGGAACTGGTGACGGTCAAGCTGGCTGAAGAACTGACGCATATTGTTTTTGTTTTCCCTTGAGGGCTCGAAGGAAGCAGGCGATTGAAAAATGATTATTCGAGCTTTGACCAGAGAAGCAATTTCCTTTGTTTTTTCCCAGGCAGCCATGACTTCAGCTGTCGGCCGGAAAAGGCCATAGCACTTTCGTTTTTCCTCAGGAATGGGGCTCCTAAGTTTTTTATAGGTGGGGCTGCTTGGGGCATGGGTGATAAGCTGCCAGGCTTTGAGGGTAAATTCAAAATCAGGGGGGACCTGCTGGCGCCATTTCAGGGCTGTTTTCGGCTCAGGAGGCTGATAAAAAGTCTGCTGCAATTCAACGACGGAGAAAGCTTCGACGTATCTTTTCAGGCTGACGGGCAATCCACAACAGCCGATTTTAATCATTTGTTATTCTTTTTTGATTTTATCAAAGAGAAAAAATAGCTAAAAGACAGGAGCGCTCTTTCTGAAAAGCAGACCGATATTTCTTCTGGATTATGTGGTTTTTATATCTGTGAGACAGGGTCTGTCTTTTCAAGGAAAATCTAATTTTAAGGGGAGCAAAGGGCCTGGTTCAGCGAGACCGGTCCACAGCGGAAGAATTAACCCCTGAGGTAAGACTGCCCGGTCAGTGGAAAAGAGGTCTGAAAAATGATAAATTTATGTTGCTTATAATTCTTTTTTAAGGCTGGAAAATAAGGGTGGGCGGTTAGCTCAGCTGGGAGAGCGCGGCGTTCGCAACGCTGAGGTCGGGGGTTCGAATCCCCTACCGTCCACCATTTTTTTTGAAGGAAGATGCGTTTCCTGGTTGACTGCATGTTAGGAAAGCTGGCTAAATGGCTTAAAATCCTGGGCTTTGATACCCTTTATTTTTCCCGGGCTGACGATAGTGACTTGCTGGAACTTGCCCGCCGGGAAAGGCGTCTTCTTCTGACCAGGGACCATTCCCTGCTGGAAAGGCTTAACAGAGGCCGTGGCCTTTTCATTGAAAGCGAGGACTGGCGAGAGCAGGTGCGCCAGGTTCTGGAGAATTTGAATCTCTGGGCAAAGGTTGATCCCTTCAGTCGCTGCCTTCATTGTAATGTCCGTCTGAAAAGGTTGAGCCGGGCTAATGCCCGCAATCTTGTCTCCTCTTTTGTCTACGAAAAAGCCCGGCGTTTTGCCCTCTGTCCTCACTGCGGCCGGGTTTTCTGGCAGGGAACTCACTTCAAAGCCATGGAGTCTGAGCTGGCATCCATTTTTAAAAAAGTCGAAAGGAACTCAGAGGTTAATTTTTAATGGTCTTGAGGGAGAAACCTTTTAGCTCCAGATTTCGTAAATTTATAAAGGAGAAATTTAATGATTATCGTGACAACACCCCATCTGGAAGGAAAAAAGATAAAGAAGTATCTGGGCCTGGTAAGTGGTGAGGCCATTCTGGGAGCAAATATCTTTAAGGATTTTTTTGCTGGCATAAGGGACATTGTGGGTGGTCGCTCAGCTGCCTATGAAAGGGAATTAAGAAAAGCCAAGGAGATTGCTCTTGAGGAAATGGCTGAAAATGCCCGCGACCTTGGAGCCAATGCCGTGATCGGGGTTGACCTTGATTATGAAACCATAAATCTGGGCAGCGGGAATATGCTTATGGTCAGTGCCAGCGGCACAGCTGTTTATTATGAGGAAGAATAAAAATGACCAGAAAAGAGCAGGTTGACCTTGTGGGCTGGCTGTGGATTATAGCCGGCCTGATCAGTTTATTCCTTTTATTTTTAATCTTTTTAATTTTTCTTGGTGTCTCTTTTATCCCTGAGCTGAGCGAGACGGGCCGCCTGGTATTGAGAATTCTCGCCTGGGGGTCCTGGATTTTTACAGCCATTTTCTCCCTGCCGCCCATAGTGGCCGGCCTGGGGATTTTAAGACGTCAGGAATGGGCTCGCCTCCTGGGGATTGTTCTGTCTATTCTTGCTCTGTTCCGTTTTCCCCTGGGAACTGCCCTTGGCCTCTTTTCCCTTTATGTACTCACTCACCGTGAGTCAATTCCTCTTTTTAGCTGAAAAGAGGAAATCAAGACCGAGCAGTTCTCCCGCAAAAGTGTGGTTTTTATCCGGCTTGGATCATTTGTTTTTTAAAATAACTAAGCTGTAAGACGAGGTTCATTCTGGATTAAGTTCATTTTGAGCATGAATGAAAATCTTTTCTCTTTCTATTTATTTGGCTCTTCTGGGCTTTTAAGGGGCGGACTTAAAGAGTCATCAATCTACAACAGCCTCTCCAGAACCCGAAGATAAATCCCTGATGGTGAGTTGAAGCCATATAACATGCATCTTATGGATATTCTCTCATCGCCTTCTACCACAATTAACTCGCCGGATTCAATCCCCTTTTAATTGCCGGCTATTATTTTTAGTCACAAAATAGTCTGAAGAAGCATTTTTTTAAAAATCAAGAAAAGGTTTTTAAAAACCCATTTTCTCCAGGGACAAAAGTTTATTAAGGCGAAAAGAAGGCGAAGGAGTCATTGATAAAATATCTTTGAAACCACGACAATTTTTAAAGATAAATCGGAAGAACATCTCCCTGGTTTTTACTTGATCAAATTGTGGACATAGAGCTTAACTCACGTATTAGGAAAGCGAAGTCAGGTCAGCTAAAATGTAGCTGGCAGGCTGCTCCTCAGGCCTGTTCTGGCTGTGCCTGCGGAGATTTTTTGAGATCAGAATAAAAGAAGAAGCAATTCCGTCCTCTATCCTTAGCTGCATAAAGAGCCAGGTCAGCATTGGTAATTAAAGTTTCACTATCTTCACCATCTTCAGGAAAAATGGCAAGGCCAATACTCACAGTGATGAACAGAGGCAGCTCTTTTATTTCATAGGGCTGGCTGACAACCTCAAGAATTCTTTTGGCTATGATGGCGGCGTCAGTGGCGCCATGAATTTCCGGCATGAGGAGAACAAATTCATCGCCGCCAAAGCGGGCCACAGTGTCGCTCGAGCGAATGGCTCCCTGCAATCTCCGGCCCACTTCTTTGAGAAGAAGGTCGCCAATGGAATGGCCGTAGGTATCGTTAATTTTTTTATAATGGTCAAGATCAAGCATGAGAATAGCCAGGCGATGGCCATGGCGGCGAGCCTGGGAAAGGGCCAGATTAAGCCGATCAAAAAAGAGGGTTCGGTTTGGCAGCTGCGTCAGGGGGTCATGGATGGCCAGACGACGCAGTTCCTCCTCATGCTGGCGGCGTTCAGTTATATCGTGGAGAAGAATGACCAGGCTGGAAGGAGCGCCATTTTCGTCTCGAATAATCGAAGTTTTAATTTCAACCGGAGTTTTCTTTTGTTGATTGACGATCCATAGATTGGGGATATTCCTGGCGAAACCTCCATGCTCAATTATTTCCTGAGGAGAGAGCGAAAAGGAGAGTTCTCTATCGCCGTCATAGAGTTTGACAATATCTTCCAGACGGCGGCTGACACCGCTCTGGGGCTCCCAGCCAGTCAAAGCTGCGGCCACTGGATTCATAAAGGTTATCACGCCGTGGGCATCAGTGGCGATGACACCATCGGCAATGCCCTCAAGAATTGTCGCCAGCCATTCCTCCTTCTCCCTCAACTTCATTTCTGTGCGGTGCTTGTAGAGGGCCATTTCAATGACGGTCATCAATTCCTTCTGTTCAATCGGTTTATGAATGAAAGCCAGGGGATTGGTCATTTTGGCCCGCTGAAAGGTAGCTTCGTCAGTGTGGGCTGTCAGGAAAATGATAGGCAGATTATAGTGGCGACGTATCTCGTCGGCGGCTTTAATGCCATCCATTTTCCCCTGGAGCACAATGTCCATGATGATGAGATCCGGACGCCTTGTCTTAATCAGGAGCAAAGCTTCCTCGCCGGTCGAACAGATACCGACAACCCGATAACCGAGATTGCGAACCATAGACTCAAGGTCCCGGGCGACCAGACCTTCGTCCTCAACAATGAGAATCCTTGGTTTCTCCATATTTATTCTCTAAGAAAAGAATGTTCACTAAATGTTATCAGAAATTCTGTCCCGCCATCAACTTTGAATTCAAGCTGGCCACCAATCTGATTGACCAGGATGGTAACAATCTGTAAGCCCAGGCTGGCTGGCTCCTTAAGATTTATGTCCTGAGGCAGCCCCCGTCCAGTGTCTTTTATTCTTAAAAGATAATGACCGTTTTCCTTTTGCTTTAAACTGATAACAATCTCCCCTTTCTCTCCTGGTAGAAAGGCATGTTTGAGGGCGTTGGTTACCAGTTCATTAACAATCAGACCACAGGGGATGGCCGTATTTAAACTGAGAGGAGCAGGTTCAGTCTCCAGCCTTAACTTAATCAGATGGGCATCAATTTGATAGACATGGAAAAGATGAGTGACCAGATTTCTCAAATAGCTAGAAAACTCAATCCAGTGAAGAGATTCCTGCTGGTAGAGCTGATCATGAATTAAGGCCATGGACCGAATTCTTTCCTGACATTCCTGGAAAGCCTCCCGGGCTTTTAAATCCTCAATTTTCTGAGCCTGAAGATTGAGCAGAGAGGAGATGACCTGCATATTGTTTTTCACGCGATGATGGATTTCCCTCAAAAGAGTCTCTTTCTCCCGGACGAGCGAGCGAAGCTCAGCCTCTGCTTTCTTTCTGGCGCTAATATCCCGGCTGATACCGACAAGTCCAGCTATGGAACCATCAGGAGCCAGAACTGGCGATTTAATGGTTTCGAAGACCACCTTCTTTTTTCTTCCTGTCTGCATGATTTCTTCTCTTACAGTAATTTTCCGGCTGTTTAAGACTTCTTCATCGCTCTGGCGGCATTGAGCCGCTAGATCGGCCGGCAGAATCTCCTCATCGCGGCGACCGAGAACCACTTCTTTTTTAGACCCAGGGTTTTCTCAAAGGAGCGATTGATTATCACATATCTTCGGTCATTGTCTTTAAAGTAAATTAAATCCGAAGCCGCATCAATTAACGATTCCAGCCTGGCCTGGCTTTCGGCGAGTGCTCTTTCGGTTTCTTTTAGCTGGGTAATATCCTGAACATGTCCTTCAAAATAAAGAATCCTGCCTTTGCGATCACGAACGGCGCGGGCATTCTCCAGAAGCCAGCCAACCTGGCCATCGGAACGGCGAATCTGAAAAATGAACCCCTTCACCTGGCCTTTTTCTTTCATTAATTTTAAGTATTCCTGTCTCTGGTCAGGATTGACGTAAGAAATCTTGGCTAAGGGTTGCTTAGCTTTAATTAAATCCTGAGGGGATTTGTATCCGAGAATCTGGGCTATGGCTTTGTTAGCTTTAAGAAAACGGCCATCGGGCGTCGACTGGAAAAATCCTTCGACAGATTCGTCAATAATGCGCCGGTAAAAGGCCTCTCTTTCTCTTAAAAGGTTTTCCAGCTTTTTTTCTCTGGTTACATCCTGGAGGAACCCGGTAATGCGTATGATTTTTTTCTTTTTTTCCTCTGCCTGGGGGTGACCGAAGGCCCTTATCCAGATTTCCTTTTTTCCATTCTTAAGGAAGCAGAAATCACTTACGACCGATTTTCCGCGAAGCAAATCGAGCCACCAGGCCTTAAATTTTCTCTGACTTTGAGGATGAAGCGAAGGAGGCAATTCAGGAGGAAGGGAAGAGGGCAGAAAGCCTAATTTCTCCTTAAATGTTTCTTCTCCCCATTCTATTTTGACCTTATTATTCGGAGTAAGAGCCAAGGAGAAATGTCCTTCCCTGGCCAGGCTCTTTAATAGGGGAAAAAGAGTTTTTGTCTGTTCCCTTTCTTTTATCATGGATGGACTTTTTTCCTGGTTATTTTTACAGCTCCCCGGGAAGTTCAGTGTGCCTTGAGGCTTTCCCTTCAATGATTTCAAATTTATTTACCCTTTTCATAATGAAATTAAAATATCATTCTTTCCAGGGCAATCGCCGCCGGGGGTGAAAAGAGGGGGGATTTTTCCCTACGGGTCAAGCTATTCAGGCTTCCCCTCTTTAATTAATTTAAGCCTGTTAAAGAGCCTGAGGGAAAGCAAAATCCTGGCCCGGAACTGGAGCCGCTCCTTTAAATAATATCCAGGGAAAGAAAAAAGGAAGGAATTCTGGGGGGCGAAAACAATCAGGGAAAGCAATTTGGCCGGAGGTCATAAATCTTATATGATTAAAAGATGGGCTTGATTATTGAGGCTAAACAGACGAAGACCGTCCCTCGCGAACCATGCGATTTTATTCTTGTTAGCGGCGAACCCTATGCGGATCATCCCCTCTCCGGCATAGGGGTTATTGCCCGGGTTCTGGCCAGTCAGGGCTGGCGGGTTGGTGTTATCGGCCGGCCTGACTGGCGCCGGCCTGAAGAGTTCGAGCGCCTTGGCCGTCCACGGCTCGCCTTTGGCGTCACCTCTGGTTCTATGGACAGCCTCTTGCGCAATTACACACCTTTAAAGAGGCCCCGGTCCCGAGACCCCCATTCTCCCTATTACTCGGGTATTCCTGACAGGGCCGTTATCGTTTATTGCAATATTCTCCGTCATCTTTTTCCTGGAGTGCCTCTGATAATAGGCGGGGTTGAGGCTTCGCTGCGGCGATTGGCCCATTATGATTACTGGGAAAATCGGGTCAGACGCAGCATCCTGCTTGATTCGAGAGCTGATATTCTCGTCTATGGTCCAGGAGAATGGCAAATTCTGGAGATTGCCCGGCGGCTTGAGGAGAAAAAGGAACTGGAGGGAATTCCGGGAACTTGCATTGTCAGCCGCCAGGTTCCGCCTGGCTTTACCCTTTTACCTTCCTTTGAACAGGTTCAGGAGGACAAAGAAGCTTTTCTTGAAATGCAGAAGAAGCTTTCGATAAGAAAGGGGCTGGCTCAGGCTCATGGTCAGGCCTATGTTTTACAGTTTCCTTTTCCTCGCTATCAGCCCGAATTCCTGGATTGGATTTACAGTTTGCCTTTCAGCCGGGTCATTCCGGCCGATTTTCCTGAACTCAGGCTGGCTCAATTTTCTGTGGTTACCCACAGAGGTTGCGTGGGGCAATGCTCTTTCTGTGCCCTTGCTCTTCATCAGGGAGACCGGATTATTTCCCGCCATGAGGAAGCCATTATTGAAGAAATTGACCGGCTCGCCTCACATCCTCAATTTAAAGGGATAATTGATGACCTGGGGGGACCGACGGCCAACATGTATGGCCTTGATTGCCCTTCGCCCTGTCCTGAAGGGGAGTGCCTCAAATGTCCCCAGCTTGACCTGAGTCACCGGCGGTTGGTCAGTCTTCTTCGTCAGGCGAGAAATCGTCCAGGAATTAGAAAGGTTATGGTTCGCAGCGGCATTAGATTCGATTTAGCCATGGCCAGCCCGGAATATCTTGAGGAAATCATCAACTATCATCTTTCAGGCTGGCTTAAAATTGCGCCGGAACACGTTTCCCCGAAAGTGCTTCGTCTGATGAATAAGCCCACCTATAAACTCGATGAATTCCGGAAGCTTTTCGAACAATTGAATAAAGGGAAAAAGCAATATTTAAAATGCTACTTTATGGTAGCCCATCCTGGAACAACAAGAGAAGAAGCCCTGAAGCTGGCTGCATATTTAAAGAAATGGCGCCGCTCAGGCCCTGATCCGGTTGAGGGAGTTCAGATTTTCACCCCCACACCCATGACCCGCTCCACCTGCATGTATTACACCGGACGGGATCCTTTAACCGGCGAAGAAGTTTATGTTCCCAGGACATACGCTGAGAAAAAAGAGCAGAAGAGAATGCTCTTACCTGAGAAAAAGTCCAGAAAAATATCTTCTTGATTATAAAATTTTTTTCAGCTCTCTTGTTTTCCCTCAAGACAAGCCGGCCGGCAGAATCAGCCTCAATTTTATCTAAAAGAGCCGACAGGCTAATTTATAAAAAAATATGGGCAATTTTTTAAGCTGGTGGTGAAAACGGTGGCAATTTGATTTGAAGGAATGAGCCATCATAGTTCTTGCTCTAAAAAATTTTAAGAGGAAAGAATTAAGTTCTTGATAGGGAGATATTAATTTCTTAATGATTCATGCACACTAATGCAAGTTATAATTCTTGTGGAGAAGACTAAAAGACTTTTTATGAAGAGAATGCCCTTTTTTAAGGTGCCGAGCTTCTGAGACTGTGATTTTAAAAAATAAGCCAACAGGATTTTTGGGCGGAAGTCCTGATTTTAAAAAATGTTTGTGTCCCCATTTTCAGGCGCAACGGCTCCAGCCGCAATTAGGACAGGTGGGACATTTTTCATCGGGCAGGGTAGCTCCACAGACCCGGCAATAGGTTGCAAAAATATCTCTTTCATTATTCTGGACAGGGCCAAGATGTCTTTCCAGAACCTTGGCAATGGCATCGGGAATTGACTGGACCAAGCCGCCTTCCGTAAAAATTGGCTCTGAGCCGCCAATTCCCTTGAGCTGGCTGATGACTTCCTTGGGATCAACTCCGCTGCGCAGGGCCAGAGAAATCAAGCGGCCAATGGCTTCGGCATCAGCCATGGTTGAATAGCCGCTTTTGCCGATGCTCGTAAAGACCTCAAAGGGGCGCTGATTATAGAAGGAAATGGTCACATAGAGGTTGCCGAAGCCAGTTTTAATCTTGTCGGTTACTGAGGGCAGGGAGCTTGGTCTGTCTTTGGGGTAAAGGCGTTTTTCGCTTTCAGCCCGGTATAAAACCTGTTCGGCCCTCGAGCCATCGCGGTAAATGGTAATGCCCTTGGTGCCCAGCTCATAGGCCAGTAAATAAGCCTTTTCCACATCCTCTACCGTCGCCTTGTTAGGAAAATTAATGGTCTTGGAAACGGAATTATCCACCCATTTTTGAAAGGCTGCCTGCATGCGGACATGGCCTTCAGGCGAAATATCGTGAGCTGTCACAAAATAGTCGGGCAGGGGTTCATCAGGATGGGCTTCCTTCCATTCCTGATAAATAGGATTGACGTCTTTGAGTTCGCCATCGAGAATCTTGGAAGTGAATTCAAAGGCAAAAACAGGTTCGATCGAAGAGGAACAGCCAGCGATGCGGGAAATGGTGCCTGTGGGCGCGATGGTTAAAACGGTGGCGTTGCGCATCTTTTTGCCCCGGTAAATAGAAAGATTGATATTGGGGAAATTACCTCTTTCCTCGGCCAGGCGAGCCGATTCCCGGACAGCTCTTTTCCTCATGAAGCTCATAATTTTTTCAGCCAGAGCCAGGGCTTCAGGGGAGTCGTAGCGAATTTTCATCAGAAGCAGCAGGTCAGCCCAGCCCATAACACCAAGTCCGATGCGGCGGTTTTCTTTGGTTATTTTTTCTATCTGGGGAAGGGGGTAACGGTTGACCTCAATAACATTATCCAGAAAGCGAACAGCAATAGCGATTAATTCGGCCAGGCGCTCGTAGTCAAACTGGTCCTTCTTTTTAGGGTTAAAGAGGTGGGCCAGATTGATGGAGCCAAGATTGCAGGATTCATAATCATGCAGTGGCTGCTCGCCACAGGGATTGGTTGCCCGGATAGGTCCTAACGCCCGGGTGGGGTTGAGGGCATTAATGCGGTCAATAAAAATCAGACCTGGATCGCCCACCGCCCAGGCTGCTTCACAGATCATGGTGAAAATTTCCCGGGCCTTTTTCTGACCAACGACCTTCTGTTTATAAGGATCATAAATATCATAAGTGCCGTTGTTTTTGACCGCCTCCATAAAAGCGTCAGTGGCCGCCACAGAAAGATTGAAATTGTTGACGCTACGACCATCTATTTTCATCCGGATAAATTCTTCAATGTCGGGATGATCGACCCTGAGAATACCCATATTTGCCCCCCGCCGGGTGCCACCCTGTTTGACGGCCTCAGTTGCCGCATCAATAACCCGGAGAAAGGAAACCGGTCCAGAGGCAATGCCCTGGGTTTTGCGTACGAAGCTTCCCTTGGGTCGGAGGCGACTGAAATCGAAGCCTGTTCCGCCGCCTTCTTTATGAACCAGAGCCGCATTCTTAACGGTTTCAAAGATACTTTCCAGGGAGTCCTCAATGGGTAAGACAAAACAGGCACTTAAACACATATCCCGGCCAGCACCCGTCAGTGTCGGGCTATTGGGCATAAAATCCCGGTCCATCATTACTTTGAAAAAAATCTCAGCCCATTTTTCCTGCTCTTTCTTGGTCTTTTCAGCCGAGGCAATATAGCGGGCTACCCGCCAGAAAAGATCGGCTGGCTCTTTATCGATGAGCTCGCCTTTTTCGTCCCTCATGAAATAGCGAGCCCTGAGAATCTTAAGAGCATTTTCGGAAAAACCACGCTCTTTTGACATGAGCTTACCTCCTCTTCCAGTGACCTTTTAAATTATATCAATTTTCAGATGAAATCATTTTGTCAGGAATTAGAAACCAACATTTTCTTTATGGAACTACCTTTTTCCCATATATTAGCCATGCCCCTGAAGTAGCCATTTCCCTTGCTGTGGCCAGATAATTATACTCCCTTTTTTTCCCGGGTTGAAGGCTGAACTAGGGCAGGAGATTGTTCTCGGTTGGATGATTCAGGTGAGGCCAGAAGACTCAATTTTTGCCAGACCTGTTTTAATTCGGCCTCAGCCTCTTCGACCAGGGAGGAAATTACTTCTTTGATGGACCTTATTCCAGTAACAAGTCCCACGCTCTGACCCGCCATGACTGAACCCATTTCTATATCACCTTCTTCCACGGCCCGCCGCAGGGCCCCCACCCAGAAATTTTCCACCTGATACTGAGCTTCTTCATGACTTATTTCGCCCCGTTTTCTTTTCTGAATAAGGTCTATCTGAAGTTCAGAGAAAATCTCCATGCCTCGATTCCTCAAAGCACGGACAGGAATGACCTTAAGTTCAGAGCCAACCTGGGGGGTAGCCACGGCGTCCTTAGCCTGGGCTTTGACTAAAGCTTCCTTAAAGCGGGGATGAGCTCTTGATTCCCTGGTGGCTGCCAGGAGAGTGCCCAGCTGGACACCGGCTGCTCCCATGAGAAGCAGATGAAGCAGCAGCTTACCCGAACCAATGCCACCGGCCACAAAAATGGGGACATTCTGCAAACGAAAGAGGACCTGCTGTAAAAGAACAATCAGGCTGACATGGCCTATATGGCCACCAGCTTCGCTTCCTTCCAGGATGAGGGCATCAACTCCATTATCGATTAAGCGCCGGGCCATAGCCTCGGTCGGGGCAAAGGCCATAACCCTGGCGCCGCTTTCCTGGGCCATTTTAATCTCGCTCTGCCTTGGATAGCCGCCGGCAAAGACAATGAAGGGAACGCCGAGTTCACAGGCAAGGCGGAGGTGATGCTTATAATTGGGGGCAATGGTGATGAGATTGACCGCAAAGGGCTTAGCGCTTAGATTTTTCAGCGAGAGAATTTCCTGCCGCAGCCTCTCTGGCGGCAAATTGCCCCCAGCAAGGGACCCAAAGGCGCCGGCTCGAGCCACCTCAGCCACAAAGTGGCTGTCAGATATCCAGGTCATGGCGCCAGCGATAATAGGGTAGCGAACCTGAAGAAATTCCTGCCCCTTTTTCCAGAGATGATCCAGGCTAATCATGATCTCCCTCCAGATTTATATCTCGTGATTCGAATAGGCTGCCTCCAAAGACCTTTTTTTTCATAATAATCCTCAAACTATTTCTATTAATTTTATTAAATCTATAGGAATAGTAAAGAAATTTCTTTATTTAAATTTCGCTCTTATCTTTCTCTGTTTTCATAGATTAGCCATTCACCTGAATAAATAGTTAAAATAAAAGGTTGAGCCAGCCGGCAGGCAGTGCTGCTTCCAGCAAAAATTTCCTCGCTTCAGGATGTTAAATCCTCCCTCTTTTTCTTTATTTTGCAGATGGTTCTTTAATTAGTTGGGAATTAGAATGAGCTGTCTATTGGACCTTTGACCTTTCTCGTTTCTGGCTGCACCTCAGATATTTTAACGCTAAGGCGCTCTCTGGAAAGCAAAATCAGCAAAGCTAAAGTTTTCAGGCCACCTCAGCTCTTCCGGAATTAATCATATCATTAAGCCACAGGCAGGGAACAGAGCTTTTTCTTTTTCATCATCAGTTATCTTTTGCCAATGGCTTTAAGCTTGGAAGCGATGCTGGCCTCTTTGTCCAGACGATGGTCTATCCTGAGGTCAATATGAATCCGCTTAACCCCCATGTTGACGAGAGCCTCATGGGCCTGTTTGATAACTTCAAAAAGGCGGTCAAGGGTGGGAGCTTCAATGGTCGTGGACATGCCTCCGGTTTCAGAATATAAACCGGAGCTTTCGATAATTCGCACCGCTTCCTGAACATAGCGACTCACCGAAACTCCCTCGCTCGTCGGAAAAATGGCGAATTCCGCAATAATCATCTCCTTCCTCCTGCTTTAAATATAATGAGGGGTGGACTAAAGGTCAAACCTTTAATCCAATCCTCTGGCTGAGGTCCCACGGTCAAAAATAAATGTTAGAAAGGCTCCAGAAATTAAAAAATAAAAAGCAGCGTCTTCTTTTTTAATTGTCTATGAACGGCTGTTATTTTACGGGCAGCGAGAACAAAGGGGAAGATGAGCTTATCCTCCGACTTCATCAGGAAAAGAATTTAGCTCAGCCGGATTGTCAGTCTCTGAAATTTTTGAGTCTGGAGTTTCCAGGGTGAGGCGTTTGATGAGCATGGTTGCATAGGAACCGCGACCGAGTTCAAAGGCAAGGGTAAGTTTCTTGTATCCGCGATAGATTTCATCATCGCCTGCGTCGAGTATTTTGAAATTTAGAGGAAAGGCAGCTACCTGACGGAAGTAGGAGCGAAAGCTTACCAGGCGCAGGACCCTGGTTCTGAAGGAAGATGTTTTGAGTCCTCTTTCTTTTAAAATTTCAAGAAAAAGGGACCGGGTCGTTTCGTCCGGAAATTCCATCTTCCGGGCCGCCGTGGGAAGTCTGAGCTGCAGAAAATAATTCCTTAAATTTTCATCCCGGAATTGCCAGAAAAGATATTCACCTTCCCGGCCAGGTAAACTGGCGAAGCCAGCTCCTTTAAGGCGAATAAGTCGCCGGAGCAATTCATTCCAGAGGTGGGCCTGGTAGGCGGCATAAAGAAAAGAGACCTCAGCGGGAGGGATAAACTGCAGAGCCAATTCCGGTTTTGCCGGCTGGTTTAAAAGGGCCTGGAAAATTCTTTTTTCTTCTGCCCTTTGAGCCAGCTCGAGACATTTTGCCCAGTCTTTCCAGTAAGCCAGGAAGGCGGCTCGCCTTTCTCTTTCCCTTTTTTTCAGGCTGGGAGTAATCGAGGTTAAATAAACCTGGAGGGCACCATTATAATGACGGAGCAAAATTTTTTCAGCGAAAAAGCCTCGCTGAGGATCATAGCTTCGAAAGCGCTGATCATCAAAATAATTGGGAAAGCCTGAAACTTTAACCTCCTCCGCTGCCTGGAGAATGGCTTCAAGATTTCTTACCCGGCGCAGGGTAATTTCGAAGTAATTGCCCTCAATGAGGTCAGGACCCATAGGCCGATTCATAAAGCCCACGGGTTCAAGCTCAATCTTTTTTTCCTTGAGGGAATTTTCCTGGCCCTGAAGAATCGTAATATACTGGGTGGTTAAGCCATATTTGTCTTTGCGCCCTCCCCAGGCTAAAGCCGAGAGACTGTAATTAAAATGCCGGGCAATCAGCCGGCAGGCATCCTCGGTCGTCAGCCCTTTTTTGGTGAGTCGATAAACACAGTAGGGGCCAGAAGAAGAGAGGGGTAGCCTGGCTTTCTCCATTACCCTGAATTCTTCAGGCTTAACCTTGATCATTCAAACTTAGCCCTGTTCATCTGAAGAAATTAAATAAAATGTCTTGAGTCGCATATTTAGGACCTTGATGGAAAAGAACGAAATAAGGAATAAATCCCGAGTGAGCCAGGCCCTGAAAGAAGCAAAGGCTCGACACTGGCTTGCTTTGATTCACTCTCTAACGCCCGGCCACTTCATAATTGCGGCCTGATTAAAAAAATAATTGCTTCTAAAAATCCTTTATTTTTCCCGGCCTTTCTCTGGATACAACTGATCAGGGTCTATCCATTTTGTTATGGTTTGCTCTGAAGTGAAGCCTTCTCTTCTTCCCGCCATCAGGCCTCCGGATTAATCATTTTATCAAATTATCTTTGAAAAACAGGGAAATTTCTAAAAGCAGGAAGTTTTTTATCCCTTCTTCTCCGGCTTCAACCTGACCCGTTTCAGGTTGCCAAAGAAAAGCCTTTTAGTTAATATCTCCCTGAAATTGTCATGAGAGGAGGCAAGATGAAAAAAATTATTTCATCCAGGGTTTTCAGGCTGAACTTTTTTGTGTTTCTCCTTTCTTTTTGTTTTCTTCTTTCTTTCCCCATGCTTTTACTGGCTCAAGCTCCGCCAAGAGGCATTGAATTATATAAAAAACTGGCTGATCCGAATCTGGTCAGGTTTGATGGTCTGCGGCGGGTTCAGTGGCTGCCCGATGGCCAGTCTTATTTTATCCAGGAAAAAGATACCTTTTATCGGGTCGACCCGAAAACTGGCGAATCTTATCCTCTCTTTGATGATAGCAAAATCATTGCCGCCTATAATCGATTGACCGGGAAAAATGTCAGCACCCTTCCTTTTAAAAATTTCACCTTTATCGAAAATGGACGGCGGATTATGTTTACCGAGGAAGAGGGTCGTCTGGTCTATCTCTGCGATCCCGCCACAGGTGATCTGGTGCGGCATGTCTTTCGTTATTTTGCCACCGGTGTGCGCGGTCGGCGCTACACTGAGGTTTTCTCACCAGACTATAAATTTACGGCCTATGCTCGCGACTACAATCTTTATCTTCATGACCTGGAGAAGGATATTGAAATCGCTCTGACCACCGATGGCCGGGAGGAGCTCCGGAATGGCTGGCCGGATTGGGTTTACCCGGAAGAATTAAATCAATATGAGGCTTTCTGGTGGTCACCCGATGGCCAGATGATAGCTTTCATGCAGTTTGATGAGAGACCGGTGGCCCTTTATCCCATCATCCGTGATGCCTCTATTCCCACCAGGCTGGAGCTGATGCGCTATCCTAAAGCTGGCGCTAACAACCCCATCATTCGCCTTTTTGTCATCGATATAAAGACAAAGAAGATGGTTCAGCTGGATACCGGGCTTGAAACCAATGTTTATATTTTCAAAGGCCAGTGGACACCGGATGGAAAAGAATTTACTTTTTTACGGATGAATCGTCTTCAGAATAAACTGGAACTTCTGGCCTCTGATCCCCGGACAGGCCAGACAAGAGTAATTTTAAAGGAAGAGGAACCCTGTTATTTTAATGAGGATGTCCGCGCCATTTTCCTCAGTGACGGCCAGCGCTTTCTCTGGACCTCAGAGGTCACTGGCTGGAAGGAAATTTATCTTTATGACCTGAAGGGGAAATTGATCAAGCAGCTTACCAATCTGAAGCTTCCTGTCGGCAGCATTCAGGAAGTGGATGAAAGTGGTGGCTGGGTCTATTTTACGGGCTATGAGAATAGAGGCTGTGATCAGCATCTTTATCGGGTAAAACTCGATGGCACGGGTCTCACCAAACTGACAACCAGGTCCGGCTGGCATGCGGTTAATGTTTCTCCCGCAGGGCATTATTTTGTCGATGAATTTTCTTCCTGGGATGATCCTCCTGAGGTCAATCTTTATGCTGGTAATGGCACCTTTATCCGGCAGCTTGGCCGCACGGTTCTGACTGAGGAATTCAAGCAGCTCAATCTGCTTAAGCCTGAACATTTCATTTTCAAATCGGCTGATGGCCGGGATGATATTGATGGAATTATTTTTAAGCCAGCTGATTTTGACCCAGGCAAGAAATATCCGGTTTATTATGCTGTTTATGGAGGGCCAGGAGCCAGGATGATTCGCAATACCTGGCAGATGATGAGCCCCAATCAGAGAATTGCTCAGTTAGGCTTTATTGTTTTACAAACCGACCACAGCGGAGTTTCCCAGAGAGGGAAGGCCTTCCAGACAAAGAGTTATCTGAAGCTGGGCCAGGTGGAGCTGGCCGACCATGTGGCCGCCATTAAACATCTCAGTCAGTATCCCTGGTTTGATTCCACCCGGGTGGGCATCACGGGTCATTCCTACGGAGGTTATCTGACCTGCCTGGCCTTGCTCAAAGAGCCCGATGTTTTTCATGTCGGCGTGGCCGGGGCCCCGGTTACGGACTGGCGAAATTATGATTCCATTTATACAGAGAGATACATGAGGCGGCCCGAAGATAATCCTGAGGGCTATGAAAAGGGCTCCTGCCTGAATTATGTCAAGAATTTTAAAGGTAAATTGCAGATCCATCATGGCACGGTCGATGATAATGTTCATCCGGCCAATACCATCCAGCTTGTCTATGCTCTGCTGCGGGAAGGTAAAAGAATCGAATGGAAGATGTATCCTGAACAGGACCACGGTATAAGATTTGCTCAGTATGGCCAGGACCGCCTGGATTTCATGATTCTCCACCTCAAACCCGAAACCTGGGAACAATGGTTTAAGGAACAGCAAAAATAGACCCGAACCAAATTTTTCATGGAGATCTTATTTATTTCCGGCGGGGAAGATTAATTTCCTTAATGATTTAGCTCAGGAGGAAATTTCTTCGATCAAAATTGAATGAAGTGAGGAGTCAGGAAGCGATTAAATTTAAGCGAAATTTAATCAAAATTTATTTAATTTATTTTAAGTCAAGACAATTTTTTGGTCTGAATCAATCAGCCAGCAATGGGGATCCGGTGCCAGGGGGTCTCCGGTTAAAACATAGCTCATAGCCCGGCAGCCGAAGCAGGTTTTGATCGGACAGCGATGACAGTGGCTTTTCAATTTATCCTTATTTCTCAAATCAGTCAGAAGCTTTGAACCTGACCAGATTTCCGTCAGGCTCTGTTTGAGGAGATTACCCAGAGGCAGGGGGAAGCGTCGACAGGGAAAAACAGTGCCATCAGGCATCAGGGCCAGTCCATCCCGGCCGACGACACAGCCAGCTCCAAAAACCCGGGGCTGAGGCTGGCTGAGGTCAACCTTGATAGCTCTGAAGGGTATCAGGTCCTTCGGCCGGGCAGCAAGTTGACTGAGATCGAGAATTTGCTGCCAGATAAGGAGAAAATCTCGAGCCGAAACAACTTCCTCCAGAGAATTTTTTCCCTGGCCTAAAGGAAAGAATCTTTCTAGGATGAAGCCCCGGGCTCCTGTATTTCTGGCCAGCTCGAAGAGCCAGGGAACCTCATGGCGATTTCTGTTCATCACGGTGAACATGATAATGAAGGGAAGACCTTTTTCCCTTACTTTTCTCATTCCAGCCAGAACTCTTTCATAGGTACCCTTACCCCTGATGTCATCATTGGTTTCAGGGGAGACACCATCGAGAGAAATTCTCAGTTCCCTGAATTTTTTTAAATTTTTAAGTTCTTCAAGCCAGGGCGGCAGGATGAGGCCATTGGTAATGATGCTGAGACTTTTAACCTGAGGTGAAGCCTCAAGAGTCTCCAGGATAAGCCTGAGCTCCTTTTTCAGGAAGGGCTCGCCTCCGGTCAGGGCAATTTCCAGGCTCAGATTCCACTTTTTCATGGCCTCAACCAGGTTTTCAATCAGGATCTGGAGTTGCGGCCAGCGAAGCTCAGACCGGGAAGAGAAATCATCCTGATAGCAGTGACGACAGCGCAAATTGCAGCGGTCAAGAAGATGCCACTGGACATAAAAAGTTTTGCGGGTCACTTCTTCGCCTTCCTTTTTGAAGAAAAATTATCCTTAATTTTAAGGTTTAATTATAGATTAAGGCCAGATGGTTGGCTATTTTTGTTTTAAAATTAGTTTTTGCTCTGATCGAAGTAAAATGAGCTTTTTAAAAGAGTGAAAAAGATAAAAGCTCAAATTAAAATTCAGGGTTCAATTTACTCCTCAGTTATCTAGGCTTCAAATAGAATAAAATTTGCCTTCGGCACCGGGCAGGCGGGGCTATGGCGCCAGAATTAGAATTATCTCTTAGATTCGAAATAGCCTTATTTCATTTAAAGATAGGTCATTTCAAGACGAGAAAGCAAAAAATTTTCGTTAAAATTTTAATTGTATAATTAAAGCTCTATTTGTTAAAGGCGCTAACATAAGGCTTGATAAAACTCTCTTACTCACGAATAAAATAACTTTTTTAAATAAAGGGGTTTCAGTAAACAGGTAAAAAAACCCGAGAATGAACTATTTCAGAAACAATTTCTTGTTTTTTCTTTTTTCTTTTTTCTCTTTCTTTCTCTTTCTTTTCTTTTCTTTTCTTTTCTTCTCTTCTCTTCTCTTCTCTTCTCTTCTTCAGGTTTCAGTCTTCAGAAAAGATAGCCCAGGCTCAGAGAAATAACTTTGTTTTTAGTTTCCACTCCCGCTTCCGTCGAAATTGAGGTCAGCCCCAGGCTGTAGCGAAGATCAAGGCAAAACTGGCCGGTTTTAAGGAAAGGCAGAGAAAAATCGAATCCTGCTCCAAAAATCAGCCCAGCATCAGTTGATTTTAAATTCTCAATATCACTTTCGACTTTAATTCCGGCGACCTCGGCTTTTACCCTTCCCTTTGTTTTAAGACCAACATAGGTACCCGTGTAAAAAGAAAAGTGGAAATTATTTTGAGCTGGTAGGTAAAACCTGAGGATGGCCGGAATTTCAAGATAATTAAGATTAATCCAGGCTTTATAGGCCTCCCCCGCTGCTTCTCCTTGAGTTTTCGCTCCCTTCTCGACAAAATTTAATTCAGACTGGAGGGCTAAAAAGCTATTGAGATTAACAATAATAAAGGCGCCAAAATTGAATCCACTTTTGGTTTTTATTTCTTCCTCAAGATACTCTTCAAATTCTTCAACATTGGCGCCATAAAGAGAGGCTCCGCTCCAGCCAAGCTTGAATCCGATGGCCCGGAGTCTTCCTCTTTCTGACCTGGAGGGCCTGACAAATTTTTCCTCAGGTCTGGCTCGAGGTTCGGGCTTCCTTTCAATTTTTTCTTTAGTAATTTCTTTAATTACTTCTACCAGGTTCTGATGGATATAACCATTAATTACACCCTTATCTCTGGACGTGAAAGAAATCCGATACCATTCACCTTCCTGCGCCAGGATTTGAAGAACTGTTCCTCTGGTAACTACAGTAACTACCGGGCTTTGCAAATCTGGCTTTTCCCGGATATTGGCCCGATCAACCCGAACGACTGCCTTATCCTGAGCCCGCAGGAGAAGCGGAGAGGAAATAATTAGAATTGACAGGATGAACATGAGCGGGAAAATTCCTTTTTTCATTTTGCCTCCTTGTATTTAAATTTGCTTTTCTTTCTCAGGCTTTTTTCCTGAAGAGAGGGGATATTTTAACCGCATATTTTCTGTCTGAGTATTTTCGAGTCACAACATTTTCATTTTTCCTGGTTAATTTTATATAATTAGAAATCAATCTTCAATTTCCTGAACCCTCGGGAGGGAATGAACATGAGAATAGCCATTCTTGCTTCTTCTGACATAAGACGGGAACCTTTTTCTTACAGTCCTGGAGAAAAATTTGTTGAGCTTCTGGCCGAAGGCCTGATCGCAAGGAATTGTGAGGTAACTCTTTTTGTTACCGGTACTTCCATCGCCCGGGACGACCTGCAGGCTGTGGTTAATCGGGGGTACGAAGAGAAGGGGCCAATCAAACCCGAGGTAGCTGCATATCTTCATGTGGCTAACTTAATGGAAAGGGCTCATGATTTTGACCTGATTCATAATCATTTCGGCTTTCCAGCTCTGGCTTTTTCCGGGCTGATCAGAACGCCTATGCTGACCACAATTCAGGAGCGGCCTTCAGATGATGTTCTCCCCATATATAAAAAATATAATCAAACCACATTTTATGTGGCCCTGAGTCAGGCGGCCAGACATCCTGAGCTCGATTATCTGGCGACGATTTATCCTGGCCTTGACCCCAGGGAATTTACCTTTAATGATGAGCCCGGCGATTATCTTCTTTTTCTTGACCCGATAGACGCGGACCATGGGGCGCTCGAGGCCATGGAGATTGCCAGAAAAGCCGGAAGGAAATTGATTCTGGCCGGATTTATTAAAAATAAAGAATATTTTGAGAAAGAAATCAACCCCAGAATAGATGGAAAGGAAATCATCTTTTTGAACCTGAGCAGTCAGGCAGAAAGAGTAAGGCTTCTGGCTTCGGCCTATGCTCTTCTTCATCCGGCGAATTATGACGAACCCTTTTGCCTCTATATCCTCGAAGCCCAGGCCTGTGGAACGCCGGTGATTACCACGAAAAAGGGCGCTGGCTCGGAAATAATTATTGAGGGGCAGACAGGTTTTATCGTGGATAATCTTGAGGCGGCCGTGGAACGGGTGAACGAGATAAAGAAGTTAAATCGAGCTGACTGTCGTCGCCTGATAGAAACGAAATTCAGCCGGGAAAGAATGGTAACAGAGTACCTTGAAGTCTATCAGAAGGTGGCTGAGGGAAGCCTGGGTAAAGGAGAGAAGGGTTTGCGACCTTGGGGTCGGTATATAGTTTTAGAAGAAAAAGCCAGGCATAAGGTGAAGCGAATTGAAGTCAGGGAAGGGATGAGGCTCAGTTATCAGCGGCACCGGAGAAGGAGCGAGCACTGGTTCATTTTAGAAGGAAAGGCCCTGGTGACCATTAATGGTCAGGAAAATCTCCTTCTTCCCGGTATGGCTATTGATATTCCGGCCATGGCGCTTCATCGGATTGAGGCTCGAGAAGGCACGGTTGTTTTTATTGAGGTGCAAAGAGGAGATTATCTGGGCGAGGATGATGTGGAAAGAGTTGAGGATGATTTTGGTCGTCTTTGAAATAAATAGGAAGCGGTTGCCCACAGCCAGATGCATTTCGGCAGTCTTGTTGTTTTCAGAACGGTTAACTTTCTCTGTTCCCTTAAATCCCTGAACCTGAATTGATTTTTCATAACCGTTCACAGTCTCGTTCTCAAATTCCATCAGGCCCATCATGGAAGCACCCATCTGGCTGAAGGGAATGCCCGCCATATCTGTAATCTTCACCTCGATGGAAATCAGATTGTCGCCACTGCCTTTTTCATAAGCCACGGTTGCTTCGGAGGTTGCCAGGTTGAAGGCGGAGGATGTCTCGCCAGCAGGTTTCTGGCGAGTAAACCCGGCAGGTCAATTTTTGGCAGAAATTCCTGGAGTTTCTTGAAACCAACAACTTGCCTGGAGCCCTGCAGTCCGAAAAGAAAAACAACGGTTAAAAGGCTCAATAAAAAAAGAGACGTCCACTTTTTCACTCTCTCCTCCTTTTATCGATTTATTGATAAATGTGAGATTCAGTGATTTATGGTGTTAATATATTACAAAAATAATAATAAATCTTGAAAAAAGAAAAATTTAAATGATGGTCAGGTCCATTTCTTTTCCCTGATTTCAGTAAATTTCAATTTCATGGCCAGAAAATTTCAGGTTTAATGGCCGTGATTGTTTCCGGAGGATATTGGGCTATTCTGACTTAAACCTTTGGCTTTCTTTGCCCGGTATCTTAACCAGACTTTCTTTCCGAACTTAATATTATTAATTTTCATCTGGTTCCAGAGGAAATATTCTTTTTTAAAAATCGCGTGATTTCCTTCAGCTTCAAAAATTTTTGATTATTTCAGGGCTGTATGGTAAAGGAATAACCTGAGGTGAGATCATGCTGGCCAAAATGGAATATCGTTTTCTGGGGCAAACCGGAATTAAGGTTTCTTCTCTCTGTCTGGGCACAATGACTTTTGGCGGCGAGGCTGATGAGAGAGCTTCCGCCGAAATGTTCCATCTGGCCCGAGAATATGGAGTTAATTTTTTTGATTGTGCTAACATTTATCATCAGGGAAGAGCTGAGGAGATTCTGGGGAAGCTGATTCAGTCCTGCCGGGAAGAAGTCATTATTACTTCCAAGGCTTATTTTCCTGTGGGCGAGGACCCCAATGCCCGCGGTGCCTCCCGACGTCATCTTTTTCGTTCAGTGGAGGCAAGCTTAAAGCGCCTGCAAACCGACTGGATTGACATCTTTTTTATCCATCGCTTTGATGATTTTACCAGTCTTGAAGAAACCTTGCGGGCTCTGGATGACCTGGTTCATCAGGGAAAAATTCTTTATACTGGCGCCAGCAATTTTTCGGCCTGGCAGGTGGAAAAAGCTCTGGGCATCTCCGCGGCAAAAGGTCTGACATCTTTTGTCTGTCTCCAGCCAATGTATAACCTGGTGAAACGACAGGCGGAGGTAGAAATCCTGCCCATGGCTCAAGCGGAGAAGCTGGGCGTAATGACTTACAGTCCTCTGGCTGGAGGTTTATTAACAGGAAAATACAGCGGAGGCCAGAAACCGGAGCAGGGAAGATTGCTTACCAACAAAATCTATGAAACTCGATATGGCGAGCCCTGGATGCATGAGGTGGCTCGAAAATTTGTTCAATTCGCCCGGGAGCAGGGCTATGATCCAGCGAGCCTGGCTGTCGCCTGGGTGAAAAGCCATCCGGCCGTGACCTCCGCTATTATCGGGGCCCGCACGGCGGAGCAGCTCAGGGCCTCTCTGGATTCAATTAAAATCAATATGACTCCGGAATTAAGAGCGGCCATTTCCTCTCTTTCGCCTGAACCGCCGCCGGCGACAGACCGAACCGAGGAGCGCACCCCTTTTACCCTCGATAAACGCTGATGATCTTTGAAGGCCCTGACCAGCAAAACGAAACTTGATGGTGCTCCTTTCCTTCTTGGTGGGAATCAAAAGCTCTTCTTATCATCCCGTCCTCTTTATCAGGCGGATGAAGTAAAAAATTGGATTTAAAATTTCGAAAATAATATTTTAAATTTATTAAAAAAGCTAACATCGGGAAAAATTACAGTCAAAAATTTCAAGGAGGGTCAACATGAACTGGCGCCGGGGAAGAGCTATTTTTATTCTTCTAAGCCTGATTTTTTTCTTCATCTCCTGTCGTCAGACGGAAAAAGCAGCTGGCCGGGCAGAAATCAGGGACAGGAGCCTTTATAAAACGGAAATAATTGAAGGCAAGGAAACAACCTATCTGGCGATGGATTTTTCCCGGCTGGAAAAACCAGCCGGCGTTGATGAGTTTATCCGGGTCTGGGCTCAGCCACCGATTCAGCAGTATAAGACCTTGAGCTGCTGGTGCTTTGGCACCATTTCTTTGCTGGAATCAGAATTGAAAAGACTTTATGGTCAGGAAGTGAAGCTTTCTGAAATGTATATTGTTTACTGGGAATTTGTGGAGAAGGCTCGCCGTTTTGTCCGGGAAAGGGGTAATTCTCTTTTTTCTGGGGGTTCTGAACCCAATGCTGTCATTGAAAGAATGAAGCAATATGGAGCTGTCAGGGCTTCGGACTATACCGGACTTCTTCCGGGAAAGACAGAACATGATCACACGCAGATGTTTGAGGAAATGAAAGGCTATCTTGATGACTGCAAGCGCCGTAATTTCTGGGACGAGGAAAAAATTGTGGGCGAGATTAAAAAAATCCTGAATAAACATATGGGCGAGCCACCGGAACGCATTGAAGTTGATGGTCACATGATAACACCCCGGGAATTTGTCACCCATATTCTCCGGATCCCCCTTGATGATTATGTGGCGGTAATGAGTTTCAAATATATTCCTTTTTATACCAAGGGGGAATTCAGAGTGCCCGATAACTGGTGGCACAGCCAGGAATATTACAATCTGCCCCTTGATGAATTCTATCAGGCTATTTTGACGGCCATTAAAAAAGGTTATTCTCTGGCCATCTCGGTTGATTTTTCTGAACCTGGAAATTCCGGTGAACACAATGTGGCGGTGGTGCCTACCTTTGACATCCCGGGTGATTATATTGATCAGGAAAGCCGGGAATTTCGCTTTGCTAATTCTTCGACCACCGATGATCATGTCCTCCATCTTGTGGGCTATAAGGAAACGGCAAAAAATACCTGGTTTTTAATGAAGGATTCCTGGTGGACTGCCTATGTGGGTCCGGTGAAAGGCTATTTCTTTTACCGGGATGATTATCTCAGGCTCAAGGCCTTAGCTTTCCTGGTGCATCGCGAAGCGGTAGCTTCGTGGCTGGCTAAATTCGGGGAGAAATAATTCAGGACTCCTGACCTTTCCTCTAAAAAATTCTGTCTTCCCTTGACAAAGGAAAGATCTGAGCCATAATAGAAATATGATATTATCATCATATGACAATAAAATTAAAAATATTTTAACCTTTTTCGCTTCCCTGGCCAGCCCGCTGAGGCTCAGGATTTTTCGCTTACTTCTTGAAAATGATTTTTGCGTTTGCGAGCTCCAGATGATGCTGAAGGTAGAGCAATCCAGACTTTCCCATCAGCTGCGCTTACTTCGTTTAGCTGGTTTAATCGAGGTAAGGGAGCAGGGGCGATGGTCAGTCTATTCCATTAGCCCTGCTTGGAAAAATCACCCCCTGGTTGCTGCCCTGAAAAAGACATGGCCTCTGGAGGAGGCTGAAAAGTCAGCTCTGGCTGAGGTTTTCGAGAAGAGCTTGAGGCTAAGAGCAGGGGATTAGTCGGCCCGAGGGACCTTAACAGAAAGCCCTTAACGGCACAGTGAGGGAGGTTTGTCATGATACTCGAAATTCTAAAAGGAGGTTTGCAGGCCCTCCAGGATTATATCGCCTATCATGTTCTGACCTGTCTTATTCCAGCCTTTCTTCTGGCTGGAGGAATGGTTAGCTTCGTTTCCAAAGAAGCTGTTATCCGCTATCTGGGAATAGCAGCCAGGCGCCTCACCTCCTATATCCTGGCAGCCATCAGCAGCTTTTTTATCGCTGTTTGTTCCTGCACTGTGATACCTGTTTCAAGTGGGCTCTATTACCAGGGAGCCGGGGTCGGGGCTGCCTTCATTGTCCTCTGGGTGGCGCCAGCAGCCAACATCTTAGCTATTACTTATACTGGAGCTATTCTGGGTTATGATCTGGCCCTGATCAGAATTACCGCGGCTCTGCTTATGGCTCTGGCCGTGGGCACCATTATGAGCTCATTTTTCTCCAGAGAAGAGGCAAATAGGACTTTTACCTTTGAAACCTCAGAAAAAAGAATTATGAAAAAGCAGGATGCGATTCTTCTCTTATTGATTGTGGCCACCTTGCTGGCGCCGAATTACCTGATCAGAAAGGGTCCCTATCTTCATAAGATTTATGTCTGGCTCATAGGGACAGCCATCTTTGCCGCCTTCGCGGCAGCCACCAAAAAAAAGGAAGATATCATTGCCTGGTTAAGGGAAAGCTGGTGGTTTGTCCAAATTATTTTTCCCCTGCTTTTAGCAGGCGTTTTTATTGTTGGCCTTATAGGCAAAATCTTGCCTCAGCCTTTTGTGGCCCGCTGGCTGGCCGGCCGCGGCCTTCTGCCCTCCTTTCTGGCCACACTCATCGGAGCTTTCAGTTACTTTGCGACGATGACGGAAGCGCCCTTTGTCGCCACTCTCATGAAACTGGGCATGAGCAAGGGTCCGGCCCTGGCCTTACTGCTTACCGGGCCCGGCTTGAGTTTGCCCAGTATGCTGGCCATAATCAGGGTTTTTGGCTTCAAGAAAGCCCTGGTTTATATCATAACTATTATCATTCTGGGCACACTCGTTGGCTGGCTCAGCAGCAATTTGATTTTTAAATAAATAAAATTAAGGAGGTGGAAATGCTTGAAATCAGAATTCTCGGGCCTGGCTGCCCTCGCTGCCATGAACTTGAAAAGAGGACGATTAATGCTTTAGCTGAATTGAATCTTGGAGCTGATGTTCAAAAGGTGACGGATTTCAAGAAAATAGCTGAATACAAAATTTTCAGCACGCCCGCTCTCGTTATTAACGGTCAGGTGGTTTGCTCCGGACGAATTCCTTCCCTCGAGGAGATAAAAGAATGGCTGAAAAAAGCAGCGGGCCAGGCTGGTGAGCAATGAAAAGTTTAAGGAGATAAAGAGGGTTAAAAACTTGTTGCTGTAACTGGAATCAGAAGCGAAAGAAGCCGTTTCAGGTGATAAAGAGGAATAAGAATAAAAAGGCGGTTAAAATTAAAAAATAATCAAAAAGGATATAAAGAATGCCGGAATGTAAATGCGGAAAGATACCAGCCAATATCAAAATAATTAAAATTGGCGCAAGCGAGGTGGGCATTCCCGACCTCCAGCGAATTATGCGGGATGTCTATTTTAAAAAGTTGTCATCTGAAAGCAGGCTGAAGGAAGAATTATTAAAGCTGGTAGCCGAAAAAATATTCATTCCGGAAGAAAGAAGGGAAATGTATGCTTCAGCCCTTTTTGAAGAATATAGCCGTTTTATTCTGAAATGGGAAAAAGGGGAAAAGGCGAAGGCAGAAATGCAGGAAAAAAGTCAGAAAGTTAAAAGGCGAGGCCTTTTCAGTTTATTCAGGAGAAAGGATAAGAAATAATGGTGACCCCGGAAATAAGAGAGGCCCTTGAAATCTTAAAAAAAGCCAGAACTCTGGCGGTGGTTGGGGCCACGCCCCATCAAGAGAAATATGGCTATAAAATACTTGAAGCCCTGCAGGCAGCGGGCTATCAGGTCCTTCCAGTTAATCCTAAATATGATGCCATCGCCGGAGTAACCTGTTTTCCTTCCCTGCAGGCTTTGCCTCTCAAGCCCGAGATAGTGGTAACAGTGGTTCCACCTGAAGTCACAGCCAGGATTGTGGATGAATGCTCTCAGTTAGGTCTTCCGGTAATCTGGATGCAGCCGGGTTCCTGGTCAGAAGAAATTGTGGCCAGGGCCAGAGATTATGGCTTGAAAGTAGTTCACGACCTCTGTCTCCTTTTCTCGCTGAAAAATTTAAATTTTCCTGACCCATCTTTCTGAATTTTTCTCTGGATTTTCAATTAGACCAGAATCAAAAGAGGATTAATTATTTTTATTTTCCCGGGGTGCTCTCATTTTCAGAACATTTTTCATTGGTTGAAAAAAGAGATTATAATAACCCGGGTAACTGAAGGCAATTAACTGGAGCCTGAGATGAGAAAGATAGTTCTTTTTATTTTTCTTTTTCTTTTAGGTTTGAAATTTTTGATGGGCTCTGGCTCAGAATCAGAGAGGGAAGGTTATCTTCCTTCTTTTCCTCTTGTAATTGATGACCTGAAACTCGAAAGATTGGCCCAACCATTTTCGCCCTGGGATAAGGCTGGTCGTCGCTTTGCCTTCATCGGGGATGAAAGCGGCCGATTCGAAGCCTGGGCTTATCCGCTGAAACTTGTTCGTAATTTTGAACTTTCCTTTATTTTGGACTCAAGCACACAACCGATTCGAGGCCGGGACATTGTTCGAGAAGTAATCGTCACCCCGGCCGCAACAATTTTTAAGTATACCTATCAGTCCTTTACCCTCAGGGCGATTTTTGTGGCGGCCATGGAAGCTCCAGGTGGTCTAATTTTGCTCGACCTATCCTCTGATGAACCGCTAACGATTGTCGCTTCTTTTCTTCCTGTGCTTCAACCCATGTGGCCGGCGGGTCTGGGCGGCCAGTATGCTTACTGGGATCAGGAATTAAAGGCCTATCTGATTTCAGAGCCCACGAGGAAAAACCACGCCTATATCGGTTCACCCGTAGCTCGAGGCATTTCTTATACGCCGGCTCATATGCTGGCTGATAAGCCCTCAGAATTTTTAATCAGAATTGCCGACCCGAAGGAGGCTAGAGAAAAATTCATTCCCATAGCCATTGTCGGCGGAAAAGGCGAAAGAAAGGAAATCCGCCAGATTTATGAGGAACTTTTAGCTTCTCCGGAAAGAATCTATCGCGAGGCCCTTGAACATTACGAGCAGCTTCGCTCCAGAACCATCCAGATGGAAACTCCCCTAAGAAAGCTCAATCTGGCTCTGGAGTGGGCCAAAATTTCCCTGGATAATCTCTTCGTGAATAATCCTGACCTCGGAAAGGGTATGGTGGCCGGCCTCGGTCCTTCGGGAACTTCGGGCCGACCTGGTTTTGGCTGGTTTTTTGGGGGCGATGCTTTCATCAATTCTCTGGCCCTTCATAGTCTGGGGATGACCACCGAAGCCAGGTCTTCCCTGGCCTTTACCCAGAAATGGCAGCGGGATGATGGTAAGATGGCTCACGAACTGTCCCAGGCCGCGGCCTATATCAACTGGTTCCAGGACTATCCCTATGCTTATATTCATGGAGATACAACTCCTTATTATCTTCTAGCTGTCTGGGATTATTATGAGCGAACCGGAGATATTGACTTTCTTAAAAAAAGCTGGCCATCTCTTCGCCGTGCCTTTGACTGGTGTCTGGCCACGGATGAGGATGGCGATGGCCTCATGGATAATCGAAAGGCTGGCCTGGGAGCTCTGGAGTATGGTGAGCTTACCGGCATTCAAACTGATATCTATCTGGCTGCAGTCTGGATTAAAGCCCTGCAGGCAATGAAAAAGATGGCGGAATTACTCGGCGAAAAAACACTGACCCAGAAGTCCATGGCCCTGTTATCCAGGGCTCTCCTCTCCTTTGAAAAATTCTGGGATGATTCCCTGGATAGCTATGTCTATGCCTTTAACGCTCAGGGGGAAAGAGTTAAGGAACTGACGCCCTGGCCAGCGGTCGCTTTAATGTGGTCGATTGGCCAGAGCGGGCGCCGCGAAAAAACTCTGGAGAAAATGTTTTCTTCCCACCTGACGACTGACTGGGGATTAAGGGTTCTATCTGACCAGAGCCGATTGTATGGTCCTTTGAATTATAATTATGGTGCGGTCTGGCCCTTCATCACCGGCTTTGTTGTGGCCGCTCAATTCAATCATCATTTTCTGCCCCAGGCCCTGCCGCTTCTTTTAGCTCTGGCCCATCATTTTTTTGATAATTCTCTGGGGCATGCCACTGAAGTCCTTTCAGGCTCCCGCTATCTCTGGCCTGAGGAGGCAGTTCCCCATCAGGGATTTTCAGCTACTGGTTTCGTTTTACCTTTAATCCGTGGTCTTCTGGGCCTCGACTTTTCTTTTTCGGAAAACCTGATTAAATTTTCGCCCCAGTTCCCAGCCGATTGGGCTGAAGTCAAAATCAGGAATATTGAGTTTGCCCGGGAAAAAATTAATCTTGAATATACCAGGAAGGAAGGCCTGGTCAGGCTGAAAATTGACCGGGCAGAAAAAGAAATAGAGCCCGGGAGAAATACAAAAAGTTACGAGACAGGGGCAATTATGGCTGGTTCAAAGCCTTTGTCCTTTCTCTATGCCCCCGTTTTTGGAGCCGGGGTAAAAGTGAAAGAAGCGCGGGTTAATAGTCAGCCCGTAGAATTTGAATTTGTGGCAAGCCCTCGTGCCTCCAGAATAAAAATTGAAGTGCCTCTTAAGGAAAAGATGTTGATTGACCTTTACCTTGAAGAAACAGTGGAAATTCTACCGCCTTTCCCTTTATCTCAGCCAGGTGATGAAGACAGGGGATTGAAGATTCTAAATCTTGAGAAAGAGGGAAAAGAAATGAGAATTGTGGTTGAAGGAAGAAAGGGCGAAATTTACCACCTGAAACTTTGTCGGCCAGACCTGGTCGCTTTGGTCAATGGAGCTGAGCTGGTCAAAGATAACCTGAAGATTGTTTTTCCGGCTTCCCCGGACAATAATTTTTTAAAAAGAGAGATTATAATCAATCTTAAATAAAAGGCTCTGAATTTCAGGCAGTAAGTTACGAGCAGCTCAAGCCCGAAATTTCCCCTGGCCATCCAGGACAGAGTTATTTAAATATCCAGCATAAAGTTAAGGTTATAAATCCATTATGGCCTGAAGATTTTTCCCAGGAACTTAAGATTAAAATAGACTTAAAGAGGCTGAGGCCGATGAAAAGCGCCTTTAGCTTTTTAATTCACCGTCTTTTCCGACGTGATTCATAGCATTTTTAGAAAGGATAATATAGAAATTATTTTATATTCCAGCCGCTGATAGTTATCTCTGGCTCGTCTCCTTCCAGATCCTCAGTAAAGAAATAACCGGTGATGATTCTCTTTTCCTTGGGGAGAAGAGAAAAATAATTATCTTCAAGGAAAATGGGGGCTACAGCTTTCTGGCGAAGTTTCTGTCGGACGGATATTTCCACCAGAAAGGCTAAATTAGAAGAAACATTTTCCAGTTCGAGAGAGAAGAAAGTTCTATCTTCTTTAATGGCTGTTTTGCTTTTAAATTTTATTTCGGCCTTGCCAAGGGAATTGAGCAGGGTTAAATCGGCATACTGCCTCACAGGTGTCACAAACCAGCTGGCCTGATCTTCATCTAAAATATCCATTCGGGGGGTCAGGCAATAGAAATTATGGTCAATGAGCTCTCCTTGCGGGTCGAGGATTCTCAAATCAAGGAAATAAACTTTGCTCAGACCCTCAATTTCGGGCAGGCGGGTAAGAGTGATCTGGCTGTCCGGACCCAGGTTAAAGGGCAGCTCGGTCTTGAATTTTTCACTCAAATCAAAATTAAAAACGCGAATAAGGGCTCGCATTTTTCCGCTGGCCCTGCTGGTTAAATTGGAAGCAATTATTTCTCTGGTTTCGTAATTATAAATCAAATGCAGGGGAGAGCAGGCCTTTTTGGCACCATAAAAACCGGCTGTGGGCAGAAGATAGTAATCATAAAGCTGCCACCACAATTTTGGCCAGGCCGAATTATACATCCACTGGATGTGGCCTGTGGCCAGATAGCGATTGGCCACAAAAGCTTCAAAGGGAGCTCGCATCGCTTCATAGTCTAAATAGTGGGCTTTGCGCAAAAATTCATCAAGATTCCTGGGTTCGCCTAATCGGTTAGTCATCGCTTCCAGATAGCGATTGAGGTTGGCGAATCGGCCGCGGCTGCAATGAAAGTTCCAGATTTCATCGGGCGGCCAGAGGGATGTTTCGGGAAAAATTTTTTTTAAAGTTTCGAGCTGGGGAATCTGTGGTCCGGGACCAGCCTCGGTGTTAAAGCCAAAGGCTCCACCGCGTTTTTTATCCTCATACCAGTAATTGGGCGGAACCCAGTCATAGGGACCATTCATTTTAACCCCGGAGGGCCCACTGAGGGAGCTGGTCCGATTAGCCGCTGAAATCAGGAATGGTCTTGTGGGATCTTCTTCTTTCAGGATTCTCAGGTATTCCTGTTCCAGTTCGGGTCGGGGCTGCAAATCACTGGCCAGAAGCCAGACCAGAATACTGGGATGATTTCTTAACCAGCGCACCTGATCACGAAAGGATTGGGTAATGAGGGCCATGTCTTCAGGGCTGATAATGCCGCCATACTGGCGGTCGGTGGGTTTACCCAAAAGATTTTCCCATTCCCACTGGCAACTCCAGCCTGCAAGCAAGAGAAGGCCATTTTCATCGCAGAGGTCATAAAAGGCCTGGCCTGTTCCCCAGAAGCCTTCAAGGCGCAGAGCATTGAGATTGAGATGGCGGGCATAAATAATTTCTTTTATTAGCTTCTTGGGTTTGACGTTAAGAAAAATATCATCCACCCAGCCTCCGCCCCTGATTAAAACCGGCCGGCCATTGAGCCGGAAACCGCGATAACCAGCCTCGTTAAAATAAGCCTCAACCTTTCTTATCCCGAAACGAATCACCCGCCAGTCAGAAGCAATTTCCGGAGTCTGAGCGAAGGGAGGACGTTTCTGTCCGGTCTCAGGCCTGCTGGCTTCATTTGCTTCAGGCTGAACTTTGATTTCTTTTGGATTATTTTCCTTCTTTATTTCAGGTTTCTCCCTGGGGGGCGCCGGCATTTTAAAGGAAAGAATAAGAAAATAAAGTTCAGGCGTCCCGAGGTCATGAGTCCACCAGATTCGGGGATTTTTTATAACTAATTGAGAGAAATTATCGGGTGAAAAAAGAATTTTTTTTGTTTCTTGTGGTTCTAATTTAACTTCCTGTGATACTTTGATGGTTTCGATTTCAGCTTCCAGCCGGCCGCTGACAGGCCGGTCAGTATTATTTTTTAGTTCGGCCAGAAGGGTTAATCGCGCTTCTTTAAGGGTAGAAGTGTCGAGGTCAGTCTGAATGAAGACATTTTTAATGGCCACAGCGCCGCTCAATCTTATCCTTGCTCCGCGCCACAGGCCCATGCTTTTATCTGGAGGGGCTGGATTCCAGTCAACAAAGCCAATGGCAGGTTCTCCTTTAGCCGGAGGAATAACTTCGATAGCCAGCACATTTTTTTCTCCAAATCTGGCTACGGAGGAAATATCGATTTCAAAACGGCGAAAGGGGCCATAAATTTGAGAGGCATCGCCTATTTTCTGTCCGTTAAGCCAGACATTGGCTCTGTAATTGAGGCCATCAAGTTCCAGGATGGCCGTTCTCTGCCAGGGTAAGCCGGAAAGAAGAAATTCAGTTCGATACCACCAGGGGACGCTGAAGGCATCAGCCGGAATCTTTTCGAAATTACGGGCAAAGAAAACCTGGCGAAAGACATTATTTTCCACGAGAGTGCCAAGAACAGTTGAGGGGACCGAAGCTGGATACCAGCTTTCTACCGGGACTCCAGGTAAAGAAAGAGTTTCTCCGCCCTGATGGAGACGCTCAGAAGACTGGAGAAACCAGTCAGTCAGGGCAATTACGGTTTCGCCGAATTCAGCCGGTCTCTCTGTTCTCTGGATACGCGGAAGCTGGGAGCCTGAAAGAAAAGAAGGGCTCAGAGAAATAAGCATCATCGCTTGAAGCCAGAAAAGAAAAGGCAAAAATGGTCGGAAACCAGGATTTCTTAAACCATGACTTTCCATCAGCGCCTCCTCTTCCAAGATATAATACCTGAATCAGGATAAAGTTTCTTCCTGAATCTCGTTGACCTGATTTTAAGTCAGGCCTAATATTATTATTTTTAAAAAGATCGAAAATTCATTAATTTTAAATGGGGTATGGTCATTGATTAGAATTATCAGATTAAAATGAAAAGAAAAACGAGGATAAAAGGCCGGAATCATCTCAAATAATTCAGGGAAAGGATTCCTTTTCGTAAGCTGGCTGAGAAAAAATAGAAAAGAAGAATGGAATCAAAAAGCGATGCCCCAACGAAGATTGCGGAACGCCGCATTGCCCTGATTGTCTCCTGTCTGGCTTCCTTTATCACTCCCTTTATGGGCTCAGCGACGAACATTGCCCTGCCGTCAATTGGCCGGGAGTTTCAGGCTTCAGCCATAACCCTTGGCTGGATAGCCACGGCCTACAGTCTGATGGCAGCCATGGTTCTTGTTCCCATGGGCCGGGCCGCCGATATCTATGGTCGAAAAAAAATTTTTCTCCAGGGAGTGGCCATCCACACCACAGGCTCTTTACTTGCCAGCTTTTCTCCCTCCATGGCCATTCTTCTTCTGGCCAGGGTGATTCAGGGAATTGGCGGGGCTATGATCTTCGGAACCGGAGTGGCCATTTTAACCTCTGTTTTTCCACCTCAGGAAAGAGGAAAGGTTCTGGGAATCAATGTCTCCTTTACTTATCTCGGACTTACTCTGGGTCCTATCCTGGGAGGAGCCCTGACCCAGTATTTTGGCTGGCGAAGTATTTTTTTATTTAATTTCCTGGTAGGCCTGGTTGCTCTTTCAGCCGCTTTGGCCGGTTTAAAAGGGGAATGGGCTGAAGCCCGCGGAGAAAAGCTCGATGTTTCTGGCTCCTTCTTTTATGGTCTTTCGCTTGTTCTCCTTATTTATGGTTTTTCGCGGCTTCCTGCTACTTCGGGTTTCCTTCTGGTTATCTGTGGTTTGATCGGTCTTCTGTTTTTCGTCTGGTGGGAAACTAAAATGACCTCTCCTCTTTTAAATATTAATTTGTTCCGAAGCAATCGTCTTTTTGCCTTTTCCAATCTGGCGGCCCTGATTCATTATTCAGCCACGGCCGCGGTGAGCCTTCTTTTAAGCCTTTATCTGCAGTATATAAAAAGCTTTACGCCGCGAACGGCTGGCTTTATTCTTGTGGTCCAGCCGGTATTGATGGCCCTTTTCTCTCCCTTAGCAGGCCGGGCTTCTGACAGGGTAGAACCGAGGCTGGTGGCCTCGACGGGTATGGCCCTTTCGAGCCTGGGGCTTTTGAGTTTGATCTTCCTTGGACCTGAGAGCTCTCTTCGAGCAATTGTTCTTTCCCTTTCCTTTCTCGGCCTTGGTTTTGCTCTTTTTTCTTCTCCCAACACCAATGCGGTGATGGGTTCAGTTGAAAGAAAGTTTTATGGCCTGGCTTCCTCTACCCTGGCGACCATGCGCCTTTGTGGCCAGATGCTCAGCCTGGGTACAGTAATGATTCTTTTTTCCCTTTTTATTGGACCGAAGCCCATAGAACCTGAAGTTTATCCAGCTTTTCTTCGCAGCGCCAAAGCAGGATTCATCATTTTTTCCCTGCTCTGTGCCGCGGGAGTAGCTGCTTCCTTAGCTCGGGGTCACCGCCAGTCTTCCTGACATGTCAATTTCAGGTGGGGTTTATCGAGCCCTGAATTCAAAATATAAATTTTCATTTTAACTTTTATTTATAGTTTTTGCTGCCAGACCAGTTTTAATTAAAAAATAGCGGGGAAGGTTTTCTAATTTCCTTTTTCAGCGATAAGCGGCTTGATCCATCTCGGCCACGGTCGTTATAGGCCGGGGAGGATGAAGATATTTGGCCAGAAACTTGTGGATTTTTAGTCTGATTTCCTTGGCTTTCCTGGTATCCAGGCGATCAAAGGAATGGCCACCCGGTAAATTCTCGAAGACTTCATATTCAAATTGTTTGCCCGCCGCTTTAAGAGCCTGAATGAGGTGTTCCACCTCAAGATAATTGACATCTTCATCGTTGGTATTGGTATGAATTAAAAGAGGGGTCTGCAGTTTATGAACATTCCAGACAGGCGATCTCCTCTTATATTCAGCCACATTTTCTTCAGCTGTCTGGCCGAGGTGATATTCAGCTGAAAATAGCCGGCGATAGGCATCACTCTTATAGCCCATGCGCGCCACCAAATCCGAGACAGGAACACCGGCAAAGCAGACCTTGTAATCACGGGGATGATTAAAGACAGCCATCAGAGCTATCAGGCCACCATGGCTCCAGCCAGCAATGCCGACTCTTTCTGGATCGACAAATTCATAGTTTTCAATCATAAACTGCCGGCTCGCATCCACGTCTTCTACCTCCAGTCCACCGTAATCTATTTTCTCATAGAAGGATTGGCCATAGCCGGTACTGCCTCGATAATCTGGGGCCACGACAATATAATGCTGGGCTAAAAATTCTTTGACGATGTGCGTGTGGTAAGTGGTGAAACTGGCATGGACACCCCCGTGAGGCAGAACAATCAGGGGATATTTTTTATTGTAGTCAATGCCCTTAGGGATAAAAACATAGGCCCAGAATTTAACTGGGTTACCAGCTCCCTGGGCCGCAGGATTCTTTTCCTTCCAGAGAGGCGGTCCTGTCAGAAAGACTTTGTCTACAAAGGCATAATTACCAAGGCGTTCGTACCAGAGAACATCATCAATCATCTTTTCCAGAACATCCAGACGATGCTGGAGCGTCTCATTGATTCGACGTAGCTCACGGATAGTTTCATTTTCAGCTGATTGCGCCCGGGCCAGGGGAGAGGAAAGGAAGAATGAGAGTATCAAGAAAGAAATAATAAAAAGAGAAAGGAGCCAGGATTTTTTTGTCATTTTACCTCCTCCCTTTTAGATTCATTTTCGGGATGTTAAAATAAGGGCAAAGGGCTGTCAAGGTAACGTCGCTTTATCTTTAAAAAGTGGGGCGGATTCGGCGCTTTTTTATCATGAATATTTAGCCATTTTTTTAGCTCAAATAAGCGCTGGTGTCAGGATAGAGGAGCGATTTTTAAAGCCCTCTTCTAGCCCTTGCTCAAGGTTAGAATGATGATAAATCATCCTTCAATTTTAAAAGGCATTTTCAAATGCCTTAAAATTTTACATCATTTATTTTAAAAGGAATACAGCCATTACAGGCCCAATCAATCGCCACAATTTTCACCGAAGAGAAGGCAATGTCGCTCGATCTTTCGGGAATTCAAAGCTGAAGGAGTGTCTCAGCTTAAAGGCTGAAAAAATTTTCAGTGAGTCCCAGTTCGGATTTTTTCAAAAAATAACCTGCTTAGCTCCAGCTTAAATTGGGGCCAAAGGAAGGCGTTTAAAAAATGAGGATATTATGGAAATGTGACTTAACTAGGGTCAAATTCCATTTTCTGATATTATTTAACTGCAATAAAAAATTAAGGAGATATATGTTTGAATTGGAAAGAGGTGAGGGAAAGCTTTTAAGGCTTTTAAAATAAGAGAATGATGGCCGTCTCTCATTTAGTTAAAGCATCGAGAAGCAGGAAACGCCTGAAGTTATTTCGAATTCTTCTGCAAGCCGGTCGTTGCGGTCATCATTTCCTTAATTTAAGACAGGCCCGTTTTTATTTTGAAGTTGCCGGAGCAATTTTTTCTTTTCTGGAAAAAGGGGAAGTTCACAGGATTGAAATTGATGGCCTCAAAGGAGAAATTTTGAATCAGCCTCTCGAACGAGCTTCTCGTCTTCTTTTTTATCTTCATGGAGGCGCCTTTGTGAGTGGCTCGCCACGGACTCATCGACATCTGGCTCTGCGTCTGGCCAGGGAAGCTGAAGCCACCGCTTTTGTTCTTGATTATCGCCTGGCACCAGAATTTCCCTGTCCTGCTGCCCTGGAAGATTCCTTAAGGGCCTATCAGTGGCTTCTGGAGAAAAATATTCCTCCGGAAAGAATTGCTCTTGCTGGGGATTCGGCCGGGGGCGGACTGGCCGTGGCTTTAACCCAGAGATTAATCAGGGAGAACTTTCCCCGGCCAGCCTGTCTTTGCCTTTTTTCGCCCTGGGTTGACTTGACCTGTTCTTCGGCGGCTTATGTCACCAGAGGCCACCGCGACCCCATGATCAATCGTCAGCTGGCTCTGGAAAGAGCCCGCCTCTACGCTGGAACGAGGCAACTTAATGATCCTGAAATTTCACCCCTATTTGGAGAGTTTTCCGATTTTCCCCCGCTTCTTATTTTCATCGGAAGCGAGGAGGTTCTTTATGATGAGGCCCTGAATCTGGCTCAGAAAGCCAGCCAGGCCGGCTGCGAAGTTAAGCTGATGGAATGGTCGGGCATGTTTCATGTTTTCGTCTATCTTTTTCCTTTTTTACCTGAAGGCGCTGAGGCCTGCCGGCTGGCTGGCAAGTTTGTTCGTCTTCACCTTCCAGAAAATTGAACCCTGGAGCAGGGCAGGAAAAATCTTAAGTTTTCAGAGAAGCTGAAAAAAGCATTTCTGCTTCGCTTGACAGGATGAGAGACAGAATTCCCCGACCTCGAAAGAAATTTCTGGAATTTAAAGAAAGAAAGGATTAAGATAGAAAAGGTAGGTGTCCTGAGTGAAGAAAGCTCAGGGCAATTTTTAAAGGAGGAGATATGGCGCCGACAAAAAAAAGGAAGAACGAAGAGGAGACCCGTGCCACCACGCTGCCGAAGGATGTGCGGGCCCTGGAAAGAACAAGTTTTGAAATCAGTTTGCTTCTTCGGGACCATGAATTTTCATCAACAGAAGAAGTCCGCCGGTACATTGAAAATCTGCTTTCTTCAGGCCAACCCTTTAGCTTTGAAAAGAGAACTCCCCTGGAGAAGGCCCAGAGTTTAATGTATGACGCCTTTGAAGCGGAAGGGGCTGAGAGAATAAAATTAGCCCGGGAAGCTTTAGCCATCTGTGCCGATTGTGCCGATGCCTATGTTCTTTTAGCTGAGGAAACAGCCCAGAGTCTGCAGGAGGCTGCCTCCCTTTATGAACAGGGGGTCAGGGCTGGGGAAAGGGCCCTGGGCAAAGAGATTTTTAAAGAGGAAGCAGGCCATTTCTGGAGCATTGTTTCTACCCGGCCTTATATGAGAGCCAGAGCCGGTCTGGCCCAGTGTCTGTGGATGATGGGCGAAAGAGCCCAGGCGATTGAACATTTTGAGGATTTGCTGCGTCTCGATTCAGTCGACCATCTTGGCCTTCGTCATGCTCTCATTCACTGCCTCATTGAGGCCGATCGAGACGAGGAGGCTCTCAATCTTCTTGATCGCTATCCTGAAGATAAGTCCGCCACCTGGGCTTATTCCCATGCTTTGCTTCATTATCGGCAATCAGGTGAAAAAAAGGAATCCGAGCAATCCTTGCGCCAGGCCCTTGATGTTAATCCCTATGTTCCCTTTTACCTTCTTGGTCTCTGGGAACTACCCGATGAATTGCCCACGACCATCAGTCATGGCGACGAAAATGAAGCCATAATTTATGCGGTGGAAAGCTGGCGCTCCTGGGAAAAGACGCCTGGAGCCCTGGAGTGGTTAGCTCGAACCCTGATGCAGCGGATTCAATAAAAAATAGCCTGACCCAGAAAGCTGCGGTCAATTGATGAGCCGCTATCTATTGATTTCTCTCAAAATCTGCAATGGGCTTCTTTTAATCGCCGGCTGGGCTATGGCTATTATTGCCTATCCCCGCCTTCCTTCCTCCATCCTTCTCTGGATAAATTTTTTTCATCAATCACCCCTTCGCTTTGAAAAAAATCTGGCTTTTTTTATCTATCCCTTTACCCAGCTTATCCTGGCCCTTGTTTTTGGCCTGGTTTCTTTGAGACCAATCATTCCCGCAAAAATAGATAACGGGCAGTTGAGACGGAGACTAAAATATCTCTGGCAGGAGCAGGCCTGGACCGCCCTGATCTTCTTCAATTTAATTTTGATCCACCTGCAGAGAAGTTTGATTTTTCTCTCTCATGGTTTAAAGGAGGGGCTTCAGCCCACTTATTTTTTAGTTCTTTTTGTTCTTCTTTTCTTTCTTATTCCTGCCTACAGGTTAAGGACCAAAATGGAAATGTCGATTTACCGTTAATTTTTAAGCTGGCCTGAGCGAGAAGGTTCCAGCTTGACAATTTCTTGGCTCAAAGTTAATTATGCTTTAAGGGGACTTTAAAAGGGAGGCCAAGATGGGTTCAGAACGCAAAGCCGATATAGAAAAGGTTAAAGCCGAATTAGAAAAATTGCGCGAGGAAATTCGCAAACACGATTATCTTTATTATGTCAAGGGCGAGCCGATTATCTCCGATTACGAGTATGATCAGCTTTACCGGCGGCTCCTGGAACTCGAAAAGCAGTACCCGGAGCTAGTTACGCCTGATTCACCCAGCCAGCGGGTGGGGGGAGCGCCACTTGAGGGCTTTGAAACTGTCGCTCACGATCCGCCCATGCTTTCCCTGGATAACGCCTATGATGAGGAAGAGGTAAAGGCCTGGGAAGCCAGGATTCGCAAAGCCCTGGGCCGCAAGGTTGAGTTCATGGCTGAAGCCAAAATTGATGGGGTAGCCATTTCTCTGGAATATGAGGATGGCCTTTTTGTTCGGGGTTCAACCAGGGGAGATGGTTATACCGGTGATGATATTACGGCCAATTTAAAAACAATCAGGGATATTCCTTTAAGGCTAAATAACGGGCCCCGGGGTCATCTGGAGGTGAGGGGAGAAGTTTATATGACGCGGGAGGACCTGGCCAGGTTGAATAAGAAAAGGGAAGCTGAAGGGCAGCCTCTTTTTGCCAATCCCAGGAATGCAGCAGCCGGAACTCTCAAGCTTCTTGATCCAAAGGAGGTCGCCAAGCGGCATCTTCATGCCTGGCTTTACTATATCATTACCAGAATTCCTGGCATCGAAACCCAGGATAAGGCACTGGAGACTCTGGAAAAATGGGGCTTTCAGGTTAATCCCCAGCGTCGCCTCTGCCGTAATCTGGACGAGCTCTTTAAATTTTACCGGGAGGTAGAGGCCAGTCGCGAGGAGTTGCCCTATAATATTGATGGCCTTGTGGTCAAAGTCAATGATTTAAGAGCTCAGGAAATCCTCGGAGCTACAGCCAAAGCGCCCCGCTGGGCGATTGCTTTCAAATTTAAGGCTGAACAGGCGACGACCAAGGTGGAAAGTATCGAGTGGTCTGTTGGTCGGGCAGGTTCCATTACGCCTGTCGCTAATTTGAAGCCGGTTTTCCTTGCGGGAACCACAGTAAAAAGAGCTGGTCTTTTTAATCCCGAAAGGGTAGCTGAACTTGATGTGCGGGAGGGGGATACGGTTATAGTCGAAAAGGCGGGTGACATCATTCCCTATATTCGAGAGGTTAATTATGCTTTACGTCCACCGGGAACCAAGCCAGCTAAACCCCCCACCAGGTGCCCGGCCTGTGGTTCGCCCCTGGTTAAAGAAGAAGGCATTGTGGGCCTGTTCTGCCGCAACTGGGAATGCCCGGTGCAGGTAAGGGGAAGGCTCGAGCTCTGGGCCTCCCGGGGCGCTATGGACATTGAAGGCCTTGGAGAAAAAGTGGCGGCTGTACTTTATAAAGAACTGGGAGTAAGGGACCCTGGCGACCTTTATTTTTTGAAGCCAGGCTGTCTGGCCCATCTTCGGGGTTTCGGCGAGCTTTCAGAGAGCAATCTGCTAAAAGCGATAGAAAAATCCAAAGACAGAGGGTTGAGCCGGGTTCTGTATGGCCTGGGAATTCCCAATGTCGGCTCAGAAACAGCGGCTCTTCTGGCTAGTCATTTCGGTTCAATTGATAAGCTCATGGCTGCTTCCAAAGAGGAGATTGATGAAATTCCAGGGATTGGAGAAAAAGTAGCTCATGAAGTCTATAACTTTTTCCGGCGCAAGGAAGTTAAGAATCTGATTGCCAAGCTCAAAAAAGCTGGAGTTAAGATGGAGGAAGTAACCAGGGAGGTAGTTGGGCCCTGGACTGGTTTGACTTTTGTCATTACCGGGACCCTGCCCTCAATGAGCCGGGAAGAAGCTCATGAAGCCATTCGGGCCCGGGGAGGCAAACCCATGGATAGCGTCTCCAGCAAAACCTCTTATCTTGTGGTTGGTGAAAATCCAGGCTCAAAGCTGGCCAAAGCTGAAAAACTCGGAATAAAAATCATTACAGCAGCTCAATTTGAGGAAATGCTGGCCAAAACGCCACCGGCGAAATGAGCGGGCTTAATGAATGGAAACAGACGGTTTGATTTTTTTTAAAATCAGGCAAAAGGAAAAGCTAAAAAATTTGGGAACAAAAGATAATAATCCGGGGAGGGGCTAACTATCTGAGCCACAAGAGATCTTACTGAAAGGGATTAATGCGGCTGGTCGATAGATAGAGATAAGGAGAGAGGAAGTGGAAAGACATAAGAAAAAGGCAATTCTTCTTTCAGTTTTCTTCTTGAGCTTATCCTTAATTCCTTTTGTCTTGTTCCGCGCTGAAAGTTTTTCTCCTGATGGAGCTAAAGAACTTCCGGTCAAATTATCGGCCTACAGGGTGGACATTATCCGGGAAGTCTGGCTGGATGAATCGAGGAAAAGAGAGGTTCCTGTAAAAATATATTATCCTGCTGAACTCAAAAGCCGGGCTCCAGTTATACTATTTTCCCATGGCCTTGGAGGCTCACGTGAAGGCTACGAATATCTGGGAAGATTCTGGGCTGAGAACGGGTTTATTTCCGTTCACTTACAGCATGCAGGCAGCGATGAGGCAGTCTGGAAAGGCAAAAAGGAGCCCCTGGCTGAAATGAGAAAAGCGGCGGCCAATCCCCTTAACGCCTTAGAAAGAGTGAAGGACATCAGTTTCGCTCTGGACAAATTAGAGAAGATCAATATTCAATCCGGCCCCCTGAAGGGCCTGATGGATCTTCAAAAAATAGGTCTGGCCGGCCATTCCTTTGGAGCTAATACGACTCTTTTAATTGCTGGTCAGCGAATAATTCTACCCAGAGGTCGAGAGCTTTCTTTGGCTGATAAACGGGTTAAGGCAGCAATTCCCATGAGCGCCCCAGTTCCCTCAAACCGGAATAATCTGGAAAAAATTTTTGGCTTCATTTCCATTCCCTGTTTTCATATGACCGGCACCCTTGATGATAGTCCGATCGGTGAAACCAGAGCCGAAGAAAGACGAATTCCTTTTGATTACATCAAAAAGGCTGACCAGTATCTGGTCATCTTCAAAGAGGGCGATCATATGATTTTTTCTGGTCGACCTCGCTGGGCTGCCCTTTCAGGCCGGGGTCAAAAAGATGAAGTCTTTCAGCAAATGATAAAAGAATTAAGTTTAATTTTCTGGAAAGCTTATCTCGAAGAGGATAGAAAAGCCAGAGCATGGCTGAGAGAAGGCGGAGCCCAGAAGTATCTGAACGGCCAGGCCACCTTTGAGTATAAATAACCTGAATTCAAGTGAAATAAATTTTAGGTTCCTTCACAAAGAAAATTCACGTCCTCATCAATTTCTCAGCACGTCTTCATTAATATTTTCGTGTGCCTCTAACAAAGAATTTTCGTTTCCCGGTTACATCGCCTCGCCATCATTTTGCTTGCACCTCACTACTGGTAACTGCAAAGGCTTGCGTTTCCATTTCGGTGTAACCGAAAAATGTTTGCCTGCCTATTAGGGATTAGAAAATAAATTCTCGAAAAATATTTTTGCCTGCCATTATTTAACCAAAAATTAATAAATAATGTTTGTTTCCCCTAACAGCTCTTCGCCTTTATTTATAGCTAAAAAATGTTTGCGTCCCCATTATTGGTAGTGGAGGAAGATGGAGGCCATGGTTTTAACACCGATGGGGATGCTTTTTTCATCAGCCAGAAAGGTGGGGGAATGAACCGAGGTTCTGCTTAAATGTTCAGGCACAACGCCGAGCCAGAGCATAACCGCTGGAATTTCCCGGGCAAAATAGCTGAAGTCTTCGCCACCCATGCTTGGCCTGGCCTCAATGACATATTGAGGACCGCCCACAGCTTCCTGGACAATGGGTAGTATTTTCTTTAGAAGAGCTGGGTCCTGGCGCAGGGCCGGGGTGCCAAGGTGATACTGGAGGTTATACCTGGCATTAGCCGCTTCACAGATATTTTGGATTATTCGCTCAACTTTTTCTTTAACCGCCAGCCTCTGCGATTCACCATAAGTACGGATTGTTGCTTTTAATTCAGCTTTATCAGGAATAATATTTCTGGCTGTACCGGCGTGGAAGGAACCGACAGTAATGACAGTATCATCATGGACGTCAATTTCTCTTGAGACCATAACTTGAAGGGCCAGAACAATCTGGGCGCCCACAACAATCGGATCGACACAGGCATCAGGGTCAGAACCGTGACAGCCTTCAGACTCAATCATCAGATCGAAGCCGTCTACATTGGCTGCAGCATAATCGGGAGCATAGCGGATGAAGCCCACCCTGGCTTCATCATCCACATGAAAGGCAAAGATAGCTTCCGGTTTAATCTCACGAAAAAGACCCGCTTTGAGCATCTCGGCTGCACCGTCGCCATATTCTTCGGCCGGTTGAGCAATAAAGAGAATCGTTCCCTTCAGTTCTGATTTCAGCTCCGAAAGAACCCGGGCTACCCCCAGTAAAATAGTGGTATGAATGTCATGACCACAGGCATGCATGAGGCCAACCTCCTGCCCATTGATAATTGTTTTTTCCTTTGAACTGAAGGGAAGACCGGTAGCTTCTGTGATGGGCAGAGCATCCATGTCAGCCCGCATGGCCAGAATCGGGCCCTTTTTCAGGCCACGCAGAATTCCCAGAACCCCGGTTCCGGCAATCCCGGTTCTGACCTCAAGACCGAGATGCTGAAGATAAGAAGCCACCTTGGCGGCCGTTCTTTTTTCCTGGAAGGCCAGCTCAGGATGAGCATGAATATCCCGGCGAATCTCAATCAGCTCGGGAGTGATTTTTTCGACCACAGCCTCAATCCTCTTCTTTAAATCCTTTTCGCCGGCCTTCATGGACAGAAAGAAGAAAATAACAGGCCCGAGTAAAAAAATAACTTTTTTCTTGTTTCTCATTTCAGAGCTCCTGAGATTGAGTCTTTTTAACTTTGTGCTTTTTCCGGAAATATTTTTATAATCGTTAGCTCCGGAATTCAAATTTAATTTAAACTGAGTTCACCCAGGTTCGAAGGGGCGGCCCTTCCGCTTGGTAAGCAGGTAAACCTGAGAAATTAAAAGCGCCAGAACACCTGCAGGCCATCGAGCGTGAAGTTTTAGGGGAAACTTTATTGGGTCTTCACCGTATTATTTATCGTATCTCATTTAAATCTAACTGACCTCATGAATAAGAAGCCTGCCTCAGGCAAGTTAACTTAAAGGGAGGTCCAGATAATCTGAAGATGCGTCCAGAAATCTCATTTTATTTACAGGAAAATTGAAAATGTCGCATGGAATTTAAGTCAACCCAGAGAACCTTCTGTTTTTAAACCAGCTCAAATTAATTTTTACCTTTATAGGCTTATCAGCAAAAGAAATGTGAAGCCAGAGATTCTTCAGGTCTGATTTATTTAATCAGGCCCCATTTAATTTGCTCTAATCTGCCTGATTTACCAGGCAAGGCCTTCAAATTTTTTCTAAACCCGGTTTAGTTAATAATAAGCTGACAGAAAATAAAATAGCCCGATGGAAAATTAGAGCCTGACTTTCTGACTTTAATTCAAAGGCCTGAGTTTTCAAATCTTCAATTATGGTCAGACTTTTTAATTTTTCAGGGCAGGGGATACCAGCGTTCCTTCCAGGCAATCTTTTTTCCCAGGATAGTCAGACGACAGGAATTAATCAAAATTAGGAGAGCGAAAATAACGGAGATCGGATGAAGAAGAATCCAGGCAAAACTCGTGCCAAATCTTTCGGCCAGAATAAAGCGGGTCAGACTGATTATGGCCACCTCGAGGAGGGGCAGAAAAGCCAGCTCAGCCTGGGAAAGGCCATTGAGCAGAGCGAGATAGGGGCGAAGGAAGAGGAAGTAGCAGGCAATGGCCGCCAGAAGAACTTTGAGAGGAGTTCCCTTTATGGCTTCATAAGAATTTTTGGAAAAGCCGGTCCACAGCTCATGGAAGCAGGTATAAAAGCGAATCCGCAGGAAGCGGCTGCCATCAATCCAGGTAATTTTCTGACCACATTCGCTTGCCCTTCGGGCCAGGGCAATATCGTCGACAAGGTTGCTTTTGTTAGCTTCATGCCCACCGCATGCCTGATAAGCCTGGCGTTCGAAAAGAAGAAAGGGACCAAGAACAACTGGAAAAGAACGACCCCGTCTCCGATTCAATTTGAAAAAGGGAATGAGCGAAACCAGAGCCAGAGGAATCAGGGGCATGAAGAGCTTTTCTGACCAGGTTCTGGCTTCAAGCTCGGGCAGGACACTGAGAAGATCAGAGCTCTTCTGACAGGCTGAAGCGACAGCTTTTTTCAGAGCCAGAGGATGATGAACCGTATCCGCATCAGTGAAAAGAAGATAATCGCCCCGGGCCAGCTGGCTGAGCTGATGACAGGCCCAGTTTTTTCCTGTCCAGCCAAGGGGAAGTTCCTGGCTCTGGAAAATCCGTAAGCGCGCATCGCGAGAGGCCCATTTTTCCAGAATTGACCAGCTCCTATCAGTTGAGCCATCATCCATAACCAGAATTTCATAATCGGGATAATCCTGTTTGAGCAGGGAATCAAGAAGGGCCTCCAGGTTTCTTTCTTCATTGCGGACAGGAACCAGAACGGAAACAAAGGGCCATTTCTGGGGCCAGTTAGCTTCCTCTTCTGGTGCCATTTTTTTTAGATTGATGATGGTGTTAAAAAAAATAGCCACAAGAATCAGAAAAAGAAGATTATCAAGGGTTATCATGATTTATTCCAGCCTGTCTGGCTTTTAATTTTCCTCATATAGGGCTCATCAATCCATCTTTTCAAGCCAAGAAAAAGAAGCATGGCGAGAAGGAGGGCAACATCTGTCCAGCTTTTATTAAAAACAAAAAGCCAGAGAAGGGGAAGCAGGGCCATTCCCGGGGCCACAGCCAAATGGAAATCGCGAAAGATGATGAAGGCCAGGCCCATTAAAGCGCCAGCAATAAGAAGGGAAAAGGGGGAAAGACAGAAGATAAAACCCATGGCCGTGGCCGCGCCCTTGCCGCCTCTTCCTTTTAGAAAAATGGGGAAAGCATGGCCAATGACTGCGGCCAGGCCTAAAGCCCAGATTTCAGGCGAGTCCAGGGCCAGAAGCTGAGCTGCCGCCCAGGCCACCACTCCCTTGGAAAAGTCAAGAAAACCGGAGATAAAACCATAAACTTTGCCGACAGAATGCCAGACATTACGGGCACCGACATTACCTTCACCCGAAATGCGAAGATCGATTCCCTTAGCCCAGCGGGCGATAAGGTAAGAAAAAGGAATGGAGCCGAAGAGATAGCAAAAAAGGATGGCGCCAAAAAATTCAGGCCTTAACATTGCCCTGCCAGGAAATAATCAATAAAAATTGATTTACCAGGGTTTTGTCTCTCAAATTTCTATTTTCATTATTTTTATTTTATTCTTTTAGAAACAAATAAAAATGGTGGGCGATGCAGGATTCGAACCTGCGACTTCTACCGTGTGAAGGTAGCACTCTACCCCTGAGTTAATCGCCCAGTCCTTTTTTATTTTGTCCCATCCAGGGCTAAATGTCAATTTACCTTCGGCTCTTGCGCAGGAAACATGGAAGTCTATCAGGCCAGGGTGTCTTTCCTTCAGGAGTAATAGAAATTTTCAGGCAGGGTCTCAAAGTATTAGCTTTTCCGGGTTTTTAATGGTTAGACTTAAAGAGACATCAATTTCCGACAGCCTCGACAGAACCCGTAGATAAGTCCTTAAAGGCGAGTTGAAGCAGAATGTTTTGCCTCTTAGGGATATTTCTCTAATCTGCCTCGACCAAATAAATTCGCCCGCCTTCAGGCTGCTTTTGGGTGCGGTTAAACCTTCCCATTTTTAGCCACAAAAGAGTCTCAAAAACCCAGGTGTTTTATCATCCGGGGTCGATTTAACCTCAAAAATTTCAAAGAAAACTGCCCAAAATCCCTTTTCCGGGGAGAGAAGATTTGTTTGAGGCTAAAGGGTTTTAACTATAAAGGATAAAAAGAACAAATTCTTTAATCTGTGATAAAAGATGAGCCGCCGCGTGGGAGCTCTAAATATCCAGAATAAAAAGAACAGGAAGCGCCACACTTTTAAGGTGAAGGCCCTTCCCTTTTTGTTAATTTGTGAGCCTTGCTCTATCGACTGGAAAAAGAAAAACTGAATTTCGCATGAATTTTATGGCCTGTTTCCGGCGTTTAATTTTAGCTTGAGTTTGCTGCATTGACTCGACAACAAGACAGGGGTTGAGTGCATTCTATCTTCTTTCCCCCGATTTTTAGCCTCTTTTAGCAAAAAGACCATTTTCCTCCCTTTCCAGCTACCCTGAATTCTTTCACTCATGATAAAGCATGACAAAAAAGCTCCTTAAAAATCGTGATGGAAAAGTTTTGAATTGACACTTCAGTGTTTTTCTTTTTATACTGGCTTTGATGGGGATTAAACGGTGTCCTTATTGCCGGTGCCTGGTGGAGGAGGGAGCTCTTTATTGCCGTAACTGTGGTACCCAGCTCCTTTTCCCCGAAGATGAAAATATAGAAGAAGATATTCCAGGAGAAAAGATAGTTATGGAGCCAGAGGAGGAGAGGGAAGGGAAAATAATTTCTGAGGAGGAGCCAGCTGGAATGGAAGAAGAAAGGAAAGAAGACCGGTCGCTTAAAGAGTTAAGTGATGAGGAGACGGAACTCAGAGCAGGTCGAGCAAAGAAAAAAAGAAGTCGGGAGAAAATCCCTAAAGAGAGGGAAAAAGAAGAGGAAATATTGAAAGGCAGCGAGGAAGAGGCTGAAGAAGAAATCGAAGAGGAAGAAATTGAAGAGGAAGAAGAAGGGGAAAAGAAAGAATTGGGGGAACAGGAAGAAGAGGAAGAGAAAAAAGAATGGGAAAAAGAAGAGGCGGAAGAAGAGGAAAATTATTTGAGGCCTGAGGAGCCAGCCCTGGAATTTCCTACAGCCGAGCTCGATCGTCTAACCCGCTCTGTGGATGAAGGCCAGAAAAAGATTGAGGATTTTCTTGAATTCCTGAAAGAAAAAGCGGGAGAAAGTTCGGTCAATAATTATTCCGCCGAGGCTAAAAAAAGAGAAAAGGGACTCGAACGAGTGGACCGGGAAGAAGAGGAATTGCCTCCATGGGCTGAAGCTATAAGAGACAGGATTGAAACTGAAGTCTCTGCGGCGACGGATGTTTCTCCTGAGATTCCTCAGGGTTATCCCTTTGAAGCCGGTGAGGTGACCTGGAGCGAGCAGACTGAGGAAAAGACCTCCTGCCCGGATGATTCAGCTCTGACTCCTGATCAGCCGCTCTGGCAGGTTGATTCCGGTGTGGGCTTACCCGAAAAGCCCGGACAGCAGCCTCTGCCCTTTGAGGTTGAACCTGCGCTTGAGACGCCGGGCTGGGAAGAAGAAACGGAGGAACAAGAAATGATGGAAGAAAGAAGAGATTCGTTCAGAGAAAGGAGAATTAAAGAAGAAAAGGAAGAAGAAGCTGAAGAAATAACCCGGGAGGAGGAAGAAGCTGATTTAGTTACTGAGGAAAAGATGCCCTCGCGTTCCTTCTTCACCTGGCTTAAAGCCAGGCTCTTTGACTTATTATTTGTCGGTCTTATCTGGTTTATCGCCCTCGTCCTGGCTGCCCGTATTATCTCCTGGCCTTTCTTTTCCCTGATAGGAGCCGCAGCCTATCAGGCTGGAGCCCTTTTTGTGATCTTTTTTGGTGGCTATCTGTTTCTATTTCGCTTTTTTATCGGGGAAACGCTCGGGGATCGGCTCTTTTCGCCTGGCGATTAGGCTGGCGGACGGAAAGAAAAATCTGGTCCGAGAAATTTCTGGCGGGCCAGTTCATTTTGGGCCACTTCTTGAGGCGGCCCCGAGACGAGAACCTGACCTTCATCAATGATGTAGACCCGGTCACAAATCTCGAAGGTATCCTGAACATTATGGTCAGAAATGATAATGGTCCTTTTTTCTTTTTTCAGGTCAAGGATGATTTGCTGCAGATCAAGAATGGTCAGCGGATCGATTCCAGTAAAGGGTTCATCGAGAAGCAAAAATTGAGGCTCAAGAATCAGGGCCCGGGCAATCTCCAGCTTTCTCTGTTCTCCACCGGAAAGGGTGTGGGCTCCCTGTTTTCTCAAAGCTTCCAGATTGAATCTGGCCAGCAATTCCCCGAGCCTCTTTTCCCTTTCTTCCTGGCTCAGGGGTTGAAGCTCCAGGATGAGACGCAGATTATTTTCGACCGTTGTCCGGAGAAAGACCGAATTTTCCTGGGGAAGATAGACGAGGCCAGCTCGAGCTCTCTTTGGACTCGGCCAACGGGTTATCTCCTCTCCATTGAGTAAAATCTGCCCCCTATCAGGCCTGATCAGGCCAACAATCATCTGAAAGGTAGTGGTTTTGCCGGCGCCATTACGGCCCAGGAGCCCCACGATCTCGCCACTTTGAAACTGAAGGTCGACCTGGCTGACCACAGCCCGATCACCATATATCTTGGTGAGCTTTCTGGCCTCAAGAATAGCCATAATTCGCCTCTACCTGAATCCTAAGTTTATTTCGATCCAGCGTCAAGTTTTCTTTTCCTGGCCTCAGGACCTTTCCTGACGGAGGTTTTTTGGGTGAGACAAAAATGGAGTAAATTGGCTAATTTATATTATTCCTATATGAATGATAAATTTACTAAAAATAGAAATTTTTAAGGATAAAATATTTTAAAGAAAAGGAGCTTCTCTGCAGGCTTCAGTAAGATCTGGCTTCATAAAATTGCCCCCGGATTTAGGTCTATTTTAATCACTTGATTTCTCAAAGGAAGAGCCTTAATTTGTTAATTGAAAGAAAAATTTAGAGCATCCGAGTGATTTTTGCTCCGGAAATAACCGAGCTGAGAAGGCTAAGAGGTGATTCTTTAGATTTAGCTAAATAAATCAGTCAGGTTTTAATTCAGGTAAATGAATAAGATCAAATCAGCCAGATAAATAAAAAGCCAGGGAAGAATTTCAGGAATCGGGTTAAGCTGAGGCCTGATGGATTCTGAGCTCAAGGTGGTTATCAGTGCCTCCCGCCGCAGTGATTTGGTGGCTCATTTTCCTCAGTGGCTGGCTGAAGCTCTCAGCCGGCAAAAGGCTATCTTAATTTTCCCCCGGCGAAAAAAAAGAGAAATCAGCCTCGAGCCAGAGAAAGTCCATACTCTTGTTCTCTGGTCCAAGGATTTCCATCATCTCCTGACCAATAAGTATAATCTCCTTGACCTCTGCCGGAAATATGACCAGCTCTACTTTCATTTCACCATAACTGGCCTTGGTGGCACTTTGATCGAAAAACATGTTATCCGGCCTGAAGAAGCCCTGGCCCAGATTAAACCTCTCCTGGAGATTGCCGGCTCCCCCTTAAGACTCAGCCTGCGTTTTGACCCCATTGTCTACTGGTGGGAGGATCGAACCCTGAAAAGCAATCTTGACTTTTTCCCCCGAATCGCCCGCGCCGCTTCTGCCTCTGGCCTGCGCCAGATTCGCTTCAGTTTTGCCCAGTGGTATCGAAAGGCCAGATTAAGGGCGGCCCGCCTTGGCCTGAACTATTTTGATCCTCCTCCAGAGGAAAAAATCGAGGCCGCTCAGAAATTGAGCCGAATAGCTTCAGCCTTTGACCTTGAACTTTTAGCCTGCGCTCAGGCTTTTCTCACCAATGTTGCCGGGATAAAGCCTTCAGCCTGTATTGATGGAAACCTTCTTCAGAAATTGCATCCCCGGCAGGCTCCGGTTTCTCTGGCCAAGGATAAAACACAGCGGCCTGAATGCCATTGTACTGAATCCATTGACATCGGCAGCTACACTCAGTCCTGTCCCCACAGCTGCCTTTACTGTTATGCCAATTCGCGGCTCTGAGGGTTCAGATACCAAGAGATAGCCTCTCGGCCAGAGAAGGCGGCAATTTGGCGGCCAGAATTTTTCGCTGGGCGCCCCTGATATCATATTTGAGGCGATAAAGCCGGAGGATTCTTTTTTCGCTATCAAAGATGGCACAGGAAGCTAAAGGATTGCGATCCCGGGGCTGACCAACCGAACCTGGATTAATAAGATAACGGGCTTCAGGCTCAAGATGAATTTCCACAGTGCCCACAAGCAGCTGACCTTCAACCAAATCTTTTCTTAAAGTATAGACTACCGGGAAATGGGTGTGGCCAAAAAAGCCGATGGCTGTTTTTAAATGGCCAAAGGCCTCGGCAGCATCAAATTCACCGAAAATATAATAATCTTCATCGAAGGGTGCGCCATGACAAATGGTCAGGCTTCGACCAACTTTGAGTGGCCCCTTTTTTAATCCGGCCAGGAATTCTTTCGATTCAGGCCGCAGATGGCCTCTTGTCCACTCAATGGCCGCGGCAGCCACAGGATTAAACATATCGGTAGATTCCAGGCCAGCCACAGCCTTATCATGGTTCCCTCTAACCAGGCTCAGGGGATGAATCCGGGCAATAGTTTCAATCACCTCATCGGGCGAAGCTCCATAGCCAACAAGGTCTCCCAGAAAAAGATAATGGTCTACGCGTTCGCTTCTGGCCAGCTCCAGAACAGCCTGGAGAGCTTCCAGATTGCCGTGGACATCGCCAAAAATAAAATAACGCATTAAAATGCCCTGGAATAAAGTTGGCGGGCTAAATAGGAACTTCGGACGAGAGGCCCTGAAGCTACCGCCTTGAAACCGAACTCAAGGGCCTCCCTTTCGAGGTCAGTAAATTCTTGGGGCGAATAAAATCGGACGACAGGCCGGCTGGCTCTGGTCGGCTGCAAATATTGACCGATAGTCAGTAAATCGCAGCCAGCCTCAATGAGGTCTTTCATTGCCTGGCGAAGGTCCTGCCTGGATTCACCCAGGCCCACCATCAGGCCTGATTTGGTGATGAAACCAGATTCCTTGGCTCTTTTGATAATCCGAAGTGAGCGAAAATAATTTTCTTCCTTCCGGTTAATAAGAGGATAAATAGAGACAGGGGTTTCGAGGTTATGGCCAATTACATCCGGTCTGGAAGCGAAGACAAGCTGCAGTGCCTCCTCTGAACCCTGAAAGTCGGGAATGAGAAGTTCAATGAGGGTTGACGGGCAGAGCCGGCGGATAGCCTCCACAGTGGCGGCAAAAACTGAGGCTCCGCCATCAGGTAAATCATCCCGGGTGACGGAAGTAATGACGGCATAACGAATTCCCAGTAAAGTGATTACTTCGGCTATTTTCCTGGGTTCATCAGGATCTGGCCTCAGGGGCCTGCCCCTGGCGACGGCACAGAAAGCACAGTGGCGAGTGCAGCGATTGCCCAGAATCAGAAAGGTGGCCGTTCCTTCACTCCAGCAGGCGGAACGATTGGGGCAGCGAGCCTCAAGGCAGATAGTATATAATTGATAGCGCCTAAGATGGGAAGCTACCGCCGAGTATTGTGGGGAAGCGGGCAAACGAATTTTAAACCATTCAGGCTTGGAAAAAGACATGCCTGCTTCTTTCTTTTTTCAGGCAGGAGAGGTGAATCTGGACAGAATCAATATTCCATTTCGCGCTCTCTTTTGAGGCGGCGCCTCATGCGCTTGCGAGCCTGAGCCTCCTTCATTCGCCTTCTTTCGCCTGGCTTGAAGTAAACCGAGTGTTTTTTTATCTCTTTAATAATCGCTTCCTGCTGCACTTTTCTTTTAAATCTTTTGAGAGCGCTTTCCAGGGATTCGCCTTCTTCCACAATCACAAAGGCCAAACTTATTCACCTCCTCTCTTGTTCAGTGCCTATTTATAGCTAAAGATCAGGTCAGTGTCAACTTTTAAATTTTTCTAACCTCATAGCCAGCCAGGGTGATACAGACTCTGGCTCCTATTTCCATGGGATCAAAAAGGGGTACGGATAAATCATTTTCTTTCAGAACCAGGGGGACTTCAGTGCAGGCAGCAATGATAGCTTCAGCCCCCCGGCTGATAAGCTGATGGGCAATATCAATGATGCTTTCCCGCGGCCTGCCGGTGGTTATTCCTGCCTTAATTCCTTCCGGGCCGAAAATGGCCTGCATCACCCTTTTTTGCTCTGAAGGAGTGGGCGAAAGAGGTTCGAGATGAGCTTTTTCGAGATAATTATGAAAGAGACGCGATTTAATGGTGCCGGTACTGCCAATAAGGCCAATCTTTCTGGCTTCAGGCAGGGTGCGGCGAATTTCCTCCACTGTCACCTGAAGCAGATTGACCACAGGCAGGCTGGTTCTGGCTTTAAGTTTATCATAATAATAATGGGCTGTAATGCAGGGCATAACCAGGATTTCTGCCCCGGCCCCTTCCAGCCGGCGGGCCGATTCAATGAGATATGGCAGAGGACTTGGCCCTTTACCCAGAATGGCAACTGTACGCGGCGGAATTTGAGGATAGCTATCAATGATGACATGAATATGTTCCTGGTCTTTACGGGCCTTAGTTTTTTTGATTATCAGCCAGTAAAAATAGGCGGTAGCCTCAGGTCCCATACCTCCAATAATGCCAATCGTCCGCCGGATTTTCTTTTTGGCTTTCGGGCTCATTTTATTTCTCCTTTTCCCTCTCTCATTTCTTCGAGAACTTTAATCATTAATTCCTTGAGTTTATCAATGGGCAGGGCTTCCACCTTTCTACCTTTGAAGCCAGTCATGGTTCGGGCTTTAAAGAGAGAATTAAGAATGGCTTCTTCTGAGGCTTCAGCTGCGGCCAGAAAAAGGGGCGACATGGCTTCATTGCGCAGAACGGTCTGGGTTTGAAGATTGTCTTTGCTTCTGGCTTTGAGCCTGACTTCAGGCGCAACAGAGAAGGCCAGGGCGTAGTCGCCGCTGCCATTGGAGAAGTAACCTCCTGTCCGGGCGATGCCCAGAAGGGCCCTTTTGGCCAGACGCTTGAGATTACGACTATCGAGGGGAGCGTCAGTAGCGACAATAATCATGCAGGAACCTTCTTCGCTCAGAAAAGAGCCGGTTTCTTCAGCCGGGGAGCGGAGCAGAGAGCCCACAGGGAGGCCTTTTATTTGAAGAATTCCCCCAAAATTGGTCTGGACAAGAACTCCTACGGTATAGCCACCTCGAGACTCGGGCAAACGGCGGGAGGCAGTACCGATTCCTCCTTTGAAGCCAAAACAGATGGTACCGGTGCCAGCACCTACACAGCCTTCTTCCACGGGTCCGGAAGAAGCGCGGCGAATAGCTTCAAGCACATGTTCTTTGGTGATGAAGCGACGCCGAATATCGTTCAGGAAGCCATCATTGGTTTCCCCGACCACGGGGTTAACGGAAAAAACATTTTCATTTCCGGGAAGATTTAGAATGTAATCGATGATAGCCTCAGCCGCCACGGGGACCGAAAGAGTATTGGTCAAAACTACAGGTGTTTCCAGGGTGCCAAGTTCTTCTATTTGAGTGGAACCCATCAGTTTGCCAAAGGCATTGCCAATGGCCACACCAGCCGGAACCTTTTCCTGATAAATGTTCCCATCGTGGGGAAGAATAGCGGTCACCCCTGTCCGGATGCTCTCACCTTCAATCAGGGTTACCTGACCTACCTTCACCCCGGGGACATCAGTTATGGCATTATTTGGCCCGGGTGGTAAAACGCCGATGGTCAGACCAAAATCCCTTATTCTTGGCCTTTCCTGGGCCTGAAGAAAAGAAAAGAGGACCCCAGAAAAAAGGAGAAGACAAATAAAGGTAAAAAAGAGATTTGTTGAAGAGATGATGGAAATTTTATTTATCATTTTCAGCATCCTTTTATTTTTTATCAAATCTAATTCATCCTTTTTCATTGACCCTGACTTGACCGCTCAATTTCTTTTAAATTCGCACTCTGTTTTCAGAGCTATTAATTATGCTTATTTATATTCTTTTAATCTGATCAAGTCAAAGCTCACTTCCCCTGGGCTTATGGGTGGTTTTTTGAGCCTGAGTTTTTTGAGTCGGGTTGAGGTGATAAAATCAGACCTTTCTTTTGACGACCAGGGAAAGTCTCGATATCATAAAATTCTGGTGGTAATGTGGGAAGCTCTATATCTTAAAGCCTACCGGGAAAAAATCCTGGAGGAGCGAATTGAAAAAGCCTGGCAGCTACTTGAAGCCTGCACGGTCTGCCCCCGGAAGTGCCGGGTTAACCGTCTCCAAGGAGAAAAGGGTTTTTGCCGTGGTGGCCTTCTGCCTGAGGTAAGCTCCTATGCACCTCATTTTGGCGAAGAAAGACCCCTTGTTGGGCGAAGTGGTTCGGGCACCATTTTCTTCACCCATTGTAATCTTGGCTGCATCTTTTGCCAGAATTATGAAATAAGTCATCTCGGGGAAGGAAGGCCGGTTTCCTTTGAGCGGCTGGCGCGAATGATGGTTGAATTGCAGGCTTTAGGCTGCCTCAATATCAACTTTGTTACGCCTACCCATTTTGTCCCGCAGATTCTTAAGGCTTTGCCCCTGGCCATAGACATGGGGCTTAAAATACCGCTGGTTTATAATACCAGCGGTTATGATTCAGTCGAAACCCTGAAGCTTCTTGAAGGTATAATTGATATTTATATGCCAGATTTTAAATTCATTAATCCCGAAGTTGCCCGGGCCCTGGCTCAGGCTCCTGATTATCCCCAGGTGGCTAAAGAGGCCCTGCGCGAAATGCACCGCCAGGTGGGAGATTTAATCCTTGATGAAAAAGGGGTGGCTAAAAGGGGTCTTCTCGTTCGGCATTTGGTGCTTCCAGCTGGACTGGCGGGAACAGCCGAGGTGATGCGTTTTCTGGCCGAGGAAATTTCAAAAGATACCTACGTCAATATCATGGATCAATACAGGCCCTGCGGCGAGGTCAGGCGGGGTTCTGTTCTGGATAGATACATCACCAGTGAAGAATATGAAGAAGCCGTTTCGTCTGCCTTAGCCTGCGGTTTGCATCGCCTGGATCAAAGGCAGAGATGGCGTTTAATCTGGTAAGAATTGATAACGATGTTCAGAGTTGATTGGCCCTTTGTCCTGAAAGCTTCCCTCCTTGACCAATTTCCCTTTATCGTTCATGGTTTTGGGACAAAACATTTTCAGGAAAAAGAGTTAAGAGAATTGTGTCAGTCGCAGAATTTAGAACCTGTTTTTCTCCATCAGGCTCATTCGAGCCGTATTCATTATCTTGAGGAGAAACCGGCAGCCGTTCTCGAAGGCGATGCCCTGGTCACTTCGAAACAGGGCCTGCTTCTCCTGATTAAAACGGCCGATTGTCTGCCGGTGCTTATATTTGATCCGGCCAACCGCATAATTGCCTCGGCCCATTGTGGCTGGCGGGGCACATCTTCCCGGCTCCTTGAGAAGTTAATTGATTTTCTTGTAAATTCTTTTGGATCCAGACCAGAAAATCTGTCTGTAGCCTTTGGCCCCTGTATCTCCCGGGATTGCTATGAAGTTGGCCCTGAGGTCAGAGACATCTTCAGCCAGTCTGGTTTTCCCCGGGATGAAAAACTTTTCTCTCCGCATCCACTTCATCCCGGTCGTTTTTTCCTGGATTTAAGACTGGCCAACCGGAATCAACTTCTGACCCGGGGGATTAGGAAGGAAAAAATTGAAGAGATAACTATCTGTCCCCATTGTCATCCCGATTTTCTTTCCTTCCGGCGTGACGCCGTAACCAAGGCGCGGCTCTTCAATTTCATTGGCCTCTTAACCACCGATAGCTTATAAGCTTCAAGCCAGTATTTCTGACGGGAGGCGCCATCAAGCCTGGGAAAATTGGATCCCGCCAGAGATCAGGGAATAATTTCTGAGATCAGGGAATAATTTTTTCCGGCCTTAAGGTCAGATCATTTTTCTTGAAGGTGCCTTTCCCTCTTTCGAAGAAAATGGTGGATTTTTGAAGCTGATATCTACTTTTTTGTTGGCCATAAGGCCAGATAGAATTCTGAGGCGGCTGAAGGTTTACTTCAGGACAGGAAGGCAATTTATTCTCTCCTGACCTTTTGAGCGCCTGGTGGCCTCTTTACTTAACCTTACTTTTTATGGTCAGGATCTCCGGTGCCAGCTGCTTTTTTTGCACCCGGCTGAGTCTTGATGGAATCTCATTTTAAGTCTGAAGAAAGGTTGATTCAGGCATAAAAATTAAGCCGAAAAAAAATAGAAGCTTGAAGAAAATCGCCCTTTCTAAGATGAGCTGGCCTCTGTTTGCTTTTTTGATTTTTTTGTTCTATCTTAATGGCTACTATGGAAATTCCTGTGGGTGAAATTAATCTCGAAGGTGTTCCTCTTTTTAAAAGAGGCAAGGTCAGGGATATTTTTGATCTGGGCGATAAGCTGCTGATTGTCGCCACTGATCGCATTTCAGCCTTTGATTTTGTTCTGCCCTCCCTCATTCCCTATAAAGGCAAAGTCCTGACGCAGCTTTCCCGGTTCTGGTTTGAACAGCTGGCTTACATTGTGCCCAATCATCTTATCAGTACAGAGGTTGAATCCTTTCCTGATCCTTTGCCTAAGTACCGGACAATGCTCGAAAAAAGGTCGATGCTGGTGAAAAAGACCAGAGTTCTGCCTGTTGAATGCGTGGTTAGAGGCTATCTGGCCGGCTCCGCCTGGAAAGAATACAGACAAACAGGAAAGGTAGGTGGAATAAAATTAAAGGCCGGGCTGAAAGAGGCTGACCGTTTGTCCGCACCTATTTTTACACCCGCAACCAAAGAAGAAACAGGGCATGACGTTAATATATCTTTCCGGGAGATGGAAAAAATAGTGGGCAAAACACTGGCCAGAAAAATGAAGGAAATAAGTCTTAGACTTTATCAGAAAGCTTCGCTTTATGCTCTTTCTAAAGGGATAATTATTGCCGATACCAAGTTCGAGTTTGGCCTGGCGGACAATGAACTGATTCTGGTGGATGAAATTTTTACGCCCGATTCTTCTCGCTTCTGGCCCCTGGCCAGCTACTCGGCCGGCCAATCGCCTCCCAGTCTGGACAAACAGTTTGTCCGGGATTATCTCGAAAGTTCAGGCTGGGATAAGAATTCGCCACCGCCGCCCTTACCGCCTGATATCATTGAACAAACTTCCAGGCGATATCTTGAAATATATTATCTTCTGACAGAAAAGAAAGAATTATAATGTCAGCCCAGGTCGATCTTCATATTCATTCCAGATACAGTAGCGACGGCGATCTCACTCCTGAAGAAATTATTTCTCTGGCTGAGAAGATGAAACTCAGGGCTATCTCTATTGCCGACCATGATTCAGTCGGAGCTTATCCTGAAGCTCTGGAATTGGCCAGGGGAAAAGAGGTGGAAGTTATTCCGAGCGTGGAGCTGACAACCCTTTATGAAGAGCGGGAATTTCATCTTCTTCTGCCTTTCGCTGACTTTGATCATCCGCGGCTCCTTGATTTTATCCGCCGGGTTCATGAGGCGAGAATAATTGAAGCCAGGGAGAGGATAGAAAAGCTCCGTCAGCTTGGCTTTGATATCAGCTGGGAAGATGCCATCAGGAAAGGCACTTCCAGCCCTCCTCTGGGGGTGGTTATTGCCAGCAGATTACTGGAAAAAGATTCAGCCCGCCGGGACCCTCGACTGACTAAATATTTTGAAGCTGAAAATATTAAGTTTGCGCCGTATATATTTTATGAGGATTATTTTCGGCCTGGAAAGCCAGCCTATGTGCCCAAGAGAATTGTTTCCATTCTGGAAGTTCTCAGCCAGGCGAAGAAATTTGGAGCCGCGCCTGTTTTAGCTCATCCAGGAGCAGATTTTGAGATGGCCACCTTGAATGATTTAAAAAAGCTTAAGGAATATGGTCTTATCGGGCTTGAGGTCTTTTCCACCTATCATGATGAAAAAATGACGGCCCATTATCTTGAGATAGCCCGGCAGCTGGATCTGGTGCCGACAGCTGGCTCGGATTTTCATGGCCGGATCAAGCCCCATGTTTCTTTTGGCTGTGTCCGAAACGGAGATTATTCCATGGTCATAGCTCTTCGCCAGAGGATAAAAGGGGTATAATCATGGGACTCGTCTGGATTGATTGGGTCATTTTAATCATTCTGATGGTGGCTGTCATCAGTGGCTTTATTAAAGGATTGATGAGACAGTTAATCTTTATTCTCTTTGTTCTCGCTGGCTTTATCGTGGCGGCCCGATATTTCTCCAGGCTTGCGCCTTCGCTTCGTCCTGCCCTGGCCAATGAAACCTGGGCTCGCTTTCTGTCCTTTCTCCTGATTTTTGCCGGCTTCCTCCTGATAGGCTGGCTTCTGAGCTATCTTATTTTCAAGCTGATAAAAGGACCTCTGCGCGTCCTGGACATTATTCTGGGTGGCCTTTTTGGTTTCGTTAAAGGTGTGCTGATAGCTTCCGTTTTTGTTCTGGCCCTGCTGTTATTTCCGGTTAAAGAAAAGGATTTAATTCAATCCCAGCTGGCTTACCCCTGTCTGAGTGTCAGCCGGCTTCTCATTCAGCTTGTCCCCGGGGAACTCAAGACTGAATTCCAGGAAGCCTATCGACAGATCAGGGGAGGACGCCAGATAAGAAAAGTCTGACGACGATGACCATCCATCAGAAGCTCGAAGCTGTCATTAAAGAGATGATTGAAAAAGAGGTGAGGTATAAAGAGGCTCTCAGGGAATTCGAGAAGATCTATCTTGAAATGGCCCTGAAAAAATATAAGGGCAATAAAACCCTGGTAGCTAAAGCTCTCGGGATCCACCGCAATACCCTCCACAGCCGGGCCAAATCCCTGAAAATCCTGAAAAAATAGCCCGAAAATAGCGGCTTTCCCTTGACAAAAATCGCTATTTTGATTAAAATTAGCACTCTCAAACTTAAACTGCTAAATTCAAGAAAGGAGGTCAGCATGAAGGTAGTTCCTCTGTATGACCGGGTTCTCCTCAGAAGAATTGAGGAGAAGGAGGTTAAAAAGGGCGGTATTATCATCCCTGACACAGCCAAGGAAAAGCCCCAGGAAGCCGAGGTCATTGCCATCGGTGAGGGGCGGCTGGCAGAGGATGGCAAGATTATTCCTCTCAAGGTCAAGGTGGGCGATAAGGTTCTGATTGGCAAGTACAGTGGCACTGAAATCAACATTGAAGGTGTGGAGCATGTTATCGTCCGGGAGGAAGAAATCCTGGCCAAAATAGAATAATTTCATGAAAAGGAGGTGTGAGCATGGCCAAACAAATTATCTTAGGTGATGATGCCAGACAGGCTCTTTTAAGAGGAGTTAACACCCTCAGTAACCTGGTTAAAGCCACTCTTGGCCCTCGGGGCAAAAACGTTATTCTGGAGAAAAAATTCGGTTCGCCCTCCAGCACCAAGGATGGCGTGACCGTAGCCAAGGAAGTTGAGCTCAAGGATCCCCTGGAGAATATGGGAGCTCAGCTGGTCAAAGAGGTAGCCTCCAAGACTTCTGATGTTGCTGGTGATGGCACGACAACCGCCACTGTCCTGGCTCAAGTTATCTATGCCGAAGGCCTGAAGCATGTGACTGCCGGGGCTAACCCCATGCTTATTAAGAAGGGGATTGATCGGGCTGTCGAAGAGGTGGTTAAGGAGCTCAAGAGGATGAGCCGGGAAGTTTCTGGCGAGATGATTGCTCAGGTTGGGGCAATTTCTGCCAACAATGACGAGTCCATTGGCAAAATTATTGCTGAGGCCATGGAGAAGGTGGGCAAGGATGGTGTCATTACTGTTGAAGAAGCCAAAAGTCTGGAAACCACGCTGGAGATTGTGGAAGGGATGCAGTTTGACCGCGGTTATCTTTCCCCCTATTTCATAACTGATCCGGAAAGGATGGAGTGTGTCCTGGAAAATCCTCTTATCCTTCTCCATGAAAAGAAGATCAGCAATCTGCGGGAGCTGCTGCCATTGCTTGAAAATGTGGCCAAACTAGGCCGGCCACTTCTGGTGATTGCTGAGGAAGTTGAAGGTGAAGCCCTGGCTACTCTGGTGGTGAACAAACTCAAGGGTACCCTGATGAGCTGCGCCGTGAAAGCGCCTGGTTTCGGTGATCGCCGGAAAGCAATGCTCGAGGATATCGCCATCCTGACCGGTGGTAAAGTCATTACTGAGGATATTGGTGTCAAGCTGGAGAATGTGACCCTTGACTGGCTGGGTGAGGCGGAGAAGGTTGTGGTGGACAAGGATAATACGACAATTGTTGGTGGCAAGGGCAAAACCTCTGATATTCAGGCAAGAATCAAGCAGATCAGAACGCAGATTGAAGAGACGACCTCTGATTATGACCGCGAAAAGCTTCAGGAAAGGCTGGCCAAACTGGTCGGCGGTGTGGCCCTGATTAAGGTCGGAGCAGCTACTGAAACCGAACTTAAAGAGAAAAAAGCCCGAGTGGAAGATGCCATGCATGCGACCAAGGCGGCTGTGGAGGAAGGCATCGTTCCCGGTGGTGGAGTGGCCCTGCTTCGTTGCCAGAAGGTCCTCGAAAACCTCAAGCTCGATGGGGATATGCAAATTGGTGTGGATATTGTCCGCCGGGCTCTCGAAGAGCCCATGAGACAGATCGCCAATAATGCCGGCTGGGAAGGCTCAATTGTCGTCGAGAAAGTCAAAGAAATGAAACCTGATTGGGGTTTCAATGCTCTCACTGAGAAGTTTGAAGATATGATTAAAGCCGGTATTATTGACCCGACCAAGGTGGTTCGCATTGCCCTCCAGAACGCGGCCAGCATTGCCGGCCTCATGTTGACCACGGAGGGTCTGGTCTCAGAAATTCCCGAAGAGGAGAAACAACCAAAATATCCCAGCCCTTCCTCTGACATGTACTGATTAAAATCAGATCTTGAAAGAAGCCCTGGCTCGAAGCCAGGGCTTCTTTTTTTTATTCTCAGCCTGTGGTATAAGCATCAAAGAAACTGATGCTCAAAAGATTTGATTTTTATCTTTTTAAGGAAATTTTATCTCCTTTTTTTGTAGCTCTTCTGGCCTATTCTTTTGTTCTTCTCATGAACCAGCTCTTTCTTTTTGCCGAGCTCCTTATTTCGAGAAGGGTCGAACTAAGAATTGCTGGCGAGCTTCTTCTGGACCTTTTTCCGGCAATTTTAGCCTTTACCATTCCCATGGCTTCGGCCACCGGTGCCCTGGCCGCCACGACTCGCCTCTCTTCGGACTGGGAAATTCTGGCCATGAAAACCCTGGGCATCAGCCTGAAAAGGCTGGCCCGGCCATTCTTTATCTTCGCCTTTATCTGCTGGCTTATAACTTCAGCCTTTACCCTTTTTCTGGCCCCTCGCTTTAATGACCGCTGGGTAAGATTGCTGACCGAAGCCGTTGTTTCCCGCATTCAATTTCAAATCACGCCGCGCGAATTTAATGAATCTATTCCGGAAACCATGCTTTTTATCGAAAACATTGACGAGAACAATCTCTGGTCAAAGGTTTTTGTCTTTCAGGTTGAAAATGATCAGTTAAAACTGATTCTGGCCAGGCAGGGGAAGATGAATGTTTTCCCTGAAGTTAAAAAGGCTAACCTGGAGCTTGCGAAGGGCGAAATTCATCTCATTCCGCTCGAGCAGCCTCAAATGCACCGGGTAGCTTCCTTTGAACGACATGAAGAAGAAATTGATGTGACCTCTCTTTTCCCTGAGTTCAGCCGGAAAAAGCGAGTTCGCGAGAAGGATATTCTGGAATTATTCCGGGATGAGCGAAAAATAAAAAATGAAATCAGGGCCTCTGGCTCAGAAAATCAAGCCTCCGGGTCAGGTCCAGCTTCAGGTTTAAGCTTTGAAGATGACAGAAGAGTCAGGGACTGGAGATCCCATCAGGTGGAAATCCATAAGAGATTCTCCCTTCCTTTTGTTTGCTTTCTTTTCGCTTTCCTTGCTCTTCCCCTGGGAATCTCGACTCAAAGGGGAGGACGCACCAGTGGCTTTACCCTCAGTCTGGTCATTATTTTGATTTATTATATTTTGATTACAGGCGGAGAGAAAGCAGCTGTTGAGGGACGCTTGCCTGCCTGGTTAGGCCTGTGGGGGCCCAATCTGATTCTTCTTGCACTTAGTTTCTATCTTTTTATCCAGGAATCTAAGGAGGAAAAATTAAGTTTTAAATCCTGGCGTCTTTTCGCCTGGTTAAGAGGCAGATTGAAGCTGGCCAGAATCCATCGAGCCAGAAGAAGGTCATCTCAGGCTATCAATCAGCTAAAAAGACGCCCTTTTCTTTTCCCCTCCATTCTCGACCGGTATCTGATCCGCCAATTCCTCTTTATTTTTTCCCTAGTCTTTCTGGCCTTGCTTTTTATTTTTGTGATTATCACTATTTTTGAGCGTCTGGATAACCTTTATGAGCATAATAAGCCCCTCACCCTGCTCTTACAGTATACTGGCTATCGCTTGCCCGAATTCCTGATGTATATTCTACCTCTGGCCAGTTTAACCACCACGCTTCTTTCACTGGGCCTGCTGGAGAAAAAAAATGAAACGACTGCAGTTAAAGCCAGCGGGATTAGTCTCTATCGTTTAATGGCTCCTCTCCTTCTTCTGGCTATTGTGGTCTGCGCCTTTTCTTTTTATCTTCAGGAATATCTTTCCCCCTATGCCAGCCGGCGAGCTGAGGAAATCTGGAATAAAATCAATGATGTTCCCCCACGCACCTTTTCTTTTCTGGACCGTCGCTGGGTTATGGGGCAGGATGGCCGCACCATCTATCATTTCAGTTACTTTGACCCCATCGCCACAGTTTTTTATAAACTCCACCTTTTCCGTTTAGATACGGAAAGCTGGCAGCTTCTGGAACTCTTTCGGGCTGAAAAAGCCAGCCTGGTTAATGAGGAGCTGATTCTTCTCAATGGCTGGGAGCGCCAGTTTAAAGGTGAGGGCCAATCAAGCTTTTCTATTTTTAAAGAACTAAGACTTCAGACCAGGGAGAAGGCAGATTATTTTACCCGGGAATGGAAAGAACCTGCCTGGATGAACTGGCGTGAACTCAGAAAATATATTCAGGAAATAGAGAAGATGGGCTTTGACGCCCGCCGGCTGAAGGTTGATCTTCAGGGCAAAGTGGCCTTCCCTCTGGTGAGTCTGGTCATGGTGCTTATAGGTATTCCCTTCGCTTTTATGATGGGCCGTCGGGGGGTGCTGGTCGGAGTCGGGTTGAGTCTTGTCCTAGCCTTGCTTTACTGGAGCCTCATAGGATTCATGAAAAATCTGGGTTATGTTTATATCCTTTCACCTTTTTTGGCTGTCTGGGCACCTAACCTTCTTTTTGGTTCACTGGCGCTTTTTTTGATTGCCCGTATCCGGACCTGATTTACATCTTATATTTACCAAAATCCTCGGGCTTGAGACTCTCAAGCCATTCCCTCAGTTTTTCGGAAGTTTCCAGGTTCTCATCAAGCTTCAGGCTCTGGGCCCTTTTAATGACCTCCTCTTCCACAAAAATCGGGGCTTTAGTCCGGAGAGCAAGGGCAATAGCATCGGAAGGCCGGGAATCGATGACGTAACTTTGATCGCCCTGGCGGCAATAAATGAGAGCGTAAAAAGTATTGTTGCGAACATCGTTAACCACGATTTTCTCCACCAGGACATCCAGGTGGTCAAGAATACTTTTCATCAGATCGTGGGTCATAGGCCTGGGGGTGGGGATGTTTTCTAAGGAGAGAGCTATGGCATTAGCCTCAAAAACACCAATCCAGATAGGCAGGATACGCTCACTTATGGGATCTTCCAGAACAACAATGGGCATCTTGGAGATAGGGTCTAAAACCAGCCCTTTGATTCTAACTTCAATTTCCATCTTTCCTCTCTTTAAATTAATAATAAATTCCAGGCTATGGCTTGTCAAGGCGGGCCGGACGTATCACCAGCAGCGAGGTGATTTATCGGCTTCATGGCTGGTGGATTTTCTAGGAAAAAAATTTCTGTAGAGACTGTAAGCGTATTCTATAAAATTTAGAAAAGAGAAAGCTAGCGGCTAAAAAAGACTGAGCTGGCCTTCAGTCGTTTCCTGACTTTCATCTCCAGAAAAAAGGCTGATCCGGCCATAATAACCATCATGTCCAGGTTCAATATGGACCAGACCTTTTCTCATCCGGTCGATGCCCAGACTTATCTTTTCTGGCTGGATCCTGGCCAGCTCTTCAATGGGCACCTCTGTCAGAATCCGATGCTCGTTTCCGAATTCATGAATAAAGCGAAAATAAATTTCCCAGACACTTTGGCATTCTGCTGTTTTCCCCAGAGCTTCAGCGATAATTTCGTTCAGGGGAATTAGATTTTTGAAAGGGATTTTACCCGGAGGAACCTCATGGGGCTCCCGATCAGCGAGCTCCTCTACGCGGTGGAGCACTCCGATGGTTAATTTCTTGCCACAGCGAGGGCAGAGATTATTGGCTTTTCTTGATTCCCGGGGTGAGAAAACAACGTTACATTTACGATGGCCATCATAGTGATATTTACCTTCTTCGGGGAAGAATTCAATGGTGTAGAGGAAGCGCTGAGGATCCCGGCTCTTGAGGGCGGCCAGAAGACCGTTATAACTGAACTCAGTCTCGAAAGCATTGGCTTCCCGGCCAAGGCGGGAAGGAGAATGGGCATCAGAGTTAGAAACAAGGGCATATCGATCCAGGGCTGAAAGGCGCCAGTTCATGGGAGGATCAGAGGAAAGGCCTGTCTCCAGGGCAAAGATAAAGGGGGTCATCTCTTCGAAGCATTCCTCAATGGAATCAAAGCCGGAGTTGGCCCCGAATAGGGAAAACCAGGGTGTCCAGATATGAGCCGGGATAACGATTGACCGCGGACAGATATCAGCTATCATTTTCAGGAAAATTCTGGCATCAAGACCTAAAACAGGACGGCCATCAGCCCGGAGATTGCCCAGACCAGAAAGACGTTGATTTATCTTTTCGGCTGATTCCAGGTCAGGCACCAGGAGCAGGAGATGGATTTTTCTAACCTTGCCCTTTTTCGAATAAACCAGGCTAACTTCAGTTGAGAGGATGAAGTGGACATCGTCGCGAGAAAGAGAGAGATTTTTTAAAAAGCCATTGGCCGGAGGATTAATTGTCTTCAGCCGGAAAAAACCATTACCAGAAGGCTCAAGCTTTTGTCTGGTCAGGAAAAACCATTCGGGGTGGGTGAAGTCCCCTGAGGCCACCAGAGAAATTCCCTTAGCCTTGGCCCAGTAGGCCAGATTGTCAAAGGTCATATCCCTGGAGGTCGCCCGGGAAAACTTAGAATGAATATGTAAATCAGCTATAAATTTCATGACTTTTAAAGGCTAAGTTTATTGAATTGAAGGTGTATTTTCAAGACCGCCGGGCTATTTTTTTCATAAAATTAAATTTCAGGAACAGGGGAGATGATAAAGAGTTTTCTCGATGCCTGAAAAGATTTAATCGGGCAAAGAGATATAAAAAAACGAATATATTTGAGTGGAATTCAAATTATTGAATTCGGAAAATTGAATTAATTCAAATATTTGAATTTCAGCTAAGAGGACAAGAATCATTTTCTCCATATTATCAGAGAAAATATTAAAAATAATAATTGGCACAAAAATTGCATTAATAAAATCAGGAGGTGAGAATGACCTGAGAGGATAAAGGGAAATCAATCAAGGGGCGAGGCTTAAAAAACCATTTTTAAATTAAAAGGGAGGTAAAATGAAGAAAAAAAGCATGATTTTCTTTATGGCTGTCCTCTTAGCCCTGCCTTTGATGGGCCAGGTCAGAACTGGCAACATCTTTGGCCGGGTCGTTGACCAGGAAGGAAATCCTCTTCCTGGAGTGTCTGTGACTCTGACCGGTTCACTAACCGCACCTATGACGACAATTACTTCGAGCGAGGGTACTTTCCGTTTTCTCTCCCTTTCACCCGCCAAAGATTACACGATTAAGCTGGAACTAACAGGCTTTAAGACCAAAATTGAAACGGGAATAATTGTCAATGTGGGAACAAATACCAATTTAACCCTGGTTATGGAGCAGGGAGTTCTTGAGGAACAAATTACGGTCACAGCCGTAACGCCCATGGTAGATACGAAAAAGACAGCTGTGGGCACAAATGTGACCCAGGAAGTTCTCCAGTCCCTGCCTACTGCCCGCGACCCCTGGGTTATCCTTCAGATGGCGCCTTCGATCATAGTGGACCGAGAAAATGTCGGGGGCTCTGAATCTGGCCAGCAGTCCAATTATGTAGCTCGAGGGGCAGCTACTTATAACAACAATGTCTGGGCCATGGACGGCATCGTCATTACTGACCCTGCCGCTATCGGCGCCTCGCCGAGTTATTATGATTTCGATGCCTTCGAGGAAATGCAGATTACGGTTGGTGGTGCCGATGTCACCGTGCAGACTGGTGGCATTGCCCTGAATATGGTTACCCGCCGCGGCGGCAACCGGGTCAGCCTGGGGGGCCGCTTCTACATGGTTGATGAGAAGTTTCAGGCCGAGAATGCTGAAAAGGTGGCTGAACTGAAGAAAAAGGAGCCCGGTCTTGTCGGCATTAACCGGATTCGAAATAACAAAGATTACGGCTTCAATATGGGCATGCCCCTCGTCAAGGATAAGGCCTGGCTCTGGGCTTCCTATGGGATCCAGGATATTAAGACGAACACAGTTTATGGCACACCTGATGATACCCTCCTGGAAAACTACGCTGCCAAGATAAATCTCCAGTTAATTCCAGCTAACAGATTCGAAGCTTTCGTTCATATAGGCGGCAAAAAGAAATGGGGTCGATCGGCTACAGCTCAGAATCCTGAGGGACTCTATCAGCAGGGTCGTTATCATTTTGGCAGCCCGATAGTTAAATTTCAGGATGAGCACATGTTCGGCAATAACCTCTTCCTCTCCCTGAAATACAATTACTACGATGCTGGCTTCAGCCTGACCCCCATGACCGATCTTGAGTTCAAGAAGATGCCCATCTGGGATGTAACGGCCCAGAGATATTATGGCTCTCAGGCTTCCAGATATTACGTGGAGCGACCCGTGACCCAGATCAATTTTCTGGCCAATTACTTCAACGACAATCTCCTCGGAGCGGCTCATGATTTTAAATTTGGCTTTGAATGGGGTGACAGAAACCAGTATGTAGAATCAGTCTGGTCTGGAAACTGCATGGTTTATCGCAATTACAATACGCCCACCGTTGATTTTACTGGAGATGGCCTGCCTGATATTCCCACAGACCCCAAATTTTACCGTTTTGAAATCTGGCGAGGCTATTATTCTGACCAGAATGTTAGAGCTCTTTCTGCCTATGTAAGCGATACCATCACCTTTGGCCGGTTCAATGTCATTTTAGGCCTGAGATGGGATCAGCAAACCCCATCCATCAATCCTTTCAAGCTCTATGCCGTTGATAAAGAAAGCGGCGCCTGGAAGGATAACGTTACTCCCAAAACGGCCGATCTTCTTGACAAATTGCTGCCTGGACTGGAAATTCCGCGTCTTTATGTGGAACCGGTTGAAGGTGGTAAGTACAGGTGGATTACCTGGTCCCCGCGCTTAGGTTTAACCTGGGACATGTTTGGTAATGGCAAGACAATTTTTAAGCTGAGCGGAGCTATCTATGGCGACTTCATGGGCACCGGCGTCGCTGACTGGGCTCGTCCCGGTGGAGTCAGTGGCTGGATGGATTTCTGGTGGTGGGACAAAAATGGTGACAGCAAGATAGATTATACTGAGCTTTACTGGGCGACTATTGCTAACTATCAGCTTTATCGAGTCTTTGATGATGCCGGTAATTTTATTGGAAACTGGTCAGATGCAGCCGGGACATACTGGGGAGATTATGATTACACCAATCCTACCAAGACTCAGAAGCCCTATTTCACCACTCGCAAGGAGGCTCAATCAACCCGAACCTCAGAGTTAATCATAACTTTACAAAGAGAGATTTTCACTGATTTTGCCGTGGAGCTTGTTGGTACCTATCGTCGTTATGATAAATTCAACTGGACGCTACCCTGGTGGGATGTCCAGGGCAAAAGGCTCTATGAGGATCAATCCATGTGGATTTCTGCTGGAAAGCCGCCAGCCAATATTCCTGGAATTGGCGATACCAAAGAAGCTAAGAATCACGAATGGTATTATGCCAGTGTACAGAGAACAACCTATACTCCTTACAGTGAACAGCAGAGAAGACCTGACTATTATCAGGATTATTACGGTTTAGATATCATTCTCAACAAGCGCCTTTCCAATCGCTGGATGCTCAATGCTAATTTCACCATTCAGGATCAGGCCCAGCATTTTGGAAAGAAGGGTTATATGAACCCCACCAATGTCTGGGCCTATGATGGCCGACCTCAGGCCGCTTACATTGGCGCAGCTTCCGGAAAAATCAATCAGTATACCTACTCCCGCTGGATGTTCAAAATGGGTGGCCTTTACCAGCTTCCTTTTGACATTAATGTCTCGGCGACCCTGAATGTTCGTGAGGGCTGGATCATCAATGAATATTTCACCCTGGTTGATTATCGTCTGCCCAACCCCAAATCTCGCAGCTCCGATCTCGTCATGAGCCCCTTCGGTTCAATCAAGTTGCCCACTTTCTATAATATTTCCATGCGGGTAGAAAAGATGATCAGGGCCGGTGATTATGGCCGCATCTATGTCATGGCTGATGTCTTCAATGTCCTTAACAGCACCATTGAGAACCGCCGCTACCAGAAATACTACGGGACCTATTATATTTATCCCAATGAGGCTCAAAATAAGTTCGTTCCTTATGTCTATAATTTCTCCCTGAACGAGGTGCTTAATCCGAGAGCCCTGCGCCTGGGCGTTCGCTTCGAGTTTTAAGCTAAGGCTTTTCCCTTAAGTCAGCGGCGAAAGAACCCCCCTCCCATAAAGAGGGGGGTTCTTTTTTTATTGATATCATGATAATATAAATATGAGGCATAAGTCTTGAGTGGAGGTAGAGATGAAGCTTCCCGCGATTAAAAGGGCTCTGGTCCTTCTCGGTTTAAGCTTCATTTTGTTCCTTTTTTCTGGCCTTATAGCTCAGGAACACAAGGGCCAGGGAAGACTTATTGGCTATGTCTTTGATGAGCAGGGGAACCCCCTCGAAGGGGTCAGGGTCAAGCTCTTCAGCCTGCGCACCCAGAGTGGCTTTGAAGTCACCACGGATAAAAATGGCAAATGGACGGCGGCCTGGATCAGGGGTGGCGGCTGGAATATAGATTTTGAAAAATTTGGCTATCTGCCCAAGAAGATTTCAGTGGAGGTGCAAGAGTTCGGCCGCAACCCTGAAATTAAAATCAATCTGAAGAAGGCTGAGGGTCTGGTGGTGACAGATGAGCTCAAGGACCTTCTGCAGAAGGGTAATGACCTTTTCGACCAGAAAAGATATGACGAGGCCATCGCTATCTATCATCAGATTCTCGAAAAATATCCTGACGCTTACATTATTTATAAAAATATTGGCAATTGCTATTTTAATCAAGAGAAGTATGAAGAGGCCGAAGCGGCCTATCTTAAGATTCTCGAGAAAGACCCTCAGAATGTGGATGCGATTATTCTTATTGGTAATACCTACGCTAACCGGGGCCAGAATGATAAGGCCATGGAATGGTACAGTAAAATTGATTTTGAGAAAATTGAAGACCCCATTGTCCTTTACAATTTAGGCACAAATTATTATAACAGCTCAAAATTTGAGGAAGCCCTGAAATTCTACGAGCGAGCGGTCGAACTGCAAAAGGATTTTCTGGACGCTATCTATCAGCTGGGCCTGACTTATCTCACGCTTAACAAGACCAATGAAGCCATTCAAACCTTCGAAAATTATCTTAAGATCGATGCCGATTCAGACCGGGCCAAGCAGGTAAAGAGCTTCCTGGAATACCTTAGAAAGAAGTGAAAATATTAAATTTTGTGAACCGTCACAGTCTTTGTGGGAAAAAGAGGAATATAATTTGAGACATAGATTGATTAAAAAAAAGAAAGGGTTTAAGGTCTGGTGGTGGAAGCCCGGGGCAATTATTATTTGCTTCTGGCTATTATCTTTCTGTGTGCCTGCACCCAGGGTCAAGCTGGACCCGGAAAGCCAGAGCTTCTATGAATATGCCCGGTTGATTATGACCAGCGAAGAAAACAAAATTTTTCAGCAGTTGAGAGATGAAAAGGCCCGCCACGAGTTTATTGAGGAATTCTGGGCTAAGAGGGACCCTGACCCGGAAACAGAAGAGAATGAATTTAAAAATGAATTTTATCGGCGCATTGATTATGCCAATAAGCATTTTAATGAAGGTATTCCTGGCTGGAAAACTGATCGGGGCCGAATTTATATTTATATGGGCCCGCCTGATAAATTCGAGGAGTTTTTCACCCACAACGATCCTGAAGTTCGCGGTTCCATCCTCTGGTGGATTTATTATGATTATCAGCTGGTGATTGAATTCGTTGATCGCCGGGGGATGAATCATTATGAAATAAGGGGTTACGAAGGAGATTTTTTTGGGGCCATGGAAAAAATGAAACTGGGCCAGATTGGGCTGACGGATAAAGGGCCCCGGGTTAACAAGGCTGATTTTGATCTTTCCTTTGATGAGGCGAGTCGGGAAGCGGTCCTTCGACTGCCCCTGAAATTCTTTCATTTTTTAACTGAAGGCGAGGAGCTTGTTTCCCGGCTTCTTTTTGAATTTTATATTTACCGCACTGATGGCGAGAAGGTGCAACGGTTCAAGGAGGAAAGAAATTTAAATTTAAAAGAGGCTGATCAGGAAAAAATGAAGACAGCCGACTTTCGTTTCGCCCTTAAGCTCGCTCCAGGCGATTATTATCTTGATTGTCTGGTTTTGAGCGAAGATGGCACCTTTCCCCGGTGCCGAAAGATTTTTGAAATAAAAATAAAAAGCTAATTCAATTCAGCCACTTCAAGCGGAGGTTATCATGAGGCGAAAGCCTGTTTTAATAACTATGATTCTTTTTATGGCCTGTCTGATGGCCAGTTCTCTTTTTGCCCAGAAGAAATTTAAAGAATCAGAATTGCCTCAAAAATACCAGGAATGGCTCAATCTGGTGGCCTATATTATTCTGCCTCAGGAAAAGGAGGTTTTTCTCCAGCTGGATAATGATCGGGACAGAGACCTTTTTATTGAAGCCTTCTGGCGTCAGCGGGATCCAACGCCCGGCACACCTGAAAATGAATATAAGGAAGAGCATATCCGGCGCTTCAATTATGCTAACAAGTTTTTTGGCCGGGGTACTACCCGGGAAGGCTGGCGCACAGATATGGGACGAATCTACATTATTCTGGGTGAACCGGTGAGCATCGAACGCTTTGAGTCTTCAAGTTTTATTGTTCCCTGCCAGGCCTGGTCCTATTATGGCGACCCCAAGAAGGAACTGCCACCTCATTTTGTGCTTCTTTTTTATCAGCGAGGCGGCGTGGGCGAATACAAGCTCTATGATCCGGTGGCCGATGGCCCGGCCAGCCTGCTCATTGATAAGAGAGATATTGACCCGACCAATTACGAGGAGCTTTATGAAAAAATAAAGGAAATTGCTCCCACCCTGGCTGATATAGCCATTTCCATTGTGCCCGGTGAGTTCTCCTTTGGTTATACCCCTTCGCCGCGCAACAATATCATTATGGCGAATATTTTGGAATCACCCAAGAAAGATGTTAATCCTTCCTATGCAACCCATTTCCTTAATTATAAAGGGGTTGTCAGTACTGAATATTTGACCAACTATGTTGATAGCGAATCCCTGGTGGAAATTATCCCCGATCCGGTTACCGGCCTTTTCTTTGTCCATCTCAGTCTGGTACCTAAGAGTATTTCCGTGGATTATTATGAGCCCAAAGACCAATATTATTGTCCTTTTCAGCTTAACCTCAGCCTGCGAAACCAGGAAAATATCATTTTTCAATATACCAAGGAAATTCCTTTCTATTTTTCCAAACAGGATGCTCCCAAAGTTCAGGCCAATGGCCTGTCCATTGAAGACACTTTTCCCATAATTGAAGGCAGTTATAAGCTCACTGTTTTGCTTCAAAATCCGATAGCTAAGGAATTCAGTTTGCTGGAAAAGGAAATTTCTCTTCCAGCCTCGGATGAAGTTAACAGGCTATTTGGTCCCTATCTGGGCTATCGGACTGAAAATTATCAGGCCGGGCTTCACCTTCCCTACAAAATTCTGGACAGGAAATTAATGATTGATCCGAAAAACGTTTTCTCTGCCCAGGATGAAGCCCAGGCCATGGTCTGTCTTGTTGATTTGCAGGATGACATCTGGCGTGAAGGCCAGCTGCGGCTAATGATAAAGGGTCTAAGGGAGGTCAATCCTTCGGAAAAAGTTTATCTTCTTAAATTAGCCAGCCAGCCTCGCCAGCGAATCATGGCCTTCAGCCATGCGCTTCCTGTGGCTGAATTATCCCCCGATTATTATGAGCTGCGCGTCCAGCTACTTGATGGCCAGGGGGCGGTCTTAAAAGAAAAAAGCGGTCATTTCATTGTTTCTACTGAAAAGGCTGTTCCCCACCCCATGGTTTCAACCAAAGGGCTTTCTCTGGCCAATCGCCACATTTTTCATCTTATGCTGGCCCATCAGTACGAAAAAATGAACCAGCCTCAGCCGGCCGCCTTTCAGTATGAAAAAGCCCTTGAGCTCAAGCCTGATTATGTCGAAGCCAGGCTGAGCTTTGCTCAATTTTTAATTAAGAACAGACATTTTGAACGAGCCCTGGAAATCCTGGCCCCTCTCTCTTCAGAAGAAAAAGTGAAATTTGATTATTTCCTCTGGCGAGGCTTCGCTCTTATGGGCCTCGGACGATATGAAGAAGCCAAAACGAATCTTCTCGAAGGTAATAAAATTTATAATAGCGATACGCGCCTTCTTAATGCTCTCGGCGAATGCTTTCTCCGAACCGGCGATAAAACGCGAGCCCTTGAAGCTTTCAGCGCTTCCCTCAAACTTAATCCCAATCAGCCGCAGGTTAAGAAATTACTGGAAGAGATTCAGAAAAAATAGCTCCTCAAGAGCTGGCAGAATTATTTAACTTCGAAATCCACGGTCTTGGTCAGCGTCTTACCCGAGACTTTGTCCTGAATCTGAATGCCAAGAGTATATTTACCTTCGGGTAGATCTCTGGTTTCCTGTCGCTGTTCTTCTCCCTGCTTGATGATGACAGTCTGTTTCAGTGGCAGGGGCTGGCTGACCAGAGGGTTATCGTAGGTTTGAGGAACCCAGCGGATGGCCAGCTCGTCACCCTTTTTAACTTCATAATTAATCTCGATATTGTATTTTTGCTCGGCTGTGGGCTGGGCACCAAAAATGAAGAAGAAAATGTCGAGGTTTTCGCCTACCTTAAAGACCCGTTCGATATTGGGCACTATTTTGACCACCGAATAGGTAAAATATTCTCTGTGGAGCATGGTTCTCATTTCAGGAGCTTCAATGCGGTCAATGGATTTAATAAAGAAAATGGGGGTTGTGTCCAGGGCTTGCTGATAAGAGGCGGGGTCAGGCAGGGTAAATTCATAATACTGAACCCCGATTTTCTTCAGATCAAGAGAGGTCAGAGCCACGCTGAGAAGATAACGACCGGCGAGCAGGGGATAGCCAAAAGTGTAATAATCCTCTCCTTCCAGATTGATGGTAGAAGCATCCTCAACAAGATTGCAGGGGACATAAACTTCTCTGACGGTTTTGTAGTTATCGCCTTCAAGAAGATTGAACATCAGGAACATATTGAAAGACGCCTGGACCTGGGGACCTGAAGGTGTCTGACTCTGGGTTTCCTGAGCTCCAGATTCTTCCTTTTTTACGGGCTGCGCCTGACTCACAGGATGATAACCGAGATCAGCATTTTTAATTTTTAAAAAGAAGATGCTGTGGAGTCCTTCCCGGGCTGGCAGGTAAAGATTATGGGTTATGGTAAAGGGGATATCCAGACGAGGTTCGCGACTGGCCATTCCTGCCAGCATGACTTTTTTAACCTCATCGGGAATATAAATGGGGGCTCCCTTTGGCTGCTGGGGCTTCTGTCGCTGCAGGGAGGGCAGAGCTACCAGAGACAGAGCGAAGAGAGCCACCATGACCGGAACAAGCAGCCAGAGGGTTAGTGAAGATTTGCCTTTCATCTTTCCTCCTAAAAATAGGCTACAAATTGTTATTTTCAGCAATTTTCATGCCAGGCTTTTTTCTCAACCCTTTCAGGTGAAACTATCAAGCCTGTAAATTTTTTTAACAAAAGCCTTCATTAAATTTAACAGATAACTATAGCAAAGGACCGCTTTAAATACAATATTTAAATCTATACTGTTAATTCTATTGTGGATTTGACCTTTTTTGCTCAGCTTCATCTTTCCTCTCCAGGAAATAAAGATTTAAGGCGAAACCTGAAATCCATTTGCACACTTACGCGCCCAGTTCCATTCCAAATTCAAATTTATCCTTAACCCCATTTGATTAACTTAAATGGCTTAATTTTAGTTGATTTTTTCTCAAAAGACGTGAACAATCTCTTTCCCTAAAAGCTGGACCCGCCAGGTCAAGGACCGCCTTTTGGTCGTTTTTTTTGATTGACCTTTTTTCTGTAAGCAGAAACTGCCCTGAGGTGTTCCTGGTAATTAGAGCTGAAATGATGGCTGCCATCACCCCTGGAGACAAAGTAAAGAAAATTTACCCTGGCCGGGAAAAGGGCGGCCTGCAAAGATTCGCGGCCAGGATTGCAGATGGGACCTGGTGGTAAACCCGGATGCAAATAAGTATTATAGGGGGAGGGAAACTCGAGATCCTTTTCGAGGAGTTCCTTTTTCTTTAGGCCAGCTTTTTCCAGAGCATAAAGAACTGTGGGATCGCAGTCAAGCTTCATCCCCCTTTTCAATCGGTTATGAAAAACAGCCGCAACAAGGGGTTTTTCTTCACTGAGTCCAGTTTCCTTTTCAATGAGGGAGGCCAGGATGACAATTTCTCTTAAGGTAAAACCAATTTCCCTGGCTCTGGCCTGCCAGGCTGGGGGAAAATTTTTTCTGAATTCATCGGTCATGACCTTATAGGCTTCAAGGGGAGTGATGCCTCTGGGGAAAAAGTAGGTTTCAGGAAAAAGATAGCCTTCGAGGTCCTTAGCCTCAGGATCTAAATCAGCAATTAGCCACGTCTTGCTTAAAGCCTCGACGAAAGAATCGCCATTTTCCCCATGAAAAGAAAGTAGGGAAGCGACCTCAAGAGCGGTCAGACCTTCGGGAATGGTTATCGCGTGAAGCTTGACCCGACCGGAAATCATTTTGATTAAAATTGATTTGAGGCATTCGCCCGGTTCAATTTGATATTCCCCGGCCTTAAGCTGGCGGGGTGAGTAATACATGTAGAAAAGAGAAATAAAAAGGGAAGGGTATTTAATGATTTTTTCCCGGGCCAGCCGAGAGCTGATCTGGCGGAGGCCCAGTCCTTTCTCTATTTCAAAGGTTCTTTGCTGATCTATGGATGGACGGCTCCGATATAATTCCAGATTTAGCCAGTAGGTCAAGGGCAGAAGCCAGAGCAGAGCGAGCATTAGCAGCAGTCGAAGAGCTTTAAGGAGCTGATTCATCCAGTTTTTTCCTCTCCAGGAAGGCTTCCAGCAGAAGAACGGCCACCAGGGTATGTTCAATCTTTTTCCCCTTAATGGCCTTGATTTTTTGCTCCTGTAATAAAGCCTGAGCCTGCCTGGTCGTGAGTCTTTCATCCCAGAGCACCACCGGCAGGCCAAAGTTGTTTTTGAGCCATTGAGCAAATTTCTCGACCAGATTAGCCTGATTTCCAGGCTGGCCATTCATTTTCAGCGGCCAGCCAATGACAATCAGGCTGACTTCATATTTTTTTAAAAGGTCGGCAAAAAATAGGCGGTTTTCCTCTTCCGTGCCTAAGAGATGGGTTCCGAGCGGCTGAGCGGTCAATTGCAGGGGATCGCTTACCGCCAGACCAATCCATTTTTCGCCATAATCAATGGCCAGGATTCTTGTCAGAGGTTTGGAGCTAAACACCTTTTTTTCTTCTGAAATCTTTCGAAGCCGAGGTTGATCAATTCATCCAGGAGTCGGTTGAAGGGCAGCCCGCTTACCTCCCATAATTTCGGATACATGCTGATTTCCGTAAAGCCGGGAATGGTATTGACTTCATTGACGTAGAAAGAGCCGTTACGGCGGTCAAGAAAGAGATCAACCCTGGCCATTCCGGAACAATCAATGGCCCGATAAGCTTCCAGGGAAAGACGCTGAACCTCGGCTATTTGCCCGGGGCTGAGGTCAGCCGGAATTTTAAAGCCAGTTTTTCCCTCAAGATATTTATCCCGGTAATCATAAAATTCCCGGAAGGGAATAACCTCTCCAGGAAGCGAAGCTCTGGGTTCATCATTGCCCAGGACGCTGCATTCGATCTCTCTGGCCGGAATACCCTCCTCAATGAGAATCTTACGATCATAGAGGAAAGCTGTTTTTACAGCCTCTGCCAGTTCATCCCAGGTTTTTACTTTGGTAATACCCACGCTTGAACCAAGATTGGCTGGTTTAACAAAAAGCGGTAAGGGGATGGCTGCTTTTATCTGTTGAATTATTTCCTCCTGCTGGTTTTCCCATTCTTTTTCAATAAAACTCAGGTAGCGTACCAGGGGAAGCTGCCGGGCCGCAAAGGCAGCCTTCATGGCTACTTTATCCATACCCAGCGCTGAAGCCAGAACGCCGGCACCAACATAGGGAACTCCGGCCAGCTCGAGCCATCCCTGAATGGTGCCATCCTCGCCATAGGGGCCATGGAGAACAGGGAAATAAATATCAGCCTGAAGCGGTAATGATTGCCTGGTTTCTCCCCAGGGAAGAAAAGAAAAAGAATCTCCCTTTTCCAGTTCTTCAGGTGGCAGAAGGGGAGAGGCAACCTGTTTCCATCCGCCCTGACGGGGTAAATAGAAGCAAATAAGGTCATACTTTTCCCGATCAAGGTGCCGCCAGATGGCTGAAGCTGAAAGGAGCGAGATTTCGTGCTCGGCTGAGCGGCCACCAAAGAGAAGAGCTACCTTTACCTTGCCCATCTTTCTGGAGTTTTATTTTAGAAGATAAAGGAGGAAAAATCTATGGGAAGAATTGAGCTCAGCCTGGAAGAATTAAGCTTAAAGAAAAAATCTTAATTTTTAAATCAGTTCCTTCAGACTTTTGCTGGGATTGAATTTAACCCTCTTTTTCCTGGGGATGGCAACTTCTTCCCCTGTTTTGGGATTTCTTCCCTTTCTGGGATTGCGGATTTTGACTTCAAAACTACCAAAACCAGAAAGAGTGACCCTCTCCCCCCTTTTCAGCGCCGCCTTTATGGCCTCAAGAGTCGTATTCAGGGCCTTCGTGGCCTGTGAAGCGGTGATTTGTGCCTCCTTCATTATTTTAAGAATTAAATCTTTACGGTTCATTTAGAGAACCTCCTTCAGGGATAAGATTTTTTGGTTCCGATGCCGATATGTTATGAAAGGACAAAGAATTCTGTCAAGTCCAATCGCTCTTTCTTGGAAAAAATATGGAACCTGTGCCTTTTACCTCACAAATTTTGACCTTTAATTTAAATTAAAAAATCCTCTAATTAGCTGAGAATAAAATCACTCCTTGAGCTTTTTCCAGAAATTTGATTTCCATTTAGACTAAAATATCTTCCCGAAAATGAAATCTTATTTTGCGGCTCCCGGAATTACCGGTTTTTTCGGGTTTTGTTGAGATTGCAGGGAAAGGCGGCGAGCTAAATTAAATCCATGCCCGTGGTTTTAAAAAAGGAGCCTTCCAGCGACTAAAATTAGAGAAAGGAATTCTGATTGACATGGAGAATAAAAGCAACTTATAATTAGTTTAATTTGAAGAACGGGCAAAAGGAGTGAACATGAAAATGACGACTCATTCAAAAATATTTGCCCTGATTATCTCGGTGATATTGGCCAATTATCTTTTAGCTTTTCCTTCCTCCCGGGCTCAGAGTCAGCAGCTTCAAATTGAAAAAGCCAGAATTTTTCAGGAAACCTATCCGGTCATTACCGAGTCTGACCTTTACTGCTCCTATTTCGTTCTTGAAGATGAACTGCCTTCCCTCAGGGTTACCGCTGCGGAGCGGCAGCAGGAAAAAATTCTCCTGAGCGATGATGATATCGTTTATATCAATGGGGGCAAAAACGATGGCCTGGAAATTGGCCAGCTTTTTTTCCTGGTTGAGGTTCTGGCCAGGGTTGATGGCTACGGCTATCTTGCCTGCAAACGGGGCCGGGTGAGATTGATTAGCTGCGAGGCTGAGCGCAGTGTCGGCCGGATTGAAAAATCCTGCGGCCATGTTACGGTGGGCAACTTCCTCTTCCCCTATGAGGAAAAGGAAGGTCTTTTAGGCCGGGATCTGGGATTTGAGCCCTATGGCGAGACAGGACGGGGTCCGATAGGACATGTTATCTTTCAGGAAAATGATTTCGTCCAGATAGCCTCCGGACACTGGGCCATCATTGACCTGGGAAAAGAGGATGGGCTCGAAGTGGGGCAGCAGTTGATTGTTTATAAAAAAGTAAGTCCCAAGGCTCCCCGGGAGGCCATTGCCAGTGCCATTGTTATTGATCTCAGCCGAAAAACGGCCACGGTTAGAATTCTTTCGGCCAAGGACGCTATCTTCAGGGGTTACGAGGTTCAGGCCAGGTAAATTTCCCCTTTTCTTCAGACCCTCCTTTCATTGACACTTTAAAGAGATTTTGTTATTTTTATTCCCAGACCAATCATGAGCGGGCGTAGTTCAGTGGTAGAACGTCTGCTTGCCAAGCAGAAGGTCGTGGGTTCAAACCCCATCGCCCGCTCCATTTATTCTGAGGCGCGGTACCCAAGCGGCTAAGGGAGAGGTCTGCAAAACCTCGATTCGTCGGTTCGAGTCCGACCCGCGCCTCCATTTTTTTAAGGCCAGCCCTTTTTTATGAACCCATTTTTCTCATTAAGAATGAGGGCCGTTTTAATCATTTCTTACCTTGAATAATTGAGCTTATTTTTAGCTTAATGAATTTTTCTGGGGAAAAGCAGGATGTTATCAGGCCTTATGCTTGTTTTCTTAAAGGTAGAATGAGCCGGGATGGCCCTTCAATTTTAAAATGAATTTAGAGCGAGTTTAAATTCTTATAATCTGTCGATTTTATAAAAAATAAAGCCGGAATTTTCCTGATAAAGCGTCACATTTTTTATGGAAGGTCATGAAGCAAGGAAAAGATATGGCCTAAAGGCTGATAATTGAAGAACCAATTAATAAGAGGTATTCTTTTTTTCCTGTAAATTAATTCGCCTTTCCTCAAGCTGGTGGACAGGATGGCTTTCCATTGAATCCAGAAAGAAGAGAAAGCCAGCATAAATTATTTTTATTCCTCAGGCTTAATCAGCAGCTTCGGCCTCAATTGAAAATAAAGGGCCGCTTTTGAAGATAAAGCCCTGATTTTTGAGTCTAAAATTTTGGATTTTCCTGGCTTTTTTAAAAAAATGGCTCCATACAGATCAGGGGCATTCTTCTGGTTTTACAAAAAATTAAAAAAGAATTGACTCTTTATTTTAAAAGGGATATAAAAAGTGAAAATTCTCTTGAGAGGAGGAAAGATGGATCTGGTGGCCAGAGTACAGAATATAATTCTCAGGCCCAAGGAAGAATGGCTGAAAATAAAAGATGAATCGGCGGATATTAAAACCCTTTTTACTTCCTATGCCGCGATTCTGGCCGCTATTCCTGCCATAGCCAGTTTTATCGGGATGAGCTTTATTGGCCGGCGCATTCCTTTCCTGGGTTGGTATCGAATGGGTATCGCCAGAGGAATAGTTTATGCTATTCTTTCCTATATTTTTTCGCTGGCTGCAGTAGCTATTGTGGGTTTTGTTATCAAGGCACTGGCACCTACCTTCAATTCGACTCCCAATCCTGTTCAGGCCATGAAAGTGGCGGTTTATTCCTTCACTCCGGCCTGGGTGGCTGGCATCCTGGATATTATTCCAGCCCTTTCGCCTCTGGTTATTCTGGCCAGCCTCTATGGCCTTTATATTCTCTATCTCGGCCTGGCCGCTCCTTTGCTGGACACCCCCAGGGAAAAGGTGATCGGCTATTTCATCGTTAGTTTAGTTGTGGCTATTGTCATTATGGCTGTTTTTTCCCTGATTCTTGGTGGTGTCTTTGCTGTCAGAGAAATGACGGCAGGCTTCTAATTCTTCGATTATTTGAAGAAAAGCCTGACGGGGCGAAGAGTGGGCGATAATTGGCCGGCCGATGACCAGAAAGCTGGCGCCAAGGGAAAGAGCTTCAGCCGGAGAAAGAGTTCTTTTTTGATCGGCCGTGGCTGCCCAGGCTGGCCTTATTCCGGGCGTAATAAGAAGCCAGTCCGCGCCGAGATTCTGACGTAAAAGGGAAATTTCTTTAGGCGAGCAGACAGAGCCGTCAAGGCCACATTCTCTGGCCAGGAGGCTAAGCCTTAGAACCTGGGTGGTCACATTTTCCGCCAGGCCAATATCTCTAAGATCCTCATCATTCAAGCTTGTCAGGACAGTCACGCCAATCAGCTTCGGTCTGGGTATTCCCCTCCTTGCCGCTTCTTCCGCTGCAGCTTCTTTGGCTCTGGACATCATTTCCTTGCCCCCAGAGGCATGAAGGGTGAGCATGGAGACGCCGTGGCCTGTAGCGGCTCGAATAGCTCCAGCCACAGTATTGGGAATATCATGAAGCTTCAGATCAAGAAATATCTCGTGCCCCTGCACTCTGATCGCTTCAATGAGAGAAGGACCGCAGGCAGTGAAAAGCTCGAGCCCGATTTTGAACCATCTGGCTTCAGGTAATTCTCTGACCAGAGCCAGGGCCTTTTCCCGATCGGCGACATCCAAGGCAATGATGATTTTTTCAGCCAGGTTAGGTGATCTCGCCATGACCTTAATCTCCCTGATAATAATCAGAGCTGTTGAAATTTTTTATTAAATTTTTTTCATACATCATTCAGAATAATGGCGCCAACGAGCTCTTCCACTTTATGCACTCCGTGAGTAAGGCAATATTCTTCCATTTCGCGGATGATTCTCAGGGTAGCCTGAGGATCAATCAGATTGGCTGTACCCACCTCAACTGCTCTGGCCCCAACAAGGAGAAACTCCAGAGCATCCCGGCCGGTCATAATGCCACCACCTCCAATTACCGGAATTTTAACCTTCTGGGCTACCTGGAAAACCAGTCGTAAGGCAATGGGTTTAATCGCCGGACCACTTAATCCCCCAAAGACATTGGCCAGAGCCGGTCTTCTCGTTTCTAAATCCACAGCCATAGCGAGAAAAGTATTAATGAGAGAAACAGCGTCGCTTCCAGCCTCCTGAGCAGCCTGGGCAATAGAAACTATATCGGTTACATTGGGCGAAAGCTTGGTAATGATGGGTCGGCGGCTTTTTTCCCTGACGAGCCTGACTATCGTGTAAGTTTCCTCAGCTGACAGGGCCGGGCAGAGACCTCCTCGCTTTACATTGGGGCAGGAAATATTTAACTCATAGGCAGCCGGACCTTCTTCTTTTTCCAGACGCTCCACGATGGCGGCGTATTCTTCATCAGTTTCGCCGCAGACGTTAATGATTAAGGGAGTTCTGTATTTTCGGAGCCGGGGCAAGACGGTTTCGATAAAGGCATTAAGACCAATTCCCTGCAAGCCGATGGAATTGATAAGGCCAGCAGCTGTTTCCACTAGGCGGGGCGGAGGGTTGCCAGTTCTGGGCTCAAGATAAAGACCTTTAACCACATAGGCACCCAGCTTTTCCAGGTCCAGGAAGGGCTCCATTTCCAGGCCATAACCAAAGGTACCGCTGGCTGCGATGACGGGATTGCGAAGGCGAAGAAAACCCAGATCGCAGCTGAGATCAATCACTTTTTCCTCTCCCAGGCAATCGCCTCTGCGGGAAAAACCGGTCCTTCGAGGCAAATTCTAGTCCATTCAATTTTTTCCCCGCGACGGATGGGCCAGACGCAGCCATAGCAAACGCCGAAACCACAGCCCATTCTGGCTTCAAGGGAAAATTCTGCCGGAATCTGCCACTCACGGCTTATCCTGGCCACCTCAGCCAGCATGCCTTCAGGACCGCAGACATAAAATCGGGCCGGGCTCAGGGAGGGAAGTTCTTGGACAAGAAGTTCGGTAACCAGGCCCCTAAAGCCAAGACGGCCATCCTCAGTACTCAGCCTTAAATCAAAACCCAGGTCTTCTAATTCCGGAGCCAGGGGCAGGTCTTCTTTTGTTTTCCCTCCATAAAAAATAATGAGTCTTTGTCCCAGACGGCGAAGTTCATGGGCTAAAAAAAGAAAGGGAGCAATACCCCGACCGCCGGCAATGAGCAGGGCCGGTCCTTTTTCAGCCCTGGCCGGAAAGCTAAAGCCACGGCCCAGGGGGCCAAGAATATCAATTTTGTCCCCTTCCTTTTTCGCCGCAAGCTGAGCTGTTCCCTGACCGACCACTTTAAAAAAAATCTCAATTTCATCATCGAGGCGATGATGAAGACTGAAAGGTCGCCGCAGAAGTGGCAGGTAGCTCTCATTGATCCGGACCATAACAAACTGGCCGGGCGAGGCCCTTTTAGCTATTTCAGGAGCGAAGATTCGCAGGCGATGATAGCTGCCCCAGCTTTCATGGCCGGTAAGCCTGGCCTCTTTTTCCATAAGAGTCATTTTTTTAAAGCTATCATTTTATTTATTTTTTGACAAGGTAAAACAGGAGCCTTAAATTCTGTCGATAAAAAATTAGCTTTTGAAGAAGTTTTCACTTTGATTTCTCAGGGGAATTTTAAGATAATGGGAATGATTATATCTAATTTTAAAAAGGAGTCATCATAAATGCATCTTTCAGAGAGAGCCAGAACTATTCAGGCCTCGCCTATCAGGAAATTTAAACCCTATGCTGATCAGGCGATGGCCCAGGGTATAAAGGTTTATTTTCTCAATATCGGTGATCCTGATATTCCTACCCCCCGGGCTGTGGCTGAGGCCTTTCACGCCTATCAGGATGAGGTTCTCAATTACGGTCCGGCCCAGGGCTTCCTTGAGCTCAGACAGGCCATTGCTGATTATTTCCGTTCCTATAATATTGACTTAAATGCTGACAATATCATTATTACTGTTGGCGGCTCGGAAGCCATTCATTTTGCCTTCTGTGTGGTGGCTGACCCGGGGGAGGAAATCATCATTCCCGAGCCCTTTTATACTAACTATAATGGCTTCGCCTCCTATGCTGCTCTGAAAATAGTCCCCCTGACCCTGCGGGCCGAGGAAGGTTACCACTTGCCCCCGGCGAAAGAAATAGAAAAATTAATTACTCCCCGGACCAGGGCCATTGTTCTCTGTTCCCCTAACAACCCCACAGGCACCGTATACAGCCGGGAAGAGCTTGAAATTATGGCCTATCTGGCCAAAAAATACGACCTTTTTCTTATCGGCGATGAGGTTTATAAAGAGTTTGTTTATGATGGCCTGTCCCATGTGAGTCTCTTTGAGCTGGATGAAGTCAGGGACCGGGTTATTGTGGCTGACAGCATCTCGAAACGATTCAGCTGCTGTGGAGCCAGAATCGGTGCGGTCATGACCCGCAACGAGGAGGTTTATCAGGCCCTGCTTCGCTTTGCTCAGGCCAGGCTCTGCCCACCCACGGTGGAACAGAGAGCAGCTCTGGCCGCCTACAGACTTGGCCGGAGCTATTTTGAGCCTATCAGGAAAGAGTATGAGAAGCGCCGGAATATTCTCTATGAGGGTCTCATTGAAATTCCGGGGGTGATTCTCCATAAACCTCAGGGAGCTTTTTATATCAACGTTAAACTACCCATTGATGACGGCGATAAATTCGTTTACTGGCTCCTGACAGAATTCCGGCAGGATGGAGAAACCGTCATGGTGGCTCCAGGCTCCGGCTTCTATGCTACCCCGGGAAAGGGGAAGGATGAAGTCCGTCTGGCCTATGTTCTTAAAGAAAAGGATTTGCGTCGGGCCCTGGAACTATTTAAGGTGGCTGTTGAAAAATACCCTGGACGCAGGCGCTGAGGACCGGCTGGGGAGGAAGCAATAGAGGAAATTTAATTAAAAATCAATTCAATCTTAAAAAAATATATCTTAGCAGATAAAATATATCTTATCAGGTATATCAGTCTAAATAATTCATTCCTGTCTTCACATTTTAGCCCTTATTGAATTTTCAGCCTCAAGTCGCTATATTTAGCTGTTTAATCTTTGATCAAGGAGTGGCCTCATGGCTAAAAAATATGTTTACTTTTTCGGGCCTGGTCTGGCTGAAGGTAATAAGGAAATGAAGGATTTGCTTGGCGGGAAAGGTGCCAACCTGGCCGAGATGGCCAGCATTGGTTTACCCGTTCCTCCTGGTTTTACTATCAGCACCGAGGTTTGTCACCTTTACTTGAGTTCAGGGGAGAAGCTGCCGCAGGAGGTCGAGCAGGAAATCCTGGCCAGTCTTCGCCGGCTGGAGGAAGTTTCTGGCCAGAAGTTTGGTGACCCTGATAACCCTCTTCTGGTTTCGGTGAGATCCGGGGCTAAATTTTCTATGCCCGGGATGATGGATACGATTCTTAATCTCGGACTTAACCGGGAAACAGTTGAGGGATTAGCCCGTAAAACCGGAAACCGCCGTTTTGCCCTGGATTGTTACCGCCGGTTGATTCATATGTTCGGGGATGTGGTTCTGGGTGTGCCCAAAAAGGAATTCGAGGAAATTCTGAAAGCAAAGAAGGAGAAATTCGGCGTAACTTACGATGCCGAGCTTGCGGAAGCCGGGCTGGAAGAGGTCATTGAAGCCTATCTTAAGCTGGTCAAGGAGAGGACCGGGAAGGAATTTCCGCAGGAGGTCATGACTCAATTATGGCTGGCTATTGGAGCTGTTTTTAAATCCTGGAATAATCCCCGGGCTATTGAATACCGGCGGATTTATCATATCCCGGAAAATCTCGGTACAGCCGTTAATATTCAGCAGATGGTCTTCGGTAATTTTGGTCCCACCTCAGCCACGGGAGTAGGCTTCACCCGCAATCCAGCTACAGGGGCCAAGGAACTCTATGGTGAATATCTGATCAATGCCCAGGGTGAAGATGTGGTAGCTGGCATCAGAACGCCTTCACCTCTGGCCCATCTGGCTGAGGAGATGCCAGAGGTTTTTGCTCAATTAAAAGAAATAACGGAGAAGCTGGAGCGACATTACCGGGATGTTCAGGACTTTGAATTTACCATCCAGGAAGGACGCCTCTATATGCTGCAGACCAGAAATGGCAAGAGAACAGGGATGGCAGCGGTTAAGATCGCGGTTGACCTTGTCGATGAAGGCATTTGTTCTGAAAAGGAAGCTCTACTTAAGGTCGAACCAGAAGCCCTGAATCAGCTTCTGCATCCGGTTTTTGACCAGCAGGAAAAGGCAAGTCATGCTTTGCTGGCTGAAGGCCTGGCCGCTTCACCTGGGGCCGCTACGGGTAAGATTGTTTTTACCGCTGAAGAGGCTGTGAACTGGAGAAAAAGAGGAGAAAAGGTGCTTCTGGTACGCTCGGAAACCTCGCCTGATGATATCCATGGGATGAGTGTTTCTGAGGGTATTCTCACGGCCACTGGTGGCATGACCTCCCATGCGGCTGTTGTTGGCCGTCAGATGGGCAAACCGGCTGTCGTCGGCTGTGGTGCGCTGAATATTAATGAGGAGAAGAAAATTCTGACAGTGGGAAAAAAGGTTTTCCGGGAAGGCGACTGGCTATCCATAGATGGCAGTACAGGCGAAGTTTTTGAGGGCCGAATCGAAACCAGGCCTTCGGAAATTATCGAGGTAATTAAAGGACAAAAGAAGCCGGAAGAATCAATTATCTATCAATATTTTTCCCGTCTTCTGAGCTGGGCAGATAAATACCGTCGTCTCGGTGTGAGGGCCAATGCTGATACCCCGGCTGATGCCCGGGTGGCCTTTGCCTTTGGCGCTGAGGGAATTGGCTTGGCCCGGACTGAACATATGTTTTTTGGTGAGGAGCGCCTTCCCTTTATTAAAGAAATGATTTTAGCTCAAACTGAGCAAGAAAGGCGTCAGGCCCTTGATAAGCTTCTGCCTTTCCAGAAGCAGGATTTCATTGAATTTTTCCGGGCCATGCAGGGGCATCCGGTAACCATCAGAACAATTGACCCCCCTCTTCATGAATTCCTACCCCGAAGGGAAGATCTGATGGTGGAGCTGGCAGAGCTTAAGGCCAAAAAGAGCAAGAATAAAAAGAGAATTGAAGAACTCGAAAAATTGCTGGAAAGAGTCAATCAGCTTTCCGAATTTAACCCCATGCTGGGCCATCGGGGTTGCCGCCTGGGTATAACTTATCCTGAGATTATCGAAATGCAAGCCAGGGCTATTTTTGAGGCCGCCTGCGAGGTGACCAGGGAAGGCGAGAAAGTTCTGCCCGAGATAATGATTCCTCTGGTTGGCGCGGTAACTGAGTTGAGTCACCAGAAAAAGATTATTGATCGCGTGGCCGCAGAAGTTATGGCTAAATACGGTTTAAAAATTGAATATACTGTGGGTACGATGATTGAAATTCCGCGGGCCGCTCTGACCGCTGATGAAATTGCCACTGAAGCTGAATTTTTCTCCTTCGGCACCAATGATTTAACCCAGACAACCTACGGTATTTCCCGCGATGACAGTGCCAAGTTCCTGAACTATTATCTCGTCCATGGCCTCTGGCCCGATGACCCCTTTGAAACCCTAGATACGCGAGGAGTTGGTGAACTGATGAAAATTGCTGTCGAAAAGGGAAGAAAAACAAAGCCTAAACTCAAGGTGGGTATCTGCGGAGTCCATGGCGGCGATCCTCGTTCCATTTTCTTCTGCCACAAGATCGGACTGGATTATGTCAGCTGCTCAGCCTATCAGATTCCCATTGCCCGTCTGGCAGCCGCGCAGGCTAATATCGGCCGGGGTGAGGACGAAGCTGACTGAAGAATAGCTAACTGACCCTATTTTTAATTCTGAAAATTGTCATCTTTGTAAATTGAATTCAATGACTCAGCTCTATTTTTCTGATCTCGACCTGATCCTGGACACAGGGCTTTCTCTTGAGGCAAGGGGCTTTTCTAGAGCTTAAGATAGGGAAAGGACAGAGCCGCAAAATCGGGGAGAACAAAGAGATTTCATCTTGGCAGGTTCTCCTGTTTTCTGATATTCTGAGAGACCAGGCTGATGACGTGGTTGAATCTGCTGCGAAAGTCTTATCCCCTGAAATATGTCTATAGCGATGAATACTGGATGGTTGATATCGGCCCCCACGTTTTTCCCATTAAAAAATATAGATTGATTTATGAGAAACTTCTTGAGATGGGCGTAAGACGGCAGGATTTTTTTACACCTGCCCCAGCTGCGGATGAGGATATTCTTCTTGTTCATTCGCCCCGATACCTGCGCAAATTAAAGACAGGTACTCTCAGCCGGGCTGAAATTGCTGCCCTGGAGCTTCCTTTCAGCCAGGAACTGGTTCGCTTCGCCTGGCTAACCTGTGGGGGAACCATCCTGGCTGCCCGTCTGGCTCTGGAAAATGGTTTAGCTGTTCATATTGGCGGCGGCTTTCATCATGCCTTCCCTGACCACGGTGAGGGTTTCTGTGTGCTCAACGATGTGGCTGTGGCTGCAGAAAAAATAAGAAAAGAAGGCCGGGTGAAAAGGTTCATGATCGTTGATTGCGATGTCCATCAGGGCAATGGCACTGCCTTCGTTTTTGCCGGCAAAGATTATGCCTTTACCTTTTCCATCCACCAGATGGACCTCTATCCCGCTGAAAAGCCTCCCAGCCGGGTTGATGTGGAATTATGGTCAGGGGATGGAGACGAGGAATATTTATCAGCTATCAGGGCCAATTTTCCCCGACTTTATCTGCAATTTAAACCACAGCTGATTTTCTATTTAGCCGGGGCTGATCCTTACGAGAAAGACCAACTTGGCCATCTAAAATTAACCAAGTCCGGCCTGAAAGAAAGGGATAGAATCATTATCAGCCACGCTCGCCGCCTGAATATTCCTCTGGTTATTCTTCTGGCTGGAGGCTATGCTTACGAAATAAATGACACTGTGGAAATTCATCTCAATACAATCAAAGTGGCTCAGAGTGTGGAACGCCGCAAAAAGCTCGGGTCAATTGTCTGGCCGGTCTGAATTTAAAATCACTGCTCTTTCGCTCTTTCTGTTTCTTTTTCCAGCCAGCTGAGATAAGCTTCAGAACCCTGTTCAATCCTGAAGGCCAGAATTTCGGGAACAGAATAGGGATGAAGCTCTTTCAGTCTTTTTTCAAGTTCCGCATAAAGCGCGGCTCTGGTTTTAATGAAGAGCATGAATTCCTGATCCTGACTTATTTTCTCCTCCCACCAGTAAAAGGATTGACAGGGGCTGGTAAAGGTAACACAGGCTGCCAGCCTTTCCTCAACCAGGCGACGAGCTATTTCCGAGGCCACTTCGGCTGAAGGCATAGTGGTAAGAATCAGAAGAAAAGCATTCATTTTCTCCTCCAGACCCGTATGCCTGAAGATTTGATTTATGCCACAAAGTATCTTAAGCCACAAGGAGGAAAAGAGGAAGAAGTTTCGTCTTTCTCTGAATCAAGGCTCAGTTGAGACCTGAACCTGAGTTATTGTAAATCCTATTCTCTTAAATTCATTCGCTCAGGTGTATTAAAGCACTCGCTTTTTATAATTTTTTTTATTTTTATAATTTTTTTTAAGAGAAGCCTTAAATTTTCTTATTTATTCAATTCCAGAAATTCTCACTCCTGCAGGCAAACGTGGGCAAAAACCTTGGCATCACCCATCATGTTATCGATCCGGCAATATTCGTTGGGCTGATGGGCCGTTTCATCAATGCGAGCCCAACAGGCTGCTTCAAAGCCAGCCCGGCGGAAAAAGGCGGCTACTGTTCCTCCGCCTATTCCTTTTGGTACGGCCTTTTTCCGGTAAACTTCCCAGACGGCCTTTTTAAGCGCCTGGACAACTGGCGCCCGGGGAGAAGTAGGAGGTGCGGCCAGGGCTTTCTGAACTTCCTCCACCTGAATTTTCACCTGGAATTTTTTTTCTATACGCCGCACCATCCGGTTTATAGCCTCGAGCACCTTCTCCACTGAAACGCCGGGCAGAATCCGGCTGTCCATATAGAAGACGTCTTCGCCCGGGATGGTATTAATGTTGGGCACATTGGCTTCCTTTTTGGTTGGTTCAAAGGTGGAAATAGGTGGCTCAAAAAGATTATCTACTTCCGGGAAGAGCCTGTAGAGACGGCCGAGTTCGACCACCAGATGGGAAGCAGCTTTAAAGCTGTTTATTCCCTTTTCCGGGGTGGAGCCATGGGCCTGCTTGCCGGTGGTTCTGAACTTAAGCCAGAGGATACTTTTTTCAGCCACTTCAATCAGGGTGCCTTCACTGTTACCGGCATCAGGCACGATAATAAGATCTTCCGGGCGAAAAATTTTGGTATTTTTGAGGACATAATCAATGCCTTTCAGATTCCCCGTTTCTTCATCGGAAACAAGAACGACACCTACATCATAAGTGGGCTTTATTTTTTCCACCAGAAAAGCCTTAAGAGCAAAGAGGGAAGCCACCATGGCCTGCTGATTATCTTCGACCCCCCGGCCATAGATTTTTCCTTCTTTGACCCAGGGCTTAAAGGGGTCGCCTTCCCACTGGGCCAGGTCCCCGGGTGGAACAACATCCATATGGGTCATTATCCAGATGGTTCTCCTGGAACTTTTCCCCCTTATCCTGGCCACAATGTTCGGCCGATAGCCTTCAGGCGTATCCAGATCAGGCGCCTTAATTACCTCAATATCTTCAAATCCATTTTCCTGGAGAAAGGAGAGAAGAAACTTGGCCTTTTCCCCCTCACCCTGACCACCATTGACAGGAGCGATGGCGGGAATAGAAGCCAGCTTAATCTGAAAATTAATCATGTCATCCCGAAAGGAATCAAGACGGCGGGCTATTCTTTCAAATTTCGTCATATCTAACCTCCTTTTGTGGGGAATCTTATCATTATTATCCCTGCCTTATCAATCAATTTTTGATTACCTTGACCTCCTGATGTTAATTTCGCCTGGAAAGCTGGTTCTTCCGCTCATAATTTCAGGGTCTTGCCTCAGGTAGCTTGACTTTTCTCAGGTCAGGGCATAAATTGACGCCAAATGCGTCTCGGCTTTGATCTTCGTCCTTTTTTAAAAGAAGAAACTGGTGTGGGCGTTTATCTGCGCCATTTGCTTGAAAATCTGGCTAAAATAGATGCAAAGAATGAATATTATCTTTTTTCCGCTTCTTTGAAGGATCGTTTCCCGCGGGAAAAATTGCCTGACTTCAGAAATTTTCATTTTAAGGATAAAAAAATCCCGGTGCGCCTCCTCAATTTTTTCTGGTATGGCTTCAGCTGGCCGCCTGTCGATACCTTTTTTGGCACCTGGCTTGACCTGACCCATTCCGCCACGCCTTTCATCCTTCCCAGCAGAGGGAAAAAGGTGGTGACGGTTCATGACCTTTTTGCCCTTGATTATCCCCGGTTAGCCGAGGGCGAAGCCAGATGGGCTTTTCGCCGTGGAATCAAAAAAAATTTAGTCCGGGCTGATGGCATTATTACTTTTTCTGAATATATGTACAGAGATATTCGGCGGCGCTTTCCCTTTCTCCCTCCCGAAAAAATAAGAGTTATTCCCCATGGGCTTGACCCTTTTTTTCTGGAGCCTGTCTCTGAGGCTGAACTGGAGGCTTTCGCCCGGAGAAAATTGCTGCCCACTGATTTTTTGCTTTTTGTCGGTACCCTTGAAGCCAGAAAAAATGTGGCTCGACTCATTCGGGCTTTTCAGCAGATCAGTTTAATGCGGCCTTCTTTACATCTTATTCTCATTGGTAAAAGGGGCAGGGAAGAAGAGAAAATAAAAGAAATGGTGGAAGTTCTCGGCCTTAAAGAAAAGGTTCATTTTAAGGGCTATGTTGACCGCTCTGAGCTTAAACTCTTTTATCATCTGGCCCGGGCTCTGGTCATGCCTTCGCTGGTGGAAGGTTTTGGTTTCCCTGTCATTGAAGCTATGGCCTGCGGCCTTCCGGTTCTGGCTTCCCGGACCACAGCACTGCCCGAGGTGGGAGGGGAGGCAGCTCTTTATTTCGAGCCTGAAAGTGTGAAGGACATAATTCAGGCTATTCAGGCAATTCTGGATAATCCGGATTTGAGATGCCATCTCAGTCAGAAGGGTCGGCGAAGAGCCCGGGATTTTTCCTGGGAAAAAGCGGCTGCCAGGACGCTCGATTTTTACGAGCAGCTTGTGGGGTCAGAAAGATGAGGATAGCTGTTGATGCCTATGAGCTTGGACCAAGAGGTGCTGGCGTTGGTCGGGTAGCCCGAAATCTTTTGCCTCTTCTGGCCAGCTTGCTCGAAGAAGATAGATTTTTTATTATGACCAGAGAAATAGCCCTTCCTTTTTCCAGGTCCAATTGCCAGCAGATAGTGCTGCCTTCAGGCAACCGCGGTTATTTCCGCTGGCAGAACGGCCCTTTCTGGCGAACCTGCCTTCGCCTTGATCCCCAGCTTATCATTGCTTTTAATTATACTTTGCCCGTTATCTGTCCCTGGCCATCTCTTCTTTTCGTTCATGATATTTCCCTGGTCGCCCATCCGGAATGGTTTCCCCGAAAGACAGCCCGCTGGCGTGGCTGGTTGTTGAAAAGAAGCCTCCATCAGGCTGACCAGATTATTGTGCCTTCATTCTTTACAGAAAGGGAGATTGTCTCTCGCCTGAAGACAAGAAGAGAAAAGCTCAAGGTGGTTTATTATGGTCTTGAGGAAAGATTTCAGCCTGTCTCTGAAGATTATCGACGGGGCTTCAAGCAGTCGCGGGGATTGACTGACCGGCGGGTCATCGGTTTTCTCGGTTCCATTTTCCGGCGGAGGCACATTCCCTTGCTTGTCTCGGCGGTAGAGTCCCTGCGGTCAGAATTTCCTGACATCTCTCTCTATATTATTGGCCAGGACAGGACTTACCCTCCCGAGCCTTTAGCTTCCCTTTTAAACCGGGAATGGATAAGATGGGACAAATCTTTGCCTGAAGTTGAATTGCCTTTATTCTATGCTGCCTGCGACATTTTTGCCTATCTTTCAGAATATGAAGGTTTTGGCTTTCCTCCCCTTGAAGCCCTGGCTTGTGGCTCCATTCCTGTGGTTTTCAATCGCTCTTCCCTGGGAGAAATTCTGGCTGATCTGGCTTTTCTGGTGGACGAAATTAAGCCTGAAGCTGTTTACCGGGCCCTGAGGGAGGCCTTGACCAATCAGGAAAGGCGGCAGGAGATAAGGAAAAGATTTGAGAGTAGGCGTCACCAATTTTCCTGGCCCCGGGCAGCTTCAGCCATAGCGGGATTGATTTCAAAATTTAAAAGAAAGATGACATGAAGCCTGAACAAAAATAAGCTAATGCTATAAAAGGGATTATGATTCTATCCTGCCGGAAATTTTTGGTAAGGCTCAGGGATTCAAAGCGCAGCCATAAGCTTATTTTCGGGGAAAATCAATTTACCCCTTTAAGCATGAGGCGAAAAAGAAAGAATCTTCAGAATAGAGAATAAAAAGGAACTGGCGAGCATCTTCAGTGGCCATCTGAAGATGGAGCTAAAATTAAGTCGTTGAAACAGGCTAAGGATGAGGAGAAGCGAAAGGGTTCATCTTTCTGCCATCATAATTAATTACAATGGAGGTGAGCTTTTAAGAAAAACGCTGGCTTCTCTTGTGGCTGAACTGGACAGATTAGACTTAGAGTCAGAAATCCTTGTTGTCGACAACGCTTCCACCGATAACTCCCTTTCTCTTGTTTCCTGTCATTTTCCCTCTGTCAGGGTTATTTCCCTGCCTCAAAATTCAGGTTTTGCCCGGGCCGCCAACAGCGGGGCCCGAGCAAGCTGCGGCCGCTATCTTCTTTTTTTAAACAATGATATTGAAATAGAACCGGGGAGCATTGGTCGGCTGATTTCTTTTCTTGAAGCTCATCCTGATTATGCTCTGGTTGCCCCGGCTGTTCTGGGGCCAGACGGCTCCTTTGAGCTTTCCTTTGGCCCTGATCTTAATCTTTTATCTGAATTTTTTCTTAAAACTCTGGCCCGAAAATATTATGCCTGCCTCTATCGCCTGCGCCGGGAAAAAATAGCCCGCGATGTCGACTGGGCCAGTGGAGTGGCCCTCCTTATAAGGCGCGAACCCTTTTTCGCCCTAGGTGGTTTTGATGAACGATATTTTCTTTATGTGGAGGATGCGGATCTCGGGCTGAGACTTCGTCGCCAGGGTTATAAGCTCAGATATCTTCCTGAAGCCAGAATAATTCATTACCGGGGAGCCGTGGCTTCAAAATATCCCCGTCTGGCCCTGATTGCAGCTAAAAAAGGACAGTTACTTTACTATGCCCTTCATAACCATCCTCTAAGTTTCCACTGGCTGAAGGCCTATCTTTTAATCAAATTTAATTTCAGAAAATTTCTGGCCTGGCTCAGCCAGAACAACGAGAAAAAGTTAATTTACTCCGACGTTATTAAAGCCATTAAAGGTTCGGCCCATGAAACTGCTTCTTGATGCCCGGAAAATTGAGGATTATGGCATCGGGGTTTATATCAGGCAGGTTTTTGGCGGCCTCCTCGAGCAGGATTTTGAAGATGTTCGGGTCATTCATTTGAGAGGAAAGGCGACTCTTTCCGTCCCTGAGGAGAAAGAAATTGTGGCTGAGGCTCGCAATTATGATCCCAGGGAGCAGGTGGAAATTCCCTGGAAATGCCGGCACCTCAAAGGCTATTATTATTTTTCTCCCCATTATATTTTCCCGCTTCTGATGAAACAGAAACTTCTCGTCACGGTCCATGATGTGATTCATTTTCTTTTTCCTGATTTTTTTAAACCCAGGATAAAAGTTGAGGCGGCTCGCTTCTTTCTTCGAGAAATCAAAAGACGGGCGGTGGTCATTTTTGCTGTCTCCAGGAGAACCGCCCAGGATTTAAATCTATTATTTAGTATTCCTATAGAAAAAATAAAAATTATTTATAATGGTCTTTCCGCGGAATTTTTTAATCTTCCGCCCCAGCCTTCACCCCTGCCCTTTCCCTATATCCTTTATGTGGGCAACTGGAAGCCTCATAAGAACCTGCCCTTTCTGCTCAGGGCCTTCAGCCAGCTGAGTAAAAAATATCCTGAGATAAGGCTTGTCCTGGCTGGAGTTGAAAGAAGGCCTCAGATTCTCGGTTTTCTGGCTGAACTTGGTCTGGAGGAGAGATGTCTTCTTCCTGGCTTCCTGCCTCAGAAAGAAATAATCCGGTATCTCGATGGAGCTTTATTTTTTGTTTTTCCCTCCCTCTATGAAGGCTTCGGCCTTCCTCCTCTTGAAGCCATGGCCCGGGGCCGGGCAGTGCTTTCCAGCCCTGGAGGCAGTTTAGAGGAGATTTTAGCCGAAGCTGCCCTTTATTTTGATCCGGCCTCGGTTGAGGATCTGGTGGCCAAGATGGAATTATTTCTTACGAATGAAAAGGAAAGAAGTTTTTATGAGGAGAAGGGCCGACAGAGAAGCCGCCTTTTTCGCTGGGAAAAAGCCCTGGAGGAATATGTTCATTTCCTCAGGAGCCTGGATTGAGGTATAATCGCTTCGTCCATGGAGAAAATGAAAGTAGCCCTGGTTCATGACTGGCTGACCGGTCGTCGGGGTGGCGAAAAGGTGCTTGAGGTGCTGGCGGAAATTTTCCCGCAGGCGCCCATCTATACGCTTTTTCATTTCCCTCAATCCCAGCTGCCAGAGATTGAAAAAAGGGAAATCCATACCTCTTTCCTGCAGCAGGCTCCCTTTATCCGGCGCTTTTATCGCTACTATTTGCCCTTATTTCCCCTGGCCATAGAACTTTTTGACCTTCAGGCCTATGACCTCGTGATTTCCAGTTCTCATTGTGTGGCCAAAGGTATTATCGTCAGGCCCGAGGCTCTTCATGTGGCCTATATCCATTCACCCATGCGATATGCCTGGAATCAATATCATGCCTATTTTTCCCCCCGGCGCCTTTCCTGGCTAAAGCGTCTACTCATTCCACCTCAGATCCATTATCTTCGGCTCTGGGATGTGGCCTCTTCAGCCCGGGTTGATTATTTTGTGGCCAATTCCTTTAATGTGGCCCGACGAATTGAACGCTATTATCACCGCCAGGCTGAGGTTATTTATCCGCCCGCAGACACTGAATTTTTCTTCCCTCCGGCCGATAATTCGAAAGAAGATTATTTTCTTATAGTCTCAGCTCTTGTCCCCTATAAGAGGATAGATCTGGCTATTGAAGCCTTTAACCGCCTTGGCTGGCCTCTGGTCATCATCGGCCAGGGACCGGAGGAGAAAAAATTGAAGCGACTGGCCGGACCCTCGATCCGTTTCTTAAAAAATGTTAGCGATGAGGAGCTGCGCCGTTATTATCAGCGAGCCAGGGGTTTCATTTTGCCTGGGGAGGAGGATTTCGGCCTGGCCACGGTCGAAGCTCAGGCCTGTGGAACGCCGGTCGTGGCCTATGGTCGGGGAGGATCAGCCGAGATTGTTTTGCCTGAAGTTACTGGAATCCTCTTTGAGGAACTAACCGTGGAGTCGCTTCTGGATGCCCTTGACAAATTCACCCGATTACCATTTAATAAAGCTGCTATCCGCCAGCAGGCTGAAAAATTCTCACGTCATATCTTTCGAAACAAGATGATTGATTTGATTAATCGGCTCTGGTCAAAGCACAGGGGGAAATTTTGATCAAGGAAAAGAAAGTCAGACTGCTGGCTGTCTATCTGGCCTGCGATATTCTGAGTATTCTTGTGGCCTATTTTTATGCCTATTTCTTTCGCTTTTATGGCTACATCATTCCCGTTGATCCCTTAAAGGGCATTCCCCCGCTGAGCTCCTATCTGGCTGTTTTTCCCCTCTTCCTTTTAATTCACCTCATTATTTTTTATTTTCAGGGATTTTATCGAACCAGGCTCAAAAGACCTCAGATTGATGATTCCTTCCTTGTAGCTCTGAATACTCTTTTTACTATCCTGATTGTCATGGCGATCCTGAATTATCTCTATGCTTACAGCCAGGGAGCAGCCCCCCTTTTCCGTGTGAGCTTCAAAATTTCTCATGGCTTTCTCATCGTTTATTTCATTTCGGTTGTGGTCCTGCTGAGCTTTCTTCGCTATCAGATTTACTTTTTTATGAAAAGGCGCTTTGCCCGGGGACTTAATCTTCAGAACATCCTCATCATTGGTGCTGGCGAAATGGGCCGGACCCTAGCTCAGAAGCTTCGAGCCTACAAGGATCTGGGCTTTGTCGTCAGGGGATTTCTGGACGATGACCATCCTGTGGGCGAGAAAATTCCTGTGGATGGTGGCCTGGAGGTTTTAGGGAAAATAAGCGATCTTGACGAAATCCTTTCCCGGGGTGGTATCAGCGAAGTCTATGTGGCCCTGGATCTCAGAAATTATTCTAAGATTCTGGATACACTGAAAGTGGTTCACAAATATGTGGTTAACGTCAGATTGATTCCCGATGTCTTTCAGTTACTGACTCTTAAAGCCAATATCCAGGATCTGGATGGCGTGCCGGTTATTTCCATTGATGATGTTTCCTTGAAGGGCTTCAATCGCCTCCTCAAGCGGACCATGGATATCGTTGTTTCCTTTTTTGGATTGATAATTTTGCTACCTCTTTTCCTGATCATTGCCCTTCTTATCAAGCTAACTTCGAAAGGCCCTGTTTTTTATCTTCAGGAAAGAATGGGACTTGATGGTCGCCAGTTTACCATGATTAAGTTCAGAACCATGATCTGTGATGCCGAGAAGGAGACAGGTCCGGTCATGTGTCGGCCCGATGATCCCCGGATAACCAGGATTGGCCGCTTTCTGCGCAAGTATTCCCTCGATGAACTTCCCCAGTTAATAAATGTCCTCAAAGGGGAGATGAGTCTGGTAGGGCCAAGGCCGGAAAGACCTCCCTTTGTCCGGGAATTTGTGGATCGGATTCCCAAATACATGCTCCGGCATAAAGTAAAATCTGGCATAACTGGCTGGGCTCAGGTTCATGGTCTGAGGCAGGATACTTCCATTGAAAAGAGGCTGGAATATGACCTTTATTACATAAAAAATTGGTCCCTGGGTCTTGATCTGCGGATACTCTGGATGACGCTGAAACGGGGTTTTATTGACCCCAATCTCCGCTAAAACCTCTTCTCAGGAAAAAAGCCCTTCTTTAAGCCAAAGGCCGTGTAATGGATGCCTGAGACGATGGTGGAGCCAAAAGTCAGCCAGAAGAAAAAGGATTGAACCTGAGAAGAAAAAAGCTTCTCCATCAAATCTCGGTGGAAGAATTGCTGTTCGGCTAAAGCATTGGCTGCCAGGACAAGGAGAACCGTTATTGCCTGGAGGAAGGTACAAATTTTTCCCGGCAGGGAAGGAGAAAAATTTTTCATCCCTTTCCAGATAAAGAGAATCAGGGCGCCGAGGGCAATCAGACTATCACGAGCCATGACGGTAGCTGTTAACCAGACAGGCATGGAAAAGGGCTGGCTGAAACGGGGAAAGGTCATAAAAATAAAGGCTGAAACAAAAAGGAGTTTATCCGCTGCCGGATCAATAATGCGGCCGAGAGGCGTGCGCACATTCCAGGTTCGAGCGACAAAGCCATCGAGTAAATCAGTCAGGCTGGCCAGAAGAAAGATGAGCAGGGCCGCTGACCTCCGGCCCCGGACGAGCTCAGAGAGAAAAATAGGAATGAGGAGAAAGCGGAAAAGGGTGAGCCCATTGGGCAGAGTCAACCATGAACTTCTTTCGACGGTCTTCCCTTCAACCTTCATTGGACCAGAGCTAAGAGAACTTCAAGCATCTTGATGGCTTCCCGGCCAGAGACAGGGCCTTCGGGATCAAAGCGTTTATCCGGCCTCAATTCCATTAATTGATAGGCAACAGCCTCAATTATCGAATGATAATAAGCATGTTCAGGTGAAACATCGGGCAGCAAAATTTTCTCCGGCGGAATCAGGGGCCGGATTTTCCTGCCCTGGTTCTGAAAAAAATGAAGCATTCGGGTTAAACACTCGGCCATTTCAGCCCGAGTGATGATGTTTTTTGGCCGGAAAGTGTGGTCAGAATAGACGTCGAGGAAACCGGCGGCTGCAGTCTGAACAATGAAGCGCGAGGCCCAGGAAGTAGCGATATCGACAATAATCGGCGGAGAGTCGCTTAGAGGCGGTAAAAATTTTTTGAATTTGATGGCGATAAGGGAGGCCAGGTCCTCCCGGCTGATGGCTTCAAGACGGGGAATGGCCTCATATTGACTCGGCAAATCCACAATACCCAGCTTTTCCTTTAACTCGGCCAGCTTAGCCTGAATTTCTTTATCGCCCGGGCTAAGTTCCAGAGCTTGCTCCAGGGTATCGAAGGCACGAGAATACTGTTTAGCCTCAAGCAGGGTTTCCGCATAATTCAGGAGAAGGTCGCGGTTGCGGGGAGCAAGGTCAACGGCTGCTTTCAGATGGGTCAGAGCTGATTCCAGGTCATTCCGCTCTCGATAGATTTTTACGAGCGAAAGATGAAGGTCAGTCGCTTCAGGAGAGTAGTGCAGGGCTTCCAGAAGAGATTGCCTGGCCCGCTCTAAATTGCCTGTTTTAAGAGCTTCACGCGCTGTCTGGCGAAGATTTTCAGTTAATTCCTCCTTTATGGCCCTGAAATTTTTTCTGGCCCATTCATTTTCTGGTTCATCCTTCAGGACTTCCCTTAGAGAATCAAAGGCAGCCGGTTTATCGCCAAGATTTAAGTAAGCCTGAGCCAGACCAGCCCGGGCTAAAGAAAGGGAAGGCAGGGCTTCCAGTGTCTGTTTGAATTTATTTACAGCTTCCTGATTGTTATTCCTTATAAGATTTATGAAGCCATTAATCAGATTGGAGGAGGGAAGATGGGGCGGCAGTCGTTGCAGAACCTTTTCCGCCGCTTTCAGGTCACCTTGCTGCACATGTCTCCAGGCCTCTTCCGCCACAACTCTTTCCTGAAGGCTCATAGTTACGGTGAGGGCCGGAGGCAGACTCTCTAAGGGAAAAGGCGGAGGCGTTAGGACAGGCTGGGGTGCCGGAGCACAGGCCCAGAGAATCAAAATTAAAATAAGAGGAAAACTAAATTTTAGCTTCACCCTGTTTGCCTCCATCAAGATAACAGAGAAATGGGGCCATGTTTTCCGGTTCAGCCATGACAGTTAATTCAATATAATCATTTTTTTCAACTTTTCTGGTTATCAGGGTCCACCGGCTGAGGGAAGTGACGAGATCGGCCTGATGACGCGGAATCCTTAATTCAAAGCGGCGGAAGCGATCAAAAAGGATTGACCGCAGTTTACGCAGTAAACTGTCAAGGCCCTCACCGGTCAGAGCAGAGATATAGACTGAGAGATTGTTGGTTCGCTCATTCAGGGAAAGAAGCTGCTGGCGCTGGGGAAGCAGGTCAATCTTGTTATATACCTTGATGACAGGAATATGGTTAACGCCCATTTCCTCAAGAGTTCTTTCCACAGCCTTTTCCTGTTCATCAGACCGGGGAGAGGCCAGGTCAATGACATGGAGCAGGCAGGAAGCTTCTTCTATTTCCTCCAGGGTAGCCCGAAAAGAAGTTACTAGCTCCACGGGCAATTTTTTAATAAAGCCCACAGTATCGCTCAGCAGAAAATAGGCGCCGTCAGGAAGCTCGACACGGCGAAGGAGAGGATCAAGGGTGGCAAAAAGATGGGGTGAAACCAGGGTCGTTTCCTGGGTGAGGCGATTGAAAAGGGTGGATTTACCGGCGCTTGTATAGCCAACCAGAGAGACAAGAGGCACGGGGCTTTCTTTACGCGCCTGACGTTGAATGGCCCGCCTTTTCTGGAGCTTTGAGATTTCCTGATTTATTTTATTGATTCTTTTTAAAATGCGACGACGATCTTCTTCCAGCTTTTTCTCTCCAGGACCTCTTGTGCCAATTCCACCACCAAGTCTTGACAGGAATCTTCCCTTGCCGGTGAGTCGGGGTAAAAGGTAAGTCAGCTGGGCCAGCTCAACCTGAAGCTTTCCTTCGCTCGAACGAGCTCTTTGAGCGAAAATATCAAGGATAAGCTGGGTGCGGTCGATCACTCTGGCCTGAATTTTTTCTTCCAGGCTTCTTTGCTGAATGGGTGTTAAATTGTTGTCAAAGATGATGAGATCAGCCTGAGTTTCTTCCCTGAGCCGGGCTATTTCCTCCACTTTGCCCTCACCGATAAAGTATTTCGGGCTTATTTTAGGGCGGAATTGAAAAACTTTAGCCACGACCGCAGCCCCAGCAGCCTTGGCCAGAAGCTCCAGTTCCGTCATGGAATCTGCAGCTTCTTCTTTTTCCCGCAAATTTGTGGCCAGATTGACCAGAATAGCCTTTTCCATCGGGCCTCGATCAGGACAATTTTTCCTTCAGAAATTCCCTTATTTTCTCATAATCTTCGGGCTGAAACCAGGTAATTCCCGGCATATGGCGGAACCAGGTCATCTGTCTTTTGGCATATTGCCTGGTTTCTTTTTTGGTTAATTCTCTGGCCTCTTCCAGACTTATCTCGCCTCGAAGATGGCGGAGAACCTGCTTATAGCCGAGAGACTGGAAGGCAGGAGCCTGGGGCGAGATGCCCCGGGCCAGAAGTTTTTTAACTTCTTCCACCAGGCCGCGCTCAAACATCCTCTCCACTCGCTCGTCAATTCTGCGATTCAATTTCTCCCTTTCTAATTTTAGCCCAATTTTGATTGTGAGAAAACCCTCAAGATATCCCCTGGTCTTTTTAAAATGCTCAGAAATGGGCTGGCCGGTAAGCGCATAAATTTCCAGGGCCCGAATTATCCGGACCCGGTCATGGGGATGAATCTTGCGGCCATATTCAGGATCGATGGCCATGAGCCTTGAATGCAGATGAGGAAAACCATGAAGCCGGCCTTCCTCTTCGAGGCGCCGCCTTATTTCCGGGTCACGACCCGGGCCGGGGAAAAGTCCCTCGGTCAGGGCCTTAATATAGAGACCTGTACCTCCGACGGCCAGGGGTAGGTGCTGGCGAGAAATAATTTCGTTGATGGCCTTAAGGGCCTCAGCGACAAAAGAAGCTGCCGTGAATTGCTCCTCAGGTTCAGCAATGTCAATAAGATGATGGGGAACAAGACGGAGCCATTCCGGATCGGGTTTGTCGGTGCCAATATCGAAGCCCCGATAAACCTGCCGGGAATCACAATTAATAATTTCTCCCTTAAAATCAAGGGCCAGACGGACGGCTATCTGGCTTTTGCCGACGGCCGTCGGCCCGACAAGGATGACTAATTTTTTTTCAGCTAACAATTGACCACACCAGCCACAGAGCAAGAAGAGAAAGAAAACAGAGTATAGCCAGAAGCTGCCGGCGATTAATCATCCTTCCCCGATTTTTTCAAGACTTTCCACCAGCGAAGCTTCAAAGGCTGAACCCAGGGTTCTTTTGACAGCTAAAATTTCTGTCATGAGAATTTCATTCAAATCCCGGATCAGAGCCTGGCGGAAATTCTTCTGAAGAAAAAGCCAGGCTAATTTTTCCATGGGTGGAAGTTGCATGCGACCGTCTTCCTGAAGGCTAATCTGGGCCAGGATAGGGTGAAGACAGGGCTTTATGTCTTCAATCGATTTTTGTAGGACATGCCAGGCCACAGGACCAATTTCCTTGGAGATAAAACGAAAAATGAAAGCGCATTTTTCATTAAAAGAAGCGAGAATTTTATCCAGCTGTTTCCAGGTAGGTGTTTCTGAGGATCTGGCTGAAGAAAAATTTGAAACGGGCGTAATTATGTCCATGGTCAGAAAGGCGAAAAGAGCTCGCTGGCATTCCTGTCGGCCCAGATGACAGTGCTCGTAGATTTCAGCCAGAGTGTTACCGGCAGAAATTAAGCGCAGCAGATATTTTTCCGTGGCGCTCAAGGATAACAGGCCAAGCGAGGGCGAAAGGGAGACCTGAAAGCTTTCCTTTTCAGCCGGAAGATATGAAACCATCAGATCAAAATTTTTCATCCGGCGAAGACCTTCAAGAATTATCTCCGGGGTAAATAATTCAGCGTAAATCGAAGCTTCATCAGGAGAAAGGGGTTCAAAGGAATAGTCGCCTTCGGCGAGATCAAAGAAACCAAAGAACCATTCTTTCCAGGTCTGGATATACCAGTTCAGAGCTTTTTCCGGATTGATCTGGCCAGTTTCAATCAGAGAGCGAAGGACGGGGAGGCCCTTCTCTCTGGCCTCAGCAATGGCCAGCTCAAGCCTCTCGGAATTAATTTCTCTCTCAGCTCCGGAGGCTGGATTTAACGATGCCAATGGCAGGGAATTGGCCATAATAAGCAGATTGCCATGACTGAACCAGAAAGGAAATTTCTCCCTGGACTGGCGAAGCTCAAGATAGCCAGAAAGCCTTTTCTGCCACAGCTGGAAGAGAAGGCGTGGCCAGGGACAGGCACTCAACCGGCCAAAAAGAGGAAGGTTCTCTTTCATCGTTGATTAATGTAGCCCGCGCGCATCGTTCTGTCAAACCCCCCAAAATTGGTGCCGCCTTATCTATTTACCTGATTTCAATTACCTGATTTCAAATTCCGCCATAAAGAATAGTGGCGTTTTCGCAAGAATCGATGTCGTTTTATAACGATAAGTGATATCTCATTAATGGGTGCTCTTTTTATCATAACTCCTGTTTTATCCATTTAATTTAATTCTAAGAATAAGTGCTAGCCTCTCAATCCGATTTCCTAATTTCAGGCGCAATTAAAACCATAATTAGTCGCGTCTAACAAAATTAGTTCCATCTTATTCATTTAACTAATTTTGCTGAAATTATATAAGAAGCTTTCCGAAAGATAGAAGGAAAAATAAGTGCTGGCCCTAAATAAGTTTTATCCTGTTTATTTACCTAAATTGAGGAAGCCTTTTAAACGAGAGATATCTCTTCATTGGATAAAAAATTTCTTCTTGAAAAAAGGCGGTTGGAAAAAGTCTGTTTAACCCATATATCTTAAATTTATCAGGCCCACGGCAATGTAAAGGAGGCTCTTTAAAAGCCAGAAGCTATAGCTTATGACCAGGCCTTTACGCTGAGATATCTTGAAGATAGCCGCTAGGCCAAAAGAGAGAACACCAAAAAGCCAGAGCTGGAAAAAATCTATCTGGCTGAGAATAACATAGGCAGGTGAGGTGAAAGAAAGGCGGGGAAAGAAAAGCGTCAGGGAAGTTGAGGTCTGAAAGACAGATTTTTTGAGGAAAATGAGGACGAGTCTGACGGCATTGCCCAACAATTTATCAATGATACTGGCATGGAGAACACAGGCCAGAACCTGGACATATCTTCCCTGGGGGGAAACTATTTTCCCCAGAATAAACAGGAAGAGACTGGTCAGGAAAAGGCCTGCGAGAAAAAGGACGGGTGAGACGATGAATATATTCAGGAATCTGGCTTGTGAAGAGGGGTTTTCAAGTTGCTGAAGGCGCTGCTGGTATCTTTCTTCGCCCAGTAATTCCTTAAGCCGGACACTATCTTTCATCAGAGCCAGGCTATCTTTCTGGGAAAAGGGAGCGACGAGATAGGAATAAATTATCCAGATGATAAGAAGGAAGATGAGCACATCAGCCCAGACGGGCCTTTCAGCTATCTGGGACATTATTTTCCTGGGTTCAAAGAAAAGGCCATTAAATCTATTTAAAAAATTCATGGACCTGGCTCCTTTCTTTCATCCTTTTCAATTTTCCCATCCCTCAGATAAATAATCCTTTCAGCATGGGCGGCAATGTCCCGGTCGTGGGTAACAACGATAATTGTGTGACCCCGTTGATGCAATTTGCGAAAAAGGTTCATTATTTCCTGCCCGGTTCGGGAATCGAGATTGCCTGTCGGCTCATCAGCCAGAATCAAGGACGGTTCGTTGACCAGGGCTCGAGCAATGGCCACCCTTTGCCTTTCTCCGCCGGAAAGCTCAGCCGGTCGGTGATGCATCCGGGCCCCCATTTCCACCATTTCCAGGGCCCGGCGGGCTTTTTCCAGGCGCACGCGGCGGCTAACGCCGGCATAAATTAAAGGCAATTCCACATTATGCAGTGCTGTGGCCCGGGAAAGGAGATTGAAGACCTGAAAGACAAAGCCTATTTCTCGATTCCGGATATGGGCCAGTTCATCTTCGGAAAGAGTGCTGACCAGCCGTCCCCGCAGATAATATTCACCCCTGGTCGGTGTATCGAGACAGCCTAGCAGGTTCATCAGGGTGGATTTACCTGAACCTGAAGGGCCCATAATAGCGACAAATTCATTGGGCGCCACGGAAAAGGAAACTCCCTGTAAAGCCACCACCTGCTGCTTTTCCAGCCGATAAATCTTCCACAGATCCTTGGCCACAATAATTTTTTCATCAGCTGGAGTCATTGCCGGGGCTATTTCTCGCTCTTTTCAGGTGAGCTTTTTTGTCTTTTAATCAACTGCCCATCCTTCAATTCCCGGAGAGCGCTGTAAGGCCCGGTGATTATCTCCTGACCCTCTTTTAATCCTTCAATTATTTCCACATCCATTTCGCCCATAATCCCTCTTTTTATGGGCTGGAAACGGGCCCGCTCATTTTCGACCAGATAAACGCCCTCCTCTTCGTTTTTCTTGGAGCCAGAACTGCCTTCTTTTTCCCTGACGACAATGGCCGAAACAGGCACCGCCAGCACCCCCTTTTTCTGGGCCACGATAATATCAGCTGTCGCGGAAAGACCGGGCTTAAGGGAGGGTGGAGGATTATCGAGGGTAATGGTGACCTTAAAATTCCTCGATTCCTGAGAGCTCAGACCAGATTTTTCGAGAGCTGAGCTGCCGATTTCAGTTACCCTGCCTGATAAAACCTGATTGGGCAGAGCATCAACTCTGACTTCAGCTTCTTGCCCCCGGGCCACAGCAATAACGTCAGTTTCATCAACCTCAACCTCCACCTCCATTTCAGAAAGGTCAGCAATGGTCATCAGGATTGTCCCTGGATTATTCATGGTACCCACCACCGCAATCTCACCTTCTTCCACCCGCAGGCTGGTGACAATACCATCTATGGGCGAAACATAAATCGTCTTTTTAAGATTATCCAGGGTGCTTTTCAGTGAAGCTTCGGCCTGTTGAATCTGATGCCTGAGAGCCTGCACCTGGGCTCTGGAAATGTCCAACTGCACCTTGGCAGCTTCAAGCTGCTCATAGGGAATAAGCTGTTCTTCATAAAGCTTTTTCTGACGTTCATACTGGCTTTCATCCCTTTTCATTCTGGCCTCAGCTTCAATAAGCTGCGATCGATAGGCCTGAATCAGAGCCCTGTCTCTTTCGGCGTTGGCCTCATACTGGGCTGAATCCAGCTGCAGGAGAAAGTCACCGGCCCTGACAAGGTCGCCTTCTTTAACGCCAATCTTGATGATTCTTCCAGGAACAAGGGCAGAAAGATTAATGTTCTTTTTGGGCTTAATTTCACCAGAAGCAGAAACAATGGAGGTTAAATCCTTGAGGGTGACTTTTTCCACGGTTACCTTGAGGGCTTTTTCCCTCTGGCTGCGAAGGTTGAGAAAGATAATGAGAGCAATGAGGGCAATAAAAGCAGTCAGAATAATTACTCTTTTCTTCTTCATTGGCTTCGACCTGACAACTCTGATTTTCATACCCTTTACTATTATAATTTACGAAATTCGGAATAGAAAGTTCTTTTTAGCTTCATCCATGAGACAAAATCCTCTCCGAGTTTTTATCATTCATATAGCAAGGTTTTTGCCTGAAAAAAATTCATCTATCCAGTAAAGAGGAGCTCTATAAAAACCCAGCTTAGCCCTTTCAGGTCTGCCCGAGGAGAAGAAACCGGCAGATTCCAGGCTCAGAGAAGCTTTATAATTGTTTAGTCCTTTAAGGTCAGTTTGAAAAACAAATAATCTTGCCCCTTCAAAATACATTCAGGGTCAGCTTAAAATTTTATTTTTTTAAATATCGCCTTATGGCTATGAATAAATAGCCGTCCTTGCCTCATAAAACGATTTTTTGGCCTCAGGTTTGATGGCTTATATTCTAAGTTTGCCCACAGGCTTAACTGCTGGTAAGATAAGAAATCATGGCGGAAAGGAAAAAGAGGTCCAATCTCAGGTCTTTTCTGGAAGTGGCTATCCAGGCCGCTCTGGCTGCGGGTGCATACCTGCGCCGCCAGATTCATCGCACTCGCCAGGTTGATTACAAGGGAGTGGTCAATTTAGTTACTGATTGTGATCGTCAGGCCCAAAAGATAATAATTTCTATTTTAAGCCGGTCCTTTCCTGGCCATGGTTTTCTGGCTGAAGAAAATGGAAAGCAGCAAATCGGAAGAGAAAATTATTGCTGGCTTATCGATCCCCTTGATGGGACAACCAATTATGCCCATGGCTTTCCCATATTCTGTGTTTCTATTGCCCTGGAAAAAGAAGGTGAGCTTCTGGTGGGTGTTGTCTATGACCCCATGAGAGAGGAACTTTTCCAGGCAATAAAAGGTCAGGGTGCATGGCTGAATGGCCGCCGGCTGAGAGTCTCTAAAACCTCTTCCCTGAATCGAAGCCTGCTGGCCACGGGTTTTCCCTATGATTTGAGGGAAAGTCCGGTCAATAATCTCGTTCATTTTGAAAATTTTCTCTTTCGGGTGCAGGCTATCCGCCGCTGCGGTGCTGCTGCCCTCGATCTGGCTTATGTCGCCTGTGGCCGCTTCGATGGTTTCTGGGAACTCAAGCTCAATCCCTGGGATGTGGCGGCTGGTTCCTTGCTGGTGGAAGAAGCAGGTGGCCGGGTCACGGATTTCAGGGGGAGAAAATTGAATCTGGCGGCCGGAGAAATTGTTGCCTCCAATGGCCTTATTCACGCCTCCATGCTAAAAGTTTTAAGGATGGGTTTAAAAAAGTAAAAGAGCCATGAGAAAATTTCTATTTATTTTTATTTCTGGATGGCTGATTTGTGGCGCCTTTATTCAGGAATTAAGGCTGGTGATAGCTGTCCCGGCCCAGATAGCCTGGACAGATACAGGAATTGAGGTGGAAGAGGGTGATGAATTTTTCTTTGAGGCCAGCGGAAAAATTTCCCTTCAGGCTGGTAATCCCGAGGGTTTTTGCGGCCCCGAAGGGCTGGACCTCAAAACCTTCCAGCAGCCCTTGGTCGAGGAGAGGCTGGGTATGCTTCTGGGCAAAGTGGCCCGGATTATCTCCACGGAAATTGATCCTCAGACGAAGGAGGTCAGGAAAATCGAAGAGGTTCGCCTTTTCCCCCTCGGTCGGTCTCGTCAGATCACAATGCCGATAAGTGGCCGCCTCTATCTCGGGATCAATGAAAATGTCGTTGAGGATAACAATGGCGAATTCCTCGTCGTGATCAAGAAACTCAGCCGCGGCGCTCCCTGAAGAGAAATTGCGAAAATTCAATTATAAGTTTTTAAAAAAGAGCTTCCGGGTTCTGTGTGGGTTAACCTGGAGAATTAAAGGTCTCTGGAGAGCCTTTTTATGAGCTCTTTTAGATGAGCTTTCAAAGCAAAATGGCTATGTCGCTCTCATATCTTATTAATTTTCTTTTAATTCACCTCATGGGCTATAAACCCAGCTGAAATGAATGCACTGAAAGGTCCATCCAAATCTCACCTTTTTGCCCACAAAAAAGTCGGCAAAACCAAAAAATAAATTTAAAAAAATGGTTCTTCCAACTTTATTGAGGGTAGAAATAGACTTTGCGGCCGAACCTTTTAGCTGGATTGCCCCACAAGTTTTTATTATTCATAAGGCTGATTAAATGAATATAATGAAAAGAGAAGGCTTTCTTCTAACACTCTTCATCTAAAGACCTTCTCCGCCTCTTCTGGTGCTTTTAATTCTCCAGGTTTCCGCCCACAGAAACCAGAAGAAACCAAAATATTAAAGAAATTTTTCTCGGAATTTATAAGCTGAATAGGATGAAATTCCTATCCGACTTCAGACTGAAGAAGTCGCTCAAGAAACTGAGTATCATACTGGCCATTCTGGAAATCAGCACTGGCCAGGATTCTCAGGTGAAGGGGAATATTGGATTTAACTCCGGAAATGGTGGTCATTTCCAGGGCCGCTCTCATTTTGCGCAGGGCCAGTTCTCTTGCTGGAGCCAGAGCGCAGATTTTGGCAATTAAAGAGTCATAATCAGGGGGAATCACCCAGCCGCAATAGGCCGCTGAATCGACTCTGATGCCTTCGCTCCCGGGGAGAACCAGAAATTCGATTTTTCCAGGAGAGGGCGTAAAAGTTTCAGGGTCTTCAGCATTGATCCGGCATTCGATAGCATGGCCCCTTGGCTCCAGATCTTCAGGCAGGCTCAATTTTTCGCCTGCCGCAATTCTGATCTGCTGCTTGATTAAATCAATGTTGTAAATCATTTCTGTAATGGGATGTTCTACCTGAACTCTGGTATTGGCTTCCATAAAGTAAAATCTTTTCTTTTCATCCACAAGAAATTCGAAAGTACCGAGGCTTTCATAGCCTATATGTTCGGCAGCGGCTCGAACCGCCTTGAGCATTTTGCGCCTTAACCTTTCATCGACAAAGGGCGAGGGAGTTTCCTCGATTAATTTCTGGTATTTTCTTTGAATCGAACATTCTCTTTCGGCCAGGGCCACGACATTTCCTTTCTTGTCGGCCACAACCTGGATTTCAATGTGGCGAGCCCGGGCGATAAATTTTTCTATATAAAGGGAGGGATCGCCAAAGGCAGCCCGGGCTTCATTCTGGGCCACCGCAAACTGTTCTTCGAGCTGGGCCATGGAACGAACGATTCTCATGCCTTTGCCGCCACCTCCGGCTGCGGCCTTTAAGATGACAGGCAAGCCTATTTTCTGAACCACCTTTCTGGCTTCAGCCAGATCTTCAACCACTTTATCGCTTCCAGGAATGACCGGAAGGCCAGCTTTCTTCATTTCTTCCCGGGCTCTTTGCTTATTGCCCATAAGTCGAATAATGGAAGCGGGCGGACCGATAAAGGTTAAACCCGAAGATTCGCAGATTTCAGCAAAACGAGCATTTTCAGCCAGGAATCCATAGCCCGGGTGGATAGCTTCAGCCCCGGTAATTTCGGCCGCGCTGAGAATATTGGGAATATTGAGATAGCTATCCTGAGCCCGACCGGGACCGATACATATTTTTTCGTCAGCATACATGGTATGAAGAGATAAACGGTCACTTTCCGAATAGACGGCAACGGTTCTTATCCCGAGTTCTTTGGCGGCCCGGATAATGCGGAGCGCTATTTCTCCCCGGTTGGCAATCAGAATTTTGGAAAACATTCTTCAGCTTATGGGCTGGATGGCAAAGAGGCGCTGGCCATATTCCACCGGCTTGCCATTTTCCACATAAATTTCCCGGACAATACCATCAATATCGGATTCAATTTCATTCATGAGCTTCATGGCCTCAATAATACAGAGAGTCTGGTTTTTCCTGACAATATCGCCAACTTCAACAAAAGGAGGGGAGGTGGGATCAGGGGCACGATAGAAGGTGCCGACCATGGGTGAAGTGATATAATGAAGATTTTCCTGGGGCTCAGCCTGGGCTCTTTCTTCACCCGAAGGGGCAGCGGTGCTGACTTGAGGATAGGTGGGCTGGGCTGGCCAGGAACTAGATTGTCCAGGGGCCTTGAGCTGGGGTTCTTTGGAAATTTTTATTCTGAAGCCTTCAATCTCGAGTTCAAAATGGCTTAAATTTTTTTCCTCAATCAGGTTCAGGAGACGGGCAATCTCTTCGAGATCGATTTTAGGTTTCATCTCCTTCTCCAGGAACGATAATCCTTCTCTTTTCATTGTTTTCATTTCTTTTATCTACCCTGAAAGTCCTAAATCCCTTTTTTCGAAGGGTCTTTAATACCTTAGCGATAAAATTCCGGAAAGTCAAGCTGTTATCATGGGGACCAGGATATCAAGCGACCTTTTGCCCTGTCGTCCTGACCTTTGTCGAGTTTACCTAGGTCAGTTACTTTTCTCGGTGATGTCTGTACCTCCCTGAACAGGATGTCCATTGGGAAAGAACTAAAAACTTTACAGCCAGAGGGAAATGAACATTCACCTTGGATCAGAAGCTACTGATTTCTCCCTGCTTTATCTGTCCCTTGAGAGCTCCAGGTCAGGAAACAGACCTTCCGGCTGATTGTTTTTTTTGCTTTTTACCTGCCTGAGTAAAAGAAAGCTAAAATTTTCATTGGTCCGAGTATTGAACCAGCTCCTTAAGAATTAAATCATCAGGGGTCTGGCCCTCAGCGGAAAAGATAGTATCTTCAGAACTTAAGGGCCAGATTTTTCCTCTCTTTCAGGGAAATCGTCAGCCCTGAAGAGGTGAGCGTAATAATAAAAAACAGGAATCGTAAAGAAAATGAGGAGGGTGGAACTTGTCAAGCCACCCAGGGTGGCCAGGGCCAGGCTTGACCAGAGGCGGCGTCGAGCCACCTCAGTTTGAATGAGAATCAGGGGCAAAAGGCCAAAAACCGTGGTCCCGGTCGTGAGGAAAATTGGCCTTATTCTTTCTACTGTCCCTTCAATGATAGCCTCTCTGAGCCTTAGACCGAGGGAGCGCTTGAGCCGGATATGATTGACCAGCAGGATGGAATTATTAACGACAATTCCGAAAAGAAGGATGAGGCCAATATAGGCTGAAGAATCAAAGGGAAAGCGGGCCAGAACAAAAGCCAGGAAAACGCCAATGAGGGATAAAGGAACAACGAGTAAGGCCACAAAGGCATCCCGGAAGGATTCATAGAGAGCCGAAAGAATCATCATGATAACGACTAAAGCTGCCACCAGGGCCATTTTTATCTGTCCTTTTTCTTCAACCGTCAGCCGCCAGGGTGATTCCATAGTGGCTGTGAAGCCAGGAGGGAGCACCAGGGTGTTAAAAATTTCCTGGCGAAAGCGCTCAGCGGCCTTGTATGGGCCACGAAACTCCCAGAGGACAGTTACCTGAAAACGCTGCTTTTCCCGGTCGATCGAACCTGAAATGGGCCTTTCCTCAACTGACACCAGATCACCCAGGCGAAAGTATTCGCCCCTTTCTGACCTGACCAAAGTATCGAGGAGGGCTCTAAGGTCGATGCGATCGGTCTCAGGAAAGCGCAGGTAAATGGCCATATCACGACTCCCTAGAATCCAGCGAAGGGGAGCCCGGAATTCGCCGCGAAGCAGTGATTGCAGATGGAAGAGAAGAACCTCAGGGCTAATCTGGTAGCGATAAAGAGCCTCCTTATTAATTTTAAGGACATGTTCATAAAGATCAGCTGACCACCAGCCTCTTTCACTGGAGACTATTTTTATTTCCTTTATTCTCGGGTTCTGCCTGAGCCTTTTTTCCAGCTCAGAGGCTAAATCACGCAATTTTTTGAGATTATAGCCATAGAATTTAATCCAGGATTCATAAAAGGTTCCGGGACCGAGGCTGGAATAATACCCCTGAGGGTCAAAACCGTAAATACCAATACTCAGGCCAGCAAAATTGGTGGCCAGCTGAATCAGCTCTTCCTTTAAAGTGTAGGGGCGCCAGGAGGATTCAATTTCCGGGGGAAAGCTTATGTTTATGTAGCCTCTTTCAGCACTTACGGTAGTATTCATTTCAAAGGGATAATCCTTGGCCAGAACCTTAGCTTCGAATTTTCGCATAACTTCGTCCGTCTGGGCCAGTTCAGTTCCAGGGGGCATGGTGACGGAGACGATTAGCCTGTCGCGGGCCGTCCAGCGGAAAAATTCGCCTAGGGTGACATTATGCCGGAAATAGCGGTAGCTTCCCCAGACAAGAAAACCAGCAATCAGCATTATTTCCACAGGGTGATTGAGGACTTTAGAAAGGAGACGGCCGTAAAATCGGGCCAAGGGCCTCGATCGCCGTTCTTTCGTTTTTTTCAGCAATTTTGGACTCAGAGCTGGAATCAAAGTGAAAGCAACTAAAAGAGAAATAAAGAGAGCTGAAGAAATGATGACCGCCAGTGGCCAGTAATAAATTTTTAATCTTCCCTGGAAATAGGGAAAGCAGATAAAAACAGCCACGGTGGTTAAAGTTGAGGCGATAACAGCCGGGAAGACTTCAGGCGGAGCCTTCACAGCAGCTTCTTTGGCCTCATCTCCTCTTTCCCGGAGGCGAAGAATATTTTCAAAGACAACGACAGCATTATCCACGAAAAGGCCAAAACCCAGAGCCAGTGCCCCTAAGGTGAGCATATTGAGGGAAAGTTTGAAGATGTAAATGGGAATGAAGGTAATGAGAACAGAAAAGATAACTGAACTTAATACAAGAAAGCAGGGCAGAAGACGCCGGAGAATAAGGAAGGTAAAAAGAAAAATGAATGTCAGAATGAGGGCAGCCAGGATAATGAGTTCCCGGAGATTCTTACCAATCGCCTCAGATTCATCATAGCTGGAGCGAAAGACAAGATTTGAGGGGAGTTCCTTTTTTATTTCTGCCAGTTTCTTTTTTACCTCCCGGCCCACCCTGAATGTATTTGTTCCTTTTTCTTTATGGACGATGAGCCTGACCGTGGGCAGACCATTGGTTCGATTGTAAACCCGGATGGGGCTGTAGGTCTGAGTAATCCGGGCAACATCCTTAAGATAGATGGTTACCCCGCCCACCCGGGCCACAGGCATGGTTTCGAGCTGAGCGGTATTTTCAGCCGTGGTCGCCAGGCGCAGGAGGAATTCCTGCTCTCCCTTTTTAATCAGGCCAGCCGGATAGGTGCGTCGCCAGGATTGCAGGGCTGTCAGAAGATGATAGGGGGAAAGATTCAGGGTAAGGAGCTTTTCTCGATCGAGTAGCACGTGAACTTCTCGCTGGGACCCGCCCGAAACCTCAACCGAAGCCACTCCCTTAATGGATTCAAGGCCATATTCGAGTTTTTCTTTGACCAGTTCATAGAGCTCCTGGACTGAGTAGGGACCGGCAATGGTCATCTGCAGGAAGGGCTCAGTCCGAAAATCTTCGGGCACATAGGGAATTATTTCAGGCCAGGAGGCACTCGGAGGTAATTCTGGTCTGAGGCGACTGATTTTCTCTCTGAGAAGGAGTCTGGCCAGTTCCATGTTGGTCGCCGGCTCGAATTCAAGGGTAATCAGGGACTGGCCAAAAGAAGAAGTGGAGGAGATTTTTCTTACTCCTCTGACTGGGGCCACGGCTTCCTCAAGAGGCGCCGTAATCTGAGCCTGAATAATATCAGGGGGAACATCGGGCCAGGTTGTCCTGATGCTTATCTGGGGATATTCTTCCTGAGGCGCCAGTTCAATCGGGATATGAATAAAAGAATAAAGTCCGATCAGGGCAAAGACAATCAGAATCATGGTGGTGGCTACCGGTCGCTCGCAAGCCACCTTCATTTTTCTCTTCCCTCTTTCCTTTTTTCCACCGCCTCATAAAGGCAGGGAATAAGAATGAGAGTAAGAAAAGTGGAGAAGAGAAGGCCGCCGCTGATAGCCACACCGAGGGGTTTTTCAAGGTCGGTGCCACCGCCTAAACCAAGGGAAAGAGGTATAAGGCCAAAAACTGTGGATAGGGAAGACATGAGAATAGGCCGCAGACGCAGGCGACAGCCATTGACGACAGCCTCACGGAGCCTCCAGCCCTGCCGGCGGAGCTGATTGATGATATCAATCTCGACAATGGCATTATTAACGACAATACCCACTGAAACCACAAGACCAATGAGGGAAAGCAAATTGATTGTCTGGCGGGTGAGGGCTAAGGTGATGATTGAACCGGCCAGACCCATGGGGACGGTAAACATGATGAGGAAAGGATGAAGGAGAGATTCAAATTGAGCCGCCATAATCATATAAACCAGGACAACCGAAAGAATCAGAGCTACGAGAAGACTCCGGAAAGAAAGTCTCATTTCTTCGGCTTCCTTGCCAAAACCAAGGCGAACGTTTCTTCCCGCATTTATGTCAGCTCCCAGTTTTTCTATTTCAGGAAGAAGCTGGGAAGGCCTTTTTCCTCTGACATTGATTCTTATTTCCATCATCCTCTGCTGATTTTCACGCCTGATTTCAGAAGGTCCCCGGACTAAATGGTAAGAAACAAGATGGCGCAGAGGAATCAGACCCGAGGGCGAAGGAAAAGAAAGATTGAGCACATTTTCAATATCCTCACGGACGGCCTCTTCAGCTCTGACCGTTATGTCATACTTTTTATTTATTTCCTTGAAAGAAGTGGCCACCCTGCCTCTAACTGCCTGCACAATAAAATTGCCGACGCTTTCAGGCGAAAGATTATTGGCTTCAAGGGCCTCCTTTCTAAGCTGAAGAAGGAACTCGGGTTTTCCTTCTTCGAAGATTACCCGGGCCGAGGTAATACCGGCTATTTTCTTTAATTTTTCAGCCAGTTCAAAGGCCTCTCTTTTTAATAATTGCAGGTCATCGCCGTAAAGGCGAAGGCCAACCTCAGCGAGACCTGTGCCCAGCCATTGAGCCAGCGTGGATTGCTCTTTGAGGATGGAGAAATTGAGTTCAGGAAGGGAAATGAGCCAGGCTCTGAGCCTCTCGATGGCGCTGTCAAGGTCATCAGCTCCCCTGGCTTTAAAAAGAATACGGGCTGAATTCAGGGAGATTTCAGAGGAAAGTGCCTCGAGTCCACTGACAAGACCGGTTTGAGAAAAAACCTGGGTGATGGCCGGATCCTTTCTTAACTTCTGTTCAATGATTTGAACTACCGCGGCCGTTTCTTCAAAGGAAAACTCAACCGGTGTTCTTATTCTGATTTCAGCTGTATTCACCCTGAGCTGAGGTACGAGCTCCCGGGGCAAATTAAGGGCAAGGAGGATTATAGCCAGGAAAGCGAGCCAGCTTACCACAGCCACCCTCCCCTTATGATTCAGGCTCCAGACTAAGAAATGATGGTAAAAGTGAATAAAGCGGTTATAGGCCCGGTTGAAATAATGGAAGAGGCGATCAAGAAAAATTCTAAGGGGCCTGAAGATTAAGATTAAAGGACGAGTTAGGTAATAAAAACAACGAGGCAGAATCAGGGTAAAAAGAGCGTAAAAAGAGAAGAGGATAACGAGAATGAGCCAGCGGATAAGAAGAAAAGGCAGGAAGGGGCTTTTCCAGCGCGGAAAAGAAGGAAAGCCAAGGCCTGAAGGCCATTTTCTTCCTCGGGCTTCCTCAGATTTATCCTCTTTTCTGGCCCAGGGCCTTGAGGCCATCATGGGAATTAAGGTCAGGGAAACAAATAGGGAAGCCAGAAGGGAAAAGGTGACGGTCAGAGCCTGATCACGGAAGAGCTGTCCAGCTACACCATGGATATAGATAACGGGAAGAAAGACAGCAATTGTCGTAAAGATTGAAGCGGTGAGAGCCAGGCTGACCTCGCCTGTGCCGATAGCGGCGGCCTCGGGCCAGGAGCGGCCGAGATTTCGATGGCGATAAATATTTTCTGTGACCACAATGGCGCAATCGTCCAGCATCCCCACGCCCAGAGCCAGACCTCCCAGGGACATAAGATTAAGGGTAATGGAGCGGATGAAAAGGAGATTAAAAGTGGCAATGACCGAGGTGGCAATAACTGCAAAAATAATGAGGGATGTGCCGAGTTCCTGGAGGAAAAGGTAAAAGACCAGAAAGGCCAGAAGACCTCCGAGAACAATTTCCTTCTGAACTGATTTTATGGATTCTTCAATTGTCCTGGCTTCCTCGGAGACGATGAAAAATTTTATTTCCGGATGCTCCCTTTCGATTTCCTTCATCACTTCCCGGGCCCATCTGGTCACTTTGACTGTATTTGCCCCGGCTTCTTTGCGCAGCAGAAGGGCCACGGTCTCCTGGCCATTAAGACTGACAACGCCCTGCCTTTCCTTAAAGGAATCAACCACCCGGGCAACATCTCTCAAACGGATAACACCCCTTTCGGGTGTGGTTCGAAGGGGGATGGTGGCTATTTCCTCGAGGCTGTCAAATTCGCCGACCACCCTCAGAGCATATTTAAACTGGCCTTTGCGGATAATGCCTCCCTGAAGATTGCGGTTGAAGGCATCAAGACGACGGGCCACTTCATCTATGGTCAGGCCATAAAGAGCTAAAAGCTGGGGATTGACCTCAACCTTTATTTCCCTTTCCAGACCACCGACAACTTCCGCCGAGCCAATGCCTTCTATCTGTTCAAGCCTGGGTTTAATCAGTTCTTCGGCTAATTCCTTAATTTCAAAGAGATTTCCCCGGGTCAGGACAGCTACAATCATAATTGGCTGGCTCTGAGGATCGACAGTGATAATTGTGGGATTTTCAGCCTCTTCAGGGAGCGAGAAGCGGGTCGAATCGAGCTTTTCCCGGGTGTGGAGGAGAGCCATGTCCATGTTGGTTCCCCAGTTAAATTCCAGGCTGAGGAAGGACAGACCCTCCTGACTGATAGATTCCAGGCGTCGCAATCCGGGAATGCCACTTATGGCCGCTTCCAGGGGCGCGGTGACCAGACTTTCCACTTCTTCCGGAGCTGCCCCTGGAAACTGGGTAATGACGGAAAGGCGGGGGAAGGCTATATCAGGAAGAAGATCGACAGCGAGATGTCGTAAGGAAACAAAACCGAGAAGGATAAGGCCTAGATAAAACATCAGGAGGGCGACCGGCCGGCGAATAGCTAACCGCGCTAAGAACACGGGATTATCCTTCTCCCTAATAATTTTCAATTGATTATTCTGACCCGGGCATCATGAGCCAGGGTCAGATGGCCTTCAACGATAACTTTTTCGCCCTCTTTAACCCCTTCTATGATTTCCACAAAGGACTCATTTTCAGCGCCAGCCTCAATATAGCGCCATTTAGCCAGGTCTTCCTCAACCACAAAGACCAGCTTGCGGCCTCCCCGGACAAGGACAGCATTTTGCGGAACGAGCAGCCGATCCTTCAGAACGATGGCGGCAATTTCCACCTCGGCATGCATGCCGGGTTTGATTTCTTCCCTGGGATTGGCCACAGCAATAAAGACCTGGCAGGTTTTATCCTCAGGATTAATCAGAGGGGAAATAGCTTCTACTACCCCCTTAAATTTCTGGCCTGGATAGGAAACAAACTTGATCTCCACTTCCTGGCCTGAACGGATGCGGCCAATTTCACTTTCCAGAACTCTGGCCACGACCTTAATACTGGCCATGTCGACCAGGGTAAAGAGCTCTCGGCCGACTTCTATATTTTCCTGAGGGGAGACACGAATATTAGTGATAACACCGGCAAAGGGAGCTCTTATTTTGGTTTTTTCGAGCTGCAATTTAGCCATTTTGACCTCAATTTCCGCCTGGGTCAGCCCCTTGGCCGCAGCCATGACCTGCTGCTTCATCTCACCTGACTCGAGTAGCAGTAACTCATATTCTCTTTTAGCCAGGTCATATTGTTCCAAGGAGATCAAACCCTGGCCCAGAAGTGAAGCTGCTTTTTCGTAACTTTCCCGGGCTCTCTTTATTTTTTCTTTTATTTCAGGCGAAAGAGGACGTTCAGGTTCACTGAAGCGCTGCTCAAGAAAAAGTTCAGAAAGGGTGCGCAGCCGGGTAGCTTCCTTTTGTTGAAGCTGAAGTTGATAAAAAGTATCTTCAATTTCGGCTAAAAGCTCATGGGGCTGAACATGCTGGCCCTCACGCACATGAAGATTCCTGATGACACCCGAAACTTCTGATTTTATGACGATTTTGCGTTCAGCTATGGCCTCAGCTGGCGCACTGAGATTTAACTTGAGCTCCCCCCGCCGGGCTTCAACCACTTTAACCGGAATAGGTTCTTCTTGAAGTGGAGGACCAGGGGATGAAGCCGGGGCTGAACTTGCAGGGGATTCTGAATTTTCTGACTTCCGGCAGCCTGGAAGGAAAATGATTGTAGAGAAAAGACAGGAAAAAAATATTAATCCGAGAACAAATTTAGGTGTGATCCCCTTTTTTACTTGTATTCCCATTTTCCCTCAACTTTTTTATTTTTAAATTTATCTTAATATAATACGTTTTGAAAAATCAAAATTGCTCAGGCTCCTTGAGAAATCCTGTAATTTCTTTACCTTTTAAAGATTTATTTCTGGCAAATCAAATGAGTCATAAGATATTAAATAAGATCTAAACTAGGGCTGAAATCGAACCACATTTTTTTCATCTTTCTGGGGAGAAGGCAGGTAGATCTTGCCTTTTGAAAAGCTACCTTTCCCTTTGTAGAAAAGCCAATTAAGGCAAAGGAAGACTGGAGAAATATAATGAAAAAGTTGTTGAGCCCACAACAATTTTTAAGAGAATATGGATATTTTTTAATCGTCCCTCGCAACGATGAACTAACCTGGATTCAATCCGCTGTTGAAAGACGTAAAATCTATCCTCTTTGGCTAAAAAGTCCGAAGAACCTGATATTTCATTCATTAATTTAGCCTCGTGAGGCTATAAGAATCGAAAAACCTGAATTAACCCTTAGCTCTTTGGAGGTACGTTGTTTTTTTAAAAAATTGATTTAGCCAAAATTTTTTAATTTTTAAGAAAAAAATAAAAATAAGAAAGCCCCCCTCCCTCTGAGGGGAGGGGGGCTAAAAAGAAGCTCCTTAATTCTGAGTCTGAGCTTAGAACTGGAAGCGAACGCCGAACCTTACGACCCTGGGATTGAGAATCTCATTAGGTTTTCCGGATGTGGGTGAGGGAGGGGTATACTGACCGGTATTGACATAATAAGTTCCGTAGCTAATAGCATACTGACGATTGAGGGTGTGTCTGTTCAGGGCATTGAAAACATCAGCGGCAAAATAGACCTTTTGTCCTCTGGGGCCGACAGTGATTGATTTTTCTAATCTTAAATTCAGGACCCACATATTGGGGAGCCTATGGCGGTTATCATAAGCTACGCACTCAATACCGGCGCTATAGCTAGCTGGGTTGGGTAAAGAAGTGTCGGCAATGGTAAAGGATTCGCCCACAAAGGCACCCTCACGACCATTCAGGGTGAAGGAAATGTTGAATTCATAAGGCAGCTGATAGAGGGCTGAAAGCTTCAGCAACCAGCGGGAGAACATGGGCATACTGACCTTACCGGAGCCACCTCCCATGGAAATTCCGTAGATTTTGCCTTCGTAAGCCCAGAGGTTATTAGGATTAACGTATCCCTTCTTGCCATAATAATTTTTCTGCATCTGATAGGTGAAGGAACCATTGAGCATCCAGCGATTGGACAGGCGCTTATTTATAATCAGATCCAGACCATAATAGATCTGCTTTCGGTCATTAGGCATATTGGTATAGTAAGAGTATTTGGTGGAAGCTCTTTCTGGTCCAGGCTTGAGAACATACCAGGGCCTGCCTGCCGCCTCTTTGGTGCTGTAGACAGTGCCGGTCTTGGGGTCAGTAAAAGTCGCAGGAATGTAGCCAGCAATCATGTAATCGTCTTGATTTCTGATATACCCGCCAAGGTCAGGATAATAAGCAAGAGACCAGGAGAAACGGGTGTAAATCCGGTAAGTAAACTGGAGGGCAATACCGAAATTAGGCATGAGCTCCCGCTCAATGGCGGAGAAGATTTCGTAAGTCAGGCTATATTTCCATTTATCATCCACTTTGGTATAGGGCGCTTCCAGCTTATTGGGGTTCTTATAATCAAAGCCTGACCACATCAAGCCAAATTCTCTGTCCCAGTTACCAATAAAGTTACCGCTGTCGTCAAAGCAGCGATAGGCAGTTCTGGCGCTGGTATAAGCTGCCCAGTAAAGTTCATCCCAGTGAATCACATTATCGCCATTCTTATCCCACCACCAGAATCCTATTGACCCACCAAGACCTCCTGGGGCCCAGTTGCCGGCTCCAAGGGCGCCTCCGGGATAAAGCGCAAAAGCCAGCTTATAAATAGTTTTGCCATTGCCAAAGACGTCAAAGGTCAGGCCAAGGCGAGGTGAAAAGGAAAGGAAACGAATGGGCCGTTCAACTCGAGGACAATGATTATCAGGAAGCAAGGCAGCTATTTTTTTGGCCGTTTCAGGCGTAAAGGCTTTCTGGACAATTTCGTAATAGTTATCATACCAGTAGAGGTCTGTATCTTCGAGGTAAAGGGAGCGGGAATCTCTGGGCTTGAGGTAGCTATCTACTTTATCCCAGCGAAAACCGAGATTGAAGTTAAAGCGCTTCCAGGTGATGACATCGCTGAAATACCAGGCATAGCGGTCAGCACCGCTAACCGAGCGAATTGTGCTCCTAGTTATGTAGACATAACGGAGGTCAATTCCAAATTGGTCCCGGACATAATCCCTCTTGCCATCGCCATTCCAGTCTACCGTTAAAGAATTGTAATTATAATTTACATACATATTGCCGGGATAGCCTCCAACAGAATCAGTCTGGTTGTTGTCAATTTCAAAACCGATTTTTACCTCATGGGAGGTGCCGAAAAGGTCATCATTGAAATACTGGGCCTGAAGCACCGCATTCAGGTGAGGCCGGCCGGAGAAGAACCAGGTATTGGTATTTTCATAAAGAGCTTTTTCCACGTTATACCAGAGAACCTTGGTTATTTCCTCATCATTGGCTGGCCACATGCCCCAACCCATCGGGTTATAACCAACCTTGGCTGAAACAAAGAGCTTGTCGCCAAACATGTGGTCATCCTGGGCTTTGAAGATAGGGTTGCCAAAATGATATTTTTCATGCTGATTCCAGCCAGGGGGGAAGTTGAGCGAGGAGCTACGGCCAAATTTTTCTTTTTTGCTGGCATGAATCATGAACTCAGCGCGATTATTTGGCAGGGGCTGAAAATTCAGCTTAAAGGCTGTCTGGGTAAGATAGGTGTCATCTCTGACCCCGGTGATGACTGTGGTTTTAATTTCCTGATTGGCCCAGGAGCCCCACCACCAGATTTTATCTTTGATGAGGGGGCCACCCATGTTGAAGCCGTAATCCTTGATTTCAACGATGCGGTTGTATCCGGGAACTCCCAGTTCAGCAATCCTCTCTGGAGAAATTTTGTTCTGAAATTTTTCATCGGTGAGATAATAACGGCCAGCAAGGCTGACAAAATTTCCGCCCCGGCGGGTAACAAGGTTAATGGAGGTTCCGGCATAACGCGATTCAATATCGACCAGACCCGTGGTAATACTTATTTCTTCAAACATATCGACGTCCCAGTAACCAGGCGAAGCACCTGCGCTTAAATCAGTTACATTGACGCCATCAAGGTTCCATTCATTGGTGGTCGTGCCCCGAACCTGCCAGGAAGATTGCTGACCAGACTCAGAGCCACCCACATTCTCCCGGTCAACTTGGATTCCAGGCTGAAGCTGAAGGATAACCCAGGGATCCCTGGCTGTGGGCAGCTGCTGGATCTGGGCCATTGTTACCGTGCTTGTGACCTGAACCTTCTTAGGCTGAACTACTGGTGCGGCTGCAATAACCGTTATTTCTTCTTCCAGGCGCCCTACCTCCATAACAATCTTAACTTCGGTGTTCAGACCGGCGTTAACGACTATTCCTTTGTGAATTGAAGTCTTAAAACCCTGAAGCTCAGCTTTTATTTCATAATTCTCTCCAGGCTCAAGGCTGAGGAAACGGAAGCGGCCTTCCTCATTGCTGACCATGGTGATAGGGGCAATGGTCAAGCCAGTCAGGGTCACAGATACTCCGGGCAGGGGATTGCCCTCAGTATCAACCACCAGTCCATAAATATTACCCCTGCCCTTCTGGGCCGCGGAAGGTAAGACAAGAATCAAGGTTAAAAGAAGGACGATTAATGTTTTTTTCATCACACCTCCTTTTTTAAAGCTTGTTATTCCTTTTTAAATATTACCCCTCACTCCCTTTTTGTTATTCTTTCCCCTGATTTCACCTCCTTTAAAAAATTTTTATTTCTTCAAAGTTATTAAATGCAAAAAATGTGCCAGATTAAGCATAAACTATTTTTTGTTCTCATTCTAACTTATTGAAAATATTGAAAATAGCCTTTTTTAAATTTTTCCTTAGAGATTAACGGAAAGCTACAGGGCAAAAAATTCAAAAAATTGAATTATGCTTATTTTCAGGGAAGGCTAAAAGGCTTTATTTCAGGCGAAAAGAACAAAAATGGATAAAATTCAAAAATTTGAATTGATATTCAAAATATCGAATTATATCCTCTCCCGTCCTTCCAGCAGCCCGGCTCAAGGGTGGATTCCCCGACTATTTTCCGAGCCTTTCATTCTATAATTTTCAGCTTGGCGCTAAGAATTGACTCTTGAGACTGAAGAAACAGGGTGGCTATTTAAGGCCTTATTTAAGTTCCTCTTGAAGTCGGAATAAGAATAAAGCGGCATAAGAATAAGCAGGAATTGCTTTTAATAAGTTTAGGGCCTTAAAATTTTTTATCCTTCTTTGTTTTAAAGAAATAAAGCTTCCTTAAACTGATAAATCACCAGACTTACGACCATAAGGCCGGCCTGCAATTGACCTCTCCCGGGAACTCCTTTAAGATGAAAAGGCTGATAAGAAAAGAAATGGCAGGCAGGACCAATGCTTGAGCAGTTAGCCGATAAGTTACAAAAGGTTATGAAGTATCTCCGGGGGGAGGCCAGGATAACTGAAAGGAATATGGCTGAGGCCCTCAGGCAGATAAGGCTGGCCCTTTTAGAGGCTGATGTCAACTATCAGGTTGTCAGGGATTTTATAGAAAGGATAAGGATAAGGGCCCTTGACCAAAAGGTAATGGAGAGTTTAACTCCGGCTCAGCAGACAATTAAGATAGTTCGAGATGAATTAACCTCGATTCTTGGCGGTAAAGCCCGCCCCCTGAATTTCCGCTCCTCACCCCCTTCTGTTTTCCTCCTTGTGGGTTTGCAGGGAAGCGGTAAAACCACGACCTGCGGGAAGCTGGCCTATTATTTGAGAAAGACCGGCAAGAAACCGCTCCTTGCTTCCTTTGATCTTAAGAGGCCCGCGGCCCAGGAACAACTTCGAATGATTGCCTCACAGCTTGGCTTGCCCTTTTATGAAATCAAGCCCGAGAAGATGAAGGAACCTGAAAGGGCCTTAAGCGAGCTGCTCGCCTTCACGCAGCAGGGCCATTTTGACCCTTTAATTCTGGATACGGCTGGCCGGCTCCATATTGATGAAGATTTGATGGAGGAACTGCGGTTATTGAAGGCCAGCCTCAAGCCAGATGAAATTATTTTTGTGGGCGATGCCATGACCGGACAGGATGCTGTGCGCAGTGCCCAGGCCTTTGAAGAGAAAATTGGTTTGACCTCGGTAATTTTAACCAAAATGGATGGTGATGCCCGGGGCGGAGCCGCCCTCTCCATTGTGAGTGTCACGGGAAAACCAATAGTTTTTATCGGCGTCGGCGAAAAATATGACCAGCTTGAAGTTTTTCATCCTGACCGGCTGGCCTCAAGAATTCTGGGGATGGGTGATGTCCTGAGCCTGATTGAACGGGCTGAAAGAGAAGCTGATTTGAAAGAAGCTGAAGAGATGGCCAGAAGGCTCAGGGAGGAAGAATTTACTCTTGAAGATTTCCGCAAGCAACTCGTTCAGCTGAGAAGGATGGGCTCTCTTTCCCAGCTACTGGCGATGTTGCCCAGTATCGGACCCTTTAAAAATATTTCGCGTCTCCATCTTGATGAAAAACAGCTTATCCATTTTGAGGCCATCATCAATTCGATGACGCCCGAAGAAAGAAGAAATCCCAGGATAATTGATGGGCGGCGCCGCAGGCGAATAGCCCTGGGAAGTGGCCGGCCGGTTTATGAAGTGAATCAATTATTGAGACAGTTTCAGGAAATGAAGAAAATGATGAAGAGTTCCCTTTTCAAGAAAATGCTCAATACAGCCCGAATAGAACCTCCTGATTAAAATTAAATGATGGGGTGAATTTAGAATTAAATCCAGAATTAAAAGATGAAAATAAAAAAGGAAGCGTCAAGCCTTTTGCGTAAAAGCAGATGGAGCCTCGAGCTGCGGCATGAACCTGGTCGGGACGACTCTTCCCATCGATCCTAGACAAATTTAAATATTTAAGGGCGGGTCATCCCCCATCCCAACCTCATATAGAGGCTGAATAAAGAGGGTGAAATGGGTCTTCATAAAAGGGCTTTTTTCAGGTGGAGGATTTTTTCTGGCTAAAGACGCTGATTATTTAAGATTAAAAATCCCAGGAAGAACCTGACTTTTCAGGGACGAGCCTCGAAAAATTACCTTTCTCTCAGGAATTATTTCCATTACGAGAATAAAAAAGGTCCTGAAAAGAAAGCCCCCCTCCCTCTGAGGGGAGGGGGGCTAAAAAGAAGCTCCTTAACTTTGAGTCTGAGCTTAGAACTGGAAGCGAACGCCGAACCTTACGACCCTGGGATTAAGAACCTCATTGGGCTTGCCTGAGGTGGGGCTAGGTGGAGTATAACGGCCATCATTAACATAATAGGTTCCGTAATCAAGGGCATACTGGCGCAGGAGGGTATTTTTGTTCAGGGCGTTAAAGACATCGGCTGAGAAATAAATCATCTGGCCACGCTCACCATAACGGATAGCTTTTTCGAGGCGCAGGTTCAAAATCCAGACATTGGGAGTGGTTTTTCTCTGATCCCAGTAAGTCATATAGATTGTGGCGCTCTGGCTGCGGGGATTGGGCAGGCGAGTATCATAGATAACAAAGGATTCGGTGATGAAATGGCCTTCCCGACCGCTCAGGGTGAAGGAGGCGTTAAAGCCCATGGGTAGCTGATAGAGCCCGGAGAGCTTAACCAGCCAGCGGGAGAACATGGGCACGCTGACCTTGCCTGAACCGCCACCCATATCAAAACCATACATTCTGCCTTCCAGAGCCCACATATTGTTGGGATTCACGTAGCCCTTATCACCATAATATCTTTTGACCATCTGGTAGGTGACGGAGCCATTGAGCATCCAGCGGTTGGAAAGGCGCTTGTTGAAGACGAGGTCGGTGCCATAATAGATGTTGTAGCGGCAGGTGGGATAATTGGTGACATAGGTATATTTGGTGCTTTCACCAGTTGGTCCAGGCTTAAGGACATACCATTCGCGGCCAGCAGCATCCTTAGTGCTGATAACTTTACCCGTGGTGGGGTCAGTGAAGGTGGCAGGAACAGTGCCGGCGACCATGTAATCATCCTTGCTGCGGATGTGATTGATGTCGGGATAATAAGCCAGTTCCCAGGTGAAGCGGTCATAGCGCCGGAAGGTAAACTGCCAGGAGACGCCAAAATTGGGGAGAACTTCCCTTTCAATGGCCGCAAAGAGCTCAAAGTCTCGTTCATATTTCCAGTTCTTATCAACTGTATAATAAGATGGAACTAGCTTAGCCGGATCTTCCCATTCAAAACCTGACCACATCAGGCCAAATTCGCGCTTATAATTGCCAACAAAATTACCCTTATCATCAAAAGCCCTGTAAGCTGTGCGGGCTGAGGTATAGGCGGCCCAGTAAAGTTCGTCCCAGGAAATGATGTTATCGCCATTTTTATCCCACCAGTAGAAATTGATGGAGCCGCCGAGTCCGCCTGGTGCCCAGTAGCCAGCACCCAGAGCTCCGCCCGGATAAAGAGCGGCCGCCAGCTTGGCAATGGTTTTGCCATTGCCAAAAACATCAAAGGTTACACCAATACGAGGAGAGAAGGAAAGGAAGCGGATGGGTCTTTCTACCCTGGGACAGGTCTGGTCAGGCAACAGGGCAGCAATTTTCTGGGCTGTTTCTGGTGTCAGGGCTTTATTGACGATTTCATAATAGTTGTCATACCAGTAAAGGTCAGTGTCCTCAAGATAGAGGGAGCGGTAGGTTCTTTCCTTGATGTAGCTATCAACTTTATCCCAGCGGAAGCCGATATTGAAGTTAAAGCGCTTCCAGGTGATGACATCGCTGAAGTACCAGGCATAGCGGTCAGCACCACTTACTGAGCGAATCCGGGAGCGATTAAAATAGACTCGCCTCAGATCAATGCCAAAGTCCTGTTTGACAATATCGCGCCGGCCATCGCCATTCCAGTCTACAGTTACTGTGTTATAGTTGTAGTTGATGTACATATTGCCGGGATAGCCGCCAACAGCATCAGTCTGGCTGTTGTCAATTTCAAAACCAACCTTGATTTCATGGGAAGTGCCGAAAAGGTCATCATTGAAATACTGAGCCTGAAGCACCGCATTCAGGTGAGGCCGGCCGGAGAAGAACCAGGTATTGGTATTTTCATAAAGATCTTTTTCCACGTTATACCAGAGAACCTTGGTTATTTCCTCGTCATTGGCCGGCCACATGCCAAAGCCCTGGTCGGTGTAACCCAGCTTAGCGGAAATAAAGAGCTTATCGCCAAACATGTGGTCATCCTGGAATTTGTAGATGGGGCTGCCGAAATGATATTTGCCATGCTGGTTCCAGCCAGGGGGGAAGCTGAGCGAGGAGCTACGGCCAAATTTTTCTTTATCGCTGGCATGGATCATGAATTCAGCCCGGTTGTTGGGCAGCAGCTGGAAGTTCAGTTTGAAAGCTAACTGGGTGAGGTAGGTATCGTCTCTGGTTCCGGTGATGACTGTGGTTTTAATTTCCTGATTGGCCCAGGAGCCCCACCACCAGATTTTATCTTTGATGAGGGGGCCACCCATGTTGAAGCCGTAATCCTTGATTTCAACGACGCGGTTGTATCCGGGAACACCCAGCTCAGCAATCCTCTCTGGAGTTAATTTGTTCTGAAATTTTTCATCGGTGAGGTAATAGCGGCCAGCTAAAGTGATGCGATTTCCGCCCCGGCGGGTGACAAGATTAATGGAGGTTCCAACATAACGTGATTCCACATCAATCAAACCGGTGCTGATACTGATCTCTTCAAACATATCCACGTCCCAGTAACCAGGTGAGGACCCAGAGCTATAGTCAGTGACATTGACGCCATCCATATTCCATTCCTGGGTGGTGGTGCCTCGAGCGACCCAGCTTGACTGCTGGCCTGACTCTGAGCCGCCGACATTCTCCCGGTCAACCTGAATTCCAGGCTGAAGCTGGAGGATAACCCAGGGGTCCCGGGCTGTGGGTAGTTGCTGAATCTGGGCCATATCGACCGTGCTGGTGACTGTAACTTTTTTGGGCTGAACAACGGGCGCTGAGGCCAGTACCGTGACCTCTTCTTCCAGGCGGCCAACTTCCATGACAATTTTAACATCCGTGTTCAAGCCAGCACTAACTATAACGTTCCTCACGACCGCGGTTTTAAAGCCCTGAAGCTCAGCCTTGACTTCATAGTGTTCGCCTGGTTCCAGGTTCAGGAAACGGAAGCGGCCTTCCTCATTGCTGACCATGGTCATGGGCGCCACAGTTAATCCAGTCAAGGTTACTGTTACCCCGGGCAGAGGATTGCCCTCAGTATCAACCACGATCCCATAAATATTGCCCCTGCCCTTCTGAGCCGCAAGAGGAAGAGCCGCAAGAAAAATGACCATCAATGCGATTATTGCCTTTTTACTCACGACTTTTTAATCCTCCTTTCGTTCTTAGAATTTAAATCTAAAATATCCCTCAGCCATCCTCTAACCTGACCTTCTCCTGAAATCACCTCCTTTCAGAAAATTTTGGTATACAATATAAAAGCAAAAATCGTGCCAGATATAAAATACTTAAGAAAATTTTTTTCGATAAATTAAAGGGGAAATTTTAAGTAAGAAGTCATTTTTGGTCATTCCTGATTTCGGAAAAAGGAGCAAAAATTCGATTTGTCGAATCTTATGCCTGCCTCTTTTTATAACCAATTGAAAATAAAAGAGAAATTTAAATACGGGACGGACTAATTTAATTCGAAAAACCGAATTGACTTTCGAATTTTTGAATTGAAAGGTCCCCTGGAGCAAGAAAGTTATCCCTGCTGATGTTGATTTCAGCAGGTCCCACAATTAATATCAATTGTTCCTGTGATTTTTGTTAGTGCCATTTGTTGAGGCGGGGATCATATTTTCAGGGAGGAGTTTTGGAAAGGGATAAAATTCCCTGAACAAAGTATAAAAAGTATAAAAGGAAAAGTGCAGGAGAAAATGAAAGGATTGAAAAAGCAAATTAATAAAAAATAAAATTAGAACCAGGTCACTGAATTGACTGATAACAGGCGCTAATGATGGGCACTGATCAGGGAGTTGATTCTAAATCGAAGGAAATTCTGGAGGATTATTCTCTCAGGCCTGTGCCTGAGGAACAGAAGAAAAGATGGATTGATATGGCCGTAGTCTGGATCGGTGTGGCCGTAGTTATGTCGGCTCTATTGCGGGGCATGATGATTGGACTCGGTTTGGGCTCAATCAACCGGGTTCTTCTGGCCTATGGCCTGGGTGAGTTAATTTTAATTTCAATCATGATTTTCACTGGTTACCTGGGTGCCCGAACCGGCCTTTCAACACCCCTTCTTGCTTCTCAAACCTTTGGGTCAAGAGGAGCTTTGCTTATTTCTCTGCTTCTTGGTCTGGCTTTCCTTGGCTGGTTTGCCGTTCAGGCAGGCCTTTTTGCCGAAACCATGGCTATTTTCTTTCCCTGGTCTTTCTCCCGAGTCTGGCTGTCCCTGGCCAGCGGTCTGGCCATGATGCTTCCCGTTCTCTTTGGTTTTCGAGGGCTGAAAGCCTTGAGCTGGCTGGCTGTTCCGCCCATGCTTTTAGCTTTCTTTTACGCTGCCTTCAAAGTGGGATTTAAATTTTTACCCCGTCCGGAATTGATTCGCCTGGCTCAAGCTCATCAGCCTTCTCCTTATCCTTTGAATTTGGGCGAGGCAGCTTCCCTGGTCGCTGGCGGATTTATTGTCGGAGCAGTAACTTCAGCCGATATTTTTAGATATGCCCGGCCTCGCTGGGTGGAAGTTGCTGCTGCGGCCACCATGGCCATGGTTGTGAGCGCTCTGATGCAATTGACGGGCTCGACCCTGGCCATGGCCACAGGCCTTTATCATGAAGAATTACCCCGGATAATCATCAATCAAGAGTTTGCCGGTCTGGGATTTCTGGGATTTCTGGCCATCGCCCTGGCTCAGTGGACAACCAATGATTCCAATCTTTATTCTTCTGTTCTGGCCTTCAAAAATCTCGTCAGGGTCAGGCGATGGAAATTGACCCTGCTTCTTGGCCTGGCCGCATCCGTTCTGGCGGCTGCTGGATGGCTCAATCGACTGAGCCTTTTTCTGAGCCTTCTGGCTATAGCCTGTGGTCCTGTTGGCGGGATTCTTCTTGTTGACCATTACCTTATTCGGAAAAAAAATGTGCCTGAGAGGAAAGCTGAAATCTTTCGCCACGAAAATAATTCCCCGGGCCTTAACTGGATAGCTCTAATAGCCTATTTCCTGGGTTTTCTCTCGGGCTGGTTAACCTCGGGCCATCCCTGGCGCCCGGCCCTCTTCCCCTTTTCTATTTTTGCCTTTAATGGGATACTGGGTGGTGGTTTTTTTTATGGGAGCCTGAAACTTCTGGAAAAATATTTAAAAAATCGTAAGCGAAAAGAAAAGTGAAGGCTAATTTATACTTTTCCGATAGATATAATAGAAATAATCCCGTCAGAAAGATTAACGATAATAATTCAATCTTTGAAGCTAAGGCAAGAAAATAAGGCTTAAAAAAAGAAATATCTTTAGCCAGGAGGGCAAAATGCTTTTGAAAGAGGTTATAGAAATAATTGATTTGCTGGATGGACCGGAGGGTGGTCGAAAAGAAATCAAAGAATATTTTTTGTCAAGGGGGGTTAGGCCAGAAGAAATCAGGCTTGAGACCATAACTGGCGAAAAAGGTAAAACTACCTTCGTTAAAATTTACCTGAGCGGCCAGAAAGGTAAAAGGAGTGGTGGGGAGGCACCGACGCTGGGGGTAATTGGTCGCCTGGGCGGGATTGGAGCCAGACCCCATCGGCTTGGCCTGGTTTCTGATGCTGATGGAGCTATAACCGCTCTGGCGGTGGCTGCCTATCTGGCCAAAATGAGATCAAGGGGAGATTTTCTGGCTGGTGATGTGATTATCGCCACTCATCTTTGCCCTGAGGCGCCCATCAATCCCCATGAACCTGTACCCTTTATGGGATCTCCGGTCTCGATGGAAATAATGAATCAGTATGAGGTTGATCCAGCCATGGAAGCTATTCTGTCCATTGATACCACGCGCGGCAATAGAATAATAAATCACCGGGGTTTTGCCATCTCCCCGACGGTGAAGGAAGGCTATATCTTAAGGGTAAGTGAGGCCTTGCTTTCTATCATGGAAATTGTTACCGGCCGGGCTCCGGTTGTTTTTGCTCTGACTACCCAGGACATAACTCCCTATGGAAATGGCCTTTATCATTTGAATAGCATCATGCAACCAGCTACGGCTACCAGCGCGCCGGTTGTCGGGGTGGCCATCACCTCAGAGGTTCCGGTTCCCGGTTGCTCCACCGGGGCCACTCAGTTCTGTGATATCGAAATGGCGGCCAGGTTTGTGGTGGAAGTGGCCAAGGCCTTTGGTGAAGGACAGTGTCCTTTTTATGACCGGGCTGAGTTTGAAAGGCTGGTAAAACTCTATGGTCCCATGACCCACCTTCAAACCCCGGGTCGTTCGATGAATTGTCAGCCAGAACAAAAAATTAGGGTTGACTTACCTTAAGAATTCAGGTAAGATTAGACTTCACTCGGAAGGAAAATCATGATTTCTATGAGATTGATGCGTTTCGGAGCGAAGAAAAGACCATTTTACCGTATAGTCGTTATTGATTCTCGCCGGCCCCGGGAGAGTAAGGCCATCGATTATCTGGGCTATTATGATCCTTTGAAGGATCCAGCCGAGATAAAGATCGATCTGGCCAGGGCCAAGACTTGGCTGGCTCGCGGCGTCCAAGCCTCCAAGACGGTCCTGTCTCTCCTGGAACGAGCTGCGCAATCTGTGGACGCAACTGAATAAACTTATGCAAAAAGGAGGTTACAGTGAAAGACCTGGTTGAATTGATTGCCAAATCCTTGGTTGATCATCCTGACAAGGTCCATGTCTCTCAGCTCGAAGGCGAACAGACAACTATCCTCGAGCTCAAGGTGGCTCCTGAAGACCTGGGCAAGGTCATTGGAAAACAGGGCCGGACAGCCCGGGCGATTAGGACGATTCTTGGTGCCGCCGGTATGAAGATGAAAAGGAGATTCAATCTGGAGATTATTGAAAAAAGCTAATTGATAGTCCTCGGCAAAATAATTAATTTACAGGGAAAGAAGGGGGAGCTGAGGTTCAGACCTTACGAGGGGACAGAAGCTCTGCTGGCCCCAGGAAAAGAAATATATTTAAAGAAAGAAAAAAATCTCATACCCTATCGCCTGGAATCTTTTAAAAAAAAGGGGCGAGAATATATTATTAAATTAGCCGGAATAGATTCGGCTGAGGAAATTCTATTTTGCCTGGGGCAGGAGGTTCTATTTCCTGAAGAGAACTTACCCCGCCTGGCCGAGGGTGAGTTTTATGAATTTGAATTAATCGGGGCCATTGTCCGGACCAGGGATCAGACAGAAGTAGGACAGGTGGCAGGCTTCTTCGAAGCGAGCGGTAAGACGCTGATGGTGGTGGAAAGGGAGAGAAAGGAGATACTGATTCCTTTCGAGGCAGCCATCTGTCTTTCCATTGATGTCACCAATAAATTAATCATCATTGATCCACCCGAAGGGCTCCTGGATTTAAATGAGATTTGATATAATTACTATTTTTCCGGAGCTTTTAAGCAGTGTTTTCAGTGCCGGAGTAATTAAAAAGGCGATAGAAAAAGGTTTGCTGGAGATAAGAGTGCATAATCTGCGTGATTTTACTCATGATAAGCATCGTCAGGTAGATGACCGCCCTTATGGTGGGGGCGAAGGGATGGTTCTCAAACCTGAACCAATTTTTGAAGCGGTGGAAAAAATTAAGGTTTTCCCTGATGCCTCAGTCTATCTTCTTTCTCCGCAGGGAAGAAGATTTAATTCTGAACTGGCCCGGGAATTGGCCACCAGACCCCAGCTGATACTCATCTGTGGTCGCTATGAGGGGGTTGATGAAAGAGTGGCCGAGTACCTTGTTGATGGCGAGTTATCCATTGGAGATTATGTTCTGACCGGTGGAGAGCCTGCGGCCTGGGTAATTGTGGATGCGGTGGCCAGGTTTATTCCGGGAGTGGTGGGAAAAAGCGAATCAGTCAGGCATGACTCCTTTTTTGATGGCCTGCTCGATTACCCCCATTATACCCGGCCTCGCGAATTTCGAGGGATGAAGGTACCCTCGGTTCTTTTTTCCGGGGACCACGAAAAAATCCTTCGCTGGCGTAAGAGGAAAGCCCTGGAAAAAACCTGGAGGCTTCGGCCAGATTTACTGGCTGAAAAAAAACTTTCCTTTGAAGAAAAGTGCTTGCTTGACGACATAATAAAGGAAGGAAACAAAAATGAGCCTGATTGACCTGTTAGAAGCCAAGGAAATGCGACGTGACCTGGTTGTCCCCAGGGTTGGGGATAGGGTCAAGGTTCATATTATTTTAAAGGAGGGGGACAAGGAAAGAATTCAAATTTTTGAAGGCGATGTTATCGCCCGAAGGGGCCGTGGCCTCAGCACGACCTTTACCGTCAGGAAAATTTCTTTCGGCGTGGGCGTCGAAAGAATATTCCCCCTTCATTCTCCCTCGATCAAGAAAATTGAAATTGTCCGCCACGGCCAGGTAAGAAGAGCCAAGCTTTATTATCTCAGGCAGCTTAAAGGCAAAGCGGCAAAACTCAGAGAAGAAAAATAAAATAATAGAGCTGGCAGAAGAAGGGAGAAGTGGCCAGCTTGAAATTAGAAAAGTTTCTTTTAAAAAGGGGGGTGACTCATATTGCCGGAGTGGATGAAGCTGGCCGGGGAGCTCTTTTTGGCCCGGTTGTGGCCGCAGCGGTCATCTTACCGCCTGAATTTTATGGCCGGGCCTGTCCTGAATGGGTTGCTGAGATTGATGACTCCAAATCTCTTTCCCCAAAAAAAAGGGAAAAGTTACAAAAGTTAATCATGCAGAAAGCTCTGGCCGTCGGTGTGGGCGCAGCCAGTGTGCGCGAAATTGAAAGACTAAATATCCATCAGGCCTCTCTGCTCGCCATGTCGAGAGCCATTTCTCGCCTTTCCCTTGTTCCTGAATTGCTTCTTATTGACGGGATTTTCTGTCAGTTAGAAGATGTGCCTATCCCTCAGATGGCGATAAAGGGCGGGGATAAACTTTGCACCTCAATTGCGGCAGCCTCAATTGTGGCCAAAGTTTTGAGAGACAAACTTATGATTAAACTTGACAGGATTTGCCAGGGATATAGATTATGTGATAATAAAGGATATGGAACTAAAGCCCATTTTGAAGCCTTAAGAAGGATGGGACCAACGCCGTTTCATCGGCGTAATTTTAACCTGGGAATTTAAGAGAGGTCGAAAATGGTGGCTAAGGGGGATAAGTCCCGGATAATCGAGAGGGCTGAAAGATTTGTCCGGGCAGGTCGTCTTTCCGAGGCCATTGCTGAATATGAGAAACTGCTGGAAGATGAATCGCCAGAGCCGGCAATTTATAACATCATTGGTGACCTCTATCTTCGCCTCGGTGATAACGAAAGGGCCATTAATTATTTCCGACGGGCAGCCGAGGCTTTCGAAAACCAGGGCGGATCGAGCCAGGCCCTGGCTATCGTCAAAAAAATAACCAAAATCCTCCCTGATGACCCCGAGTTTATTTTAAAAACAGGAGATCTTCTCCGGAGTCAGGGTTTTTCCCGGGAAGCCGAAAAAGAGTATCTTCGGGCCATTGAAATTTTTCGCCGGAAGAAGGCCATTCCGGAAATAATTTCCATTTATGAAAAACTCGTAAATCTGAATCGCGAGAATATTGATTACCGCCTCGAACTGGCTGAATATTATGTGGGTCAGGGGAAATTGTCTGAAGCCTTGAATCAGTTCAATGAGACGGCGGAATTGCTTTTGTCCCGCAATGAAATTGACAGAGCCTACTCTGTTTTAGTCCGGGCCAGCGAGGTTGATCCCCTCGATGAGAGGACAGCTGGACATTTGCTTCAGGTCTTAAAGAAAAAAGGAGAAATAGACCAGGCTTTGCAGCTGGTGCAGAAATTGATGAAGAAAGCTCCCGACAATCTTGGCTTTCGCTACTGGCTCGGCTCATTGCTCATGGATAAGAATGAAGTGGAAAAAGCTCAGGAAATATTCGAATCAATTCTCCTGGAACGACCCACTGAAGCCAGGGCCAGAGTTCAGCTGGGCAAGATATATGTCGGGCGGGGAGAACTAGCCCGGGCCTATGAACTTTATGAACCGCTCATTAACAGCCTCCTTAAAAAGAAAAAAGAAGAAAAGGCGATAGGTCTTCTGGGAATAATTCTTTCCGGACCGGCTTTATATCTTCCGGCACTGGAAAAACTGGCCTCCATCTATCGGCTGAGAAAGGAGAAAAATAACCTGGAGATTGTTCTTCGAGCTATCCTGGAAGAAGCAAAACAGCAGAAAATGAAGGATAAAATGTATGCGGCTGTCAGCGAGCTGGTTGAACTTGTGCCTGATGATGAAGAGCTTCTCAAGCAATACTGGAGCCTGAGGCGAGAGCTCGGACTGGAAAAGGAAGCCGGGGAGCCAGCAACTGAGACTGATGAAGAGTTTGAGGAGCTTCTGGCTCGAGCCGATATTTATATCCATCAGGGCCTCTACCGGAATGCGCGCCGGATTCTGGAAAATCTTTCGCTGCAGAGACCGGATGACACCCGCATCAGAGAAAGACTGGAGCTGATTGACCAGGCTAAAATTGAAGTGCCAGAGGAAGAGCTTGTTTTGCGGGTAGAAAAAATTTCCGCCATCGAAAGCGAAATCGAAAAAAGACCTGGTGGGGCCAGGTCCTTTCTTTCCTTTCTGAGAGAAACAGGGGCCCTTGATGAAAAGGTCACGTCAGCAGAGATTTTTCATGGCACAGACATTCTGCCCCTTAATGTGGCTCAAAAAATAGAAAGAAGGTTCTATAATCTTGAAGACAGGGTGAAAGAGGAAATAGAAGCCATTCGAATGGCGATAATGAATCAACTCCTGAAGGGTCGAGAAGCCGCTGAAAAGGAACTTCATGAAATCATTCATGAATTCAAGCGCCAGGCCAAGGTCAAGCTGGGAGCTGAGGATTATGAAACCCATTTCCAGCTGGGCCTGGCTTTCCTCGAGCAGGGATTATTTGATGAAGCTATTGAGGAGCTCATGCTATCTGCCCAGAGTCCTGAAAAGGCCCTGGAAAGCTGCACCCTCATTGCCGAGGCTTTCAGGAGAAAAAAAGACTATAGCGAAGCTATTCGCTGGCTGGAAAAATGTCTGGAGCTCTGCCAGGATGATCCGGAAAAACTTCACTCTCTTGAATATGAAATTGCCTCCCTCTATGAAAAATTGCAGGATCGCCCCAGAGCCCTTTCCTTTTACAATAAAATTTTAAAATGGAATGCCTCTTTCAGGGATGTAGCCAAAAGGGTTGCCGCTTTACAGAGAGCCTCCTGATAGGCTTCTAATTGATTTCGATTCTGGCAGCCTGACCTTCCCGGCCATAGGAATTAAAGGCAACAATATAATAGACATATTTTTTATCCTTAAATACTCCTCGGTCGAAAAAGACAAAAGTCCCTTCAGCCACTTCCCCCACCAGTTTTCTGGCGCCATTTTCCTCGCGGTAAAGACGATAGCCTTTTATATCTTCATTAGCTGGATTTGGCTTCCAGGTAATGATATTTATGTATTCTCTCATAAAAAGAGAGCGGTTTTCCTTTTTTTCGCCCCTGGCTTCAAGGGGAGCAAGAATTAAATTCTGCAGTGTCCCCCGGCAATTGGAATCGGCCGGCCAGATGAAATATTCTTTGAGGCCATTAACGAGAGCAGTGTAGGCAAGAAAAGAGTTGCCTTCTTTGGCCAGAAAGCCACCTGGAGGCAGAGTATAAATTTTGTCATCAACCATAATATCCCAGGGATCGAACATGGATCGATTGACATAGATGACCAGGTTCTGGTCATAATCAATTTTGAGTCTGGTTAATTTTTTCCAGAGAAAATCATCAGAATCAGGGCCAGGAGAAAGAGGCAGCAGGCGCTTCAGGGAATCCGAAAGAGTTAAAAATTCGCCGTCGATTTCATAATAAATTTCTTTAACCCGAAGCTGAAGATATTTTTGCTGGAGATGCCGGAGAAAGCAGTATTCACGCAGAATCTCTTCAGGTATGAGCTCCAGTGCTGGGGAAAGCTGAATGTAGCCGGCGTGGCCAAAAGCAATTTCCGTGGCACGATAAAAGTGAAAGTCCTCGGCTTGAGAAGGCCTGGGGAAATAAAAGAATCGTTCCATCAGGCCAGCTCCATAGGGAACGAAGCGATTATGAAGAACTTTAAGTTTATAATCCACAAGGCAGGGTAAAGCATAGCCCCTGATACCTCTGTCCAGGGAGTGAAGGGAGCGAGGGTCGGCTTCAAAGGCATCAATCTGACCCGCCCAGATATGAGCCGCATAGCCATAGCCTTCACCGCAAATCGGGCCCTGATGAATTTCCCGTAGAGCCTGAAAAAGTTCACTATAGGCTTTGAAGGTAGCCAGCTGTCGTCCTGACCCTTCAATCCGGGCATCGAAATCAACCTTGAAGGAAGGCAAAATGGCCGTATGAACGTCCAGGAAAGCGGCTGAGGTTTCATAACCTTCGTGAATCAAGGGCTCATAAAGGCGGGCATAGAAAGTAGCTTTTGTCGGCTTGAGCAAATAGCTTTGAATTCTTAAAGCTGAATTAAACCAGGAAAGAGTTAATTTTCCCTGTGAATCCAGGGCCACATCGGCTGGATTCCAGACATCTGAATTGGGATAAAAATCAACATAATTTGTATGGAGACCAAGGCGATAGCCAAGCTGTCGACAGAGTTGACCTATTTTTTTCAGGCCTTCATGACCACCATACATCTCGCCAGCGGGGTAAGTTGAGGGAAGGCCATTATCATAGCCATATTTCTGCCAATAATGGATAAGAACAAGAAGGTCTTTAAAGCCAAAAGAGGCCAGCCATCGCAGAAAATCTTCTTCTTCCTGAAAAGAATCAAGCCAGAAGTCAACCACGACTCTTCTGGCCAGATCCTCACAAAAGGAACTATGAGCCGGGGGTGGAATAAAGAAAGTATCCTCAATCCAGGGTGAAACCGTGAGTCGGAGTCGCTCTTTTAGCAAATTGCGCCGGCCATCAGAGCGAGGAAAATACCAGGCAACGCAGCCAAAGGCGGCTGAGGTGGACGAAATAGGTTGGTGTATGGGGGTAAGCCAGGAGGAGTCGGAATAGAAGGGATCGAGGATAGCGGACATAAAGTAGTCATGGGAGAAAAGAACAGGGTGGCCAAAGGGAAGCTCAATTATCCTGGGGTCAGGCGTGGCTTCAGATCGATCGGTACTGAAGGTGATGACATGAGGAAATGGGGAAAGAACTTCAGCTTCAATGATCAGGGTTTTCTCCTCAAGTTTGAGCTTCAGGGCAAAATCGAAGGATTCACCCGAAAATTGCCAACGGAAACGAGCGACATAGAAGCCAGAATCATCGAAGGCAGCACCCAGAAACTGGGTTTGATGCTTTCCTTCCCAGCTATAAAGGAGCTGACCTCCCAGAAAAAAAGAGGTTATGCCGCCATAATTACAGGGACGAAAAGTAAAACCATCAGAGGTCATAACCTCCAGATCATTGAGGGTTCCAGTTGAAGGCAGATAACGGTAAGTTACCGTTTTTCCCCCTGAGCTCCAGGAAAAATCCATGCCGGGGGCGGAGTTAAGTAAAAGGAAAAGAAAACTCGTGGCTATTAGCAAAAAATTTATGGACCTCTGAATTTTGCCTCCAGTTTTTTCAGACAAATCGGCCATATCTTTTTTTTAATATTTCTGTCCGAAAAAATCACTCTGGATTTTTCTTGATTCTTGCATTCAGAGATAGATTGGAAATCGGGAAATGGAAAATCAGGACTGAAACTTCAAAGCGATATCCAGGCGAAATCAAGTAATACCTATAAAAACAATTTTTTAGATTCGGAAGCCTGTCTAAATACAAAATGTTGGGAATATGAGGGCAAAATGGGAATATCCATGCCCAATATTTTGCTTATTGACAAGTTAATTTGTGGTGATTTAAAATCTTGATGAAATATATGATATATTAAGGAGGTGAGATAGAGGGAAGAAGGGAAAAATAATCTGGTCTTTTATTAAAAAAACGTAGAGGAGGTTGGTTATGAAAAACAAATTAATTAGTTTCTTTATGCTTGCCCTATTTTTCCAGGCTATCCTGTTAGCTCAGGGAACGAGCAAGGATACGGGGAACATTCGTGGCTTTGTTAAGGACAACGAGGGCAATCCCCTGCCTGGAGTGACCATCACTGTTTCTGGACCAGCCATTATGGGTACCAGAAGCACAGTGACCAATGAGGAAGGTGCCTTCCGGGTCCCTCTCCTTCCTGTGGGTATTTATAGCATTACGGCTGAGCTTCAGGGTTTTCAGAAGGTGAAGAGGGAGAACATTGAGGTGACCCTGGGCGGGACGGTGACGGTGACGATTGAGATGATGCCGGCCAAGGTGGAGGAAGAGATTACGGTGACGGCGGCCTCTCCGGTAGTAGATGTTAAGACTTCAGCCATAGCCAATGTTTACAAGTCAGATTTGTTGCTGAATTTGCCGATAGGTCGGGCTCTGGGGAATGTGGTTACGCTGGCTCCCGGGGTAGTTAGTTCCTCTCAGGTTCGGGGCGGCACGGCGGCCAATACGATTTATCAGGTGGATGGTCTTTATGCCAACGACCCTGATAATGCCCAGCTCGGGGTGAATGTTGATTTTAACATTATGGAAGAAGTTAATGTGATGACGGGTGGGATGCCGGCTGAGGTCGGGATTAGTTCTGGTGCTTTTGTTAATGTGGTGACCAAATCAGGCGGGAACAAGTTTTCCGGTTTAATTGATTTCATTTACACCGATGATAACATGTCGAAGCCTGTTATTCCTGAGGATCATCTGCGGGCTCTGGGTTTAGGACGGCCGACAGTAGCTCTTTATAACTATTCTACCTCTTTTAGTTTAGGTGGGCCGATTATAAAAGACAGGCTCTGGTTTTTTGCTAACGGGCGCTACGGTCGGAGTGAGACTCCCAGTGGTTTTGTCAAATGGACTGCCCCGACTGGAGTTACCTATGATGAGTTCAATCGCAAGAGCTGGAACTGGGGAGGCTTTTTTAAGCTAACTTTCCAGCCCCGCCAGAATCTTCGTTTAGTTCTTAATGGCAATGCCCGCGAATCTTATCTCAACACCCGGGCCAGCGGTCTTTTCATGCCAGCCGATTGTCATTACCATGATGACCCCTGGGGCAATTACAACGGCTTCGGCGCTTTGACCTGGATTATTGATCCCAACACTTATCTGGAATTCAGAGGCGGTTATCTTACCGTTGATGCTTGGTTGACTCTTGTTCGTGACGAACTTAATGACATTCCCTCTTATTATGACGCCTACACTGGCTATTATTTTGGCTCAGGTTACCGGCCCAATGACTGGGTTGGTCGACCCTCCACTCAAGCTTCACTTCATTTCACCCGCTTCCAGGATAACTTTTTAGGTGGTGACCATGAATTTAAGGCTGGACTGGAGTTAGTAACTGGTGCTGGCAACTGGGCCTCATGGAAGAGAAATCCAATTCGCATCACCTATTACAATGGTAGCCCCTACTACTGGCGAGGCCTGTATGGTCTGACCGGTCCCCATCCCACCTATGGCGATGGCCAGATTTTACTTTATGTCATTGGCCAGAAAAGAGAAAACAGCGTGGCTAAAGCAGCCAATATTCGTTATTCCGGTTACCTTCAGGATTCATGGACCATAAAGCACCGTCTGACCATAAACCTCGGTCTCCGCTATGATTATGAAGAGGGCTGGATTCCGGATATATATAAGGAAAGAAGCGGCGGCATTTCTTATTCCGTCGGTGAAGCTACCCTTAAAGTTCTTTACGGCATGAACCCCTATGATGAATTCAGGCAGGAAGGGGTAGATGACTTCATCAAATGGAGTCTGTTTACGCCTCGAATTGGCATTACCTATGATTTGTTTGGTAATGGCAAGACTGCCCTGAAGCTTCAGGTTGGCCGTTTCTCTAGCTGGCTTTACTCATCTTTCTTCATGAGTTATAACCCCATTCGCCTGAGCTCATATACCTTTAACTGGTGGGACCTCAATGGCAATGGCAAGCCTGATGAGGCTGGTATTGACAAATATGTTGTTGTAACGACGCGCAGTCCTCTGGTGATGCTCCGTGATTACTGGAGCCGCCTGGTGGATAAGAACCTCAAGGCCACCTATGATGATCAGATAACCATTGGCATCGACCACGAGCTTTTCCCCAATTTCAGGGTTGGTCTGAGCTATCAGTACAAGCACAAGAAAAATATTGTTGACGATGCTCTTTATGATTTTAATACCGGTCAATTCTGGTATATGCCTGATAGTCCCTACTGGGTGCCATTTACCACGACGGTTCCGGCAATTGACAACTTCCCGGCGGCCCAGGTGACGCTCTATTATCCGACCAAGAATGCGCCGGAGATGCTGATGCTGCTGACGAATATCCCTGAGGCCTATCGTAAGTACTGGGGATTTGATTTTACCTTTGAGAAGCGGTTTTCTCATGGCTGGCATTTAGGTGGATCGGTGACCTATTCGAAGACTTGGGGTAATCATCCTGGTGACTATGGTAATATTTTTGGTTATGCGGGGACAGCCAATACAGCGAACTGGGTGGTTAATGCTGAGGGTCGGCTGGGTGATGATCGGCCGCTCGTGATCAAGCTTTACGGGACCTTCAATTTGCCTTATGGTTTTGTGGCTTCATTTTATTATAATCACTACAGTGGGACGCCGTGGCAGAGGACGTGCACGATTTATGTTCCTTCGGCCTGGGCAGCGGCTAACAATGTGGATACAGTGAGGGGTTCTTCTTACACGGTTAATGTTGAGCCTCAGGGGAGCCGGAGATACTATACCTATCAGAACTGTGATGCTCGTCTTGATAAGAGATTTAACATTGGGCGGTTTGGTTATTTCAGTGTGATTTTTGAGGTTTACAATTTGTTTGGGACGCATTATGTCAATGTGACGCAGAATCCTGGCGGCACCTGGAGACCCGTGGATAATAATACTACTGTAGGGACTTACACGCCTTCAGCCAATTACAAACGCGTTACGAGCATCAGCAATCTGTCGCGCACCTTCCAGATTTCTCTGCGCTACGGCTTCTAAAAATTAGTTTATTTTCAGGGGAGGAGGGAAATCCCTCCTCCCTTTTTTTATAAAAATTCAGGCAAGATTAGGTTTTAAAATTATTTTTTCTCATTCCTATTTTTATTTTTTACAATTTCGAAGGGGGAAATTGTCAGGAGAAAATTTATCTTACCATATAAATTTTTCTAACCATATAAGCCCTTACCATATATGACTTAAACATTAAATGATTTTTCTGAAGATAAGGATCAGTTAAAGGTTATTTTTTGATTCTTTCCTCGCAGGCCTGAATTAAAGCGGAAACTTTTTCTTTTTCTTCCCGGGAAAGAGCTGACCCGGCCCTCTCCAGATATTTTCTGAATAAGGAGATGGCTTGGTGAAATTCACCCTTTTCCATTTGAGCCAGACCAAGATAATAATTAATTTGAGGCCAGTCAGGGTTGAGCTCAGCCGCTTTTTCCCAGCAATAAATCGCGCCATCTATATTGCCCAGAAGACGATAAGCCAGGCCTAACCCATGATAGGGCTGGAAGAATTCAGGATCAATTTCGATGGCTTTTTTAAATTTCTCTATGGAGGCTTCTAAGGCCCGGCGTTCCTTTGTTTTTAAGAAAAAAGAAAGATAGGCTGAACCAAAATTGGCCATTAAGGCCGCCTGGCGGTCGTCAAGTGAAGCAGCCAGCTCATAAATTTCTATGGCTTTTCCGGGATTTCCGATTTGATTATAGGCCAGGCCGACAAGATTTAAGATTTCGGGATCCTCAACTGAGCGGGGAAAGCGAGGGCTATTTTCTTCAAAGAACTTGATAGCTTCGTCAAATTTTCGCTCTTCAATGAGCAGGTTAAGATAATTGAAAAAGAATTCATAGCTTGAAGGAAGGCTGGCCAGGGCCAGCTTCAATATTTCCAGAGCTTTATTAAAGTTACCCTCTTTCTGGTAGATGATGGCCAGATTGGCATAGGCGCTGTCTAAAAGAGGACATTTTTTTATGACATCTTCTAAAAGCTGGATAGCCTTCTGTTTTTCTCCCTGAAAATAAAGATTCATGGCTTTAACTGCTTGATTATTATAGGGAAGAAGATTTTTGACATCATATTCCGGGCCGAAAACTTCTTTTCGGGCCACAGGCTGACTCGAGACATAGCCGAGGCTTCTTAGCTTTTCCAGTCTTTCCCTATCAGCTCTGATCTGAGCTTTTTTTTCTCCGGCTCCTGAAAGCGAAGCCACAAGGGAAGCCAGTTCGGCTTTGTATTTTTGAACCAGGCCTGACCTGATGAGATTATTTTTTTCAGCTAGGTCGCGCCGCCAATCATAAAGCTCAGGAAGGGGCGAATCAATAAATTTCAGATTCTTTTCGTAAAAACCCCTGATCGGCGCCCAGCCCCGACTGTAATAGGGATAAAGAGATTCAAAATAGATTTTACGGTCAGGCAATTTCTTCCCCCTGAAAACAGAAACCAGGGAGATTCCCTGCAGTCCTTCAGGAACAGGAAGATTTATTAATTCAGCGATGGTGGGAAAAAGGTCAACATGACAGACAGGCTCATCGATAATAGCCGGCCTCACTTCAGGAAGAGAGATGATCAGTGGTACCCGGAGAGTTGAATTGTAAGCCAGAAAACCATGTGTTTCCTCTTCATGCTCACCTAAGGATTCACCGTGGTCACCTGTAAGAATAATAATGGTTGAGCTGCGATAAGGAGGGGTTTCGACTAAGTCCATCAATGGTTTTAAGGCATAATCAACATAGGCGACCTCGCCGTTATAAGGATCCTCAGCATACAGAGAATCAAAAGGCGGGGGAGGTTCATAGGGATCGTGGGGATCATAGCAATGAAGCCAGAGAAACCAGGGTGAAGATTGTTTCTGCAGCCAGTCCAAAGCTGGCTTAACAACTTCTTCAGCTCGCCTTTCCAGGTTAGCCAGCTTATGCTTGTGAGAGCGAGCATAATTATCGTCATAAACCTCAAATCCCTGATTGAGACCAAAGCGACGATCTAAAAGATAAGAACCAACAAAAGCTGCAGTCTTATATCCAGCCTTTTGCAGGAATTCAGCCAGAGTAAAAAAATTTTCAGCGACGATAAAGTTTAGATTATCATGAACGCCATGAAAGGGAGGCGTTGTCCCCAGTAAAATATTGGTATGGGAAGGAAGGGTGGTGGGGGTATGGGCAAAGGCATAACGGAAGACAAGACCCCTTTTAGCCAGGCGGTCAATATTGGGAGTGAGAGGCCTTCGACTGCCATAGCAGCTGAGGCGATCGGCTCTCAGAGTATCAATGGTAATCAGCAGAATATTCGGTTTTTTAGCTTCAACTGCCGCCATCCGGGCCGCTGGAAATCTCGATAAGCAGATGATAAGCAAAATAAATACATATATCCTTTTTGCTTCAGGGCGGAATTCTTTTAAGCTCATTTTCAAGGCTAACATCCAAAGCCCATATTGCCAGATTGGATTTATTAAGGCAAGTTCTCCCGCCGAAATTTTTCATGCCTTTACTCATATGATTCCTCTGGATTCATGCAGGTTAACCCGGAGAATTAAAGATATCACTAGGTCTTGAAGTGAGAGTTCCTCAGGAGGACATGGGGTAAACCCCGGCAATTATGATATCAGATAACTCAAAAGACCATTCTGCGCGGAAGAATTCTGAAAGCTTTTTTGATAGCATTCATAGCTTGTTTAAACTCTGTACATTCCTGTTTCAAAGAAATACGGTTCAGGTTTCATAAATAAGCGTATTCTCAGGCAAGAGCCGAATTATCTTGACATCTCTTTATTCAAAAGATTATAAGAAAAAAGCGGCTAAGGAGGGAAGTCATGAGGCTCAAAAATAAACTATTTTTTATCATTTTAATTTTCATATTTTTCAATCTGGCCTCTCTGTCTTTTTATTCATGTACCCCGAAAAGCCAGCCAGCCTCGGTCAGATTTCCCTATCTGGACCCGAAGCTCCCTTTGGAGAAAAGGGTCAATGATCTTCTGAAACGAATGACCCTTGAGGAAAAAATTGGTCAACTCCAGTGTTATCTGGGTGAGGTTGAAGGCAAGGGTATCATTGAAGCCGGGGTTGGTCATTTAGCGGTTATTCTCAGAAATTATGGACCCAGGGAGAGTGCGGAAAAAGCCAATCGGCTGCAGCAATTAGCTCGCGAAAAGACCAGACTAGGGATTCCTGTTCTCATTCATGATGAAGCCCTGCATGGCATTTGCGCTCGCGGCGGTACGAGTTTTCCTCAGGCTATCGGCCTGGCCTCTACCTGGAATCCGGAGCTGATGCTAAAAATAGCCCGGGTTATCGGTCGAGAAACAAGAACGCGGGGTATAAGGCATGTTTTATCGCCTGTCGTTAATATTGCCCGGGATGTTCGCTGGGGGAGAACAGAGGAGACCTATGGGGAAGACCCCTATCTTACCTCTCAAATGGGCGTAGCTTTCTGTCAGGGGGTTGAGGCTGAAGGTGTCATTACCACCCCCAAGCATTTTGCCGCTAATGTAGGCGATGGCGGCCGGGATTCAAACCCCATCCATTTTAATGAGAGACTCCTGAGGGAAATTTATTTTCCTGCCTTTAAAGCTTGTTTCGAGCAGGGGGGAGCCCAGGCGGTTATGGCCGCCTATAATTCCATTGATGGACTGCCCTGCTCAGCCCATCCCTGGTTGCTGACCGATATTCTCCGCCGGGAATGGAACTTTCAGGGCTTTGTCGTTTCCGATTATGGCTCTGTCTCCGGAATTCTGACCATGCACCGGGTAGCCGCAACAAAAAAAGAAGCTGCAGCCTTAGCCCTTAAAGCTGGTCTGGATGTGGAATTACCTTCGGTCAACATTTATGGTGAGCCTCTGCTCCAGGCGGTGAAAGAAGGTCTGGTCAGGGAAGAAGAGATTGATCGAGCTGTCAGGCGGGTATTAAGGGCTAAATTCAAGCTGGGTCTTTTTGATCATCCCCTGGTCGATCCGGAGGAGGCCAGTCGAGTTAATGATTGCCCCGAGCACAGACAGTTAGCCTTAGAAGCTGCCCGTCAATGCCTTGTCCTTCTAAAGAATGAAGATTCCCTTTTACCTCTTAAAAAAACCTTGCGCAAAATTCTTGTCTGCGGTCCCAATGCTGACGCTGTTAGACTTGGAGGTTACAGTGGTTTTGGTCAGAAAGTGGTCACCATTCTGGAAGGGATTAAAGAAAAAGTGGCCCCCTCAACTGAGGTCACTTTTGTTAAAGGCTGTGACCTCGAAATTGGACCTTTACCGGCCATTTCTTCTGATTATTTAGTTCCAGAAAGAGACAGGAGAGGGATTCATGGCTTAAAGGCAGAATATTTCCCTAACATGAAGCTGGAGGGCAAGCCGACGCTTGTGCGAATTGACCCTCAGATTAATTTTGAGTGGGGCTCCGGTTCGCCCGCGCCTGAATTGCCGGCTGACCAGTTTTCAGTTCGCTGGACTGGTTATCTGGTTCCGCCGAAAAGTGCCCTTTACAGGCTGGGAATAACCACGGACGATGGGGTTCGCTTTTATCTTGATGGCCGGTTGCTCCTCGATTTCTGGTCTGATCGGGCCCCGACCACAGATTTGATTACAGTTAAACTGGAAGCAGGGCGATATTATGAGATTAAGATTGAATATTATGAGAATGGTGGCGGCGCTGTGGCTAGCTTGGGTTGGGATCTGGCGACTGAGGAGGAGAAAGCCCTGAAAGAGGTTCTGGCCGCCTCTAAGGGAGCTGAAGTTGCCATTTTTGTCGCCGGAATTCTGGAAGGCGAGGGAAGGGATAGAGCCAGTCTGGCTTTACCAGGCCCTCAGGATAAAATTATTAAGGCTCTGGCTGATTCAGGCCTGCCGGTTGTGGTTGTCCTGATGACCGGAAGTGCCGTGACCATGGAGCCCTGGTTTAATTCAGTTCCGGCCATTCTTCAGGCCTGGTATCCGGGTGAAGAAGGTGGCCGAGCTGTGGCTGAAGTTCTTTTTGGTGATTACAATCCCGGCGGGAAATTGCCCATAACTTTTCCGCGGCATTCGGGCCAAACACCTCTCTATTACAACCCCAAACCTACGGGCCGTGGCTGGGATTATGTTGATCTGAGCGGCCAACCCCTTTTTCCCTTCGGCCATGGCTTGAGTTATACTACCTTTGAATACCGGGAATTAAAAATTGTGCCAGAAAAACTTACCCGGGAAGAAGAGATAAAGATTGAGCTAAAAATTAAGAATACCGGGAAGATGGCAGGTGATGAGGTGGTTCAGCTCTATGTTCATGACCTGGTGGCTTCAGTGGCCCGCCCGATAAAGGAACTAAAAGGGTTTAAACGAGTGAGTCTCAATCCCGGGGAAGAAAAAACGGTTACGTTTATTCTTAAAGCAGCTGATCTGGCTTTTCTTGACTCCAGGCTGAGACTGGTTCTGGAACCGGGCCAGCTGGAAATCATGCTGGGTAGCTCCTCGGCCGATATCCGTCTTAAAGGAAGTCTTTATATTGAAACGGGAAAGGTTTTTGGGTTTAAAAAATAATCAAGGTCTGGAGAAAATTAAACTGTTTTTAATTTTGAGCCGGAAAGAGGAGAGAAGCAAGAGCTGAGTTTATAGAAAATTAAAACCAATGAAAATTACGCAGATATATCTTCGAAACTGGCGCTGTTTTTCTTCAGCGGCTTGCCCCATCGGGTCAAAAATAATTATTACCGGTCCCTGTGGTTCAGGCAAAACCAGTTTTCTTGATGCTTTCTGCTTTCTGCGAGACTTAGCTCGAGGGGTGAATCTTGCCGGGGCTGTTAACCAGAGAGGCGGCTTATCCCATTTACGTAATCTTGAAGCGCGTTATCCTGAGACTGATATCGTCCTGATGCTTTATTTGAAGGATAACCAGAAAAAAGAGTGGATTTACAGGCTCAGGTTTGGTGAAGAAGGGTCAGCTCCCGTCATCAAAGAAGAGCTTATCTGGTACGATTCAGTCCTTCTTCTCAGACGTCCGGACAGGGAAGATAAGAAAAGAAATATAAGAAGGCAGGAATCCTGCCTTTCGCCCCGAATGGTCACTCCTTCCATTGAGGTTCTGTCCAGTTTTTTAAGATCTCTCCATTATGAAAATCCTCAGCCCGAAGCAATCCGAAATCAAAACCTGATGATGACTCTGGGTCGAGATTTTCCGGAGGATAATTTGCTGGCCAGGATAGCCCGGACGCCTGAACGTCTGAGGAAATTAAGGTTAGGGCGACTCTCTGAAGTGATGAAAACTCTGATTGAGGGCTTTGGCCAGCTCAGACTGGACAGGGATTATTTTGGCCGCTGGCAGCTCTCAGCCAGTTGCGAGCACTGGCGTCCCAGAGTTTCCTGGCGGGATTGGACTGAGTGGCCCGAGGCTGCACTGAGGTTATTTTCCATTTTCTGGACAATTTTAGAAAAAGATACTCCCCTTCTAATAGAAGAACCAGAAACAGGCCTTCATCCCGAAGCTGTCAGTCAATTGCCGAGAATTATAAGAGAACTTGTCAGGTCAAGCCATCGGCCACCGCAGTTAATTATCACTACTCACCAGCCTTATCTTCTTCAGGACAGGCTGATCCGGCCTGATGAAATCCTTCTCCTGATTCCGGATAAAGGCGGGACAAAAATGGCTGCGGGCTGGCCTAAAAATTTAATTTCTAATTTCCTTGAAAACAGAGCTGCTCAAAGCGAGGAGGTGAAGGCGAGACTGCAGGCCGAAAAGCAACCCTGGCTTCCCCTTTTTTTCGAGCCAGCCAGGAGGAAGAAAGGATTCAGTTGACAGAAAAAAGGCTAAATCTTATCATTAAAGTAGAAAATCGAATTCAGGTGCGAGAAATGACGAAAGCAAAAATTTTAATTTTATTTTTTAGTTTACTTCTTTTCTGTCTGATTTATGATTCTCCTACGGCCGAGCAACTTCGTGTCGATCAGCAGAGAATTCAGGAGGAATCCATCGTCATCAATGTGGAGGTTCCGGTTCGAGTTTTCAGGGGGAATCAATTTGTCGATGATTTAAAGCTCAGTGATTTTGAAGTGACGGAGGATGGTATTCCTCAGAAAGTTGAAGCTGTTTATTTGATTAAAAAAAGATCAATTGAACGGCGGGAGGAAGAAAGGTCTTTCCGACCGACAACCATCCGCAACTTTTTCCTCATATTTGAAATCAATGAGTATATGCCCAGGCTCAATGAAGCTCTCCATTATTTTGTGCTGGAAGTTTTGAAACCGGGCGATAATTTATTTCTGATGACTCCTTTGAAGAGCTATCGTCTTTCGGCTCAGGCCATGGAGGCCAGACCCAAGGAAAAAATTCTGGAACAATTGAAAGGGCTGGTTCGCCGCGATACTCTTATTGGCTCCGCTGAATACAGGAGTATCCTTTCGGAAATGGAAGCCCTGGCCAAATCCCTGGCCCAGCTGGTTTCAGGACAGGCGAGCCTGCCCGCTGGAAGCATTGATTCTCCTCTGATGACCATGGATAACCTGGAATCGGCTGGAGAGGCACCAAGATCCTTCGATGAGCAGCTTCAGCGTTATGTGGAACTGCTGGGGCGGCTGGAAAATCTGAGAAGGGTGGATGAAGCTAATTTCCTGGCCTTCGCTGATTTTCTTAAGAATATGGCCGGTCAAAAATATGTTTATCTGCTGTATCAAAAAGAATATATTCCTAAGATAGATCCCAAAATTCTTTATCAGTATATTGAAATGTATCAGGATAGGCCTGATATCTATCAGACAATCAACGGTATTTTTGAATTTTATCGCCGGGATGTCTCGCTCGATACCGAAAAAATTCGTCAGGCCTTCTGTGATTCCTCAATTTCTGCCCATTTTATGTTTATTACCACTCCCAAAAAAGATCTGGCCGGAGTGAGGAGTGACGAACAGGTTGATGATATCTTCAGTGCTTTTAATGAGATTGCTCGAGCTTCTGGCGGCTTTGTGGATAGTTCCTCTAACCCGGCTTCGCTTCTGATGAAAGCCATAGAAGCCAGCGAAAATTATTATTTATTGTATTATACCCCCACAAATAAAGAAAGAGATGGAAGATTCCGGGAAATTAAGGTTAAGGTTAAGCTGCCGGATGTCAGGGTTATTCATCGTCAGGGCTATTTTGCCCGTTAATCTGGCTGATTTAGCCTGGCTGCTTTTAGCCATAACTTAGCCATTCTCTTGACAGATTACCTGATTTTTCCCAGTTTGTCCTTTCATTCTGTCCCTCCCATTTTTGAAGGATCATTTATCTCTGAAGCTCCTTTAACTCGAAAATTATCGCTCCTGAATTAATTTTATCCAGCTTTGTCTTTTCAGCTCTGAATCTCTTCAAGCTTTAATTCATTTTATTTTTTATCTTCAGCCATTCTTTTCCCTTTTTCCCTTCCACCCTTTCCTTTTGTCCCTGATTAAATTTCTTTTTTCCCTTCTCTTCTCTTCATTTTCTTTTCTTTCTCCCTTCTTCCTCCCTCTCCCTTTATCTCTCTTCAAAATAGCTTCCTTGGTTTTCGGAGCCGGTGAGAAAATATTTTCCTTCGGTCGTTTTCCTTGTTGCCATGGAACTTGACCGATTCCGGCTGAAGGCATTTGAATATCTCTGGTTTCTTTTAAAAAAAGAATTATCGCTGGACGAAGCCGGGCTTTACTGGCGGGAAAAAAGAACTCCCTGGGAAGCCTTTTCATCTGCCGATGGAAGAATCAGGCCATGGTTGCTCAGCCAGCCCGAGCCAGTGGAAGAAGCAGTCAGGGAGGGGGAGGTCAGGAAATATCAGCATCCCTGCCTCGGCCATTTTCTTATTTTCCCTTTCAAAAACTTTTCCCGGGAAATGGTAATGCTCTTTTATCGTCAAATTGAACCTTTCCATGATTCTGAGCTTGAAATTGTCAGCGCTCTGGCTGAGCCCATAGCTCTTCTGGCCAGCCGATTCTCCCGGAAGGAGACACTCCCTTCTTCCGAACTTGAGGAAGACCCCGGGCTTAAAGAACTGATCATCGGCCAAAGCGAAGCCATTAAAAGGTTAAGAAGGACGATTACCCAGATTAAATCAAGTGATGCTCCGGTTCTCATTGTGGGGGAAAGTGGCACCGGTAAGGAGCTCGTGGCCAGGGCAATTCATCGAATTTCACCTCGAAGCGCAGCTCCTTTTGTGGTGATTAATTGTGGAGCCATTCCTGAGCATCTACTCGAGAGTGAATTGTTTGGTCATGTCCGGGGTGCTTTCACCGGCGCTCTCAGGGATAAGCCGGGCCTGGTTGAGGAAGCCAATGGAGGAACTCTCTTTCTGGATGAAATCGGCGATCTGGCTTTCCCCCTGCAGGCCAAAATTCTGAGATTGATTCAGGAAAAGGAATTCCGCCGGGTGGGTGATACCCGGATTCGTCATTCTGATGTCCGTTTCTTAAGCGCCACCAACCGGCAGTTGGAAAATGAGATAAAGGCTGGCCGGTTTAGAGAAGATTTATATTACCGTCTTAAAATCATCACCCTGGAAATGCCTCCCTTAAGGGAGCGGAAAGAAGATATTTTCGCTCTGACGAGCCATTTTTTAAAAATTTTCGGGCCCAGGTCAGGTAAGCCAGATGCCGTTATTTCACCGGAAGCTCTGGAACGATTTCTCGAGTATGACTGGCCGGGCAATATCCGTGAATTGCAGAATGAAATTCAGCGAGCCCTTATTCTCTGCGGGCCGGAAGGAATAATTCAGGAAAAAGACCTGTCACCTAAATTTTTTGCCAATCCAGGAGAGCCAGCCCTTATGGCTCAGAATTTCTTCAAGGCCAGGGCTGAATTTGAGCAACGTTTCCTGAGAACAGCTCTGGCCCGTTATAATTACAACCGAACCAGGACAGCCGATAATCTCGGGTTAAGCCGTCAGGGATTGACCAAATTGTTGAAAAAGTACGCTCTTATTGAGGAAAAAAATTTGGGCAGAAGAAAAATGGCCAGGCAGCTTTCCGGGGGAACAGATTAAAGAGAAATCGCCGGATCTGGCAGCTTTATTTCGAGAAAATCGGTGAAAGGGAGCCTGAAGACTTGTCAGAGCTTCAGGCATCTGTTAAATTATCCTGGTGATGAAAGCTGAGAATCAGAATGTTTTTGAGGTTATCTGTCCTCACTGTGGGGCTTCCATCTGGATTGATGCTTCTTTAAGAAGCGTTCTTAAAGTGGAAAGGGGCCAGAAGAAAAAAGAATCTCTGGAAGATTTACTGGCCCGGGAAAGGGAAAGGCGAGCTGCCTTCGAGAGAAAATTTGAAGCGACAGCTGAGTTAGAAAAGAAAAAGAAAGAGAAAGCCAGAGAAAAGTTCAGGAAAGCCCTCGAACAGATGGAGGAAGATTAAACCCCTCAATTCATTTTTTAAACCTGTTTTCAGGGGAAGAGCTTTCAGCTTCCGGGCAGAGTTTCATCCTCCCGGAGGCGACGGGACATGGTCAATCCTGTAAAACCAAAAATGGCCAGAATAATTACCGAAAAATAATTCATGAAGGCCCAGGGAAGATAGGATAAAGTCGGCACGCCCAGGGTACCAGTGATATAAACTCCAGCCATACTCCAGGGGATAAGAGGAACGATTATCCCGCCGCATTCCTCAATCAGACGACTGAGATTTTTGGCTGCCAGATTTTTTTGCCTGTAAATCGGGGCAAGCAGCTCTCCAGGAATAATCATGGAAAGATAGGAGCTTCCTGTAATCAGAGCTGAGAGAATGGCCGTGGCAATAGTGGTTAAGACAAGACTCCAGGTCTTGGCGACAAACTTCATGATGCGGTTCAATATAGCTGCCAGCATGCCTGTTCGCTGCATGATGCCACCAAAGCTAAAGGCCGTAAAGGCGACAAGCTGAGTTTCCATCATACTCATCAGGCCACCCCGGGAAAGGAGGCGATCCACGGCTTCCACCCCGGTGTGGGGCTGATAGCCGCTATTAACTGCCGTGGCAATTGTTGTCAGCGAGGTTTTTTGAAAAATAACGGCCAAGATAGCTGCTACCACAGAGGAAAGGAGCATGCCCGGAATTGTTGGTTTTTTTCTTATGGCAAAATAAAAGACGATGACGAGGGGCAGGAGTAAGAAAAGATTAAAATGGAAATTCTTTTCCAGGGTAGAAAGAATTAAATCCATTGAAGCTGAATTTAATTCTTCAGCCTGATATTGGAGCCCAATGAGAAGATAAATCAGAAGTCCCAGAAGCCAGGCTGGCCCGCCAGACCACATCATATGTTTAATGTGGTCGAACAGGTTGGAACCGGCAACAACCACAGCCAGGTTGGGGATATCAGAAAGCGGCGACATTTTATCGCCGAAATAGGCGCCAGCCACAATGGCACCAGCAGCTGGACCTAAAGGAATACCGAGCCCCATGGCAATGCCGATAAAAGCGACGCCGATTGTGCCAATGGTTCCCCAGGAGGTTCCAGTGGCTAAAGAAGTAATCGTACAGACCAGGCAGGCGGTGAAGAGAAAAAAGTGGGGAGAGATTAATTTAAGCCCATAATAGATAATCATGGGAATGGTGCCGCAGGCAATCCAGCTGCCAATAAGAATCCCGACGCTGAGCATAATCAGAATAGCAGGCATGGCCTTGCTGATGCTTTCGACAATGCCCTTTTCCATTTCTCTCCAGGGATAACGCAGGATAAAACCCAGGCAGGCCGTAATAAAAGCGGCCGCCACGAGGAGAACCTGAGGCCTTATCTTGTAAATTCCATAGCCGACAGCCAGCAGAACTGCCATGGCCAGGATAGGAATAAGAGCCAGGCCAAAGGAAGGCTGACGGAATTCTTTTTCCTTCATCGTTTCTTAAGTCCTTTATTCTGGATTCATTTTTTATTCTCTTTTCCCAGCTTTTCACAAATCAAATCATTTTATTTTTTAAGGCGAGCTTTTTATTTTGAAATAAAGGTACTTCGGGCCAGAAGCTTTCCCTGAGAGAACATGAGCCGACCTCTGGCCATAACCATGTCCAGATTTAAATCTGAATCGAACATGATCAGGTCAGCATCATAGCCGGCCTGGAGAAAACCTTTATTCTGGAGCTGATAAGCGCAGGCAGCGTTGGTGGAGAAAAGCCTGGCTGCCTGGTCAAGAGAAATGATTTTCTTTTTAACTAAAGATTGAAAAGAAGCGAGCAGGCTCTTTTGAGTCGCAATGGTCAGACCACAGAGTCGACCCAGGGAATCAAAAACAGGAAGACTCCCATTGGCGTCTGAACTGATGGTAATTCTTTCCAGGGGAACCTTTTTTTCCAGGGCCAGACTTATAGCTTCCTCAAGAGGAACATCCTTTAATCCCGACCTGTCTTCGGGCAAAGCCGTGAGATCGATGGTTCCACCCATCAAAGCGAAATCAAGAGCTTCGAGCAGAAGCTCTTTATTCCGGTTGACATGAGTGGGAATAATCTGGGTGATAGGGATTTCAGTTTCTCTGATCAGACGCCAGACCATTTCAAGGCGACGGGAACCATCACCCAGATGTAGATGAAGGATACCGGCTTTCCCTCCCAGAAGACCGCCAACCCGGCATTCAGCGGCTAACCGGGCCAGGGCTTCAAATGAAGGTTGAGATGAGCGGTGGTCAGAAATGGCTACCTCGCCGCAGCCAATAACCTTATCGATAATGACCAGATCTTTCCGGATTGAACCGGTCAGATTGACCGGGGGAAGATCATAGGCGCCACTGAAAATATAAGTGCTTATACCTTCGATTTCCAGAGCCCTGGCCTTGGCGTAAAGGGAGGTCATATGGCGGGTAACGCTGTCTGTGCCCAGGCAGCCAATAACCGTGGTTACTCCAGCCTGAATGATATCTTCGATTTTTATTTCCGGGGCTCTGGTACTGGGTCCGCCCTCACCGCCCCCTCCGAGAATATGAACATGGGGATCAATGAATCCGGGCAAAATGATTTTTCCTTCGGCTTCGATTTCTTGATAATCAAGGCCCTCAAGCTGAATGACGCCGGGTGGAGAGAGAGCTACGAGGCTTCTACCTGCTACCAGAATATCCCTTTTCCCCAGAGGCTGCGGAGCAAAAATCTGGCCATTTTTTAAAAGGCAAATCATTCCTTTCCTCCTGATTCAGCTGAGCTAAATTATCACGCTGAGAGGGAAAAAACAAGTTGCTTCTCCCCAGCTCTTTTTGAGTCTAAAAATAAAGGTTTCTCCTTCCGGCCTGTCAGGGAAATGATGGATTTTTCAGAAATTTCAAAAACATCGGGAGCTGAGCGGGCTTGTTCTTAAATTTTTCGCGCGGGAGAGCTTTTGTGGGGAATAGTCATAAAAAGAATTTTTTTATGAGAGAAGAAAAGTTCGATAAAAAGCCTCCTTTTAACCCATTTAAATGATAAGATGAAACTGAATTTTCCAGCGATTTTTAGATATGTTTATTTTCCATGTAAAATTCTAGAGGAAATAAAAAAGCTAATAAAAGCCTGGGAAATTGCCCTGCTTTTGAAAATGAGCCAGCTCCGAGTTGACGAAAAATAAAGATAACTTAAAATAAAAAATTAAGAGCCATGATTTCCTGGGAAGATGAACTTAAGAGATTTGAGCCCGTCATTCGGGCCCTGAGCCATCTGGCTTTACTGGGTAAGAAACTTGAAGTCTTCGGTCAGGAGAATTTTGTTAAGAGCGGACCAAATTTAATTGTCGGCAATCATGTTGGTGCCTATAAGGATATTGCTGTTCTTTTTAAAATTGTCCCCCGACCTATCTTTTTTACAGCCAACCGACAGATATTTTCTAAGGAGGAATTTAACGAACTTATCGGCAGACATCTCGAGCGTCATCTTAAGAAAATTGGTCTTTTCCTCAATCTTTTGCTCGCTCCCCTGAGGTCCCTTTTTGTTCAATATATTTCGACCAACATCGCTCGCATTGGCACGATTCCGGTCGATTTAGCCCATAAAAAAAGAGAAACCAGACATTTAATTGAAAACTATCTGCGGCAGGGAAGAGCAGTAGTTGCCCTTCAGGGCAGAGGAAGAGTCAGGCCGGCTGATCCCAATCCCTATGTAGCTGCCTTCAAACCAGGAGCCTCAGCCATTGCCTATAATCTTTTTTTAAGAGATGGTCTATTGGTTCCTGTAACTCCTGTGGCTATTTTCGGTACCCAGAGACCCTTTCTAATTCCGACTGTGGTCAAAGTCAGGGTAGGCGAGCCCATGTTCATCACTGACTATTTAAAAGAAAATGCCCGAGAAACCATTGAATCCTTTCGCCTGGCTTTAGAAAATCGGGTGAAGAAGCTTTTATACAGTCTTTTAGGCTGAAGATTTATCTTTCAAATCTGGCCAAGATTTCGTTGTTTATCTTCTGGATTTCCTGGGAATTCAATCTAACCTTTTTTTCTTCCTGAAGTCTGGCCAGAAAGGAGCTTAACAGCAAATTTCTTTTTGCTGTAATTAAATTATTCATTTCTTCCTTTAAATTTTTATGAAATTCTTCGCGGCTGGCTTCTTTTTTCTCAAGAACTCGGAAAACGAAGTAACCGCCTTCAAATTCAACCGGGTCACTGACGGTGCCTGAGGGCTGGGAAAAAATTAATTGATCAAAGGGTTGGCTATCGCCAACAACACTTAAGTACTGGTCTCTTTTATGTTCATTCACTGTCTTATATTCGAGATTATTTTCCCGGGCTATCTTTTCCCAGTCAGAGTTCGATTCAAGTTTCGGTTTTAGAGCCAGCAATTTCTCCCTGGCCAATTCCTTTTTCCTGGCTTCAAGCCAATCCTTTTCTACCTCGCTTCTAACTTCCTCAAGGGTGGCCGGATGAGCCTTAGTTATGGCTGTAAGCTGCACAAGAGCCAGCCCTTCAAAGGTGGGAATTACCTCTGAGATCTCCTTTTCTTTTAAACTGAAAAGGCTCCGGCTGATGAAACCTGCCTGGTCCTTATCAGAGATAGCTTCCCCCTCCTTAACTGGGCCAAAGCTTTCACCCTTATAGCCTGATTTTCTGGCGGCAGCTTCCAGGCTTTTTTCTTTCCGGGCGATTCTGGCCAGTTGCTTCAGTTTGTTGGTGCCAAGTTCTCGAGCTTTCTGGTCTTCAAGTATGGACTTAATCTGCTCCCGGGCTTCAGCGAGGGACCTCACCCTGGCTTCTTTCTTCTCCGTAACCCTCAGGATGGAGACTCCCTCTGGAAGCTCAACCAGGGTATCCTGACCCTTTTCAAGCTTCCTGATTTCATTCTGCTCGGTGGAATCAAGGCGCTGCCAGTCCCATTCACCCCAGTCGCCTCCCTGGGAGGCCTTTTCGTCCTTAGAAAATTCCCGGGCCAGCGCCGCAAAGTCTGCCCCCTCTTTAAGACGATTAAGCAGAGACCTGGCCTGATCGAGAACAGCAGCTTTATTTTCAGGCGTAAAGGGAAGATAAATCCGACTTACTCTGATTGTCTCTGGTTCTCTAAATTGCTCCTTATGGTCTTCATAATATTTTTCTATTTCAGCTTCATTAATTTTAATTTCCTTAATCAAATCGCTCAGAGGCAGAAAAACAAGGTAACCCTGTCGTTTCTCAGGCAGGGTGTAACGAGCCTGATGGCGATTAAAAAAGTCCTCAATCTCCCTGGAACCGGGAGTCTCCTGAAAATTTATTTTATTTTTTTCAAGAACCAGGTATTCGAGCCGGACCGACTCGTTATTCTTTTTGTAATTTTCCCAGGCTTCCTCCTCCCGGACCGTAGCATTGGCTGTCAGCAGCAGCCCGACTTTATTTAAAAGAATATCTTTTTTCAAACTTTCCTCAAATTCAGTCACTGACATTCGGTTCCATTCAAGAATGCGGCGGTATTCCTCAAAACCGACGAATTGACCATCACGCTGAAAGACGGGTAAACTCATAATGCGCTCTCTTACTTCATCTTCAGTTACCTCAATTCCCATTTCTTTAGCCATCTCAAAAAGAAGATTTTGCTGGATCAATTCCTGCAGGACTCTCTGGGTCAGACCAAGCTGTTCGATCAAATTTCTATCCAATCCCTTAAATTCTGATTGCAGGGCTTCTATCTGGCGTCGAAGGGCCAGAATATAATCCTGAGCATAAATTTTCTTCTGGCCGATTATAACCAGAGGTTTTTCACTCCCCATCACTCCCAGCCGGCCACCACCACCCCAGACAGCAAAGATGGCAATGATGAAGGCAGCAATTACCAGCCAGAGGCTCGGCGACAATTTTTTCACATTTCTCCTCATTGCCTTGAGCATGGTATCTCCTTTCTATGGCTAACAGATTGTCCCTTCAGCTTCGCGCATCAACTGCCGAGCAATTACCAGCCGTTGAATTTCTGAAGTTCCTTCATAGATGGTCGTTACCCTGGCTTCCCGGTAAAGCCTCTCTATCGGGTAGTCCCGGCAATAACCATAGCCTCCATGAATTTGAAGAGCCAGGTAAGCTACTTTATTGGCGGCTTCGGTGGCAAAGAGTTTAGCCATGGCTGCTTCCTTGGTATGAGGAAGATTCAGGTCAACGAGCGCAGCCGCTCGATAGGTGAGAAGCCGGGAAGCTTCGATCAGCGTGGCCGCATCAGCCAGCATAAATTGAATGGCCTCAAAGCTTGAAATTTTTTGCCCGAAGGCTTCTCTTTCCTTGGCATAGCGGACTCCAAGTTCGAGAGCTCGCTGCGCCAGGCCAACAGCCTGAGCCGCAATGCCTATTCTGGAGCCATCCAGAAGTCTCAGGGCGATGGCCAGTCCCCGGCCCTCTTCGCCCAGAAGATTGGTGGCGGGAAGGCGGCAATCCTCGAAGGCAATCTGGGCTGTAGGCGAAGAATGGAAACCCATTTTTTCTTCAAGTTTGAGCACCTGAAAGCCGGGTAAATTCCTGTCGACCACAAAGGCACTGATTCTTTTTTTCTCTTTTTCGCCTGAGGTCACGGCAAAAAGAATTAGAGCCTCGGCTTCGCTGCCAGTGGTCACCCAGGATTTAATTCCATTAATGATATAAACATCTCCTTCTCTTCGGGCCTTCGTCTGAAGATTGGCCGCATCTGAACCAGCTCCCGGTTCAGACAGGCTGAAGGCACCGAGGATTTCGCCCCGGGCCGCCTTCGGTAAATATTTCCTTTTCTGTTCTTCGTGACCATATTCCTGGATAGCTCTCATAAAAAGAGAGACATGCACACTCACCGTCAGAGCCACGGCGGCTGAAACTCGACTTAGCTCCTCCAGAGCCAGGATGAAGGATAAATAATCGCTTTTGGTCCCTCCATATTCCGGGTCAATCGTCATTCCCAGCAGGCCTAATTCTCCAAGTTTGGAGAAAATGGCGCGAGGGAAAAGGCACTCCCTTTCCCATTGGTCTACATAGGGGGCAATTTCTTTCTCGGCAAATTCTCGAACCATCTCCTGAACAAGTCTTTGTTCCTCAGTCAGGCTGAAATCCATCATTCTCCCTTTTAAATAAAAGTTGATTAAGGCTTCTTTTTTGCCTTCTCCTGCTGAAAATATCTGTAAAGCCGGTTGAAAGTCGTGTCGAGGTCTTCGATGACCACTCTGGTTTTAGCTACGAGCGGCATGAAATTGGCATCGCCTGACCAGCGGGGAATAACATGGAGATGATAATGATAGGCGACGCCGGCGCCAGCGCATTGCCCGAGATTCAGCCCCACATTGAAGCCCTGAGGTCGGTAAACCTGACGCAGAATCCTCAGGCTTAATTTTAAAAGGTCCATCATTTCATTGCTCATTTCAGCCGGCACGTCCTCCAGGCGAGCCAGATGGCGATAGGGAGCAATCATCAGATGGCCAGGCGTGTAGGGATATTTATTAAGGACAATGAAATTATGTTCACCCCTGAATAAAATTAAAGCCTGGCGATCATCAGCTATTTTCACCGCCTCACAGAAAATGCATTCTTTCATTTTGAAGACATTCCTGACATAGGCTTCTCTCCATGGGGCGACGAGATAAGCCTTCATGGATTTGCAAAAATTATTTTTTATTTATTAATTCTTTGAGGATTTTACTCGGTTTGAAATAAAGGACCTTCTTGGCCGGGACTTTAACCGTGCTTCCCGTTCTGGGATTACGACCGAGGCGGCTTTTTCTTTTCCGCCAGCGCCAGCTGCCAAAACCACGAATTTCTACCCGTTCCCCTTTTAGCAGGGCTTCTTTTATCGCCTCAAAGAAGATATTGACGCCCTCTTCCGCTTTCTTTTTGGGCAGACCAAGCTCCTCTGAGATTCTGGCCACAAGATCAGCCTTGATCATGAGCCCTCCTTTTTCTTTCCCTTTTCTTTGGCTAAAGGCAGGTGGCGAAGCTGGTCTCTCATAATGTCCCCGAGGGTCAATCGATCATTCTGGGATTGAAGGTATTTTTGATATTCCAGCTTTTGCAATTCCGACTGGGCCTGGCGAAAGCTTAATGAAATCTTTTTTTCTCTGGGATTCATCTTAATTATTTTAGCCAGACGCTGTTCTCCCCCGGAGAATAATTCCGAAGGATGATCAACCCTTCTTTCGTCCAGCTCCGAAAGGAAGACAACGCCTTCAATGCCAGGCGTTATTTCCACAAAAACCCCGAAATCAGTAATCCGGACAACCTTGACCTGAACGATATCTCCAACCTTATGACGGGCAAAGAAATCCTCCCAGATATCTCCTTCCAGCTGCTTTATTCCCAGAGAAACCTTTTGTTTTTCCACGTCGATGTTGAGAATGACGGCTTCAACTTCCTGGCCCACCTTCAATTTCTCCGAAGGATGCTTAATCTTTTCCCAGCTGATATCCGAAATATGAATCAGGCCTTCAATATCCTTCTCAATTTGCATAAAGGCCCCAAAATCGGTCAGGCTGGTAATTTTTCCCTTTACCCGGCTGCCTGGACCGAGACGCTGTTTGAGCAGTTCCAGGGGGTGAGGACTGGCCTGCTTCAAGCCCAGAGAGATTCTCCGGGCTTCCTGGTTAATGTCAAGAACGACGACCGTGACTTCCTGACCGGGGCTGAGAATCTTTCTGGGATGAACCGGCTTTTTCGACCAGGTCAGATCAGAAACATGAATGAGCCCTTCCACCCCTTTTTCGAGCTCAACAAAAGCGCCAAAATCAGCCAGACTGATCACCTTACCGTTAACCTTGCTGCCCACAGGATATTTTTCTGGAACTCTGAGCCAGGGATCTTCAGTTAGCTGCTTGTAGCCCAGGGAGATTCTTTCTTCGGCCTCATCAAAATCCAGCACAACCACCTCGACTTCCTGGCCCACCGTAAATAACTCGGAGGGATGATTGATTTTGCCCCAGGACATATCAGAAATATGCAAAAGACCCTCAACGCCGCCGATATCAATGAAGGCACCGAAATTGGTAATCGATTTTACCTGACCTTTGACCTTTTCTCCTTTAACCAGTTTACTGAAAATTCTTCTTTTCCTTTTTTCTTTTTCGTCAAGGAGAAAGAGCTTGCGGGAGAGAACAGCTGTTTCGCTTTTGCGGTCAAAGCGAACCACTTTAAATTTAAAAACATTGCCGATTAATTTATCGGGATCTTTAACTGCTCTGATATCAGCGTGATTTTCAGGCAAAAAGGTTTTTATCCCGACATTTACAATAAACCCACCTTTAACTCTTTCCACTATTTTGCCCTGAACCCAGCCCTGACCTAAATAAGCTCTTTCGAGATAATCAAGAGCCCTGAGGGTATCAGCTCGGCGCTTGGATAGAAGAAGTGACCCGTCCCGGGGATCAATCCTTTCAAGAATGGCTTCAACCTCGCCTCCCAGACGGAGGCTCTGGGCATTATCACCTTCGAAGTCCTCAATGGGAATCATCCCTTCGGATTTAAAACCAATATCCACAAGGACGTGGGAAGAGGTGACCTTGACAATTTTCCCCCTGATCAATTTTCCGGGGGTTAATTCTTTCACTGTAAATTGATAACGATCAAGAAGATGTTCATAAGCTTCAGAGCTTATGGGGTCATTTCTGTCTGCAGTCTTCTTTATCTCGGACATGGGGCGGTTGTCTCCTCGCGACCAGATTCCTGGGAAATTTTTTTAATTTTTATCACAGCTTCCTGGATAGCCTCAGGTGGGGTTGAGGCTCCTCCAGATATGCCGATTTTTCTGGCTCCCAGAAGCATTTCGGGTTTAATCTGTTCGGCCTTTTCAATAAAATAGGTTCTGGGCTGAATCCTTCTGGAGATTTCATAAAGCTTTGTCGTATTTGAACTTGAGGCACCACCAATAATTAGAAGGACATCCACCTGAGAGGCAAGCTCAGAGGTGCTTTGCTGCCGGATCTGGGTTGAGCGGCAGATGGTGTTATAAACTCTCAATTCCTGGGTTTTGCTTACAAGGAGAGAGACGATCCGGGCAAAAAGTTCCCTGTCCTGAGTTGATTGGGCCAGGATAGCCCGGCGACGGGCAGGGGGTAAGGCTGCTGCCTGGGATTCGTTTTCGACAATCAGAGCTTTTCCCTGGCTTGTTCCCAGCAAGCCCTTAATTTCAGGATGGTTGGGGTTGCCAACAATAATTAATTCGAGTTTCTGTCTTGCCAGGCGAGCAGTTAATTGCTGAATTTTTTTAACAATAGGGCAGGTGGCATCGACCACCTTCTTGGCTCTGGATTTAAGGAGCTCATAGGTTTCCGGCGAAACTCCATGACTGCGAATAATTACAGTGGCTCCTTTTAGTTGATTCATATCTTCAGTAGGAATTATCTCTTCCTCCTGGAGTTCCTTGATGACAGCCGGATTATGGATAAGCTCACCCCACGTATACACCCTTGACTTCTCTTGCTGCCGGGTTTCCCGGGCGAGACGGAGGGCTCTTTTTACACCATAACAAAAGCCACTCTCTCGCGCAATGATAATCTCCATGGGCTAAATCAAAGATAGATGGCATATACTATATTAGATAAAATCATTTGTCAAATTAAGTTAATCGGGTGGATGAAGGAAGGAGCCAACGCCTCTTCTCATGACTTCAGCTGGTTCGGGAATATTTTTTACCTTTATTTCTTTTTCAGGAAAAAGCTCATTGAAAGCATCAATAAGAGAAATAATGGAGGCCAGATGTCTGGCTACTCTTTCTTTGAGGGGGATGCCGCTTTCAGGATAATCGACAAAAAGCCGGCCTGAACGGGCTGCCCGGGGATAAAATTTATCGATTCCCTCCACGATGAGAGCAGGGGAAGGCTTTCCTTTCAGCCGGCCATGAGAGGCATTTGGAGTTTCCAGGAGAACTGCTTGGATATGGGCCGCATCTCCCCATTCTCTATGGCTTAAACCGCGCAGATTGGGTGGAGAGGCCTCAAGCCGGATCTTGAAGCCAAAGGATTCCATATTCATGGCCACCAGGGCCGCCAGCTCGGAGCTGTTCTCATGGAAAACCAGAGCATTGATCACTGGATATTCCGGAGCTGATTCATGAACATCAATTCCCAGGTCAATCTTTTCCTGGCGAATTACTTCCATCAGCCCGAAGGCAATTCTCTCCGTGAGCAAACCATCTGGTCTTCCGGGATAACAACGGTTGAGATTGCGAACTTCCGAGCCAGAGAGCTTCTGTCCGCCTGGATTGATGTATATGGCCGGATCCGGCCACTGGTCAACAGGGTTGGTCAGACGGGAACCAAGGCGGAAGAAACGACGGCCTGAAACTGTTTCCAGGAAAAAGCGCTGAGGATTTCCTTCCTGGGGATCGCTATGGGTAAAAGCGCTGGCATTGGCTCTGGGAACAATCACTATTTTTCCTTTTTCGACAGCTATGTTTTCAATCAGGACAACGGCGGTCATAAAACCGGCTGGCTCATTGGGATGGGTTCCGCCCGTAAGGAAAATATGTCCGCCTGGCTCCTGGCCTTCAAAAATATAAACCTCGGTCTCGCCTGCCGTCTTTCTCAGGGCCGGAAAATAGTCACTCAATTTTTTCTGAGAGGTTAAGCCCGGAGAAGGATAGATGGGTTCAGGCTGGCGTTGAAGGAGAAATTCTTTTCCGGCGAAAAAACAAATAAGTAGGGACAGAATCAGAAGACCAGAAGAGAAGAAAAATCGGGGGAAAGGAAGAATTCTGGAGCCTGGCAGCTTCATTTTTTATTGAATAAACAATAATCTTAGCAAAAAAAGGATTAAAACCAGAGAGCAAGCGACCTGATTCCAGGGCTTTCTTTCCCGGAAAAGTGAGATGATCACATTAATGGTCAGATAAAGAACCAGAAGCCAGTAAAAAATTTGCATATCTAAATCCATTTATCAAGAAATGGAGCCAATAATATCAGGATTAAACCCATAATCCAGAAAAGGATAGCAGGAATAGCAGAATTTTTCTGGATGGACAAGAGGGAGCGCTCGCCCATAACCTGAGCGGCAAAGCGAGCCGAAAAGGCAGCTGGCGGCACAAGCTCACCAATCGCGGCAAAAGTGGAGAGAGCCGAGGCAGTCAGAAGAGCATTCAGGTTAATCAGGGCTAAAATGAAGGGAACTCCCAGAATGGAAGCTGAGCCAAAGGTGGAGACACCACCAAAGAGAGGCAGGCTCAGCATCATCCCGATTATCAGGAGAAGCGAGGGCAGGGAGAGAATGGAGACGACAAGCCAGCCGCGGCTTCCGGTCAGAGTCATAATCTGGGTAAACATACCAACCCCAATCAGGATGCTTAAAATTGGCAGTGCTTCTTCAAGGGCTTTCTGGGTGGCCTCAAAGAAGGAAAAGGGCCGTCCGGCCAGCCAGCCAAAGAGACTGGCCACAAAGAAGCTCGCCGGTAAACCCAGATCAGGTATAATTTTCGGCCAGAGGGAGGGGGCAATAAAGAAGAAAATCAGAGCCAGCAGCGGAACAATCAGACGCCAGCCATACTGGGGCCAGCAGGAAACGGGTAAAAGGCTCATGAGTTCACCCTGGCTTATTTTTTTTGATTCTTTGAGGCCTAACCAGAGAGAGGCAAAAATGGCCAGGGGTAAAACAATAATCAATAGAGGCAGGGTTATGCCCACATAGGGCATGTCAACCCCTGCTCCCATAATCATAACCAGGATGTTTACGGGCGGAGCAATCATGCCCAGAATTCCACCCATGGCCAGAAAGGCAGCTGCCCGGCTGCGGCTTAAACCAAGTTTTAATAAAACTGGAGCCACAAGGGGCCCGGCACTGAGAATGGCGGTGACGGATGAGCCGGTAATCATTCCCGGAAACATGACGATGAACATCAGAATAAGAAGAAAAATTGGTCGCCAGCGATAAAAGGCTCGAAGGAGAAAATTAACGTAAGAGTCAAGGGCACCTGAACCCTCAAGAGTCTTCATGAAAATGGTCGCGGTCAGAATAATCAAAATTGTGTCAAAATAGCCGAAAGCACCCTCAACTAAATGCCGCCAGGAAAGGCCAGCCCCGCCAGCCAGGGAGCCACAGATAGCGGCTATAATCAGGCTTATACCCACGGGCAGGCGGGCGACCATGGTCAAAATAATAAAAATAAAAATCATTAAGATAAAAATTGAAGCTTCACTCATGATTTAATTAAGGAATCGTGTTCAACTCACTGGGCAAAAGCGTTTTTCAATGGCTCCAGAGCCTCGGTTGTTCTCTCAATTTCAATCAAAGGAATACCTTTTTCCTGACATAAGCGGGTGAAAAGGCCATCTTTATTTCCAGATTTGACCACAATGACCATTCTGGCCGCTGGCAGACAGGCTTTAATGAATTCATCACTCTGGGCTCCTCTTCTTTCTTCACCACCTAAATGAAGACAGAGAATGGGAATATTTTTTTCCTCCGCTCCTTTGAGAAGTCCTCTTACCCTTTCCATTTCCTTATTCAGGTCGAGCCCTGCCGCTCCCAATCCTTTCATGCTGGCGCCAAGGACTAAAAGGAGTGATTTGAAGCTGGCCAGGTCTTGAGCTGTAGCCAGTTTGTTTAAATTATGTTCTATCCCCGCTCTCTTGGCCAGAACGGCCACCATTTGAACTTCTGCATTCTGTCCGGCTGAGGTGATTAAAGCCGGAGAGGAAAATTTAGGTAAATTTGATTGGGCAGAAATAAAAAGCCAGAAGATAAAGATAAGGCTGATCGATAAAGCTTTTTTGCCTTGCATCAGGACCTCCTCAAAATCTAATAACCCCGACCAAAGCCATCCCGGCGGGAATCGGCTCCACCCAGAATCAAGCCCCTTTTATAATCAATCAGTATTCCCTGGGCGCCGCCAAAATATCTGTCATAGGGTTCGCGAATCGTTATTTTGTGTCCCAGGGCTTCCAGTTCTTTAATTATGGCCTCCGGAAAACGCGGCTCAAGGCTTAAAGGCCGAATGCGACCATGCTGAGAATAGCTGAAAAAACGAGGGGCCTCAATAGCTTCGTCAAGGGATAGGCCAAAATCAATTATATTAATTATAATTTCAGCCAGACTGGGAAAAATTCTGGTCCCACCGGGAGAGCCCAGAATTAGCTTCAACTTTCCTTCCTGGAACAGGAAAAGAGGGGCCATGGAGCTGGCTGGCCGGCGGTTAGGGCCAGGAGCATTGGGCCCTGAGCTGGTGCTGGCAAAATCATCCAGTTGATTATTGAGAATGAAGCCTGTCCCTTCAGGAATAATGCCTGAACCAAAAAAAAGATTGATGGATTGAGTTAAAGCCACGGCATTTCCCCTGTCATCAATGACACAGAGATGGGTAGTGTTACCAGCTTCAGTATGCTCTTTTATCTCCTCAGGAAGGTATTCCATCAAGACCCTATCTGACCTGATCAAATTAGCCTTAAGACGGGCAGAATCAGGAGAAAGGAGTTTCTCTACAGGCACCTGAACATAATCAGGATCGCCAAGATAGGCTTCCCGGTCAGCAAAGACAAGACGCATGGCCTCGGTTAAATGATGAAGATAGCGGGCTGAATTGAGCCCCCACTGGGATACAGGCCAGAAAGAGGCAATGTTGAGCAGTTGAAGCAGGTGGAGGCCAGAGCCAGGCGGCGGTATGGTAAAGATTTCAGTCCCCCGATACTGGCCCCGGAGGGGTTCAACTTCCACCGCCCGATAACTGGCTAGGTCTTCCAGCGTCATGAGGCCTTCCTTTTCCCGGACAGCCCTGACAATTTTTGAAGCAAGCTCGCCTTTATAAAAAACATCAATTCCTTTTTGAGCGATGAGCCTTAAAGTTCGGGCCAGCTCGGGATTGCGGAACTCGTCTCCGGGTTCATAGGGAAGGCCATTATTAAGATAGACTGTTTTTTCGCCAGCATTGGCCAGAATTTTTTCATATTCTTCTTTATTGATACTGCTGAAGGTTTCGCTGACTTTAAAGCCCTTTTCAGCCAGATCGATGGCTGGCTGCATGACCTCAGCCAGTCGCTTTGTCCCATAGCGACGCAGGGCTAAATCCCAGCCAGCCAGAGCTCCGGGCACACCGACAGCTGTTCCCTTGACTGTTCTCCAGACTGGAGCTTCCTCGCCTTTCTCCGTAAAAATTTCGGAATAAAAGGCTGAGGGAGCTTTATCTCTGAAATTAATAACTGTAACTTTATTTTCTCGAGCCAGATAAATAATCATAAAACCGCCACCACCTATACCTGAAGCAAAGGGCTCAACCACATTAAGGGCACAGGCCGTGGCCACAGCGGCATCAATGGCATTGCCGCCAGCCTTCAAAATTTTCAAACCTGCCTCAACCGCTAAGGGATGAGCTGCGACCACCATGGCCTTCCGGCCAACATATTCATAGGGCAAATGACGATCCGCAGGCGGAGGGGCGACTTTAATTGGAGCCGTCCGGCAGGCCGGAATCAGACCGATGATAGCCAGAAAAAGAAAAAGCCAGAAATGCTCAGCTCTCAGTTTGCTCAATGTCCTTTTCCTCCAAAAGACGGGCAATCTCCTCTTCTGACGGGAGATCCTCCAGGCTATTTAAGCCAAAATAAAGAAGAAATTTTTCCGTTGTCCTGTAGACAAGGGGTCGACCAGGTGTTGAGCGGCGGCCCACGATTTTGATTAACTTCTTTTCGAGCAGGGTTTTTATAGTTCCAGTTGAATCCACGCCCCTTATGGCCGCAATTTCGGAGGAAGTAATAGGCTGGTGATAGGCAATAATGGCCAGGGTTTCCAGAGCGGCCTGGGAAAGGCGGCTCTTTCGCTCTATTTGCAGCATCCGGCGAATCCAGGGGTCAAATTCAGGACGGGTGGTAAACAAATAGCCTCCGGCTGATTGCTGAAGACAGATGCCCCGATTGTTGGTGTCATAATTTTGCTTTAATTCTTGCAGAGCCCGCTCAACTTCTTCCTCTGGAAAATCGGCCAGAACCTCTTTTATCCTTTCTGCAGTCAGGGGCTCGGTGGAAACAAAAATCAGAGCTTCGATTATGCCTTTAAGATCTTCGCTCATCCTCTTTCCTCGGTCAGTCTATCCCGGCGAAGCCAGACCTTGATTGTTTGAAAAAGGCTCTCCTGGAAAGCAATAACCAGCCTGGCCCTGACAAGTTCCAAAAGACAGAAAAAAGCCACCAGAGCTTCTTCGAGCGACTCCTGGCTTTTCAAATAATCAAGAAAATCAAGGACAGGCTGTTTTTCCAGGAGGTCAAGAATTTCTCCCATCTTTTTTTCGAGCGATACTTCCCGGCCCTTTAGAATTTTAAAATTTTCATTTTCTTTTTGCTTCATGAGTAAATAAAAGCATTCGGCCAGATCAAACAAATTGACTTCTAAGATTTCTTCTTCCTCCAGAGATAAAGCTGTCGGGTTAAATGGCCGAAGCCACCTTCGCTGTTGTTCCTCTTCTTTCTGTCTTAGAAGGGAAGAAGTTATTTTTACTTTTTGATATTCCAGAAGCTGGTTGACCAGGACCTGCCTGGGATCAGATGATTCTTCAAGCTGAGGCTGTTCTCGGGGCAGAAGCATCTGGCTTTTAAGATAAATCAGAAAGGCTGCCATGAGAAGGAATTCTGCTTCCCGATTGAGATTGATATTCTGTTTTCTGGCCAGATAATCAAGATAATCCCGGGTAATTACGGCAATAGGAATATCATGAATATTCAATTTTCTTTTTTTAATCAGGAAAAGAAGAAGATCGAGGGGGCCTTCAAATATTTCCAGGCGAACCTGGTAGGTTTCCTGAATTTCACTTGCTTCCATGATGTTAGAAACCGATGGCCCTTCTCACTTCCTCCATGGTTTTCCGGGCCTTTTCCCGGGCCCTGTCAGCTCCGGCCTGGAGAATTTGCCAGACTTCCTGCGGATGGCTTTCATAAAATTTTCTTTTTTCCCGGTAAGGTGTGAGAAGCTCAATTAAACTTTCTATGAGCACTTCTTTGCATTCCAGGCAGCCAATGCCGGCCACCCGACAGGCTGAAGCCAGGGGGTCTCTTTTCTCCTCGCTGACAAAGGCTCGATGAAGTGTGAAAACAGGGCAATCTTCAGGTTCTCCGGGGTCAGTCCTTCTTTTTCGCCTGGTATCGGTCATCATGGTAGCTATTTTCTGTCTGATAACCTCAGGCGGGTCTTTAAGGTAAATCGCATTGTTAAAGGATTTACTCATCTTCCGGCCATCAGTGCCGGCAATTCTCGGAGTTTCAGTAAGCAGCATCTGGGGTTCGGGGAATACTTCGCCAAAATACCGATTAAAGCGGCGGCAGATTTCCCGGGCCAGTTCAAGATGAGGCGCCTGGTCCTCTCCGACCGGAACAACTTCTGCCTTGTATATAAGAATATCGGCAGTCTGCAAGACAGGATAACCTAAAAAGCCGTAAGTATTGAGGTCCCGATCAGCCATTTCTCGCTGGATTTCCTTGAAAGTAGGAACTCTTTCTACCCAGGGAAGAGGAGTAATCATGGATAAAAGTAAATGAAGTTCAGCGTGCTCTTTCACCTCAGACTGAATGAACAGCGTACTTTTCTCCGGATCGAGGCCAATGCTCAACCAGTCAATGGCCACTTCAAAGGTATTTTCTATTATCTGGCGGGAATTCTGATATTCGGAGCTCAGGGCATGCCAGGTCACGATGGTATAATAACATTCATACTCATCCTGCAATTTGATCCAGTTACGGAGCGCTCCCGCATAATTACCAAGATGAAGAGGCCCGGTTGGTCTCATCCCGCTAAGGACAATTTTTTTAGTCATGGCTTTCAGGCTCAAAGAAAAACTATAGTATATATGAAAATTTCTACTGGCCTTATGATTAGCTGTAGAACTCCAAGATAGACCAGAGCGAGAACAATAAAAATGCCGAAAGGCCTCAGGCGCTCATAGCGAAGAGCGGCCTCATAGGATAGCAGACCCATCAGAATACCGCTGCCATCAAGGGGAGGAACAGGAATTAAATTAAATATGGCTAAATAGACATTGGTCAGGGTGAGATAGAAGAAAATTACGGCCAGACCCTGGAGGGGATAAAAACCCCGGGGCAGGGTGCGGCCGCCCAGGAGAAAATCATGGAGAAAAAGGCTGAGCCCCGGCACCAGCAATTTGAGCAGAACAATGCCCAGAAGAGCCACCAGGCCCAGGGATAGATTGGCCAGGGGGCCAGCGGCTGAAATCCAGAGATTATCCTGACGGGGATGACGAAGATTATAGGGATTGACAGGGACCGGTTTAGCCCAGCCGAAGGGAGGGGCTCCAACCAGAACCAGAATTACTGGAATTAAAACCGTGCCGATGGGATCAATATGAGCCAGAGGATTTAAGGTTACCCGGCCGAGATTATAGGCTGTGGGATCACCCAGCTTCAGGGCTGCCCACCCATGGGCGGCTTCATGAACCGTAATCGCCAGCAACAGTACAAAGAGCCAGAGAATAATCGCCACAATGTTCATTTTTCTTGATATTTATAACATATAACCTTTCAGGGGTAAAGATAAATCCAGTCAAAAGGGTCGGGAAAATTTGATCGAAGCAGCTAAAATTTTTTTAAAGGCTTTTTAGCGGTTCTTTTTGAAAAGATTCTCACATCTTTCCTTGACATTGATTTAGAGATGGCCTAATTTTTAGATTTAAGAAATCCAAAAAAGAAAAGGAGAGGATCAATGGCGAAGATTCATTCAACCATTGGTCATCATTATATTGTTGAAGCTTCCGGGTGTGACCCCCAGATAATTGGCAGTGTTGAGAAGGTCCAGCAAATTCTCGTCAAAGCTGCTGAAATTGCCGGTGCCCAGGTCTGGTCAATTTCTTTCAGCCGATTTCCGCCGAATGGAGTAAGCGGGGTGGTGGTCATTTCAGAAAGTCATATCTCTACCCATACCTGGCCCGAATATGGCTATGTTGCTCTGGATATCTATACCTGTGGACAGCATGTTGATCCGGAAAAAGCCGTTGTCTACGCGGTTGAGGCTTTTGGCGCCACCACTTCCCACATTACAGAAATAACCCGGGGAATTGATGAGGGCGATTCCATCTTCTACCATAGCTTTGTCACCTGGGAAGAAGATATTCAGCGCTTTAAAGAAATTAAAGCCAATCGCTAAGCTTGTGAGCTCAGAAATCTAATTTTCTCCATTTAAAATCAATTAATCATAAACATAATAAATTTTGGGTCACAAATAACCAAATCTAATTGAAAAAAGCTATAAAAGGATATTGGCATTTTGAATTTTCTGCAGCCTCAGTTTGATGATGAGCCTTTGACCTCCCGGAAGCCATGCTTCACCTGAAGCCGCTCCTTAATTGATGATATAATATACTGTAAAAAAACCATGAGGCTTGATTTTGAAGAATAATAATTTTTTTTCTAAATCCGGAAAGCTTCTCGGCTTCTTTTTATTTCTGGGAATTCTTTATCCTTGCCTTCTCGCTGGCTCGGCTCAGAATAGTTACGAAGGAGTCCTTCGTTCTTTTCAGGAAGCTGTCGAAAAAATTGATTTCGACAGTTATCAGGAACTTTTCCTGCCTGAAATAGGCGAAGCTGAAAGGGCAGCCTTTGAAAGTTATTTTTCTGAGCTGCTTATGGATCAGGTGGTCGTTCGTCGTCTGCCGGGACTCAAAGAGGCGGAGGGAAAGAAAATAATTTATTATCATGTTTATTTTCAGAATTCCTATTCCGCTTTGATTGAAACCTGGAAACTCTCCCTGGTTGCGGTAAATGGGAGCTGGAAAATTGCTTCCCGGGAAGTATCCACCAGATTGAGAAATCTCTATCGCCTGAAAATTCCTGCTTCGACTGTGGCCAGAGCTGAAAAAATTACGGTCCGGCATCAGGATATCAGCCTGACCTTTCAAAACGCCCTGGTCTTTTTTGATAATCTGCCAGAAATGGAAACAGCTTTACTCATAATTGGCCCCGGCCGGCTTAATTTTGAGCCCAGTGATCAAAATGAAAAGCATCAGCTTAAATTGATGTATAAAACAGAGGCTTTATTGGCCGATCTGGATGAGGCCTATCTTCGTTTCTCCCCATCCTTTTTTACCCGCAATATTGAAATAAGAGGAGCCGTTCCCTTAGCCAGTCTTAATCCCAGGGAAAGTGAAGAGGCTTCCAGAGCTTTCGCCCGCTATCATGAACGCTTTTTCACCCTTGAAAATTCACTGACCAGAGAGACGCTGACTGTTTTGCCCCAGGGAGAGGAAGCTGTTTTCGAATTTAAAGGACCAAAAATAGGGGAAATGGCTTATGTTTTTTCTCCATTCGCTGAGGATGAAATTACTCTTTATGACCGGAGAAAGGACCGTTTTGTCTGCCTGTATACACCCAAGGAAACCTCTTCCGGTCGTTTTTTCCGTTTTTCCCTGACAGAAAGAGTCGATGTCAGCCATTATGACCTTGAGGCTGAAATTGACCCCAGTAATTTTTATCTTTCGGTTAGGGCTAGGGTCAGGCTGATTTCCAGGGGTCAGCCGGTTGAAAGTCTGCGCTTTCGCCTGAATCCGACTTTAAATTTAATTCGCATCCTGGATAATGAAGGCCATGAACTCATGTTCAACCAGGATCGGGCCAACAAAATGATTTATATCCCCCTTATTGAGCCCTTTGGCCAGGAACCCCTGGCTCTTGAATTTTTTTACCAGGGGCGGCTCGTTCCACCCCCGGCTCATACTGATGTTGTGGCGGGTCAGCTCGAAGAAATGCAGATCAATGTTCCGGTTAAATTCGAATCATGGCTCTACAGTTATTCCTCTCTCTGGTATCCCATGTCACCCGGTGAGGATTATTTTACTGCTCGAGTTAAATTGATTGCCCCCGAGGATATGGCCTGTCTGGGGCAGGGAAAACTCACTGAAGTCGGTCGCATTTCTGGGCGGAAGACGGAAAAGGGCCCGGGAAGAGATAAAATCTTCTGGGTTTATGAAAGCCAGAAGCCCTTAAAATATCTTTCTTTTCTGGTGGGTCATCTGGAACGTCTTCAGGAATTAACCACGCAGACAGGTTTGCCCTTAGAACTTTATGCTTCTAAGGAATTCCGGCTCAACTGGAAGGGTCAGCTGGAGGAAGCGGCCTCCATAATTTCCTTTTATGAGAAACTTTTCGGTCCCTTCCCTTATGAGAATTTGAGGGTTATTCTTCGCTTCTGGGAGACAAGTGGGGGCCATAGCCCGGGTTCGATGGTCATTGTTAATCAGCTTCCCCGGGCTCTGAGACCCCAGGTGGCTGCAAGCGCAAAACCTTCAAGCCCGGTGGATTTAACCCGCTGGAACGAATATTTTCTGGCCCATGAAATTGCCCATCAGTGGTGGGGTCAGGCAGTAACCTGGCGCCGTTATCGCGATCAATGGTTAAGCGAAGGCCTGGCCCAGTTTTCGACAGTCCTTTACCTTAAAGAAAAATATGGTTTCAAAGCTTATACTGAAATCTTAAACCAGTTTACCCGCTGGACGAAGCGTAAAGTCGCCTGGGGTCCGATAATCCTGGGTTCACGCCTGAGTTATCTCGATTTTGAAGCCTTTCAAACCATTGTTTATAACAAAAGTTCGCTGGCCCTCAATCTACTGGCTGAGCTTCTGGGAGAGGAGGTTTTCTTCAGGGGACTGAGGGAATTTGTTCAAAATTTCCGCTACCAGTCAGCTGCAACAGCCGATTTTTTCCGGACCATGGAAAAAGTCTCTTCTCTGGATTTAAAGCTTTTTATGGTCAGCTGGTTTGAAAAATATTCTTTGCCCCAGCTTAAAATTGAAACGATGGCTGAAATGAGAGCTGATTCTTCCCTGTTCAAGGTAAAAATTGAACAGCTGGGCGATATTTTCCATTTTCCCCTCTGGCTTGAATGGCAGGAAGGCTCCGAGATCAGGCGAGAAAAGGTCATTATTAAGGAAAAAATTCAGGAATTTAGCTTTTCAGTTAAGCACCGCCCCCGCCATTTTAAAGCCAATCCTGACGGACTGGTGCCATTATCTTAAACTGAAGGTGCTTTCTTATCGAATCTGTTGGCTTCAATGCCCAGACGCTTGATCATTTCGTTCAGGGTACTGGGTTTAAGGCCGAGGGCTTCCGCTGCCTTTTTCTGAACTCCTTTGGCCTGGCGCAGGGCCATCAGAATCAGTCTTTTCTGGAATTCCTGAGTCTGTCGCCGGAAATCAAGGTCATCACTCAGGGCAGCCCTTTCCTCGGCCGCGGCCCCTGAGGGGTAACCGAGAAGATAGGCTGGCAGGGCATTGCGGGTGATAATTTTTGATTTAGTCAAAACGACAGCTCTTTCAATAACATTTTCCAGCTCCCGTACGTTTCCCGGCCAGTCATAGCTTTCCAGAATCTCAAGAACATCTTCCGATACCCCCTCAATTTCTTTGTTATTTTCCCGACTGTATTTTTCGATAAAATGGCGAACGAGCAGGGGAATATCTTCTTTTCTTTTTCTTAATGGGGGCAGTTCTATCTTGATAACATTGAGGCGGTAAAAAAGGTCTTTCCGGAAGACCTTCTGGGCAATCAATTCTTCGAGATCAGTATTGGTTGCCGCAATAATTCTTACGTCAACCTTGATGGTTTTGGTCCCACCCAGCCGCATGAATTCTTTGTCCTGCATGACCCGGAGCAACTTTGCCTGGGTTTCAAGACTGATGGTAGAAATTTCATCAAAGAAAATTGTCCCGCGGTCTGCAGCTTCAAAGAGGCCTGGTTTATGGCTGACAGCGCCAGTGAAAGCTCCCTTGACATGGCCAAAAAGATGGCTTTCGAGAAGGTCGGGGGGCAAAGAACCGCTGTTGACGACCACAAAGGGATAATTAGCCCGATCGCTGTGCTGATGGATGGCCCGAGCCACCAGCTCCTTGCCTGTGCCGCTTTCGCCCTGAATAAGGATAGTGCTTTTGGTGGGGGCAGTAATTTTAATCATTTCAAAGACATGCTGCATCACTTTGCTGCGGCCTATAATGTTGGCAAAGCCGAACCTGCGGTCGAGTTCATCCCTGAGTCTGATATTTTCTTCCTGCAGGCGTTTATGTTCGAGGGCCCGACGAATAATGAGAATGAGCTCATCATGTTTAAAGGGCTTCTGGATATAATCGAAGGCTCCCAGTTTCATGGCGGCAATAGCGCTTTCGACTGAGGCATAAGCAGTGATAATAATGATGAGAGCCTGGGGATCGATTTTCTTTATGGCCTTAAGAACTTCAATGCCATCAAGGCCAGGCATCAGCAGGTCTAAAAGAATGAGGTCGAAGGATTGGGTGGCGTGTTTATTCAGGGCTTCTTCGCCCGAAGAAGAAACCTCCACCTCATATCCTTCTGAAGTCAGAAGCTGGGAGAGAACATCCTGAATGACAGGCTCATCATCAATGATATGGATGGTTCCTTTATCCGGCATGATTAATTTATGGAATCTGGTGGCATAACGGAATTAGTTACCTTGAATTTAGGTTTAAAGGGAAGGTAAATGTAAAAAATGCTTCCCTTGCCCACCTCACTTTCCACCTCTATGCGACCATTATGATCTTTTATTATAGCATAACTGATGGATAAACCGAGACCAGTTCCTTTGCCCAGGCCCTTGGTGGTGAAAAAGGGGTCAAAAATTCTCGGCAGATGCTCTTTTTTAATTCCTGTGCCGGTATCGGCAATACTAATGACTGCCTCCTGATTTTTCTGGAAGAGGTCAATTCTGAGCCTGCCTCCTTTGGGCATGGCATCCAGGGCATTAAGGATAATATTGATGAAGACCTGCTGTAACCTTTCTGCCTGTCCCAGAATGGGCTCTACTTCCTGCAGGTTAAGTTCAAGCTTGATATTCATGGTTTTCAGTTTATAGTCGATGAGAGAAATAATCTCCTGGAGACTTTCTTTAAGATTGACCTGGCGAAAGGTGGTATCGGAGGGATGTCGGGCAAAATTAAGCAGATTTTTGACGATGCGGGCCACCCTCTCTGTCTGGGCCTCAATTTTTTCCAGAATCTGAATATAATGGGTATCAGTAAGTTTTTTCTGAAGGAGCTGAACGTAGCTGGAGATTCCGGTTAGAGGGGTGTTGATTTCATGGGCGACACCGGCTGAAAGTAGCCCAATGGAAGCTAACTTTTCAGAGGTCAGTAACTGCTGTTGCAAACGCACCTTTTCCGTTACGTCCTCAAAAACAATGATGGTGCCATAAGGGTTCAGCTTATTATCCAGCAGAGGGGTTCGAGCAATATCAAAGATTCTCTCTTCTTTATTGGGCAAAACCAGGGTTATTTCGCTTAGAAGGTGGTAGCCTTCCTGAGTTTCCGGTGGGAAAAGAGCCTGAACATTTTCAGGACCAATGACTTCTTCCAGAGTTTTATTCAGGACTTCTGGCTTGCTCTTTTTAAAAATTTTTTCTAGGATCCGGTTCCAGCCGATTATTCTTCCTTTTTCATTGATCACGGCCACGCCCACAGTCAGGCTTTCAATGATGTTTTCGCTGTAATCTTTTAGCCTTTCAAGTTCTTCAGCCCGAAGAGCAATCTGGTGATAAAGATAGGCATTTTCTATGGCCAGAGCCACGGAAGAGGAAATGGTGGTCAAAAGCTCCCAGTCTTCGCCGCTTAAATAGGAGCCATCAGCCTTCTTGCCCATGGCCAGGAAGCCCACAAGTTTATCTTCCACCCGCAGAGGCAGAAAGTGATAAAAGCCGAGTTTAGCAAAATATTCACCGCCAGCTCCTTTCAACCTGGTTTCAGGAAAAGAGAGAAGATGGAGAAAATCCCTTCGGGTGAGGGTCTGAAGGAAAGCTGGTTCAATTTCAACAGTTTTTTCTTCAGGCAGGAACTGGTTACTCGAAGCAAACATAAGATAGAGCTGGCTGCCACTTTCCTTGGGCACGAGAAGGGCAATTTTGTCCAGGGAAAAGGCTTTGGTCATAAGATCAAGAAGGGAATGGGCCAGCCGGTTAAGATTTCTTTCCCGGGCAAGCTCCCGGCTGATGCTCAGAAGTGTGCGTCGGTATTTATAACTTCTTCGATAGAAGAAGCGGTCGAAAAGAGCCTGGAAAAGTTTTTTCAGGGGAGAGAAAAGAGTGGCTCCCAGAATGATGGCCAGAATGCCCAGGATAAAAGTACTGAATCTATTGCCGGCAAAAGCCTTCATTCTCTCGCCCAGGAGAAAATAAAGGCCGGCAATAATAACATAGGAGAGAAGGAGGGCAGTGCCCTTTTTAACCATGACCTCAAAGTCCATGGCTTTGGTGCGGACAAGGGCATAGAGGAAGGTCATGGGAACAAGAGCCATTAAGACAATTGTCAGTTCAGCAAAAGTTGAGGGCAGGCGGTCAAAAAGATAGGGCAGGAAATAAAAAATGATAAAGGGACTGAGAGCCAGGTAGAGGCCATTGGCCATCCAGCGTAACTGTCGCTTTAAAAGAAGATTGTCCACCTGTCTTGAAGAACGGAGAAGCCAGAAAGGTGTCAGCCAGGAAAAAAGAATGAATTGCAGGATTTCAAGCTTATCAAGTGCAAGATTTGCGGCCCCGAGGGCATTTAAAGAAAACAGGGATTCAAGGGGAAGATGCGTTAAAATACGAGCCAGAAGAAGGAGAAAAGCGGGCAGAAAGAACAGAAGAGGAAGGGAGGGTCTCTTCTTGATGATTTTCTGGCGCACCGGGAAAAAAAGGAAGAAAAGAAGGAGGAGGGGAGGGAAAAAGATAAAGGCAGCCTTGTCAATCCAGTAAAAAATATAATCAAGGAAGTCCAGCTGGCCAGTAGGTGAATAAATTAGCAGGCAGAAAAGAGAAAGCGAGAGGAGGAAAAAGTAAAAATAGGGCCAGGTAAGCCGTTCAGAAAAATTGACCAGGATGACCACAGCCACAACAGAAGTCAGTAAACCAAGGAGAGCCAGAACATAATAAATCGGATTCAGCCCTTTTTGAGAAGGGAAGAAGGAAGGAAAGAGAGGGCTGGGTTCTCCTTCCCGAATAATCTGATAGGTTAATTTTTGACCGGATCGGGCAGCAAACCAGATGTTCTGGGTAATATCAATGGTTGTTTCAACTGGATTGCTGCTAATGGTATAAAGAATATCGCCTTTCTTTATTCCAGCTAAGTCGGCGGGGCTATTGGGAAAAACCTTGACAGCTCTCAGCCGTCCATCTTTTTTTTGCCAGATGACACCATCCGTCGGACTTTTCCAGCTGACGTGACGATAAAAGTTGATCGTGCCGAGTAAGAAGAAAAATAGAAATGGAACCAGCAGAAAGGCAAGATGAATTCTTTTCATCAGGTATTTCTTTTATTCCCTCGCCACCCGGGACAAATTTCTAACCGGAAAAAGAAATTCAGTTTAGAATATGCCTTGGACTCGCCCGAATCACCCATTTGACTGGAGCCTGATATAAAAGCTGCCGCAATTTCTGATCTTCCTTCAGACCGAGGGGCTGGGTACTCCTCGAAAGAAAGGAGCTTAGATAATCGCTGATCTGCCTTTTGGCCGGATATTCCTGAGAGGAAAGCTGCCCCCTGAAGCTTGCCAGCTGGAAAATAAATAGGCCTACCAGAATGGCTAAAAAAGCCCGCTCCAGCCGTTTTTTCATTTTTCTTAACTTAAAGATAATCTGGCTTCCCCTCTTTGTCAATTCTTCCTTGCTTCCTTAGCTGCGGCCAGATGGGCATCTCTTATGGCCTTATAAGGTGTTCCCTCATTCCAGCTGGGAAAAGAAGCTTCGTGACTGAGCCGCCAGGCCATATGAAAGAGAAGCCTCAGGTCATCGATAGCCCCGGTGAGGTCCCAGTTCGGGTCAAATTCATCGCCAGGCTGGTGATATTTTTCAGCTATGTATTTTTCTTTCTGGGCCAGGGTCCATTCACGACCATAAATAACATGGTCAACGCCTCCGCTGGGATAGATGGCCGGAATACCCCTTCGGGCAAAGGGGAAGTGGTCAGAGCGAAAATAGGAACCTTTCTCCGGCGTCGGATCAGGATTCACCGTCCGCCCCTGAGATCGGGCCGCCTCTTCTATGTATTTATCAAGTTCAGACAGCCCATAGCCAATTACGGTTATATCTTTCATTGGCCCATAAATATTCAGCGCATCCATATTGATTACAGCCACGGTCTTTTCAGGAGGAAAAACGGGGTGGCTGGCGTAATATTCTGACCCTAAAAGTCCCTGTTCTTCCCCTGTCACGGAGAGGAAAACAATCGATCGCCAGGGACGTTTTTTAAGGGAGGTGAAGGCCCGGGCAAGTTCAATAAGGCCAGCTGTGCCGGAGGCATTATCGACAGCTCCATTGAAAATTTGATCACCCTTAAGTTCTGGATTGCGACCAAAATGGTCCCAGTGAGCCATGAAAATAAGATATTCATCAGCCCGCTTTGAACCGGGCCAGAGGGCGATAACATTATGAGAAGTGGCCTTCTCAATTTTATTTTTCAAAGTAAGATTGGCCTTCAGGCCAAGGGAAACAGGTTTAAAACCCCGCTGGCAGGCGGCCTTTTTTAAATCCTCCAGTTTATAACCTGCCTCGGTCAATATTTTTTCAGCCACCTCTTTCTGAACCCAGCCTTCCACCGCACAGCGCGATAAATTATTGTCAGCTGCTATCAGCTGGAACTGGGGACCGGTCCAGCCATTTTCAACCACCCCCCAGGGATAGGCAGCCGGCTCAGTTTCATGGATAATCAGAATGCCCGCTGCCCCCTGTCTGGCCGCTTCCTCATATTTATAAGTCCATCGGCCATAATAGGTCATGGCGCGGCCATTAAAAAGCCGGGGATCCTGGGTGGCATATCCAGGGTCATTGATTAAAACCAGGACAGTCTTACCTTTTACATCCAGTCCCTCATAATCATTCCAGCCATATTCAGGAGCCACAATTCCATATCCAGCAAAAACCATTTCGGAATCAGCCAGAGAGACTTCTTCCTGGACACGGCGGGTTAAAGCCACAAATTCAGATTTATAATTAAAGGTCAGAGTCTTTCCTTTCCCCTTTATTTCCAGGGTGGCTGAGGGCTCGGCCGTAATAACCACCATTGGCACCGGTTGAAGATAGCTCGACCCATTTCCAGGTTTGAGCCCCAGTTTCTGAAATTCTTCCTGGAGAAATTTGATGGTTTTTTTCTCGCCTTCTGAGGCCGGAGCCCTGCCTTCAAATTCATCAGAGGCCAGAATCTGGATATTTCGGGCCAGGCTGTCGGCAGTAATCATGGCCTCAGCTTTCTTTATTTGCTCCACTTCGCTCATTCTGGAGCAGGCCAAGAGAAAGAGAAGGTAAATTCCTGTTAATGCCATAAAAACGTCTTTTTTCATTAATTTCACTCCCAAATGGAATTAATTCACTTTAAAATAATCTTTTCGGTTAAATCATGTCAATAAAGAGCCGGGACCACCCGAGATTAGACTGCAAAAAATGGCTGTTTATCAGGGCCGTCATGGCCATTAATAAATCTGCTTTAGCTTTAATAAAAGGGGAATTTCCGAAAGGCCGAGGACAGACCTTTGAATTGCATCGCAGTTTATTCTCTTCCTCTCTTTGAGATGGTCTAATGACCTTTAGCATTTTTAACTGGATATAAGAATTCTTTGAGAGGAAAAAGGCGAAATAACATAATGGAGAGCCCTGAGACCCTTTTTTAAGGCTAAGCCGGTCGTTGACAAGGGGAGGAGGTTGAAATAAGATAGAGTTAACTTGACCCGGGATCGGCCTGGAGAAAAAGACTCGAGAAAAAGATGCCATATTTTCTTTGCCGCCTGGCCACAGAAGAAGGGAAAATCATAACCCAATCCTTTCTGGCTTCTTCTAAGGAAGAGTGCCGCCGATATTTTGAAGGCGAAGGGCTCTGTGTTCTGGCGATTAAAAAGGACTGGAGGAAGATAAGTCTTTTTGGCTCTTCCCTGGCCCGGCGATTCAAGGATAGAGACTTTATCCTGCTTAATCAGGAGCTGGTGGCCCTTTTGAAAGCAGGTTACCCTGTTCTTAAGAGCCTGGAAATGGTTCGAAGTCGCGTAAAAAACCAGGTCCTTCAGGAAATACTGGCGAAAGTTGAGAGCGAGGTCAGGGGAGGTAAATCCCTTTCTGAAGCCTTTTCGCCTTATGAGCATATATTCTCTAAAGTTTATATTGCTTCTATTCTGGCCGGCGAGCAGAGTGGCAATCTCCCCGGAACCCTGGATCGTTATATCCAGTATGCCCGGACCATTTCCCAGACGAAACGCCGGATTCGGTCAGCTCTGATTTATCCGAGCCTGCTGCTCCTTTTTTCTTTAGGTTTGATGATTATTCTGGTTAGTTTTATTCTACCCCGTTTTTCCAGCTTTTATGCCGATTTTGAGGCCGAATTGCCGCTGATAACCAGATTAATCATTTTTATTTCAGGCATTCTCAGGCAGCTTGTTCCGGCCGGCTTCATCATTTTTGTTCTGGCACTGATTGTGATTTCCAGGCTCAGGCGTAATCCCGCCGGAGCCAGAAGAGTAGACCGCTGGAAGCTTAAAATTCCCTATGGTTCTTCCCTCTGGAAGGAGCAGGCTGTTTCTCTCTTCTCCCGGACACTCGGTCTTCTGCTCGAAGCGGGTATTCCTCTGCTTCATTGTCTTCCCATTGCTATTCAGGCTGTACCCAATAAATTCTTAGCCTTTCTGATGCTCCCCGTTCCGGAGGATATTAAAAATGGCCAGAGTTTGTCTGATTCTTTAAATCGCACCGGAATTTTCTCCGCCCTGGCTGTGGATATGATTCGTATTGGTGAAACCTCGGCTAATTTACCCGGAATGCTCAGGGAGACAGCTGATGTTTACGATGAAAGAATTAAGGGGAGAATAGAGACCCTGGTGAATTTAATTGAGCCAGTTATTATTATATTCATGGGCGCTCTGGTGGCGATAATGCTCCTTTCAGTTTATCTACCGATTTTTAATATAATAAGAATTACGAGATAGGAACATGAAGCAGGAGAAGACAGCGACTGAAAGATTAATGGAGGAGGAGCTCAGGCAGTTAGCTGAACGCTATCATGTGCCGGTTATTGACCTGAGTTCATATCCCCTTAATCGCGAGCTCATTCAGGCCTTTCCAGCTGAATTTCTTCACCGCTGGAACTTTGTTCCCCTAACTGCCAATGAAGACTGCCTGGAAATAGCTGTGGCTGATCCTTCAGATTTAGCCGCCATCGATGCTATTGAATCCTTTTTTGGCCGTAGAGTTAAGGTCTATGCGGCCCCTTTGAGGGCCATTCAGGAAGCCCTGAGAAAGAGCGAGACGGCTGTTCAGGTACTCAAGGAGGCCACAGAGGGCTTCATTGTTCAGGTTATTGAGAAAGAAACCGGTGAGGAAGAGGAAGTTATTTCCCTTGAAAAGCTGGCTGACCAGGATGGCTCCATCATCAAATTGATGAATACCATTATTTTCACGGCCGTCCAGAAGAGGGCGAGTGATATCCACATCGAATCGAGAGAAGATGGGGTCAAGGTAAAATTTCGACTTGATGGCGTGCTGCGGGAAGCCATGGAGCCAATTGATAAGAAATTTCAATCAGCCATCATTTCCCGAATCAAGGTGATGAGTGATCTCGATATCTCTGAGCGTCGCGTGCCCCAGGATGGCCGATTCCGGCTCAAGATCAAGGATAAAACTATTGATTTTCGTGTCTCCATCATGCCGAGTATTTATGGCGAGGATGCTGTCATCCGTATCCTGGATAAAGAGATGATAACTGAAGCCATCAAGGAGCTCAGGCTGGATTTGCTCGGCTTTTCCGAGGAAGTTTTGCGTCGTTTTCGTCGCTATATTACCCAGCCTTATGGCATGATTCTGGTAACCGGGCCAACCGGAAGCGGCAAAACAACGACCTTGTATGCAGCCCTGACTGAAATCAAATCGCCTGAAGATAAAATAATTACCATTGAGGACCCCGTTGAATACCAGATTGAAGGCATAACTCAGATTCCGGTAAATGAAAAAAAGGGGTTGACCTTTGCCCGCGGCCTGAGATCAATCCTGCGGCATGACCCGGATAAAATAATGGTGGGCGAAATCCGCGACCCGGAAACCGCCCAGATTGCTATTCAGTCAGCTCTAACCGGTCACCTGGTTTTTACAACCGTTCACGCCAACAATGTTTTTGATGTAATCGGTCGTTTCCTCCACATGCAGGTTGATCCTTATAGCTTCATTTCAGCTCTGAATTGTATTCTGGCTCAGAGGCTGGTCAGGGTTCTCTGCCCCTATTGCAAGGTTCCGGTAAATTATCCTGATGAAGTTCTGATTGATTCAGGCCTTGATCCGGAAAAATACCGTCATCATGTCTTCTATGAACCCAGAGGATGCAGCGAATGCAATTTTACCGGTTATAAAGGCAGAACAGCCATTGCTGAACTGCTGGAGCTTTCGGATACAATCAGAGAAATGATCCTGAGCCGCAAACCCCTGTCTGAGGTTAAGAAAAGAGCCAAAGAGGAAGGCATGGTTTTCTTAAGAGAAGCCGGCCTGGAAAAAGTTCTTAAGGGAATAACCAGCCTCCGGGAACTCAACAAGGTGACTTTTGTCGAGTAAAAAATAATGGCCCTCATTGATAAAATCCGGAATTTCCTGACCGAGCCTCCCTTGCCGCCCTTTTTGCTCCAGATTACCGCGAATCGCCTAACTGGGCTGCGAGTTAAGGCTGGAGCGAGCCAGGAAAATCGATATTTTATTTTGCCCCTTGAAGCAGGTTTGCTTGAGCCTTCAGCCGAAAAAAGCAACCTCCTCGAACCGCCAAAGTTGAAGAGTCTTATTGAGCAGGGGCTCAGAAAAATTGGCGGTCTGCAAAGCGACCTTTCCCTTCTTCTACCCGAAGCCTGTTTTCGCCTGTTCATTTTCACGGCTGAAAATCTGCCTTCTTCTACCCAGGAGAAATTAGCCCTCATCAAATGGCGCCTCAAGAAACTTTATCCTCTGATTCCCGATGATTTTCGCTTTGATTTTCAGACCTGGCGATTAAATTCATCCCTGAGGGTACTTGTCGCTGGCGCCAGGGCCAGCATAATTGAAGAATATGAGAAGTTACTGGCCCAGGCTGGCTGTCGCGTTAGAGTCATCGGTCTTCCCACCATCTATCTTCTTCCACTGGTGGAAGAGCCTGACTATCTCCTGGTTAATGTGGAAAGGGATTACCTGGCACTTCTGGTTTCGTTAAACCATGTTCCCCTCCTTTACAGGATGAAATCTTTCCGATGGGAGAGGGGAACTGATTTAAAGCAGACCTCGCTGGCTGAGATTGAAAATACCCTTCACTTTATAGAGGATAAAGAAAAAAGGCAGATAAGGAAGATTTATCTTCGCTGGGCGGTCGAAGATGAAGTAGCCAGGGTGCTGACGGATAATCTTGAACAGGCTGGTCTTGAGGTCAGGCCTCTTAAGACTGATAGGTTTGCTGGATTCAGAAAGGAGGAACGAATTCTTCTGGCCCCGCTTCTCGGCCAGATAGCTAATAAAGAAAAATGAAAATCTATCTTAATCTGGCTTCATCACCCTGGCGTAATCGTCGTCCCTTTTTCTTTTTAGCCGGTCCTCTGCTCCTTCTGACCCTAATATTTCTAATAATTTCTTTATGGCTTTTTATTAATTACCTGAAAGAAACCAGGGAGGTGAAGCTTGAACTCATAAGAATTGCCCGGAGGGAAGATACCCTGAGACGGGAGCAAAGACAATTTGAAGCCAGGGCAGCCGCTTTAGCTAAAAATTTTGAAGGCGAGGTTGACCTGACTAACTCGATTATTAGCGATAAGAGCTTTTCCTGGTCTCAATTTTTCTGGCGACTGGAGCAGGCTCTGCCCCCGGCCTGCTATCTGAGTTCTTTGACCTTCAATCGAAGGCCCGAGGCCAGACTGGAAATAAAATTTAAGCTGGCTTCGCCTGATCTTAATTCGCTTCTCCATGCCCTGGAAAAACTGAGGGAAGCTGGTTTCTCCGGTCTTCAGGTTCAGAGTGAAGATTTGAGCGGAAGAAATATTATTTCAGAAGTGACGATGACCTATGAAAGAGTTGATTGAATTTCTGACTGACAGGGAAAAAAGATTTATAAAAATTATTTTAATCGTTTTTATTTTTTCCTTTATCTTTTTCCTTTTCGCTTTGCTCTGGCCCAAAAATCAGGCAGCTCGCCTGGAGGCGAGACTCAGTTCCCAGAAGAAATCTCTGGAGAAGGCTCAAGAAGCCAGAAATAAAAGCGAGCAGCTCTGGTTACAATGGTCAGAGGCTGTTCAGCAGCTCGAAGAGTTGAAGAAAACCTGGTATTACCGGGGAGAGGCTGGCTGGCGTCAGATAAGAATTGATCTGGAAGAGATTTTTCATCAGTCAGGTATAAGCCTGCCTGCCCTTCAGTATAATTATCATGAGCTGGAAAAGGGTAAAATAAGAAAGATAAGCTTTAATCTGAGATTAAGAACCACCTATCTGACTTTAAGAGAACTGCTGGCCAGGCTGGAAGCCTTTCCCCGCTTTCTCTTGCTTGAAGATATTGATTTTCAGAACGTGGGTGAGAGTGGGAGCAATCTGGACTTAAGATTGATAATAAGTGCCTATTATGTTTACTGAAGGCCAATTGAGACGGTCTTGGATCAAATTTTTCTGGCTGTTTACTTTCATCTTTTTTATTTCAGCCTCTTCTTTTCTCCATGGTCAGAATCAGGAAGAAAAAGCTGGAGCCGGGAAAGGGCCGCCTTTAATTAAAATAAAACTTCTGCCAGGCAAGGAGATGACCTTACCGCCTGTTCTGAGAGATATTTTTTCACCCCAGGTCTATTCAGCTCCTGTCTCCATCTCTTCCTCTCGAAAGCAGGATGCTGGAGGCCAGCAAAAAATGCCGGGTAAGCAGAGTGGAGAAGAAGAAGCGGCTTCCAATGAAACCGTATATCGGCCCTCTATCCGTTATATTGGTTATGTTCATGCCGAAGGTAAGACTATAGCTTTGCTTATTGTTAATGGTCTGGCTCTACCTGTTGAGCCCGGTGAATATATAACGCCAGAATTTCAGGTGGTAAGGATATCTCCTGAAGAAGTCATTGTGACTGGGCCGGACAAAAAGGAAATTCGTTTCTCCCTTGAAGGAGAGAAAAATGAGGAAATTTAGCCTGATATTAATCCTTATAATTTTTAGCCTGGCCTGTGCTACTTTTAGCCGTAATTATCGCCTGGGAGCCCAGGCCGAAATGGCTAAACGCTGGGATGAGGCGGTGAAATATTATGAAAAAGCTTCCCTTGAAAATCCCCGTGAAGCCGTCTACCGGATAGCTCTCCTTAGGGCAAAAATAGCTGCCAGCCTTTATCATCTGCAGGAAGCCAGAAAACTGGTATCCGAGGGGAAGATAGAAGAAGCTAAAAAGGCTTATAATCAGGCCATAAGTTATGATCCCCAGAATCGGGCCCTGATCTTCGAAGCCATGAGCCTTAACCAGAAGGAAAAGCAGCCTGAAAAGGCAGCGGAGAAAAAAATTGAATACGGGGTCAAATTAAAAACAACCCAGGAAAAAGTTGGGTTAAAGTTTACGGAAGCGCCCCTGAAATCCATTTTTCAGGCCCTGGGCAAGTTTGCCGGAATAAACATACTTTTTGATGAAGCCTTTTCGGATCGGCCTGTTTCTATCGATCTGACCAATAAAACCTTTGAGGAGGCCCTGAGTAATCTGTGTCTTATAAGCCGTAATTTTTACCGCGTCATCGATGAAAATTCGGTCATTATTGTGCCCGATCGGCCAGAGAAAAGACTGCAGTATGAAATCAGCGCTATCCGCACCTTTTATCTATCCAACATCGGCGTGGAAACCGTTCAGAGTCAGCTTCAATTGATGCTTCGGTCCCAGTACCGGGCTCCTCTGATTGTGGCTGATAAAAATATGAATTCCATTACCATCAGGGATGTGCCCGCCAATGTGGAGCTGGCCGAAAAACTCCTCAAACTCTGGGATAAACCTAAAGCCGAAGTTATTATTGACCTGGAAATCATGGAAGTTTCCCGAATGAAGATGAGACAGCTTGGCCTCAGTTTTGACCAAAATATCATCGGCCTGAAATATTCTGGCAAGGAGAGTGACACTCAGGGCTGGTTTAATCTCAAGGATGTTGATTTTACTAAAATGGAGAATTACGTGCTCAGTGTGCCCACAGCCTTTATTCAATTTCTGGAAACAGATGCGGATACTAAAATTATTGCCCAGCCGAGATTAAGAGGCCTGGCTGATGAGGAAATAAGGTCCCTGGTCGGGCAGAGGGTGCCCATCCCGCAGACAACTTTTGCGCCCATTGCGGCTGGCGGCGTCAGCCAGCAGCCCATAACCTCCTTTGTTTATCAGGATGTTGGCCTTGAAATTAAGATAAAACCTAAAGTTCATCTGGAAAAAGAAGTGACCCTCGATCTGGAGCTAAAAATTACCTCCATCGCCGGAACAGGCATAGCCGGTATTCCTATTATTACGACCAGAGAAGTAAAAAATATTCTGCGTCTCAAAGATGGCGAGACCAATTTACTGGGCGGCCTGCTGAAGGATGAAGAAAGAAAGAGTTTAAAGGGAATAGCCGGGCTTAAAAATATCCCCCTGATCGGTCGCCTTTTTTCAGCTGAAGATACGACCATCGAGCAGACAGATGTCGTCCTGACCATAACGCCTTACATTATTAGAACCATGCCCTTAACGGAAGAGGATCTGAAAGCCATCTGGATAGATATTGAAGGCCAGATTTCAGGGGGAACGCAGGCTGCCATTCCTGGGGCAGGTCCAGGAGCCTTATTTGAAAGATTGCAGGCCCTGGAAGCGGAAGAACTGGAAAGGGCCCGCCAGGAGGAAGCCAGGCGAGGCAACTGGATTGAAGTAAGTCCGATGACCATAGATGTGCCTCAGGGACGAGAATTTCGACTGGCTGTAAATATGAGCTCGCAGGAGGAGGTGGCCAGTTTTTCTTTAAATCTGGCAGTTAATCCATCAGTTGTTAAGATAAAGGATGTCATTCCAGGAGGTGTTATTTCCCAGTTAGGCGAGAAAGCTCCTTTCTTGAAAAATATCGATCCCTCTGGAGGCGGAGCTGTTATGGCCTTTTCCAGCCCTCAGCCAGGCCGGGGTTTTAAAGGAGAGGGCAATCTGGCCGTCGTAATTTGTGAAGCTGTGGGTTCTGGTGAGTCCGAAATGTCTGTGGCCTCAGTCACGGCAAATGGGCCCGGTGGCCGCCCCATTTCTTTTAACTCGCGGGGAGCCAGGATCATCACAAGATAAATTTTGCTAGGCAATTAAGAAATAAAGAGACAGGAAGAGATGAAAGATGATTCATATTCTCACCGGTCGGGTCGATTCCGGAAAGACGAGTCTCCTCGGACGGGTAATCAATAATCTGGCTCATTTAGAAAAAAGGTTTGATGGCTTTCTTACCCGAAAGGTTTATGAAGGTGAGCGTTTTATCGGCTATGACCTTTTTGACCTCAAGCGGCGGGAAGTTTTCCCCTATATTCGTCAGACTTCATCCCGGGATCAGGCTCAGATAGGCCGTTTTTATTTCTTGCCCGAGGGTCTGGAAAGAGCCGTCCGGATAATTCTCAGGCATCAGATTATGGATTATCTTATTGTGGATGAGGTTGGCCCTCTTGAGCTCGCGGGACGTGGTTTATGGCCAGCTCTCAGTCAGCAGCTCCGCCGGGCGGGCTTCAGGGGCCTGCTGGTAATGAGAATTGGTCTTATTGATTCCTTTCTGGATTTACTTCAGGGCCTCGAGATCAGGCAATTCGACATAGCTTCGCCCTCCATTGAAGCTGATTTGCAGGCAGCCATCGAAAGCCTCTATCCTTCAAGCTGAAAATCATCCTAAAAATTTTTCTAAAAATTTTTATTTTTCTCCCTTCCGGGAATCCTTCTTGTCAGGTCAGGCTGAATTTTGATATTTTCCCTGAAGGAAAAGGATGAAGGCATCATTAATCCATCTTTTCCAGAAAATAGGGCGGGCTTCTCTGGCCATTGGTCTTCAAAACAGCCATTCAGGCAATATGGCCTGTCTTTTTCGAGCATCGGGAGGAAGCCTGAAGCTGGCCATAACAAGGTCGGGGGCTCAGAAAGGAGACCTGGAGCCTGATGATATTCTTTTCATAAATATGGCCGGGAGGAAGGAAGGAGCCTCCTCCGAGCTCGTTGTTCACCGGAAAGTCTTGGGCCTCAAAGGAGTGGGGGCTTCCTTCCATGCCCATGCGCGAGAATTGACTTTAATGACGCTCGCTTTTTCGAAACAGAAGAGAAAAATTCAATTTTTTTCTCCCCTTGATCCCCTTGGTCTGACCTATCTTGTTTCTATTCCTGTTATAAAGGTCAAAAAGGCCTATGGCTCGCCTGAACTGGCAGAAGCAGTTGCCTGCGGGCTTGAATCTTTTCCGGTGGTGGCTGTTCGTGGCCATGGCCTTTTTTCCCGGGGAAAAACCTTGAGGGAAGCCTTTTTCTACGCTGGCCTGGCTGATTTCTCGGCCAGGGTCTGGAGATTGCTGGAATGTCTTAAACTTCGGGCGGAGGAAAGAGCAGAGAAGGAAAGAAAATGGCGAGGAAAGCTTTTTTCTCCTCCCTCGCCTTATCAGCCTGCCTGGGAAAGAGAAATGAAAGTGTCTCTCGAAAAAAATAAATTAAAAGAAATAGATAAAACGAGAAATCGGCTTTTTCTATCTCAGCTTTCCCCGTTTTTTACCGGCTTTCTTTCCTTAAGAGAAAAAAAACAGATTATTTATGCTTTCCCGGCTTCAACTCCACTGGAGATGGGGGGACCACTAAATATTTTTGATTCATCTTGCGGGCCTGAAGATAATGAATTTTTCTGGCACCGCCTGATATATGAAAAAACATCAGCAGTCTCCGTTATCAGAGCCTTTATGGCTGAAGCTGAAGCTTTAGCCTGGCTCCTTCTTCCAACCGATAGTCAGTTGAGTTTTTTCCAGCCATTGGATGTAGAGGGCCGGGTTCTTCATCCTGAGATTCCGGTTCTGGCACCGCCAGTTGAAGCGGCTGAATTTCTCAGTCTTTTAAAGAAATATGAGCTACTGATTATCCGGGGCGGCGGTGTCTGGGCCATGAGTTCTCTTTCCCTTTCCCAGGCTCTGCATCATCTCTCCTCCCTTAAGGACAGTGGCCATTATTTTCTGGGGTTAAAAGAGCTTAATCTGATCTAACATGCGGGCCAAACAAAACTTTTTTTCCAGAGCTGCCCTGGGTTTTGTCGTGGCAGCAACCGGGGTTGGGGCAGGTGACCTCCTGACAGCTTCTCTGGCCGGCTCTTCCGTGGGGCTGGTTATCCTCTGGGCCGCCTGGGCTGGAGCTTTGCTTAAATTCGTTCTCAATGAAGGCATAGCTCGCTGGCAGATGGCCACCAATCGATCAATTCTTGAGGGGTGGCTTCTCCATTTACCTTCCATTTTTCCCTGGCTCTTTTTCTTTTATTTTATACTCTGGTCTTTTTATGTCGGCGGGGCGCTAATTAATGCCTGCGGGGTGGCCGGTGTGGGTTTTATCTCTTTTGGCCGCCCTGGCCTGGCCCGGATTATCTGGGGATGCCTTCATTCATTAGCTGGATTAATCCTTGTCTGGAGAGGCGGATTTGAACTCTTCCAGCGCCTGATGACCTATCTGACAGCGGCCATGGTCATAACCGTTTTTCTCAGCGTTATTCTTATTAAGCCGGATTGGCTCTTAGTTTTGAAGGGGATTCTCTGGCCATCATTTCCGCGAAGCGGTTCCAGCTGGCTTCTTGCCGTTATGGGCGGAGTAGGTGGCACGGTCACCATCATCTGTTATGGCTACTGGATAAAAGAAAAGATGAGACAGGGTGGGGAAGGATTAAAGGAGTGTCGCTTTGATTTAGGTGTGGGCTATGCGCTGACGGCATTTTTTGGTCTGGCCATGATTATCATTGGTTCAAGAATAACAGTTAAGGGAAGAGGCGACGAAGTTGCCTGGCAGCTGGCCGATAGCCTGGGTCAGGTTCTGGGCCCAGCTGGCAAGATCCTTTTTCTGGCTGGTTTCTGGAGTGCTGTCTTTTCCAGTCTTTTAGGAGTCTGGCAGGGTGTGCCTTATATTTTTGCTGATTTTCTTCGAATTAGCCGCCGCTCTCGCCTAATTAAGCTCCTCAGAGGGGAAATGAACGAAGAAGGAGGGAAATCAAGACAAGAAGAGCCTGAGCGAAAAAGCTTTCCTGAGGAAAAGAGCCCTCTCGAGATGAATGAAGATTTAACCCGGTCTTGGCCCTACCGGCTATATCTTCTGGCCATTTCCTTTTTACCTCTGGTTTCTCTTCTGTTTACGGTTCAGAAAATTCAGCTCATCTATGCTCTCCTTGGTGCTTTCTTCATGCCTTTTCTGGCCCTTACGCTTTTAATCCTTAACAATAAGAGAAATCTGGTCCCTCCTGATTTCCTTAATGGCTGGTTAACCAATTTCTTCCTGATTATAAGTCTTCTTTTCTTCAGTTACTGTGGCTGGCGGGAAATCAGGCCACTTCTGCTTTCCCTTTTTTAATAGCGCTCTGCTCAAAATGTCCATCTGGCTTCTGATGAGTTGAGTTTGGGAAGAAGCGGCCATTTAATTGAATGAAAATTGAATGAAAGAAGAAAAACAAAGCTATTTTCTTGAGAATAATAGAATCATATCAAAATTTGTTCTCAGGAGGATAGAAGCTATTTTCAAGCAGATTTTTAAATAAAACAATTCGTAAAATTGACATTTTTATCTTTTTATAAGATATATTGGGGCTGAGAATTTAATTTTTTTGAAAAATTTTTATATTCAGGGGGAGGAAAATGGAAGGCCAGGTGGAAATCAGTAAATCTTCGTCTTTAATTGATGTTGTCAGTGTGGGCGAATGGATGCTGACTCTTTTGATATGCGCTATTCCTGTCGTCAACCTGGTGATGTTATTTGTCTGGGCATTTGGAGCTAACACCAAGCCCAGCAAAGCTAATTGGGCCAAAGCATCGCTTATTTGGATTGGTATTATCATTGCTGTTTACATTGTCCTTGCCATTTTTATCCTAGGTTCACTCTTTTTCTTCTTTGGCGCGAGGGATTAAATCTTTTTCTTTTCAGCGGTGAAATCAAAGGTGAAAATAAAGTCTGAGAGGTTATCTGGGCGGAAAAGGAAGGCACCTTAAGGGAAATTTTTTTCCCTGTTCAAAAAAGAGGGTGTTGATTATTCCTGTTTCAATTTCTGTCGAATTTTCGAATCATTTTGGTTCTTTCGTGAATCCGTGGCCTTTAAATTTTGTTTTCTGGCCAGAAAAGCTAAAAAATCTTTTAAGGTGATTCTGCCGCCCATGAAGAAAGCCAGGAAAGGGGTTTCGACTTTTTTTACGGAGAAGCAACCCGGTTTAATTGACTTGAGGCTCGTCTTTTCGCTAAAATCATTTCGCTCGAGGCGGTGTAGCTCAGCTGGTCAGAGCATGCGGCTCATATCCGCAGAGTCGGGGGTTCGAATCCCTCCACCGCCACTAGAGCCAGATTAGGCGTGTCTAAAAAATCCAGCAAAAAGAGTTCCCTTGCCCGGAAAATCTTCAGGCGTTTCGAGCAGGAAATTTTCAGGGGGAAGCTGATTGAGCCAGGTGACCACGTTTTACTCGCCTATTCGGGAGGCCAGGATTCAAGCGGTCTGCTTTCTCTCCTTCTAAGATTAAAGTCAAAATTGAATTTCCATCTTTCCCTGGCCCATCTTAATCACGGCCTGAGAGCTTCAGCCAGGGAGGATGAAGAATTCGTCCGGAAAATGGCAGAAGAGCATAATCTGCCTCTGGTTATAAAGAGAGTTAAAGTCAGGGAATATGCCCGCCGGCATCACCTCAATTTAGAAGAGGCTGGACGTCGCCTTCGCTACGAGTTCCTGGAGGAAACCAGCCGTCGCCTCCTGGCCAATAAAATCGCCACCGCCCACACTATAGATGATCAGGCTGAAACTTTTCTCCTCCGTTTAATCCGGGGCAGCGGACCCCGGGGCTTGAGAGGCATCCTGCCAGAAATTGAAGGCAGGATAATCAGGCCATTGATTTTCTTCCGGCGCCGGGAAATTGAAGCTTATCTTCGAGAAATTAATTTCCCTTACCGGATTGATGAAAGCAACCTGGATCGCCGCTTCCTGAGGAATCGCATCAGACTGGAGCTCATTCCCCTGCTCGAAAAAAGATTCAGCCCGGAAATTGTGGCCAATCTGGCACGGACAGCTGATATCCTGAGGGAGGAGGAAGATTTTTTCAATCAAATAGAGGAGGAGGAGGAAGCTACGGTGATAAAAGAAGAGGCGGGGACCTGCTGGCTTGATGCTGAGGCCTTGGCCCGGCTTCATCCAGCTCTGGCCCGGCGGCTGGTGCGGCGCTTCCTTGTCAGGCTCAGAGGTGATCTGAGGGAAATCAATTTTAGGGAGGTAGAGGCTATCCGTCGTCTTGAGTCAGGTCAGAGGCTTCACCTCAAGCGCCAGGTAAGGTTGATCCGGCTGGGAGCGCGAATCATGGAGGAGAAGAAGCTCAAGCAGGGGCAGAGCTATGAAATTTTGTGGGATGGTTCATCTCCTTTAGAAATTCCCTGGGCTGGGCTGAAATTTTCGGCCAGAAAAGTTAACAGAAAAGATCTTCCTCCCTATGACGACTGGCGAAGGGCACTATTGAGTTTAAGCCAGCTTAATTTACCTCTTCTTGTCCGGCCGCGCCATCCGGGCGATCGCTATCAGCCACTCGGTTCAGAAAAACCCAGAAAATTAAAGGACATCATGAGCTCCCGTCATATCCCCCTTCACCTGAGGCCATTCTGGCCTGTTTTTCTCTCCGGAGACCAGATTGTCTGGGTTCCTGGCTGTCCGGTCAATGAAGCCTTCAAAATCAGGGAAGATGAGCCTGAAATCTTGGTTCTTGAAATATTATAATTCCTATCGATTAACTAAATATTGGTCATACCACATTTCAAAGACAAGGAGAGCCCAGAGCTGATGGCTGTAGTTTTTTCGGCCGGCCAAATGATCGTCAATGAGTTTTTTCACCAGGGAGGGTTCAAACAGCCCCTGTCTTTTCAACCTGTCCTCATTAAGCTGATCAAGAAGAAGGGAACGTAATTCCTGACGGAGCCAGAGCTTGATGGGGATACTGAAGCCTTCCTTGGGCCGATAAATATTTTCCCTGGGCAGAAGCCTTTCCATGGTTTTTTTGAAAATCCATTTGGTTTCAAGGCCGTGAAGTTTCCATTCTCCGGGCAGCGAAAAAACAAATTCCACGAGATGATGATCGAGCAGAGGTTCTCTGGCCTCGAGGGAGGTGGCCATGCTCATGCGATCAACTTTGACCATGATATCATCGGGAAGATAGGTTTTAAGGTCAAGATAAAGTTCAGCCGTTATGGGATCAAACTGGTCCATTTCCTGGAAAAGGGAAGACAGAGGTTCTCGAGTCCAGAAAGGACCGGCTTTTTTGATTTCCTTTTTCAGGTCTTCACTGTAAAGGGCTTCTTTTTCTTCTTCCCGCCAGAAGGTCATCCAGCGAAAATGGCGGAGTTCAGCCGGAAAAGTCAGGCCGAGAGTAAAGCGCTGGAGCTTATTCCAGAAGCCCTTCTTCTTTTCAGAAGGTGGAAATAGATTAATCAAGGGTGAGGCGAGATGTCCCAATTTTCTGACCGAGCCAATCTGAGCCAGCTTCTGGGCCTGATAGTGCTCATAGCCACCAAAAAGCTCATCGCCTCCATCTCCAGACAGAGCCACCGTGACCCGAGAGCGGGCCATGGTCGAAACCAGATAGGTAGGAAAGATGGAAAAATCAGCCAGGGGTTCATCCAGATGATAGATAAGCTTTTCAGTGAGTTCGAGGGCCCGGGGTTCAAGGATGAATTCCTCATGCTGCGTCGAGAACCGCCTCGCGGCGGTGCGAGCATAATTAAGTTCATTATAGGTTGATTCTTTGAAGCCAATGGAAAAGGTGCGAAGAGGCTCGGCTCCAAGTTCTCTCATCAGGCCAACAATGGTGGAAGAATCGATACCGCCACTTAAGAAAGCTCCCAGGGGAACATCACTGATCAGCCGGAGACGAACCGCTTCCCGGAGCAGGGCATAAAGTTCTTCCATGGCCTGAGGCAGACTCAGGGACTTGGCTCTTTCTTTTAATTGACCTGCTTCGAGTTGCCAGTAGGGCTGAAGAGTGAGCCGACCTCCCTCGAAAATCAGCAGATGAGCTGCCTGGAGTTTTTTGATGCCTTTAAATATTGAATAAGGAGCGGGAATATATTCGAGAGTCAAATAAAAATCGAGGGCTTCAAGATCCAGTTCCCGGGGAACCTGAGGATGGCTCAGAATGGCTTTAATTTCCGAACCGAAAATCAGGGTTCCATCCGGTAATAAAGTATAGTAGAGGGGCTTAACTCCAATTCTATCTCTCGCCAGAATAAGCCTTTTCTTTTCCCCATCCCAGAGGGCTAAAGCGAACATCCCCCTGAATTTCTGAAGGAAATCAAGGCCCCATTCTTCATAGCTGTGAACAATGACCTCAGTATCGGACCTGGTGCGAAAAATATGTCCTCTTTTTTCTAGCTCAGCCCTTATATCCGGGAAATTATATATTTCGCCATTCTGGGCTACCCAGATGGAGCCGGTTTCATTGCTCAGGGGCTGATGGCCGCCAGCCACATCGATGATACTCAGTCGGCGAACGGCCAGACCAATTCCGGGCCGGGAGAAATAGCCTTCATCATCCGGCCCGCGGTGAATAAGAGTCTGGGCCATCTTTTTGAGAAGGGAAATTTCAGGCTGCCCTGAGGCAGGGGAAAAGGCTAGACCACAAATTCCACACATTATCGGGCTGGAATGAGCTCAAGCTCAAAAAAGACGCCGAGAACCCGGCGCTCGTCACTCGTCGGGTCTTCGAAATAGGGGATTGAGCCTTTCGCGGCTTTAATTTTCAGCCGGTAGAGATGACTGGCTTTTATCTGGAAGCCCCGACCCACAGGAAAGCGCAGGGTGGCTCGCTGCCTGGACTGGAGGGTAACCTTCTGCTTTTGACCTTCAACCATAACCTTAATTTCATTGTTCATTCGGGGATTATTGAGGAGATGGACCACAATTTCTTTCAAGGGGTAATAGGTTTTTAGAATCATTTCACAGGCATAGGGACCTCTTGTCCAGATGCCGGTCGGCTCAAGCTTGGGCAGGAAATTATCATCAAGGAAATGGAGAAAGCCTCGATATTCGGTAATACCGGCATCAACCCGGAAAGCCCGGGGATTGGTATTGGTTGGCAGATTATTGATCAGGGTCATCTCAACAGGAAGAGCTTTAAAGGGGAAGCGCTTGGCGTGAGTCGCGGGCGAGGCCGATGAACGGAAGGGAGAAACGAGAATGGGTGAGATAAAAAAGGCAGCCATGATCCAGCTAACTATCAGGTCTCTTTTTTTCCGCCGGGCCGGGGCGAGAAAAAAGAAAAGAGGATAAATATTGAGGAAATAACGGTTGGCCAGTGAACCGCCACCACCGCCATAATTGTCAGGCATGAAAATAACATAAATTAAGATGCCACCCACGGCCCCGAGAAGAAGCAGCCATTGCTCCGGTTTTTTCGGGCTGAAAATAAAAAGGAAAAGGGCCAGCACAGCCGGGAAGAAATACCAGGTTATACCCGTAAAGCGGCCAAAAAAATAATAGAAAAGATTAATGGGCACAAAGGTCAGGGGCAGGAAAAATTTCTCAAAGTAGCCTTCAGAAGTCATGGGATGGCCGACACTTTCAAAAGTGATGTTATCTTTTTCCAGAGGAAAGGTGCCGATGAAGGTTTTTCTCTCCCCGCCCATATAATTCCAGTCAGAAGTTAGAAGATAATTGGCGCCAAAAAAGGAAGCAACGGAAAGAATAAAAATTAAGGTCATGAGCGCGGCCCGCCCCAGACGACGCTTAACAAGCTGATGGAGGAGAAGGGGCGCAAGCAGCACCACATTGGGTGGCTTGGAAAAAGTGGCAAAACCAAGAAGAAGACTGGCCACATAGTCGGTTTTTTCTGAAAGAAAGAATTTTTCCAGAGGAGTTGATGGTGGTTCTATCTTGCTCTTCCTGGCCAGCTCTTTATATAACCAGAGAAAAAGAATAATGAAAATAAGGGAAAAATTGAAGAAATCAGGAGAAAGCCAGAAATAATAAACGCAGGTGATGGAAGCAAAGAGGAAGGTGAGAATGAGGGCAAGCGAAAGGCCATGGCTGTTGGTCAGGCGAAGGTAGCGAGCTCCAAGGAAGAGGATAAGCCAGAGAAGGAAGGAATGAAAAACCAGAAAACCATTCACCCCGAGGTAGCGGACAAAGGGGGCAGCAAAAAGAGAATAGGCAAAGGATTTGGCATAGAATATGCGGCCATCCTTCCCTTTTTTTAAAAATATACCCTGAGGGCCAGCATCAAAAGAGTAATAATAGCGGGCCAGGTCCTTGCGGGTATATTCCAGGTCGCCGTCCAAGGCAATGCTCTGAGTCATGGCGAAGTAGACAGCCTGGTCGGCACAGAGGAAGCCATTATGAATGGCTGGCAGATTGAGGAAAAGGGAGGCGAAGAAAAAGAAGAGAAAAATAAGAAAAATTAAAAGATTTATTTTTTCGGAAAATAGCCTCAGCTGCACGCCGGTTTTAGCTCCAGGTATTCAATCCATTACCACAGCCGGGGATAAAATTCAATGTGGCCAGCCGGGACGTGGTCAGGAATTTTCCTCTTCGATTGTTTTTCTCAGCTCGTCTAAAAAGTCAGGAAAGGCTGAATGGACCCGATTCCAGTTGGGAATTAAGGGTGAATAAAGGGGATTGGCCATAAAATTTTCACCAGCTATCTCGAGAGCCCGGGTAAAGGCCTCAGAAGTAGAACTTTCTTCATGATAATTAAATTTAAGACCGTTAAAGGCGGCATCGTCTTGATATCGCTTGACTTCGTCCTTGGCCGTTCGCTGATAATTAATGAGCAATGTTCTCAGGGAGCTTTCACTTATAATTATTCCTTCAATGGCCAGATTGCGGAAGATTGATCGGGCGATATCAATGGCCATTTTCATCAGTCCGGTACTTGGGTCGTCAGCACTGAGGGGTTGATGTTTATGTTCATAGGTTTCACAGATTTCAGCCTGGCAGATGCGGCGTAAAGAATAATTGCGATAGACTTCAGCTAAGGTCTCGACCTCAAGACCCCAGTCGTTGGGAATGCGATTGATGCGCGCTAATTCCACGGCCATGGAAAATTCTCCGGACAATATGTAACGAAAACTGCTGAGATAAACCAGGAAAGGAAGATAGCCGAAGAGCCGGATCAGACTTTTGATTAAAGGCGTGACGAAAAGACGGGTTACCCGACCATGAAGCCGATCTGTAACCCGGGCATAATAACCTTTACAGTAAGCATAGTCGAAATTGGTGGAAGCTGTCGGGTAAATAAGACGGGCTAAAAGTTCAGGCGAATAATTGACAATATCACAATCATGGAGGGCGATAACCTTGCTTTTTTCTCGGCTGAGAATATAGCCGTAAGAAATCCAGGCTGACCTGCCTTTACCGTCCTGGCCAGCAGAAAGGTCTCTTTTTTCAAGGGATTTAAGCAATTCCTCCATTCTCGGGCCTGAGGCCCAGATAACGACATGGGGCTGCCTTAACTGGGAAAATATTTCTTTGGCCTGCTTGAAATGCTTTTCCTCAGTGGTTCGGCCCAGGGCCACGACGATTTCATTCAGATAAGGGATTTCTTTCAAATGAAAAAGGATATTCTGAAGAGCCGGGCTTCCAAGTTCAGCTGGCGTTACCGGCAGAACCAGGGCAATCGGCCTGTGTCGATTAAATTCTTTTAATTCAGCTTCCATTCTTTCCCTGTTGAAGGGAGCGAGCCGATGAAAGGTGGTTATATGTCCCTGATAGAAATCTGCCATTTTTTCCTCATTCCAGATTTTTTAGCAAGAAGAAAACGGCTTCCTTCCAGCCCTGAGGTCCGATCCCTGAAGCAAACCACAGGCCCGACACCTTAACCTCAGGGTCATAGCTTCCATCATCTTTTTGGACAAGGAAGGGTCGGTCAACGGCCTCCAGCATGGCCAGGTCGTTGTGACTATCGCCAATTCCTGCGCTCAGGATGGCGCCAAAAAACTTGGTATATAGATATTGGAGAAGCCGAACTGCCTGGCCTTTATCGTTACCACCGGTTAAATGGTGAAATCGGCTACCTGTAAGTATTTTATAGCCGGCCCTGGCTGCTTCTCTCTGGATCAAGCTCAGTTCTTTTTCCTCTTGGACAATAAAGGGCTCATCGTATTCTCTCTGAATAGCTAAAGATGCCATGTCGGCCGAAAGGCCGGTCAGAAACATAATCTCTTCCAGGGTCATATCGCCAAAGCCCCTGACCGAAGGGGCCAAATGCTGGCGGCAAAAAAGCAAAAACTGCCGCAATTTCTCATAGGGCTGGCCAAGTTCAAGGAGATGGTAAGTAGAAAAATTTCTGGCGCCTGGAACATGGAAGGGGAAATAACCTTCAGGAATATAGATGGCCGCCCCATTTTCAACGATGAAGGGATGATAATTGTTCATTTTTTCCCGCCAGAATTCAGTTTCCGGGCGTGTCTTGCTGGTGCAAAAGATAAAAGGTATATTTTCCTTATAAATCAATTCCAGAGCTTCTCTGGCTTTTTCGAAGGAATAGCTGCGATGATCGAGGAGGGTGCTATCTAAATCAGTAAAAATAACCAGCTTTGCCTTCACCGCTCGAATTTTTTATCTTTAATTGATTTGATTGCTTAAATGAGCGATTGAACAATCCCATTTTAAACTTTCCAAGATTTGATGTCAAAACTTTTTAGATCTTTCGTAAAAGTGCGGTCATTTCAGCCCTGTTTTGCTAGATATTTGGCGTTCAAAACGACTCTTCTTTCAAGGAAAAACACGACTTTTGTAAAAGTTTATCCGGGTTCCTTAAAGCCATAGGATAAGAATAAATCGTCTTCTCCTATTAAGAGCTGCGCCGGGAGTGATTGAAATTCTGTCATGAATTGATTTTTAAGGCAATAAGGCCTTGATGAGCCTGATAAATGATCATGCTTTAGGCGAAAGACCTAAGCTTTTCTGATTCCTCACAGAAAATCAGGGTAATTCCAGCTTTTAATATCATGAATTCTGATTGCTCCGATTTTTGGGGTAAAAACATGAGATTTTCGGCACCTGAGAGCTGAGGCACGTCTTGCGGGTTCGTGGACCATGAGCCCAATTAGACTCACTTGGAAGAAACACGGGCAGATAAAATAAGGTTGGATATATCGATTCTTAAATTTAATTATTCAATCCCCGGAAAAAGAAAAAGGGATAATTATTTGCGTTAAATGATAAATTCGGTTAACAATTAAGCATGACTTATTTTACGGCCCTCAGACAATATACCTGTAAGAGGCTGGAAGAAATTAGATCAGCCGACATTATTGTGGGTATTCCCTGCTATAACAATGAAAAAACAATTGCCCATGTCATCCAGATGATCACTCATGGGCTCGATAAATATTACCGCCAGCTAAAAAATGTCATTTTCATTGCTGATGGGGGTTCGACTGATGATACCCGCGAAGTGGCCAAGGAATTTCAAATCAAACCCTGGCAGGAAAAAATTGTTTCCATCTATCGTGGCCCGGCGGGAAAGGGCTCGGCCCTAAGGTCTGTCTTTGAGGCGGCGGAGAAGCTCGGTGTCCGGGCTTGTGTCGTGGTTGATGCTGATCTCAGGAGCATTACCTCGGAATGGGTAAAAAATTTAATCAGCCCTGTTCTTGACCAGGATTTTGATTTTGTTGCGCCTGTTTACCTCCGACATAAATATGATGCCACGATTACCAACAATGTTGTCTATTTTATGACCAGAGCTCTTTACGGCCGAAGAATCAGGCAGCCCATAGGTGGCGATTTTGCTCTGAGTCGTCGGCTGGTTAAATTTTATACCGAGCAGAATGTCTGGGAGACAGATGTCGCCCGCTATGGCATTGATATCTGGATGACAACCCTGGCCATTACTCAGGGCTACAAATTAGCTCAGGCTCGCCTGGGAACAAAAATTCATGATATTAAGGATCCGGTTCAGCATCTCGGTCCAATGTTTCGGCAGGTCATGTGGGTTCTGCTTTCTTTAATGGAGCAATTTGAAAACTACTGGCAAGCGATTGAGGACAGCCAGGAAGTCCCTGTCTATGGAGATATCAAAGAAAGTGAGCCCCAGCCGGTCAATCTGGATTTTAAAGAAATGGTTGAGAGATTCAGGATCGGCTACCAGCAATTCAAGTCCATCTGGCGAGAGATATTTTCTCCCCGCATTTTTCTGGCTATTAAAAAGGCGGCCAACTATGATTCCGGTGATTTTCGACTTGACCCCAAAATCTGGGCCAGAATCCTTTATGAACTGGCGGCCACTTTTCATGCCTGGACCCGGAATCGCTTTAAAATTATTGAGCTTGTCACCCCCCTTTATTATGCCCGCACCGCTTCTTTTATGAAGGAAACAGAGAACCTGAGTTCAGCTGAGGCTGAAAGCTGGATTGAAGAGATAGCCCTAATTTTTGAAAAGGAAAAGAAATATCTGCTTCGAGTCTGGGAGAAAAAGAAGCAGATGGGAAATCCAGAGTAAAAAGCCGCCTTAATTAAAAAGATTACCTCACATTTCGTTAAACCAGAGAGTTAAAATTCTGTCTCTCTTTAACAGGTCTGAAATTCAATAAATCTGATTTATATTTTCCTTTAAGGGAAAGTTACCCTGAAAGAGAAAAAAGACTAAGGTACCAGGAAATTATTTTCTCCCCCCAGACAAGAGAGACAAAGGCGGCTGATGTCAGAAAGGAACCAAAAGGTAGGGCAAACTGCCAGCCCTTTTTCTGGTTCAGGAGAAGAAAAAGGCCAACCAGGGCGCCAGCAAAGGTGGCCAGAACCAGGGTCAGGATTGTCCCCTTTATTCCCAGAAAGGCACCAATTCCGAGCATCAAGATGATGTCACCGGTGCCCAGGCCTTCCTTTTTTCTGATAAGAAAATAGCCAGCATAAACCAAAAAGAGAAAGCCACTGCCAAGAATAGCCCCGCCCAGAACCTGCTTTAAACTGAGATCAGACCGAAAGAAGCCATAAACGAGAGCCACAAGGAAAAGGGGAAGGGTCAGATGATCGGGAAGGATCTGGTGCTTGAAATCAATAAAGCCCAGAACAATCAGGCCGCTCGTAAAAATCGAGGAGAAAAAGAAATGGATGGAAAAAGAGTAATTGAGATAAAGAATAACCAATAAAGCCGAGGTTAAGGCTTCTACCAGCGGATAAATCACTGAAATGGGCTTGTGGCAGGCCCGACATTTCCCTTTAAGGAGAAAAAAGGAAAGCAGGGGAATATTGTCAGACCAGCGAATTCTGGTGCCACAATGGGGGCAGGAAGAGGGAGGATGAACAATACTCTGGCCGCGGGGCAGACGATAAATCACCACATTGAGGAAGCTTCCCCAGGCCAGACCGAAAAGAATAATGATTAGCGTTTCCACCAGATTTGAGCCGCCCTGACCTCGCCTGTGGCTGGATCATAAAGATAGTCCAGACCATCGAGGTCTTTAGGAATTTCTTTTAAAAAACCGGTTCGCTTGAGCTGCTCCAGGCTATAAGGATTTCTTCCATATTTTTCTCTGAAAAGGGCGACAGCCCTTTCAATGATCTGTTTATCAATGGCCGCCTTTACCTGATAGAGATGATTGCTGGCAATCTTTTTTACCCTTTCATCCCTGGAAGTTTCATAGATTTCAAGCCAGGTACGCCAGGCTGTTTCGAGATCCATGGTTTTGAAGGCTGAAAAAGCATAGAGTCTTTTGACTATCTCGGGCGAACCGGGTATATCCATAGCTTTTTTATAATAAGCCCGGGCCAGCTCATAATTTTTTCTGAGCTGAGCCAGATGACCAGCTAAAAAGGGGAAAAACCACTGATCGGGGTTTTTTTCCAGTCCCATATCTAGAATCCTGAGCCCGAGCTCAAGGTTGTTGCCTTCATAGACAGCGATGAGAGCTCCAAGCTCATAGGGATCAACATAACGGGGATCGAGTTCAGAAATGATGGAGAAGATATGTTCCAGATACTGGAAACGTTCGGGTATGGCGTAATTGGAGTAATACTGGATTGCCCAGAGATAAATTAAATCAGCCAGAACGGAGGAATAACCGAAGGTGACATATTTGAGATATTTGCCTGAAGGAAGATAGATGATAGCCGACCCTGGCACCCGGCTCCGGCTGATCTGATCGCAGCGCACCTTGAGGGTCATAAAAACAAGACAGGAAAGAATTAAAACAGCTGTCAGAAAGATGACTCCCGGGTCACCTTTAATGTGGGAGCTGGATTTTCTGGCCATGGTCAAACAAAATCCCTCTTTCTGAAAATCATATTGGCCAGAACAAGAATAAAGGCGGTGTAAAAGAGGCCATAGAGAGCCGAATAGAAATAGAATCTGGGTTGAATGGCCAGGCCATGAACGATTTCTGTACGAAAGTTAAAATTTTCGAGGTCAGGTAGAAACGTGTAAAGAAATTGAGCCAGGGAGCGCCAGGGACCCGGCCTCAGTTTCCGGATAAGGGTCTCTAAACCCCAGGAAGTATGGCCAATTAAATAAAAAGCCAGCGAGAAAATAGAGCTCAAAATGGGTGTGGAAAAACAGGAGAAGAGAATGGCCACAGCTGTAATCAGCATAAGTTCGATAAAAATAAAGAGAATGGCAATCAATAAGCGGGGTTCCAGCTTGAAAGTATGAGCAAAGACCACGATCAGGAAAATGAGACTCATCAGGCCAATCATCACCACCAGGGTAAGCATCAATCCCAGGAATTTACCCAGCAGAAACTGCCAGCGGTGGATGGGCTTGGAAATGACTGTATAGATTGTTTTCTTGTCGATTTCCTTATAGACGAGGCCGGTACCAATTAAAATGGCCATCAGGGCGCCAAAGAGAGAGAGTGAGGCCAGGCCAACATCCTTGATGATTTTAACCCGATCGCCGACAGTTAAAAGAGCCAGCAGGCGGGAGAAAATAATGGCCGCCGCCGCAAAGAAGAAGAGAAGATAAAGAATTCTATCTCTGATAGCCTCCTTAAAAGTATTTAAAGTGATGGCCCTTATCTTCATCCTTGCTTCACCATATCGACAAAAATATCTTCAAGCGTTTCCGTTCGGGGAACCAGGGAATGTATTTTCCCCTTTTTCTCCTTAACTAAGCTCAGGAGCTGGTCAATTTTATTTTCATCAAAAACTTTGATCAGGGCTCGATCGCCCCGGATGGAAACAAATTCACCCAGTCCTTCAAGCTCTTGCTGGCTGATTCCGGAGAGAGTGATTTCGGTAAAGAGAATTTTTTCGGAAATAAGCTCGGGAAGCGACCCCTGAGCAACAATCCGGCCGGCCACAATAATCGCGACCCGGTCGCAAATCATTTCTATATCCTGCAGGATATGGGAACACATGAAGACTGTTTTGCCCTCTTCTTTCAGATTGACAATAATATCCCGAAGTTCCTTGCGGCCGATGGGATCAAGGCCACCCAGAGGCTCATCCAGGAAGACGAGTTCCGGGTCATTAATTAGGGCCTGGGCCAGGCCAACCCGCTGGAGCATACCCCTGGAGAATTTTCTGAGCTGGAGATCAGCCGCTTTCTTCAATCCAACCAGACTCAAGAGCTCATCAATTTTATTTTTGTCCGAGATTCGACCCGAAGGAAAAAGACGCGCATAAAAGTTCAGAAATTCTCTGGCTGTCAGATATTCATAAAAATAAGGATTTTCAGGTAAATAGCCAATTTTCTCCTTGGCTTTAAGGGAAAGATGGGGTTGGCCAAAAAGGGTGATTTCACCAGAATCAGGAAAGATCAGGCCAAGGATGCATTTGAGAGTGGTTGTTTTGCCGGCGCCATTGGGTCCCAGATAGCCAAAAATTTCGCCTTTGAATACAGAAAAACTTATTCCTTTGAGCACGGGATAACGTCGAGGAATAAATCCGGTTTTATAAGCCTTAAAAAGATTTTGAACTCTCAGTACCTCTTCTGCCTTCGATTCCTGAGTCATCAGCAGAATTTCCTCCCTCGACCGGGTTCTCGCCCTTAATTTTCCTGTTAAATTATATAAATTTTCGGCACGATGTCCATCTTTTTCGACCAGCTATTTTAACAGCCGAAAAAGCTACTTTAAATTATTTTCAAAGAGTTTGAAAATGCGCTTGTATTCATCAGCCCAGGAAGAAGCATTGCGGAAGGAATGGTCCTCGACGGGATAAATAGCCACTTCCCAGTTTTCTTTGCGCAGCTCAATCAACCGCTGAACCAGGCGCACTGTATCCTGAAAATGAACATTGGTATCCACCATACCATGGCAGATAAGCAGGGCGCCTTTTAACCCTTCGGCAAAATAAATAGGTGAGCTCTGCCGGTAGGCCTCAGGGTCCTTATGGGGCAGATTAAGTATATCGACCGTATAGCCCGGGTGATAGTGGGCCCAGTCAGTGACCGGACGAAGAGCCGCACCAGCCCGAAAAACCTCAGGTTCTTTGAACATGGCCATGAGCGTCAGAAAGCCGCCGTAGGAGCCACCATAAACACCGATTTTTTGAGGATTGGCTCCATACCGGGAGACAAGGAATCTGGCGGCATCAACGATATCATCAAGGTCCTTTCCGCCCATATGCCGATAAATAGCTGTGCGGCAATCACGGCCGTAACCAGCGCTGCCCCGATAATCAACGTCAAAGACAAGATAGCCCTTTTCCATAAGAAAATTATGGAACATATATTCCCGGTAATAGGTGCTCCAGCCTTTATGAGCATTCTGAAGATAGCCCGCTCCGTGAATGAAAATGACAGCTGGTTTGGAAGGATGCCAGGCCCGGGGAAAATAGAGGCGAGCATATACTTCAAAGCCATCCCTGGCTTTAAAAGTAACGATTTCAGGCCGGGCCCAGTCGAAAGTGCGGAAGGCTTCACTCGGGGAAGTGGTTATCTGTTGGGCTTTAGCTCCTGGCTGATTGGGCTGAAGATAGAGTTCCGGCGGCTTATTAGTTTCAGAATGGATGATGGCCAGCCATTTCTCATCTGGAGAAAGATAAACTTCATTCAATCCTTCAAGGAAGGTAATTCTGGTTCTGGGTCCGCCGCTAGCAGGCATTTTATAGGCATGAACTTCACCTGGATGTTCTTCGCTGCTCATCAGATAGATGAATTGACCATCGGCAGAAAGCTGGGCGGAGCGAACCTCAAATTTCCCTGAGGTCAGCTGCTTCTTTTCCTTGCCGTCAGGCGTGACAGAATAAAGATGGGCAAAGCCATCTTTTTCAGAAATATAATAAATTCTCCGGCTATCCTTGGACCAGAAAAGATTGGTCAGACCGAGCGGACCGACCCAGGCCTCATCGTGAATCTGCTCAAGTGGACTGAGTTTGCCTTTTGTCCAGTCAAGGAGATAGAGCCAGGCATCTTTTCTGTCTTCAGAACGGGCCAGGAGAACGCAGTATTGACCATTAGGTGACCAGGTAATCGAAGAGGGGAAAACCCGACGATCGCCCTGATTGAGTTCAAGCCAGCGCACCTCGCCCGTAGCCACATCCATCAGGCCAGCCCGGCTGAGCCGCGGGGAAATATAAGCGGCCTTAGGATGGGAGGGAATTGTTTCCGTATAACCGGAGCGAGTGACATAATTGGGAACAATGGTTTCCTTAACTTCAGGGGCCGGCTCGGAAAGGAAAAAGATGACCTGTTTTTCATCAGGGGAAAGTTCCATGAGGGTAATATTCTGGTCTGCTTCCAGCACAAAGGGGCGCCGCTTCGGACCAGCGGGTAATTCTCCAAGGCCAGCCAATTCGGGAAGGCGGCCTCGACCAATTTCCTTAAATAATGTCCTCTGCTGTTCCATGTACCATTTATCAATTTCGCTGGGAGGTGTCTGAACAGGCGGTTTCTGCCGGGTAAAACTAGTCAGCTGCTTGAGGCTTCGATCTTCCAGGGAAAGGGCAAAGAGATTATCTTCAGAAGTGAAAATTATTTTTTTCTCATCAAAGGAAAAGCGGGCATTGCTTTCTCTGGCTTCAGTTTGGGTAAGCTGGATTGTCCTGCCCGTTTTAAGCTCCAGCAGTCTGAGATCGCCCTGATAAACCATTAGTGCCCGGCGCCGGGCCGAATCAAACTGCAGGCTGAAGCCGACCTGACCAAAACCGCCAAAGGCTCGACCTGAAACCGGGGGAATAAGGGGCGGCGATTTGAGCATTTCTTCCGGACTGATAGCCTTAGGTTTTAAATCTTTAAGGTTAAGGACATAAAATCCTGCCGTTTTGGCCCCCGGCTCGCGCCAGCGAAAATAGACCTGCTGACTGTCGTAGGACCACATTAAGCCTGTCGGACTGGTGCCAACGAGCTCCTCGCCCTGCATGATATTATCAATGGTCAGCTTAAAAGCCGATTCCTTTTCGGGCGGGTCAGAGGAAATATGGTAACCTGAAAAAACGGGAGGAAGAAAGGTGAGACAGATTAAGAGGAGGAATAAATTGAAATGGCCAGAATGTTTTTTGAACTTAAGGAACATGGGGCCTCCTTTCCTGAATTAAATTTTTTCAGGCTCAAAGCCTGAATATCATCATGAGCCGCTTTGAGTCTTAGCTTAAGATTATCACTTTAGATTGAGAGGAATTCAAATGATTTTCGTTATTGGTCAGGCTTAACCTGGCGAAAAGTAGTCGGGTCAACAGTCACATAACAATCGCTTCCAAGATAGCATAAGGGCCGGATTCGGCTGATTTCGAGGACACCTTCCTGGTTAAAGCAGCCAGATTCAATCTGAACGGCTACCACCTGACCGACAAAGAGGTCGTGGTCGCCATAAGGGCGAGTTTCGACCAGGCGACACTCCAGGGCGGCATAGGCTTCAGCAATTAAAGGTGACTGGATGACGGCCGGCTCAGCAAGATGGACTCCGGCCAGCTGGATTTTATCCACCTCACGGCCTGATTTTCGCCCCATGATGGCTGCGGTTCTGGCCTGGTCATTGGCTAAAAAATTGACGGAAAACTCCCCGGCTTCGCTTATCAGGGAATGGGTCAATCTTTTTTTCGAAATGAGAACACCAAAAAGGGGCGGATTAAAGGATAGAGCCGAATGCCAGGCACAGCTCATGAAATTAATTTTTTCGCCTGATTTGGCGCCAACTAAGGCGACTGTATAGGGGTAGAAAAATTGAAAGAACCTGAGGGAAGTCAAGATTTCCTTAGGCATCCTGGCCTCCTTTAATGCTCTGAATAAAATATGGTTTCTGATAAATCTATTTTAGTTTCGCCTAAAAAAGCAAATTCTCTTTATTTAACCTGCCAGCTTGGAATAATTCTTTTATTAAAAAATTCTGGTCTCTGTTTGAATAAGCCTGGCCTTTTTTGATTTATTTCCTGCTGGGTTTAATTGTCTGGATAATTCAGAGCGTTTTAATGGGAGGATTTTAATTCAGAAAATTTTTAATTTAAATTTCTTTCAGGTCTCTTCCCCTGGCTTTTAGTGGTTCAATTCCTTTAAGCCTGAAGCTGCATCTTTCCGAAATCCGAAAGACTCAGGAAACGAGCCTCGGATATTCGTTTTTCCAGATGGGATCGAGAAGTTCGGCCACGGCCTGATTGTAAGCCACCATTCCCTGATAATATTCTGGATCCTCCAGGGCAGCCGCCGCATTCTGGTCCTCAGGGGTCAGCTTAAATTCGCGGATCAATTCGCGCCATTCACGGTGATGGTCCCGGATAGGACAGGGCATTATCCAGTTGCCCCGCTCTTCCAGCCTGGTCGCCTTTTTCTTATAACCATAGTTTCTTTGCCATTCCCGGAGACGAGCGAAAAAGGGATGAGCCCAGACATCCTCCAGGGTTTTCCCCTGGCTATAGGCCTCGATAATATTTACCGGGGAGTAGGGCATGAAAACGCAGGGAAGAACCCAGCCATTCCAGTCGACAGCCATATAGCCTCCTTCCCTTCCGGCGGCGATGCAACCATAGGTGGCTGTGCCGCTGTTCCAGAAATCAGCAATAAAAATTCTTCTCTCTCGAACAAGCTCCCAGGAACGCCGCCACATCCAGACTCTCTGCTCGGGCGTGGGTAGAAGGGAAAGAGTATAGGACCTTCCAATGGGCATGTAGTGGAAGACCCAGGCAAAATTGGCTTTCATTTTATGGAAATAAAAATCAATGACTTCATCAGAAAAGAGATGACTGGCGTTTTCCCTGGTGGCTGTCATGGAGATTCCATAGAAGACCTTTTCCCTCTGCAGTCTCTCCATGGCCGCTATGATTTTTTCAAAGATTCCCGGACCTCTTCGGGCATCTGTTTGCTCCTTTAATCCCTCGACAGAGATAGCTGGCATAAGATTGCCGGCCTGGCCGATTCGCTGAGCGACCTCATCATCAATTAAAGTCCCGTTGGTATACATCATGAAGAAGCACTGGCTGAATTCCTCAATAAGGTCAAGAACTGTTTTGCCCTGATCCCGGTAGGCGAGAGGCTCGCCACCGCTGAAAACAAAAAAGCGAACCCCCCAGATTTCGTGGGCTTCTCTGACCAGGCGCTCAAAACAGGGCCAGGGCAGTTTCTCATCAGTTGGCCCGGAGTCGGCGTAACAGCCCACACAGCGAAGATTACAGGTTTTGGTGGGGCTGATGAGGAGAATTCCGGGAGGATTAACTCCATGGCGAGCAATGAAACGCTGGATAGCCGATGGTTCGCCCTTGCGAATGAGAACATCAGCGGCAAAGACTTTAATAAGCTTTCGGGCCGTGATTTCACTGAGCCGATCTTCAGCAATGGCTTTTTCTATGGAGTTGATTATGGCCAAGCCCATAGCCACCTTATCCATGGCCACCCCCGGAAGATCACCCTGAGCCAGGAGATTCCGGGCTGAACGACGGAGCCTCTCCTCGAGACTCGAAACGATATATTTTCTTAAAGGAGTAAAGCGAAAAGCTCTGGGACCAATCTGAGCAGCCAGATCAAGTAATTTTTCAGGCAGGGAGCTGGTGGCACCTGACATAAAATTAGATAATCTGGATAAAGAGAGATTAATTGCTGCCATGGCTAACCTCCTTGATGAAAAAGACTTACCTTTGCTTCTTAATTTTTCAATATACCTCATGATTAAATAAGTCAAGTTTCTCTCCTGATTAGTTATTAGCGGGGAAATTCAGGTCATTTGAAAGGCCAATTTATTCTGATTAAAATAGAAATGGGAGTCGAAGAGACAAAAAAGCGGTTTAGTCCGGAGGGGTGAAAGACCGGGACGGAGAAAGTCAGGAAAGAGGATTTGATCTTAATCTTTAAAGATTAGCCCGAAAGAAGCTAAATTCACCCTCCCAATCGTCGCTTGAGGTGATTGCAAGGAAAGTTAATCCAGGCAAAATGGAGGGTAGGTTCACAACCGGCTTCTCATCCAAGGCGGTGCCAGGGTTGTGAAAAGGAGGGGAGCCGAGCTCCCTCTCCCCCCACCCTCCTTTCTGGGATTTCCTCCTCAGAGGAAATCCCTTTTTATTTCCTTAAATTTTGTCGAGCCCGGGGCAAAAAGGTTGAAAAGAAATATTTAAAATCATCAGGGAAGCAGAATCATGAATTTCAAGATTTTTGCACCCTCCATTGAGACCGGCCTCTTGCCTGGAAATTCTGGTTCTTGAAGCCGAAGACTAAAGTGGCTGACAATGGATTTGTGCGGAAGAGGAGCTGGTCAGCTCAGCCTAAAAGGGTCAGATGGAACTTCGGGCCAGGTGAAATCAGGTGGAAGGAGCCTCATCCTCAGAAATTGTGGTGCTTGCAGCGATTGTTTTCATGAGAATTTGGCTTTCCTTGTCACCTGATGGGCCCTCGTATCAGAGAAAAAAGTGTTCTTTTTCAAGCCTTATCCTGGTTCTTTTTTAAAGAAATAATGAGAAAAGAATGTCTTTAATTGCCAGATGGATTCAGAGGAAGATTGAAATTTCAGAGTTTATTGATTTTAGAGGAATCACAGCTTATATAGATTTAATAAACGACAATAATTTTTAAGAAGAAGCCATAGAGGGATTGATGCAGCAATTTCAGGGATTTTAAAATGATGAAACTATTTGAATTGAGGGAGCAAAAATAATAAAAAGAATGTTCTGAAACTGGTTGCAAGAAGAGGTGAAACATGTCTGATTTTGGTGGCGCTATAAAAAAAAGCGAGATTTTTGATTTTGCTCTCCTGGGCGTGCCCTTTGACGAAAAATCCTGCTTTCTAAGAGGCGCAGCCGCTGGCCCTCAGGCCATTCGACTGGCCTCAACGGGCAAAGCCCTCAATCCTTTTACCGAACTGGGGATAGACCTTGAAAAAGAAGCGACCATGGTCGACCTGGGGGATGTAGATACTTCAGGCGATGTGGATAAAACCTTTGCCCGGATTGAAGAAGCCGTTATCGGCATTCTCGAAAAGAAAGCCGTGCCCATTATTTTAGGAGGTGACCATTCCATCACCTTTCCCATTATTAAGGCCTTTGCGCGCTTTTTCCCTGAGCTCGATTTACTTCATTTCGATGCTCATCCAGACCTTTATCCCGAACTTTATGGCGATCGGCTTTCCCATGCCTGCCCCTTTGCCCGGATTATGGAGGCCGGGCTGGTCCGCCGGCTGGTCCAGGTGGGCATAAGAGCCGCCACCTCTGAGCAGAGGGAGATGGCTTCAAAATTTGGCGTCATTATGATGGAAATGAAGAATCTCAAAATTCCCCTGCAGCTTGAATTCTCCCATCCCCTGTATATTTCCTTTGACCTTGATTGCTTAGATCCAGCCTTTGCTCCGGGCGTCGCCCATCATGAGCCCGGAGGTCTTTCTACCCGTCAGGTCATTGAAATCATTCATAGCCTGAAAGCTGAAATTGTGGGCCTCGATGTGGTTGAGCTTAATCCAGCTCGCGACCCGAGTGGAATTACGGCGGCTGCCGCGGTCAAAATTATCAAGGAAGTAGCTGGCCAGATTGTTTTCACCAGAAAAAGCAAAAAGATTTAATTCTGATTGAAGTTGGGTCTGCTCCTGAAATTTGACCTTGAAGCAGGGAAATTCCTTTTCCTGTTTTCATCAGGGATTATCTCAACATCCCCTTAAATTCGAAATAAATTCAAAGAATTGGATTTAAGAAATCAAGCCCGCGGTTTTAAATTAAAGAGACAATTTTTTCAAGCCAGGCTCGATCGATTTCCGAAAAAGCCTCAAAAAGGGTGCTATCGATATCAAGTACAGCCCAGGGTTCCTGATTCTTATCGAATAAGGGAACAACAATCTCAGAATTGGACCTGGGGTCGCAGGCAATATGACCGGGAAACTGGTGGACATCGGGGACGATAATTGTCCGGCGCTCAAGAATTCCCGCCCAGCAGACCCCGCGATGTTTTTCCAGAACCGGGCAGGCCAGGGTTCCTTGATAGGGACCGACAATGAGCTCGCCCTTATCCAAAAAATAAAAACCTGTCCAGAAATAATGGGGCATTTTATGATGAAGGAGAGCCACGGTCGTGGCCATCCGGGAAATTTTATTTTCTGTTTTCATTAGAATTTCCTGCAGCTGATGCCAGATATTTTCATAACGGCGAATCAGGGAAGCTTCAGAAGGTTTTTTCTTAAGACCTGATTTAGAGACTTTCATTTCTTCCTCCTCTTTTATCAGATAGAAAAAATTATTAAAGACAACTATATGAAGAAAGCTCTCGCTGTCAAGTAGTTTATAACCATGCTCACCGGGAGATTGAAGCCAGAGAAACAGGGAAAAATTTGGACCTGAAAAAATATGAAATTAGCAAGACAGCCGTTAAATTATTATGATGATGAAAACGACTTCTTGAGGAGCTGCGTGCGCCTTAAAGTAAAAGCCAGCCTTAGTAGCTATCATTTCTATTAAAAAGAGACAGGTGCGATGAGTCCGGGTGAATATTTTTTAATAAGCATACTGAGAAAAGGCCGAAATCAGTTTAAAATTTTAGATAAATGTTTAAAATATAAATGGCCATAAAAAATCAGGAGAAATAAGGAAGGATTGAAAGGGGGCAGGAAATGTTAAAGTCAGAAGGGTGGAATAGAATTTTGGCCCAAAAATTTTCGGTGCCTATCGGGCTATTTATTTTTTTAATCCTCTCTTCGTCTTTTTTTAACAAAGGAACCTCTCTCCCCACCGCTTCGGACAGGCGCGCCGCTATCCTTAATCTGGCCGTAGAACTGGAAAAAGTAGCCACCGTGCTGGCTGAAGATACTTTTCAATATTTTAAAAATCGCGGCGGATTGATTGCTGAAAAAGAGCAGGCGATTCTCTTTAAAGCCGAAGCCTTCGCTGCTTCCTGTCGCCTGTTTATCAGGCTAACGGAGGAAAGAACAGGCTATTTTTCAGCTCAGTATCTTCGAACCAATCTTTTCCAGGCTTTTGTTTATCTTTCCCGCTCTTTTTATGAACTGGAAAGGGAAATGCGTGGCTCGGGCGTAATGCCCTATGCGCTCGCTGATTGTCGCCGGCTCCTGGATCGCATGGACCGCGAATTTTCCTCCTGGCCGGCTGAGGATAATCTGGCTTATCTTCATCAAAAATATGTTAAAGGGGCTGATCAGACTGTCTATATGATTGAGCGTCGAGGTCCGGGGCTTTACGTGCGCCATGCCTTTAAAAATTTGGAAAGCCTGTATCGCTATAATTATAACCTCAAAAGAGGGAAAGACCCCTGGAAATACCTGGCGGTCGTTTCTGAAGAGGTTTTATCCAGCCTGCCTGAAGGGGAAATGATTGAGCTTAATTTTGAAGGCTGTCTGGTTATGGAGCTGGGTAGCGGACCCAATCGGCCAGTTTATTTAATCGAAAAGGGCAAAAAAAGACCACTCGCGAGCCCCCAGGTTTTACAGCGGCTTGGAGGCTGGTCAAGGGTCATGGAAATTCCAGCTGAAGTGCTCCGGAGTTACCCGGAAGGCGAGCCAATAAATTAGACTAAAAAATCCTGTTAGCTTAAGAATCCTGATACCTAAATAAAAATGACCTCTTCCTCATTTTTTTTATTTTTATTTTCCCCCATTGATTCTAAGTGCGGGCTGTTGTCAGCAAAAGGGGGGTTGATGATGGGAACCAAAAAGGTGGGGGCTTTATCCAGCCCGCGCGATAAAGCCAGATAATTTATATCAAAAAGAAAAGGCCTTGTAAAGGGGTTTTGCGAAAATTTTGTAGCTTGCTTTAGGTCTATTTTTCCATAAGAATAAAAGGGGAGGCGAAAATTATGGAGCAGAAAAAAACGGAAAAAATTGATATTAAGGTGGATGAAAATATAGCTCTGGGCCAGTATTCCAATCTGGCGGCCATCCGTCATTCGCGGGAAGAATTTATTTTTGATTTTGCCTTTATTTTTCCTGATGGCCCGGTAGGTAAATTGGTCGCCCGGCTGATTCTCAGCCCAGCCCATGCCAAACGCTTTATGGAAGCTCTGATTGCTAATATTCAGCGTTACGAATCTGAATATGGACCAATTACTCCGGCCGATTTACCTCCGCCCGTCGGCTTTGTCCATTAAAACTAAATTAAAGGGAGGAGAAAATGGCCATTTTTCGCAATGAAGAAGAAGTCCGGGCTTTTTTCGAGCTTTTCCTGGAGAAGATAGGGAAGAGCGCAGAAGCCAGTCAGGCTCTCCACAATTCCGGTTTAATCCTTCATTTCCATTTGCTTGAGCCCGAAGCCTCAGTCAAGATAGATACCCAATCAGCCGGGAGCCCATCGGGCCTGGCTTCCTCTCTCTTTTTTGGTGAAGAAGGGCCTCAACCTGATTTAACCTTAGAGATGACAGCTTACACCCTTGATGAACTCTGGTCAGGTAAAAGGGATATCTTCGGCGCTTTGATTTCGGGTAAGGTCAAAATCTCGGGCCACATGGCTAAAGCTTCGAGGCTTGTGCCGCTACTGAAACTGATTCCTCCCATTTATGAAGAAACCAGGTTTGAGTTTGAAAAAAGGAAAACTGACGAGCTATAACCACAGGCCTTTTTAACTATTCAGTCAGTTCGTTCCCCCGGCCCTTAAAACACACGACAGGCCAGATAATTTGAAGGCCGAAATTTAATATAAAAAACACCTGGGGCTTCAAATAGTATCAATCCTCTTATGGAATACAAGTAAAGCCCTGGTAATGTCAGGCCTTTTGGGTAACATCAGATGAAGCCTTAAGCTGTGGCAGGAAAAGAGAAGCTTTCATTAAAATCAGGCTCTTCCAGGTTTTTAATGGGAAGACCTAAAGAATTGTCCATCTCCGCTAACCTTTAAAGAGCCCGCAGATGAAGACTAAAAGACGAGTTGAAGCTGATTATTGTGTCTTTTAGGGATATCTCTCTGATCGTCCCCTGCCACGATGAACTGGCCCGGATTCAATCTGCTGTTAAGTCGCCTAAAATCTATCATTTTTAGCCCCAAAAAAGTCTGGAGAACCTGAAATTATAAAATTAATGAATGAAGATAAAATCTGGATAAGGAAATTTCAGGTTTCATTTTATCTTTTAATTGAATCGTTTCTGACTTTCTAAAAATAATCAAAAAAGAAAAATAAGAGAATTTCCCTTGACAGAATCATTCGTTTTTTATATTTACTTCAGCAGGACTGACGAAAGATTATCCATCGTCAGAACTTGAAGGAAATCAGTCGAAAGGAGGCTTGAGTGAGAAAAGTAAGCCGGTGCTTAGGGTTTTTATTAATCCTGGCAATCTGTTATCAGGTGACGCTGGCTGCTGGTTTTCTTATTTATGAGCATGGAGCGGCCGCCATGGCTGTGGCTGGAGCTTTTGTGGCTGTGGCAAATAATCCTTCAGCTGTTTTTCATAATCCTGCTGGTCTGGCCTTTCTTTCCGGAACCCAATTTTCAGTGGGCACAACTCTTATCATACCCAAGGGCTCTCTGGAATTACCTAAATGGCCCGATCCAAGATTTAAGACAGTTGACCAGACTAGCCAGGTTTTTTATCCTTCGACTGTTTATTTCAGCCAGCCGGTGAGCGAGAGAGTGGTGCTTGGTTTTGGCTTTTTTAGCCCCTATGGTCTCGGCACTGAATGGCCAGCCGATTATCCTCTTCGTTACATTGCTGTGAAAGATGATCTCAAGACTTTCTTTTTTAATCCAGTTGTCGCTTTTAAACTGAGTCCAAATCTGGCGCTGGGAGTGGGGGTTGCCTATATTCATTCCACCCTTAGCTTTGATTTAGTTCAATTAGCTGATCTCTCCTTTGTCAATCCACTCTTTGGAGCCTATGATGTTCCGGTGAAGCTTGAGGCCAGTGGTAATGGTTACGGTTTCAATGCCGGGCTTTTATATAAAGGCGAGAAATTTTCTTTGGGGGCCAACTGGCGGAGCGGCTTTAAAATTGATTATGAGGGCGATCTGACCCTGGATTGGTCGAAGGCTCCCAGTGTGATTCAACCTCTTCTACCCAAGGCAGGTACAGCCTCAACAACTTTTGAATATCCTCATATTCTCGCTTTTGGCCTGGCTTTCGAGCCAGCCCCGCAGTTACGTCTGAGTGCTGATCTTCATTATGTTTTATGGAGTTGCTATGATGAATTTACAGTCAAGGTGGATGTTCCCTATTTTGAGGACAAGCACGTTGAGGAAAACTGGAAGGATGCTATGACGTTTCGCGGCGGAATTGAATATAAAGCCAGTGAAGCTGTGGCCTTAAGAGCCGGAATCCTCTATGATCAAACTCCTCAGCCGGTTGAAACTATGGATCCCATCCTGCCTGATGCTAATCGCGTTGCTATTACCGGCGGGTTTGGCTTCAAGACAGACCATCTCGTTCTTGACTTGGCTTATCAATACGAAATCTTTTCGGATCGCACCAGCCCGAATCGGTCCATTTATCCCCTCAACCTGGGTGAAGGGACATATAAAACCAGGGCCAATCTTATCGGGATCAGTCTGACTTTTATTTTCTAAGGAAAAATCAACAGAATGGAGGTTTAACCATGGCTTATGAATTTAAAAATTCCAAGGGCATTACCTACTATCTGCATTCCCGGGTGGTCAATCTTAAGGGTGGCCGGAAACAAACCATCTATTATTTTGCCAGAGAGGTGGGACCTGGAGCTGTTGATTCGCTGCCCGAAGGCTTTAAGGTTGTGGAAACGCCCAAAACCGGCATGCCTATTCTGAAAAAAGTTTAAAAGAAAAAATTATCCCCATTTATTTTTGAAAAAATTTTTTAAAAACCTATTAATATTTTTTTCTTATAATTTTTTGCTTTGAAGGAAAGGAAAACTTTCCAGCTAATTCACGGGCGGGCGCCCCTGCGTATTAATGACATCGGGGGCTGGACCGATACCTGGTTTGCCCGGCAGGGAAGGGTGCAAAATCTGGCCGTTGGACCGCCGGTCGAGGTTCAGGTCCGGGTCTGGCCCAATTCAAAAGGAATAAAAAGAAGAGTTCGAATTATCACTGAAAATTATGGCCATTCCTTCTCCTTTGATCCTGAAAAACCTTCGCCTCAACCCCACCCTCTTTTACAGCAGGCCGTCAATTTAGCGGGCGTACCTCAGGAATTGAGACTCGAAATTGCCATCTTTTCTCCTGTTCCGCCAGGTATGTCCACGGGAACTTCAGCTTCAGTTTGTGTGGCTCTGATTGGCACTTTACTTTATCTTCAGGGTAAATCCATAAAGCCAAAAAGGCTTGCTTCTCTGGCCCACCGCGTGGAGACAGAACGCCTTAAGCAGCAATGTGGCATTCAGGATCAGCTCTGCGCAGCCTATGGTGGCCCCCTCTTCATTCAAATGGACAGGTATCCGGAAAGTCGGGTGATTAAGCTCAGGCTCAAGCCTGAAGTTAAGGCTGAACTTGAAAGATGCCTGCTTTTAATCTGTCTTGGAAAACCCCATCTTTCTACCCGACTTCATGAAAAAATCATCCAGCGTCTGGAAAAAGGCGAGGCTTCATCTCTTCCGTTAAGAAAAATGGCCGGCCTGGCTGAAAAGGCCTGGCAGGCTCTCGAAAGAGGGGATCTGGCCGCCTACGGAGAAATTATGATTGAAAATAATGAGTGGCAGAGAAGACTCGGAGCTGATTTAATTTCAGCCCAGGCCGAAGAAGTTATTTCCCTGGCTCGAAGGTTTGGGGCCCGGGGCTGGAAGGTTAATGGGGCTGGAGGTGAAGGGGGCTCGCTAACCATTCTGGCTTCAGCGGACGATAATTTGAGGCGTAAAATGATTGAGGCCATTGCCACTCTGGGCGGCGGGATCAGGCCCTTACCCATCTATCTCTCTTCAGAAGGCTTTTTCGCCTGGTCGAGCCAGTAATTTTTAGATTTTCTGGAAAAAGAGCAAAGGGAAGGGGAAGTATCTACGTCTAAATTATGTGAGAGATGAAAATGATAATTATGAAAAGGAGGTTTCAGATGAGAAATAGATGGCTCGTTATCTCCGTCACCTTGATTTTTTGTCTGGTGATGGCTTCATGGCTTTCTGCCCAGCCCATGCGTCGGGGCGCTTTTCGACCGGGAATGGGCCCTGGCTGGCAGGAATGGCTTGGCCTGACGCCTGAACAGAAATCAAAAATTGAGGCTCTGAGGAAATCCCATCAGGAAGAAATGAAGGGTCTTCGTGATAAATTAATGGAATTGCAGAAACAGCTCCGGGAGGCAAGACAGGACCCCAAAGCTGATCCCAAAAAGATAGAGGGCCTGATTGATGAAATTTTCAAACTCAGAGCTTCACAGATGAAAGCCCGAATCAAGTTCCAGGGCGAAATGGATAAGGTCCTGACCAAGGAGCAGAAGGATAAGCTGGTCCAGGTCAGACAGAGAATGGCCCGATTTATGTACGGTCAGAGAATGTTTCGAGGAATGGGTCCCTGGAGAAGGGCGCCTTTCTTTTACGGGCCCGGTCCAATGATGCGCCATCGTTTCTTTCCGCGCTGGTGGCGCTAAGGAAGAAAGGTGAAAAAGGGGAGGGATAATTCCCTCCCCTTTTTTATTTTGTAAAAAAAAAATTCCATTATTACCTGAAAAAATATAGTTTTCCCTTCAGCCGAAATATTCGTCCTTAAATGAGGACAGTTGCCCTTTGCTGATTCTCCCTGGCCAGTTTACCGGCTTCTTTTCTGCCTGTTTCCAGAATGATTAATCTGGCATGGAATTTGCTGTATAATAAGCTGGAGGCCAAAATGAGAAACAAAGCCTTATTAATTATAGGGTTAATAACAATTGCTCTTGTCTCTTATCTTTCAGGTCAGGACGGCTATTATCGTTACCAGTTCGCCCGGCTTCAATATGTTCAGGGTGATGTCATTCTCCAGACAGCCGAGGGAGTGGAAGAAGCGGCTGAGGTTAATTTTACGGTGGCTGAAGGCAACGTCCTTCTGACCCGAGAAGGTCGGGCTGAGGTTTATCTTGGTCGGGGTAATGACCTTCGCCTTGACAACTGGACAAGAGTCGAGTTTTTAAACCTGCCCCATGCTGAGGGGGAAAAATTCAGTTTCCGGATTAATGAAGGTTCTGTTTATCTCCGGATAAGAAATCTGGAGAGAGAAAAAGAGTATGAGATTCATACGGCCGACGCTTCTTTTTATGTCCTTGAAGAAGGCCTCTATCGTTTTGATGTTAGCTCCCAGGACACTCAAATTATTGTTTTTCAGGGCGCGGGCGAAGTGGCCGGCGATGAAAGATCAGTAATTCTCGAGAGAGGGGAAAGGCTACTGGCAGCCCGGGGTGAACTGGGTTCAACCCTGCATTCTTCGCCTGAGAAAGATGCCTTTGCTCTCTGGAATGAAGAGCGAGAAGCTCGCGACGTCAGGGCCTCCTCCCGGTATCTTCCCCCGGAATTAGCTGAATATGAAGAAGAGCTCAATGCCCATGGTCACTGGGTCTATGAAAGGCCATGGGGATATGTCTGGGTGCCCATTGTTATTTATTCTGATTGGCGCCCTTATTATTATGGACGCTGGGTGTGGTATCCACTTATTGGCTGGACCTGGGTTCCTTATGAACCCTGGGGCTGGTGTGTTTTTCATTTCGGCCGCTGGCACTGGCGCTTCGGTCTGGGCTGGTACTGGATTCCCACAACTTATTGGGGACCGGCCTGGGTATACTGGTGGTCAGCCTATGATTATTATGGCTGGGTGCCATTAAGCTATTACAACCGGCCAGTGGTTATCATCAATAACATTTTCTATGACCGCTATTATGATTCCGTCTATCCCATCCATTCCCGGGCTCTGACGGTCGTTCGTAAAGATCAACTCATGGCGCCCAGGATTCATGAGGTGGCCCTGAGAGAGAATCAAATCGTCAGCCTTGGACAGCTGAGTTTAAAAGCAGCCAGAACAGAAGAACTCAATTCCCTGGTTCGAGCCAGTAGTCTCCGCAAAAGCACCCTCAGCCCTTCGATTTCCCGGGTAATACAGGATAAGGCCAGTTCAACTGGAGAAAGCCGGGTTTTAAGAAGGGAAAATCTGAAAGACGCTTGTCCGGCCACTTCTCTTTCCCCCCAGAATTCAAGAAAAGAGGAGGCCCAGGTAAGGCCATCACGTCAGGGAATGGAATTACCTCAGATTCGCCGGGTTGAAAGTCAGGGGCTGAAGCCTGTTTCTTCAGGTCAGAATAGCCAGTCTAATACCGGCGAAAGAAGAATAAGAAGCGAGACTGGCTCTCTGCCTGGAGTCAGAGTTAATCCAGCTCCAGTCCAACCTCAAAAAAAGGAAGGTGAGCAGGACACTTCAGCTCCTGTTCGCAAAAAAGACGAAACCAGCCCTAGACCCAGCCGTCTTTCTTCCTTTTCTTCTTCTTTGCCTGAAAGGGAATCTGGTTCCGCCTTTTCCTCCAGCCGAACCTCTCCTGTCACTTATTTCCGGTCGCGCCTGGCCGAAAGAACAAATAGTTTTTCCAGGGAGATAAGACCTTCAATGACTGCCAGGGAAAATAAATCATCTGAGTCCAGGACCTGGCGTTTGCCCTCAGTTACCCGATTACCTTCAGTGACTTCGGTTCCCCGGGTTTCAGTTCCTTCCTTTTCCTCGGGTCAGAAAAGTTTTTCGCCGACCAGGATTTCTCCGCCCCGCTTCTCTTCCCCATCGGTAACCGGGTCGACACATTCTGTCCCATCCCGCGGAAATATCAGGAAAAAATAATAAAATCTAATTTTTTTCCGCCCGTCTAAATCAGCCTAAATTTTTTCTTTACTTTTTTTTCTTTCAATGCTATAAGTATTCATCCCTTTTCGAGAGGCGTGGTTTGACTGCATTTAGGCAGGTAGGTATAAAAAGACCAGGCCTCTTTGATTGTCCTTTGATTCAGATTGGAGGTAAGAGTTATGATTAGGCGCAACCTGATTCAGGTCAATAAGATTGGGTGGAAAAAAATTTTTCCGGGCAAGGCCATCATTTTATTCACTCTCCCGGCGATATTGTTCCTGATCGCTGTTTCCTGTCAGCAGGCCAAAAAGACGGAAAGTGAACAGGCCGCGGCTCCTGTGGTTCATGAATTTACGGGAAAAGTTAAGATGGCATGGGGAAAATACCTTTATCTTCCAGCCGCCCAGGGGTTTGATATTGTGGTTGAAGGGAATCTCGAGAGTGGAACAATAACTGACTTAATCGATAAGGAAGTAAGAATTAAGGGCAATATGATGGCGGAAGAACCTTCACTTTTCATTGCCGATAGCATTGAAATTAAGGAAGGTGAGAATCAATGGCGGACAATCTTTACGCGAACCTCTGAAGTCAAACTGACTGACTTTTTTGACCCGGATGAGAGGGGCAACTATGTGGCTTTAAATATAACTAATATAAATAAGCCTGCAGACTGGGAAGGAAAAGAGAAAGCTAAAGTCTATGGCAAATTTATTCAGGGTCAGAGCCCGGCTGATAACAGAATTGTTATCTATGACGCTAAGGGAAAGGAGCTGGCCAGAATAATAGTAGATAATATTACAGACTATGCTCTTTATTATATTAAGAAACTTCGACTCTACGATAAATTCTGGTTTTATTTGAAGGTCAAAGACACGGTTGATGCCAGGACAAGGGCCAAAACCAAGGAAATTTTCCACGCCGACGTTGTTTTTGCCGGCCTTTATTAATTTTTTATAAATCAGAGAGCATCCATTATTTCTTCAATTCTTTGAAGAGAAGGGAGATAATTGCGGCCCAGACGAAGCTGAATTATTTTTTTTCCTAGGCTGTTCAGAGCCTGAAAGTCGGCTCTGGCCTGGGCTTCCTTAAGGGAACTGAAAGTCAGCCAGCCTTCTTCCTGGCCCGGACCTTCCGGGATAGACAGGTCCATGTTATCTTCAGCTATTAACTGCCAGAAGAAGCCATCATCACGGCCACCTTTATGAAACTGACCTGTAGAATGGAGGTAGCGTGGTCCCCAGCCCAGGGTCACAGGCCGGCAAACCCTTGAGATCAATTTTCTGATGATCCGGTCTAAAATTAATTTAATCTCTTGCTCCCGTGGCAAAAAGACCTGAAGACACAAATAGCCTGCTTTTCGGGCCGATTCAAGGAAATTTATAAGACCCTCAGCCAGGGAATTAAAATGGAAGACAGAGGAAAAATAGAGGGTTAAATCATTCTCGGTGACCCTGGTCAAACTCAGAGGCGGCAATTCTCCTTTATTTCTGAGCTCCTGCAAGATTTCTCGGGTAAAAATCTTGGTTTTTTCAACATCAGGTTGATCGAAGGGATTTATCTGCCAGAAGGACGCAGCCAGAGAAATAGCCCATTCCCAGAGGAAGAAGAGGGCCCCGATATCTTGCTGCGGTTCAAAGATCAGACAGAGGTAAGGGACTGGCTTTTTCTCCAGGCTCTGGAGAAAAGAATCAAAGAAGGCCTGGCCGCTGCCGAGGCCGATAAAGGCCACATCTTCAAGAGAAGCCAGGCCGAGCAATTCCTCCTGGCCGATGACAGGCAAGAGACCTTTCTTTCTCTTGCCTGTGCTCTCAGCTATCAGTTGTTCCAGCCAGTCGCCCAGAGCCAGGAGCTCAGGTTCTACCCAGATAAGCATTTTATCCCGGCCCTGAGCTTCTACGGCTGCCAGGAAGGCTGCAATCAGAGCCCCGGGGTTTTCTTCAACTTTGTGGTTCTGGCAGCAGAGCTCCATCTTTCGGGCTGAATGGAGCAGAGCCTGGAGATTAATTCCTTTTAAAGCGGCTGGCACAAGTCCGAAACTGGTGAGAGCAGAGAAACGGCCACCAACTTCAGGAATACCCGTCCATATTTTTCTGAAACCAAGTGATGAGGCCCTGGAAGCGAGAGGGGTGGAGGGATCGGTTATGGCCATAAAATGGGAGGCAGCCCTTTCTTGACCGAGAGAGGCCCTGGCCCGGGCAAAAAAATAATGGAAGAGACATAAAGTTTCGGTTGTTGTTCCTGATTTTGAGGAAACGATATAGATGGTTCGATCAGGAAAGAAGCGGGATTCTTTTCGGCTGATGGCCTCAGGCACAGTGGAATCAAGAATCTCCAGATGAAGAAATTCTGGATTGGAAGGAAAAATCTGATTCAAAACCTCTGCAGCCAGACTGGAACCTCCCATGCCGAGAAGAAGGGCCTGACTGAAGCCACTTTCTTTTAGAGAGGAAGCAAATTGTACTATTTCAGAAATGGAGGCAAGCATCACCCGAGGCGCCTCCAGCCAGCCCAGGCAATGACTGATTTCTTCGGGCGAATGGCTCCAGAGAGTCCAGTCTTTCTGCCAGATTCTTTCAATGAGATTTTTTTCTTCCATGGCCTTCAGAAAAGGCCTCAGAAGATCCTCCTGGAGACGCCAGTGGGCGATGGGCCAGGGCCAGTTTTGCCATTCACTCATGGTGGTTTCATCTTCCCGAACTTTTCTTTCCAAGTCAAGTTTCGAAAGCTTCTTCTGCAGAAAGTGGGGTAATTTATTAGTTTTTTATTGACGGTATTTTTTTTATAGCAATAAATTATGCGAGTTTAAACGAGACAAAAATCAAGGCTGAAAGGGAAATAGATTTTTCTCATTCTATCTTTAAAAAATGATCCAGATCAGACTTTTTAAAACCTCAATCTTGCCCTTATAAGAGAGCCGATCGAGGCCTGAATAATACTAAATTATCCACGACATAAATTTTATGAAATCAACACACTTTTGAAGCTGGAGCCGTTTCGAAAGCTTCTTCCTGAAAGGTGGGGTCATTTATTAGATCGTCATGGCTGTATTTAGCTTAAGGATAAAATCAGATTGATTTACAAAAACTTTCGCTATTTCTCCTGATAAGGCGAACCATGGTAAACAACACCTCCCTTGTTAAAAGTCCAAGACTTAAAAGGAGAGCAATGGTTTATCCCTCCTCATCAAATTGCAACCAATTTGGGATAAGAGAAAAATTCAGTCAGGGCGAAGAATTGAAGAATCTGGTTAAAATTAAAATCCGGGTTTATCCTCTTCATAACCCTTAAAAGAGGCTGAAATAATTTTTAAGCGAATCAAGCTCCTGGCTTCATAAAATAGCCCTTTCGGTTAAAAAAATTCTGAACAGGCTGAAAAAGATAAGCAGGGAATAACCAATTTTTTAAGAGTGAGCCCTTTGAAAAATGCGGCAACTTGCCAGATCATTCTTAAATATGATATTAGGATTCGGAAGATGGGAGGTGGAAAGATGGAGAGATGGCTTTTACCCTTGCCTCTGGCCCTTATTGTTTCTTTCATTTTTCTGAGCCAGTTTTCTTTGGCTCAGGAACAGGCCAGGCTGGTTGGGGACTGGCAGATGGTGGTTGAGGCCGAAGGCCAGTATTATTATCTTCAGCTTTCTTTTAAAGAAACTGAGGGCAAGCTCGAGGGCACTGTCTCTGAAGCCAGCGGTTTCTTTTCCCATCTGCCTCTGACCAATATAAAGCTCGAAGCAGATAAACTCACCTTCGACTTTACCGCGCCCACACCGCCTGATGGCCTGGCCAGATTGATTTCAGCCGATTTAAAAATAGCGCCTGATTATGAAAAAATGGAAGGCACGCTTACAATCCCGGATCTCGGGATTACTGCCTCGGCAACTGTGACCAGGAAGAAATAGCCTTTTCCTGAATGGGCAGCTGAAACATTATTTTCAGGATAAAAAAATTTATCAGCCTTGATAAAGCAAAAAAAGCCCGTTCTGGTGGTCAGCCTGCATGATGTTACGCCAGAATTTTTTCCCTCACTTCAATGGATCGTGGAGGAACTGAGAGGAACTGGTTTGCCTGTTCTGGTGCTCAAGGTCATTCCTTTCTTTGCTGGCCGGGCGAGCATTCTACAGTTTCCCTCTTTTCTGACCTGGCTGGAGAAGCTTGTCTCTTCTGGCAGTGAACTTGTTCTTCACGGTTTATTTCATGTCCGCTCTGAAGAAGACAGGGCCAGAAGGTCAATTTTAAGAAGCTGGCTAACTCAGGGAGAGGATGAATTTTCAGGATTAAGCCAGGCCGAAGCTCGGCGACGTCTTCTTCAGGGTTTAGACATAATGGAAAGGGCTGGTTTCAGCTGCTCAGGTTTTACCGCTCCTACCTGGCGTCTCAGCCATCAGGCTTTTAAGGCGGTTAAAGAAACCGGCTTTTCTTATTTAACCACATTCAGGGGAGTCATTGATTTGGTCCATAATCGTCATTTCTTTTCACCCGCCTTCGGTCATCAGGGAATAGAGAATTTTCTAGAGAGCCTGATGGGCCTGGGTAACAGTCTGGCAGAATTTTTTCTCATCCCCTTTTTAAAACTGATCAGAATTGTCTTTCATCCCCGCGGGCTGAACCATGGAAATTTTAAAAAGTCCCTGCAGCTTGTTTCCAGGCTGCTGAGCCTGGCCGAACCCATGACCTATTCCGGATTCTTAAATCGATGAAACCGAAAATCTCCGTTATCATTCCGGCTTATAATGAAGAAAAATATCTTGCCGGTGCCCTCCATTCAGTTAAAAATCAGACTTATGACCCTGATTTTCTGGAGCTCATTGTGGTCAATAACGCTTCAACAGATAGAACAGCTGAGGTCTTTTTTGATTTTCTGGCCCACAATGAACTTAAATTTAAAGCTATGCTGGCTGAAGAAAAAATTCTGGGAGTTTCGAGAGCCAAAAATCGGGGAGCCCTTCTGGCTTCAGGGGATGTCCTGATTTTCCTTGATGCTGATTCGCAGATGAGTTCCAATCTGGCTGAGGTTGTGGCCAATTATTATTTAAAAGGCTACCGGATGGGCATCATTCGCCTTGAACCATTATCTTCGGAGTGGCTCTCGCGCCATTTCTTTCGTCTGATTGAATTCGGCAAGAGAACCTTTCGCATTGCCGCCCAGATGGGCTACTGTGAACGCGAGCTTTTTCTTTCTGAAGGTGGTTTCAATCCGGCCCTCAGGCTATCCGAGGACTTAGAACTCTTTACCCGGCTAAAGAAAAGACTCTGGCGGGAAAATCAGGATTTTATTTATATCCGGGAAGCCTTTATCCGGACTTCCACCCGGAGAATGGATTATTTCCCCTTAAAAAGCGGCTATCTTCTTATCTTCTGTCAATGGTTTTTAAGCTTTATTGGTCTTGGCCGGGAAAGATACACGCCCTATCGCTGAGAAATTTTTAGATTTTTTCTCCCAAATGTCGATAAAAATTGTCTTAAAGGAAAATCTATTCTTTAAGCTGAGGGTGGCGGAGATGAAAATCCGTGGCCTGCTGAAAAGCTCTGGCTACTCTCAGGAGTTTATCCTCAGCATAAAGATTGCCTATAAAGGAAATACTGGTGGGATGTCCTTTTTCATCAAAGCCGTTAGGCACCACCACAGCCGGATGGCCTGTTAAATTGGTTAAAAGAAGATTGGAACCCCCAAAAGAAGGGGCCACATAAACATCAATTTCCTTCATCCTTTCAGCCATTTCCTTCATCAGTAGCCAGCGAAGACGATTGGCCTGAAGATATTCAATGGCGGGAATCAGTCGGGCCTGCCGGAAGACATTGGGCCAGGCATTTCGGCCCTGCCGGCGGAGCAGGTCATCAAGATTATTTCTGGTCAGTTCATCAAAGGCAGCGGCAGCTTCAACATTGAGAATAAAAGAAAGGGAATCCACGGGGATATTTTCAGGCAGCTCAAAGGGAACAAGTTCCAGGCCAAGAGATTTGAGTACCTCCAGGGTATGTAAATCGTTCTTCTTGTTGCGATAATCGCGGTCAAATTCTTTTTTGAGATAGCCAACTCGAATAAACTTCAGGTCCATTTCCGGGTCCCAGGTGAAGGGTTGATCAACGCAGGTTAAATCAAGGCCATCAGGACCAATTATGGCCTGGAAGATGAGGGCGCAATCATCAACGGAGCGAGCAATGGGGCCGATTTTGTCCATGCTCCAGCTGAGGGTCATGGCGCCGGTGCGGCTGACCCGGCCGAAGGTTGGTCTCAGCCCGGTAGCGCCGCAACGGGAGCAGGGGGAAACAATGGAACCCCAGGTTTCACTGCCAAGGGCAAAGCCAACGAGACCGGCAGCCGTGGCAGCCGCCGAACCAGCCGAGGAGCCACTTGAGCCCTGTTCATAGTCCCAGGGATTCCTGGTTCGGCCGCCAAACCAGACATCACCCCAGGCCAGCTCTCCCAGGGTGAGTTTGGCCACAAGAACAGCCCCGGCCTCTTCCAGTTTTTTAACCACCGTAGCATCTTCATCCGGAACCTGGTCCTTATAGGGAGCTGCGCCCCAGGTTGTTCTGATTCCCTTTGTGGCCAGAAGGTCCTTGGCCCCCCAGGGAATGCCATGGAGAGGACCACGATACTTGCCGGCTGCTATTTCTTCATCAGCTCGCTTCGCCTGCTTTCTGGCCAGCTCCTCGGTCAGGGTAACCACACATTCAAGCCTGGGCCCGTATTTTTTGAGACGATTAAGATACATTTCGGTCAATTCCAGGGAACTAACCTGCCTGGTTCTGATTAGTTCAGCCAGAGCTGTTACCGGATAAAAGGCTAATTCTTCGAGATTTTCCGGTCTTTTAATTTTAACTTCAGTTGGGGGAGCCATGGAGAAAGAAAGAGCTTCGCTCTTCCCCGAAGTTATTTTTTCAGTCTCCTGAACCCGGGGATTAAAATAAAGGGCTGGAGGGATATTATTGGCCAGAGTTACCTGCCGCAGCTGGCGGTAAGTGCGGGCGTGGTTACGGACATCTTCCAGCATGAGTTTTCTTTCCTTTGAGGTGAAATTGAGGCCAATTATTTTTTCGACAGCTCTGATATCTTCTGTCTGGACCTTCCTCCCTTTGAGGCAATATAAGGTCAAAGCTCCGCCGATAATCAGAATCACCGCGGCCAGAAGAAACAGTCCAGGCCAGACATTTTCCCATTTTCCCTTACTTGCCTTCATTTTCCTCTGAACCTCCCTGACTCGATTTTTTTCCTGATTTTATGACAAATTCTCAGCCAGAGGAAAGAGGATTTTAACATTCGAGGAAAAATCGGGAGAAAAGTCGGGCTGAAGTCCTCCTTTTGATTGAGGGCAGAAAGCAACCTCAGGGCAGTATATTTCTGATTAGATTGACTTGTTTGCAAAAGATGAACCTTTCATTTATATTCAGAATGTTTATTTTCAGGCTAAAAGACTCGAAAAATTTTTTTTAGGTCAATTTAATTGATCCGAGTTGAGGCTTGAGACTTAGCTGGAGGCAGAAATGAGTCAGGAGGAGAAGGAAAGAGGGAAACCCGGGTTTCGCTGGCTGGTTCTCGTTCTTATGGGCTTCGTTATTTTCGGGGCCTATTATGCCTACGATGCTGTCAGTCCCATAGCTGATTTCATTATGCGGGATATGAAGTTGAGCCGGGCTCAGTATGGGCTTCTTTTCAGTTTTTATTATCTTCCCAACTTCATTATGGTTCTTGTAGGTGGCATTCTTCTTGACCGCATTGGTATCAGACGGGCCGGCGGTCTTTTTGTTTCCTTATGCTCGCTGGGTGTTTTTATAACTGCTTTTTTTTCGGGCATAAATTTTCCGCTCATGCTTATAGGTCGTCTCATCTATGGTCTGGGTTCAGAATCTCTGATTATCACCCAGAATAAAATTCTGGCCAAATGGTTTCGGGGCAAAGAGCTGGCCCTGGCCTTTGGATTGAATCTCATGGTCGCCCGCCTGGGCACCTTTGCTGCCCTCAACAGTGCGGCCAGAATCCAGGCTCTTTCCGGATCCTGGAAACTGGCTATCTGGGTTTCAGCCATCATTATGTTTCTTTCCCTGGCCCTCTTTTTTATTTATTCCGGCCTTGATCGCTCCCAGGAAAAGTATTTCCCTGTGGTGGCGACTTCCTTTGCTGAGGAAAAGATTGTTTTCAGAGAAATTTTCGCCTTTCGGCCATCTTTCTGGTATGTTTCCCTTCTCTGTATGACCTTTTATTCCGCCATTTTTCCCTTCACGGCTTTTTCCACAGTCTTCCTCCAGTCTAAATTCGGCTTCAGTGCCATCAAGGGAGGTTTTTATACATCCCTGGTCATAACTGGCACCATGTTTTTTACGCCTTTATTTGGCTATCTTGTGGATAGAATCGGCCGAAGAGCCACTTTGATGCTTCTCGGTTCCGGCCTTCTCATTCCAGTTCACCTTTCCCTGGCCCTGACCTATTTCCCCCCTTCAGTGGCCATGATTGTTCTCGGCCTGGCCTTCAGTCTGGTGCCGGCTGCCATGTGGCCGGCCATTCCCATCATGGTGGAAGAGAAGCGCCTGGGCACAGCCTATGGCTTGATGACCCTGATTCAGAATGTTGGTTTGACCCTTTTTAACTGGCTAGCCGGGAAAATAACTGACCTTTCAGGTGGCAATTACAGGAACACAATTTTAATGTTTGCCGGCCTGGGGCTGGCTGGTTTCCTTTTTGCGCTTCTTTTAAAAAGGTCAGCCCTGAAAGAAGGAAACCGGATTGAACTTCCTTCCAGTCTGGCTCAGGCCTGACCGTGACCGATGAAAGGAAGGGTTCGGAAGAAATTACCAAAGAGAAATTAAGAGATGATTAAATTGTTAGCTTTGTCCCGGAGTTAGGTGAGTCGTTTGACATTGACAGAGGAGAAGGGCGATAACTATCAGGATGATTAAGTCAGAGAGAAGGAGGCTTAAATATAAATCCTGAATCAGAATGAATGAGTTTAAGGAGGTCTCAATGGATTAATTAGATTGGATAATGGCGGCAAATCACAGCGAGAAAGGCAGGAAAGGCTGACTAAAATGAAAGTAAAAATTCCTGAGAATTAAATATTTAATAAAATAAGAAGGCCCAAATAAAAGGGTATGATTGATTGAAATGAAAGAAGGTTTCAGCCTGAAAAAATAGGATGAAACGGAAGATCTGTCTCTGGATCTTAGTTTTAATTCTTTTTGTCATCATCTATGCGGCCGCAAATCTTTTCTGGTTATTTAAAGACACTTTACCTCCTCCCTTTGACCAGTCAGCCCATATCCTGATTGCTTTAAAATTCAACCGGCTTCTTGCGGAGCCCCAGAAGCTTTCGCTGACAAAAGTACTTCGGACCACGAGTTACTGGCCTCCCCTTTTCCATTTTTCAGCCGCTGTCGTGACGAGGATATTTGGCTTTTCCCCGGATAAAGTAGCTTTAACCAATTTTTTCTTTTTAATCCTTCTGGTTCTGGCCCTTTTTCAGCTAGGCCGGCACTGGTTTGACCCGGAATCAGGTTTTCTGGCTGTTTTTCTGACTTTAATGTCTCCTCTGGTTTTCGGCCTGCTCCGAGATAATCTGGTTGATTTCTGCCTTTTAACCACAATTGTTTGCGTTCAATATTTAGTCGTTAAAAGCTCAGGTGGCTGGAACCCAGAAACGGGTTTTCTTCTTGGCTTAGCCATGGGTCTTTCGCTTCTTACCAAATGGACCTCACCCGCCTTCTTTGTCTCTACAGCCATGTTCGTCTTTTTTCAAACCTGGTTTAAAAAGAAGCATCCTTGGCCTAAGGCTTTGCTTCGAGCCGGGATTGTCATCCTGATGGCTTTAATCATTTCTCTTCCCTGGTATTTAAGAAATTTGGCTGATTTTCGAGCCGGAGCCAGGCATGCCCTTTTGGCCGATTCCAAACTTGAGGGCGATCCAACTTCTTTCTGGCCATCTTTTGTCTGGTATCTGGCCAGCCTGAAAGATGTAATTATTTCACGCTGGCTTCTTCCCTTTTTCCTTTTTGGTCTTCTGGCATATTTTCTCTGGGTTAAAAACCGGGAGGCTCTATTCTTCTGCCTGATCTGGATTTTCCCGCCTCTTCTTATTTTTATTCTGATTCCCAATAAGGATGCTCGCTTTATTCTTCCTGTCCTGCCGGCCATAGCCCTTTTAAGCGCTGCCGGCTTAAATTCCCTTCCCTGGAAAAAAATTCGTTTCCTTTTAATCATGACGCTGATTTTCGCTTCCTGTTATCAATATATGGCCATATCTTTTGGCTGGCCAGAAAAAATTGAACATCCTTATGCCTTTCCAGCCCTTGAGGAAAAGTGGCGAATAGAAGAAATTTTAGCCTCTCTGGCCAGTTCTTTTCCCCAGAAAGAACTGAGATTGGCGGTTTTAGCCAATGAGCCCTATTTCCATGCCAATGCCTTTCGACTTTTCTGTGTTTTAAAAAATTATCCTTATGAGGTGGAAGAGATTGGGGGGCGGCCCGTTAATTTTACCCAGCTTCTTGGCTATCATTTCCTCATCCTGAAGACAGGCAGGATTGCCCTGGAGCATACAGCCCATTACCGGCTGGAATTTCTGGAGAAGTTCCGGGCCTGGATGGAAGAGGGAAGAGGATACCCATCTTTTTCTCTCTGGAAAAAATGGCCTTTGCCCGATGGCAGCGAAGCTCTGGTTTATCAGATTGAAAAGAAATAAACCCTTTCGATTTTCGCCTCGAATCTTTTTCTTCTTATGTTTCACCTGAATATGATTCTCTGAATATAGGCTTTTATCATTTTGGCCGCCCATTGAGCTTAATTATTTCTTCTGCTATAAAATACGTTTCCTGTTTTTGATAACTTTCTGGTCAATTTGAGGTAGCCATGATTAAAGCCATCATAAGCGATATGGGCCAGGTTGTTCTCTGGTTTGATAATAGCCAGTTCTACCGGCGGCTGAGTCAGGTTTCCTCTTTTACTGAAGAGCAAATCAGGCAAATGGTTCGAGACCATTTTGACCTGATTGAGCTCTTGGATAAAGGCCTGATTTCACCTCAGGAGTTTTACACAAAGATAATAAGCCTGACCGGTGCTCATCTGACCTTTGAGGACTTCCGGGAAGCCTATTGCGATGTTTTTTCTCCCAATTATCCAGTCATTGAAATTTTAAAAAGAGCCAGGAATTTTTACCGTCTCGTTCTTCTTTCCAATACCGATATTCTTCGCTTTTCCTTTATTCAGCAACGTTTTCCCGAGGTTATGATTTTCGATTCCCTGGTTTTATCTTATCAGGTTGGTTTAATGAAACCTCATCCCGGCATTTATCAGATAGCGCTCGAGGCAGCTCAGGTCAGGGCAGAGGAAGCCATTTTCATTGATGACCTTGAGGAAAATGTCAGGATGGCTGAGTCCCTGGGCATGGCCACCATCCTCTATCGGCCTGGAACTGACCTCGAAAAAGCTCTGGCCTCATTCGGGATAAATCTCTCGCCCGCAACAAGTTAAATTAATTGAACTTCAATTTTATGGACCAGCCTCAAGTTAGATTTTTTCTACCGGAATGTGCTAGGTCAAATATATTTGTGATATATTATCATCATTCCCGTATTTATTGGCCACAATCTCTTCTCGCCCAAAGGAATTTTGAGTTTTTTGCCATAGGGAGGACATGGGCAGCAGGCTTCAGATACCCACGAAAAGAGCATTTGACCAGAAAAAATCCCGGTTAGATGTGTCACTGATGTCTGGTTCCCATACACGTAATTGATTAAATAAGTGACCAGGTTTAAAATCCTGAAAGAGGTGTGTCTTTAAAACCAGGAATTTTTAATAATCCAAGAAAGAAATTAAGATTGTTTTCAGGCTCAGTCTTGAAAAGCTAAAAAGGGAAAAAGCCTGCTGTGAAAAGGAGCGGGGTTTTCAAAAGGATTAAAATAAGACAGATGGTCATAGAAAATTAAAATTAAAAGGAAATGAGGCAAGAAAATGAGCTCGGCAAGAATAAAGATAGCTTGGTTGGTTCTCATTCTGAGCCTGAATTTTCTTCTTTTTAGCTGTGCAGTTAATCCGGTGACGGGAGAAAAGGAACTCAGTCTGATTCCTGTCTCTCAGGAAAAAGCCATCGGCGAGCAGACTGATCTTGAAATCAGGGCTCAATACGGCCTGGTTGAGGATCAGCGCCTTGTCTCTTATATCGAGGGAATCGGGCGTTCCATTGTTCCCCATACGCACCGGCCTGAACTCGAATATCATTTCGCTGTCCTCGACTCTCCGGTGATCAATGCCTTTGCTGTTCCGGGAGGTTATGTCTACGTGACGCGGGGCATTCTTGCCCTGATTTCTAATGAAGCTGAACTGGCCACTGTGCTTGGTCATGAACTTGGCCACATTGCGGCCAGGCACAGCCTTAAAAGATTAAGCCAGATGATGCTGGTCCAGACAGGTCTGGCTTTAGTCAGTTCCATTGATAAGAGATTGGCTGAGGTGGCTGGCCTGGCCGGTGTTGGCTTCCAGCTTCTTTTCCTCAAATTCAGTCGAGACGATGAATATCAGGCTGACAGCCTCGGTATTGCCTATGCCCGTCGAGCTGGCTGGTCGCCCCTTTTTATGATTGATTTCTTTCATTCCCTCGAAAAATTAGGAGATTTATCTGGAGGCCGGCCATTGCCCGGTTTTCTTTCTACCCATCCTCTGACGAAAGATAGGATAGAAAAAGTCAAGGCAATGCTGACTGAAAAAGATCGTCATCTTAACATCAATCAGAATGAATATTTGCGAAACCTTCAGGGCCTTGTTTTTGGCGATGACCCTCGACAAGGATTTGTGGAAAAGGGTAAATTTTATCATCCCCGGCTTCGCTTTGTCTTTTCGATTCCAGAAAACTGCGAGCTTCAGAATACAGCTTCCCAGGTAAGGCTTTCGTCCAGGGATGGCCAGGCGGCCCTGCTTCTGATGGTCGAGAAAAGCTCAGAAGAGCTGGCGGCTTATGCGGCCAGAAAGATGGCTACTCTTAAAGGCGCCAGAAAATTGGGAGAAGACTCAATCGCTACGGGTAATTTTCCTTCTTATCATGTCTACTGTCTGATAGAATCAAAAGAAGGGGAGGCTATTTACCTGAGGTTAGGCTTGATTCGCCATGGCGACTACATTTTTAGTTTCTACGGGCTGGCTCCCTGGCGTAATTATTCTGTCTATGATGAAAAATTTAAGGCTTTAATTCGTTCCTTTGACGAGCTTAAAGATCCAGCTTATTTAAACCGCCAGCCCCTGAGAATTAATCTGGTTCGGGCCGATGGTCGGGAAAAACTCAGCGAGATTTTTGAAAAGCAGGGTGTGCCTCAAAATCTCTGGCCCCAGTTAGCTATTATGAATAAATTAGAGCTTGAGGCAATTCCTCAGGCTAATTCCCTGATAAAAATAGTTCGATAACTCAATCAGAGCCCGGCCTTTTCCCTGATTTCATATGCTCGGCCAGATACATTATTTATACATTATAATCATTCCTGAAGCGTTGGACACCAATCTCTTTTCGTTTAAGAGAATTTCTGAAAGAATTTTAATTTTTTAGCTCTGCGGACGCATTGTAGAGTGAGCCTCAAATACCCACCAAAAGATCATTTGACCAAAAAACCCCGGTTAAAAATGTCAATGATGTATGGATTCCAGACATTCCTTAGTCAAGTTATTTAATTTATGTTAAAATGAATTTTCATAATTTTTCAGGAGGAGAAAATGCTGACTGAAGAGAAGATAAAGGAAGCTCTGGCTCAAGTTAAGGACCCTGAGCTCAATCGTAACCTGGTTGAGCTGGGCATGGTGAGAAGCATTGAAGTTGAAGGCAGGAAGGTAAAGGTATGTCTGGCTCTAACATTTGCTGGCTGTCCCCTGAAAGATCAGATTGTTGCTGAAGCCAGAAAGGTCATCCTTTCTCTGCCCGAAGTCAAGGAAGTGGAAATAGAAACGACAGAAATGACTGACGAGGAAAGGCGACGGATTGGCCTTGGCGGCCAGAAGCAAGGTTTAGCCGAGCCCTTCAATAAAGTTCATCATTGCCTGGCCGTCATGAGCGGTAAAGGTGGGGTGGGCAAATCGCTGGTTTCTTCGCTGCTGGCTCTGGCTTTCCGGGAGAATGGCTCCAGGGTGGGCATTCTGGATGCAGATATTACTGGCCCGAGCATTCCCAAGATTTTTGGCCTGAAGGATAAACCATCTAGTGGTCCCCTGGGAATCATGCCTGTAGAAAGCAAAAAGGGTATTAAGGTTATGTCCATCAACCTGTTGCTTCCCGATGAAGATATGCCCGTAATCTGGAGAGGGCCCCTGATCAGTTCGGCCATCAGGCAATTCTGGGGCGATGTTTTCTGGGGAGAGCTGGACTGGCTGATAGTGGACCTGCCGCCCGGTACCTCAGATGCTTCGCTCACAGTCATGCAGGCCTTGCCCATTTCTGGCGTGGTTCTGGTTTCTACTCCCCAGGATCTGGCCGAAATGGTGGTGCGTAAGGCAGCCTGGATGGCCAGAAAAATGAAAATTCCCATTCTGGGTTTGATTGAAAATATGAGTTATTTTGTTTGCCCGGAAAGCGGCCGGACTTATGAAATCTTTGGCCCGAGTCGGGGCGAGGAAATGGCCGCCCGGCTGGGCGTGGCTTTCCTGGGTCGCCTGCCCATAGATCCAGGGATTGCCTCGCACTGCGATTCCGGTGAGATTGAAAATCTATCTCTCGATAATTTCCTGCCTGTGGCCAGGCGCCTGACAGAAATAATAAATAAAAACTTCTCGCTAAAATAATAAAAAAAAGACTATTGCTCAAAGAGAATAAAAAACACTCGGAGAAATAAGAAATTCTTGGAAAAAGAGACCGTTTCTTTTTCTTTTTTCTTTCTCCCCTTCATTTTGCTTTTTCTGTTCTGTAAATAAACCAGCAGGACCATCAGCATTAGGCATGAAGAGGGTTCATAAAGAGCCTTTTAATCTGAGTTTTAATGAGTTTTAAAAGAAAATTTATTCTATCGCCCTGGTAAATCATTTTTCAGATTTATCTAATTAGCCTCGGGGACAATAAGCTTCCAGGTTCTCGATTCGCCAGCAGGTCCCCTGGACTTTCTTGTCTTTAATCACAGAAAGGCTGAACAATTTTTTAAATCAATTCTGGGGCAGGGCGGGGGCAATAAGTTTTTAGATATCATCAAAAATCTTTGATTTTGATGACCCTGATTATTGAACGTTTGCATAATAAATGGGGGAGGCTGGTTCCAAGTTGCTGCGCCAGAAACTCCATATCATTTTGAGATTTATTATTTAGAGTCGATTATTCAGAAGCGAAATTATTGGGGGTTCTTCCGCGACTGGCAGGGAGAGAAGAAGATATGTGGCTACATCTTTTAACTAATTCGATTCAGATACGTTTATGTCCGTGAGGCTAAATATAAATTAAAGACGCGATTTAACCAGGAGAGTTTCTTCTAAAACTCTGCGTCGAGCTGCTTGCTTGCAGGGCTTCTGACAGATTTAATTTTTTAGCTTCATCCGCATAAAATCCCGAAGTGCTTATTTAGAAATGACGGGTGAAAGAAAGAGGCGGCGGCGCCTGGGCCCATCGAACTCACAGAAGGTTATTCCCTGCCAGGTTCCAAGACAGAGCTTCCCCTCCCTGACAATGACATAAAGCGAACTGCCACAGAGAGAAGCCTTAACATGGGCTGGCGAATTGCCTTCGCTATGAGTATAGGGCAAGTGATCCGGCACCATGTGGCGCAGAGCCAGCAGGATGTCTCTTTTGACGGAAGGGTCGGCGTTTTCATTGATGGTCAGGCCAGCCGTTGTGTGGGGGACAAAGACGATGAGCCCGCCATCTTTGAGGCCCATGGCCTGAACTTCCCGGGAAATTAAAGGAGTTATATCTATGAGTTCTTCCCGGGACCTAGTTTCAATCTCCAGAACTCTCATTTTCAACTCTCCCCATGACTTAAAATTAAAGGAAAATAACTATTTGTTTTATATGCCAGTTTCAAGGAAGCTGGTCCTGATTGTAGAGCTTAAAATTACCAAAAAGACACATATATTTTCCACCAATGAAACAAAGTAAAAAAGAGTCATAAAGACACAGGGCAAAAAGACAGAAATATGGACAGAAGGTAAAAAAGGCATGCTGCTACAAGGAAAAAAGAGGGAGGCGAAGATAAGGCAGAAAAGAGACGTGCATTTTTTTAACCTCAGCCTTCATGCATCTTTTGCTCTTTTTCCTTTGAACCAGAAATTCTCTGTTGAGCGAACTCAGGGTAGTCAGCGCGAAGGTCTGGCCATAAAATTTTTATCGTCAGGTGGAAGCTTAATTTGCTCGAGCCAGGACCTGACCTTATCAATCAGAGCCTGATCCTGAAGTTTGGTCAGAGCTTTTTCCAGGAGTTCCCTGGCCCGTTCCCTTTCGCCATTATTAAGATGGGCGATGGCCATATTTATCCAGATGACAGGGTCCTCGGGCGCTAGATTCATGGCTCTCTGGAAATAAGCCAGGGCTGATTTATAATCCCTTTTTTCATTGCAGGCCACGCCAAGAAGATTGAAGACAGCCGGATTCTTTGGCTCGAGCTGAGCGGCTTTCAGGCCGAAAGCAATGGCCTCATCATATTTCTTCTGGTCGAGGAGAAGGCGCGCCAGAAGAAAGAGGGAGCGATCGTAACCGAGCTCAATGGCTCGTCTGTACTCCTGCTCAGCCTTTTCAGTCAGACCCATATCCTGATAAACCACGCCCAGATTGTGGTGGGCTTCGCCGGAATCAGGCTTAAGTTCAATGGCCCGCGTTAAAGCCTCAGCTGCCGCCTGATAGTCCCTTTTTTTGTGGTAAATGACGCCGAGAAGATTATAGGCAGGATAAAAATTGGGATCGAGAGAAAGAGCCTGCTGGAGAAAACTGAGGGCCATATCGGGAAGCTCATATCTCATGGCCACCATCGCCTTTTCATAATGATACTGGGGGTCCTTTTCCCTGTCTGGTTCGGTTTTTGGCCTGGAAGGAGTACAGGCCAGGTAGAAGAGAGCTAAAAGGCAAAAAAGCAGAAAGAGTTTAAGATGAAAATAGCTTTTTCTGGACTTAAAAAATTTATAATGTCGCCTTTTCTGTATCATAATAAAATATTGACATAAGAATTCAGACAAAACAAGATGGGTAAAATTTTTTAAATTTTCCAGGTCCAGCCTGGATCCGGATTTTCTTCTGACATTTTAAAGGGTTTCGGCCAGAACAGACCGAATTGAGACAGGAGATTATGAAGAGAGTCAGAATAACAATTGAAGGAATATAAGATAATCGCTGAATTTAGACCTATTGTGGCGATGCGGGCGGTGGCGTTTTAAGAGCAAAGGAATATGACCAGATAAAGGTCGAATTGAGACTAAAGGTAATCAGACGTTTCTGGTCTTTTATTGTTGCTTTTGAACCAGAATAAGTCGAAATGAAACCGCTTCACCGAAGATGGGAGCCCAAAAGATATAACAAAAGATATAATAATTTCGAACCAGCATAGGTCGAAATGAAACCCCTTTTTCGTTTATAATTTTGATAAAAGTGGAATAATTAATTGCGGATTGGCATATCTAGTCCTGATTAGAAGATGGATAGAGAAATCGAAGTTTCCCCGGAGTTCCAGGAAGCCCTGGACCTGATGGAAAAGACCGGGCATCATGTTTTTATCACTGGCCGCGCCGGAACAGGCAAATCCACCCTCCTCCAGTATTTTCGCCTGAAAACGGCCAAAGAAGTGGCTGTCCTGGCGCCGACGGGAGTGGCTGCCCTGAATATCCTTGGCCAGACCATCCATTCTTTCTTTGGTTTCAAGCCTGACGTCACGCTGGATAAAGTCGAAAAGCTTCCTTCGAGTCAAACCCGGCTTTATCGGGCCCTGGATTGTCTCATCATTGATGAAATTTCCATGGTTCGAGCTGATTTATTAGATTGCATTGACCTTTTCCTCCGGCTCAATGGCCGGGACAAGAAAAAACCCTTTGGCGGCCTCCAGATGATTTTTGTGGGTGACCTCTATCAGCTTCCGCCGGTGGTCACGTCAAAGGAAAAAAAGATTTTTTCTCTGGGCTATGAGTCGCCTTATTTTTTTTCGAGCCAGGTTTTTAAGCAGCCTGATTTTAATTTTGAATTCATTGAACTTGAAAAAATTTATCGCCAGAGCGACGAGGATTTTATCCAGTTGCTCAATGCTATCCGCAATCGGTCGGTCACGGAAGAGGATATTGAGCGTCTCAATGAGAGGGTTAATCCTGATTTTGTTCCGGCGGAAGATGAGTTTTACATTACCCTGACCAGCACCAACGATTTAGCTTTTGCTCATAATGAGGAAAAACTACGGGCTCTGCCCGGCCAGCTCTGGGTTCATGCCGGTCGTCTTTCTGGCGAATTTGAGAAATTTGATCGCTCCTCCCTGCCCACCGACGAGATCCTGGAGTTAAAGGAAGGGGCCCAGGTGATGCTGGTCAATAATGACCGCTATGGCCGCTGGGTTAACGGGACCATCGGACGGGTTAAGTCTATCCAGAAAAAGCGTTATGGCCATGACCTGATTATTGTGGAGCTTCAGGATGGGGAAGAGGTGGAAGTTGAGCCTTATACGTGGGAACTTTTTCATTATAAATATAATGAAAAAAGAAAGGCTATTGAGACCGAGACCGTGGGCAAATTCCAGCAGTATCCTCTTAAACTGGCCTGGGCGGTCACGATTCACAAGAGCCAGGGGAAGACCTTTGACCGGGTAATTATTGATATCGGTCGAGGGGCTTTTGCTCCCGGTCAGATTTATGTAGCTTTGAGCCGGTGTACAAGCTTCGAAGGCATTATTCTGCGGCGGCCCATTCAGAAAAAGCATATTCTGCTTGACTATAAAATTGTTCGCTTTTTAACGCGTCTTCAATATCAGAAGGCTGAAGAGAAGCTTTCTCTGAAAGAGAAGAAGGCCATTATTGAGCAGGCGCTGTCTCAAAAGCAGGACCTGGAGATTGTTTATCTTAAGCCCGATGATACCAAATCGCGGCGCCGCATCCGCCCGATTTCTCTGGAGATGATGGAATTCAAGGGCAGGCAATTCGAGGGATTAAGAGCCTATTGCTTCCACCGCCAGGCTGAGCGAACTTTTCGCCTCGACCGCATCCTCCGCCTCAAACTGGTGCCCTAAAATTGGTGCCACCTTACTTATTTACTTATTTTTTTTCCACATAAAAATTGGTGCCGTCATACTCATTCACCCATTTTTATGTCCCCAACTCCGTTTTAAATTGGTGCCGCCATATTCATTCACCAATTTATTGTACCCCTGACTGCCACTTGCGGACTTAAAGCCTGATTTTGTAGCCAGCTTTTCGCTTGTCATTCATTTCTTAATCGCTGCCATCATATATATTTACCAATTTTTTATGCTCCTGGTTGTTTTTTTCCTAAATTGGTGCCGTCATACTCATTCACCATTTTTTTCATGACCCTGGCTGCTGGTTGCCAGCTTGAAAACTTACAGGCTTTGAAGCTTTCCCCTTGATTTTTATAAGCTATTATAAACTGGTGACATCCTACTCATTTACCAATTTTCAGCTTTTCCGCATATATATTTCTCCTAAAAATAGAGTTAGATTTTCCCATCATCGAGAGAAGCTTTTTTAAATTTTTATCTTGGGTTGAACAGCTATCAGCTCATTGTGGAGGCGTGAAAAATGTTAGAGGATTTTAAATGGGTGATGGCTCAAATATTCCTGATTTGTCTTTTAGAGAGCCCTAGGGAAAAACAAAAAATAGTGAAATGTGTATGGCGTCACCATTTTTGAACAAAGAATTCTCAAGCTTCTTCTATTACCTGATATCCCAGAATATCTGCCAGCTCCAGGGCAGGTTTCTTCAAGTCTCCGTAAAAAGTCACCCTGTGCCAGCCCCAAAGGTCCCACATAGTGTGTAGTTTTTCAAAATCTCCGAGTGGTTCAGCCACCAGCTTGGTCCGGCAAGCCCGGTCATCAAAAGAATTACCAACCGTTTTGGCCTGATGGAGCAGGATTTCCCTTCTTTTATGGTCGATTTCCAGGCTTGTGGTCAGACACCCTGCGGGCATAAGAGAACGAACCGAAGCCCCCTGACGGTCTTCCGAATGGGTCAGAATTTGAAAAGAGTTAGAGGGGCCATCTGGTCCAAATACTTTGTTGGAGGCTACACAATGAGCGTAAATTATCTGGCGCCGGGAAGAATCCAGTACCGGGTCAGAAATATAGCCGGGTCGTCCCTGAGTCATCAAACTAAAAGTCACCATGGTGGCAGTGGACCTTAAATCAGCTTCGCAAGCTCCAACCAGCCCGCTGTTATTCAGCTCAAAGAAACCAAGGCAAGGGTAGGCGTGAATATGGCCGCTGTAAAAGCCACCAAGGCAGTTTATGGTTATAGCTATGGCCTGATGTTTGCGCAGCAGGTCCTTCATTCCCAGATACATGGCGGCCGAATTGACCAGTTCAGAAAATTTAACGTCTTTAACAAGAGCAGCCTTCTTATTCCATTCTCTGGCTTTGATTTCTGCTTCTTTTCGGTCCGCTTTTTCCCAGGCCTGATTTAATTCGGAGAAGGGCAGGTTAAGCACCCGAATACCACCCAGGTCAAAAGGTTCTCCACCCTTATCATCTCTGAAAAGAAGAATAGAAGACTGCTTCATCCGATAAACGGTTTCTTCGGCCGAAATAAGCTTCAGATTATCTGGATAAGTCGTAAGGTCTCCTGGACCTGGAGTTCTTTCTAATCTGACTTTCTCGATAAGTTCGGAAAAACTGATCTGGCCTCCCTGATTTTTGTAGATTTCAAAGGCTCGAACCGCCTCGACCACATCCTCCAGTTTAGATGAAGCCAGATAGCCAAAGTTGGAAGTCTTCTGCCTTAACAAAGCCGCGGTGTAAACCAGAAACCCGCCGCTGCCACCATACTGAAAATCCAGGTAGAGAACTGGTTTGCCTGTTTCTACTGTCGGTTGGACCACCCGGTTCCAGCAGTTAAGCTGAAAGACTACATATCCATCAATTTCTTCTCTCTGGTCAGCCTCCAGCACTTTAGACGTTTCTTCAGGCCCGGAAACGGTCGAGGTTAAAAAGGCAAATTCCGGTAATCGCCTTTCCAGAATTCCAACATATTTTTCAATGACCGGTCTGAAATCAAAACCCACATTGGGCCAATCTGGCCGGTCCTGTTTTAACGAATGGAGAGCAAAAAGCAGCCTCAGGCGGACTTTTTTCTTGATCGGAAGCGAAGTGAAATCGAGCGGAGCAAATTTTTCTGATGCGAAAAGCTTCCGGCCTGATAGAAAACTAGATCCAGCCAGCAGAGCACATTGACCGCAGCTCTTAAAAAAATCTCTTCTCCGCATTCGAAGGCCAGAATTTTTTGCCTCTGATTTTCGCTTTTGGTCAGCAAGCATCATTTCCTCCCTCATTTTCATTTCTTATATTTTATTGGAAAAACCCTCTAAAATCATAAATATGTTTAGTCCTGAGTTGTCAAGAACAATATATTAAATTGGTGCCATCATACTCATTAACCAATTTTATTTCTCTTCCATGAACACCTGGTCTTTATAAAGAATGAAAGGAAATTGCCTGGGCGATAAAAATTGTTGCCGTCATAAATATTGAGATAAAATTGGTATCGCCTTACTAATTCACCAAATTTTTATGTCCCAGGATGGTGACAGTAGAATCTTTTCTGTGCCTTAAATTGGTGCTGCCTTACTCATTCACCCATATTTCTTATTTCTCCCTCCATTTTCAATTTAAACCATGCTGCATATTTATTTACCAATTTTTATGCCCCTGATTGCTGACTTAAGCTCCGACTTTCTATGCATGAACTTGCGACACATGAAGCGGTGAGATCTCATAAATTGGTTACGTCCTGATAAACTGTTGACATATTCCTCATTTAATATTTTTTATTCATATAAGCAAGATATTTATTCCCAGTTTAGAGGAAGTTAAAAAGAGGGATGCTCTAGAAAAATATTTTGGCAGGCTATTCATTTACCAGTTTTTTACTGCTGGGTCCAAAATAAAACGGGTGACATGGAAAGAAAGGTGGCGACGCGGCACGTATTCAGCAGTTTTCTGCTTTTTATCAGATATGTCCTCAGAAGGAGTCCTCAAAAATAGGGCCTGATTTTCCCATCATAAAAAACAATTTTTTGATAATTTTTATTCCGGGCTGGGACGGCTATTGATTCTTATAGAGGCGCAAATAGCGTTGGAATGGCTCAGAAATTTGAGATGTCGTTTTGATAAAAAGAGTGAGCAGACAAAATGTAAGGTAGCCGTTTATAAAGGGAAAGTGGTGCCATTTTACCGTAAGGATTAAATAAATAAAGCGCCATGTTATCAACCAACAGAGGAAAAAATATAAATGGCGTCAGTATTTCTGCAACAAAGAAATAAAAAATATGTATGTTGTCGCCATTTTTTGGTCACAATTTTTGCGTTGAAATTTTTTAAAGCGTCATCATAGTAAAAAAAAAGCGAATATAAATAGAGCTGGCATTTTGCCACTAACAGAATAGGAAATATGTGTGACGTTACTTTTTTATAAAATTTACCAAACAAAAAAATAGTGAAATATGTAAGGCGGCACCAATTTTATGTAAGGCGGCACCAATTTTATGTAAGGCGGCACCAATTTTATAAGGCGGCACCAATTTTACACATTTCCTCGCGGCTCATCTCCTTCAGGCCATCGCCTCACCACCCCATCAGCAATTAGCGAGCGCCTCCGCCACCTCCGCCCGCACCTCCACCTCCCCCGGCCGAGGAACTGGAGCTCGTTGAGGGGGCTACAGCAGTTGAAAAAGCCTGGGAAAATGAATTAAGCGATGCATTAAAGCTTTCAAAGGCCGAACTGAAATCACCCATTTTCGATGAAGCCACGGGAGCAAACCAGCTTATTGAATCCACCGGAATCTTGAGTTCTTTCATCGCTCTCAGCACCTCCCGGGCCACTCCAAGGACAGTTCCAAAAACGAGATATTTTTCCCAGATAATCAGAGACTCCGGCGGCTGCTCCGCCAGCCGCGAAAAATCTCTAAGGAATCTTCTAAGGGCTTTTAAGCGCAGAGCCAGGAGCTTTCCCTCAGGACTGTACTGGCGAACAGCTTTGCGGAAAAGAAGGCTGATAAAAAAATTGAGCAGAAGTGAAGCTGGCAGAGCAAGCGTTATAGGTCGGTAAGGGGCAACACCCGAGAAGAAAAGGCTGATGAAAAGAATGATAGAAGATAAAATCCAGATTATCGTCCAGATGTTCAGGACTTTTTCGCCCTGACTGTTGATCCACGCGTGAGTATCATAGACAGCTTTCCTGACTTTTTTATCAAATTGTGTTTTAAAATCAGCCAGATTTTTTCTTTTAATCTCGGAAATTAAAAGGCCCCTTGACCCCATCATTTTTTTCCACTGATTCAGGAAAAGCTTAAGCTCATCAGTTAGTGTCTGCGTTTCCGTCTTGCCAGTTAAGGAAATTCGATAATCTTTAATTTTTTTGCCGAGAAAGCCTTCCCTTTCTACTTCTTCAATCTTCAAAAAGCCCAGCCGGGCCAGCTCAAGGGTAGAAGCCAGAATGCCCCGGGCTGAAACTTCTTTTTCCTGCGATAAAACCATATCGGCCTGAGCCGGTGAGACTCCTTCGGGAACATCCCGTTCATAGTTGGAAAGATATTGAACCCTGGGTTCCCGCCCATAACGAAAGTAAGTTCTGAGTGAAATAAAAAGGCCAAGAATGAAAAATAAGACGGCCAGGGGCAAAACGAGGGAAGAAAAAAATTGATAAACCTTCTTTTTTCTGGCGTCCCTGAGCTTCGAGTTTTCTTCCTCTTTAAGGATTCTTTCTTTTCCTGGACCATTTTCCAGGATAACCTTGCTTTCATCGAGTTGCTGAAGATAATGGCGGGGGAAAAGCACCCTGACTTCAACCCATTGCCTGGCCGGGATGTTACCCGCATAGGCAATTATTTTTCTGAAATCCCTGGAAAGGCCAATTCTGCCTTCGATTTCCGGATGGAGCCAGTAATTGATTTCTTCTCTCGAAGCGACCGCCGCCGGTAATTCCACCTCCACCCACAGAGCAGGAAGATTTATTTCCCAATCAGCTCCCCACACCTTGAAATAGAATTCAGCCACATCCTCGTAGACTTTAAGTCCCTTCAGGATTTCATAGCGCAGGCGAAAAGTCTTTTTCGTATCGGTTGCCCGGTAAAACCAGGAAAGACGATACTGCCGGCCATCCTGGGTAAAATCAAAAGTCGAAGGAATCATTTCAGGAGTTTCTCGCTGAAAGCGATAGGGAATTTCCCCCTGGCTACTGAGCTCGCTTACTTCTGGCCGGGTGACAATAAAATCCTTCTGGGGAAGAGTAATCCAGGCCGTTGAAAAGCTTCCGGAAAACCAGTAGCTCAAATCCAAAGTGACAGCCATCGAGCCATCGGCTCTGATGGCGTAGTAAAGTTGAGCCTTTTCCAGGCCATATTGTTTGGCCTGCAGAACTCCGCCAAGAAGCACCAGAAGAGAGACAAAAAGAATGATTTTTTTCATTTCCCTTTACCTGAAATTGGTTTCAAGGAATTTTTATCACATTTAAGAGCCTATTGAAAGCAACCGGAGAGCCAGCCTGAAAATAATTAAAAAAACCTCTTGACAAAGACTTTGATAAGAGTTAAATTCAAGGCAAAATCAATACTAGATGTTGTATTTTTAATTGATTTATAACAAAATATGGCCAATTTCCTGAAGAACCTGGACAACAGGGAAAGAGAGGAAAAAGGGAAAAAGGAAGGGCAGAAAGAGGGACAGGAAGAAAGCAGAGCCTTCATGAAGAAGCTAATCAGGCCGCAAGAAAATTTAATTTTAAATAAAGAAGCCATTGGGAGGTAAACCATGATGACCAAGGGGGTTACCAGGATTAAAAAAAGGGACGGGACCATTGTGGATTTCTGTCAGGATAAGATTACGGACGCTGTTTACAAGGCCATGCGCTCCCAGGGAATCGATGATCGGGAAGCGGCCAAGCATATTTCCGATATCACCACCTTCATTCTGGAAGAAAAGTTTGGCGGGTTTACCATCCCCTCTGTGGAGCAGATTCAGGATATTGTAGAAATGGTCCTCATGAAGCAGGGCTATCATGAGGTGGCCAAGGCCTATATTCTTTATCGAGAGAAACACAAGGATATCCGGGAAGCCAAACAGACCGGTCTTAATCTGGAACGCCTGATCAAGGATTACATCAATGACCGTGACTGGAAGATTCGCGAAAACAGCAACGAAGGAACCATGAGTTTTTCTGGCCTCAATGCCCGGATTTCAGGCGAGGTTCTGGCCAACTTTGCCCTGAACCAGATTTATTCTCCCCGCATCAAGCAGGCCCATCTTGAGGGCGAATTTCATATTCATGACCTGACCTATCCCATTGTCGGCTATTGTGCGGGCTGGTCCCTGGAGCAGCTCCTGCGGAAGGGCTTTGGCCATGTACCGAACCAGGTTCATTCCTATCCAGCCAGGCATCTCGAAACAGCCACGCTCCATATGGTCAATTTTATTGGCACCATGCAGGGAGAGTTTGCCGGAGCTCAGGCTTTTTCTTCGGTCGATACCTTTTTAGCTCCTTTCGTCCGTGCCGATAATCTCAGCTATGAGCGGGTCAAGCAGGATATCCAGAAACTTATTTTCGGGCTTAATGTGCCCTCCCGCTGGGGCTGGCAGACTCCTTTTTCTAACCTGACCTTCGATCTGACTGTCCCTGAAGATATGAAGAATAAGAAAGTTGTTGTTGGTGGGGTGGAACTTGATTCCTGTTACGGTGATTATCAGCGAGAGATGGATATGATTAATCAGGCTTTCCTGGAATTGATGATTGAAGGAGATCAGAAGGGCCGGGTTTTCACTTTTCCTATTCCCACCTACAATCTGACCAAAGATTTTGACTGGGATTCGCCGATTGCTGATCTGCTTTTTAAGGCCACAGCCAAATATGGCATTCCCTATTTTCAAAACTACATCGGAACTGACCTCAATCCTGGCGATATCAGGGCCATGTGCTGTCGCCTCAACCTGGATCAGCGGGAACTGATGCGCCGTCCCGGCAATATTTGGGGGCCAGGAGATTCCACCGGATCGATCGGGGTGGTCACCATTAACCTTAACCGGATCGGGTTCGAGTCACAGAGCCGGGAGGAATTTTTCGACCGCCTGAAGTATTTAATGACCCTGGCCAAGGAATGCCTCGAGACCAAGCGGGAGATTATTTCCAGCATGCTCCAGCGCGGCCTGATGCCCTATACCCTGGTTTATCTTGGCCACTTTGATAATCATTTTTCAACCATCGGTGTTTGCGGGATGCACGAATGCTGCCTGAATTTTCTGGGCAAGGGCATTGGCACACCTGAAGGCAAGGAATTTACCATTGAGGTTCTTAAATTCATGCGAGAAGTGCTACGCGAGTTCCAGGAGGAAACAGGCAATCTCTATAACCTGGAGGCAACTCCTGCTGAATCCACCGCCTATCGGCTGGCTCGCCTTGATCGAGAAAAATATAGAAATATAATCACCTCAGGAACAGATAAATTCCCTTATCTCACCAATTCGACCCAGCTCAATGTTGATGCTACGAGAGATGTCTGGGAAGCCATCCAGCATCAGCAGGATATTCAGCCCCTTTATACTGGCGGAACCATTTTCCACACTTTCCTGCCCGAGGCCATTGATCCTGAAACCTGTAAAAAGCTGGTTCGTAAAATTGCTGAAACGAAGCTGCCCTATTTCAGCATAACCCCCACCTTTTCCGTCTGTGAAGGTCACGGCTATCTCAAGGGTGAACATCCAACCTGCCCTCACTGCGGAGCAGAAACTGAGGTCTATTCCCGCATCGTCGGTTATCTCAGACCCATTAAAACCTGGAATGATGGCAAACAACAGGAATTCCGGGAAAGAACTCCTTATACCAAGCTTTTCTGAAAACCATGGAATATTTACTTTTTACTTATCCTAACTGTGATAAATGTGAGGCCTTCAAGAAAAAGCTGAAGGAACTGCCTTTTGAGGGATGTGAGATTGACCTGGTGCGCAAGGAAGGAAAGGCTCGGTTGAGAGAATTTCTGGCCTACGTGCGACGTGATGAGAGGGGGGCTATTGTCTTGCCGCTGTTTATCGTGTTAAATGAAGGGAGAGTCGAAGTTGCTCTGAACACGCTCGAGGAGCTTGAGGCTTGGTTAAAATCAAGGGCTTAGAAAAATTTGCGCCCAAGGATTTTCCAGCTCATATTTCGGCCACAGTTTTTCTTGGGGGCTGTAATTTTCGCTGTCCTTTCTGTCACAATGCTGATTTGGTTCTGAGGCCGGAGTCCTTACCGACCTTCCCCATTGATTTTTTCATCTCCTTTCTGGATGAACGTAAAGGCTGGCTGGAAGCAGTCTGCATCACAGGCGGGGAACCCCTATTAGATGAGGACCTGGAAACCCTGGTCCGGGTCATCAAGGATCGCCAGCTTCTGGTCAAGATTGATACCAACGGGTCCTTTCCTGATCGTCTGGAGCATCTGATCAGGGAGAAGATTGTGGATTTTATTGCCATGGACATCAAGGCGCCTCTGGGCAAGTATGAGCGGGTGGTGGGCCGCAGAGTCCCGGAAAAAAACATCCAGTGGTCTGTTGACCTCATAAGAAGTAGCGGCCTGGCCTATATGTTTCGGACCACCGTGGTTCCCGGTTTAATTGATTTTAAGGAAATTAGAGAAATTGGCGAATGGCTCAGGGGGGCTAAATTATATCAGCTACAGCAATTTTCACCCCGGAATACCATTGATCCCCATTATCTTCATGTTCGTCCCTATGACCGCAAGGATATTCTCAAAATGGCTGAAATTGCCCGGGAATATTTTGTTGAAGTCAGGGTGGAGGGAATCTGAACCTGATTTTAGGTCTGGAAGGGGAAATAGCCAGAAAGAAGGGAAAGGGCGGCTGGTTAACTTCTTGAAGTCAGCCCTTAAATGAGAGAAGGGGTAAAAGGAGATGAAGCTGAGACTGCAAGTAAAAAGAATCAAACCTGAGGCTAAATTGCCTGTTTATGGCCATCCAGGCGATGCTGGCCTTGACCTTTTCTCCTGTGAGGGAGCCATCCTGAGGCCAGGAGAAATCAAGGCCATCGGGACTGGCCTGCAGATGGCGATTCCGCCAGGATACGTCGGTTTGATCTGGGATAAAAGTGGCCTTTCCCTTCGGGGGCTTCATCGATTGGCCGGGGTTATTGATTCCGGCTATCGGGGAGAGGTCAGGGTTGTCCTCATTAATCTCAGTCAGGATGAGATGGTCATCCAGCCAGGCATGAAAATTGCTCAGATGCTGCTTCAACCAGTCGAGGCAGCCGAGGTTCTGGAAGTGGAGGAACTTGATGTTACTTCCCGGGGAGAAAGTGGCTTTGGCTCCACCGGGCAATTTTAAGGGTAATAAAAATTTAGAAATAATATTTCTAAGGGAAAAAAGTCCGCACTTGACTAAAGCTTCTTGAAAGAAGAGAGGCTGATGGCTCCTGGTAGATCAATCCAGAAGGTCAAAAAGCGAAACAGGAAATATTAAAAGTTATGGGAGCCTGATTATATGGCCCGGAAATTTAATTGGCCTGAGGGGCAAGCGAAAGTTTATATCGTCTTCTCTTGCCCTGAATATATAAACATTTTATAATATCTATTCATGATTGAAAATAGGGCTTATAATATTATCTTTATTGAGCAAACAAGAACTCACTGGCTTGCTTTAATTTTAAACAGCTCTTAACTTTAAAGAGGTAATGAGGCTATGCTCAAAATTTTAATTGGTGCCCTGGTCGGGGCAGGTGCTGGTTATCTTTTCTACCGCCTGGTCGGTTGCCGTCAGGGAACCTGTTATCTCATGCGCCATCGGGTTCTTTCCATTATTTACTGGAGCCTTTTTGGCGCTCTTTTAGCCAATCTTTTCTGATTCAACCAGGCCTTCTAACGGGCTTGAAAATTATCTGATGGGCCCTTTGGTCGAAATGAGGCTGACGAAGGATGAGGAGCGCTCAATGAGGATAAGGGAGGGTAATGAATGTTGGCGAAGGAGGCTGGATGATAATCGGGGCTTGCAGCTATTTCTGGAGGCTAACAAAATATAATGAAGGCGGAATGAGGCCAATGAAGATTGAAGGAAGATGATGGAGGCTAATTGAGGTTAGTGAGTTTTGAGGAAGATGATTAGAAAGAAAAAAGTTTAGTCAAGGATGCCGGAAGATAATGGAGGCTGAGGGAAGAGGATTAAACTTAACGAAAGCGATTGAAGGCGGCGGGGGATAAGAGGAGCTGACAAAAGATAATCTAAATAAATAAAAAAGAAAAAAGAAAGGAAAAGAAGAAAACGAAGGAAAGAATAGAAGGAAAGAAGGGAAGAAGGAAAACGATAGAAAAGGGAAAAAGAGAAAAGAGAAAAAGAGGAAAAAAGAAAAATAGAGAAAAATGGCATATTTTTTGGAAGAAATAATTCTTTTTTAAACAAATGAAATCTTGCCTGAAAGACTTGAAGGTAAAGACAGACTGTTTCTAATAACGGGAGGCTTTAATGAGTGACAATAGAATTGAGGTCACTTTTCCGGGAAATCTCAGGGTGGAGGCAAGCTATAAGGGCTTTCGGGTAATGACCGATCAACCTGTTTATTCCGGAGGAGAAGGGTCAGCTCCCTCTCCCTTTGACCTTTTCCTGATTTCTATCGCCACCTGTGCCGGTTATTATTTCCTGGCTTTCTGTAAGGAGAGGAAAATTTCCATTGAAGGGGCGAAAGTTACTATGTCCATGGAAAAAGATCCCGAAAAAAAGATGATTGGCCGTCTCTTGATTGACCTTTATCTGCCGGCTGGCTTCCCCGAAAAATATAAAGAAGCGGTTAAAAGAGCGGTGGATAGCTGTACAGTTAAACTTCATATTTTTAATCCACCGGAATTTATTGTCCGGGTAAATGATTGAACTTTTGTCCTGGCTCTTCATTACGACTTTATCTAAAAAACAACAGGTTCAACTAAATAAATGGAAGCTTCAAAAAGATTTGACTTAATTTTTGGAATAGGATAGATTGCCTGAGGGTGGGCTGTTGGGGGGAAGGATGGGGGAGGAGAAGAGGTTGCGACGCCTCAAAGCTTACTTTCAGAAGCATTTTGACCTTTTCATTATCAGCATTATCCTTCTGGGCATTATCGGGGTAGCTATCCTTGTCCATTATAAGCTCTCTTTGCTCAATTTCTTTTTCCTGCCTGTTCTTCTGGCCGGCTATTTTCTGGGGAAAAGGCAGGGAGTTCTGACAGCCCTTCTTTGCATCCTGCTTCTGGGCCTTTATCTTTTTTTCCTGCGCCGGAATCCTTCCGGGCCATCCCTTTCGGCTGACGAACTGGTCAATCTCGTTACCTGGGCTGGCTTTCTGATTTTAACCGGGGCCATTATCGGCTCTGTCTCCGAACAAAGAGAGGCCAAGGTAAGGAGTCTCTCTCAGGCTTATATCGGGGTACTGGATATCGTTCTCAAGTATCTTGAATCAGCCGATGAAGAAAGACCGAAAGCTGTGCGGGTGGCTCTCCTGGCCGGACGGCTGGCCGGAAAGCTTGGTCTGAGCCGGAGTGAAATAGAAAATATTAAGTCTGCCGCCCTTCTCCTTCAGGCCGGAGATATGGCCACCAATCTCCCCTTCCTCGAAAATGCAGCCTCTTTCATGCAGAGCGAAATTAAAAAACCAGAGGCCGGTTTTAAAGATAAGGAAATAGTTATGCTCTCAACGACGGCTTCCTTGCTTAAAGAAATAAAACCTATCATGGAAGGCTATTATCTTCATTATGTCCGCGAAGCTTCGGTTATTGATAAGGAGATAAAATCAGTGCCTCTCGGAAGCAGCCTGATTGCCCTTGCTGAAACCTATGACCGGCTTTCGACAACTCCCTTCGCCGTCGGCCCTGAAAGTAAAATCTCTTCTTTGCTTGATGTGCAAAAAATGGCCGGCCGTTATTTCCCGGAGGAAGCGGTTCAGGCCCTCTTAGACCTGATTAGTTCCTCCCGTTAATCTGCATGGCTTTCTCCTCATTTTGTCTCATCCTGGGTATTGACCTGGCTGGTTCACCCCATCGGCCGACAGGCCTCTGTTTTTTCCAGGAGATGGAGGTTTCAACTCAATTAGCCTATGAAAACCAGGAGATTATTTCTCTGATAAAAGAAAAGAAACCTGATTTAGTGGCCATAGATGCCCCTTTAAGTCTTCCTCTTGATCGAAGCAGAAATAAAGCACCTTTAAGAGCCTGCGATGAGGAACTGAGGCGGCGCCGGATTCCCTTTTTCCCGCCGACTCTTGGTCCGATGCGACAGCTCACCGAGAGGGGAAGTTGGCTGCGGAAAAAGATTGAGGCCATGGGAATAAAGGTTATTGAGGTCTATCCAGGAGCGGCCCAGGATATCTGGGGCCTGCCCCGGGCGCGAAGAGGACCGGGGAAGCTTCGACAGGGTTTGCAGAAAATGGGCCTGAAAGGACTCAGGAAAAAGATGACAGCCCATGAACTTGATGCGGCGACAGCAGCCCTTGTTGGCTATTATTATCTTCAGGGGAAGGCGGAAGAAATTGGCGCCCGCGAAGAAGGGCTGATTATTCTCCCTTTAAAAGATAGGCCATAGCTTATTTCAGAGCTTTCCTGTCTTTGCCCGGAGAAAATCCTTTTGATTGAGGCCTTCGAGCCGCTTCGCATTTTTTCCAGCAAACTTTAATCTGGTTCAGAAAGATGACAGCTTCGGGAAGATAAAGGAGATAAAAAGATTTCAGCATGAAGGAATAAGAATCCAGGAAAATAAAGGGTTTCGGGAATGATAACAGGGAAAATAAAAGGATTTGAAATGACCCCTTTATTCTGGAAGGCGGAACGTTCCACCGTTAAAATTTATTTACTTTTTCTATCGGAATAATAAAAATTTTTTTATCCGCCGCGAACAGCCAGCCTATTTTTTCAAAAAGCGAGCGAAGAAGTCTTCGGCGGCGTGAAATGTCCTGAGCCAGTTTTCAAAGATGAGGAAATCGTGAACTTCATCAGGAAAAACAATGAGTTCATGATAGATATTGCGGGCCCGAAGTAGCTGAACCAGGCCGGTTGTCTGGGAGAAGGCCACATTGCGGTCATCATCGCCCTGAATTAGGAGCACGGGAGAGGTCCATTTGTCGATCGAACCAACGGGCGAAGATTTAAAGGAGATGCTGTTGACATCGAGAGAATTCCCCCAGAGATGAACACCGGCAATGTCAACTCCAGCTTTGAAAATATCAGAATTACGGGCCAGACCCATGGCTGTAAGATAGCCACCATAGGAAAGACCCCACAGACCGATTCTTTCCGGGTCCACATCCGGCCGCGATTGCAGATAACGGGCCGCGGCGACAATATCCTGATATTCGGAAGCTCCCTGGGCGCCGCGATTCGGAGCCATCCGGAAATCGCGACCATAGCCAATGCCAGAACGGAAATTAACCGAGAGAACCACATAACCCTGATGGGCGAAATATTGATTGATGGCGTAAGCCATATGGTAGAAGTACATGTAATGGTAACCCAGAAGCATCTGCCGGACCGGGCCACCATGCATGAAAATCAGAGCTGGCCTTTTTTCTCCTGGCTTGAGATCGGGAGGAAGGAAAAGCTGGTTATGAAACCTGAGGCCATCCTCGGCTGTCAGGATAATCTGCTGGAGAATGACATGAGAAGCTATGGGGAACTCTGGAGGCAGAGAGGTAATGATTCTGGCCTGGCCACCCTCAGCCGGGACCAATGCCACTGAGCGGGGCCTTCTGGCATCCGAGTAAAAGGTAGCGACGAATTTACCTGAGGCCAGAGGTACCGGTTCAGTTTCAATTCCTTCGCCTGAAGTTAACTGAACTGGATTTCCGCCTGAGGTCGGGCTCTTCCAGAGATGGCGACGGTCAATATCGCCCACATTGGTGCTGTAATAGAGCCATTGACCATCAGCCGAAAAGCCAACAAATTCTGCCTCCCCCTCGCCAGGAGTCAGATTGATGGGCTGGGCATCAATATTGCCTGAAGCGGGGACAGAATAATAATGACGCCAGTTATTTCTTTCTACCTGAAAAACAAGGTTCTGGCCGGCCCAGATGATTTCTCTGACCGCCCTGAAGGATGGATCATCCAGAGGTTCCTGCCAGACCTTCTGGCCTTCGCCCGTGGAAGCATCGGCCACCCAGAAGGTTAAAGTGCGTCCATCAGCAAATTTGGCCTCAACAAAACCTGGACCGGAGGCGGTTTGAGCCGGCTGGGCCGGCTGCTCAGCCTGGCGACGCTCAAGCGGAGGTGCGGCGACTGCCGGAGGAATCATGATAAAACCCGGTGTTCTCGAAGTTGCAGCCCTGGCCTGAGCTGCAGCTACAATCTGACTGAAAGAAAAACCGGGTCGGCGAATAAAGGCAATCTTTTTCCCGTCAGGCGACCAGGTGGGGCTCGAATCTCGGTCCACCGATGGCGCCAGATAAATTATTCTTCTGGTGGCGACATCATAGACGCCAATGAAACTATGATCTTCACGGTCGCTGACAAAGGCAATTTTTTTGCTATCAGGCGACCAGACGGGATTACTGTTTGTTCCCCAGGTGCGAAAAAGAGGCTGAAGCTGCGCATCCTCCTCAGGCCTGGTACCCCCTTTTTTCTCCACCAATTCAAGGGAGGCACCAAAAATTTGCCCATCTTTAACCCAGAGGACCATCTTACCATCGGGAGAAAGAACAGGATTTGAGCCAGCCGCAACCCGGAAGGGCTTGCCACCTGTTGTCCTGACTGCCCAGATGGCTTGCTCCACGCCATCGGGATAATGCGCCGGATTGGCCACCCAGCCCTGACGGTTAGGATTATGGCCCCGGACAAAAACAATAATTGAACCATCATCAGAAATGGCCGGGCTTAAAAGATCAAGACCATCATCATTTAAATAGCTGGTTAATCTTACGGGTTTAAAGTCAGGAGCGGCCGCCGTGAAAAGATTTCTTTTTCCCTGCTGGGCTTCAAGCCAGGCGATGCGGTCTGCCTTTCTGGCCGCCACCAGGCTGTAGCAGAAGGGATAGCTCAGGATTTGTTCGAGGGTAAAGCGGGCCGAAGCCTGAGCTTCGCGGGAAAGGCCATGAGCCGGGAAAAGAAAAAGAATAAAGATAAAGATTGAAAGGAAAAGACAGAACCTTTTCTGAAATCTCATGATTCTCCCTCCTTTTCCATCAGATTCCTGGAAAGATTAATCACGGAAATGATTGCATCCATCTACATTATGCCCTTTATTTTAGCCTTTAAAAGAAAATTTTCAATTTGTTCTTTTTCCGTCCTGTTTTCGGGAAGGCCTTTTTCCAGGATCGCCGATTAGATATAGTCAGGCTCCTTGTTGAGACTGAAGAGACTTAAAAAACTTATTTCAAAGCAATGACAGGATTCAATCTGAACTTCATTTGGACTAATTCTTTTTAAGGAAGCTAAAAGGGGGGATAAGAAAAATTTAATTTTAAGAAAAATAAAGAAAATAAAAAAAGAAGAAGATGATAAGCCCTCCCTCACTTTTTCCTCTGGTCAGGCCAGTTTATTAACAATAAATTGATACTTCTATTTAAGAGCCCTTCGCCTTCACGGGAAAAGAGATGTTTAATTTTTTATTTCTGGAGTGGGCAGATTAATTTCAGCGCCCGGGGTAAAACCTCGAAGGTGATCTCATTTCGTCGGCCCAGAAATTCGCCGTTATATTGAACGGGAAAATTTTCGCCTCTCAGGATAAGGCGGCTGGCCTTAAAATGGCGGAGATATCTCTGTTTGTGGCCAAAATAAATAGAGGGCAGAGACAGGATATAACGAAGGCCGCTCATCTCAAAAAAGGTGATATCAAGCCAGCCATCCTGGGGATCAGCGAAAGGCGCAATGAGCCAGCTGTAACCAAAATAATTGGTTTTGGCAATGACTATATCCAGAACCGATATTTCCAGTTCCAAGCGAGAAAATTTATTTCCCTGCCTGTCCCGGGCGTCTTCCAGAACTATTTGCATGGGCTCAGGTTTAAGACCGAGAATTTTTCTTCCAGTCCAGACATGGCCCCAGAAACCGGGAAGCGGCTGGCTTGATTTTAGCTCGGTAACCAGTGCTGTTGCTCCGACGCTGACAAAGCCGGCGACTTTATCTTCAAAGCTGATGAGGTCAATCCATTGAGTTTTTCCCTGGCGGATTATCTCAATGGCTCTGGAAATATTCTTGGGGAGATCAAAGGCCCGGCGAAAAGCATTGCCGCTGCCGAGAGGGATAAGGCCGAAATTAATCCGGGCCAGACAGCCTGCCTTGCTGAGACCTTCGAGGACATCAGCAATGGTGCCGTCGCCGCCCACAGCAATCAGGGTCTTAAGGTCCGGAGCTATTTTTTGAACCAGGTCAACTGTCGACTGCTTTCCCCCTGTGGCGACATAAATTTTATCCTTAAAATTAGCTTCAATCAGGCGCCGAGCCTTTTTCCTTCTCTGCCATTTCCTGGTTGAGGTCATGGGATTAACGACAAGGGCCAGAGGTTCAAGTTCAGTCAGCTCATTAGTCATGTTATTTTCTTTCCTTTTTTCTTTCCTTTCTTCATTTCTTTTCTTTTCTCTTCATTTCATTTGATTTCATTTCTTTTCTTTCCCCTTCTTTCCTTTCCTCTCCTCTCCTCTCCTCTCACTTTTCTTTTTTCTTGCTTCTTTTCTTTTTCTTTCTTTTCTTTCCTTTCCTTTTCCTGACCTATGCTTATTCTCTTTTTGCTGGCTTTTTCTTTTCTTTTCTTTTCTTTTCTTTTCTTTTCTTTTCTTCTCTTCTCTTCTCTTCTCTCCTCTCCTCTTCTCTTCTCTGTTTTCTTGTTTTTATTTTTCCCGTCTTATTTTATATCTTGTTTCTTTTTATTCGAAAATTCGAAAGATTATCAGGAAAATTCCCTTTTTACCCTCTTCAGATTGTTTTCTTTTGACCCTTAATTTTTCTTTTAAATTAATTTCCTCCATGCCTTCAACCTCGGGTCGGCCAGCCGGCCGATTTTAATTATTCTTTTTAAATTTTTTTCTTAGCCGGGACGAGAGGGGCGGAAGGACACCGACCAGGATTAGAAGGAAAAATAAAAGAGCAAGTAAGGAGTCGGGAATTTTAATGATTTGGCCGAAGAGGGCAATCAAGAAGAAACGAGGCGTTCGCGAAAGAAAAACAGCCAGAAGATATTTGGGCAGAGGGTAGCGACCTAAAACGACCAGGAAACGAAAGGGATAAAAGGGAACAGGGGTAAAGCCAGCAATCAGCAGGGCCAAAAAAGGCGCCCGGTAAAAAAGGGCCACTGTCTTTTGGACAGCTTTCCCCTCGCGGATTTTCTTAAAAGATTTAAGGTCAGCCACATAATTAAAAGCAGTGTAATTAATGGTTTCAGCCAGTAAAGTCCCGGCGACTGAGACCAGAGCAATTATTAGAGGTGAATAGAATTTAGCAAAATAAAGAAGCAGGGGCTCATGAGGGATGGCGGCTATGATAAATTCAGCCGGAAAGCAACAGAGGAAAAGGACAAGGAGACTGCGACTCAGTTGAGCTGAGGGACTTGAGAACCACCAGATGAAGAGGCTGACAACAAAAACAATTTCAGCGATAAAAATAATTGTTCGCCCATAGGAAGGAAGCTTCCCTTCATTTTTTTCAGGCCCGTTGTCGCCGGGTGGACTTTCTTTCTGGCCTTCATGACCTGAAAGCATGTTCTTTCTTTCTTTTTCTGAAAAGATTGATATTATCAAAAAGGAGGTAGCGGGGAGGTCTTTCAGTGCCGGCCCTGATGCTCGTATAACAGGAGCCACAGGTATTTTCCTTCCGGAAAGCTTCGAGTTCTTCCAGACTGGAATAATATTTAAGAATCAGGCCGCAGGGGGAAAGGCGTCCATCAGGATTGACGATAAAAAAGCGCCGTCCGGCCTGACAGTTCGGAAGTTCACCTTTTTCAAAATATTCCGGCATCAGGTGGAAAACATAATCTGAAGTATAAATGGTGCCATATTTTTTCTTGAACTCCATTAATTCGCTGATTATCTTTCGCAGAGCCTGCAGATTTTCAGGCTGAATCATGAAACTTCGGTCATTGGTTCTCATCCAGGTATAGGTACTGAAGTTGATTCTTACGCCCCAGTTGCGGGCGAGCTCAGCCAAACGGAGAAGGTCCTTAAAATTATCATTCTGGATAACACAGGAAAGGGTGATGGCCTTTTCATCCAGGGGAGCCAGTTCCCTTACCAGACTCTCAATTTTGCGGAAAAGGCCGGGTATTCCCCGGAAATCGTCGTGCCTTTCATCAGGATAGTCAAGGGAAAGGGAAAATTCATCAACCCCAGCCGCCCGCAGGCTCTCATATCTTTTCCGGTTGAGGAGAGCCCCATTGGTCGTGACAACAATAAAGGGTGGGCCCTCAGGTCGATGAATTGCCCGAACTATTTCCTCCAGGTCTTTTCGCAATAAGGGTTCACCACCTGAGATCTGGGCCACCACCGGTCTCAGCCACTGGCTGATCTTACCAAACTCGGCAGGAGAAGCCCGGGTTTCATTGGCCACAGGTCCACCCAGATGACAGTGGCGACAACGGGCGTTACAGGCATACGTCACCTCAAAGGAGATACAGAGAGGACGATGGGTTAAGTAATTGCCAATTCCCCTTAAGAGAAGACGCCAGTTTCTTTTGAACCGGTTCATGGTTCGGCCTTTCGCTCCTAACCTGAAGAAAGAGGTGGTAGAAAGGCTGGCTTTTCGCGAAGCCAGAAAATAGAGCGCATTTTCAGCATGATCAAACCGCCGGCAAAAAGGGTGGCTAAAATCTGCCATTGAGGCAGAAAAATAAGCAAAAGAGCTACCACCGTTGAATTACAGAATTTGGCCAAAGGGCTAAAATTATATCGATAAACCCTCCTGTCAACAAGATAAAAATAATTGGGAGAGATAATGGGATATTTCAGGAATTGATAGCTGAGATAGAAATCAATAAAGGCAAAATCAACAAGATAAAGAACAATGGGCAGGAAAAGCCGAGGATTGAAAGTAAGAAAATTGACATAAAAGAAAATTGATTCCACCCGATCAGCAATAATGTCGATTTCGGCTCCGAGAATAGTTTCCTGTCTGGCTCTCCTGGCCAGCACGCCATCGGCCACATCCCCGGCCCAGTGCAGGCCAAGGCCAATAAAATTAAGCACCGGACTGGATTTAACGGCAGCCAGGGTGAAGAAGATAAGAGATGCTATCAGGCGAAAAAGGGTTACAAGATTCGGCCAGCTGGAAAAGCTTCTGGGGTCAAGGCTTTTTGCTGCTGGCTTCGGTTCCATTTTATCTTCTTTTTATCTTTTTTTAGCGGCTGATTATCCGGCCGAGGCGCGAGGTAGCTTTGACTTCCTCAATTTTCTCTGGCCAGGGATGATCATAGCGGCCATTGCCATCGGTATCAATGAAAATCGGATTCGTAATGGCATAAGGCAGGACCGCATCCCTGAGCTGCCCGGAATCGGACGGCTGCTGGAGAAGGGGATACAGGCTTCTTCTACCAATCACTTCGGCGACCACAGCCGCATCCTCCTTAATTTCAATGGCCAGGGCCTCTTCCAGTTTGACGATGGAGCCAGTCTTTTCTTTGACAGGAAGAACTAAGCGACGATGGCCGTTGAAGATTAATCTGACTTCATCGACCTGCATCCAGGGAGCGCCCCACACTTTTATTTTAATATTAACCATTCCAGGTTTGATGGATGCTGTCTCGCCTAAAGTGGCCTCGTTAATTTTAAAATCAATCAAAGGTCCGGTGCTGGCAAAGCATTTTCCGCCTTTAAGAGCCTTCAGAATAGCCTCAAAATCCACAGGCTCGTTTCTGGGCTTGTCATAAAAAACATAGGTGCGAGCGTAGCCCGGTTCGCCGCCATCAATGGTGTGGCTATCAGAGGAACCCACGAGAGGATAATAGCGACCCCTATTCAGAAGATGAAGCCAGTCTTCAAGGGCCACCGCATTGGACGATAGGGGAGCGGCTCCATTCAGGACTTCTATCAGGTCAAAACCAAAATCAAAAGTTTCCTTGACATTGGCGGCTTCGGCCAGGTCCAGTTGATAATTGTTGAAATAACCGAGAGTACCGGCTCTTGGATGATTGACCTGAATGATACCCTGAGGAGATTTTTTCCTGGAAGCCACGAAAAGGTCGCCCACTTTATCCGCCACAGGTTCAATGGCTCCCTTCCTTTCTTCCTTTTCCCTATATTCCAGGGGATAGAGATTAAAATGAATCATATCCGGAACAGTGACTTCAGTTCCAGAAAGAATAGCTATTTCTTTCTCCAGGCCCAGTTTTTTTAATACCGGCAAATAATCGGTAACAATGTTATGGTCTGTGGCGATGGCCGCCTCAATGCCTTCAGCGATTAAAGCTAAAATCCGGCTGTCAATATTGACGGTGCCATCTGAATGAATGGTATGAAGATGCGGATCCAGACTGATTAACCCCGGCTTTTCGACGATGCGGTCAATCCGCAGAGTTAAATCAAGGGGGGAGTCGGCCAGGACTTCAATCACCCTTTGATCGCAACTATATTCAGGTCCTCGGGAAGCCCAGACAAGATAGGTTCCTACGGGAAGAGTCAATTCCAGACCTTCTGGAGGCGGAAAACAGGAATTTTTGAAAGATTCGAAGCTACGGCCGGTTTCAACCGGATTTTCCGGTCTGAAATAGGGTGTACGCGTGGGCTGCAGGCCAATAAAGGTTACTTTGCCTGGTACGGGCTGGCCCTGGCTGTCCTGAAGGCGGACATTTATCTGGCCAGATAGGGGTAGGCGTAAGCGAGCTCTGTTTTCCTTGCCCTTTTCTACGGCCAGAAGGCTTTCAACCACGGCCGGATAAAAATGGCCCCGCACGCGGTAAAGACCTTCCGGCAGCAGAATCTCCGCCGAGGTAGCTGAATCATCAAGAATAGCCCGATAAAAGGTGGAGCCACTCAGAATATGGCTGATCACAATTTCCTTCCAGCCAGAGCTTTCAGCTGGCAATTCAATTCGAGCCAGTGATACCGGAACTTTCAATAGATTATAAACTTTTTCAAGCAGCCGATTGACCTGAGTATCAGTTAATAAAATGTAATTGACCGTGAAACTTTCGCCTGGAGCCAGACGATCAGGTAAGGCTGAGCCGGCTGCCGGGACCGGGTTCAAATTTATCCAGGCAAGGTAATGTCTCTTTTTCTGATAAAGACGAAAATTCAGGTTGCGATGATAAAAATAATGAAAGGGACTGAAGTAATAACTGTGCATGGCATCAAAGAGGAGGGAATAGCCCAGTCCGGACCAGGCCTGCTGGCCGGTATTGGTTATGACCGAGCTAATTTCCACCCGGCCCTCATCCAGATAGACAGCATAGGTGGTTTTAATAGCTAATTTTTTCCCATCAGCAGAGATAAAATCGGCGCTTGCCTGCAGCTGGGCCGGATGGCGCTCTATTTTTTGAGGAAATTTAAAATCAGTATAGGCTACATAGAATGTTTTATTTTGATAGCGAATCGTCGGACTGCCAAGATGAACCTGACCTTCAACTTCGCCTTCAGGTGGAGCCAGACCGATAATGGTGCCTCGAGCATCACCTCCAGCATATCTTGAATGGGTCATAATAGTCTTGGGGCTGGTGGAGAAAAGGATTTTGAGCCTGGAGCCAGAAAGGAGAATGTCACCCGGTCGGGCGAAACGACTCAGACCGGAAGGAAGTTCAGCTGCTGAGCTCAGGCTGAGGATCTTACTTTCCTGGCAGTAAAGGCCCTGGAAGGAAACGAAAATAATAAATGAAAAGTTAAATAGAGCCAGTCCTTTAAATAAAACTTTCTTATAGCCTGGAAATAATCTCACCATGGCCTCCTCGAATGATTCATTTTCAAACAATAAAACTTATAATAAAATGATTCCAAAAGGCAATTTTTAACTGGAAAGAGAGGCTCCGGCCATGACTGAAAAGCTGAGAAAAAGAATATTTGAATCAAAAGGTTTGAGATTTCTTTTAAAAATAGAGGACTCTGATAACCCTGAAGACTATCGCCGTTATGAAAATTTGCGAGAGGAAATCTGGGCTTTTCCTGAGGACCACCTGGCTGGAACCAGAAACCTTCTCTGTGAAAATTTTCTTCATGAAGGAAGCTCCCTATTCATCGCCGCTTACCGGGAAGATCCGCAGCTGGGCTGGATTGAGGCTGAATCCCATCTGGTGGGATTTGCTTATGGTTTTGTTGGCGTCAAAAATAAGCATCTGGCCTTCAAAGAAACCTCTAATCTCTGGTTTTATGCTCAATTTCTTGGCGTTAAGGATGAGTGGCAGGGCTACGGACTGGGCATCGCCATCAAGGAATTCCAGCGCGATATCGTTCGAGACTGGTTTGGCCTTGATCTTATTGTCTGTACCTACGATCCTCTCACCGCAGTTAATGCCTACCGTAATGTCCATTATTTTGGCATGAAAGTTCTTGAATACCGGGTGGCTCCCTATGGTGAATATGGAGGCCGCCTGAATCGTCTTGATGTTCCCAGCGATCGTTTTTTTATGGGCTGGAACATTGCCCGGCCCTGCCCCCAAAAAGAGATAAAGGAGGAATTGTTATCCGGCGACAGGGTGGTCAATCAGGTGGAAATAATGGAGGTTGAGGGAAAGAGCGGGCCGGTTCGCCTCGAAGTCATCAGGGAGATTAACCCTTCACCTTCCTTCAGTCCGGTTCTGGTCAGAATTCCTGCGGATTTTTACCGGATGCTCAGGGAGACCGATGTCAGTTTGCCGGAAATCCGGCAGATTCCCGTTGACTGGCGCCTGAAAACAAGGGAGCTTTTTCTGGCCCTGTTAAATCAGGGTTATTATCCGGCTGATTTCATCGTTCGTCGCCAGGAGAAGCAGACTGAGGCTTATTATCTTTTTGTAAAGGATTGAAAAGATTTTTGACCGGTGGCTATGATCCTGCCTTAATCTTAAAACCAGCAGCTGCTCTTCTTTTGAAGCTGGCGCCTGGTGAAACTGACTTATTATTGTTTTTAAATTCAGGTCTCTAAGTCTGCGGGTTTTTATAAGCCTTCTGAAATTTTTCTTCTCAGGAGACAATTACCCCAATTCCAGAAACAAAATTAGCCTGAGTTAAGCTCGATGGTTAGGGAGAATTTTGAGCCGGCATGAATTTTTGCTAGCATTTTTTGGAGAAGCGTTTATAATAATTTTTTGATATTTTTTCTTCTGGAGGCAAATTGATGGCTGAAGTTAATGAAACCAATCTCCGATGGCTTTTGACAGAAGCCATTAAACTTGAAATCAGGGGTAAGGAATTTTTTCTCAGGGCGGCCAGCTTGACCAGCAATGAATTAGGTCGGAAAATGTTTGAGCGACTGGCCCAGGAAGAGGTGCGGCATCTCGAAACTTTTTCCCGTCTATTTACCGAAGTCCTGGGAAGCGATGACTGGAAAAAAGAGATTTCAGCTGAAGAGTTAAAGGAAAATTCTGAGGTCATTGAAAGCCTGGTCAGGCGCATGAAAGGGGCTGGGGGAAAGAGTGACCTCGAAGCACTGTCGATTGGCCTGGAGCTTGAAAGCAGGGCCATTGACCATTTCCGGCAGGCTGTGGCCAGTTCGTCCGGAGAAAAGACAAGGGAAATATTTGAAAAAATTGCCAGTGAAGAGAGATTCCACTATGACCTGCTGCAGGCCCAGCTCGATTCTTTGCAAAATACAGGTTTCTGGCTGGATAGCGCCGAATTCCAGATGGATGGGAAATATTAATTTTGCCTCTGAAGCTGAAGGCTTAGCTTGAATTAAATCATCTGAGATGATTTAAATTTTAGATGTTTTTGATTTGAGGCTTTAAATTTAAAATATTGTCTTAATTTACTCTGATTTTGATTTCATCCTTTTTAGCTTCCAGATTTTTGTTATTTGACATTCTCAAATGTCTCTAAGAGGAAAATTTGCAATTCAACGGAGAGAGTGATAGAAAAACAGAATTTTTAATAAAATTGATTATTTTTCAGGGAGTTAAGAATGAGAGCGAAGTGGTGGAAAAGAGCCTACCTGAAAAATAAACTTTCTTTTCTCTTCTGGGCAGGTCTTCTGGCCTTTATAATTTCGGCTGGCCCTGGCTGTCGGGTTGAACTGAAGGAGGACCAGTTAGTGGCTAAAGCCAGGGAAATTCATCGCCGCATCTTAACCGTTGATAGCCACTGTGATACACCCATGATGATGCTTCGGCCCGGCTGGGATATCGGACAGCGCCATGAACCCGGTCAAAAGGAAAGCGGCAAGATTGATTTACCCCGCATGAGGGAGGGAGGTCTGGATGCCCTCTTCTTCGGTATTTATGTTGGCCAGGGTCCCTTAACCGAAGAAGGGTATGCGAAGGCGAAAGAAAAGGCTCTCGAGCTCATTCAGGCCGTTCACAAAATGGTCCATGACTATTCCAGTCTCATTGGCCTGGCCTTAACGCCGGAGGATGCTTATCGCTTAAAAAAAGAAGGAAAATTGATTGCTTTCATGGGCATGGAAAATGGTTATCCCATTGACCGCGACCTTTCCCTGCTCGAGGAGTATTATCGACTCGGCATTCGCTACCTTACCCTCTGTCATTCCCAGGATAATGATATTTGCGACTCCTCTACGGATCGGTCCAATCCTGAGGATAGGGGCTTAAGTGATTTTGGTCGGGAAGTGGTCAGAGCTTGCAATCGACTCGGAATTATGGTTGATGTCTCCCATATCTCCGATCAATCTTTCTGGGATGTCCTCAAAGTTTCGCAGGCTCCGGTAATTGCCAGTCATTCCTCCTGCCGCTCCCTCTGCCCGAGTCCCCGCAATCTGTCCGATGAGATGATCCGGGCTTTAGCCCGAAAGGGTGGAGTTATTCAAATCTGTTTTCTGAGTAGCTATGTTCGTCAGCCCAAGCCTAATCCGGAAAGGGATAAAGCCCTGAAGGAGCTGGAGGCTAAATATGGAGGCAATATCAGGGCAATTCAGGATGAGTCTCTGCGGCAGAAGGCCATGGAAGAATTCAATGAAATCAGGCGTCGCTTTCCCCAGGAAATGGCCACGGTCAGGGATGTGGTGGATCATATTGAACATGTAATTAAAATTGCGGGTATTGATTATGTGGGCATAGGCACAGATTTTGACGGAGGTGGCGGAGTTGAGGGCTGTAATGATGTGAGTGAAATGTATAAGGTAACGGTTGAGCTTTTGCGTCGCGGTTATAAGGAGAAGGATCTGGCTAAAATCTGGGGTGGCAATCTGATGAGAGTTTTCAGGGAGGTCATCAGGGTGGCACAGCGCCTGCAGAATCAGGGAGACGGCCAGCCCTGAGAGGAACTAACTTCTTTTAATTTCAACAGATAATTTAGACCCTTTCAATTTAAGGGCTCCTTAAGTTGGCAGCCAATTTGCTTTTTCTAACTCAGCTCGTTGATTTACATAAACGTTCACCCTTTGTTCTAAAGGATGAGCCATCTAAAACGAAAATTTCTTTCCTGGTCTTAAAATAAGAACTTACGCTGGTGCATCCCTCAAGACCAAATTGCAACCATCACCAGGCAATAGACTCAATTCGTCCCTTCCTCTTCAATTAAATCATTCTCTCAGTTTTAAAATTTCTTTTCTGGATCTACCTCCTTTATTTTGATTTCTATGATCAAGAGATTTTTGTCTAATGCTTATTTTCTTTTGAGAAAATTTCCCCTGAGCCGTATGCTTCAGCCCGCTTTGAGGCTCCTGAACAAAGAGGTGGCTGAAAGAATCAGAAACCCGAAGATATAATTTTTTCTATGACCGGAATAGCGGCAAAAAGGTCAGGGACGACAACCCGGGCCAGGCTGAAATCATGGCCTTTAGCCTGGGGTGAAGGAACAGCAATGACATAACAGCCAGCTCTGTGGGCCGCGATAACGCCATTGGCTGAGTCTTCCAGAACGAAACATTCCCGGGGTGCGAGGCCCAGCTTTCGACAGGTAAGAAGATAAATTTCCGGGTCGGGTTTACCCTCATGGATTTCATCGCTTGCCTGAAGGACTGAGAATTTCGACCTGAGGCCAAGGCTATCAACAATGAGATCAAGAAATTCCTGCTGGGCTCCGGTGGCAATGGCCAGCTTGAGGCGGCCAGAAAAGACGTTGACGATGGTATAAAGGCCGGGCATGGGCCGGAGGTTTTCCTTCAATTTCTGCCTCATAATTTCTGTTCTCATTTCCAGAAGCCTTTCAGGCTTAACGTTAAGATGTAGCTCCTGAGCAAAAAGGGCCAGGCTTTCAAGAGGCTTTCGGCCCATCATCCGGCCGAGTGTTTCCTCCTTCACTTCCCGGCCGAAGCGGCGGGCGAGTTCCTTTTCCGCAGCAAAATAAAGAGTTTCTGTGTCCACCATCAGGCCGTCCATGTCAAAAATAAGACCTTTCATTTTCTCCTCTATTTTTGTCCTTAAATTTTAGCAAAGGCCTTCCTGGCCAGTCCATCTTCTTTTCAGAGGAGGGGCCAATTTTTTATTTGTTTAGCCTTCTTTTTTTCTCGAAATACTTAATAGGCCCAAGCCCTGAATCAGGAGAGATTTCTTTAACCTGGGAAATTCGGTCATTTTAGATTCCAGCCTTGATCCAGCTTAGATAAATGACCTGATAGCTCAGGCCGAAGCCTCTGAGCTCAGTTGCAAAGAGAGGCTATCTCCTCTATATTAGAAAGAGATGCCCTGATGTCTTTAAAAGCGAAAAAAAATTTCTCTAGAACCTCCCTTATTTTTTTCTTATTTCTTGTCTTATCTGTTTCCGGTTACAGCCAGCAGGAAGAGGTTCGAAGCGGAGGGACGCTGAGGGTCAGAACCTTTTTTCCGGGGCTCGTGCCTTCCCTGGATCCAGTCCAGCCTGATTGCGATCTCCTCATCCTGGATCAGATTTTCGAGGGTCTTGTCCGGTTTAATTCCAGCTTGCAGATTGTCCCTGAACTGGCAGATTACTGGGTTATCTCTCCTGAGGGCACAAAATACACCTTTTATTTAAAGAAAAATGTCCGCTTTCACCATGGCCGCCCGCTTACTGCCAGAGATGTCAAAGCTTCCCTGGAGAGGCTCATCAAGCCAGGTCATGGCCCCTTTTATGCCTATTTTATTTCTAAGGTGGCGGGAGCTAAAGAATTTTATGAGGGCAGAGAAGCCGGGGTAAGGGGATTTTCTGTCAGTGATGACCATGTTTTTGAAGTGGAACTTCTTGAGCCCAATCCAGCGCTTCTTTCTGTTCTGGCGGCCCCTTTTTGCAAAATTTTCCCTCAGGACCTTCTGGACTCCCAGGGTAAGGATTTTTTCTACCGGCCTTCCGGCACCGGTCCTTTTAAATTTGCCTACTGGTTACGTGATTCCCGTCTCCGAATAATCGGGGTGAGACTTGAAAGGAATGAAAATTATTATGGGGTGAAGCCCCTTCTTGAAGCTATCGAGTTCAGCTCCGCCTTCACTCTCGACCAATTCCTGGACCGGGAAGTGGATATCATTCCCTATTATTCCCCGTCCCTTTCCCGGTCCGAATGTCAGGTTCTGGAAAGCGATTCCTTCCAGCTTCTTTATCTCGGCTTCAGCTGTCATCGATCCCCTTTTGATAATCCCCTTGTCCGGAAGGCTGTGGCTCTGGCTATAGATAAGCGTCAGCTGGCTCGAGCCTACTTCACTTTTGAAACCATGCCCCAGGTCCTCAATAACATTATCCATCCCCGGCTACCTGGCTTTTTCCCCCTTGAATCTAAGGAGAACAGGAATATCAATGAAGCCAGGAGCTTGATGGCCAGAGCCGGGTATATCTTTACCGCCGCCCCCGGGCCCATCGATTTCTGTTTTCTCAAAAGAGATCGCCGGCGCGGGGAAAGGATTTACTGGCTTTTGAAAGAACAGCTGGCCGAAATTGGTCTGGATATCAGATTAAGAATAATTAGCTCGTATAAGCATGTGCAGAGCCTGAAAAATCCCTATCTTGTCCTTGTCTCCTGGACCATAGATTTTCCTGATCCTGAGAATATTATCAGGCCTCTTTTCAGTCTGAATGCTGAGATCAACCAGCTTCTTTTTCATTATAAAAGCGAAGCGGTGGAAACACTTTTAGCCCTTTCGGAAAGAGAAAAAAGCTGGGGGAAAAGGAATGAAATTTTCCGGCAGATAGAAGCTCTGCTTCTTGAAGATTTACCTGTTATTCCTCTCTTTTCCCTTCACCAGCGCCTGGCCGTTCAGCGCTATGTCCGGGGAATCAAAGTACCGGCTCTTGGCTTTTCTTTGATGGACATGTCGCTTATCTGGAAGGAAGAAACCAGATGAAAATGATGGGCAAATGGCTACAAAAGCTGAGTTTTTCGCTTTACGCTCGCTTTATGTTCTGGGTAGCGGCTCTGCTTACCATCACTGTGGCCATGGTCATCTTCTTCTTCCAGCGCCAGGAAGTTCGGACAATTGAGGAAAGGTCGCGACGGGAGGGTTTCCTTTTAGCCCAGAACATGGCCAATCTTAACCTTAATGCCCTGATCTGGTGGGATGTGGAAACAGTGCGCCGGAATCTGAGTTCACTTCACGATCCCAATATTCTCTATATTGTCTTTTTTGATCGTTATAATAATCTTTTTGCGGCCTCAGCTTCAGCTGAAGGGAAAGAAAATATAGTTTGCTGTTCTCTTCTTCCCGAGAAGGTAGACGAAAATACAGTTGTTTATCGTCCTGGTGTTTTTGAGCTTAACGGGAAAAAGATAAAGATGAGGGAAATTGAGATTCCTATTTTTGCTCCCGGGTCGTCCATTCGCTGGGGGTCAGTCAGGATTGGTCTTTCTCTAGCCCAGATGGAGGCCGAAATCAGGCGCATGAGAACCCTTCTTCTGGCGATTGGCGCCGGATGCGGCCTTCTCGGGCTGTTCGGGGCGGCCATATTTACCCGGCATATAACCCGGCCGCTTCAAGAGCTGACCGCTGGAACCATCCGCATTTCAAAGGGAGACTTTTCGCAACCCATTCCCATAAGGTCCAGGGACGAAATCGGTCACCTGGCCAGTCAGTTCAACAAGATGACGGAGGAGTTGCAGCTGGCCAGACGTCAGATGGAGGAGGCGCAGCGAAAGCTAATTCAGGCTGAAAAGCTGGCCTCCATTGGCCGGATTGCCGCTACCATTGCCCATGAAATTCGTAATCCTCTGACTTCAGTTAAATTGAATCTGCAGAAGGTTCTTTTTAACGAGAACCTCCAGGAAAATGATAGGGAGCATCTTTTATTGAGCCAGCAGGGAATTGAGCAGATTGAAAAATTTATTCGAGAGCTTCTGAATTTCACCCGGGTTTCTGAACTTCATCTGGCCCCCTTTTCCCTTGAAGAAATCATCCAGTCAGCCATAAAATTTCTGGAGGATTCATTTAAAGAAAAGAATGTAAAAGTTAAGACGGTTATCGACAGGAATCTGCCACCCTTGCTCGTCGATGGGGACAGAATCAGACAGGTTTTTCTGAATCTGCTTCGTAACTCAGAGGAGGCGGTTGATTATGGAGGTGAAATCAACATTCTGGTGAGCCCGACCTCGATTGATGGTCGTTCCTTTGTCCGGATTCTGGTAAGTGATGATGGTTGTGGTATTCCGGAGAAAGACTGGGAGAATGTGTTCGAGCCCTTTTTTACAACCAAAAGCTCGGGTTTTGGCCTGGGTCTGGCCAATGCCCGAAAAATTGTTGAACTTCATCATGGTCAGATCAGGCTGGTGAAAAAAGAAGGCCGGGGCGCCTGTTTTGAAATTCTTCTTCCCCTTGGAGAGAGATGATGAGCTTGATTCTCATTGTGGATGATGACCCTCTTGTCGGTCGGACCCTTACGGCCCATTTAACTGAAAAGGGCTATGAGGTCATTCTCTCCGCTTCAGGAAAAGAAGCCCTGGAAGTTTTGAGCCAGAATCAGCCTGATTTCATTCTTCTGGATATCCGGCTACCTGATATCGACGGGCTTGAGATTTTAAGGCAGATTAAGCAAAAGGATTCCCGGGCTTCGGTCGTCGTCATGACCGCCTATGATGATATGAAAACAACAGTTGAGGCCATTAAGCTGGGAGCTTTTGAATATCTCGTCAAGCCCCTTAATTTTCTGGAACTTGATCTGACCCTCGAAAAACTCAGGCAGATTAAATCCCTGGAGACAAGGGTTAATTATCTTCTGGAAGAAAAGCAAAAAGAATATACCATTGACAATATTATCGGCCGTTCCCCCCAGATGAGGGAGGTCTTTAAGCTTATAGGTTCGGTGGCCAATACGCGTGCCAATGTTCTTATTCAGGGAGAGAGCGGAACTGGCAAGGAGCTGGTGGCCAAGGCCATTCATTATAACAGTCCCTGGAGGTCGGAGCCCTTTATTGTGATTAATTGTTCCGCCCTGTCTGAAACCCTGCTGGAGAGCGAACTTTTCGGCCATGTTAAGGGTGCCTTTACCGATGCCGTTACTGAAACCAGAGGTAAGTTTGAAATTGCCGGTAAGGGAACACTCTTTCTCGATGAAGTGGGTGATATTTCCCTCAATCTTCAATCGAAGCTGCTTCGGGTTATTGAAACCAGGGATTATATGAAGGTTGGCGGCGAGAAAATTTTGCGGGCTGAGGCCAGGATTATTGCTGCCACTAATCAAAATTTAAAGGCCCTTGTGGAGAAGGGTCGATTCAGGGAGGATCTCTATTATCGTCTCAAGGTTGTCGAAATTAATTTACCACCCCTTCGGGAAAGGCGGGAAGATATACCTGAGCTGGTGGCCTATCTCCTGGAAAAAATAAACCGGGAATTGAGAAAAAATGTCCGGGTGGTGCCACCTGAGGTCATGAAAATGCTGGTAGAGGCACCCTGGAAGGGTAATGTCAGGGAACTGGAAAATGTCCTGACCCGGGCGGTAATTCTGGCGAGGGGGGAGGTCATCCTGCCTGAATATATTTTCCTTGAGCCTGAAACCAGGCGTCTTTACGATGAAGAACTGAAACCATTGAGGGAAGTGGAAAAAGAATATATTCAGCATGTTCTCTGGAAAGTTAACGGGAACAAGCTACGGGCCAGCCAGATTCTGGGAATCAGCCGGCCAACCCTGGATAAAAAAATTAAAGAATACCGCATCGTTCTCCCGCCAGAGTCCTGAATCTCAGGCCGCTTTGAGCCGGGCGTGTAAAATAATTTTCTTCTTTCTGTAAAATTTCTTACTGACGGAAAATTCCTTAATCTTCATTCAGGGAAAAATCAGAGGGAAAGGAGAGAAAAAACTGGCATAAATATTGCTGCTTAATGAGGTGATGACTGATGAAGGTCTGGGCAAAAAGATCATTGTCGTTGACGATGATGAAGGTATATTAAAAACATTTTTTCTGCTCTTTAATCGTAATTATCGAGTTTATCTGGCGAAAAAGGCGGAGGAAGCGCTGGAAAGATTTAAAAATGCTTCCTTCGATTTGATTATTGTTGACTATAAGCTCCCCCGGATGAATGGATTGGAGATGATTTCCCGCTTCCGTGAATTAGGTTATGAGGGCCCGGTCATATTGATTTCAGCCTATCCTGAGGCAATTCAGCGCGAGGACCTGAAAAAATATGGTGTTAGCCGGCTCTTCCTCAAGCCCCTTGACCTGGAAGCGCTGGAATCCTCCATCCATGACCTTCTTGGCACGCCGGCGGTAAAAGGACAGGCAATGGCTTATGCGGGCAAAAAGTAAGGCTCAGGCTACTTACTTGTTCCTCCGAGGGCCGAGGACGGACGCCGGCGTGCCAGGATAGGTTGAAAAAATTTAGGAAATTAAAGCCGGTGGGGCAAAAGAAAGGAGAAAGGAGAAAATAATGAGACTCGAAAGGAATTATAACATGAGAGCCAGAAGGACTGATTCCAACGTGACCAAATCAAAAAAGGCCGGTCGGAACCATCGGTCATCCAGCAAGGTGCAGCAGGTTATCAATTTGCTGGCCAGCGAGAATCAGATGCAGCTGAAGAAACTGATGCAGGAGGTGGAAAGGGGAATCATCATTCGTTTTCTCGACAAGACCGGGGGTAATCAGCGTCATGCGGCCAAGCTGCTCGGATTGAAGTACACGACCTTAAATGAAAAGGTTAAACGCTATCAGATTCGCTTCCAGAAAAGGCCTGTCGACTTGATGGTCTTCTGAGCCGGCTGAAATCAGTTTTTCAGGAAAAGATAATTATTAAAGACTCAATTCGAAAAGAAAGGGAATTCTATTAAAAATTTTCTTGGAAATACCCCTCTTACCTTTTTTAGCCTGCCAAAATATTTCCCTAAAGTAAAATAATTCCCAAAAGTCATCCTTAAAGCTTAAAAATTTTTCTGTAACTCTATTTCTATTTTTATCCAGAAAGAAAAATTTTCTAATTCATGCTGGCATAAAGAATTTTTTTTCCGGAGAAGGGAAGGTGGAGCTAAGACATATCTCAGTCCTTTCATTAACGCGACTGATGTTTTCCTTTTTCAGAAATATGTTTGTCCAGATATATTTGTTGGAGATATTCTCATTCCCAGTTTAAAATAAGCTTATGGCTTAAAGGAAATTTTAAATCTTTCCGCTTGGAGGAAAAAGGCGGAGGTTAGGAACCTGATAAATCCCAGACTTTTAAGTGAGGGCCACGATCAGATTGACACTTTTTTTGCCTTGAGAATAGAATTTTGTCAGGAGGTAAATCATGGATAAAAACCTCGAATTATCAAGGGGTGAAGGGACGAAGAAAGGCAATTTTTATAACCGGCGTGATTTCTTGCGCCATTTTCTTGCCGGTTCAGCCTTAACTCTGGCCAGCCTGGCTGAAGCCAATAACGCCATTTATCAGAGCATCAGCTCCCTCAATGCCCGCTTTTTAGAAAGCGAATCTCCTGATGGTGCCTACTGGGAGGCCATCCGCAAACACTTTGTTTTTGATGACCGCCTGATCATGATGAATAATGGCACTGTTGGGCCGATGCCCCGACCGGTTTTTAATACCCTGACGCGCTGGTTCCGGGTTCAAATGACCAATCCCTTCGATGTTTACAATTTTCTTCCTGAAAAAGCCGAAGAAGTCAGAAAGAAACTGGCCAGTTTTGTTAATGCTTCTCCGGAAGAAGTCATTATTACCCACAATACAACTGAAGGCATCAATTTCGTGGCCAATGGGCTTGACCTTAAGCCAGGAGATGAGGTTTTAATGAGCCAGCTGGAACATCCCGGCGCCCTTCATCCCTGGCGACTTAAAGCCAAGCGCTCAGGAGTGGTCATAAAGGAAGTGAAAATTCCTATAACTCCCCGGAAAGTTGATGAGATTGTCGATGCCTTTGCCGCCGCCATTACGCCTCGAACCAGAATCATCAGTGTGGGTCATACGATTTTTATTACCGGTCTCATTACGCCCATAAAAGAATTGAGTGCCATGGCCCATGAAAAGGGTATTCTGGTCCTGGCTGACAGCGCCCATGGCCTGGGCATGCTTAACCTGGATCTGAAAGCCCTTGGAGTTGACTTCTTTGCCTCAAGTCCCTACAAGTGGCTGGGAGCACCCTGCGGGGTGGGCCTTCTTTATATTCGCCAAGAAGTCCAGGACGAGCTCTGGCCAACAATTGTCACCTCTGGCTGGGATACCTACCCTGACGCCCGGCGCTTTGGTACCCACGGGCAGGATGCCGATGCTCTGATCTTAGCCCTGGGCGAAGCCCTTGATTTTCAGAGAGCCATTGGTCCCAGGCGAATTGAAAAAAGAATCAAGGTTCTTTCAGCCTATTTACGCCAGCAGTTGCGAACCATACCGGGAGTCAAAATAAACACGCCCGAAGACCCCTATCTTAGTGCCGGTTTGACTGCCTTCAGTCTGGAAGGGGTGGATCCAGCCAAAATAGTTGATTATTTACGCGAAAGGTATAATCTGGTGGTTCGAACCATCGGCAATAAAGAGACAGGAACCTATGCTGTCCGGGTTTCAACGCCCATTTATGTCTCCCGCGACGATATCGACCGCCTGGTCGAGGGGGTGAAGGAGCTGGCATCTCACCTGTCCTGATTATAACCGGCGATAAATTTTCCATTTTATGAGGAAATAGCATCCATCTGAAGCGACAATTTTGTGAGTTTTAAGGTTTCTTTTTACCTCCTGATTATCGAGATTCTGGAGAAAGATTATGGGGTGAGCCCCTGGCTCTGTCGGGAAATGCAGGCATACCTGGTGAGGTAAGAGAAAGAAATGAACGTAGCCTTCATTTTTTTGGCAAGGGCGGAACTTTGGCGAGTAAAATTTATATCTAAATCGGGCTTCAGGGAAAATTCTTGCGGCCTGGAAAATAAAGGGATTGGTATCAGTAATCTTAATGATTATAAATCTTGAAGGTAAGAAATATCCTTTAATTTACTGACTTTAATTCCAAATTTAATGGATTTAATCCCGAACCTGACTTCATGCCCTGTTTTTCGGCCTCGGAATCATCCAAGAAAAACCGGATGAGGCTTTTTTAAAATATGACCATGAAGGCTTCAGATTAAAACCTGATGAAACAGAAACTCAGGCCACATCAATTTTTAGCCCCATTACTCTCCTGAGCTTTCCACTAAATCGGAATTGATTTGAACTTTAAACAGAAAGAATTTACATTAAGGCAGATTTGGTGATAATTAAAGCTTTATGGAAATCAATGTTTTTTAAAGAAAGATGGCTAAAGGAAATTTTTTAACCAGTTATAAGGAGGCAGAAAATGAAAATTCTGTCCAGAATGAGGTTGTTTCAAAGAGCTTTCATAGTCCTTATTTTTTCCTCACTCGTCTCCTTTCTCCTGGCTTTTAATTCAGAGCTAGATGGCACAACTATCCAGAGTTCCAGAGGGATAATCAGCCCGGAGGAACATTTTGGCTTTAAGCCAGGAGAAGACCGCATGCTTTTTGATTATGAAGAACTCGTAAGTTATCTCCAGAAGCTGGATGCGGCTTCGCCCAGACTGAAATTAGTGGAAATCGGGCGTTCGCCCCAGAACCGGCCCATGTATCTTGCCTTCATCAGCTCAGAAGAAAATATCAACCAGCTGGAGCGTCTCCGCGAGATCAATCGGCAGTTAGCCCTTAACCCGGATTTAAGCCCTGAGGAAAAGACCAGTCTCATTGCTCAAGGGAAAGTTTTCTTTCTGGCCACCCTCTCCATGCATTCTGATGAGGTCGGACCATCGCAGGCTGCGCCGTTAATCGCCTATGAACTTGTAACCAGCGAAGAATCAGCAATTAAGAAATGGCTTTCAGATGTTGTTTTCATGATGGTGCCCAATCATAACCCCGATGGGATGGATATGCAGGTGCATCATTATCGGAAATATAAAGGAACGAAATATGAAGGCTGCTCTCTGCCCGGGGTTTATCATCAGTATGTCGGGCACGATAATAACCGCGATTATCTCAATTTAACCCAGTCTGATACCAGGGCCGTTGCCCGCATTTATAACCTTGACTGGTTTCCTCAGGTCATGGTGGATAAGCATCAGATGTATACCAACGGGCCCAGATATTTTGTGCCTCCTGTCCATGACCCCATTTCCGAAAACATTGATGCTGGCCTGTGGAACTGGACCAAGGTTTTTGGTTCCAACATGATTACTGATATGACTGAAGCCGGGCTGGCAGGTGTCTGTCACAGTTATATTTTTGATGATTACTGGCCAGGTTCGACTGAAACCAGTCTCTGGAAAGGCGTAATCAGCATGTTAACGGAAATGGCCAGTTGCAAGGATGCCACGCCAGTCTATGTCGAGCCCAATGAACTTCAGGTGGAAGGTAAGGGTCTTTCGGAATACAAAATCAGCATCAATATGCCCCTGCCCTGGCCGGGTGGCTGGTGGCGGCTCAGCGATATGCTTCAATATGAAATTGTTTCTATCAAGTCGATGCTGAAAACCTGTTCTGTTTACCGGCGGGAAATTCTGGAATTCAGGCATGAGCTCTGCCGCCGGGAGGTGGAGAAGGGAAGAACCCAGCCTCCCTTTTATTATGCTCTTCCCTTAAACCAATCTGATGAAAGTGAACTCGTGGCTTTAGTTAACCTCCTCAAAGAACATGGTGTTCGCGTCTGGCGCCTCAAGGAACGAGTTCGAGCCGGTGATATTTCCCTGGAAGCAGGCGATATTGTTATCCCCCTGGCCCAGCCTTTTCGTTCTTTTATTAAAGAGGTTATGGAGAAGCAGGAATACCCGGTGCGCCGCTATACGCCAGAGGGAGAAATTATCAAGCCCTATGATATTACCAGCTGGTCTCTTCCCCTTCACCGGGGATTAAAATCCTTTGAGATTAGAGAGCGAAATGAAGAACTGGAGAAAAAACTTGAGGAAATAAGAAGCGAATTTTCGCTGCGCCGTGAAATTCCTCAGACCTTTTTCGCTGCTCTTTTAACCGCCAGTAATAACGAAAGCTTTAAAGCCGCTTTTGAGGCCCTCAAGCTGGGGCTCAGAGTGGAAAGACTTGAGCAGAAAGAAACCATTTCAGGAAAGGAAATGCCAAGAGGAAGCTTTTATCTCCCCTATGATCCAAAGCTTAAACCCATCCTGGAGAAATTGAGTTTCTCTCCCTTAATTGTTTCTGACAAAGTCAATTTGAAAACCTCGCCCATCCGCTTGCCCCGAATTGCTCTGGTGGAAACCTATTTTCATGATATGGATGCTGGCTGGACCCGTTATATTTTTGACACTTACTCCATACCCTTTAAGGTCATCAGGCCAGGCGATTTTGAAAAGACCGACTTTGTCAAGAATTTTGATATGGTCATTTTTCCTGATGCAGAAAAATCAATTCTGATGGAGGGCAAATATAAATACAGAGGCGAAACTATTCTGCCCGATTATCCGCCCGAATATGCCCGGGGAATGGGCGCTAAAGGCATGGAAAAGCTCATGACCTTCCTCGATTCAGGGGGAATAATCATTTCGTGGGGGGCATCAACCTCTCTTTTTCTGGGAAAACTGGAAATCCCGCGGCCGGCGACTGGAAAAGAGATAAAGGGAAAAAAAGAAAAAATAGAAAAGAAAGGGGAGATAGAAAAAGGAGAAGCTAAAGTGGGGAAGGAAGAAAAGGGCCAGGCGGAGGAAAAAGAGGAGTTTCAATTACCGGTCAGAGACGAAGCTGAAACTCTCGAGAAAGCTGGCCTTTATTGCCCGGCCTCGCTCGTACGAATTATTCTCACCGGGGACCATCCCTTAACTCTTGGCCTTCCCCCCGAAATCGGCATCATTTACACGGGAAAACCGGCCTTTCAGACTTCAGTGCCGATTTTTGATATGGACCGCCGGGTAATAGCTCGCTTTCCGGAAAAGGATATTTTGCTCAGTGGTTATGCGGAAAAGATAGAAAAGGTCGGGAATAAGGTAAGCGTGGTCTGGTTGAAAAAAGGCCGGGGCCAGATTGTTCTTTTTGCCTTCAGCCCCATTTTCCGGGCTTCCACTCAGGCTGCCTACAAGCTGCTTTTTAATTCCCTGCTTTTGCCCCGAATTTCCTGAAATCTGAAATTAATTGACGAAAAGGTAAAAAACTGATATAAGTCGGGTTCAGGATTTATCGAAATATTTTATGAAAATAGATGGCGAGTGATGGGCTGGAAGAGAAGAGCCGCAGCTTCCTGTTTAATACTTCTTCTAGTTGGTTTCTCTCTTCATTTCCATGAGCCCAATCCGGCGGACCATTTTCACTTTCATGACCTTACCCTGTCCATAACCAACCAGGTTTCAACCTTCTTTTTGACTAACGGCCATATCTGCCCCTGCTCTGTTGCCACCCTGGCCATGCCAGCCTTAAAATTTCCCTATCTTGCCAGCCTGTCAGCGACTCAATTAACTTTCTTTTTTTCTTCTTCCTTAATCCTTCCCCTGATCTGGGATATTTTCCACCCACCTGAAATCGTTTAATCTTCCCCTTTCTTCCTTATTTTCCCGGAAAAGGAGGACTAAATGCGCTTTTATCCAGTTTATCCTTTGAAAGTAGCTGAGCCTTTAAGAAAAAATCTGAAACTTAAAAATCAGCAAAAAAGGATTGGTGCGGATGAGAATTCAGCCCGTTTTTCTTCTGATCTATCTTTTCGGGCCAGAAAAAGGAAAATTAATGGCCCTCGACCGGGATTAAATCGAAGGCCTTTTAATCTAGTCTCTCCGAATTCATTTAAATTAGTTTTCTTTATAATTTTCTTTATTTGTTTCATTTTCCCATGGTCAGGTTATAGCTCGACTCCTCCTGGCGTTCCTGTTGCCTCGACGGAAAAAGTTTTGACGCTGGAAGAGGCCCTGGACCTGGCTTTAAGAGCCAATCCGGATATCCTTCAAGCTCAACAGGAAATCCAGTTATGGCAGGGTCAGGCTCTTCAGCTTACCTCCTGGCCTTTGCCTGAAATCGCCTTTAGCCGTGAAGGTCTGAATCTTGGCCGGAAAAAGGGCGAATCAGAAATCAATTTTGGCCTCCAGCAGTTGATCGAATTTCCGGAAAAAAGGTCTCTGCGCCGGCAGTCCAGTCAGTCTGGAATTGAGGCGGCTTCCTGGCGCCTGGAAGCCCGAAAAAAAATCGTCTTAAGCCAGGTTAAAAAGGCCTATTACCTTGTCGGCCAGGCCCAGGAAATTCTTGCCTATTATCGTTCCCTTCTTGATTTTTTTAATGAGAGTTTGAGGACAGCTCAGCTTCGTTATGAGGCAGGTGAAGTTCCCTATCTGGATATTGTCCGGCTGGAACTCGAAAAGCTTCGTCTGCGAAACGAAATCCTTCAGGCCGAAAAAGACCTGGAAGAAAGGTGGCTTGATTTAAATCTTCTTCTCGGTGGTGAAATAGGAGAGAGAAGAGAAGTCGAGGTTAAACTCAAATTTGAGCCTCTGGCCCGCTCGCTCGAGGAGATTCTGGAAGAGGTTTCGCGGCGGCCTTCCTTAATCTCGCTGAGCCAGGAGGTAGAAAGAACCAGGGCCGAAGTCAAATTGGCCCGGAAAAGCCTGCTTCCCGATATCCAGATAGCTTTCTATTATCCCAGCCTCAGAACATCTTCTATCGGATTTCAAATTGGAACGAGCCTGCCTCTGTGGCGATCTCAGCAGAAAGGAGCTGTAGCTCAGGCTATGGCTCAGCAGAGGCTGGCCGAAATTGCCCTCGAATTCGAGCGACGCCAGATTATCTCAGGAGTTATCTCTTTATTCAATCGAATCAGGTCCCTTGAGAAGCGCCTCGAACTTTTTGAGCAATCGCTCCTTGAAGAAACGCGCAGCCTCCTCCATTTGACCATTTCTTTGTACGCCCAGGGAAAGGCTGGCTTTCTTGATCTCCTTGATGTCTATCGCCTTAATCGGGAGACCTATCTGGCTTTCCTGAAAACCCTTTTTGAGCATTATTTAGCTCTGGCCGAGCTCGAAGTAGCCGGAGAAAGCGATTAAAAAATCGTCTTTGACGGAGAAAATAAATGAAGGTTGAGAAACTAAATAAAAGAATAAGAAAGCAAGAGGAAAAGCTGATGAAAGGTTAAAGTAAAAAATGTCAGCAGAAAGGAAATGCTTTAAAAGAAAGTAAACTGGAAAAGGCGGTGGAAAAAAGAGAACAAAGATGAAAGCAAAAACCTCGCGAGAAAACTTATAGGGAGGATCAGGTCAGAAATGGAGGGATAGTTTAGAAAAAGGAAATTAAAATCGAAAAATGAATCGAAAAATGAAAAGAAAATTGATGAAAAGCGGGGATAGAAACGAGAAGAAAGTATCAGACAAAACTGAAATCTGGAGAAAGGGCGATGAGAAATAAAGGATTAGGAACAAAAATAGTGGCTCTCTGGCTGACAGGAGCGGCTCTTTTTTTATCTCCGGCCTGCCGGAAAGCCCGGGAAAGCCATCTGCATGAAGAAGAAGCCGGGACGCCTTCTGCCATTACCCTGTCAGCCGAAAGTCAGGAAATTATTGGCTTAAAAACAGAAGTGGCCACCCGCCGCGAATATTTGATTCCCCTCAGAGCTGCCGGTCGGATTGATTTTAACCCAAAAAATTATGCTATTGTGGTGGCGCGAACGCCAGGAAGGGTCGAAGAAATCCTGGCTTATGAAGGCGATGCGGTGAAAAAAGGCCAGGTACTGCTTCGCCTTTTCAGTTCGGAACATCAGGCTCTTCAGGCTGAGTATCTTCAATCCCTGGAGAGACTGGCTCGAGCCCAGAGTCCCGACAGGGATCTGGCTGAAAAAATGCTGGCCTCGGTCGAGCGTCGTCTCCATCTTCTCGGAATGAGCCAGGAGGAGATAAAAGTTCTGGCTGAGACCGGCCGCAGCGAAGAATTCCTGGCGGTTCGCTCACCTCTCGAAGGTCGAATCATCAGTCGAACAGTAAATAAGGGAGAATATGTCGAAATAGGACGGGAATTTTTCCGGGTAGCTGATTTAAGTCTTCTCTGGGTGGAAATAAATGTTTTTGAAAAGGACCTGTCCCGTCTGGCTATTCCGGGTGAGTGTGAGCTCAGGGTAGAAGCCTATCCGGACAGAATTTTTAAAGGCCGGGTAACACTTCTGGCTGACGTCATGGATGAAGCTACAAGAACCTTCCGGCTGCGGGCTGAAGTCAGGAATGCAGAACTTCGCCTCAAACCGGGAATGTATGCCGATGTTTTTCTCTGGCCCAAGGAGAAAGAAAAAATCCTGGCTGTTCCGGAGAAAGCGGTGCGGCGTCTTGAAGCTGAAGATGTTATTTTTATCCTGACCGGCCCTGAATCTTTTTCTCTGCGCCCGGTGAAGCTGGGACGTTCTTTTGCTGGTCTGGTCGAAATTAAGGAAGGCCTGGAAGAAGGCGAAACCTATGTTGTTGACGGCTCTTTTGCCCTGAAATCGGAGTTTTTGAAGAAGACCCTGGAGGGTGAAGGTCATGAGCACAAACATTGAAAGAGAAGAGAGGATTTTTCTGGAGAGACTTGTTGCCCTCTGCCTTAAAAACAGACAGGCGATTTTATTTCTCGTTCTGGCCTTAATAGCCGGCGGTATTCTGGCCTTTGTTCATTTGCCCATTGATGCTTTCCCTGATGTCAGCAATGTCCAGGTGGAAATAATTACTCAGGCGCCCGGCCTTTCACCTCTGGAGATAGAACGCCTGGTGACCATGCCCATAGAAATAGCCATGCGCGGTCTGCCTCGTCTCGAGCTATTGCGCTCGGTGACCAAATTCGGGCTATCTGTCGTTACTCTCATTTTTAATGACCGGACTGATATCTATTTTGCCCGCCAGCTTGTTTTTGAAAGGCTGGGTGAGGTAAGGGAAAGACTGCCGGAGGGGGTTGAGGTCAGCCTGGGGCCGATATCAACCGCCCTGGGAGAAATCTATCAATATGTACTCGAAGTACCTGGCCTCGAAATTAAAAATAAAGAAGAGGAAATACGCTGGCTGACAGAACTTCGAACCATTCAGGACTGGGTAGTAGCGCCACTGCTTAAAACTATTCCTGGAGTGAATGAAATCAATTCTTTTGGCGGCTATATCAGGCAGATTGAAGTCAGGCCCGACCCCATCAAACTCCGCAAATATGGATTAAGTCTAGCCGAGGTTCTGGCTGCGGTCGAGGCTGGAAACCGCAATGTGGGTGGAAGTATCTTTGATCGTCAGGGAGAGCAGGTTATTGTTCGAGGTCTGGGCGTTTATCGTTCTCTTGACGACGTGCGTCAGGTGGTCATCAGGGCAGAAAGAGGGCTTCCCATCTGTGTGGGTGACGTGGCTGAGGTGGTAAGCGGCCAGGCTGTCAGGCAGGGGGCTTCCCTTATAAACGGGGAGCGAGAGGTAGTGGGCGGTATTGTGATGATGCTTCGCGGGGAAAATAGCCGCCAGGTAGTCAAAAGGGTAGAGAAAAAAGTCGAGGAAATAAACCGGGAAAATATTTTACCCTACGGGATAAAAATAAAGCCCTTTTATCGCCGTTCAGAAATTGTGGAACGCAGTCTGGCTACAGTCAGAAAGGCCATTGTGGAAGGGGCGCTTCTTGTCCTCATTATTCTTTTTCTTTTTCTCGGGAATATCAGGGGGGCCCTGATTGTCATTATGGCCATGCCCCTGACTGTGCTTCTGACCTTCATTGTGGCCAGAGTTTTTGGACTCGGAGCCAATTTAATGTCCCTGGGTGGTCTGGCCATTTCCATCGGGATGATTGTCGATGCCTCCATTATTCAGGTGGAGAATGTGGAGCGGCATTTAAGTAGACAGGGTCGCAGCCGGGACCGCTTCCAGGATGTTCTGCGGGCAGTCGTCGAGGTGCGGCGGCCTTCGATTTTTGGCGAAACAATTATTGTCCTAACTTTTCTTCCTATTCTTTCGCTTCAGGGAATCGAGGGCAAAATGTTTTCACCTCTGGCCATAATGGTGGCTATAGCTCTTTTCTCTTCCCTCCTTCTTTCCATTTTTGTGGTGCCAGTTCTTTGCTATTATCTGATGCGCGGTCGGGATGAGCAAGGAGAAACACTTCTTGTCCGGCTGACCAAAAAAATTTACCTTCCTCTTCTGAATCTGGCCCTGCGTTTTCGTGCCCCTGTGATATTCCTGACCATCCTTTTGCTGGCCGGCGGCATTTATATTTATCCTCGTCTGGGACGGGAATTTGTTCCCGTCATGGATGAGGGTGCCTTTGATATGGATATTCAGCTTCTTCCGGGAATTTCCCTCGATCAGGCACTGGCCGTCAGTGCCCTTGTCCAGAAAAAGCTCAAGGAATTCCCAGAACTGGAAATTATTGTCAGCCGTACCGGACAGACAGGAGTGGCCGTGGAGGCGAGGGGGGTGGATAAAACGGGCAATGTCGGTTCCCTCCGTCCCCGTTCGGAGTGGAAAAACGCCCGCACCTTCCAGGAACTGATTACTAAAATGAGAAAAGCTCTTGAGCCCATTCCCGGAATGGTTTACAGCTTCAGTCAGCCCATTCAGTGCCGCATTGACGAACTGGTGGCTGGCACGAGGTCCCAATTAATTTTGAAAATTTTTGGTGAAGACCTGACCTTGCTGCGGGAGAAGGCGGCAGAAATAGCTTCGGTCCTGGCTGAAGTAAGGGGAGCGACAGATATGGTGATTGAGCAGGTAGCCGGTCAGCTTTATCTCAATATTGAGTGTGATCGGGCTAAAATGGCCCGTTATGGTTTGAATACCCGGGATGTTCTGGCTGTGGTTGAAATGGCTGTGGGCGGTAAGGTGGCCACAACCTATTATGAAGGTAACAGATATTTTGATCTGGTCCTTCGTTTCCCTGCAAATTACCGGAACTCGGCTGAGAAGATGGGCGAGATTTTACTTCGCCGAGCTGAGGGAGGCTTGATCCCTCTGAGTGAGGTGGCGCGCCTTGAATTGAGGGAAGGACCGGTTCAGATAAGCCGGGAAAATGGTTTCCGGAGAATCGGGATTGAGCTCAATGTTTCGGGCCGCGACATTGGCAGTTTTGTCGCTGAAGCCAGGAAGCTAATCAGAGAAAGGGTTTCTCTTCCTCCGGGCATGACCCTTTCCTGGGGTGGCCAGTTTGAGAATCAGCAAAGGGCCATGCGCCGGCTGATGATTATCACGCCCGTTGTTCTGGGCACAATTCTTATCTTTCTTTTTCTCACTTTTGGTTCGCTCCGGTTGGTTCTGATTCTTTTTGTAAGTTTACCTCTGGCTCTGGTCGGCGGTGTTTTTTCTCTCTGGCTTTCAGGTCTTTATCTTTCGGTGCCAGCCTCGGTGGGCTTTATTGCTCTTCTGGGCATTGCCGTGCTGAATGGCCTGATGCTTCTCAATCAGATTATGTTGGAAGAGAAAAGAGGTCCAGAGATCAGGGCCTGTATTCTGGGAGCCTGTGAAATAAGATTGCGACCGGTACTGATGACCGCCGGGACAACCATCCTGGGCTTACTTCCTCTTTTGGCCGCCAGCGGCCCTGGCTCTGAAATTCAGCGACCCCTGGCAGTTGTCGTCTGCGGCGGGCTGGCCACCTCAACCCTGCTGACTCTCATCGTCCTGCCAGTCCTCGCTTCCCTCATCCTGAGCAGGGACACAAGTACCTAAAATTGGTGCCACCTTACTTATTTACCAAATTTTTAAATGTGCCGTTTACCATTTCACCAATTTTTCATCCCATTTTAATTGTTATTTCAGGCGGGCCGATTTGGACCTGGTGTGAGCTGTATTAATGCATTTCCTTAAAAAGCTTTTTACCAGATATGCCCGAGGCTTTTTACTGTTTCTCTTTAAGCTCCCATTTAGGGCCTTCAACTATTTTGCCTTCAGCATCAACCTGAACCTCGCCTTTCTGGTCGGTCCGGGCGAGTTCGGCTTCGTATAAGAAAATAGGTGAGGATAATTTGATGATTACTTTTTTCCCTGCCTGCTCTTTGATCTCTGCCTGAACTTCGGCTTTTTCCAAACGGACAACAGTTGAGCCCGTTTCTTCCGTCACTTTTTTGATAGATTCAGCCACAGCCACGGGAAGCTCCTCCCAGGTGATAATGGAGGAGATATCGATCACCGTGCCATCCTCAGCGATTTCAATTTCGCCTTTATTTTCCTTGAATTCAATATCATAAAGAGTGGTGCTATCAATTTTTTCTGTTTCGACCAATCCGATTTCAGCCCCTGAGAAATATTTATTTACCACTTCAGCCACTGCGGGCGGCAGTTCAACCTTAGCCTGAGGAGCCAGGCTCGCTTCCTCTCCCGGCATTTCTTTTTTAGCCCTCGTCTGACAGCCAGGATTCAGGACTATTAAAGCAGCCACTAAAAGGATAATAAAATATGGATACCTCATCCTGACCTCCTCTTAAGTTCTTATTTAATTTAATACAGCTCTTTTCTTTTTTCCATCTTAGAAAGGCTTTCCCGTAAAAACTTTGGTAACCTATTTGCTCTATATTGTCTCTATATATTGGCTCTATTTTTTAAAATCAATAGATTATTAATCTTAAGAAATCGAGGGACCTATAAATGCACTTTGAAATTGAAAGGCAATTTTTTATCTAACTTTTTAAAAGGAGGCTTTGCTTTAAATTGACCCACCTTCAGGTTTAGAATAGCGTCTGTTAACTTATGTTTGATCTTTTAAATAATATCGCTTCACTCACGGGGTTAATTGATTAGAATCCAATTGCCCCTTAATCCAGTTTTAGCAGCCAGTTCTGGCGGAATCAAAGTGGACATTAATTTCTAACTGAAGATAATCTTTCTTCATTCTTGCTTTTTTCTTTTTTCACTAATAAAAATTATGAGAATTTGACCTGGATTGACCTGGATAAAGGAAACGATAAGAAAGGAGGTTCGAATAATGTGGCCCGAAAAAAGGTTCAATTTAAGTCAATCAGCCCTGGCTGTTCTCGCCCTTCTGATTGGACTTTCTTTCATTTCAGCTCCAGCCAATGGACAGCTAAAGACCAAAAAAGTTGAATTTGAGGCTCAGGCGGCCCTGAGCTACATTCGTGATTTAGCCTCTGAGGCGATGCTCGGCCGGCGCAGCGGCCACCAGGGAGGGGAGGCGGCGGCAGATTATATTGCTGCCCGCTTTAAGGAATGGGGAATTGAGCCAGCCGGCGAAAATGGTACTTATTTCCAGAATTTTACCGTTGATTTAAACCTGGTGGAGGAGGGCGTTCATTTTGAATTGATTACACCGCGTACCCGGCGCTCCTTCTATTATGGCGAAGATTGGCGCGTTCAGAGTTTTTCCGGCTCAGCTCAAGCTACAGCTGAAATTGTCTTCGTAGGTTACGGCCTTCGCGATGAAAAAGCAAAATATGATGACTATGCTGGCCTTGACATTAAAGGCAAATGGATTCTTTTAGCCTCCAATCCGCCAGCCTCATGGGCTGAAAAGTTCGGCCCCGCCACCAGCCTGGATCGTCGGATTCGCACTGCCCAGGAATTAGGGGCCAGAGGAGTTTTTATTTTCAGGCGGGAAGAAGCGGCGGCAGCTTCACCAGCCCGGGGAGCCCGCTTCGGGTTAGGCCGCGAAATTTACCGGCCCGATTTTGCCATTATTTCCATTGAAAACAGAATCGTTGACGCTATCTTTCGCGAGCTGCTCACCGACCTTCGCTATGTCTTTCAGGAAATAGAAAACCAGTCAAGGCCCATGTCCTTCGCCACCGGAATCAAGGCTTTCCTCAGTGTCAACGCCCGATTTGAGGAAAAGCGGCCAACCAGAAATGTTCTCGGTAAAATCAGTGGTTCTGACCCTCTGCTTAAAGATGAATCTGTCATCATTGGTGCCCATATGGACCATCTTGGCGTTGACCCGCTGGGTGAAGTTATGAATGGGGCTAATGATAATGCTTCAGGTACGGCTGTCGTCATGGAAATTGCCCGGGTGATGAAGCTCAATCGAGCCAGGCCCAAGCGAACCATAATCTTTGCCCTCTGGGCCGCCGAGGAGCAAGGTCTCCTCGGTTCCCGCTATTTCGCTGATCATCCCCTTGTGCCGCTTGAAAAAACTGTGGCCTATCTCAATCTGGACATGGTGGGTCATGGCAGCGGCAACGTCAATTTCCGGGGAATCTATTATGGTCCTGAAGTCTGGGAAGTGCTGAGGGCCAGGTTGCCGAAGGAAATCCTGGATTATGTCAGGCCAGGACGTGGCGGACCAGGTGGCTCTGACCACAGCTCCTTTCTGGCTAAAGGAGTTCCTGCCTTTGCCCTCATGACTGAGGGCTATCACTTCAAATACCACCAGGCCAATGATGTGATTGAACTGATTAAGCCCGAACTGTTAAAGAAGACTGGTGAATTTGTTATGGCTGCAGCTACGATTCTGGCTAACGAAAAGGGCGATTTCTTTCCCCCACAGCGTCTCGAGCGCTATCACTGGCGCTTTCAGACCCTGATCAATTTCCGCTTTGAGCCAGCCAGTAAAATAATCGAAGGCCACAAAGAGGCCAGGGATGCCCATGTTGATCTGCAGCTTGCCAGGCTCGTGCCACCAGAGGGAGTGACGGGTGATGCCCTGCGGGTGGAAATGATTCGCCAGCTTTTAAATCTTCCAGACAACATAAAGAAAACCAACCTGGCTCTGTTCAGTGATGCGGCTGGACTTCAGAGTGCTATGAGCCAGGGAAAAACCTCGATTCTTCCAGGAATCAAGGGGATTGATGTTCTTAAGGGAGAACCTCGCTGGGCCAAGGTTTTAGCTGAAATGGGCCTTTATTTTATCCTGGAAGATGCCGGAGCCCTATTTCAGGAGGACAAATTAAGCGACGAAGCCAGGGAAATCATTCAGGCCATAAATCAGGCTGGTCTGCTGTTTCTCGTGAACGATCCCACTGAAATCCAGATCAAAGAAATATTAAATAGTTCTATAAAACCAGGAATAATAGGAATAATAGGAAGAGAAATTCCCTCAAAAGAGACGTTGGAGCTTATCAGGGCCAGGGGAGCCGGCTTCGGGCTGGTGGCAGCCCAGGGCACTGAGCCTGCCCTTTATGTTCAGAAATTGCTGGAAGCTCGAAAATTAATCGGCAGTAGCAACTTGTTTATCGTTAATGGTCCCTGCCTCTGGGAGAAAGATGGACAGGATTTGATGTTTCAGATTATAGCTGAACTTCTTAAAGAAAAAATTGAAAGTAGCGAGCTGGGCAGCCTCCTTTCAGGTAATTTTCTGCGCCTTCTGAGCCTGGCCCGCGGTGAAGTCACTTCCTCCCCAGCCCGAAGATAAAAAACAATAGGTTAATTTTTTGTTTATCGAAGTTTGAAGAATTTAAATTGGAAAAACCCGAAATCGCTGTCAATATTCTGATTAAAACTGGTTCTGATTAAATTTACCCATTAAATTTAACTCAGGTTGAAGCAAGGTTGCGCCAGCCCCAGGAACCAACGATTTTAGACCTTGATTTTCTGGCAGCTAAAATTGGCCACGAGGCTGGCTGATTTTATTTTTGAATAAAGTTTTAATAATAATTTTCGTCGACTGAAACTAAATTAAGGAGAGGGGAATGGCCAGAATTTTAATCATTTATGATTCAAAAACAGGCCATACGGCCAGAATGGCCCGGGCCGTGGCCCAGGGAGCCAGAGAGATCAGGGGCGCTGAGGTCGTGGTTAAAAGGGTGCAAAAGGCCAGTCTGAGTGATCTGGTCGAAGCTGAGGCCATCATCTTGGGCTCACCCACATATTACGGACAGATGTCAGCCCGAATGAAGGACTTTATTGACCGGTCCGTTAAAATCCATGGGCAACTGGAAGGCAAGGTGGGCGCTGCTTTCACCAGTTCAGGCGGAACCGCTACCGGAGCTGAAACGACCCTTTTTTCAATTCTTCAGGCAATGCTCATTCATGGAATGATAATTCAGGGGAGGGCTAAAGATAAGCATTATGGAGCTGCGGCTGTAGAAAGGCCGGGGAAAAAGGAGATGGAATCCTGCCGCGACCTTGGTAAAAGAGTGGCCACTCTTGCTCTTAAATTAAAAGCTAAATAAGTTAAGAATAAAATTTTAATTTCTGACAGGTCTTAGCTGATTTCTTCTTCTTTAACCCCGAGCACTTTAAGAATCCTCAGGGAGGCGGGAACAATCTGATTATTGATATAATAATCGGTGTCCACATTTTCGAGGCGGGCGAATTCAACGGGCTGGGCTCTTTCTGAAATCGAACCCTGTCCTTTTTCAATGACGAAACCAATCACGCTGCCTTCACTTACCGGTATTCCTCGGGCGACGAGTTTTCTGGCTGCGCCAATATGGGGAGAAATTTGCTTGTATTCGGCCAGAGGCTTGGAAAGCTGCTCATAAACAACCAGGTCTTTTAGCTCCACCTTTCTCTCCTTGAGTTTCTTAATGCTCTCCTTGACCAGAGCGATTGCCCCTCTTACGTCCTTTTTCTCGAGGATTAATCTCAGGATACCTTCCTGAGTTCTTTTAGAGAGGTTTGACCAGTCTCGCCTCACTTTTTCCAATCCTCTTATTTTTAAATTCCCGGCTTCGTCAATAAGAGCATAGCGTTTTTTGGCGACACCGCCCCCTACCTCCCGGGGAATAAAGATGCCGCGCTGATAAAAATTCTCTAATTCCATTCTCATGATGCCGGGAAGCTTCTCATTAACTTCTTCGAGAAAAGTGAGCAGGGCCTTTTTGCTTTTCCCATCAAGGCCAAGAAAAGCAGAATCTGTATCGCCATAAATTGGTCTGAAACCGGCGGCTTCAGCTTCATCCATAATCTTCTTTATCCAGTATCGACCGAAGGAGGTAATCGATTCGGCGCATTCCTTGGAATACCATTTTGATGCCGGAAAAGCATAATAGCCATAGCTGGCATTGGCAATTGTTTTTAAGGCCAGCTGGCGGTTATGGAGGAGGTTATACTCGAGGGAACCAGGCTCATATTTTTTCATTTCTTTCTTTATTTTCTGCCTTTCCGCCAGCAGGTCTTTGATGACCGTGGCTTCAAAACCGGGCTTCTTCTGGCAGAACCAGTAAGGAAGGTCCGGTACTTTGTGGCCGTCCCGGGCGCAGCAGCTGCAGTTAAGGGTTTCTAAGGAGACATTGTAAGTAGCAATAATTGAGGGATAAAGGGAAGCGAAATCGATGACGGCAATATTTTCATGCAGGCCGGCCTCGGGTTCCCGGACATAACCTCCCATGTAGGTTTCTTTCTGTCTGGCTTGAATTTCCTCAAATTTCGGTTGATTGGGAATAATGCGGCCCATTTCCTTGGCTCTTCGAGTGTAATACCATTCGACCAGCTGGCTGTACATCATCCGGGAAACATCAAAAAGGCTCTGACCGACAATTCGGGTGAGCTCGCAGATCTGAGGCAAAAGGACAAGGGAAAGTCGATAGGTTAGCTCGGCGTCTTTGAGAGAATAGCGGGCCAGGGTTTCTAAATTTCTTTCCTCCTTCCACGCCTCGAGAATATCCGAATATTCCATCTCAATTTTTTCATCGCCCAGGATCTCTGAAGAGACGGCATCCAGGCTGAGAACCTCTGTCTGGAGCATCGGGGCCAGAATATTGTTGACAAAATTAAAAATATCAATATGGACAAGCCCCTTGAGTCTGGCTGTGCTGATGCGGGCTCTCTTGGAAAGAGTCACGCCCGAACGATCCACGGAAAGGTCATCCAGCTTCGCCTTCAGTTTAGCCGCCCTTTCTCTCAGGACAACAAAATCGAAAAGGTCGGAATTGAAACCGGAAATGATATCGGGATCATAATCGTTGACGATTTCCACAAATCTTTCAATTAGCTCTTTTTCATCCCGGACAATCTCCACGAAACCAGGAAATTTACCCTTTTTATAAGTGAGGACCTTCTCGAATTTATCGCCATAAAGAGAGAGCATGATTAATTGTCTTTCGCCCCTTTTTTCCTCAATGACTTCGGTATCGAAGGCCAGAATTTTGAGGGAATAAGGTTTTCCCTCACTTCTAACAATCTTTCGGGCTTCAAGAATAAGGTCAGCCTTAAAATCAAAGTGGCGGGGCTCGCCCTCAACCGAAAGCCAATCAAGACAGGCAAAGGAATTATCCACGAGATAGGTGCGATAAAAACCGAGTTGATATTCGTATTCCTCGAGAATGGAACCGGAGCCGCCTCTTTTTTTCTCCAGAACCTTAATTAGATCCCGGATTTTTTGGGGATCCGGTGGCCAGAAACACCTGATTTTTAAAAACTCCTTTTCCTCGCCAAAGAGATTCTTCCTTTCAATTTCCATGCCCTTTATGGCGGTTCCTTCCTTTTTCAATATTTCGCCAATTTCTTTTCTGGCCCGATCGAGGCTGGCCGGAAGGACATAAAAATAAGGTTCGTAAGAGGGGTCAAGTACGACTGCCCTTCGACCATCATCAGTTCGGCCAAAGAGGATGGTATAAAGCTTATCCTCAAGAACATCGTAATCAAGGTCGATCAGGTAAAATTTTTTCATCCCCCACCTCCTCCCTTAATATAATCCGGCGAGGAAAAAGAGGCAAGTCGAGCCACCCGCAGGTCCCTTCGAGCCTTTATTTCAGACTGGAGTTAACCGTGTTCTGCCTACTTGACTTAAGCCAATTTTTTCTAATTCTGGTTCTCTCTGGCCTTGGGAGGGGGAGCGAGAAGAGTTGAGGCTCTGATAAGTCTTAAATTCTGAGAAGGCTTAAGAAGTTCCGGGATGAAGTTTGGCGGCAGATAATTCATTTCTTCTCTTTCCTGTTGATATTCCTTTCATGAGGACTGCAGACCATAAGCTTGCTGGAGCCGAATCGCTTATTAAGTCCCTGAAGATTTTTGTTCTTCTTCAGAGAAGCGGGAGGGACCTGAATGTTTAAGCAAGCATGATTTAATCGATGAAAAGACTAAACTAAATAGATTAAAAATCATAGGGACAACAGCTTAACTTGAAGCCGCAAGAAGATGAAGAGGTCAAAAATTTCTGGTCGGATGCCTTTTCTATTCTTTTTTCTTTAAGAAATTTTCCTCTTTAAAAACCAGAAGCTCTGAAAGTCGAAGCTGACCATCTTTAGCGAGAAAGGAGCGAATCGGCAAGAGGCAGATATCAATTGACTATATAACAAATTTATTATAAAATGAACAAAAATTTTCCTGAAGGAAGGCATTATGGGTAAACTGGCAAAAGAAGATAAAAGATGGCTGGAAGAAAAATTTGGAACCAGAGTCAATTTCCGTCTGGACGAAAGAATCCTTTACAGCCATGATATTGCCTCGATTCCCCTTCTTTTCAGCCGGCTCATCGGTGCGACCATCCCTGAGGCTGTGGTTCAACCAGAATCAGAAGAGGAACTCATTTCTTTAGTCCGCTGGGCCACAGAAAGGAAAATTCCCCTGATTCCGAGGGGAAAGGGAACCTCTGGTTATGGTGGGGTTATTCCGATTAAAGGCGGAATAGTTGTCGATTTCTACCGGTTGCGGCGGATAATTTCCATCGATAAAGAAAACAGACAGTGACGGTCGAACCTGGCCTCAGCTGGGAGCAGCTCGATCGGGAGCTAAAAAAAGAGGGTTTAACCCTTCGCCTTTATCCCACGAGTTACCCCTCTTCAACGCCTGGAGGCTGGCTGGCCCAGGGTGGAGCGGGCATTGGCTCCTATGAATATGGCTGGTTTGATCGCCAGGTCGTTTCAGCCAGGATTGTTTTGCCAGCGGGCGAGGTCAGAGAGGTGACCAGTTCTTAACTTGAAATAATTTCGGAAGCTGAGGGAATTACCGGTCTTATTAGCCAGGTTACTTTCTATATCCAGCCTGATGAAGAGCTCGAAGTTCTGGCTCTGGCCTGCCCTGATCCCCATTCTCTCGAAAACATTTTTAAAGAATTTATCGCGCGCCAGCTTCCTCTCTGGTCGGTTACTTTCATCAACCCCCGAATGGCTGAAATGAAGAATCGGGCTCCCCTCAGATTGCACCATGGCCAGCCAGCTGAAGCCAGGGTCATTCTGCCAGCTGCCTATATTGCCACCATAGCTTTTCGCCAGAAGGATGAGAAAAGGATAAAAGATGAGATCAATGAAATTATGGCCAGCTGTCAGGGCGAGCTTCTGAGTCCGGAAATTGCCCGGCATGAATGGGCCAACCGATTTAATTTGATGATTGTCAAAAGGCTCGGTCCATCCCTGGTGCCAGCAGAGGTTGTGGTTCCTCTGGAAAAACTGGGTGAGGTCATGGAAGAAATTGAAGCCAGCATCAATCAGCCCCTGGTTAAAGAAGGAGTGATCATCCGGCAGGGAAGAAACGGTCAGAGCGAGGCTGTTCTCCTGGGTTTTATTCCCAGCGACCAGCGCCGCTTTAGCTACAATTTTGTCTTTGGCCTGGTCCTGACCGTAATTAAAATTGCGGAAAAATATGGCGGACGACCCTATTCCACCGGTCTCTATTTTGGGGCTAAAGCAGCCAGAGTGCTAGGTGGCGAAAAGAGGGAGAAGATCAGGGCCTTTAAGAAGCAGATTGATCCTCACAATATCCTTAATCCAGGAAAAGTTCTGGGAAACCGGACTTTGGATATTTTAATGACCCTATTGGGCTCCCTTGAAGCCCTTATCCGGCCTTTCGGTAATGTGGTGACTACCAGGGTCGGCGAAAGAATAGAAAAGGAAAAAGCTGGCCTTCCAGCCGATGTTGTCTGGTATGCCTATGCCTGTTCCCAATGTGGCTATTGTGTGGATGAGTGTGACCAGTTTTACGGTCGGGGCTGGGAAAGTCAATCGCCCCGGGGCAAATGGTACTGGCTCCGGGAATATATGGCCGGAAAAGTTAAATGGAATCAGTTCATAGTCGACACTTTCCTAGTCTGCACCACCTGTGAACTCTGTAATCTTCGCTGTTCAGCCTCCTTACCCATTGAGCCGAGCTGGATGAAACTGCGGGGAAAGCTTGTCCATGAAGATAGACAGATGACCTTTCCTCCCTTTGAAATCATGGCCGCGGCCCTTCGTTCCCAGGGGGATATCTGGGCCGGTTATCGCCGTCATCGCTCCGACTGGTTCCCCCAGGAACTCAGAGCCAAACATGGTCCGGGAAGAAAAAGCGAGAATGTTTATTTCGCTGGCTGCACCGCTTCTTATGTGGAGAAAGATATTGCCCAGGCTTCTGTTACCCTTCTTGATGCCGCCGGTATTGATTTTACTTATATCGGCCAGAATGAGAATTGCTGTGGCACGCCGATGCTGGTGGCTGGCAAGTGGGACGTTTTTGAAGAAACGATGCGACATAATTTGGAACAGGTCAAAGCCTGTGGCGCCTCCACGGTCATTACTTCCTGTCCAGCCTGCGATATGATGTGGCGTCATGTCTATCCCCAGTGGGCCAGAAAATTGGGCCTTGATTATCCGATAAAAACTAAACATTATTCAGAGCTCGTAGCCGAGAAGATTCGTTCGGGCGAATTCAGATTCAGTCATGAGGTTAAGGCCACGGTTACCTGGCACGATTCCTGCCATATTGGCCGGGTTTCAGGTGTTTATGAGGAGCCAAGGGAGATAATAAAGGCGATTCCCGGCGTTAAGTTCGTGGAAATGCCCTTCAATCGGGAGGAAGCCCATTGCTGTGGCAGTGTCCTCACCCTGATTAAGGAGCCGCCCGTAGCGGCGGAAGTGGGCCGTCTCAGACTGGAAGAGGCTCTGGAAGTTAAGGCCGATTCAGTTCTGGCCTTATGCCCCTGCTGTGAATTTCAATTCCGGGTCACCAGGGAGAAAAAACAGCTTCCTCTGGAGATTAAGGATTTGGCTACATTTGCCTGTCAGGGCCTGGGCAAGAATTTTTCCGACCCTTCCCCTGAAGTTCAAAGACAATGGGCTGTTTTTGAAAAAATGATTGCCCTGATGACTCCAGAAGGCCTGGCTGACTTGATGGATTCCATGTGGCCCGAGCTTTTAGCAGCCATGCCCCTTGGCCTGGGTAAAATGATGCATTTTCTGGGCAAAAGTGGCCTATTCGGTCAGGCTGCCTTCGGCTTGATGAAACCCCTTTTCCCCTTTCTTTTCCCCCGCCTCCTTCCGGGAATGATGCCCAAGGTCTTTCCGGTCATGCTCCAGAGAATTGAGGCCAGAATTCCCATGCCTGATTATATGAAGGAACAGATGCCAGAGCTGCTGCCTAAGGTCATGGATAATATCATGCCGAAGATGCTGCCCATGGTCGTTCCTCTTGTTGTTCCCAGAATGATAGCCTACCTACAGCGCTAAGAAAAAATTTTTGACCTTTCCCTTTAAACCATCTAAATTGAAAAAGTAAAAACCACAGAAAAGGAATAATCTGACAGGAGAGGTAGGGCAAATTTATAAAGAACTGGTTTTTCTTCTTAGCTCTTTCATCTTAATTTGCTTTTTTCTTCTGGCTGAATTCCTGTACTTGAAGAAGGCAAGGCAAAAGCTAGCTTGGTGTGTGGCCGTGGGTGGCATCAGGGGAAAATCATCAGTAACCAGGTTAATTGCTGCCGCTTTAAGAGAGGCGGGAATAAAGACTCTTGCCCGGACAACAGGTTCGAAGCCGGTTATCATTTTTCCGGATGGGCAGGAGGAAGAGATCCAGCGAACGGGTCTTCCCAATATTCTTGAAGGCAAAAAAATTTTGAATCTGGCCTGGAAAACGAAAGCTCAGGCCTTGGTGGTTGAACTTATGGCCATCAATCCTGAATGCCTTGAAGCCGAGGTCAGGAAGATCTTTAAGCCTCAGCTCCTCATTTTGACAAATTTTCGACCTGACCATCTGGAGGAATTGGGCCGAAGCCGGGAAGAAGTGGCCCGGAATCTGCTTCGAGCCGTTTCCAAGAATTCAACTGTTCTTCTTCTGGAAGAAGAAATTACCCCAGAGATAAAAGAATATCTGAAGAAAAAAGGGGTATCTTTAGTTGTTGCTTCTAATATTGTTGCTTCTAATGAGGCAGGACCGACTCAATCCGGGATAGGGACCGGGAAAGGGAGAATGGCAGAATGGGAGAATTTAGCTCCGAAAGATTGGCGAGCGTGTTTCGGTGATGATTTCCCTCAAAATATTCGCTTGGCTCTAGCCGCGACGCGCTATCTGGGTATCAGCGAGGCCATAGCTATCTCTGGCCTGAGAAAAGCTAGGCCTGATTTTGGCAGCCTGAAAATCTGGGAATATGCTTTACCAGGAAAGCCCTGCGGTTATCTGGCCAGTGCTTTTGCCGCCAACGAGCCTGAATCCTCAGCCCTGGTTATCAAGAAAATAAAAGAAATAATTCCCTGGGAAAAAAAGAAAATCTATGGCCTGCTTCTTTTCCGGCGGGATCGAGGCGATCGAACCTGGCAATGGTTGCAGGCCATCCAGGATGGCTTTTTTGCTGAATTCGATGGCCTTTTTCTCTCCAATTGCCCCTTTTTTTCTCTCTTCCGGACACGGCCAAAGGTGAAAGGACGCTCCTGGCCAGGGCTTTTTTCTCTGAAAAAACCCAAGAAGCCTTTTTCAGGAGACGAGGATTTTTCTGATCGGGGGAAAATTGGCTCTCAAAAGAAAAGACCAGGTTTTGAAGAAGGAAAAATCAGCTGGGAGAAGAGGGAAAAGGGGAGAGGAAATGAGGCTAGTCTCCAGGGGAAAGAAAAGTATGGGAATGGGGATGGGGATGGGAATGGGAATGGGAATGGGAAAAGCGGCGTCGAATCAGGCGAAATCATTATTCCAGAAATAATAAGGCTGAGCCCGGAAAAGGTCATGGCTCTTGCTGAAGAATTAAGCCAGAAGGAAGAGAGGGACTGGATACTCATTGGCCTGGGCAATATTGTCGGTCTCGGAGAGAAGCTTGTTGATTTATGGGAGAGAAAAGGCAGGAGAATCCATGGTTGAGAAGTTTTTCCTGGGTGTGGTGCTGGCCCTTATTTATAGCGAATTGACTGGAATTGTGCCCGGAGGCCTTATTGTCCCAGCCTTTGTGGCCACCAGCCTGGATCGACCTCTAAGAGCCCTGATTACTCTGGCCGCTGCCTTAATAGCTATGGCGATTTATCGTCTGGCCTCAAAATATTTTCTTCTTTTTGGCCGCCGCCGCTTCGTCTTTCTTTTACTTCTCGGAGCCTGTTTGAGCGAATTGAGTTTTTATTTAAGCCGATTCTCTTCAGCCCAGGGCGCTCAGGTTTTTCTTTCTCCTGAATGGCGAGTTCTTGGCTTGATTATTCCAGGCTTGCTGGCCAGTAATCTCGAGCGCCAGAAATTCTGGCTGGCCCTGGCTTCTTTTGTTATTGTCACCATCATGGCCTATTTTGCCGGGAAAATAATTGGTTAAGGAGAAGCATTGAGGCTAAATTTGATCTGAAATGGTCCGGGGTAGTGGCGTTAATTCTCGGCCGGATTAAAAGAAAGAGGAAAGAAAAATATATTTTTCGAAATAAGAAGAAGATGCTTGCTCCAGACAGGGAAAAAAGCTTGAGGAAAGAGAAAGAAAATAAAATTTATAAGCTGCCTATGGAAGGCAGGTGGATATGGAAAATTGACTGAAACTTGAGACGGCAGGAAAGACCGGAAAGAAAAGGGCAGGAGAATGTCAGCAACAGGAAGATGAAAATAAAAATTGAAAAGCAGAGATCAGGGAAAGATTAGATTAAAAAATGGTAGGGAGAAGAAGGCTTTCGGAAATGATGACTTATGGGCTTGCCGGTTTGAGTCTTATTTTTTTCCTTCTGGCTCGTTTTTTACCCTGGAAGCCTGAAGAGCTGGAAACGATGCTTTCAGCTTCTACCGAGATGCAAAGAGCCATCAACCTGGTTCGTTCCTGCCGGGAGGAAAAAAGTCTCCCCTTTGACCTGAAAACTGATCCCAATCAGACCGGTCTAATAGGTCTAAAGTGGTCAGCTCTCACGACAACTTTAGGCCAGCTTGAAGCTAAAAGAACCACCACCAACCCCGATTTTGCCGGTCTCATTGTTTATCTTCTCAGGCAGGCTGGTGTCAAAAGAGGGGAGGCGGTGGCTATTGGTGCCTCCAGTTCTTTTCCAGCCCTGATTATAGCTTCACTGGCAGCGTGCAAAGCCCTTGAAATTAATCCAATTTATATTGTTTCCCTGGGGGCATCACAATGGGGGGCCAATGATCCTCGCTTTACGTGGCTCGATATTCAGGATTGCCTGGAGGAAGCTCGATGGTTGCCGGGACTTCCCGTGGCTCTTTCTTTAGGCGGAGCCAGGGATAATGGCCCGGGCCTCGAGCCTGAAGCAAAAGAGATGCTTCTCAGAAAAATTAGCGAGAGGGGCTTAAAGCTAATTCACGAGCCTGATCTTGAAAAGAATGTGGCCCTTCGTTTGAATCTCTATGAAACCGGTGCCAGGGGAAAAAGGATTGGCGCCTTTATTAACATTGGCGGCGGCTGGGCCAACATGGGCGAAAGCGAGGAAATCCTGCGCCTTCCGCCCGGATTGAATATTATTGACCGGACGGCGGAACAATTCCAGGGAGTTGTCTGGGAGATGGGACGACGCCGGATTCCAGTCATCCATCTTTTATACATTAAAGGCCTGGCGGAGAAGTATGGTTTGCCCTGGGATCCAGAACCCCTGCCCCAGCCTGGCCAGAGTGGCTTTTATCGGCTGGCCCGGTCTTCAGCCCGCCATTTTAAGCTTTTAGCCATAACCTATCTTTTAATCGCCTCTCTTTGCCTCCTTTTCTTCCCCAAAAAATGGTGCCACCCAAAAATGGTGCCACCTTACACATTTACTATTTATTCATAAATAGGTGACGCCTTACTTATTTACTCTTTTTATGAACAGTACCTCTTTTTAAGCTCTTCAAGAATGGCTTCAAAATATTCATGTTTGCCCGGACCAATAATTTCTTTTTCCACCCGTTCAAATTCTTCCTGCAATTTTCTTTGAGCTTCTGCTGAAAGGCGCTCATTTCCCATGGGATAAAGTATGTTATCTTCTTTAAATATATGCTGGCTGAGGAGAGAAGCATAGGCGCGTGCATTTCGGGCCCAGTCGATGCCAGCCTTTTTATCGCCTCTTTCTAACCGCTCCACTGCCTCTTTCATGGCCCGAACATGGGCTCGACCTTCATCATGTTCAGCCAGCATAACCCCAATCGGTCCACCCTGCCGGGGAATGCCAGCTTTTTCCAGGGCCGGGAAAAGCAAATCTTCTTCTTTGGCGTGATGGCAGCGGTCAGCAAAACCGGTAATAAATTCAATGGCTTTTTTTACCTGTTCGAGATCAACCGGTTCCTCTCTTTCAAATCTTGTGGCCAGATTTTCAAGGACCTTGAGCATGGTTTTTATGGCTTCATGCTCAGCCATTAAGATTTCGGTTGGTCCTGTTTTTCCCTGAGTATTTTTCTTCTGTTCCATTTTTTGCCTCCTTGCCTGATTGCATTCTTTTCTGAATCTGAAAGAAGATATTTTTTATTTACTTTCAGCAAGTCACCAAGGGTCAGATTTTTTAGCTCTTCATTCAATTTGGCTTCAAGCTCAAGGATTTTTCTCCTGAGAACACAGGTCTTAATATCCGGGCAAAGCTCCTTTCGCCACAGGCATTCCTGAAGCTCAACTTTTCCCTGAAAAGATTCGATCACCTGAAGAATTTTCAGGCTGTCGGACTCAAGCCCGAGCCAGAAGCCTCCTCCTCTTCCCCTGGCTGATTTAAGAAAGCCTTTTTTCTGAAGCTCCTGCAGGATTCTTCTCAGAAATTGCCGGGAAATTTTCATTGCCTTAGAAAGTTTAGCTGTGTCGAGCCGCCTGTTCGGATTTTGAGCAATCAAGAGCAGAGCTTTGAGGGCGGCATCAGTGTCGCGTCTTAAAAGCTTCATCTTGATTAAATGATACACTATAAGTATCATTTTGTCAATCCTGAAATTATTAGGTTAAAATTGGATTCTTTTGATAAAAGGCCAAAAAGTCCACTCCTAGTCTCAGCAGACTAATTCTGTTTTGAAAGAGTGAAAAGATCTTTTGATGTTTGATACTTCATGCTTGATACATGATACTTGATGTTTTTGGTCTTCACTTTTTTGCCAATTTTGTTCTATGCCTGTGTGGTCTGAGCTTTCTTATTTTTGGCTCCGCGGATAAGATCATCCTGCCAGAAGTGATGTTACGGAGTGAGTTTTTCTAATCAGATAAAGGCTTGCCCGTAAAAAATTCCCCCTTTGACCCGATAAAAGATTTAAGGATATTTCTGGAGCGATTGGCCAAAATTAACTGGAAAATGAGTAGGAAAAGATTAAGGGAATGGGAATAAGATATCTTTTGCTGAGAGGGCAGAGTTTAAAGGCTCGCTGTTAAGCCTGACAGAGCTCGCTAAAAATTGTTCAGCGCTGGCGGATAAGAGTTATGGAGTGGAGGCAATTGTAGGAGTATAAGGTGCTCTTATCACGGCAGATGGCGCGCTCAATAATCAGGATACCATCAGGGTAATCATCCCAGCGGTACAGATTAACATCATATGACCTGCCAGTGATTGAGGCCAGCTCTTTTACGCCATGAGTTACCTTTTTTAAACCAATGTATTCCAGAATTCGATTAATTTCATCAATTTTGTCCAGATGGAGAAAGCGGCCACCTTCATCAATGGTTAAGTTCAGGCGGGGGCCTGGCTCAGGGAAAATGTAGCGCACGGTTTGCCTGTAAATATCAGAACTTTCCTCCTTGATGAACTGATATTCCTGGGGCTTTGCCAGTCCTAGGTCTTTTTTTAAATTATTCCAGGTTAACCGCTCCATCTTGGTTTGCTGGAAGTAGAAAAAGAGAAGACCAAAAATAATGACAAAGACGAGCGATCTGACAACATTTTCGGTTTCCCGGCGGAAAATGGAAATAATCAGGGAGAGAATAGCCAGACCTAATAGAACCAGAACTATTATCCTAACCAACCCTATTTCCATTTTTTTCTCCTATAAAATCATTTTTCAGTATTTTTGTCTTTCTGGTTTCAGTTTTTTGTTATTTTATCAAATCAGGAGTGAAGAGCAATAGTCAAGGAATTTTTCGCTATGATTCGGGATATTCTTGAATAGAGGGAAAAAGCAGCGACCAATCTGGAAGCCAAAGTTTTTTAAAATTAGGGATTGAGTAACCAGGCTTCTTTTCTTGATAGCGGAAAATTTTCCAGCACTTTTTAACCTGAATTATCCTGATTTACGGAGATAAAATGATTAAAACGGGGATTAGCGTAAGAAGGAAAAGTACATAGATGCAAGTTAATTTCAAAAATATGAAGGTTAAGCACCTAAGGATAGAACTCTGGGATCGATTAAGGGGACATTGCTTCTTGTTAAGCAGAAATTGGTTATTAAATCAACTAAAAAGTTAGGCTTATCCAGCGGATTTTTGATGGATAGAAATAATCTCAGGCAACCTTATAAAACCTGCAGATGAAGTTGCTTAAAAACGAGCTGAAGCCGAATATTATTCATCTTACTGGTATCTCTCTAATCGTCTTCCGCAAAGATGAAGCGGCGTAGATTCAATCCGCTTTTGAGCACCTTGAAAATTTATGATCTTTACCCACAAAAAAGTTTAGAGAACGAAAGGTTATAACCGGGCAAGACAGCATGGTTTTTTGCAGGTCCGGTTTGTCTTTTACGGAAATTGGTGAATGAGTAAGCAGGCACCAATTATAAGTGCTGTTTCAAAATATTTGGGGCATAAATTTGAGTAAGGCGTTAATTATAACAGGCTTAATCAATAAAAAATGGTCAGCTGATAAAAATTATTCTTGAGGGGGTAGAGAAACAAATAGTGCGTAATCAATAACAAATAGTCAGTTGAAAAAATAGGTAAATAAGTAAGCTGGCACCATTTTTGGAAACGGGGGGAGAAGAAAAATAGGTAAATAGGTAGGGTGGCACCAATTTATGAAATTGAGTAAAATAGGCCGGATGGAGGTGAGCCGTGCGAAAATTGATATTCCTGATTTTGGCTCCAGTAATTTTCTTTGGCCTTATTTTCTCTCAGCTGGAAAGGGGAGAGGGTCGGGCCACGCTTCTTCCACCGGATATTCTCCTAAACATAATTAACGAAGCCTCTGGAGATCTGGCTCTGCAGAACGAAATCTTTCTGGCCGGAGTCTGTCGCAATCGGCCCCCTGCCGAATACACCAGCGGTTATTTTGAAACAAGATTTCTTCTGGAAAAACTCAAAGAATATGGCCTGTCTCAGGCTGAAATCGTGGAGCTACCCACAAGAAGCCAAACAACCTGGGACGCAGAAAGGGCTGAGCTCTGGCTGGTTAAACCCACCCTCCAGAAACTGGCCGATTTAAAGGACATTCCGGCTGTCTTATGCCCCGGAAGTGTTTCGACTGATGTCACCGCCCCCCTGATTTATGTTGGTCCAGGCAACAGAGAAAGCTTTTATGAAGGCAAGGATGTTAAGGGCAAAATTGTTCTGGTCAATGGCTCGCCGGAAAGAGCCAGGCTCCTGGCAGTCGAAAAATATGGCGCTCTGGGGTTAATAGGCTATTCCTCCAGTCATCCTGAAGTTGATCCTGATCAGGTTGGCTGGAATTCTATCCGCCTAGGCGAGGGGCAAAAACCAACCTTTGCCTTTACGATTTCAACCAGGCAGGGACAGAGGCTGCGCGATCTTCTCGAAAATGGTCAGGAAATAGTGGTCAGAGCCATCGTTAAGACCCAGATGGTTCCCTACCGCGAAGAAATGGTAGCCGCACTTCTTCCGGGAAAAGAGCTGCCTGAGGAAGAGCTTGTTTTCACCGGTCATATCTTCGAGGGCTTTGCCAAACAGGGTGCTAATGACGATGCTTCTGGTTGCGTGGCCATTCTGGAGACAGCCCGGGTTCTTAAGAAGCTCAGCGACGAAGGCAAAATTCCACCCCTGCGGCGTTCCATCCGTTTTCTTTTTGTTCCGGAAATTTCAGGCACGGCCGCTTATATTCAGAAATATCCAGAAATTGCCCGTCGCTTTTTTGCCAATATTAACGAGGATATGGTCGGCGAAGCCCTGATCAAGAATAATGCCTATTTTTATATTGAGCGCTCACCCCATAGCCTGCCGAGCTATCTGGGTGACGTCATTGAATCTTTTGCTGAATGGATGAGCGACACCCAGCGCATTTCCCTGGAGGGAAGGTCAGGGGAGATGAATATTGTTTCGCCCACCGGCACCAGGGATCCTTTCTATTATCGAGTGGCTCCTTTCACCGGGGGGAGTGACCATGTTGTTTTTCTTGATGGCGGCGTGCGGGTACCGGCAGTGATGTTCATTGTCTGGCCTGATTTCTGGTATCATACGAGTGGCGACCTGCCGGATAAATCCGACTCCACCCAGCTCAAACGCGTCGTTGTCCTTTCCGCAGCCTCAGCTTCATTTCTGGCCAATGCCGGACCAGGTGAGGTTCCGCCTATCATAACTGAGGTTTCCTTAAGAGCTCAGAAACGTCTGGCCGAGGAATTAAAGAAAGCGGAAACGATTCTTCTCAAAGCGGATAAAGACAATTTGAATGAGCAGCGCAAAGAGGCGGTGAATCTTCTGGAGCAGGCTTTTAAGCGAGAGAGAGAAGCCCTGAATTCTATCAGGTTTTTCAGTCGCGGCGAGAAAAAAGCCGAAGAAAAAATTGACTCAAGAATCAGAACTTTCGAGACATTGAAGGCAGCTTATCTCAATTCTCTTGAGGAACTTTACCGCCAGCGATGTCTGGAGTTAAAAATGACGCCTGTCAGGCTTGCTCTCACGCCTGAAGAAATTCGGCTCAGCCGGATTATTCCGGTACGAACAGAAAAAATGAAGGGTTATTTCAATGCGCAGGAATTCAGAGAAAGAATGAGGGAGATTAAAGATTTACCAGCTTACAATCTGGGCCGGGCTGAATTTGAAGCTCGCAATTTTATCGACGGACAGAGGTCAATTTTTGAGATTCGCCAGGCCCTGGCCGCAGAATATGGACCAATTCCCTTAAAACAGGTCGAAAACTTTATCCTGGTACTCGAAAAAACCGGTTTCGTCACCCTGAAAAAAATTTAAAAAATTATCTCTGGTAATTTAAATAAGTTTGCTCTGTTCCGGTTTATAAAAATTTTATTTGATAAATTTAATTATCTGAAAGATTTAAATCCAGCCGAAAATAAATAAGCGCTAAAAATAGCCCCAAATGGCCCAATTTTTACCTAATTTTAATAAATCCTTAATTCTGTTTTTCCTGTTTTTAGGCCCATAAACCGGCTGAATTAAATTTATCCTCAGGCTATTTTAAGGACTTTTTAATCAGAAGCTTCTGAAGCAACCAGGTTCTCTTCCCTGAACCCCATTTAAAGGCAATAATTAGCTTCAGGTCAGAAATTTCGCCCGAGCAGAATTTGGAAGCAGGGGTCTTCAGCTTTTCCGGAATTTATTCAGTTTTCTTAAGAGGCTGAGGTTCCTTTTCCTTTATCTTCTCGAGCCGGCTTTCCAGCAAGCTCCGCAACTTACGGGCATTCTGGACAGCATAAGCCTGATAATCATTATTGAAATAGATGAAACATTCATTTACCCGGAGCTGACATAGATTTGAAGCCCAGACTTCAAGCTCAGTGTCAGGATAAAAATAGCGATAACCGGCTGTTAAGCCATGGAAGCGGACATAGGCCACCGGCGCCGTAACCACAGTTTCGGATGGCACCTGCCGGGAGGAAACGATACAGAAAATAACTTTTTTCTGGCGGAGAAGCTCATAGACAGGTTCTGTATACCAGCTGGGATGCCGGAATTCAATCACATTAAGGAAGCGAGTTTCAAGCTGGCCGAGAAAATCCTCAAGCAGCGGCAGATCAAGGCGCAGGGAAGGAGGCAGCTGAAAGAGGAGGCAACCAAGCTTTCTCCCGAGAGATTGAGCCAGGATATACATATAGCGTAAATCAGCTCTGACCTCCCGGAGTCTTTTTACATGGGTTATACGCCGGTTGGCCTTAAGGCTGAAGGTGAAACCATCGGGTGTAAGTTCGGCCCAGCGCTCAAGCGTCTCCGGTCGGGGGAAGCGATAAAAGGTCATATTTATTTCGACAGTGGAAAAATACTGGCAATAAAAAGGCAACCATTCTGATGGCTCTAAATTCTCTGGATAGAAAAGACCGCGCCAGCCACTGTAGCTCCAGCCAGAAGTTCCCACGTATAATTTCATCTAAGAATAGCATAAAAGAAAGACAGAACTGAGGCAATTGTTTTCTCAGGGCAAGCTTTCAGATAAACTAAATCTGGAAGAGGAAGATAAAAATGAGGTGCTCTGAAAGGGGAAAGGGTCGATTTGGCCTGATTGGCACCATAACCTGGGATAAGATTCATCGAGCTTCAGGCGAAAGGTGGCAGACTCCAGGCGGGATCCTTTATCAGGCGGCCTGCCTCTGTGCTCTGGGCGCTGAAGTTATCCTGATGAGCCAGGTAGGAGCAGAATTATGGCCAAAAATTCAGAAAATCATTGCCGGCTGGCCAGGGTTAAAATTAGATGGACTTAAAATAATTCCCGGACCAGGCAACGTGGTCCAGCTGGATTATCCCGCCCGGGGTGAAAGGCGAGAGAAATTAAACTGGGCTGCTCCGCCTCTGTCTTTAAGCCAGATCTGGCCTCTGCTGGATAAGATAGATTTCCTGATGATGGTTTTTAACTCCGGCTTTGACCTTGACTTTTATGCCTGGCGTCAGATTATCCAGAAACGCTCCTTCCCGCTCTGGCTTGATCTTCATTCTTTAGTTCTGAGTCCTTGTTTCGGCCGGCGAAAATATGAAAGTCTGGTAAGCTGGCCGGCCTGGGTCGAGGGAGTTGATTATCTTCAGGTCAATGAAAGGGAGGCAGCCTGTTTGCTTGGTTTTCCGGAGCGAAAGCTGACCCTGGATGACCTCAATTTTCTGGCTGACCAGGCTCTTGCCCTTGGCCTCAAAGCCCTGTTTATTACCCTGGGAAAAAAGGGAGTCTTTGTGGCGACACCTGATAACCGGGAAATTATCAGGGTCAAGGAAAGGAAAAGAATAGTTGACTCGACTGGCTGTGGCGATTGTCTGGCCGCTTGTTGTGGCTGGCAGCTTTTTCAGGGAAAATCCGTGGCTGAAGCTATCAGATTCGGCGTTTCTGTGGCCGGACATCTGGTCAGCACCAGGGGAGTAACATCAGCTTTCAGGCTTATTTCAAAATTCAGTCAGAAAAAAGAGGTAGTAACAAAAAAATAAAGGCAAATTAAAAAAAGATTTTCAGGCCTTTCTGGTTAAAGGTGATAAATTTTGCGATACTCAACTGCGGATTTAATCCGGGCCAGTTCATTATGGCCGAAGACGATTAAAGAAATATTCCTATGACGCACAGTGTTCGACTTCAGCTTGCGTCAAAGGATTTATTTACGGGTTCTTTATGAGCGGTCGGAGAGTGATAATTCTTCAGGTTTATCCATAAAAAATAGGAAGAGCTAAAGCAAAAAATAAAGGCATATAAAAAAATAAAGGCGTATCAGTATCCTGATTTGAATCGCAAGAAATTTTCTTGCGGATTGCCTGAATTAGCCCATGGCCTATGCGGAATGGCCTGGTCTCACCTGTTTTTAACTCCATCGCCTCGGGCACTCTTTTTCAGGCAGGCAATATTCGCTTTATAGACTGAAAAATATTTTGAAACCCTGAGGTTCATCCGTAAAAAAGCAGAGATTCATAAAGCGTACATCGATTTTATTTAAGACCAGAAAGATAGAAAATTTTAAGCCAGCTTAAAAGGCATTTAATAAAAAAATTTACTTTAATTCTAAGTTTTGAAAATGGAGCAGAGTGAGTCTTTATAAATTTCCATTTATACCCCGATGAAAGAGCTCATTCAGGAGAAAAGAAAGTTTGATCTTCATGATTTAAATTGCTTGAAACACCACAATTTTTAAAGAATGAGCCATTTCTGGGTTGATAAAAGGGGGAGGTTATGTTAATATTTAATCAATGGCCGAGATACTAAAGAGCCATTATTTCTCCGATTATCTTAAGCCCAGCCAGATCATTTATGACCTTAAAGCCACTAATAAAATCGAAGCCTTTGAGGAACTCTTAGATATTCTTCTGAAAAATAAGCTTATCCAGAATAAGCAATTAATTCTCACCAGACTGATTGACCGGGAAAGATTGGAATCAACGGTTCTGGCTGAAGGAATTGCTGTTCCCCATGCCCGGGTGGATACCGGCAACCGGATTGCCGTCGCAGTTGGTCGCTCCTCCAGGGGAATTGCCTATGATTCGCCCGACAAGAAGGTTAATCTGATTATTCTTATTGTCTGGAATCCGGTTATCCCCGGTCTCTTCAATCACCTTTTTGCTGGTCTGGCACGCTATTTGCGAGAACCTGACTTCAGGCAGAGAATCTTCAATGCCCGCGATCGCCACGAATTTTACCAGATTCTTTCAGAAATCATTATCAGCCTGCCCAAAGATGACCGCCTGGTCAGCCGGGCCAGCCTGCTGAAAAAGCTTCAGGAGATAGAAATAAAAAAGAAACGCTCTTCCGGGGCCCAGCTCAGGGAGCTTGAGAAAAAGGCCAGCTTAATCCGGGAAGAGCTTGACCATGCCACGCTGACTCGTTTTGACCGGCTCATGGAACGCTATGGCTACGCTGTCGCCGAAGTCGAGAATGGTGTCTGCCAGAGCTGCAATATCAATGTGGCCACCGTGATGAGCTCGGCCATAGAAGGCTCCAATGATATCTATATCTGTGAAAACTGCGGCAAATTCCTTGTGGCCGCCAGCAAATCAACCAGAGAAAAACCAGGCGAAAAGGCAGCTAAAAAAACAGCCAGAAAGAAATAAAAATCCTTATCTGTCTTTAAATTTAGCGCCAGCTTTCCTTAGCCAGAGGCACTGGTTTCATCAGCTTAAAGACAGGAAAACTTTCAAAACGCCTGCCCCATTCCCCGACGAGATAGCGATCAAAGAAATTCCAGACAAAAAGGCCGTCGTCACTTTCGGGTTCAAGAAGATAGGCCACCAGGCGACCAAGAGGCTGGGCGGTGGTGATAAAGAAGGTGCCGGCGGGAAAATTGCGTGTTTCCACCCGAAATTCTCCTTTCAGGGTATTAAGGCGATGTCCCTGAAAGGGCCTTTCCGCGGCCTTGAGTTCCTTTAACTCATAACTTTCAACCTCAAGCTGGGCCGGCTGAGTTAATCTTTCGACAATAATTCCATGGGCGCGGAGTTTATTTAAAATCTCAAAATCATTAACGGTAATTAAATAAGCGTGGGGCAGGCGAACTGTTCTTTTGGGCGTAAAGTCAGCCAGATAGGGGACAGTATAAATTTTTTTCTTTTCTGTGGGTTGGATGCGGGGAAAACCACCTTCCTGAGGAATGATTTCCATTTCAAAGCCCCTGATGGTAATAGGCTGAGGTAAAGGCTTCAGGTCAAATTCCACAGCAAAAACATCCTTTTCCGTGGGATTTGAGCCAATGGCTACAGTTTTCCGGTCAGCTTCCATGACCAGCCGCTTTATTTCTTCAGCCCGGGTGTAGGTTTCGTCGAGGATGGAGCGGAGGAAATTGTAGCAGGCCATGACCCTGTCTTTAAAAGGAGCATAGACATAATTTTCATCGAGGATGGAGAGTCGATTACGCAAACCAATGTAATTTGTTAAATAGCGGGGCAGATGACTGAAAGTGCGCCAGCCCTTTTCCATTTCCCTGAAATCGACGGGGTCGCCATAGGGAACAGAAAGGGTCTTATATTTTTTCTCCAGCGTTTGGGCTATGGCCGGAAGCATTTTGTCCCGCATATAACTCAGTACGGACGGATCGCCATTGGGATTTAATGGCCAGGAATAGGTAACAAGCTCCTCGTGGTAGGAGCCATCAGTTGTGTGGCAATCCACGATGAGATAAGGATCCCAGCGCTCCAGAACATTGGCCACAAGTCCCTGAAGCTCAGGGCTTTCCAGCTTCATGGCGTCCCGGTTAAGGTCAAGGTTCTGTCCGTTGGTGCGCAAGCCGACGCCTTCCTCAGGTCCAGGCTGATTTCTGCGGTTCTGGGGGCTGATTTTCTCATTGCCATCAGGATTGAAGTTGGGAGCAATCAGGATTATCAGCCGATCAAGATAGGGAGGCCTTTCAGCTGCCAGGATATCCCGGGCCAGCATTAAGGAGGCCTCCTTTCCTTCGACCTCACCGGCATGAATATTCGCCTGAATATAGACCACCAGGCGCGAGTCAAAGCGAAGTTCTCGGGGGGAAAGGGGCAGGGGATGGCCAATAATCATCAGGGGAACTGTCCGGCCTTCCGTACTTACGGCCAGGTTCTCAACCCTCAGGTAAGGGCTTTTCTTCTGAAGCTCCTGAATAAAGGCCAGAACATCTTCATGGCGGGAGGTGGCTCGATAATCAGTCTGTTCTGCCCGGGTCAAGGGCCATTTCTCCTGGCCCGATAGAACGAGAGAAAAAATCAAATTCACCAGAAAAATGATAAAGATAAAATGGATAAAAGGGGTGCAGAATAAATTCAGCCCTTTTCTTTTTTTCATCATCATCTCTCCTCGAATCGCTTGAGGCTTGATTTTATTTAAGCGCCCCCTTTTCTTCAAGACAAGAAAAGAAAATAAATCCAGCGAGCTTCTGACTTTTAAATTTTGGCCAATTTCATTATCGTTTGAAGGAGGAGATTCGTCCCCTTTTCGAGGTCCTCCCAGCGAATGGTCTCTTCTGGTGAATGGCTGAGGCCCCCGGGGGAGGGGATGAAAATTAGGGCGGCATCAGTTATCTGGCCCAGAATCTGGGCATCATGACCGGCCCAGCTGACCATTTTAAGATAGGGGTAATGGAGATGCTTGGCTTCCTCTTCAAGGAGAGAAATAAGCTGAGCTGACATATCCGTGGGTTCAGTTGAATCCACCAGTAGATAATGAAAGGTCAGGCCGCGCATGGAAGCTATCTCTTCAGCCAGAGCTAAAACCTTCTTTTCCATTTCTTCGAGTTTTTCTTTTTCCAGGTAGCGGAGATCAAGGGTGAAATCTACCTGACCGGGGACAATACTGAAAGCACCCGGATGAACCTGGACGCGACCAATGGTCAGGCGCCCCTCTTCATCTTGAGAAGCCACCAAACGCGTACTTCGCAGGGCAAAATCAGCCAGGCCAAGGAAGGCATCCTGGCGCAGCTCAAGAGGAGTCGGGCCGGCGTGGCTGCTGCGACCGACAAAAGAACCATAATAGAGCCTCTTGCCAGCAATGCGGGTAACCAGGCCGATGGGTATTTCTTCCAGGTCCAGGATTTCACCCTGTTCAATATGAAGTTCAAGGTAGGCCATAACCCGGGGCGCCTCGTTCCTGGCCTGTAAGATTGAATCAGGGCTTAGGCCAGCCATTTCCAGTAGCTCCTTTAATGGTCGACCGAAGTGAGTCAGACCTTCCCTGAGAAGTTCTTCCCTGAGGTAGCCGGTAAAGGCACGGCTTCCAAGAAAGTCGCCGATGATATTGCCTTCTTCATCCGTAAAGGCCACAACTTCAACGGGATAGAAAGGAACGAGACCTTTTTCCTGAATGATGCGAAGGCATTCGAGGCCGGCCAGCACTCCACAGGAGCCATCGAACCGGCCCCCATTAATGACTGTATCCAGGTGGGAGCCTACCAGAATAACCGGCTCTTGTTGCTTCCCCTCCAGTCGACCAAAGATATTGCCAGCGCCATCCTCACGTATCTTGAGCGAAGCCTGGCGAAGTTTTTCCTTAAACCAGGAGCGAGCCTCAAGATCGGCCTGGCTGAAAGAGGGGCGGCTTACTCCTCCCCTGGGATCAGGGCCGATCTGGCTCAGTTCTTCCAGGTCACGGCGAAGCCGCTCCAAATTGATGACTGGATTCATAATTTACCTCGCCTTTAAATTATGTGCTGAATTTCCCAGCCCCGGTTTTGAAGAGCCTGAAGAAGGAAGCGACGGTGGCAGCGATCAAAATATCTTTCCGCACACATAACGGCCACGCGCTTAATCCGGGCTAAAGCCTCAAGTTTTTCTAAACCCAGAAGAAACTCTGGTGTTTTCATCCAGGCTTCATAGCCTTCACGGCGGAAACCGCCGAGTGTTTCCCCCAGCCAGACATACTCCAGGCCAGCTTTCTCCAGGTTTTCTTTTATTTCTTTCTGGCCAAAATGGGGAAATTTTCGGGAGGCAGGAAAGCGTCTGATATCGACCAGACATTCAATTTCATGTTCTTTCAGCAAATTCAGGAACAAATTCCAGCTTCGGGTGGAGTGGCCTATGTCCCAGATTTTTTTCTCAACCAGACCTTGTCTCAACTTCTTTTAAGTAGCTTGATCATATCCCGCACTGCCCTGTCAATACCGACGATAGCTGATCGGGCTACAATGGCAAAGCCAATGCTGAGTTCTTCAATTTGAGGAATATTCACGATAGGCCTGACATTATGATAATCGAGGCCGTGGCCAGCATGAACTTCGAGTCCCAGCTCCTCAGCCAGGGAAGCTGCCGTCTTAATGGCTTCTAAGGCTTTAACTTTCCTGGGGCCTGATTTAAGTTCAGCATAAAGGCCAGTATTGATTTCAATTAAATCAACTCCAACCTGACGGCAGGCCTGGATCTGGTCTTCATCCGGGTCGACAAAAATACTGACTCTGATGCCGGCCTTTTTTAAAGTCTGAATAAAGGGAACAAGCTGTTTTTCCTGCCGGTGCACATCAAGTCCACCCTCTGTCGTTAATTCCTCGGGTCTTTCCGGAACCAGGGAGACAACATCTGGTTTAATTTTTAAGGCTATTTTTTTCATTTCTTCGGTAGCCGCCATCTCCAGATTGAGCTTGGTTTTAATGGTCTCCCGCAGCAGCCGCAGATCTCTTTCCTGGATGTGGCGCCGGTCACTGCGAAGATGGGTCACGATGCCCGAAGCTCCGGCCTGCTCGGCCAGAAGGGCGGCAAGGACAGGGTCAGGTTCGGTGCTTCGCCTGGCCTGCCGGAGGGTGGCAAAATGGTCGACATTGACAGCCAGCCTTACTTCCTTTTTTTGTTCATCCATGAATGCTTCCTCCCGCAATTTTTATCGATAGAAGCCAGAAAATATTTCTGATTTAAATTTCAGTTCCCAGATGTTTTTTAATCAAAGCGGCCAGTTCCCTGGCAGATTCTTTAACCATTTCCTCCTTTTCGCCCTCAACCATAATACGAGCCACCGGCTCAGTTCCTGAATAACGAACCTCAATGCGGCCAGAGCTTCCCAGCCTTTCTCTGGCCTGACGAAGGGTGGCTTCAAAATCCGGGATCAGAGAAAAGTCAATCTTTTGGCGAACCGGAACGTTAATTAAAAGCTGGGGAAACTCAACGAGCTCAGCTCCCAGCTCTGAGAGCTTCTGTCCGGTTTCAATCATGGTTTCAGCCATTTTCAGACTGGTCAGCAGGCCATCACCGGCGGGAAAGATGTCCAGAAAGATGGTGTGGCCAGAGCGCTCTCCACCGAGCTGGGCAGAACAGCGCAGCATCTCTTCCAGCACATAGCGGTCACCAACTTTTGTTCGAATCAATTTCAGGCCAAGTCTGGCCAGAGCCACTTCCAGCCCCATATTGCTCATAATGGTGGCAACAATCAGGGGCGAACGCAGTTTGTTTTTCTTCTGGAGAAAGCGAGCCTGAATGAAAAGGGTGTAATCGCCATTGAGGATTTTCCCTTTTTCGTCGACAAAAATAGCTCGATCGGCATCCCCATCATAGGCAACACCCAGGTCAGCCTGCCATTCCTGAACAGAACGAGCCAGATTTTCAGGATAAAGGGCGCCGCAACCAGCATTAATATTGCGACCATCGGGCGCGTCGCTCATGACCCTGATTTTGAAACCGAGTCGCTCAAAAAGAACCGGGGCTATGCTGGAGCTGGCGCCATTGGAACAATCGATGACTATTTTCAAGCTGGAGGCGGAGCTGCAGGTGAAATTACTGGCCAGAAACTGAAGATAGTCTTCAACCAGAGCAGGATTGATCTTCTTTTCCGCCCACTGAGAACTGCCTTTTATGCTTTCCTCATATTTTTCTGCCTCTTTTCCAGAATTTCCCTCGCTTTCAGCATCAATTTTTTTAAAAATAATTCTTTCCAGTTCTTCTTCCAGAGCATCGTTGAGTTTGAGGCCATCGCTCTGAAATATCTTGATTCCATTATCTTCGTGGGGATTATGAGAAGCTGAAATGACCACGCCGGCATCGTAGTGGTGAGTCCGGGTGATAAAGGAAATGGCTGAGGTGGGTAAAACCCCAGCCAGTTCCACCCTTCCCCGGGCTGAGACAATGCCTTCAGCTATCGCCCGGGCCAGCCAGGGGCTTGATTCTCTTGTGTCCCAGCCGATAATCACCCTGGGGTTCGAAGTTCTGGCCAGAAGCAGATGAATCAAACTCTTGCCAAGAGAAAAAACAGTGGGATAATCAAGGGGATATTTACCTGCCCGGCCCCGGATACCATCAGTTCCGAATAATTTTCCCATCCTGGCTTCAAAAACCAGCCCAATTATATTTAAAGCCAATTTTTTTGCCAAGAGAGTATTTTATCTTGCTGGCTATTTCCGATAGCAGAAGATAAGTTTTAATAATTAAAAAATCTAATCTGCCTCAATTTAAGCCATTTTATCAACCCGAAATCAGAGAGAGAAAATGGCCGAGGTGAATAAAAAATGGTAATTCTGTTTTTATTTTTTCTTGGGAGGTGGAGCTTCTATTTCCTGAACATGAATTCTAACCCGGGCTCTGGTAATGGAGGAGGCCAGACGCAGCTCAGGTCGGGGAAGAATGAGATCAGCCTCAAATTCGGTGGTCTGGGTCAGGGAAGAAATATCGATGGGCGAGGTTCTGACCTTATCCTTGGTTTTTATCCGGCTTTCAGGCCCCCTGACTGTTATCTGGGTGGGAAAAACTTCGATTTTATTAATCCGGTAGCGTTCATTCAGAACTCCTACCAGTGTCGGTGAAATTTCCATGGTCACTTCTTTTGACCTTTCCAGCTTAAGATTGACTTTATTGGGAGAGATGCGCACGACTTCCGCACCCGCCGGCAGGCTGACCATGGAAGGATTGATGGGATATTCCTCCTGCAGCAGGGAGGCCTTTTCAAGATTGAGCTTGACGAAGACGTTATTGGAAGTTATCTGACCGATAAGACGGTTGGGTGCTCTGATCGTCACATCCACCGTCGCTGGCGGCTTTTCAACAAGCTCCAGGTCAGCAGGCAGATTATAGGTTTCAAGAGAAACGGAGATAGTTTTGACGGAAAAAGTTTTTTCTTTCGGCACCAGAGTGATCCAGAGAATAAAGGCCAGCACCAGGGAAAATAATTTTAAGGGCCAGTTTCTAAGGATAAGATTTTTCAGCCAGCGCATCATTGATTTTTCAGATGGTTTAAAATTTTTATTTTGAGAGTTTCGCGGTCCGGGATTTTTTCGAGTTTTCCCCTTATGGCCAGAGAGATCGCTCCAGTTTCTTCAGAGACAACGATGATGGCTGCATCCGTTTCCAGAGAAAGGCCCAGGGCAGCCAGATGTCTGGTTCTCGTAATCAGCTCGGCCGGGGGTGAAGAAGCTGGCAGGGGCAGAAGGCAGCCAGCTGCAAGAATTTTATCTCCCTTAATGATGACGGCCCCATCATGTAGAGGCGAATGGGGCAGGAAAATATTCACCAAAAGGTCCCTTGAAAGCAGGGCTTCCAGCTTTGTTCCCCGGTCGGCATAGCTAGCAAGGGAAATATCTTTTTCAATGGCCATGAGGGCCCCGATCTTACGATGGGCAAGAAATTCTACGGCCAGAAGGATTTCTTCGATTTTTTCCTCGAAGGAGCGGAGAGTCAGGGGGCGGCGAAAGGTGTGGGAGCCAAGACCTGTCAGGAATCGACGGATTTCCCCCTGAAAGAGGACAATGATGGCAATAAGGAAATAATTGAGAAAATTCTTCACCAGCCAGCGGGAAACAAAAAGTTTTCCCCAGACTGAGACCAGGTAAAAAAGACCGACGACAGCAATCCCGAGAGCCATCTGATAGGCTTTAGTATCCTTGATCAGAAGAAGTAAGGAATAAATAATAACAGCTACTAAAAGGATATCGATACAATCGCCAAGTGTTATCTGTTTGATGAGGCTAATCAAGCTGGTCATTATGGTTCACATTTAAAATCAGGTGAGGCGCCAGGCCGGGATAAGGTTGGGCTGCTGGCCAGAATGGCTTCAGCTACCCGCACCGCTCGACCGACTGCCTGGGCATCATGAACTCTGAGAATGGAAGCACCGCGCATCAGGCTGATGATGGCCGAAGCAATTGTCCCCTCAAGTCTCTCTTCAGGGGGCAAATTGAGAATCTGACCGATAAAGGACTTCCGAGAAAGGCCTAAAAGAAGGGGCCGCCCCAGGAAAAGAAAAGAATCGAGCTCATTAATCAGTCTGAGATTATCCTCGAGTCGTTTGCCGAAACCGATCCCTGGATCAAGAATAATCTGGTCAGACTTGATGCCGCTGTCCCGGGCTGCAGCCATTCTTTCCTGGAAAAAGGAACTTATTTCAGAAATAACGTCCTGATAAAAGGGGTTAAGCTGCATGGTTTTGGGTGTACCTTTCATGTGCATCAGGATAAGCCCAGCCTGGCTCTCAGCCACGACCCGGCTCATCTCCGGGTCACCCCGAAGGGCTGTAATATCATTAACGATATCTACCCCTTCCTCAAGGGCAGCCCTGGCTACAGCCGCCTTATAGGTGTCAATGGAAAGGAGACATTTAAGACGAGGTCTGATCGCTTTGATAACAGGCAGAACCCGCCTTAATTCTTCTTCTACGGAAACGGGTTCAGAACCGGGCCGACTACTTTCTCCGCCTAAATCCAGAATATCTATTCCCTGGGAAGCCAGTTCCAAAGCCCGCTCAATGGCCTTTTCCTGATCGAAAAAGCGGCCGCCATCATAGAAGGAATCAGGGGTGATATTAAGAACACCCATCAGCCAGAGACGGGGGCCAATAAGAAAACGCTTACCTCTTGCCTCGAAAGGATAAGCCATTCTTTTTCTTTAAGATTTTTGTGGACTGCTTTCTTCAGAAACGGGATTAGACGCACGGTCCTTGGAGCTCGTTGAGGCCAGGTCAGGCTGAGGAGAAACCCTTTTCTCACCAGGAAGAATGATGGCCGGCCTGGCTTTTTTTCTCCGGCCGACAATCCGGGCAATTTCTTCGGAATCAAGGACTTCCTTCTCCAGCAAGGCCTTAGCCAGACGAATCAATTTACGCCGGTTTTTTCGCAAAAGCTCTTCGGCTCGGGCATAATTGCGATGGATAATTTTTTTCACCTCTTCGTCGATGAGTTCAGCCGTCTTTTCGCTAAAATTCTTATGGGCGGCCAGTTCTCTTCCCAGGAAAATCAGGTCGTCCCTTTCCCCAAAAGTCAGCGGGCCGAGGTCAGACATGCCCCACTGACAGACCATTTTCCGGGCAATTTCTGTGGCCTTCTCAAAATCAGAGGCCGCTCCGGTTGTAATTTTATTAAGAAAAAGCTGTTCAGCGACCCGACCAGCCAGAAGAACAGAAAGCTGGGCTTCAAGATAATCCTTGCTATAGGTATAGCGGTCATCAAGGGGAAGCTGCTGGGTAACACCCAGGGCCAGTCCTCTGGGGATGATGGTTACCTTGTGAATGGGGTCAGCTTCAGGGATGAGGGCGGCCACAAGAGCATGACCGGCCTCATGGACAGCCGTACACTTCTTCTCCTCCTCGCTGATAATCATGCTTTTCCGCTCAACCCCCATGAGGACTTTATCCTTGGCATATTCCATATCAGCCATTGTAACCTTATCCTGGCCCTTGCGCGCCGCGATAAGAGCGGCTTCATTGACCAGATTGGCCAGGTCAGCTCCTGAAAAGCCAGGCGTGGAACGGGCAATAACTTTGAGGTCCACGTCTTTGTCCAGGGGGATTTTGCGGGTATGCACCTTAAGGATTTCCTCACGGCCCTTAACATCAGGCATATTGACCACAATGCGGCGGTCGAAGCGGCCCGGTCGCAGCAGGGCGCTATCGAGAATATCAGGCCGGTTAGTGGCGGCAATGAGAATAATGCCCTCATTGGAGTCAAAGCCATCCATTTCTACCAGAAGCTGGTTAAGGGTCTGCTCACGCTCGTCATGGCCGCCACCAAGACCTGCCCCACGCTGGCGGCCCACAGCATCAATTTCATCGATAAAAATGAGACAGGGTGCATGCTTCTTACCCTGCTCGAAAAGGTCACGAACACGGGAAGCTCCAACACCCACAAACATTTCCACAAAATCGGAGCCACTAATAGAAAAAAAGGGAACACCAGCTTCACCGGCCACGGCTCTGGCCAGGAGGGTCTTTCCGGTTCCAGGCGGGCCGACCAGGAGAACTCCCTTGGGAATTCGGCCGCCGAGCTTTTGAAATTTATGGGGGTCCTTTAAAAACTGGATGATTTCCTGCAGTTCTTCCTTGGCCTCATCAACGCCGGCCACATCCTTAAAGGTAATTCTTTTTTGTGAGCCCTGAAAGAGCTTGGCCCGGCTTTTGCCAAAAGAAAGGGCCTTATTGCCGCCAGCCTGCATCTGGCGCATAAACATAATCCAGAAAAGAACAAAAAGAAGGAGAGGAAACCAGCTTAAAAGATAAGAGAACCAGGGTGCTCTCGAGGTATCCTTGACGTCGATTTCGACATTGTGTTCACGAAGCGTTTTGACCAAATCGTTGTACTGGGAGGGAGCGACAGTTTTAAATTCATCGCCGCCTTTCATTATTCCCCGGATGAGATTGCCAGAAATAGTGACTCGCTGGATCCGGTGAGCCTCAACATTGTCCAGAAATTCACTGAAGGTCATTTCTTTTCTGGACATCTGGGAAGTCTGGAAAAGGCTCCAGAGGATAATAATGACCAGTCCTGTCGCCAGCCAGAAAAGAGCACTCCTCCACATCCCGGATTTTCTCGAGGGCATCATGGCTTTTCTCATTTAATTTTATCATTTTTTTAAGTCAATGTTAACCCGAAATCACAAAAAATTTACCCACTTCCCTTCAGGGGTTGGATCTGGGGTGATTTTAAACCCCTCGGCTGACATGGGGTTGCCGAGGCTGGGCAAATCCGCGGATATCAAGAAAAGGGCCGGGAGTAGCTTTTTTAATTATAAGTTGAAAAAAATCGGGAAAAAAAGATAATTAGGGTGGAGGATGACCATGGCTGGATATAGCAGGGTAATAATGTTATCTTTTTTTCTCAGCCTCGTAACCCTGTCTGTGGCGAGCCTGGTCAGGGCTGATACCATTGAGCTTTTTTCTCCTGATAAGAAGGTAAAGGTTGAGATTAAAATTGGCCCTGATGTGACTTACTCTGTTTTCTATGAAGATGAGGTTCTGGTAGCGCCTTCAACCATTTCCATGACTATTCAAGATGGAACCAGGCTGGGGAAAAATGTCCGTCTCAATAATTTCAGGAGAAGAACAGTTCGAGAAAAAATTTATCCTGTCATCAGAGAAAAGAGAGCCGAAATTGAGGACCATTTTGAAGAAGTCACCATCAATTTTCGGGGAAATTATGGCCTCATTTTCAGGGCCTATAACGACGGAATTGCCTATCGCTTTTTCACCGGATATCGAACCCAGATTGTGGTCAATGCTGAAGAAAGTCTCTTTTGCTTTCCTGAGGACTGGGAGGTCTGGTTTCCCGTTGTCGAGAGCTTTCATTCATCCTATGAGCGTCTCTATCAAAAGCTTAAGTTAAGCGAAATTGGGGCGAAACGAATGGCTTATCTTCCGGTTCTAATTGATAATCCCCGGGGGCCAAAAATGATTATAACTGAAGCGGATCTGATCGATTATCCAGGGATGTACCTTTTAGGATCCGATGATGGTCAACCAAAACTTCAGGCGATTTTTCCTCCCTATCCCCTGGAGGAAGAACAGGTCCGGGATAGAACCCTCAGGGTAACTAAGGGCGCTAATTATATTGCCAGAACCAGCGGCCAGAGGGAATTTCCCTGGAGAGTAATTGGTCTGGCCAGAAGAGATGGCGACCTCATTGAAAGTGACCTGGTTTATCGACTGGCGCGCCCCACGCAGTTAAAGGACACATCCTGGATTAAACCGGGCAAGGTTGCCTGGGACTGGTGGAATGCCCTTAATGTTTACGGCGTTGATTTTCGCGCCGGAATCAATACGGAGACTTATCTCTATTATATTGATTTTGCTTCGAAACACGGGATCGAGTATGTGATTCTTGATGAAGGCTGGTCTGATCCGGCCGATCTTTTCAAGATTAACCCTGACCTTGATCTGGAGAAAATTATAAAAGCGGCCAGAGAGAAGAAGGTCGGTCTTATCTTGTGGTGTGTCTGGCTGACCCTGGATCGTCAGCTCAAGCCAGCTCTTGACCTTTTCTCGCGCTGGGGAATTGCCGGAATCAAGGTTGATTTTATGGACCGGGATGACCAGAAAATGGTTAACTTCTATGAAAAAATTGCCCGGGAAGCCGCCTCAAGGAAACTTATCGTTGATTTTCATGGTGCCTTTAAGCCCACCGGACTAAGAAGGGCCTATCCCAATGTTCTGACCCGAGAAGGTGTTCTGGGGCTGGAATACAGCAAATGGTCGGATAGAGTCACGCCTGAACATGACCTGCTCGTTCCATTTATTCGCATGTATGCTGGGCCCATGGATTACACACCCGGAGCCATGCTTAATGCCGGTCAGAAGCATTTTCGCCCGGTCTTTGATCAACCCATGAGTCAGGGAACAAGATGTCACCAGCTGGCCATGTACGTTGTCTATGAAAGTCCCCTACAGATGTTATGTGATTCGCCTTCTAATTATCTTCGAGAACCCCAGTGCCTCGAATTTCTGTCAGCGGTGCCCACAGTCTGGGATGAAACGATTGTTCTCGATGCCAGGGTGGGCGACTATGTGATTGTGGCCCGGAAGCATGGAGAAGACTGGTATCTGGGCGCCATGACTGACTGGGAGCCGAGAGAATTTGAAGTCAAACTTGATTTTCTGGGTGAAGGAGAATATGAGGCTTTGATTTATGAAGATGGAGTAAACGCAGATCGCTATGCCAGTGATTATCGTTTCTCCAGGCGAGTGGTGCGAGCTTCTGATAGCCTGAAAATAAAGATGGCTGCGGGTGGTGGTCTGGCCGCTCGTTTCCGCCGTCAGTCTTGATTATTCGGGCGGCCCTTTATGAGCTTTCCAGAATTCAAATTTAAATCAGGCTTTAATTAGAGCTAAACTTTAAAATTAAATATTAAAGAGAAATGGAAATAGAGTTATAGAAGTTAATTTTCCTTCAATACTTGCTCGATGGATTAAAATCATAAATCGGATAGAAAATTCTAAGGCGAAATAAGGAATCAAGTTTTTTGGGAAAGCGGATGAACCAGCTCGAAAGGAGCGGGAGGTTGACCGGCTTTCGTGAATTATTTAATGATTTTTTCATGTGAAGCTCAAGAAAAGGTGTCTGTCATCAAAAAGGTCCGGGCCATAATAAGAGGCGTCGTGAAAAAAATCATTTTATCGAAAAAATATTTTAGTCACTATTCGTGAAGAAGAGTTAAGTTTTTTCGGAAAATGTTTGTGTCACCATTTTTGGAGAGGAGGTGAGAGAATGGATTTTCTGGAACTGGCTGAAAAAAGATATAGCGTCAGGGCCTATCAGGAGAAGCCGGTTGAGGAAGAAAAATTAAACAAGATTCTGGAGGCAGCCCGCTTAGCTCCAACTGCAGCCAATCGTCAGCCCTTCCGGATACTGGTCATTCCCACCGAGGGAAGGAAGGAGGAACTTCGCCGCATTTATGCTCGCGATTGGTTCGTTCAGGCGCCGTATATTATAGGCATCTGCGCCTTGCCCTCTGAAGCCTGGGTTCGTCGAGATGGCCGTAATTATGCCGTAGTTGATGCCACCATAGCCATGGACCATTTAATTCTGGCGGCCGCCTCCCTTGGCCTCGGCACCTGCTGGGTAGCTGCCTTTAATGAGGCAGCGGCCAGGGAAGTGCTCCAGCTTCCGGCTGACTGGGACCCGGTAGCTTTCACCCCTCTAGGGTATCCTGCTGATAACTGGCAGCCCAAGAAGCGGCGCCCCTTAACAGACCTGGTTATCAAAAAATAACCGGCCTCGCTGCCTTCATTTTCAGAATAAAATGGAATAATGAGAGTTACCGCCTTCATTTTTAGTTTTAGAGGAAACACCATTTAGCTATTTGAGTTTTAAGGTGAGGCGATAGCGATAGCCCAGGTCTTTCATTTCAAATTTGAGGGAACTGACCACTTTGATTTCAGGAAGATTCCATTTGGCAATGCAGGCATAAATTTCCTCATAGCCCTGTTCTCGAGCATATTCAATCACCTTTTCATGAAGGCGACGGGAGATTCCCCTGTTTCGATAGGGTTTGGAAACGAAGGTAATCTGTAAGAAAAATTCCTTGGGCTTCCAGGAAGGAGAGGGAAAGATATCATACATATTGTCTACCTCAAGGGCTCCAGTGGAAGGATAGCCCATGAGATAACCGACAATTTTGCCCTCAATTTCGGCCACAAAAGTCTTATATTTATGGCCGGGGACAAGATAGCGATTTCTATAAGCATCAATACTTGAGACTAACTGAACCTCAGGAAATTTTTCTGCCAGCTCCGCTTCCAGTTCTCGAACAAGCTCGAGAACCTGCTCCAGATCTTCCGGTCGATACTCCCTGATTATTACTTCTGAAGTCATCTTGCTGCTCCTGACTTCTTAATTGAACCTCTTTTTCCCCTGAGGCTGAACTCAGGTCAGAGTTTTCCGGCTGAGCTCGAAGCTCAATTAAAAGCCTGTTAGAACCAAATCAAATATAACATAAAAAGAAAAAACCTGCAGTTTTTTTCCCGCTCTGAATATGGTACAAGAATCAGGGAAGTTTGATCCAAATTGACCTGAGGAGGCCAGAATGAGGCTGAAAAAGTTCATTTATTTTTTCTTGGCCTTTTTAATTTTAACTGGCTCCAATGGCGTCCTATGGTCGGAGGTCCGGAAAGAGGGGTCGCCGGTAACCATGGTTTTGACAGGCGATTCGATTATTACCCGCCGCCTCTCAGTTTATTCTGAGCCTGAATTTCTGAAATTAATTGACCTCATCAGGGCAGCTGATGTGGCTTTTACCAATCTGGAAATACTCTTTCATGATTATGAGCCCTATCCCATGCATGAAAGTGGCGGCACGTATCTTCGAGCCGAACCGGCTCTGGCCAGGGAACTTGTCTGGGCAGGCTTTGACCTTGTCTCCAGGGCTAATAATCATGCTGGAGATTTCGGGGTTCTGGGTATGGAGCTGACGACCAAATATGTGGAAGAAGCAGGACTGGTCCACGCTGGCGTGGGACGGAGTCTGGCTGAGGCCAGGGAAGCCAGATTCCTGGAAACAGGTAAAGCCAGGGTGGCCCTCATTTCCTGTGCTTCTACTTTTCCTGACCATGCCCGGGCCAGTAAATCGCGCGACGATATTCCACCCCGTCCAGGGCTCAGCCCCCTCCGCTATTCAACGACCTATGTGGTTACGGCCGAGCAGCTCGAAAATCTGCGCAGTCTCCTTCTGGCTTGGGGATTGAATCCTCCGAGGGAAGGTGACCAGCTCATGTTTATGCGACAGCGCATGATAAAAGGCGATTTTCCTGAGATAAAAACCACCCTTAATCAGGATGATCTGACGGAAATAACTGCTGTGGTGAGAAATGCTTCTGGCCTGGCCGATTTAGTTATCGTCTCTGTTCATAGCCATGAACAGGGCAGGGACAGGTTTTCTCCGGCTTCTTTTCTGGTGGATTTTGCCCATGCAGCCATAGATGCCGGGGCCGATGTTGTGGTTAATCACGGTCCCCATGTTTTAAAGGGAATAGAAATTTATAAGGGGAAACCCATTTTTTACAGCCTGGGTAACTTTATTTTCCAGAATGAAACTCCCCTGCGTTTACCTCAAGAAAATTATGAAACCTACCGCCTGGGCGAGGATAAACATGTCGCTGACTTTAATGAAGCTCGCTATAGTTCTGACCGCCGTGGTTTTCCCAGTCAGCCTGAATACTGGGAGTCAGTTGTTGCCCAGCTTAAATGGAAAGGGAAGGCCCTGGAGGAAATAAGGCTCATTCCCATTTCGCTTGGCTTTGGCCAGCCGCGCTGGGTAAGAGGAAGACCTGTCCTGGCTGAGCCCCAGCTCGGTAAGAAAATCATCGAGAATCTCCGAAAGCTATCCGCTCCCTATGGCACCTTAGTTGAATTCAAAGAAAAGGAAAACATCGGTGTGGTTGTTCTCCCTCCTGATCATCCGTAAAAGATTTGGCTGAGCGGTTTGTCCATTTTAGTTTTCTCATTTTACGGTTTGTTTATTTTAGATAAAGAAAAAAGGTTCAATCGCAAAAAAGGTGATACTTTTAGACTTTTTATCCAGGGCCTTCAGTTTTTTTACTGAAAAGCTTTATCTCACAGGGTAAAAAGAGTTTGGTCCGCTGTGATTCTATGTATAAAGACAAATATTTTCGTGGCACATGGACCAATGAGTACTTTCGCCCGCCAGAAAAAAAATATAAAATAAATTTGTTATTTTGAACAAATTAGAGGAAGAATGATAAAGAAAGAAGGTGATTATCTTTATTTGATAATCTTAGCAGTTTTGGCCGAGAAGATATTTATCAGGTGGACTTATTTAAACGAGAATTCGCAATTAAAAATTGGCTAATCTTTTCTAAAGAACTAAAGAATTAGAAAGAGGTTATCTATTCCCGGTAAGCCGCTATCTAGAATACAAAGTTGGCCAGCTGGTATGCGCATCGATTATGGAGACGATATGTTCTCATTATCCGGATGCAAGTGAGATTGAGGAAGAATCATCCTGGAATGGATTTGACTCCATCCTGAAATTTGACGCTAACTGGAAAAACTCTGGGCAGCATTCGATTGCCCCTTTGAATACCTATGCCAGCCCGGAATCTGACGGACAACAGAAAACGATTCATCTTATCAGGTACATGGTTTCATTGTGGGCTAATCTTATCGAGGGCCAAAATATGAAAACAATAAAAAAGGGAAATTTAGAGTATGTGCAACCTCTGTCAGGCGAAAGGAGCTTTTAAGCGAGCAACCGATAACAAAAGGTATAGAATTTGAAAGAGGCAAATTTATAAAGACGATAAATAAAGTAATTGATGGGTTAAGTAAGAAGATGCTCATTTCCTGAAAACATCTTTGAACTTAAAAAAGCATCAGGGCAGTTGAAAAAAATGACGGGCATTGGCTGTAGTCTGGCTGGCCACAACAGAAATCTCGAGTTCCTTCAATCTGGCTACCTGCTCTAAGGTAATTCGCACATGCTCAGGTCTTGACTCCATCCCTTGATAAACGACCGGCGTATCTGTTTCCAGCAGGATTTTTTCAAGGGGAGCTCTCTTAATTGCTTCTTGATGATGAAGACTGTAGAGAAGAGCTGGAGTCGCGGAGATAAAATAGCCAGCCGAGATTATCTTTTCAAGAACCTCAAGTGACCCCGAATACCAGTGAAAGACAGCTCGGGAAATTTCCTTCTCCAGAATCATTCGGAGCGCCCGTTCATGGGAATAGCGACAATGGATGATGACCGGTTTATCAAATTTTTTGGCTAAATCCAGCAGCTCAGAAAAAACCCGATGTTGCCACTCTTTTTTTACCTTAGCTTTGTAATCCAGGCCAATTTCACCTAAAGCCAGGCATTTAGCGAGGTACTCGTGGATGAAAAGAAGATTCGACTCGACCTCCTCCTCTTTAATCTCCCAGGGGTGATAGCCGATAGCCGGAAAGACATAGCCTAGATGGGCCGAAGCAATTTCGAGAGTTCTTCTATTGGATTCAAGGCCGCTTCCAACAGCCACGATGGCCATGACGCCAGCTTCTCTGGCAGCTTCGAGGGATGGTTCAAGATCAGCTATTTCATCCAGATGAGCGTGGACATCAATGAGGGCCAGGTCTTCTTTCTTATTCATGAGCTTTCCATTTGGATTAAGCCTCAGATATTCTCGCCATCAGAATCTGCCCATCAGGGCGAATTTTATCAAAAAATGGCTGCCAAGAAGGAGAGCATTATTTAAAAAACACAATTTTATCTATTCAAATTTTGTCTATTCAGAATTTCTTGGCTTTTTCATTCAAAGTTTCTTTTCCTTAATCATTTCTAAAATTTTGAGGAGATAATCATATTCAGGACGATCAAGCGTGTTCTGACCGATATATTTAAACTTGAGAATTCCCTGCTCATCAATTAAATAAACGGCCGGCATATTCTGCTCGACCTGACTTCCACCCCAGTTGGTGGTGAAAAGTCCCAGGCCGGAGGAAACGCTGTGATCAGCATCGATGAGAATGGGGAAGGGCAGGGGAATATTTTCCCGGTCCACGGCAAAATCCTTGGGGAAAATCCGGCGATACCTCTCCATGGATTGCTTCCCTTTTTCATCCAGCTTTTCCACATTCTCTGGATATTTCCAGTTCTTTATTTTCATCATCTGATCGGGAAGAACTTCCAGCCACTGTTTAACTATTTCCCTTGAATAGGGAAAAACAAAGATAATTTCAAGATTATATTTTTTCCTGATTTCGTTGGCTTTTTCTAACTCCACAAGCTCCACATATTTATAATGGCAGATGGTGCACCAGCGGTCAGGGGCAGCGAAACCCCGGGGGAAGATAAGCATGATGTTTTTGCCCTTAAAATCGGCGAGACGAACCATCTGGCCCTGATAGGAAGGCAAAGAAAAATCAGGCATGGGCTGTCCCAGAAGGACTGGCCGGATGGTCTGTTCCTGGGCCTGGGGAAGAACCGGCTCAGGAGATAAAATCAAGACCGCCAGGAAAACCAGGATAATTAAATGGAGCTTTAATTTCATTGGCCATCTCCTTTTTCTAAAATTAATCTTTTATTTTGACGATTATCATATTTTACAAAATAAGGGCCAGATTTCAAAATAAGCACTCTTCAAAAAAGCACTGCTTTAGAAAATAAATAGGCTGTTATCATTTGTGCGAAGAAAAGGCTACTATCTTGAACAGAAAAACATCTGTCAAAAAAGTATATCGGTAGCGAGGTCTTTGATTTTTGACTACTTCTGGGGACAGAACGCTTAAAATAACTGATGATTCTGGCTTACATTTTTTAGTATCAATGAGATTAAATAATTCAAGGCATATTAAAATTTTAGGCGAACTAGATTAAACTAAAAGATAATCATGATGACGGGTAAGGAGAGAATGGCCAGAGCCATGAGACTGGAACAGCCAGACCGTGTTCCGGTGATGTGCCAGCTGGCTCTGGGCCATTATTTTTTAAACAGCGGATTGGACGCCATTGACATCTGGCATAGCAGCGAAGGCTTTGCTGAGGCTCTGGTGCGGCTCCAGCAGCGCTATTTCTTTGATGGGATTCTGGTCAATCTTCCGGGAAGAGATCCTGAGTGGCGAAAATACATCAAAAAAATTGAGGAGAAGGAAGGTCAAAGGATTATTTACTGGGCTAATGGCTGGATGAGCCTCTGCCCGCCTGATGATAATCCCCATGTGTTGCGGGAGGATGGTCGGGAATTTCACGCCCGCTTCGAAGAGATTGAGGCGGAAAAACTTTTCTATCTTGAGCCGCACGACCTTGGCGGCCTGAAATATCCTTTCGCCTGGGGATTCTCAGCTGAACCACCAGACCCCGAAAATTTTTTCCCTCCCTGGCACTTCGATACGATTAAATTATTAAAAGAGCGAGTTGGCCAGAGGATTTCGATTCACGGCGAGATATTTTCCCCATTTAGTCAGCTTCTCGAGCTTCTGGGTTATCAGGCTGGTTTTCTGGCGATGAAAAAAGACCCTTCAAAATTCAAGGCCTGTCTGGAAGCTCTTACGCGGGGCACAATAGCCTATGGTCTTGCCCTGGCTGCTCAAGGCGTTGATGCTTTGCTTATCTCTTCTGCTCTGGCTGGCGGCCATTTTATCTCTCCCCGGCATTATGAGGAATTTGTTCTGCCTTTTGAAAGAAAGGTCATAGAAGGCATAAAGGCGCAATATAATCTGCCCATTTATACTCATATTTGCGGGAAAATAGGCGACAGGCTGCAATTGATTGCCGCCACAGGCACTAACGGTATCGATACTCTTGACCCACCGCCCCTGGGCAATATCGATTTAGCTGAAGCCAAGAGAAGGGTAGGCCAGAAACTCTTTCTTAAGGGCAATGTGGATCCGGTGAATATTATGCTTAGGGGAAAGCCAGAAGATGTTTTCGCGGCTGCCCGGAAATGTCTCGAGGCAGCCAAAGAAGGTGGTGGCTATATTTTAAGTACGGCCTGCTCAGTCGCACCACATACCCCTCCTGAAAATATCCTCAAGCTCTATGAAGCGGCCGAAATTTACGGTGTTTATAACAGGTAATTAAAATCCTCGCCTATTTTAAAAATCTTTCTATTACAGGTTCTTCAGACTTTTTTGTGGCTAAAAATGATAGATTTCATGGCAATCAACAGCGGATTTAACTCGGGCTAGTTCATTATTGCAGAGGACGATTGGAGAAATTTCCCTAAGATGCAAAATATCCATCTTCAATTCGCCTTTAAGTATTTATGTGCGGGCTCTGTATTGCCTGCCGGAGATTGATAATTCTTTCGTTCTACCCATTAAAAACCTTAAAGGGCCTCATGGAAAGAAAGCTTCGTGATGAATCGGAAATTTTAAATTCCATTTTTCCCTGAGATTAGCTGGTGTACAAAATAGTTCGCAATTTGACCTAGAGGAGTGAGCCATCGTAAACTCTCCTTTTAAAGGAGAAAACTTTAAGAAATGAGGTGTCATTTACGATGGCTCAGAGAGATTATAAGGCATTTTTGGAAAAATGGCTAACAAGATTTTTGCTCGAGCGTGACCCGATAAAGGCGATGTTAGAGTGGTTGTGGGCGGAGTTGATGAAGGTGGAGGCGGAGGCTAAGGTAGGGACCCCTAAGGGGAAGCACAGCCGGGAAAAGAACTTTTGCCTTGATTTTACTTTTTTCGACAGTTAATCAGGATATCTTTTTCCACCTGGTTACGCTCTCCTGCTCAGCCACGGTAATTACTGCCGATTTAGTGACGCAGGCAGACATACATTTTTGAGGAATTTCAAAAGAATAAATATATTGACCGTCAAGAGCGCTATAGACATCAAAAACCATACCTTTTCTGCCTTTCGAGCTGGCATGATTCAAGATGTATATTTCAGAGCCAACGATGCTTAAGCTTAAGGCTGCCCATGGAGATTTTGGTTCTATATGCGCCCCACCCTTGAATTTTATCATCTTAGGAGGAGGAGTGCGGTCAATGGTTTCGACCAAGTAACGTAGTTTGCCCTCTGGCGAAAATGAAGCCAGAAGTCCTGACCTACTAAAAGCAAAATAGATATTATCATTATTATCTATTGCCAGCCATCCATCCATTTTTAGAAAAGCTAATTCAGGGAACTCTTCAGTCCATGGACTTGGAAGGGTAAAAGATGATTTCAGTTCCCCATCGCGGTCGTATCTTAAGAATGTTAAATAATTTTGAGAAGTTGTAGGAATTATAATATATTCTTCATTGCTGAGCAGGCCGATTCTGAGAGCCGGGTTTTTAAGGCGGCAGGTTTTTATGGGATTTCCATAAATATCAAAGACGGTAATAAATGAAAATGTAGTATCACAAACCCAGACTTCGCCATTATTTTTCACAGCAAAATCAGCCACATTAATAAATTCTCCAGGTCCCTGTCCCATCCCTTTTCCAAATGTCTGAACGAATTTTCCCTCAGAAGTGTATTTCTTAATACATTTTTCTCCAAAGTCATAAACATAAATATTTTCTACATTGTCTACCCTGACGAAAAGGGGTCTGATAAGGCCTTTTTCTATCCCCAGAGAATATTCCTTTTCAAATGGGAGCGGTTTAAAAATGGGTTTTTTAATTTTTTGAGGACTAACTTCAAATTTATTTTGAGCTTCTTCAGACTGATTTATATTATACAAATGAAGAAATAACACAAATATCCAAATAAAAAAATATGTATTCTTTTTTTTCACCTTAATTTTGTGGAGGCGTCATTAGACATAGAACTTTGGTGCCCTTACATTCAAAGACAGCACAGCCGACGTTTCCGCCATTGCAGCCTACATCACTGCACTTAAGACATTCCTCCGCATAAACAAGAGATCCCTTAGGTTTGTTTATATTAAATAGCATGGGCAATAAAAAAAGGAGAACAATAATTGATACAGTAATTATGTTTTTTTTCATTTTAACCTCCCATTTTTAAATAATTTCACCAAGTATAATTTGTCAATAAAATTTATATGTGTTTTTTTTTTTTAAATATTAGAATTTTTTAAAAAAAGATGAGAAAAATTTTCTTGTGACGAGAGGAGAAAATGTGAAGATATGCCGAAACAACTGGGAAAAATAAAGGGGTTTATATCCAGCCTCCAGTGAAATGATTTTTATCGGTTTATTGGTAGTGAGAATCTGATATAAAGCAAAGCAACATCTTATTCTGACTAAAAAGGCTTGGAGCCTGATACCCGAGATTTTATGGAAGTTCAAGGAAAGCCATGACCGTGAGCAGCCTAGAAGACGTGATAATGAGCTAAGGCTATGATGTTGCAAGGGATATTCAGCAATGATTTTTTGTAATTCTATTATTTTAAAAATAGGGTCATAGGGAGGGATAGGAAATTTTGATGAACCTGGATAATATTCTGAACTTTTCAAGGTATTAAGTATGTCCTTTTGTGAGTTAGAAAGAGAAATATCTAGAAATGCAGATAAAAGAAAGCCAGGAAATTCAAAAAAGATTTTCTTAATCCAGAGAGGTCTTATAATGACAAAAGGAATGTGTCTATTTTTATAAAGGAAGATGAATTTATTAGCACATAAATCGATTAAGCAGTTATAATCACAACCTGCAAGTATATATTGGATATTTTTGAGATCCAGGCTCCTGTCATCATCTCCACAAAAGATGATAGAAAATTTATTTCCTAAAATATTTTGAAGCTGATGAGAAAGGTCTTTTTTGATTGAATATAGAAGGATTTTAGCCATGGTTAATTTTAGGCTAAATTTGATTATATATTAGCATATAACCAGCAATTTTGCCAGATGAGAAGGCTGATTTCGGCAGGAACGGAATAAAGGTAGCCTTAAATAATATCTGAAATATTGGAGATGCAATTTATCATCGTCTGTCTGATGCATGAAAGGAAAAGTAGGAGCGATTCCTGAAAAATGGGTGCCACCTTACCTATTTACCTATTTTTTTAACAAGAACTTACCAAAAATTGGTGCCACCTTATCTATTTACCTATTTTTTTTAACAGGAATTAGCTGTGTCCCTAACTTTTCTAGGTACCTACTTATTTGAATTGAACTTCCCCTTAACCCGACAATAAAAAGGGAGCTTTTAGAACATTCTATTTCCAATCCCGTGCCTTTAATTTTAGCCTTTTTTAATGAAAAAACGGTTTTTCTTCCCGTCGCAAACTGCTTAAATTCTTTCCATTAAAATTGCCATTATGTTATTTCAGGCGAAAACCGTATGCTCTTCAGCCCGAAAAGATGCTGAGCAGCCAACATATACCTCAAACAGCATATAAGGATTTAATCCGATATACCTGATGAGATTAGCTGATCTTGCTCTCAGGAGGAACTTTTTCTCGAACCATTGGCCTGATCAGCCTTTCTACCAGCTTTTAATTAAACTTATAATCCATCCTTTTCAGCACGTCGATCATCCTTGGTGAGCCATAAAGTTGATCGCTTTGAATACTGTTCATCAATGAGCCACATCCTGCTCAGGTTCTCTTCACTCTCGCCATGCCATCGGTTAAAAGATGAATGAGATAAACCAGCAATTTTACATTGCTTAGACACTGAAGGTGTCTCCCAGCTTCAATCAGGATTAGTCTGTCCTTCACAAGAGCTGCCGCAATTTTTTTAAGCCAGTCATTATCTGCTTTGATTTGACCTATCTCGTGATAAAGTTTCTTTTTTCAGTCCTCATGCTATTCGTTATCAGGACCGATCCCTATGGAAAAAAACACCTGGAAGAGAGTCCAGAGCCTTGTCCCGGCATAGGCGGATCTGGTTAGGATGTAACTTAAATTCTGCTGCCAACTGAGACAGCCTTTTTTCCCCTGATGGCTTCCAGGGCTACTTTATCCATAAAGACCGCGTCAGGCCGGTGTCTCGTGCCCTGCATTTTACCGTTCCTTCCTTCTCATGAAGGAGTGGCAAAATGTCTATTAAGTGCCTGTCCAATTTTTTAAGGGAAACTTTAATCATCAAATCATGAAAACAGTTATAGCTTCCTTATTCATACCTTTTGGCTCAGATAATGGGACTTCATGGTTGAATATATCCAGGGGCCCTCTTTTTGGTCTGTTGACTTTTTAAAAGAAAGGTTCAAGCTGGCTCATTCTTCCAGGTCAAAGGCCATCAATTTTGTCCGCCAGCCTCAATGTTTAACGAAATTTGCTTTGTATTTTTTCTTCACAACAATAAGGATAAATGAGAACAAATTTGTAGGAATAGAGAACAGAAAGAAAAGGTTAGAAATTAAATTCTATTCTGCCCTGAATGGCATCTTTGCTCAGGCCATCGGCTTCTAAAAAAATAAGCTGAAAAATGAATAACAATCCGAACTGTAAAGGAATTTTAGCGGGAGGGATTTGAGAGCTCAGTAGTGATAACAATATGATCTTTTATTCTTCTCCTTTTTTTCTTAAGATAGATTAAAAATTCATAGCAGGAGAGAAGGAAATGAAAGGAATAAGCTTGATCAGAAAAACTGGATCTGGCCGGTTTCGTCTATTTATTTATCTTGCAGGCTTAATCATCATTTTTTTTGGTTTTAATTATGGGGAATATTTCTTGTCTATTTTTCCCCTGGCGCTGGCAAACAAAGAGATGTTTTTCAATAAAGTCACAGGCTCAGATGAAATTAAGAACAGTGAAGTTAAGGACAGAGGGGAAAAAGGAGAGAGTGATGGGGAAAAAGCTTCATTTCCGGTGCCGGCAATTCCCTTTGCCCCTCCCAATTATGTCTGCTATCGGGCCTCCTCTCCTTTAAAGATTGATGGCCGGCTTGATGAGCGTGACTGGCGCCAGGCCCGCTGGACCGAAGATTTTGTTGATATTGAAGGAGAAAAGCGTCCCAAACCTCGTTTCCGGACCAGAGTCAAAATGCTCTGGGATGATAATTATTTTTATGTTGGGGCTGAACTTGAAGAGAGGGATATCTGGGCAACATTAACTGAGCGCGATTCGATCATTTATCAGGATAATGATTTTGAGGTTTTTATCGACCCTGATGGTGATACTCACGAATATTATGAGCTGGAAATAAATGCTTTCGGTACGGTCTGGGACCTTTTGCTTGTTCGTCCTTATCGCGATGGGGGACCGGCTGTCCATGCCTGGGACATTCGTGGCTTGCAGGCGGCAGTCAACGTCAATGGAACCATTAACAGGCCCGGCGATAAAGATAAAAGCTGGGAGGTGGAGCTCGCTTTTCCCTGGGAGGTTCTGAAGGAATGTGATTCGAGCCGGAAATTGAAGCCTGAGCCTGGCGACCAGTGGCGGGTTAATTTTTCCCGCGTCGAATACCGAGTTGAGGTGCAAGAAGGACGTTATGAAAAGGCCAGGGATCCAGAAAGTGGCCGCCCTCTGGCTGAAGATAACTGGGTCTGGGCGCCAACCGGACTGATCAATATCCACTATCCGGAGATGTGGGGTTATGTTCAGTTTTCGAGTAAAATCGTCGGCACTGGCCGCGAAGAATTCCGACTCAGTTTCGAGCAGGATGCTTCCTGGGCTTTAAGACAGGTCTATTATCGTCAGAAAGACTTTTATGCCCGTCACGGTCGCTACAGTGAAAGCCTTGAGGAACTTGGCTTGAGCCACATAAGAATTGAAAAATATCAATGGCCCCCTCAAATCAGAGCGAGCTGGAACATGTGGGAGGCGCAGCTGGCCAGTGAAGATGGCCAGACCTTTCTTTTCATTCGTCAGGATGGCCGTTTTTATAAAAAAGTAATGAATTAATAATTGATCAGACGAAATAACCATCAGATTATTTTTTAAGCCGCTTAACAATTTTACTAGCAGGGCCATGATAAAATTAAAGCTTGGCTGGTGGAGACGACTTAAAGATAAATTCAGCCAGATAGCAAGGGAGGAAAAGCTGAAAGCTATTCCCCAAAAATATTTGAGATTAATATGCCTGGTTTTATAAAATTTTAATGAACTTGAAACTGGAGGAAAGGATGAAAAAATTAATAATCGCTTTTCTTTGTTTCAGTTTAATTGTCCTGAGTTTGAGCTGCGCAAGCTGGAGTAAGACGGCCAAAGGAGCGACCATCGGAGCTACAGGTGGGGCAGTTGTTGGCGGTGCCATCGGAAAAGCGGCTGGTAATACTTTAATTGGCGCCATTACCGGAGCAGCCATTGGCGGGGCTGCAGGCGCTTACATTGGCCATCTCATGGATAAACAGGCTGAAGAAATGCGGCGGGACCTGGAGGGTGCCAGAATTGAACGAATCGGCGAAGGCATCAAGATTACTTTTAATGCCGGACTTCTTTTTGATGTCGATAAATATGAGCTCCGTCCCCAGAGTAAAGAAAATTTGAGACGGCTGGCTGCGATTCTCAATAAATATCCCGATACCAATATCATCATCGAAGGTCATACCGACTCGACGGGCAGTCGCGAATATAACCTCCTTCTTTCTGAAAGAAGAGCCAGAGCTGTGGCCGCTTATTTAGCCGAGCTCGGTGTCAGTTCTTCCAGATTTACTATCATGGGATATGGGCCGGATCAGCCCGTCGCTTCTAACGATACAGCTGAGGGCCGGCAGCAGAATCGGCGGGTGGATTTAGGCATAATTGCCAATGAAAAGCTCCAAAGGATTGCCCGGGAGCGAGCGGGGAGATGAAATGACCTGAGCCGCTCATTTATTTCCTTTTCTTTCTTTTTTCGGTTCTTGAGACTTCTTTCGTGTCTTAAGATGATAGATTTTAAGGCACTCAAAGCGGATTATATCCCTGGCCAATTCATGGTTGCAGAGGGCGAGTGGAGAAATATACCTGAAATGCCCGATACTTGGCTTCGACTCGCCTCTGAGGATTTGTCTTCGAGTCCTGTCACCGCTGACAGAGATAAATAATTCTTTCGCTCTACCAATTAAAAAGAGGGAGAGCCTCTTCTTCTTTCTCCTCCTCAGCTTTTTGGTCTCTTTAGTTTTATTTTTGAGGGAAGAACATTGTAGCCTTCAAGGAAACCATAAATTTTTCTTTTCCCTGTGGTCGAAGTCAGAGTCGCCACGTGAATTTCTTTGGATTCATGAGGCAGTAAAAGAAAGAAGTTATCCTCCCAGAAACAGGGGAGGATTTCTTCTTTTGAATTGAAAAGACTTAAGTGAACAAAGAAAGCCACCTGGTCGGAGGGATTATGAATTTGAACCTTCCAGACCTGCCACATAAGCCTTGCTGAAGGTAGGAATGAAAGCGAGCTAACAGAATCAGGGGCCATTTCTTCCATTTCGGCTTCAAGCTGAACAGGAGGTAAATGTTCAAGAAAAATAAATTCATTCTGCGGTGAAAGCCAGTAAAAATTTTCAGCCAGCAGGAAGCTTGCGTCTGAACGTGAAAAAGACAACCGACCAGATCTTTCAGTCGAATTTTTTCTAAGAGGTTGAATAATATCTAACTGTCCCTTATTTTTTAGCCGCTGGCCAGAAGCAATTTGAGAAATTTGATCTGTCTGCCTGGCTGAATGAGATGCTGAGGAATCTTGTTTCAAGCGGTCGAGCCGGAGAAGACAAAAGGAAGGCCCGGAAAATTCGATGGGCCATAATTTTACGCTGCTTCGCCCTTCAATCTCCATCTTTTCTTCCCTGGCCCATCTTTTCTGGCCTCTAATGTCATATATTTCTGCCTGTAGCAGAAGGTCTTTTTCTCTGTTTAAGCTTCTATTGATTAGCCAGACGGTTTTGTCCCGCAGATCAAGCTGGGGATGAAGTAACTCACCGCAGCGCCGCACAAAGTAATAGGAAGCATTGGGGCGAAGATAATAGTCATAAAGTTGCCACATCACACTTGGCCAGGCTGAATTGGTTTTCCAGAGAATGACCCCTGATACCCGGTCAAGGGCTTGATTTGCCGCCTCAAAAATCGCCCGGTAATTCTCAGCATTAACGAGCTGGGCTTTCCAGACATAATCGGCCAGGCTACGAGGCTGGCCATAGCGCTGGCGAATCGCCTGATCATAGAGGCTGTATTTTCCATTGCCTTCGCAGGCATCATGAAAACCCCAGATATGATTGAGGGGAAAGGGAAGATCTGGGGCGGGTTCAAGGTCTATCAGGAATTTCTTGAGACTTGAAAGAAGGGGTAAGGAAGGAAGCCCCACCTCATTCTTAAAAAGCCAGTCCCGACCGCGGTCAATAAGGTTATAATATTCCTCCGGATTAACCCACCAGTAGGGGCCTCCAGAATAAGTGCCTGAAGGCTGATTATCGGGCCAGCTCAGGCCCCAATCTGGAGGCGGTTCAGTATAGCCTGATGAGGGAAGAAAAGGCCTGGTCCCGTCGAGCCTGGCCAGGATTTCATTCCTTAAAGCCTCATATATTTCCCGGCGAGGATAACCTTCATTACCCGCTGTCCACAGGAGAAGGGAAGGATGGGAACGTAACCTGAGGACAGTCTGGCGCGCATTATTGAGAAAAACATGGGCCTCAAGTGGCCAGTCGCGGCTTCCTTTCCCCCAGGTACCCTGGCAATCACCGGTTATCCAGAAATCGTGCCAGATGAGAAGACCCAGCTCGTCACATAAATCAAAGAATTCATCGCCTGGAGTTACTCCGCCTCCCCAGAGACGAACCAGGTTAAAATTGGCCTGGCGCCAGAGAAGAAGCTCCTTCAGCAGCCAGTCCCGATTCGCCTCACGGCGCAGGAGCATCTCTGGTACCCAGGCTCCACCCCGAAGAAAAATTTTCTGGCCGTTAAGGAAAAAATCGCGTCGCCGCCAGCCATTAATTTCAGTGGTTTGAGTTTTAATTTCTCTGATTCCGAATCTTATCATTTCCCTATCAGAAACAGAGCCCGAAATTTCGAAAGTCATTTCGAGCAGATAGAGATGGGGAAAGCCCATGTCTGCCGGCCACCAGAGCCTGGGTCCGGAGAGAAGAAGCTGGGGCCATTCTGTCTGATCAAGAATAATCTCACGAACTTCAAGTGGACCCAGCTCCATCTCTTTTTCCAGATATATTTCACCGGATAAAGATTTTCTTTCTTCGGCTGAACTTTTTTGCCTTGTTTGTTTGGTATCTGAGAAAGATTTATTTAATAAAAATCCAGGGTCAACACCTGAATGGCTCTGAACCTGGTTATCTGGTTGCCTGAAAGGATAGCCAGATGGGAAGGCAAAAGGCGTCAGCTTTTTATCAACAAGGGCATTTTCAGGGAAGGAATTATTTAAAAGGAGATTATCTGAAGGGGAAAAATTATATGGCATTATCCTCGCTTTTAGCCTGCCCTTAATTCGAGACTTTTCAAGATGATGAAGCTCAGCCCGGATAGTTAAAGCGGCTTTCAGGGCTGATTCGGCCCCCGCCTTTTCTCTCGCTCTTTCTCCTTTTACCCCCTGTTCCCCTGGCCATCCTTCAGGGAAAATTAATCGGCTCGAAACAACCGGATAACGGATTTCTACTGGACCGGTGGCTTTCAACATGACTGGCTGCCAGAGACCTATATTTCTATCCCTGACTTCAGGAATCCAGTCCCAGCCAATGGAACATTGCATGGTTACATTCTGGCCGATATCACCCGTAGGACCGCCATTTTCGCCAAAAGGACCAAAGGTTTGAAGCTGGGGTGAAGCAGGAAGACCCGGATTATCGAGGGGATAGATTTTTATAGCCAGGCTATTTTTTTTACCAAAGCGAACCTGGCGGGAAATGTCAAAACTCCAGTGACCAAACATGCCCACCACTTTCTGGTGGTTAGCCACAAGCTGGCCGTTAAGCCAGATTTCAGCTCGATAGTTTATTCCCTTGAGCTCAAGCCAGATATGCTTTCCTTGGAAGGAAGGGGGAACTTTGAATTGCGTCCAGAACCAGTAAGGGTCCCGCCAGGGATTGGTTTTTCCAGCGAGATGGCTGAACCGGTCTAAACCGTTTTTCCGGCTATAGTCTTCATGGGCATCAGGTATTTTCATATTATTCAGGCCAAGAGTTGGCTCGGGATAAATTCCTCGCCGGACCAGGGCTGCCAGCACTGTTGTCGGGACTTCGGTCTTGACCCAGCCCCTGGGCCTGAAGCCAGGGGAGGAGATTTTTTCTCCAGATTGCCTGGCGATGAAGGAAGACTGGAGATACCAGTTCTTTTTTAAGGAAATTTCACCGGTCAGTTCGCCAGTCCAGTTTGATTGCTTTCTTTCTTCCGGATGAGTCAGGGCATTCCTGAATGCTAAGTTTAGGCCAAGAAATAGCAAAGTCAGCGAGAATAATAAGATAATTTTTCTGGCCATGGTTAAACTTAGATTAATAAATCAAAGCAGGGGTAAATTTTCAACCTCGAAGAATTCACCTGAGTCTTTTCTCCTTAAAAATATTTATCAAAAAAGTTTATATATTTTCATGGATCTTAGAGTTAAGAGAAAGCGATGGCGCCTTTTGTCTTAAGGCTTTAAATTTAAATGACTAAAATTTTTGATTCTTCCGGCTTTCGTGGGGATAATTTTGGATCGAAATATAAAACAATGAGACTAAGAGCTGGCTCAAAGAGCTTCCAATTAATGCCTATCTCATTGAATATCATTAAGTTTCAATTTATAAGCGCTAATACATGTGCTTCGGCTTCTAAAAAGCCTGGGGATTTCATTGCTTTAATTTAGGAATTATGCATGCCTTTTACCCACAGAAAACCCGACGGGACCAAATTTTTTAAATTATTAAAAGCTTGAGCGCTTTAAGTAAGTGTTTTAAGACGGTCCGGCCTTTAATGAACACACTGCCTTGATCAGAACCAGGGAGCCAGAGATAAATTAGGGATGTCCAGATAAGCGAGCCCTGGCCCTTTTTTTTAAAGGCGCGCTAAAAGGAACTGTCTGAAGATATGTTAAAATTAAAAAAGGGATGAAAACTTCACGACGAAAGAAAGGATACTTTTTATTTTTCTTTTTCCTTTTATTTCTCTTTTATCCATTTTTAATTCCCCTTTCAGCTGAGAGACAGGTTAAAGCGAAAGAAGAGGCCTTAGTCAGGCCTGACCTGAAGGCGATCGAAGAGGCTCTCTTTAATTTAATTAATGAAGAGCGGGAGAAAAATGGTTTACCCGGACTTCGTTTATCTTCAGGACTTTCCTCCTTAGCTCGCCAGCACAGCCAGGAAATGGCCGCTCAGAACCGGCTTTCTCATTTTTCTTCGGATGATAAGTCCTATAGCGACCGCCTGGTCAGCCAGGGATTTTTCTTCATTCAGGCTGGCGAGAATATAGCTCGAAGTGAAACCCTTAATCCTTTTGTAATCCATCAATCCATGATGACCAGTCCTGAGCACAGAGCAAATATACTCCATCCTGATTTTGATGAGATTGGCCTGGGAGTCGCCCAAGGAGAAGGGGGCAACTATTTTATTACCCAGGATTTCATCCAGAGCCTGCCGGTTCTAACAGATGAAGAGGCCAGAAATAAGATTATTTCCATGATCCAGACATTGCGTCAGGCTCGGGCGCTGCCAGAGCTGAGCGTGGAAGAAGAAATTAACGGAGTAGCCCAGCTTTTTGCCCGGGCGAAGGCAAAAAATGCCCCTCCGCCCACCATTCCCTCCCATTTAGGAGAAGTCCTGATAATTAATCTGGTTACACCACTTCTGAATGATTTGACTGAAATTGAGAAGCCTCTTTTAGAACCCAGGTATAAAACGATAGGGGCAGGAGTTGATTTCGGTCGGAATCCGGACCATCCGGGAGGAACCTATTTTATTACTCTCCTGTTGGCTTCAGGAATCCCACCGGCTTCCCTTTCACCTGAAGACATGAGGGATATGATTTTGAACTCGCTGAATAAAATCAGATTAGAAGCCTCCCTGAGGCCTTTGAAATTGAAACAGAGCCTCTGCCGGCAGGCGGAACGAATTGGCTTTGATTATTTAAATCAAAAAAACCGGTCAATGACTTCTGTAGAATTGTTGCCCGGGCAAATAGGCCTCTGTTATCTAACCCAGAGTCTGGATTCTTTCCCCCGGGGATTAAAAAACTGGCTTCAGAATCCCTATTTGCTTCATGCCGGAATCCATATCAGCCTGGTTAAAACACAGGATTTTCCCAACGGAGCTTATCTTGTGGCCATAATTCTCGAATAGATAGAATAGAGAAGATAGCTTAATTTTCTTTTCCAGAATGAGGGGAAGCCATTTAGAAACTTAGACAGTAGCTTCCACACAGAATTTAAAAACAGCTTAATTGTAAATAAAGCACAAATCAGGAGAAAAAGTCCTGCCTTTAGTTTGCCATGATTCCTCAAATTAGCGCAATTATTTGAACCTTCGGTTATATTTTAAAAGAAAGGTAGCTATTTTGAGTTTTGTTTGAGTTAACCAGGAAAATCAACGGATTTAATAGAATTAATATCGGCTATTGCATGAGCAACCACTTTGACGTTGTCGATCGTGAAATCGACATCCATCAAGCTCCTCCAGCCATCGGTACCAAACTTTATGTGCAAGCCCAACACCTTCTCACAGAAAAAGGGTCAAATAATTGAGTGCCAGCAGGAATAAAAACGGTCTGCGCTTTAAGGTAAGGACTTTTTGATCAAGATTTTTAGAAGAAACCTTATTCTATGGCCATATCTTATCCTATGTGTAAGAATTAAATTAGCCTCATGAGGAAAGAATCTGGCGGGAGTTGGATTCCCTATTAGGTGCCTGGAAATCTCCCCTTTGGCCATAAGAAAATCGAATGAGCCAGTAAAGATAAAATCAGAAAGGCAAAAGAATTTAAAAATAAGAATAAATCTGATAATTTTAAAAAGAAAAGGAGGTAAAATGAGACGCCGGGATTTTTTCAAAACATCCTTGCTAGCAGGGGGAAGTCTGATTTTGGCGGAAAAAAGTTATGGCCTCAAATTTTTCCCTCATCCCAGCAAACATAAATGGGCTGTTATCTTTGGCACCCGCTATGGCTCCAATCGAGATGCCGCGATCTGGATTTCAGAAGGCATGGGCGCTGTGGCCGATGTCTTTGATGCCCGCGAGAATCCAGACCTCTCTTCTTTTGATTATCTGATTATTGGTTCTGGAATTTATTATGGCCGCATCGCCGAGCCCCTTGAAGCCCTGATTAAAAGAAATGTGTCCCTGTTTTCCAAAAAAGTTAAGGCAGTTTTTGTGGTCTGCGGGGCGGGAGGAACAGAAAGGGCCAATCAGTATCTTGACCAGCTAGCCAAACTCTGTGAGGCTGAACCTGCGGCTAAAAGGTCCTTCCCGGGCAGAATAACCAAAAGGTTACTGAGCCCTGAGGATTTTAAGCTCCTCGAAGAATTTTATAAAAAGCGTAACCAGCCCTTTGAAGATTATGACAACCTGATAAGGAAAGATTGCCTCCAGTTCGGTGAAGAAATTCTGAAGAAAGTCTCTGGATAAGAATAAATTAAAAGAGGCTGCCGGTTATTTCAGCCTTATCTTTCAGCAAGCAGTTCACCCGACCTCCTTGTTAATGGCATGAAAGCGGCGCACCATGTCTCGATTGGCCAGAAGAAGCTGAGCCGATAATTAAGTCAGGCGACGATAGGGTCTTAGCTCGCCGAAAAAAGATGAGTAAAAATAGACAAAAAATAAAAGCTCTATCTTTTTTATTTTTTCACATTAGATTTTTTTATGAGACAGCGAGTCAATTTCTTACCATAAATTAGGCAGGGGTAACCCCTGTTACCTCATAAGAAAATCTTTATGAAAGCATATTCATTGCCTCACATAAGAATCTATACGAAAATAGGTGCAATTTCCCTTTGTTTTCTGTAGCCGCCAGAGCCTCTCTTTTAGCCTATCTATCTCTCTTTTTAGCTTGACCACATTTAGTTCCTGATAAGTTTGGCGCAAGCGATTCTTCTGCTCCAGACTTATTTCAGGCGATTCTAATAATCTCTGGTAAGGCGTTTTAGGCAGATCATGCTTTTTTGTCGCCCGGCTGCCTCTTCTCTCTTTCCTGATAAGCTTCATATCAGGTAGAAAGAAGTTATAACACAATCTGGAGAGCGAGTAAATCTGTTCTAAAAGCTTCTTCTCTTCTTCAGTATCGTATCTGAGATAACCCAGCAGACGTCGAACCACCGAGTAGTTCTTCTGTTCCACATAACAATTATCGTTCTTCTTGTAGGGGCGACTGCGGGTAAAGGTTAACTTGTTTTCCTCGTAATAGCGGATGAGATGGGCATTGATGAAGGCGCCGTCGTTATCTGAGTCTATCCCCAGGAGAGGGAATGGCAGTCTCTGTTTTATCCTCTCCAGGGCCTGGAAGGTCCAGACCTGAGCTCGATGACGTAAGGCCTCGGTTTCTACCCAGCCGGAAGCCATATCGGTGGCGTTCAGGCAGATAAGATTATCTTCCGACCACAGTGGCGCAATAACCAGCTCGCATAACAGCAATGATAACCGGTAAAACCAAAAAACTCTTCCCATATAAAGCATCTTCCCTTCTTTGAGGTGCTTTTCTTTCTTTGAATCTCTCTGATAACTTTCAGCCAGCTCCCTTAATGAGGCTCGTCTAACCTGCATATCTAACCTCATATCCTTGCCTCCTGGCAAAGGTTACCCCGATATTTAAGGGCTCAACCCGCCAGATGACAAGATAATTTCGTCGAGATTTTCTCGTGAGGCAACGAATCATTTTCGTCTAGAATTTAAGTGAGGCAATTCGGGGCATCGCCAAAATGGGGAAATTTTGCTATAAATCATAAGGCCTGCCCCTCGGTAGCTCAATCGGCAGAGCGGGTCGCTGTGGCTATCGCAGCTTCCACGGGAAACCTTGGTTGAAAAACCGGGTGAATTCAAGGAAGCCTGCCCTTCGCCGGTGGCGGAGAATGGTAACCCTGAGCCAAGCCCTGAGCAAAGCTCAGGGAAGGTGCAGAGACTAGAGCTTCGGCTCGTACTCCGGAGGTAATCCGGGGGAAGCGCCCGGCACCCTCCCGTCGGGTAACTGATGCGGGCGATGAGATAGTCCAAGCCCAGGAGAAATTCTGGGGCACTTGTAACCACTAGGTTGCAGGTTCGAGTCTTGTTCGAGGAGCCATTTTTTATATCGAGATCATTCCTGTAATTTTATTATTATCAATATGTTATGAAAAATAAGAAATTTTTTTAAATTTCTCTTGACAGATCTCTTTTTTTGATATATAATTATGATCTAGTAACTAGATCTGGAGGGATAAAATGAAATTTGAAGCAATCGAATTTAAACAAAACGGCAAGATTTTTTATGTGACTTCTTTGCCCGCCAAGTTTTTAATCGAAAATTGCGAGATTGATACCTGGAAACCGGATATTAATGAGACCGATCTCGATATAGATGAATTACTTGAGCAACAAGGTTATCAGAGAACCCCGATTACCACTCATTATACAAAGGTATCAAAGTACTTAAATGAAAAGGATGCCATTCTTCCCACCGCGATATTGCTAAGCGCCAGGAAAAAAATAGCTTTTGAAAAGCACGAGGGCTCTTGTATCGGGAAGATTAATATAACTAAAGATAGTCAACTGTTCATAGTTGATGGTCAACATAGAATCTGGGGATTAAGACATGCAATAGAAGAATATGAAAGGAAGGACTTGCAAGAATTTATCCTTCCCGTAGTTATAATGAATGAGGTTGATAAATTAGAAGAAGTGAAACAATTTTTTATTGTTAATAGCACCCAGAAGAGGGTTAGGACTGATTTAGCTGAAAGGCTTCTTAAAATTATCGCCTCGAAGGATCCAAGAGAAAAAGACAGATTAAAGCAGTTAGGGAGAGACTGGAAATTAATTGCAATCCAAATTATAGATAAACTTTATAATGATTCAAGGTCGGTTTGGTATCAAAGGATTAAAAGGCCCAATCAGCCGCCACGTCCAGAAGCAATCGCTTCGGAAGGTTCATTTTCTACTTCTTTGAGGCCGTTTTTGGTTATGTTTGGAAAAAACAAATCTGATGAAGTTTTAACAGAATGGGTGAAAAGCTTCTGGAATGCCTTAAAGGAACTTATGCCTGAGGCTTTTGAAGACCCAAAAGAGTATGTTATCCAGAAAACTCCTGGTATTTACAGTCTGCATATGATCTTACCGGATATTATCTTGCATTGTATGGAAAAAGGAAATGTCAATAAAGATTCCATTAAGACCGTATTATCAAGAGATACCGAGCATTTTTGTGATGCAGAGTTTTGGAGGTCGGGGGGAGAAGGAGCAGCGAGGTATAATAGCATGGGGGCGTTTAAAATGCTTGCCGAAGAATTGAGAGAAGGATTAAACTTAAAATAGAGGTTAGAAGGATGAAAATATCCGCCAATGAATTGAAAGATTTATCTGCGTTGCATAGTTTAATTCTAGAAGGTAAGGGCCGGGGCTTTATAGATGATTTGAGCAAAAAACTAAATTTATCCCAGAGCAGGCTCTTAAAGCTTCTTAATCAGCTAAAAATATTGGGAATCATAGGAAATTTAAATGTTACTTCGAAAATTTTCAAATGTATTATTTTTGAGAAGGACCGAATAGATGTCAACCTGCTAATGAATAAATACGGATTTATTTTGTGGCAGGAGGAAAACAAAGAAGAAGCTGGGAAAAAGGATGTACAAATAAAGATGCTTAAAAAAGAAAATGAGGAGCTAAAAAATCAAATACATAAAATGCAATTAGAAATTAAAATGCTAAAGACCTATGGGAAGTCCCTTATTGAAAAATTGAAAGACGTAGAAGTGGTTTCAGGCGATTAAAATGAAAATTGAAAGTAACTTAATCTACTCTTTTTTTGTTTCAGATTATACCGAGTTGATATTTCAAAAAACAGAAATTGGCGATAATTCGTTTGGCGATATAAGGCTATTTCTTCACTCAACAAAATATACAGGCCCTACTCAAAAAGGATTGATAATAAAGAAGTCGCTTTTAGAGGAGTTAATCAAAGTTCTGAAAAAGGAAAAGTTTAGGATAATTAAATCAGATGAAGAAAGAGAGATATCAAGATTATCATATAAGAATGGAAGCTTGGTAGTAATATCTTTGCGAGAATCTACTGTCGATAATAATCCTGTTTGTATTGATATTAGAGAATATATAATATCTCCAAGATATGAGGGGTTCACAAAAAAGGGCGTTAGATTTTCGGCTGATCAATTGGACGAGTTTATTAAAGGTTGCGAGATGCTAGTAAATGTTCTATAGGAATCATAGAGGCGAAGAAAGAAAAAAAAGAAAATATGACGGCAGAAAAGAATATCTCATCAAAGCAGTTCAAAAAAGATGGAAAAAATAAGACAATTAGCAATTGATTATAAGAGCGGGCGCTGACAGATTTGCGGATATGATAGATGTATAAAAGCTCTGGAATTTCATCATCTGGATTCGAACAGGAAGGACTTCGAAATTTCTGATAGGGGTTATACCAGGAGTTGGTAAGATTAAAACTGATTTAGACAAACGCATTTTGCTTTTTGCTAACCGCTACTGCGAAGTTCATAATGGCAAGAAGATTCCCAAGGAATATTTCTACCTTAAAATAGAACCTAACACTATTAATGTTTAAGTTCGGAAAGATAGAGTCAAATTTTATAGAGGATAAGTGTCTTAGAAGCCTAATTAACACGAGCTCATTATTTTAATTAAAAATGCGATTATTTTTAATGTTGATCGATTAAGGCAGCCATTGGTTTTTGTTCGTATTCAGAATACACGAATTAATTGAATTATCTCTGCCTGATTTGGTGCTTCAAAATGCTAAGAAGAGTCAAATGAGTTCGTTTTTTAGCATATTTTAAAGTATTTGTTTAGAAGACAATCAGTTTTTTAAAATATAGGTTATGATATCTTAGATTAAAAAGGAAAAATAAACATGAGCATTTTACGAGGATATTTATGGAAAAGGCTAGCCATCCCATTAGCATTTCTGTTCATAATTTTTTTAATATTGGCTTTATCTTTTCCTCAGCAAGGATTATTCGCGGGTTTTACGGCAACATTTCTTGGCATATTGGTAACGGTGTCAAATGTCGATTATGTTTTGCGGCAGGATGAAAAGACAAGATGGGCAGGGGCCGAGACCTTAATTGATAAAAGAATTAATATCTTTACTGATATTTCTATCTCGCAATTCCGAATTGCCTTTGATGTAAGCTATAAAGTGTTCAATCAAAAAGCAATGGATTTTGATAAATTATCGAGTATTCGAAGCGAAATGATTCGTATAACCAAAGACGTTCTACTTCCCTCTGTTGAAAAAGCTATTACAAGATTGGGAGAGAAAGACTGGAAAAACCTTGTAAGGCAACTAAGGATAACATTTGAATATGGAGACAAATTATTTGTTCTTTTTGGTAATTGGATTGAGCCAGAAAAGCTCTCCATTATCATGGAGATTCAAGATGAAATTGAGAAAATCCTATTAATTTACACTACTTTTCCTGATATCATAGGTGTATCAAATGATAAGCTTCCTATGAAAAATAGCGGTTCCGCAAAAGCGGATAGAATGGAATTTGAGAAAATAGTCAAGTGTCATGTAAAAAATGTTCTTAATAAAGCAATATCTCTGCTAAAAAAATTAGATGAATAAGCTTGTTTTTCAATAGAAATATGTGAATTAATCGAGGAAAAAGGTGAAAAAGAAGACTAAAAAGAAAGATATCAACTATTACATGGGATTAAAATATATAATAGAGGTCGTTCCTATTCCGGAAGAAGACGGTGGGGGATATGAAACCCGGATTCCTCAGCTCGGTAGAGAGGCATTCAGGGGCTATGGAAAAACGATTGAAGAAGCCCTGTCGCATCTTGAAGTTGTTAAGCGCGACCTTTTTGAAAGTTATCTCAAGGACGGTGTGCCAATTCCTAAGCCAGATAAGAAGAGGGGAAATACAGTGGACGCATCCTGCTCCGAGTTCCGATTTATCTTCATAAAGAATTAAGCGAGCTCGCCAAAAAAGAAGATATCAGCCTTAATCAGTTATTAAATCACCTGATCGAACGCGGTCTTGCCTCTTTAAGATATAAAGATAAGCCTACAAGCCTTGCAAAACCGATTTCCCAGCCGATTACTACTAAAATAAAGATAGCCAAAAATTAAAATATTAATCTGTTGGAATCATTCCCGCCAAAAGGAAACTCGCCGCTAAGCATCGATATCCTTCTTTTCGCTATATAAAATAGGCTGACCTAAGAATTAAAAGTTGACATTTCCTTTAATGTTAAAAATAATAAAAATAAAAGGAAGGGTCGAGATGGCTATTCATCATAGCAACGTAAACTTCAGAAAATTAATTAAAGATTTGGCTGATATGTATAATTATCCAATCCCTGAGGTTATTTTAGTTGAATTGGTAGCAAATGCGTTAGATGCTAGAGCAACAATAGTTGATATTAATTACGATATCGAGAACTCAGTTTTAGTGGTATCAGATAATGGAGAGGGAATGAACGAAAAACAGTTTAAAGAATATCATGATTTTGCTGCGGAGCTAAAAATAAGAGGGAATAGTATAGGGTTCGCTGGCCTAGGAGCTAAGATATCATTTAATTGTGCTTCTATGGTTTCGACTGAAACAAAGAGTCAGTATTTTTGCGGAGCTTCTGTATGGTACCTAAATGATAAGAATGAACTTGTTTGGGAAGAGAGGCCGGTAACCGATAAGATTAAAAACGGTGGGACAAGAGTTGAAGTTAAATTTAATGAAAACAATTTAAGGCCATTTAATGATGAGAGAGAGATAAAGAATATTTTGATAAAGCATTATTTCCCACTATTTGATGAAGATTTTTTAGAATTTTATGAAAAGATAGGTAAGTATCAAAAAAACTTAAGATTTTTCATTAATGGAATGGAAGTAAAAAAATTTAATTTTAAAGAAATGTTTAATATGAGCAAATTTGAGACCTTTAGCTTGGAATATAGAGGGAAAAAATATGGTATAGGCATGCTTGGAATTACAGAGAAAGATTTTGCTTTAGGTGAAGAATGTATTGGAGTAGGTTTGTGCGTCTATGGCAAGGTGGTAAAATACGATTTTTTCAAGCAATTTATTGGTGAAATATCAAGTAAAATATTAGGCTTTGTTGAAGTTCCGGTTTTAATAAAGCATCTTAATACCTCAAAATCTGATTTTATAAAAGGGAAACATTTAACAACCGAATTTAATAAATATTATGAGCCTATCAGATTAAAATTTAAAGAATGGCTAGATAAGACAGGCATAAAATCGATAGAGTCAAAAAGGAACGAGGATGCTGTGAAACTAGAGATGGAAATAAAGAAAATAATAAAAGAATTTCCAGAACTGGAGGGACTATTCAATGCTTCTAATAAATCTAAGGTAAATGTAAAAAATAAAAATGGCAATATTGAAGTCAAACAGATCAATGCTGGCGATACAACATTCCCTATTGGTTCTGGCAAAAAGGGGGAAGGTGAATCTCCTTTTAATGAACCTGGTTCTAATCAGGTTCATAGCTTTGTTAAATCAAAAGATGGTCCTGAGCGGGCAACACCTGTTACCCGAAAACAGCAGTCTGGATTAAGAATATCTTTTTGTGAAGAAAAAGGAAAAGAGGATTTAGCATGGATTGAGGGCAATATAATTATTTTGAATCTTGGACACAAATCTTATAAAAAAATAAAATCTTCATCTCAAGCTCAAAAATTACATCATATATTTTCAATAGGCGTTTGCTTAGAAAGAAAACTGAAAGAAGATGGTATTATTAAAAATGACAGACAGTTTGTGGATGAGTTCATGAGTAAATGGGGCAGTTGATGAATAAGAACAAAATACGAATAAATTTTATCTCTAGGGGAAATAGATGTTTGGCTTCTATTTCATTTACTGATTTCGAAGCTCTTAATAAAGATTTAAAAATCAGACTAGATAAGGCCGGAAAAGTTTATGAAAGGCACCTAAAAAAAATGAAGGACCTATTAAAAACTCGAGATAATTTGAAATTGAAAAACAAAATAATAACTGCAAGATTTATGTGGCGGATAGGTAATGAGATATTTTTGGTATTAGAAGAATTAAATAATAATGGCTTTATTGTCGATGATTTATATGAAAATTTAACAAGAGATCTTAACGTAAGTAAGACTACTATAAAAAGACTGATCTCTTTAAGAAGATATTTTAATGATATTAATGAATTACCGCCAAGATTGGGCTGGAGTAAAATAAAAGATGCTCCCAAAAAATATTCCAATAAATCTTAACATAGGAAATGAATATTCAATGGATGAACTTGATCAATTAATTAATTCATTGGCTATTTATAAAACTCAAATAACAATACAAGAGATATTTAATTCACAGAAGTCTGATTATATAGAGAAATTTATAGAAAGAATTAAGGCTGATAATCGTTTTATAGTTATTTGGCAGGGAGATATAGATGAGTTACTTATATTGCCAATTAATGCTTTATTGAATTTTCTTTGTAGATTAAATATAAGATTAGGACGCCTTGGAATTGGGGGCCTTCCCAAAAATACATTAGAAAGTTTTATCACAGGTTCGTTATTAAAAAATAATAATAAAAAAATTGCTGCTGATCTAATAAAAAAAGCAGAAAAACTTTCGTTAGTAGAAATTGACGGGCAATATGTACTTTTTCCTTTAGCAGATGTATTTAGCATGTTTTATAGAATAATGCATGATGAATTTTATGAAATTGTAGAAAAAATTATTAAGAAAGAAGACAAAAAAAGAAAAGTAAGACAGTATGATATAATAAAAATAATTTCAATGGCATATCATGCTGATAAAAAATCAACATATGATAAAAGAAATGTTGAAATTGTCTTATATAGATTTGGATTAAGAAAGTCTAAAAGGATAACACTAGAAGAAATTGGAGAAAGATATGGGCTAACAAGAGAAAGGGTCCGGCAAATAATCAAGCGGGAGTTAAATAGAATAAAAAAGAATTATGCAATAAAAAAAGCATTAATCGAGACATTATTACAATATTTTATGACTAATAAAAAAAAGAAAATTTATTATTTAAAAAAAGTAAAAGAAGATTCAATAATAAAGCTAATATCTTCAATATTGGATATACATTTATATGAGATTGCCAGCCTTAATTTATTTTACATTTGCTTTAATCAATCAGAGAAAAAATTAATTATGAGGTATATTAAATTAGGGAAAAGAAAAAAGAGATTTATAGATATCGTTAGTGAAGCCGATAAAACAAATAGCCTGTTTTTAAGCAAGAAAGATATATACATTATAAAAAAACAAGAGCTGAAGAAGTGGCCAAAGTATAAAATAAGAAAAGAATTGATTATAAAAGCGATGGAAAAGATAGGAAGACCAGCTCATTATGTAGATATTGCTGATGAATGTAATAAAATATGTCCAAATATAAAACTAACTCCGAAAGAAGTTTTAATCGCTTTAACGAGAAAATCCAAAGATAAAGAAGAATGGACATGGGCGGGCAGAAGAGGATACTATGCCCTTAAAAAATGGGGATATAAAAGACCGAAAGAGGATATTTTTTCTACAATCTTTAGGATTGTATATAAATATTACCGTGAATATAAGAAACCAATTCATATTAATTTAATAAAAAAGGAAATTCAAAAAAGCGGCAGGCTTTACTCTGAGGGGGCTTTATATTTTGCATGCTATAAAAATTCAAAAATTGAGGAGGTTAATAAGAATTGGTTTATTCCCAGAAGAAAAAAAAAGGGGATAATTAAACATGAAGAAAATCTAAATGATTTAGAAAATTTAGATAAAGCTATAAGGGATATGGAAAAATTTGGGCAGAGTGGTTAGATATAATTAATAATAATTTTAATTATTCTTGAATTTGATTTTAATACTATCCGATTAAAGCCAATAGGCCATGTCAAGTTTTGTTCGCAGTTTGGCCACCGTAAACTCTCCATACTTCGCTCCTAATTAGCCGCCTGCGCCAGCTCTTGCTCTAACAAATAGTACAAGCTTATCTGAGGTGCTCCCCCTTCTTTGGACAATAAAAAGGCTTATTTAAGGTGCATTTTTGACCTGTATGTCTTACTATTTTAACCATTTAAATTACCCAGATCAACAAACTCTTTGCTGGCTGTATGTCCAAAATATACCTCGTAGGGCGTGCGGTATCCCAAGCCCTGATGTAGCCTCTGCGCATTGTAAAACCGAAAATACGCTTCCAGCCTTTGCCTGGCTTCACTTACAGTCTGATACTCATGAAGATATACTTCCTCGTATTTAACCATCCGGCACAATCTCTCCACAAAGATGTTGTCATAGACCCGGCCTCGACCGTCCATGCTTATCTTTATTTCATTCCTGCTGAGCAGCTCCGAAAACTCCTGGGCTGTAAACTGCACCCCCTGGTCTGTGTTGAAAATCTCAGGCCTTGAGCTCCACAGGGCTTTACTCAAAGCCTCCACACAGAACCTTGAATCAAGCGTATTGGATAGTTCCCAGGAAAGAACATAACGGCTATACCAGTCCATCACCACCACCAAATACACAAAACCATGGGCCAGGCGAATGTAAGTTATATCTGCTACCCAGACCTGGTCAGGACGCTCTATCTCCA